>Ga0315291_10000015_pt1 | contig 196018 bp, 205 predicted proteins | sample YL17G12_20_MG_FD_203070 | JGI IMG/M metagenome (GOLD analysis project Ga0315291, IMG submission 203070) | Sediment microbial communities from Yellowstone Lake, YNP, Wyoming, USA - YL17G12_20 | ecosystem: Environmental > Aquatic > Freshwater > Lake > Sediment | place: USA: Wyoming | collected... | reverse complement strand
CAGCCCAAACCATTGATTTTCTTGTAATTGGTGGAGTTTGAGCAAGCATAAGACCAACCGCCGGGTAAGGCTGGCAGACCAAGATTGGCGCAGGTTGAGCTGGCGTCAGGAATAGAGACGTAGACAACGGAAGATGAGCCGAAATTAAGGGAAGGTTGGTCAACCTGGATAAAGGAAAGGACTTTGTTGAGCTGATTCAAGTCAACGAGTCTCTGGGAATCCCGGCTTTGCTTCATCATTTCAGCTGGGTTGAGGACTACGATTACCACTGTTCCCAAGATGGCTAAGAGAGTGGTGACAATGAGTAACTCAATTAAAGTAAACGAGTCTTTCCCTTGGAAAATAGGCATTTGCTTAATTATACAGCAAGAAAAATATCTCACTTCTTTAAAAATTTCAGCATTTTTTCCAAGGGCCAAGCGTTGATAATGTCATCCCGGGTTGCCCAGCCGCGCCGGGCCTGGGCCAGGCCGTATTCCAAATAAGGTAGATGGGTAACGGAATGGGCGTCAGAGTCAATTGATAATTTAACGCCGGCTTCAATGCATTTTTTGATATGCTCATCTTTAAAGTCCAGCCGGTCCGGATAAGCGTCAATTTCCAAAACCGTAGCGGTGCGCTTGGCAACTCTTATAACCTCATCAATGTCAACGTTATAGGGCTCGCGCCGGTTAATAATCCGGCCGGTCGGATGAAATAAAATATCCACGTTCGGATTCTCTATGGCGCGCTTTAATCGCTCGGTCTGGTCTTTACGGGAAAGATTAAAATGGGAATGAACCGAAACGCCGACAATATCAAGTTTTTCCAAGATTTTATCAGGCAAATCCAAGGAGCCATCTTTTAAAATATCGCACTCGGTTCCTTTTAAAATCCTAAAGCCTGGTGCCTGAAGCTTTTTATTAATCCTATCTATTTCTTTTCCCTGCTCAATAATTCTTTTTTCATCAAGACCGCCGGTCATAGCCAAGCGCTTGGTATGGTCAGTAATGGCAATGTACTCCAAGCCAGCGGCAATGGCGGCTTCGGCTAATTCCTCAATTGAATCCGCGCCATCAGTCCAGTTGGATTGCGTCTGCAAGTCCCCTTTAAGCTCTTTGTAATTTATAAGTTTGGGTAGTTTATGATTTTTAGCTAACTCAATTTCACCGGTATTTTCACGCATTTCCGGCTCAATGTAATCAAGTCCCAAAACTTTATAAATTTCCTGCTCGCTTTTGCCGGCAATCTGCCGCGAACCGCGGAAAAGTCCGTACTCATTAAGCTTGTATCCTTTTTTAAGAGCCATTTCCCGCAAAGCCACATTATGGTCTTTGGAACCGGTAAAATAATTCAAAGCCGCGCCATAAGATTTTTCAGGCACTATTCTTACGTCAACATCAAGGCCGCTTTTAAGTTTAACGGCTGACTTGGTTTCGCCGTGAGCCGTTACCCGAGCCACTTCAGGCATGGCTACAAAATAATCCATCACCGGTCCGGGCTTTGTTGAAATAATTAAAATATCGCAGTCGCCGATTGTTTCTTTGCGGCGCCGGACCGAACCGGCTACCACGATTTTTTGAACTTCTTTCAATTTTTCAAACCGCGATTCAATTTCCCGAATCTCGGGCATGATAAACCCGAGCACAAAACGGCCGCCTGATTTTCTCACAAATTCAATGCCTTTTAAAATGTTTTGTTCTGATTTTTCACCAAAGCCTTCAAGCTTGCGAATCTGGCCGGCTTTAACCGCTTTTTCCAAATCATTTAAATCCCGGATGCCCAATTTTTTGTAAAGTTTGAAAATACTTTTGGGACCCAGACCTTCAATGCCTGCAAAAGAACAACGATCAACCGGCACTTTTTTCCTTAAATCCCGATAATATTTCAGCCGGCCGGTTTTTAGCAACTCCTCAATTTTTTCGGCAATGGAAACGCCAACGCCGGGAATCTGCTCCAGGGCCTTGATTCCGCCTTTGCCGTAAATCATCCGAACGTCTTGTTCCAATCCCTGAATGACTTCGGCTACTTTTTCATAAGCCCGCGGCTTAAAAGCCACGCCCTGCATTTCCAAATACCAGCTTATTTCATAAAAAATTTTGGCAATTTCCCGATTAGAAAGATGAACCATATAAGACGATTCTATAAGTGGCGGTTGCGTTCAGGCAAAACCATTTCCTGGCGTTCGCGCGGCAACATATGCTTCCTTAACGTCAAAAGCAAAAGGGAACAAAACATTAAAACGGCGGCCGCGGCTATAAAAACGTATTTAAATCCGAAACGGTCAACAATATAACCGCCCAAAGCAGCTGCTCCGGCTATCGCCAGCCCAACCGAAAAAACGCTTTGCAAGCTCCATTCGAAACTTATGCGCCACTTGTCAACGTGGCGGGTGAAAATGCCGTACCAGCTCGGCACCGCCCAAGCCATTAAAAAACCGTAAAAAGCCTGGATGGCGTAAAGCTGAAACGGAGTTTCGGCGAAAATAAAACCGATTGGCACGAAGGAACTGAAAAAATAACCGAAAAACAGCGCCCAAAAATCATCCCGCTCGCCGTCAGTTTTGTCCAAAAATCTGGCAATGGGCAGCTGAAAAACCGATTTGACTATCCAATAAACGGCGACGGCGAACCCCGCCACTTCGGCTGAACCGCCGGCAATCTGCTTGGTTATAAAAATGGCAAAAATCGGCACAAAAGAGCCGAAAGCGGAATTGTAAAAAAAATCAACCGTAACCAAAATCCTGACCACCTTGTTTATGTTTTTAAACATTAGGAAATGATTTTAAATTCAAAATCGTTGTTTATGAAAGCAAGTTCAATTTTATTGCCGCGAACGATTTCTTTGCGCAAAATTTTCTCGGCCAAAACGCTGCGGAGCTTATCGGAAATAACCTGACGCAAAGGCCTGGCCCCGAAAACCGGACTGTAGCCCAACTCCGAAATCTTCTGAATCGCCGTTTCATTAATGGTCAAACTGATGCCCTGGCTTTCGCTCAAGGTGTCAGCCACTTCTTTAACCAAAAGTTTCGTCACTTCAAAAATTTCTTTCCGGTCCAAGCTGCGAAAAGCGATGGTGGCCGAGAAACGGTTAAGAAGCTCCGGCTTGAAATAATCGGTCAGTTTTTTCTTCAAATCCTCCCCTACCTCTTCGCTCGACCGGCCTTTTTCAATTTCGGTTTTTATGAATTCGGAATGGGCATTGGAGGTAGCGATGATAATCGTATTCTGGAAATCAACCGTCCGACCCAGACTGTCAGTCAGACGGCCGTCGTCAAAAACCTGGAGAAAAAGATTCAAAATGTCGGAATGGGCCTTTTCAAACTCATCAAGCAAAACCAAAGAATAAGGGCTTTCTAAAACCGCATCGGTTAAGGCGCCGGTTTTTTCGCCGTCCGGCGTGCCAATAAAACGGAAAATGCTTTGCTTGTCCTGGTACTCGGACATGTCAAAACGGAGCATCAAATCTTTGGAGCCGAACTGGATTTGAGTCAAAGTTTTGGCTAATTCGGTTTTGCCGACGCCGGTGGGACCCACGAACAAAAACGTGGCAATGGGTCCGCCTTTGCGGCTCAAGCCGCTCCGATACTCCCGAAGGGCCCGGGAAACGGCTTTGACAGCCGCATCCTGGTTAATCAGTTTCTTGTGAATGAGAGTTTCCAAATTCAGGAGTTTTTCGGTTTCCTCGCCGCCAGCCCGCTGAATCGGGATTTTGCTTTGCTCTTCAGCCACTTCAATAATCTGGTCGGCATTCAGGATTTTCAAGCCGTCGTGTTTTGCCCGAACCAGAGCTTGTTTTAAAAGGTCAACGGCGCTCCCCGGCAAAAGCTTATTCCGGAAATAACGATGAGCAAGCGCCACCGCTTTGCTGATTGCCCGGAAAGTCACGAAAACTTTATATTCCTTTTCAAGAATCAAACTGTTGAAAATCAGAAAACGCAGGGCTTCGCTTTCGCTTACTTCGTCAACATTGACCACTTCAAACTGGTCCAGAAAATCAGAGCGGGGCTGAATCAGCTGTTTAAACTCCCGGGGGTAGGTTTCGCCGACAACCGGAATGGCCTCGCTTTTAATGACCGGCAAAATTAAATCAATGGCATTGAGGGCCCGCACTTGAGAGGTCCGGAACAAATCATGAGTGTTGGGAATAAATAAAACTATATTGCCGGCTAAAATAATTTCTTCAACAATTTTCTGAAGCCGGCCGCTCAAAACTTCCGGCGGCGCATCAGCCACCAAATCAGCGATTTCCAATGAAACAAGGCGCTTGTCAAAAAGAGCCGGCGGCACGTCGTCTTTTATCATCTGATAAGCCAGGTGAGCAACAATGGCTGAACGGCCAGAACCAGCTTCGCCCACCAGAAGGGCATTGGGTTTGCCGGGCCGGGAAATAATGTCAATTAACTGGTCAAACTCTTTCTGATGACCGATTAAAAACCCGACTTTTTCTGCTCTGGCTAAATCAGTTAAATCGGTGCTGAAAGAATCAAGAGTGGGGGTGGGTCGGGCCGTCCAAGCCCGGTTCATTATCCGGTGCCGCAAAAAACGCGGCTGATGACCAAAACCGCCCAAAACCGCAGGCAAACGACGAATGCCTGACAGAGTTCTGACGTAGCGACCCAAAACCACCGCTTCTTGCAAATCAACGGCTTTCAAATCAAAAGCTTCAAAAAGCCGCATTATTTCCAGCTCGCCGCTTACGGCTAAAGCCACGAATAAATTGCGCGGCTCAATAAATTTTTCGCCGGTTTCACGAGCGTGGTCATAAGCAACTCTGACCAGCTCTTCAACGATTTTCAAAAATTCGGGGCGCTCAAATTTCTTATCACTTTTTTTGACCAAAACTTCATTGATTTTCTCCGAAAATTTATCCGGCAAAACATCGAGCCGTTTCAGGGCCTGCCTGATGTCCCGCCTATCTAAGAGCTCGCGGATTAGAATGAAGTGAAAATTCTGACCAGTAACCAGGGTCTTTCTGAAAGAATAGCTCAAAAGCCGATAAGCGCCGGGCGTCAGAGCTTCGGCTAAATTAACATTCTGACCCTTAAGCTCGCTTAAATATTTTTCCGCGCCGCCCAAATGAATCAAACGGTCAATCAAGAAAAGGGCGAAAAGAGCGGCTAAGGCCCGGAGTGAAGAAATTTCGCCAAGCAGCAAAACAACGGTTATGGCGGCAAAAACGATATAAAAAGAATAAGTGACGATTCTCACCAAAAACTCGCCGGGCGTGCTTAAATTTAATCTTGGTTCTTTAAAATACAGATTCATCCCGTTAGAAAATTAGAAACATACTCTTCCGACCCAAAGAGACTTCTCATGGCACATTGCTGATTTTGAAAAATTGGACTTTTTGCTAATTTTCTAACGGGATTCATGATTAAAATTTAATTAGGTCTAGAAAATGAGCCAACAAGTACGGCGGAATTAAAAGCCAAATAATATAGAGTCCGATTGCAATGATAAAAATAAAAGCGTAAATAACCGTACCGATTAAAAGCCGCCAAAACCTAAAGAAAAAACCCAAAACGTAGCCGATTATTGAATAATCTTTATAAAGCGGTTGAAAAAGATTTTTCAAAGTTACCCGCCAAGCCAGGTAATAATCAATGTCTTCAAGTTTATCAATCACAAAATTTGAATAAATCCGGAAACTTTTCACGTACCAGTGTCGCAAAAACTCGAAAATCCGATAGAAAAACCGCTGAATTAAATATCCTGGAGCAAAATTCATTATCTTTATTATAACCTAATTTTCGGCCTTAAAAAATAAAAAGCCCGCATCTAAAGCAGCCGGCCAAAAAACTTATGACATTTAACTAATTTCCGAGTAATTTATCCAGATCATCAAGCCCTTTGTCTTCCTCTTTTAAGCCGGAAAAGCCGTCAGGTTCGTTGAGTTTCGGCGATGAGGTTGAAGAAGTTGAATTTAGATTAAGTTCTGAAGGCAGTAAGGTTGCGGTCTGATTTCCTTCTGTTTGTTCCGGGGCTTGGACAGTTTTAGGAGTAAAAATAAGAGGGACATAGGTCAAAACTACTCCCAAGGCCAAAATTGTCACTAAAACAGCCACTGCGGTTTTGTGCTTTTTAAGATTCATGGTCTAACGCTTTTTATATTAATCGCGCCGCCGCAAAAAATCAAATTTAGAATAACTGGTTTTGAGGCAAGGGTTCTTCCTTGTAAAGCAAGGGGACTTTTACCATTTGGGGCAAATCGCGCTGCGGCACCCAAAGATAACCCTGATTCTTGATAAGTTCAAAAATTTCCTTGGTGATTCGGACATCCTGAAGGCAGTAATCTTTCAATTTTTGAATTTCGCCCCGATGATACATTTCAACGGCTTCCAAACCGTGGCTGGTTTTACCGATGCCCAAATTAGCTTCGGCTAAAAGAGCTAAACTAATCCGCCGACCGGACGTTTTTTCAATTTCTTCCAAAATATCATAATGAGGAATGGCGGTTAAATTGAAATCAAAATATTTTTCCAAAACCGGCAAATCAAAACGCTTGCTTGAAAAACCGATCAAAAGATGGGAGCGTTTCAAAAAATCGTCAATTTTCCTGAGTTCATTTTCATCAAAAACAAAATACTTGTCGTCTTTGTAAGAATAAAGGCCGACTACCGAAACTTCCAGTTTTTTCAAGTTTTCCTGACCGCCAACGTCAGCAAAAGAATTTTTTGTTTCAATGTCAAAAACAATTTTATCCATACGAAATATTCTTACGAAATTACGAAACTTTACGAAAATACGAAATTTATCCGGCTACCTTAATCAACTTTCGTACTTTCGTATGTTTCCGTATTTTCGTATGTTTCTAAACGTGCCGGTCGGCAACTTTAGTCGCGGCATAACTTTCCGGTTTTGTTTTGGCTTCAAAATTATTGGCCCGAATCATACCCACCACTTCTTGAATCAAAACTTTTGTTTCGCCGTTCTCGCCGACGTCAGCATGAATTTCAAAGTCCCAATCAAGAACCGAAGCTTCTTTTTTTAATTCCAGCAAAACGTCCTTAGCGACTTCAAGAGAAATTAGGACTTCTTTTATTATTCTATCCCGCAGGGTGTGAAATCTTCCTGATTCAACCCGACGCCAAAAATATCGGCCGCCTTTGCCGACCCGATAAACCACCACTGCCGTTACAAAATCAGCATCGCTGTTGCCGATTTGTTCTGAGTCGGTGCCTATCACCACTTTATAAGAACGCTTGGTGTCGGCTTTTATAAAAGCAATAATCTGCCCGACTACTTCGCGAATAGTAAGCTTTAAACCAAACGGACTGTTAAAAAATTCAGTCATCAAAATCACATTACTCCCACCTCAAGGGCGTGTCAACTATTAAAGCAAAAACCTCGCCAAAATCATAGTCTGGCGAGGCTTTGTTAAATTTTGATACGCCTCAAGACAGAATCGGTTCAACTTTAAACGCTCTTCCTCTTCCTATTGATTCTCCGTTTCCGTCGCACGGATTCTTTACCAAGGCGTAAGACACAAGCTCATCGGGCAGCAAGTAGGAAAATTTGTTCCTTGGTTTCACCTCAGGCCAATCAACCCGAGCCAGACCTTGTCTGGTTTGAATTACCCCCCTTCCTTCCGCAAAATTCCACCAAATCACCCGGCCCTTTCTTGGCTCAAGATCGTCCCCTGACAAAGGTGGTCCTGGCTTGTGGGCTTCAATTGGCAAAAATTCCTGAATCCGGTCTTTGAAAAGATTACCCACAAAATCCAACAATTGGCTCCAGTCGTGTTCGTCGTTTGAGAAATAAGAATGAGCAGCCATTTTATCACCATCCCTATAACAACGGCCTCCAAATACTTTTTGGGTTGTCAGGAAAAAACTCCCTTTTTGGGAAACTAATGCTATTTCCCAAACAAAGAAAAGGCCTGGAGATTCCTTAACAAGTCCGATCAAATCCTGATGGTTTGTTAAGTACTCGGTATGAGTTTCTTCATTGTCAAACTTTACGGGAATCCACCGTTCGTAAAGTTTGCCTTCCCAACCGGGGCTGAAGGCTTTGGCAAGATTCTTTCTTAAGGAAACAACCTTCTTGCCTTTCCTCTCCCAAATGTTGATGCCAAATATTGGCGTGTCGGGTCTTACGTTTATCTCAAGAATGACTTTCCTTCGACAACGAAGCTCGCCAACACAACCATTTTCCGGCACTTCAACTGGTCTGCCACTAACTTTCAAAGTGGTCATTACTCCTGGAATTTGGTCAAACATTTCAAACCTCCATTTCACGCTTGATTTGAGATTAAACAAAGCTACCACCACATTGACATAACTACTTCCGGAAGTCAATAAAAACCGCCTGAAATTCAAGCGGGATGGAAAAGATACGTGTGGGCGCTGAGGGAATCGGACACCCGACCTACTCGGTGTCCCGCACAGAGTGGGCGCACCAGGACTCAAACCTGGGACCTGCCGCGTGTAAAGCGGCCGCTCTAATCAACTGAGCTATGCGCCCTAATAATACCTTAATACCATATCACAAAGCTTTCCCGCAACATTGACTGGCTCACCCTCGGTCGGAAAATGATGCATATCTATATAAGGTAGACTGTTCAGTTCAATCAGGGCTGATTTTTGTTCTTGCCAGGAACGGCCGATGTCTTCGCATAAAAAATCAATGCCCACGAGCTTTATTTTGAAGAGTTTTGCCACTTGCCGGAAAAGGACGATATTGTCAGGATGAACTTTTGGCGTCACTTCAAATAAATCTGCCCCTAAATCAAGAATCACTTTTTCCTGCAAAAAAACAATTTCATCTTTTTTCGGCACTGAAGAAAAATCATAACCTTGGTTTTGAAGAAGCTTATGGCTTGTTTCGTCAATAACCAATTGAAAAAGAGTGGAATTTTTTTGTTTTGGTTTGGCTCGGCGCGGGTCAAGATTTTTTATTTTAATAAGCTCGGCAATGGTGTGCTTGCCGCTACCAATCACATGAGCCGGCATCCGCTTGGCGCAAGCCACAAATTCTTCGTCAATAACCGTAGCCCGATAAACGTGAACGCCTTCCAAATATTTTTCAACTATAAAAGCCGGGCCGTATTTTAAGGCTTTTTTTATGGCTTTTTTCAACTCATCCTGGTTTTTTATGGCGATGGTGATGTGATGACTCATTGAACCAAGGCGCGGCTTAACTACCAGCGGAAAACCTAAATTTTCCCCATACTCCATTGCTTGCTTTTGATTTATGAAACTAAAGGATTTACCTTCTGCAACCGGCAAGCCGGCTTTGGCCAGTTTTTCTCTGATAAAGGCCTTATCGTCAACCTGGTTTGTTTCTTTTGCGGCAAGCCACTCGACGCGCGGCAGGCCTTCTATTAAATAAGTGCGACCGTTAACTTCCATTAAAAAATCATTTAAATATCCTTTGGGTCCCCGAAAAGCCCGGAGTCTTATACCGCATTTTTCAGCTTGTTCCGCAAAAACCGTTGTCCGCAAAGAAATTTTCGTCTTATCAAAATTTTCTTCCAAAGAAATGAGTTTGATAAAAACAAAAAATCTCACCAAAAGCTTTTCCGAATGGGAGTGGAGGCGGGAAGGTAAATGGATTTTCGAAAAAAGACAAACTTCCAGCAAATTACCCAAATAATTTTGAAAATGATTAACCGGCAAAGGCCCGCAGTCCGGACACTCGGGAACGTCAAGAAAAACTCTTTTAAAGGAATTGAACATTAGAAATGGTGCGCGTGCTAGGATTCGAACCTAGAACCGGCCGTGTATAAGACGGCTGCTCTGCCATTGAGCTACACGCGCCTAAGTCACCTAATCGCTATGGGCTTTATATTAAAGCTTTTTACAATCTTGTAAAATTCCTCTTGCTCCAGGGTTTCTTTTTCAATCAGGGTCTTGGCAATGGCTTCAAGCGCGTCTTTATAAATGGAAACGATTTTCTTGGCGGTGTTAAAAGTTTTTTGAATAACCCGGTTCACTTCTTCGTCAATTTTGGCGCCGATTGTTTCCGAATAATCTTTTTCAGTGGAAATCTCGCGGCCCAGGAAAATAAGTTCCCGGGTCTTGCCGAAAGTACGCGGTCCCAAATCTTCGCTCATGCCATATTGAGTAATTAATTTATGAGCCAATTCCGTAGCTTGCCTGATGTCGTTTGACGAACCGGTTGTTAAATCTTTAAACATCAAAATTTCTGCCGCATAACCGCCGAAAGACACCGCCAAATCAGCCAAAAATTGGGACTTTGTCTGAAGCCGCCGCTCTTCAACGGGTAACTTCAAAGTATAGCCGCCGGCAATGCCCCGACTGACAATGGAAACTTTATGAATCGGGTCAGCTTCTTTCAAAGCCGCCGCCACCAAAGCGTGGCCGGCTTCATGATAAGCCGTGATTTGTTTTTCTTTTTCCGAGATGACCCGGCTTTTTCTGGCCGGACCAAGGAGAACCTTTTCAATTGAACTGAATAAATCATCTTGAAGAATTGTTTTACGATTCTGCCGCGCCGCTAAAATTGCGGCCTCATTTACCAAATTAGCCAGATCAGCGCCGGAAAACCCGGGCGTGCGCACGGCCACGGTTCTCAAATCAACGTTTTTATCCAAGGACTTGCCTCGCGAATGAATTTTCAAAATTTCCTCGCGGTCGTTCATGTCAGGCATGTCCAGAATCACTCGGCGGTCAAAGCGGCCGGGCCGCAAAAGAGCCGTATCCAAAATATCCGGACGATTGGTAGCCGCCATCACGATTACATTAGTATCCCGCTCAAAACCGTCCATTTCCACCAGAATCTGATTCAATGTTTGTTCCCGCTCATCATGCCCGCCGCCCAAGCCTGCGCCGCGTTCCCGGCCCACCGCGTCAATCTCGTCAATGAAAACAATTGACGGCGCCGCTTTTTTAGCGGTTTGAAATAAATCCCGGACGCGGGAAGCGCCAACGCCGACAAACATTTCCACGAATTCCGAAGCGGAAATGTGGAAAAATGGAACACTGCTTTCGCCGGCCGTGGCTCTGGCAAGTAAAGTTTTTCCCGTGCCGGGCGGACCCATCAAAAGCACGCCCCGGGGAATTCTTGCCCCGATATCCAAGAATTTTTTCGGATGCTTTAAAAAATCAACCACTTCTTCCAATTCTTCTTTTGATTCTTTGAGCCCGGCTACGTCTTTGAAAGTGACTTTATCGCGCGAATTGGCAAACAGCCGCAAATTAACTTTGCCAAAAGAAAAAGCCTGATTGACGCCGGTCCGGGCTTGCCTCAAAATCCACCAAAAAATCAATACCATCACGATTATCGGCAAAATCGCCGGAATCAAAACACCCAACCAGTATTTCCAGCCGCCCTGGTCCTGAATTCTAAACTCAACGTTTTGCAAAGCTTCGGGTTCAACACCGTAGTTCTTCAAAGTTTCGGTTAAGCCGGCTTCTGTTTCTTTTCTCGAGACTGCCTGAGTTCCGTCTTGAAGAGTGATTTTCAAATCATCGCCGTTTACAATAACGCTTTTGACCGCGCCTTCGTTAATTTTCGCCACTAACTCATTAATGCTTAAAGTTTGAATTTTTGAACCGCCAACGTCAAAAAGTAAAGAAAAAAGAACAGTGACAAAAATAAGAAAAGTCACCGCCCAAAATATGTTTTTATAAAGACTGCGCATTTTATCTGAATTATTAAATAAAAAAACTCGCGAGTCAAATCGCGAGTTTCGCAACCATAAATAACGAAAATCGCCATCTCCTCTATCCGTCGCTGGTCTGTCTTGCTTCTTTGAGCTTTCCGGTAATAATCCTTTTGATTGCTCTTGTGTCAGAAAAATTACCGTCGAGAGGAATTTCGACAAGACGGCCGCTCGGAAGCTCGACTTTGATGCAAACCGACTGTTTCTCATTCCCTAAAAGAGAGCTAGAAAAAACCACGGTCGGTAAACCTTTTTTGCCGCGGAACTCTTTCCGATAAATCGATAAAACTGTTCCGCGCAGTGAATCAATCAACGACGAAGGCAAAGGCGATCTTTGATACATACTGCCCCCTTTTTATCTGGTGAAGGGATTATAGTGAATTAGAAAGAGCCGAAAACAAATATAACATGAATCTCAAAAATTATCAATAAAATAAAAATCCCGCCAATTTCTCAGCGGGATTTGCTATATACATCGGGATTAAATCTCCTATTTCAGGAGAATCATCCGTTTTACTTCCACCGCTTCAGATGTCCGAAGCGTATAGAAGTATATTCCTGAAGACAAGCCGTCGGCTTTAAAAACTACTGAATGTTTGCCAGCGGGCCGTTCTCCTTGAACGAGTGTTGTAACCTCTCTACCAAATACATCGTAAATCTTCAAACTCACCGTCCCGGCTTTCGCGAGCGTGAATGCAATAGTCGTGCTCGGATTGAAAGGGTTAGGATAGTTCTGGTACAAGCTGAGTAAGCTGGGCAATGCGGACTTTTCTGTGACATCCGAGAGTATCCCGGTCTTCGCAGTCCTTACCGCTGCTCCTGGATTACAGACCAGCACAGTTCCCTGTGAGGTGACAATCCTATCAGCTGTCTCAATCAAAATCTCCTTTATGCGGATGGGGGTAAGGTTTGGATTCGCAGCAAGTATAAGAGACACCACTCCCGTCACAAAGGGAGCCGCCATGCTTGTGCCTGCTAAGTATCCATAACGCCGCTGGTATGTGTAGCCAGCCGAGGTATCACCCAACACAAAACTATATGTGGGGAGTGTGCTGAATATATTGGAACTTCTATCATAGCTCCAATGCCACCCCTTGCTATATCCTCCAGACCCGCCGGGGGCGTATAAATCGACAAACCAGCCCCGATTTGAGAACTGGGAAATTTTCCCGTTGTCGTCCACACTGCCAATGCCGGCAACATCTAAGCCCTCCCGATAACCGGGCACTGTCGTAAACTTTCCGAAGAAAGCCGGAAATGAATGATATTCTCCGTATCCATTCCCAGCTGCCACAACGCACACGACACCTTTTGTGTGCGCGTACAGCATAGCTTCTTCTTCTATCCGGGAGTAAGAAGATCCGCCGAAACTCATATTTATTACGCGGCAACCGTCACGGACAGCGCGGTATATGGCATCGGCGATATCTGAAACATCACCGCTTCCCTGCATATTGAATGCCTTATAGAGGTGAAGCCCGCACCGCTGGTCTATACCCTTGATACCTATGCCGTTTCCTTCTGTGGCGCCGATTATACCCGTGACATGTGTTTCGTGCCCCGAGTTATCTGTTGATGTTTTATCAGAATCAGCAAAGGCATTAACAAAAACAGGGCCGATACGGCATCGAGACGAATCAATATCAGGATGCGTCCATACTCCGTCTTTCAACGGGGTTCCTGTATCGATTATTCCCACCCTAATAGTGGAATCGCCTTTGGTGATCCTCCATGCCTCTCTGATGTCACCCATCCACAGTCCACTGTTCCCGGTGAACCACCACTGAAGGTAAAATAGAGAATCGTCTATCAAGCACACGGTCCGCTTTTGTTCGGGCTCCACATAGATAAACTTCATCAATTCCTGCACAACTGCTGTATCTTTTGTGGAAAAACTTACCCATCCCGGAAGCTCACGTTCTCTGACCTTGATTCCGAGATTTTCAATCATCTGGCTCTGGCCGCGGTCAACCTTTGCGACGAAAGCGAATGTTGAATCCCGATTCATGTAAAGCTTCGGACGAATATCCCTGCTAAGTGCCTGCGAAAGAGAATCCAGTTTCCGGTTTTGAATCTCGAGACGGGCCACTGGCGGCGTTGGCATTTGAGCTGACATCGGCAAAGAAATCAGGATCGTTGTCAACAAAAAAGCAAGACAACCTATCAGGTTTTTCATTACGACCTCCGTTGTTGCTTTGCTAAGAACGTCTTAGCAACGGCTCCCAAGGAGCATTTAAATGCATGAAAAAAACTGCCGTAAATATAGCACGGGAGCTAAAATTTGTCAAATCAAAGCAGAGCTCGTTATTTTTTCAGTTTCAGATTTATTCTTTTTTCTTCGGGTTTGATGCTTTCAATTACAAAAGCGTATTCTTTGTCCAAGGCGAGCGCTTTTTTCATTTCTTCAACGCTGCCGAATTCCGTGACATGAACCTGACCCTGTATCTCTTCTCCTAAATCAACAATGGCGCCGAAAGCGTGGAAGCCATAAACTTTACCGATAACTTCCTGACCTTGACGGTACTTGTCTTTAACTTTTTCCCAGGGGTCGGCTTTAAGAGCTTTCAAAGAAAGCGAAATTTTTCCGTCTTTGATTTCAATAATTTTGGCCTTAATCACATCGTCAACTTTCACGATTTCTTTGGGATTATCAACCACCCGCCAATCAAGCTCGGAAACATGAATCAAGCCTTCAACCGCCGGGTTGTCGGTGAAACGCACAAAAGCGCCGAAGTCAGCCACGCCCGACACAATCGCTTCAACCACCTGACCGACTTCATAATTCTTGGCCAGTTCTTTACTGGATATCTCAACGGCTTCTTTCTCGGAAATGATTAATTTATTGGAACGGGGATTAACGTCAATAATTTTTACCGCAAGTTCTTGACCAACCAGTTTCTGAAGAGCTTCGGCAATCTTGGCTTTATCGTCGTCGCTGACCTTTGGATAGTGTTCGGTTGAAAGCTGGGAAACCGGCAAAAAAGCCGGAATTTCATGAAGCTCGGTCGTTAAACCACCTTTATTAAAGCCGGAGATTTTTACTTGCAGGATTTCGCCTTTTTCCTTAAGCTCCGAAACTTCGGTCCAAGCTTTTTGCTTGCCGGCCTCGCTCAAAGAGACCTCAATATAACCCTCGTCATTATCAAGCTCCACCACTTTTGCATGAACCGTGTCGCCAACGTTCAAATCTTTGAGCAAATTTTTGGCATTTGAAACCTCAGCGCCGTAAACAACGCCTAAGCCGTATTTACCCAAATCCAAAAATAATTTTTTCTTGCCTTTCTCAAGCATCTTGCCCTCAACCAAATCGCCGACTTTGAGCACGGAAAAGATGGCCTGTTCGGTTTTTAAGAGGTCGCTAAATATGCTGTTGTTTTGTTTTACGAAGTTCATTGGTCAAAGATTATCACATAATCGATTTGAAAATCAAGCGAAAAAATAGTAAAATAATGATGCGCTTTGTTTATGATTATCACCTATCACGGCGACAATTACTTTAAAATCCAAGCTCAAAACCGCACTCTTCTCATTGATCCGACCAATCACCGCTCGTTCAAGAGCGCGGATTTGATTTTAAACACCTTGCGACCGACCCTTACGCCTGAGCCCCAAGAAGACGGCGTTTCTTGGATTGACCACCAGGGCGAATATGAAATCAAAGGCATCCGCGTCCAAGGCTGGAGTTCAGGCGAAGAAGCTAAAAAAGAAAAAACCATTTATAAAATTTATTTTGACGAAATAACGATAACGGTCTTGGGTTATTTGAATAAAGCGCCGAGTCAAAAAATCGAAGAAGAATTGGCCCAAAGCGACATTTTAATTGCGCCGGCCGGGGGCGCGCCTTTCTGGGAAGTGGGGACGGCCGCGAAATTTGTAAAACAAGTTAGGCCGAGCATTGTCCTACCGTCTCTTGCCGATAACCTGAAGCCTTTTCTTAAAGAATTTGGGCAAGAAAAATGCGAATTGGAAGAAAAATTAGTCATCAAAGCCAAAGAACTGAAGCCAAATGCAATGATAATCCGATGCTTAAAACCTTAAAAACAATTTCTGAGAGCGTAATGAAGTTCATAAAAAAACTGCAGCGAGCGCCGGACGGCGCAAAAAAAATATACGTCGCTGGCGCTTCAGCTCTAACGGTGATTCTTGTCATTATAATTTGGGTTTACTTTTTAAAAACCACTTTGCCAAATATAAATCCGCCGGTGCCGGAGGCGGCGGAAAACCAAACTCGGGAAGAATCTTTTTGGACGGTTTTCGGCCGAGGGTTTACAAAAATCATAAATGACGTCGGCCAAAAATTCAGCGAAACAAAAATTCAACTGGGGCAAAGCCTTGAAGAACTGCAAGCCCAGCTCCAAAAAACCAACGAGATAACCGTTGAAAAAGAAGGGACGGCAACTTCTTCCACCGGGACGAGTCCGATAACGGAACCGCCTCAATTGCCTTAAATCATGGACAAACCAAACATTGATAAAATTGAAAAAAAAGAAATTACCGAAGAACTCCGGGAATCTTATTTGGACTATGCCATGTCAGTCATTGTTTCGCGGGCTTTGCCTGATATTCGGGACGGCTTAAAGCCGGTCCAGCGCCGCATTCTCTGGGCAATGTGGGACATTGGTCTGACTCATGCCGCAAAATTCAAAAAATCAGCCAACGTCGTCGGAGAAGTTCTGGGCAAATACCATCCCCACGGCGACATCCCGGTTTATGACGCCATGAGCCGAATGGCTCAGGATTTTTCTTTGCGCTACCCCTTGATTGACGGCCAGGGCAACTGGGGTTCGGTGGACGGCGACGCGCCGGCAGCCATGCGTTACACTGAAGCCCGACTTACCAAGATTGCCGGCGAAATACTTGAAGACGTTGAAAAAGAAACCGTTGATTGGCAGCCGAACTACGACAACAGCCGCCTTGAACCGAAGTTTTTGCCAGCCAAACTCCCCAATCTGATTTTGAACGGCACCTTAGGCATTGCCGTTGGTATGGCCACTTCAATCCCTCCGCATAATCTCAGCGAGGTGGCTGACGCCTTAATTTACCTCAGCGACAACCCGGAAGCCAAAACCAAAGACCTCATAAAATTCATTCCCGGCCCGGATTTCCCGACCGGCGGCATTATTTACAACGAAAAATCAATTGAGGAAGCTTACTCTACCGGCCGCGGCTCAATCACCACCCGGGCGGTCGCCACAATCGAAGAAAGAAAAACCAGTGGTTTTCAAATTGTGATTACGGAAATTCCCTACCAGGTCAACAAATCCGATTTGGTCGCCAAAATCGCGGCGCTGGTCCAAGAAAAAAGAATTGAGGGCATCCGCGACCTGCGGGACGAATCCGACCGGGAAGGAATGCGAATTGTGGTTGAACTTAGAGGCGACAGCGTACCCCAAAAAGTTTTAAACCAGCTTTTTGAATACACTGAACTTCAGAAAAATTTTTATTTTAACACCCTGGCTTTGGTTGACGGCCTCCAACCGAAAATTCTTTCCTTAAAAGAACTTTTGGTTCATTATCTTGAACACCGGAAACTCACCGTCAGACGCCGCACCGAATTTGACCTTAAAAAAGCTCAGGAACGCGCCCATATTTTAACCGGCTTGGTCAAAGCCCTGGAAGTTATCGATAAAGTCATTGCTTTGATCAAAAAATCTCGGGACCGCGCCGAAGCCCATAAAAACCTCGTAGAAAAATTCCGCCTCACTCCGATTCAGGCCGACGCCATACTGGAAATGAAACTCCAAACGCTGGCCGCTTTGGAACGCCAAAAAATTGAGGACGAACTTAAAGAGAAAAAGAAACTTATTGCCGAATTAGAACTGATTTTACGGCATCCTAAAAAAATAATTGAAATAATCAACCAAGAGCTTTTGGCACTCAAAAATAATTACGGCGGTCCCCGAAAAACCAAACTCGTCGCCCACGCTCTTAAGGAATTCAACGAAGAGGATTTGATTCCCGAAGAAGAGATGGTTATCGCCTTAACCGCGGACGGCTACGTTAAAAGAATGACGCCGACTTCTTTCCGAACCCAGCGTCGGGGCGGCAAAGGTCTCATCGGCCAAGAACTCAAAGAAGAAGACCAAATCCACCAAATTCTCCAGGGCGGTACTCACGACAATATTCTTTTCTTCACTGACCGCGGCAAGGTTTTTCAAACCAAAGTTTACGAAATCCCGGCGGGCAGCCGAACCAGTAAGGGCAAATCCATTTATAACTTCTTGGAAATTCCGGCGACTGAAAAAATAAGCGCCATTGTCACTTACTCGGGAAAAACCGAAAAGCAATTTTTGGTCATGGTCACGAAAAACGGCGTCATTAAAAAAACGGCCATCGCCGAATTCGGCAACGTCCGGAAAAACGGCATCCAAGCTCTCCGACTTCAAACGGACGACCTTTTAAAATGGGTGAAACTTTCTTCAGGCGATGACCAAATTATAATCGCAACCGAACGGGGTCAATCAATCAGATTCAAGGAAAAGGATATAAGGCCGATGAGCCGAAGCGCCGGCGGCGTCCAAGCCATTCGCCTCAAGAATGATTTTGGAGCCGGACTTGATATAATAAAAGAGAATTTAAAATTTAAAATTTTAAATTTAAAATTATTGGTAGTTATGGCCAACGGCTTTGCCAAACAAACTCCGCTTAAAGAGTATAAAATACAAAGGCGGGGCGGCAGCGGAATTAAAACCGCCAAAATCACGGAAAAAACCGGTCCGGTTATGGCAGCCGTGATTGTTGGTGACGAAATTCAGGAAGTTATCGCTTTTTCCAAAAAAGGCCAAGCCCTCCGCACAAAACTAAGCGACATCCGCATTGCGAGCCGGGCCACCCAAGGTGTAAAAATTATGAATCTGGAAAAAGACGACAAATTAATGGGCATTGTATGTCTTTAAACAAAACCCAAACCATAGTTATCGGCGCCGCCGGACTGGTGATTGTTGTCCTAGGTTTGATTCTAACGGGCATCATTCCCGGCCTTAAAAAGCCCGCCGAACAAAAAATTTCGGCCGACCTCCAGATTTGGACTCTTTTTGATAAAGAGGATGATTTGCGCAGCGCTCTGGTGAATTTTGTCCAAACTTACCCTGGCGTCAAAACGACTTTCCGAACTTTTAACGACCCGGAAGATTACGAAGCAAAACTTTTGGACGCGTTGGCTTCAGGCAAGGGTCCGGATATTTTTATGATTCAGAACGCCAGCCGTCAAAGATATGAAAATAAAATTTACCAATTAACGGCTGCGAACGTGAGTGTCGCCAAAATTCAAGAACTTTTTCCGGACGCGGTGGTAAACGATTTTGTTTCAAATAACGCCACCTATGCCTTGCCTCTTTCAATTGATACGCTGGCGCTTTTTTACAACCGCGACATGCTAAGCCAGGCCGGCCTTGCCTTGGTGCCAAAAACCTGGGAAGAATTGGGAGCAGCCGTACCCAAACTCGTTCTATTTGACGCCCAAAACAAAATTACCCAGGCGGCTATAGCTTTGGGCGGTTCAGATAAAAGCATTGACCGGGCAGGCGACATCTTGAGCCTTCTGATGCTTCAGAACGGGACAAAAATGATAAACGATGGTCTTGAGTCGGCTGCTTTTGCTTCTGATGAAGGGGAAAACGCTTTAAGCTTCTATGCTCAATTCTCCAATCCGGCCAGTCCCAACTATACTTGGCACGACGGTTTCGGCAAAGACATTGAAGCTTTTGCTCAGGAAAAAGTGGCCATGATTTTTAACTACGCCTCGGCCGTAAACGAAATAAAAAGCCGCAATAATTTCCTGAATTTCGGCATTGGCCCAGTGCTTAAATCAACTCAAGCCAAGAAAACAATTGCTTTTCCCAAATATTGGGGCTACACGGTTTCCCGCCAAAGCAAATCGCCAATGCCGGCCTGGACTTTTATCCTTTATCTCACCACTGATCTCAAAACCGCTCAAAACTATCTTAACCTCACTCAAAAACCGCCGGCTCTTAGAACTCTTATCAATAAATATCTGAATGACCCTGATTTGGGAGTTTTTGCGAGCCAAGCTCTTACTGCTAAGTCATGGCCAGAACCGGATTCAAAAGCGGTCCAAAAAATATTTTCCGATGCCATTGAAAACGTTACCAACGGCCGCTTGTCTCCCAAAACCGCTTTGGAACAAGCCCAAAATCAGGTCACCCGGCTCATGCAAAAATAAGGTATTATTAAAGTGGTATGAAAAAAGTTTTGGTCATAGTCGCTGCGATTTCCATTTTCTTTTTTTCTGTCGTTGTTTTTTCGCCGGTCCTGGCTGACGGCGGCACCGGCATTTGGAAAAACACCCAATGCGCCGCCGGCAGCGACAGCGGCGGCCCCGTTAAACCCTGTGACCTTTGCGACGCTTTAGTGGTGATAAGAAACATTATTAATTACCTTACTGAAATCGGGTTAGCGATTGCCGCGCTTCTTATTGCTTACGGCGCCATTCGCTTGATGCTGGCCGGCGGTTCTGAAGAATATATTTCCAAAGCCAAGAAAACAATGGTTTTGGCCGTAACCAGTCTGGCTTTTATTTTGGGCGCCTGGCTCATCGTCAACACGGTTCTTCATTTCCTGGTTCCGGAAAAAGACAACCGATATTTCCCTTGGCAAAGCATTACTTGCACCACGGCAGCAATACCGCCGGAACAACTTAAAGAACCGCCGCCCCCTGTGGTCAGTAAAACTTATGCCATAGTAGCAGCTGATGGTAAATACGCTTGCAGCCCCACCAATAGCTCTTCTTGTGACGACGTAAAAAATTTCGGCTGCAGCAATACCAGCTGCCTTCAAATTGATGCTTCGCTTTGTGGCACTGACTATAGACTCAAAAGACCGGTTTGGGGTTTTAAATTCCAAAATAATTCACCCTACCAATGTTTTGCTGATCAAGAAGCTTGCCAAGCCAACCAGCCGCCCAATGCCTTTGAAATCTGCAAGCAGGTTTATACTAGCTACGGTTCCCCAAGCGGACCGGGCACTGTTAGCACTGTCTGCGAAGTCCCGGCCCTGACGCCTTTAAGCGGCGAGGCCCTCCAATTGGAAAACAGTTCTAATCGGGTCCTCTGGTTTTCTTCAAACGCTAATGTTAATAAAAATCTCATCAAGCTCCAGCAAGAATTCAATAAAATGAACGATGAGCTTAAAAAAATCGGCGCCAGCGCTACGGTTACTTCAGCCTACCGGCCTTTAGCTTACCAGCAGCATCTTTATGAAATCTGGGACCGCTGGGCAAATTACAATCTTAAAGACAATACCTTGCCGGCCTGCGACAATTTGGCAAGCCTAGTACAAAACGAATACTCCAAACATCAGCTTAGAAGCGTTGTAAACTCACCTAACGGCTGTGCTCCTCACGTCAAGGGTACAGGCATTGATGTCCAGTTAAACGGCATTAAATATGAGGATATAAATAGCTTTCTCCAGCAGAAAAATATTGACCTTAGCTGGCAGGGAATCCCAGGCGACGAAGTTCACTTTAATCTGAAAAATCCGCCTTTTACCGGCTGCGTCCAATAAAGGCGTAGTAATTTTAAATTAATTAATTTATAATTTAATCTGATGATTCGGCTAAAAAACAAAAATATTAAGAGAGGTTGTTCCCTGCTATTTTCTATTTTCTATTTTCTATTTTCTGTTGCCGTTACTTTTGCCGCAACAACAATTACGCTGGACAATCCACTCCATGCCGATTCTATTCAAGAAGTCATCAGTCGGATTCTGAGCTGGCTGGCGGCAGTTGGCGCGCCTATTGCCGCGGGCATGATTGTTTACGGCGCTTTTTTATTGATGTTCTCGGCTGGCAATCCGGAAAAAGTGACCACCGGCAAAAAAACAATTCTTTACACGGTGATTGGTTATGCTATAATTTTAATCGGTAACGGCATTATAACAATTATTGAAAATTTGGTGAATAAATAAAACCAAAGGTCGATTTTGAAGAAAAATTTATGAAATTAAATCTAAAAAATATTATTGCGGAATTGGCAATTATTACGATTATCGCTCTTCCTATATTAGTATCTGGCCAAGTCATTCCAGGCGAGCAAACCGCTCCAATCACAACGCTGGGCGAAGCTAAAAACACCATTACCATTATCGTGAGATGGATAATTGCCATTTTCTGGATTATTACGGTATTGTTCCTTATTATTGCTGCTTTTCGCTATTTGACGGCAGCTGGCGACCCGGAAAAAATCGGCAAAGCCAAGCAAAGTCTGATTTATGCCATTATTGCCGCGGCTATTGCTTTGCTTGCCAACGGCATCCAATTGATTGTAAAACAGCTTTTAACCGGAACAGCGACTGGCGTCTAGCAAAAAGTTTTTATGGAAACAAAAGTGCTCAAAAAGAGATTTTTAGTCTCAATTTTTGTATTTTCGCTTTTGGTTACGCCGCTCCTTATATCCGCAGCCGTAGAACGCCCAGAAGACGTTCAAAGAATTATTGAGGACGTTGTCAGGTGGTTCATGAATATCTTCTGGGTTATTGCTGTGGGTTTCATTGTTTGGGCGGCTTTTAATTTTCTAACGGCTCAAGGCGACGCTGAAAAAATCCAAAAAGCCAAAAAAATGCTTCTTTACGCCGTGATTGCCGCCGTGATTGTCCTTTTAGCCAATGGCGTAAAAGTTATTTTGACAAACATACTTGAGAGACAGGGAATTGAATCAACTTCTCCACCGCCTGTAGCTGGACAGCCGTGCGGCCAGTTTATCTGTCCGCCAAACATGTACTGCAACGAATTTAGTAAAACATGCATAGGATAGTGAGAGAAAACACCATCTTAATAAAATAACCCGTTTCTGCAAAGAAACGGGTTATAAATTATTCCACCTTATCTTATAATTTCATCATTTTTGCTAAAGTTTGTCAAATTTAGAAAATACTGATAAAATAAATAAAAAATGGGCGGGTGGCGGAACTTGGCATACGCGCAGCGCTTAGAACGCTGTCCCGAAAGGGTTGTGGGTTCGAGTCCCACCCCGCCCACAAAAACTATTTTCTCCTCCTCGCGTGAAAAGCTTCGTGAACTTCCCGAAGTTCTTTGTTGGTTAAATGAGTGTAAATTTGAGTAGTGGAAACGTTGGCGTGGCCCAAAAGTTCCTGAACCGAACGCAAATCAGCGCCGTTGATTAAAAGGTCTGTCGCGTAGCTATGGCGCAATTGATGTGGGTGTACCTTTTTCGGAATGCCGGCTTCTCTGGCTCTCGCATCAACCAATCTCTGAACCGCTCTTTGACTTATCCGGCCAATCACCCCGCCTTTTTTATCCAAACTCACGAACAAAGCGTTCTCGACGTCGTTTCTTTTATCCAAATAATTTTTAATGGCTTTTTTGGCGCTCTCGGAGAGAAAAACAACCCGGAGTTTGTCGCCTTTGCCGCGAATGGACACTTCGCCGCGCTTTAAATCAATGGAACGATTCAAAGAACAAAGCTCGGAAAGCCGCAAGCCGGTTGAAAACAAAGTTTCCAAAACCGCCCGGTCGCGCAATGAACGCAAATCACTGTTTTTTGGCGCCGCGAGAAGCCGCTCCAATTCCGGATAATCCAGAACTTCAATGTCCCGCCTGGAAACCCTGGGCAATTCAATGGTTTCGGGAGCCAAAGCTTTAATGCCCCGCTTTATCAAATATTTCAAAAAATTCCTTAAGGCAATGACATAATAACTTTGAGTGATTTTTTTAAGCTCACCGCGGGCAAGACCGACCCGAAAATTTCTCACCACATCGTCAGTAATGTCCCGCACGTTTTTTACGCCGGTTTTCAGAAAAAACATCCGCAGGTATCGCCCGTAATTTTCCCGGGTTTTCGGCGAACGGTTTTTTTCAATTTCCAGATAATCCAAATATTCTTTCAATAATTTCTCTGTTTCAGCCATCTCCATCAGCATACCACGCCTGTCGCAAAATTCGCAAAGATTAGCTGATTTTTGACATATTACTCAACCTCGGCTAAAATAAAATTAATGCTTACCAAACGGAAAAAACAAGGAACCATAAAAGAATATCAAAGGCATGAAACCGACACTGGTTCGGCTGAGGTCCAGATTGCCATCTTGACCAAACAAATTAAGGCCTTGGCTGACCACTTGAAAAAGCATCCCAAAGACCATCATTCCAGACGCGGCCTCTTGATGATGGTGGGCAAGCGCCGGAAATTCTTGAAATATCTTGAGCGCGAAAACGAAAAAAAGTACGAAAAATTAGTTAAAAAATTAGAACTTGCAAATTGATGCCAAACGTTTATCCAAACCAGCGAGTGGGAATCTTCATTGACGTTCAGAATGTTTACCATTCGGCCAAAAACCTATACCAAGCCCGGGTTAATTTCAAAGAGCTTATAAAAGAGCTGACGGCCAGACGGCAGTTGATTCGGGCAATGGCTTATGTGGTCAAGAGTGAGGGCGTTGACGGCGCCGAACACGAAGGGATAAGAATGGGCTCGTCAGAAGGGGCTTTTTTTGAGGCCCTGCGCAAAACCGGACTTGAACTCAGATTAAAAGACCTCCAAATTTATCCGGGCGGCAGCAAAAAAGCCGACTGGGACGTGGGGATGGCGGTTGACGCCATCCGGATGGCCAATTTCTTGGACGTGATAATTCTTGTGACCGGCGACGGCGATTTCATTCCTCTGGTTGAATATCTAAAATGGGGCTTGGGCCGCCAAGTTGAAATTGCGGCTTTCAGTCGGACTACTTCTGCCCGCCTCAAAGAAGTGGCTGACAGCTTTACGGAATTGGAAAACATACCGCGGATATTGCTCAAAATAAGAGACCAAAAACAAACAAGAAATTAATGGATCTAAAACGAAAAATTTATAAAACCGAGCTAAACAACGAAACGGCTATCCTTGAAATATCAGAATTGGCCCATCAAGCCAACGCCGCGGTCATTGGCCGTCACGGCGACACGACCGTTCTCGCCACCGTCGTAATGGGCGAAGAAAAACAAGGTCTTGACCACTTCCCCTTAACCATTGACTACGAGGAACGATTTTACGCGGCCGGCAAAATCATCGGCAGCAGATTTATCAGGCGAGAGGGCCGGCCATCAGACGAGGCAGTGCTGTCGGGCCGGCTTATTGACAGAACAATCAGGCCGCTTTTTGATTACCGCTTCCGCCGTGAGATCCAGGTCGTCGTCACGATTTTGGCCTATGACGAAAAAAACGACCCGGACGCCATTGCCCTGCTTTCGGTTTCAACTGCCCTGGGAATCTCAGATATTCCCTGGCATGGTCCGGTGGCCGGCGTTAAATTTCAGGACTTAAAATCCGACGGAACGCTAAATTATCAGGCTTTTTTTGCCGGACCGGAACAGAAAATAAACATGGTTGAATTTGAAGGTTCAGAAGTCCCCGAGCAAACTGCAGTTGAACTTTTTGAAAAATCACAAAAAGAAATAGAACGGCTCATTGATTTCCAAAAACAAATTATCAGAGAAATCGGCAAACCAAAAATTGAACTGAACATAAAGACAATCGAACCCGATCTTAAAAACCAGGTGACAGAACTAATGAAAAACGACCTTAATAAAGCTCTTGAGGAAAAGGCTTTAAGCGAGCTTAAAAGCGAGATTCTCCAAAAACTCACCCTTGAAGGCAAAACCAATGAAGAATTAGAACTGGCCGACCAAATTTTCGAACAAGAGGTTGAAAAGTTTGTCCACGAAGAAGCGATTGACCGGAATAAAAGACCGGACGGCCGGAAATTCGACGAAATAAGAGAACTCTACGCCGAAGCCGGTCTTTTGTCCCGCACCCACGGTTCAGGCCTTTTTATCCGCGGCGACACCCAGATTTTAGCCGTCACGACTTTAGCCACGCCGTCTGCCGAACAACTGGTTGAAACAATGGAAACAACCAGCCGCAAAAGATTCATGCTTCATTATAATTTCCCGGGTTTCTCAACCGGCGAAATCAGCCGTTCTTCCCGGGGACCGGGCCGGCGAGAAATCGGCCATGGCGCTCTGGCGGCCAAAGCCTTAAACCATCTCATTCCTTCAAAAGACGAATTCCCTTATACCATCAGGGTGGTGGCTGAAACTCTGTCTTCAAATGGCTCGTCCTCAATGGCTTCAACTTGCGCTGCTTCGCTTTCTTTAATGGATGCCGGCGTGCCCATTAAAAAGCACGTTGGCGGCATTGCCATGGGGCTGATGTACCGGAACGACAGGGAGTACAAAATTTTAACCGACCTTCAAGGTCCGGAAGACCATCATGGCGATATGGACTTAAAAGTGGCCGGCACTGAGGACGGCGTCACGGCCATTCAAATGGACGCGAAAATCGAAGGCATAACCCGGGAAATTTTTGAAAAAACCCTGGCTCAAGCCAAAAAAGCCCGCCTCCAAATCCTTGAGCTTATGAAAAAAACAATTCCGGCGCCGCGGCCAAAAGTTTCGCCTTTTGCGCCAACCATCGTGACTCTGACTATTCCGCCGGAAAAAATCGGACTGGTGGTCGGTCCGGGCGGCCGAACCATCAACGGCATTATTGCCACGAGCGGCGGCCAGATTACGATTGACATCGAACAAACCGGCAAAATTTACGTGGCTGGCACTAACCCCGAATTGGTTGAACAAGCTTTAAAAGCCGTCCAGCAAATAGTTCGCGAATATCAGGTCGGGGAAATCGTTGAAGGCACGGTGGTAAAAATCCTGGACTTCGGCGCCATTGTTGATTTGGGCGGCGACCAAGACGGCATGATTCACGTTTCTGAACTTAAAGACGAGTACGTTAAAAAAGTTGAGGACGTGGTCAAAGTCGGCGACCGGGTTAAAGTTAAAATCGTCAGGGTTGAGCCGGACGGCAAAATCGGACTTTCTCTTAAAAGCGCCAAATAAGCAAACAAACCTTATCCACAATAAGTTGAGATAAGTTAAGAAAAGATATTGTATAATAAAGTTAATGAACGGGAACCAATTCAAAGAATTCGGCGAACAAACTCCTTCTTTAGGCACTGGCGAGGGCGAGGTTCCTCTGGCTTCCACTCCTTCTCCTAAAATTGACGTCAGGACAATGGCTTCTGACATTAATTCAACTCAGGAGAGCGGAGGGGGCGCGCCCAGGCCCTACACGCCGCCGCCTTCAGCTCCCCCTGTTCCTCCTGCAGCCGAACCAGAAAAAGAGCTGGTTTTTAAACCTTCGGAAATAAGCGCGGTTCAAGGGACCGGTCAAATGGCTCAAATCCCTATCTCGTCCCAGAAAAAATCAAGTAAAACTCTGGTTTGGGCTATTGTGATTGCGATAATTGTAATCGGCTTGGCTGCTCTGGGTTATTTTGTCATTTACCCGATTTTAACGACCGAGCCCGAAATAACTGTTCCACCTCCGCCTTCGCCAGTGGAAATCCCAACTTCAACGCCGACAACAACCATTGAACTGCCGCCGCCGCCCGAAGCTTATGTTTCGCTTTTCAAAACAATTCTGGCCACAACCACGGAAACCACTCTTTCTGGTTTTCTTGGCTTAACCGACGTTAAAACATCTCTGAGCGCGCCCACTTCAACAACTCCAGCCATAAAAGAAGTGGTTTGGCGCGACGACCAGGGCAAGCTTTTAACTTTTAGTCAGCTTACAAATTTAATTATCCCGCAAGTGCTCAGCACGACTACCGCCGATATGTTCATTTCTAATTTTTCGGCTTTCGCCTACAGCGACAGCCGAGGCGCTTGGCCGGGCTATGTTTTCAAACTCAAACCGGACGCCATAACCGCTACCGCTCAAGCAAATTTCAAAAGCGAATTTGAGAAAGCTTCAGCGCTGACTCTTGAAAATCTGTTCTTGACTATTCCCGGAACGCCTCAAACCTGGCGCCAAGGCAAAACCGGAACAATTACTCATTACTACTTAATTTTTCCGACTCTTAACACCTCGTTAACCTATGCTTGGATCGGCGACAAACTCGTTGTCAGCACATCTTACGACGGCTTTAAAGAAGTTCTTAAAAACCTTTAAAAATCGCGGGAAAACCAATGACCGCTCAAGAACTGAAAACTTTTGAACAAAAACTCCTGGCTGAGAAAAAAGACATTGAAGAACAAATAAAAAAACTTGGTGAAGGGCTTGATTTTGGCGACGACGTTGACAGCCTTGAGGAGGAAGCCGACGAAACCGAAGAATTCGTCAATCGGCTCGGCATCCGCAATGTTTTGGAGAAAAGACTGGAAGAAATTGAAAATGCCTTAAGAAAAGTGAAAAAGAACGAGTACGGCGTTTGCGAAAAATGCCGAAAAGAAATTGAAGTAAAACTCCTGGAAGTTGATCCCGAATCAAGATTGTGCCGTCTTTGTAAACAAAAATGACCGCCGTTCCTAAAATTTACTCGGCCGAACTTGAAGGCATTAACGCCGAAATTGTTGAGGTTGAGGCCGACCTAAACGTCGGCCTTCACTCTTTTAATATCGTCGGCTTGGCCGACAAGGCAGTAAGTGAAGCCAAGGAAAGAGTTAATTCGGCTCTGAAAAATTCCGGCATTAAACCGCCCACCAAAGAAAATCGCCGCATCACCATTAATCTTGCGCCGGCTGACGTGAAAAAAGCCGGCGCCCGTTTTGACCTGCCCATTGCCTTGGCTTATCTCCTCGCGAGCGAACAACTCAAAACTTTCGAAACCAAAGACAAGATTTTTGCCGGCGAACTTTCCCTTGACGGCAACTTGCGTTCAATAAACGGCTCGCTAAACATCGCCCTCTTGGCTAAAAAGAAAAATTTGAATTATTTATTTTTGCCGACGGCTAATGCTCTTGAAGCCGCAGTTGTAAAAAATCTGAAAGTAATACCGGTTAAAAACCTTAAAGAACTTATTGAACATCTTGAGGGGCTTAAAACAATTGAACCGCAGCCGGAAACAAAAATAACGCCGGCCTTCCCGCCGGCTCTAGTAAAACTCGATGAAATTAAAGGCCAGGCCTTAGCCAAGAGAGCTTTACTCATTGCCGCAAGCGGCGGCCACCACATGCTCATGACCGGACCGCCGGGCACCGGAAAAACCATGCTTGCCCAAGCTCTGGCTTCAATTCTCCCGCCGCCAAGTTTGGAAGAAAGCATTGAAGTGACCCGGATTTGGAGCACGACCGGCATGAATTCCGAATTCCCTTTCTTAAGCTGGCGGCCTTTTAGAGCGCCGCATCACAGCGCGTCCTTGATTTCAATTTTGGGCGGCGGGCCCAATCCCAAACCGGGCGAAATAAGCCTGGCTCACCGGGGCGTTCTTTTTCTTGACGAAATGCCGGAGTTTCACCGCGACGTTCTTGAGGGATTGCGCCAACCCCTTGAAAGCGGGCAGATTCTTATTTCCCGGGCTAAAAAAGCTTTGTATTTTCCGGCTCGGTTTATCCTGGTCGCCGCCATGAATCCCTGCCCTTGCGGTTATTTTGAAGACCCGGACAAAGAATGCCGCTGCACGGCCAATGAAATCTTCCGTTATCAAAAGAAAATCTCCGGACCGCTTTTGGACCGGCTGGATATCCAGCTTGAGGTGCCGCGGGTGCCGATTGAAGAACTCCGACGCGGCGAGAGTGACCGTCTTGAAGAAAAATTCCGGAACCAAATCATAAAATCGCGCCAGATTCAGGAAAGCCGGTTCAAAAACTTGAGTCCGAAAATCTGGAACAATTCGGAAATGAGTTCAAAACAAGTTGAAGAGTCCGTAAAACTGGACCCTCAAGCCGAGAACTTCCTGAAACAAACCCTGGAGCGGGCGTTTTTGTCAGCCCGGGGATATTATCGCATCTTAAAAGTTTCTCAAACCATTGCCGACCTGGAAGAATCGCCGATTGTTAAAGCCGAGCACTTGGCCGAAGCGTTTCAGTACCGATTAAAAAATAACGAATAAGAAACTGATGCTAATATACCAAATAAACACGAATTAGTATCGTATGACGTAAGGCAGAACAATGCTGCCGCCCAAGCCGTCAAAAATCCTTTGGTAATCGGGGTTGTACTTCGCAATAAGTTCCTCGTTTATTCCAAAACGGCTGGCTACTGATTCCAATGAATCGTCTGGCTTTACGCTGTATAAAACGCCTGGCGTCGGCAGGATAACGAGTTCTTGACCCGGCTGCAGGGACGATTTAATCGCCGGGTTAGCCGCCCGGACTGTTTCAAGATTCAATCCGAATTGAGCGGCGATGCTTGAAAGAGTGTCGCCTTTACGAATTTTGTATTTTTTAAGGCCGTCGCGAGTCGGGATAATATTACTTAACGGATTTGAGGCGCCGACTATCGCCGATTCGTCAACAATAAAACTCGCGTCAACCGGCTGGAGAGAAATCGGATAAAGAACGGTTCCTTTAAAAACGCCGTCGTCAAAAAGCAGGGATTCGGATTGGACCGGCCCGCCTTTCGGCCAACTTTCAAAACCGCGATAAGCCAGCAATTTTTCTTTGACTGAAGAAGAAATGGGGGAAGCCAAAAGCACAAAAACCAAAATTAAAAAAAGTGGCCAAAGACTGGTCGCTAAAGGATGCCCCTTAAAAAAAGGGTTGATATGAACTAAAATTTTACTGATATCGCAATTGTATCATGAGACAACGCTTGGGACAACATTTTCTTAAGAACAAAGAAAAAATACGGAAAATTATAAAAACTTTGGAAATAAAAGACGGCGATACGATTGTTGAAATCGGGCCGGGACACGGAGAACTGACGGAGTTTTTGGTTGAAAAATTTTTAGCTTTTAGTGGACGCGGCGAATTAATCGCTATAGAAAGGGATAAAAATTTAGCAGTTCAGCTTAAAACAAAATTCCAGAATCCAAATATCAGGATAATTGAGGGTGACGTCTTAAAAACTTTATTTCAAATCCCCAAAGCCCTTCACCTGATGCCTAACGCCTATAAGATTATCGGCAATGTTCCTTACTATATTACCGGCCGGCTTCTCCGGATTTTGAGCGAAATTGAGCCGAAACCAAAGTTTTGTGTTTTTACTCTTCAGAAAGAGGTTGCCGAACGCATTTGCGCCAAACCCCAAAAAATGAATTTGCTTGCAGCGAGCACTCAGTTCTGGGCTGACCCGGAGATTGTTGATATTATCTCAAAAAAAGACTTTAAGCCGCGGCCGGCGGTAGATGGCGCGATTATAAAACTAAGATTTAAGAATTATGCCGCCTTTGGCGAGCCTCGCCTTTGGCGGGAATCAAGAATTAAAGAAAACTACTACAAACTTATCAAAATCCTTTTCAAACAACCGAGGAAAACCATCCTTAACAACTTAATTGCCCTTGATAAAAGCCGACGTTCTTATTATAAAGTGCTCCTTGAAAAAAATGGCATAAATCCACAGCACCGACCGCAAAATTTAAGCGTAGAAAAACTGAAAAAATTAGCGGAATTGTTGTATAATTAAAGTATGAAAAGATGGCTAACGCTCGTTTTCGCCTTATTAATAATGACGATGGTTTTAGTTTATCCCAATCAAACAAAAGCGGTAAGCCTCTTGACGCCATTTGGCGGAAAAGTTGAAGAATACGATCCAGCACCGACAACCTGCGTAAGTGAGATAACTCTGCCGGTTGCTACTGCAACTTTTTTTACCACGTGGATAACTATAGAAAAAATAAAAGTCGGTAAGCCAAAAGGGGGCACCTTTGGTATTTTAAGAGTTAATTTCATTCCTGTAATGCCTCCGCTCACAAACATTAAAAAGTACTATGCCTATATGGTGCCGGGAACGTGGGTTCTTGGGAATTCTATAAACCTCTGTAGTGTTTGCGAAAAAGTTGAATCAGCTGGAGAAAAAGTTGGAGCAGGATTCGCAAAAGATTTCTGCAAATCAATACCCGGCATCGGTGAAATATTAGACGCCATCTGCAGCATTGCAAGCGGTTGTCCCGTAGATAACCTAATTTATCAGATCGGCACTGGTTCACCAATTGGCGGCGTCGCACAAAACATCGCAAGAACCGTTTGTAAAAGTATTTTAGATAAAATACCGCTTATAGGATCTTTCCTTGGCGGGGTTTGCGACAGTTTATAATTAATTCAATGCCGTCGCTTTAAAAAACAAGACATTATGCTTAAATTAAAAACCTTAATCCAGTTTTTAAAACTCCACCGCCGGGGAACGTTTAGTTTCTTGCTGATTGCCGGCGCTTTAATCGTAAGCGCTTATCTGGTTTTTGGCGGGACCGAAATTCCTAAACGTTCGGATTTTTTGGTGAACGTTCAAAACTCCGATTCTCAAACAAATAAAAGTCCGGGTTTGAATTTCGCGCCCCAAGTCCTGTCCAACCTCACTGCTCAATTTGCCGACGAAGCTTTGCAAAATCTAATTCAAGCCAATCAAAATCTCGTTGACCAAGGAATAAAAGACGTCAGCCAAACCAAACTTACTCCTGACAAAACTGACGTTGAAAAAGTTATTTCGCAAATCATTGAAGACGAAGCGAGCAGCGAAAAAATTAATCCGGCCGAGCTCTTTGTCAGCAACGATAATTCAAAACCAGCCCAAGCCATTTATCTTTTCATGGTTGACCAGATTATTAAAAATAAAATGGCTGATATATCAGTGCTTGACCCAAACGCGGCGTCTTCTCTTACCGATTATTTTTCGCAAGTGGCGACTAATTTTAGCGATGCAGTTGAACTGCTTAAGGCCTTAAGCGTTCCTTCAAACTGGCTTCAAATCCATACTCAAATCATTGAATTTTTCGCTCGGGAACGGAACATTTACCGTTCCTTGGCAGCGGCCGAAGAAGACCCGATTCGTTTCCTCATTGCTACTTACAAAATTCTGCCTCTTGAAGCCGAAAAAGAATTTAGCCAAATAAGGGAACAAATAAACCAAAAAATGAAGGATGAAAAACTTATTTAACAATACCATTATCGCGGTTCTTGTTCTGAGCCTCGCCTTTAGCCCTTTTTTTTCTTTTGGCGCTGAAGATGAGGATCTCAAATCAGCAACCGCACCATGTGAGAAAGCCGCTCTAATTGGCGCCAAGTATGGAATGCTTGCTGACCTTGACCTGGACTGGCAACGACTCCTTAAAGATAGCGGCGTCCTTGATAAAACCTGGGACCTCCTAAAAGAAAATTTCAATGCCACTGGGATCGGAGGGATCGGAATTAAACTCGATGACATAAAAAAGGGGTTGGGATTAGAAAAGATTAACTTTAGTAAAGCTAGGAATTTAGTAGGAAGTTTATTCCAAAATAAATTTGGGAAGGGTATACAAGAAAAGGCCAAGGGTATTGTGGGATCAGCTACTAATAGACTCCTTGAAATCGCCGGAATTAAAGAATATAAAGACCTCGTCAGCGAGGCCAGTGGTATACTTGGCGGTATCTTAAGCACCGAGGTGCCGGTGCAGGATGCAAGTGTGGTCGCAAAAATAGAAGAACAAAAACAGGCCCTTATCGCCGAACAGCAACGTCAGCAGATTATTGCCACTACCCGCGCTCAATGCAATGATCTCCTTAAAACCACCACCGAAAGCATCAAACGCACTCTTCTTTACCAGCTTTCCACTCAAATTGTTGACTGGATTCAAACCGGCGAAAAGCCCCAGTTTATCCAAAAGCCGGGCAAGTTTCTTGAAGACACCGGACGCTTGGCAGTTGACCGATTTATTTCCCGGGTCGCCCCCCGGCTTTGCGAACCATACAGATTATACGTTCCCATTTATATCCCGAGCGTCCAACGGGAAGCCAATCCTTTTTATGAACAAGTTACCTGCACCCTAGATCAAATGGGCCGAAACTTGGAAAGTTTTTACCAGGATTTTAAAAGCGGCGGCTGGGTGACTTACAACGAAGTCCTGAAACCGCAAAACAATTTTCTTGGAGAGTACATTGCCGTGTCTGACGAAGCCTTAAGGCAACGGCAGGCGGCAATTGATGAAGCAAAACAAGCCCAAGACCGCGGCTTTACGTCCCAAAAAGAATGCACTTTGTGGAAAAAATATGAATCCACACCCGGCGAAGAAGCTAGCGGTGATATTCAGTACGTGGGCGGCGTGGGCATGTTCTCTTGGGGTTACGGCCAAGGCGGCACGGTTGGCTCAACCCAAGACGGCAGTCCGCCCGAGACAGGATTACGAAAAGACCCCCAAAACAGACCAATTGAAAAAGGTACCCGCTTTTGGGCCTCTAACAACAATTATTTCTGGGAGTGTGTAGCTGACAAAATTACCAGCCCGGCCACCATTGCCGCGGGGCTGAGCGAACGAGCGTCACAAACCGAACTGGACTATTTGGCTAACACCAGCGATATTGAGAATTTCCTGGCAACCATTGAAGATGCCATTATAAACAAACTGGTTAAATCCGGCGTAAAAGGCCTTAGAAACATTCTTCCTAAAATACTTCCTTAATTAAATTAAACAACTAAATGGAACGGCTTAAAGGCAAAAAACTGGTTTTAGGAACGCTCTTAATCGCTTTTTTGGTTTTCTTTGTAATGCCGCCGCAAGCTCACGCCCAACTTATCACCGACATTGCCGGCGGCGCTATAGCGAGGTTTGCGTACATCATAAGTTATATTATTGCTTTAATTTTGGGCGCTTTTATGAGCTTGGCCGCTTTCCTGGCTTCCATTGCCCTTAACTTAAACTACTTTGTTATTTCCAAATCAAACAGTTTGGTGGGCATTGGCTGGAGTATTGTCCGGGACGTGGCCAATCTCGGCTTTGTCATTGTAATTATTGTCATGGCTTTTGCCACGATTGTCCGTTTTGAAAGATACGGCTATCAAAAAATTCTGCCCAAACTCATTGCCGCGGCAATTTTAATAAACTTCAGCTTGTCAATTGCCGGCGTGTTCGTTGATTTCGCCAATATCCTGACCCATTTCTTTTTTGACCGAATCTCCCAAGACCCGGTTGAAATAGCTGGCACCATTGCCGGCGCTTTTAACCCCCAAAGACTTTTTACCAAAGCGCCGGACCCGAACCAAATAAAAGCCGAAGCCAGCTTAACGGATTCCTTTTTCTTACTTGTTGCTCAACCGGTTTTTACGGCCGTATTTTTGCTTGTGGCCACTTTCACCATTCTGATTTTCGCATTTCTGCTCCTTCTCCGTTTTCTTCACCTGACTTTTCTCCTTATCATTGCGCCGATTGTCTGGCTTTTCTGGGTCATACCCGAACTTTCGAGCAAATTCAAAGATTGGTGGAGCGACTTTTTCAAATGGCTGTTTTTTGCACCAGCCGCCTCGTTTTTCATGTATCTGGCGTTACGAGCGCTTAAAGAGTCGCCCGGGTTTTGGGGGCCAACCCAAGGTAACCAGCTTATTGCCGGCTTAAGCGGCTTAGAAAATATTTTTATCCAAGGCGCCCAAATGGTTGTTTTGGTCGGCATAATGCTGGGCGGCTTGATTATTTCCCAAAGAATGGGCGTTGACGCGGCTAGTGCGGCTGTTAATTGGGCCGGCAAAATGAAAGGAAAAGCTCAGGGGTGGGCAAAAACCAAAGCCGTTGGTTGGGGTAAGCGGGCGCTTACGACCGGCGCTAAAACCGAAGAAGAGTCTGGTAAAACCACCACCGGTCTTGAAAGATTTGCTGCTAGAACAAGAAATATTCCCTTGTTGGGAAGAGCTTTTAAGGGTTTGGGTGATTTTGCTGCCAAAACCCATAAAGAAAGGGCAGAAGAATCTATAAAAAGAAAGGGTGTTTACGAGGAGTATAACAACGACAGGCTAATGACAGAGTTTAATGCAATGAATCCTCTAACGCCGCAAATTGACCGGGCGGCCATTACTGCCGAACTGGCTTCAAGAAGAGACAAAGAAGGCAACAGTCTATTGGATAATAAAAGAGTTGATAAGAGTAAAATCCCTTACGGCTTTTCAGCTATTCAACAAACCGATACTGTCAAACAACTCCTTGAAGTCAATCCAGAACTAGCTGATAAATTTGACCAAAGCCCGGTTAAGGTGGCCAGTAAAATCAAGGGAGCTGATGTAGCAAAACTTTCTGTTTCATCGCTTAAAGATCCGAAGATCGCTGCGGCATTGGGTGGTCAAATCACAAATGTTGTAAGACACGGCTCTGCTGCTCAGATTAATGCCGTTCTTAAAGGCGTTAGAGATGCGCGAACACAATATAATGAGATTGTTAAAACAATCGTTACAATCGTTGATAACAAAGAGGAACCGGATGAAAAGACAATAGCCTTGTTTACTCGGAGTCTGGAGGCGGCCGAGAAAACAATTGCCCAAACCCCCGAACTTCAAGAAAATCTTCCGCCGCCACCCAAAATCAAAATTCCATCGGAGTAAAAGATTTATGACTTTTTATGCCTTTATCAATGACACGAAATAATGAGCTTGCCGGACAAATCAGCGATTTGTTCAATTCTGACGCAATGGTTGCAACTATTGCCGATATCAATCGCCACCTTGGATTAGAAGGCGAGGCTCTCAGGATTGTTCCTTATTTAATCTATCAGCTTGAAATAAAAGGATTGGCGCCTCAGGATTTTGTCAAAACCTTAGCAGATTACTTTGGCGTAGACGAATCGTTTGCAAAAGCAATTACCCAAAGGATAAAAGAAAACGCCTTAAAACAAGGTGCCGTGACGCTTCTACGCTGGGGGATTGATATAAACTTAATTGATGCCTCCAACGCTCCTTCTTTTGAAGAAACAATAAGAAGCAAGAGTGAAACATTTAAAGAACGAGAAGCACAAAAAACAATTTCCTTAGAAAATCTCGGCGAGCGGGTGCAAATCACGGCAGAAAAAATCCCGGAAACGCCAAAACCGATTTCGCCGCCACCAACGCCGACAACAATACCAGCCGAAGAAATCAAGCCATTAATTCTTCACCAAGAAAAACCATTAACCGAGGAAGTTAAAAAAACAGGGGGTAAGGTTTTTTCTTTCCCGTTTGAAATTTTCAAAACCAAAGAAGGGGGCGGGGCTCAAAAACCAGTGACGGCAAAAATCGAAACTTTGGAAACCGAGACCGCGGAAAAGGAAATGAAACAACCCCCGCCGACCCTGCGGACCGAAACGCCCCAAAAAAGACTGGTCAATTACACTGAGTTCAGAACGCCGCTCTCGCCTTTTGGCAAAGAAGAAGTAATAAATTTGGAAAACTTGGAAAAAAGCAATGCGGCGCCAAAACCGGAACAAGTGAAACCGGCCGAACCAACGACTTAGAAAATGAACTTTCAAATTCCCCAATTTATCGAACAAAAAGCCAAAATTATCGGTCCTTTAACGCTGGTTCAATTTTTGTATCTGGCCGCGGCTGGCGGATTGATTTTCGCTTTTTTTTACGTCTTTAATTTTTTTCTTTGGATTCTTTTTAGCTTGGTTGTTTTCGTAATCGCCGCTGCTTTTGCTTTTCTAAAAATCAACGGCCAGGGCTTGCCAAAGATTTTCGTCTCGGCTTTCAGTTTTATTTGGCGACCCCGAATTTATACCTGGCAAAGAGCAATGGTTCAAACGCAGTTGGACACGTCGGCCATAGAAAGGATTGAAAAAATGCGGGGCGCCTTAAACCTCCAGGAAAAACTCAAGTCGTTCGCGCTCTCAATTACCACCGGCAAAATTTTCAGCCAGTCAAAAATCACCGAGGCCGGAACCGAACGCTTTGAAGCCGTCCGTTTTGCCACCGGCGAACGAAAAATAGCCAAACGGGTCGACTACTGATAAAATAAATTTATGGCCAACGGAACCCAGCCCACTCAAAAATTTGTTGACATCAAAGAAATAAAAGACGGCGTGGTCCATCTGCGGACCGGCGGTTTGCGCCAGATTTTGATCGTCAGCGGCGTAAACTTTGACTTAAAGTCTGATGAAGAACAAGCTCTTATCCTCTCTGGTTTTCAGAATTTCCTGAACATGCTTGATTTTTCGGTCCAGATTTTCATTCATTCCCGGAAAGTGAATATCAGCCAATACTTGGAGAAAATGAACGAACGCAAAGAAAAAGAAACAAGCGAGCTTTTGAAAATCCAGATAGAGGACTACATAGAATTTATCCGCTCTTTTGTTGAACAAAATCCGATTATCAGCAAAACTTTTTTTGTAACCGTGCCCTACGAATCAGTAGCGATTGTCGGCCAAGTAAAAGGCTTGAACGAAAAATTTTTCAGCTTCTTTAAAAAAACCAAAACGCCTTCTTCTCAAAAACAAGAAACCCTTCAGGAAAGTCTGGAGCAGTTAAACCACCGGGTAAATCAGGTTATTGCCGGTTTGGAACAAGTCGGCCTGCGAGCCATTCCTTTAAACGACGAGGCTTTAATTGAACTTTTTTACAATTTATACAACCCGCGATTGGTTGAAAAAAAAGGTCTGGAAATAGCAAAAACAAAATGAAAATAGAGATTCCTCAAACATACAAGCCCGGCGCAGAAGACCTGCCTAATGTTTTGGCACCGGCCGGCCTTGAAGTAAGTTCCAATTACCTCAAATTGGGCGACTATTATGCCAAAACGTTTTTCTTATTTACTTATCCCCGCTATGTTTCCAGCGGCTGGTTTTCGCCGATTATAAATCTGGCGGAAATGATGGACATTACAATTTTTGTTCATCCTATGGACACGGCTTTGGCACTCCGGAACCTCAGAAAAAAAGTTGCCGAGATTGAAGCGGAAATGTCCGAAAAACAGGAAAAAGGCATGGTCAGAGACCCGATTCTGGAAACCGCTTTTCAAGACATTGAAAACTTAAGGGACGCTCTTCAGCAGGCCAGAGAAAAACTTTTTGAGGTGGGCGTTTACATCACGATTTACGGCGCGAGTATTGAGGATTTAAACAAGCTGGAAAATACGATTTCTTCAATGCTGGAAAGCAAAATTGTTTACATAAAACCGGCTCTTTTTCAGCAAGTTGAGGGGTTAACTTCAATGCTGCCTTTGGGTTTGGACAAATTAAACATTCACACCCCCCTGAATTCCGGCCCAACCTCTTCGCTTTTTCCGTTTGTTTCGCCAGACCTCTCTTCTGACAAAGGCATTCTTTACGGCATCAACATGCACAACAACAGCTTGATTATTTTCGACAGATTTTCCTTGGAAAACGCCAACTCGGTTGTTTTCGCCAAAGCCGGCGCCGGCAAGAGTTTTGCCACCAAACTCCAAATCATCCGAACGATGATGCTGGGCACGAACGTAATCGTGATTGACCCGGAAAATGAATACCAAAACCTGGCCAATGCCATTGGCGGCAGTTATTTTAAAATTTCTCTGACTTCGCCGAATCGCATCAATCCTTTTGACATCCCGATTATCCCCGAAGGTGAGGAACCGGCTGATGTTTTCAAATCCCATATTCTTAACTTAACCGGCCTTGTTAAATTAATGCTCGGCGAAATTACGGCTGAAGAAGATTCTTTGCTTGACCGGGTGATAACCGAAACTTATGCTTCGCGGGACATTACGGCCGAGAACTTCGGCGCCATAAAAGAACTCAACCCGCCCCTTCTTGAAGACCTTCAAACCATTTTGCAAAACACGGAAGGCGGCCGCACTCTTGCCCAGCGTCTGGATAAATTCACTCACGGCTCTTATGCCGGCTTTACCAACGCGCCGACCAACGTTGATATTAAAAATCCCCTGATTGTCTTTTCCATCCGCGACCTGGAAGACGAACTTCGGCCAATTGCCATGTATATCATCCTGAATTTTGTCTGGAATCTGATTCGGTCAGAACTAAAACAAAGGCTTTTGATAATAGACGAGGCCTGGTGGATGATGAAATACAAAGACAGCGCCGTATTTCTTTTTGGCTTGGTTAAAAGAGCGCGTAAATATTATTTGGGCGTCACCACCATTACCCAGGACGTTGAAGATTTTTTGAAATCAGAGTACGGCAAACCCATTATCACCAATTCGGCCATGCAGCTCTTAATGAAGCAGGCGCCGGCCTCCATTGAAGCGGTGGCCAAAACTTTTGATTTAACCGAGGGCGAAAAAAACCTTTTGCTTGAAGCCGGCGTTGGCGAAGGGCTTTTCTTTGTCGGCTTAAAACACGTCGCCATAAGGGTGGTGGCTTCTTACACCGAGGAACAAATCGTGACGACCAATCCCGAGCAAATCCTTGAATTAAAGGGGCTAAAAAAAGCCGAACAAAATGAATGAAAATTACAAAAAATTCAACGAAGCGGAGCTGTTAATCGGCTTCTTTTTCTTTTTCGGCGTTGACTTGGTCGCCTTGGCTTTTGACGCCACAGTCGTGGGGACAATTGTCGCGTTTTGCCTCCAGGTTTTAACGACTTTTGTAATTGAGTGGTGGCTGGAATCAAAAGGCAGCACTGTCGGGCCGTTTAACGCAAAACGGTTCGGTAAGTTTTTTTCGAACGCCATTCCAATCATACCCACCAACTCCGTTATATTTTTGATTTCCGCCTTTCGCCACAACCATCCTAAAGCGCTCGGTATCATCGGCCAGGTGGCTGGCGCAGCTGCCGGCGGCGCAGTGGCTGGTCCGGCTGGCGCGAAAATCGGCTCAGCTATGGGGCAATATGCGGCTTCAGAAAAACGGTAGTAAAATAATAAAGCGGCATGAAACGACAAAAATTAAATCTTAAATATTTACATTGCGGCTTAAGCCTGTTTCTGATTTTGGGCTTGTTCGCAACAGGAATTTCCCGCGCTCAAAGCCCCCAAGGTCAGGTGATTATTACCTGGCAAGCCAATAATTTTTATCCGGCTGATTATAAAGGCAAAGCGCTGGCCGTAAACCAAAACACCGTTACCGTGGCAGCCGAGCTTTTAAAAAACCAAAAACTTCAAGACCTGTCTAAGGCCACCATTACTTGGTTTTTGGACGATGACTTCTTAAGCTCGGGTACGAACCTTAAGGAAACAACCTTCCGCATTACAAAAACAAAAGGCGACTCTCACTTTGTCAGAGCGGTTGTTGGTTTGGGTGCCGAAGAATTCGAAGGCACGATTTCAATACCGGTTTTCGGACCGGTTGTAGTTATTGAAAATCCCAATCCTTATCCTTTGGTCAAAGGTGAAACGCAGCTTTCCCTCCGAGCCATCCCTTATTTCTTCAATATCACGGGACTCAATGATTTAACTTTAAGATGGCAAATCAACAACGGCCAACCGATTTATAAAAGCGGGTCTGATAACGAAATTGTTTTAAACGTCGGTTCGCCGCAACAAGGCGCTTCAAATAAAATAAACGTTACGGTCTTTGCTCAAAACCAGAAAAATCTTCTGGAAACAAACCAAGCCGCAATTAATTTGGAAGTGACTCAACCATGAATAAAAAATATTTAATAATGTTGTTTTTCTTGTTTACTTTCTTGATTGATATTTTCGGCTTTTCACATATTTCTAATGCTGCTAATCCTTCGATTTTTGACGTGAGTTTTTCCTTGCCTTGCGTCGGCAATACCCCTTGCCCAAATCCTTCGGACTTGCCCGGATTTATCCTGCGGCTCTACCGGTTTGGCGCCGGCATCGCCGGCATTTTAGCGGTTGGGATGATTGTTTTTGGCGCAATTTACCGAATGCTCAATCCCGGCAGCGCTGATAAACAAAAAGAAGGCGTTGACATGATTACCTCGGCAATTTGGGGTCTGGTGCTCTTATTCGGTTCTTACCTAATTTTAAAAACCGTTAATCCGAGATTGGTTATCCTTGACTTAAACCCGGTGGGATCTGTAGCCACCATCACTTTTGACCGACCCAGTTATGCTAATCATCCCTGCCCGGATTATTGCTCAGACACGATTGCCTTTAAATTTATAGTTCCTGGTTCTTGCACCAAGCTTGAAAACGTCTACACTCCGGACGGTAAAACTTGCTGGTCTTGTTGGTATATGGGGCTTTACCGTCGTACCGAGAGACTTACTTGTAACTTTGGAAGTGGAATACCAAAAACCGCTGATCCCTGCTCGGTTGAATGTGACGAAACGAATAGAAAATACAAGGATACTCAATGCCAAGAGCTTACGGGCGCTGTCTCAAATAAAAATGGAAAGCAATGCTATTCCTGTCCGATTATAGTAGATGGTGCGCCTCAAAACGATTATAACAACTGCTATTTTAAATAACTTATGAATATGAAACCAATTTATAAAATAATTATTATTATCGTTGTAATAATGACTGTTGGGCTGGGCATTTATTTTATTGCTAAAAGCAACAGTAAAAAACCTGAGGTCCCGGTCGCGCTGGGTGAGACGCCAGCCGAATTGCCGGTGGCGCCGCTGGCGCCCAAAACCCCGGAGGCGGTGATTACCACTCAAGGGCTGGAGTTAAAGAAAATTTCCGAGCAAAATGTTTTTGATTTCTGGATTACGCCGGGAACAAAAGAAATTTATTATTTAACTCCTGTCGGCGAAATTTTCAGCGCTAAGGAGGGTCCTGACTTGGAAATGTCAAAACAAGACCTCGGCGCTCTAAACTCTTTCGAGCCGAGTTTTGACGGCAAAAAAATCATTGCTGCTTTTGGCAATCCTTTATTGCCGCAATGGGCTGTTTTTGACTTGATTGACAAAGCTTGGCGCCCCTTGTCCAACGACACCGTAGCGGCCGCTTGGCTGGCAACAAGCACTGACGAAATCGTGGTTGTTATAAAAAGCAAAAACGACTTGAATTTGGCCACCTTAAATATCGCCAAAAATCCGCCGGTTTATAAAACCTTGGTTAAAGACCTGAGGTTCAAAGACGTAAAAATCATTAGCCGGCTCACCTCGCAGATTCTGATTTCGGAAAAACCTTCGGCTTTTTACGGCAGCCGGGTCTGGCAATTAGACCTTAAAACCCTCGCTTTTAACCTTTTAATTGGACCGGAAAAAGGCTTAAACATTGATTTTTCAAACGATAAAAAGCTGATATTTAAAACGACGTCTGGTGGGCTTATTGTGTTAAATCAGGCCCTTCAGGAGTCAGAACTTTTTTCGCTTGGTATCTTACCGTCAAAATGCGACTCGGCTGCAACGAGCACTATTTATTGCTTTGGCGCCCAAGCCCTACCAACAAGTCTGAATCTGCCTGATGACTACTTTCAGAATAAATTCCGGAGCGTTGACGTCCTCTACTCTATAAACCTTGATTTAAGAGAGGTAAAAACCGTTCTGACGTCTGGCACGGGCAGTTTTCCAATAATTGACGCCCGCCGCCCCCGGTATCAAGACGGCTCTTTGTATTTTATAAACCGCTACGACAATCTTTTATATCGTCTGACCATCAAATAGCGGGGTTGATGTGTTTGATGATAACGTGACGGTCGCGTCCCACGCCAAGGCTCTCGGTTTTTAATTCGGGGTGGGTCGTAATTTCAAGGTGAACCAAACGCCGTTCATACGCGTTCATGGGCGGCAACTCCACCGAATCCTTTGTAAGCATGGCGCGGTGAGCCGCGGCCTTAGCCAGTTCCAAAATCAGTCTCTCTCGCTCCCGGCGATAATAATTTAAATCAACGATATGAGACGGCAGGCTCATTTTTTTTAAAATCAGATTAACGAGCTGTTCAAGGGCCGGCAAAAAATCAGAAATTTTTTTGGTTACAAGTTCGTCATCAATCAAAACGGAAACCTTCCGGTGTTCTGAATCAACATTAATCTCGGCTTTACCAAAACCCATTTTGTCGAAAAGAAGTCGCAGTTTTTCCTCTAAATTTTCCATTTAAGTTTTCGGTCTGGCAATCTTTTTATTGATATAAACCTGCTGACCAATCGAAACTATGGTTGAAACGGCCCAATAAAGACTTATGGCTGAAGGTAAGTTTATAAGAATAACCAGGGTTATAATGGGCCCTAAAATTGTCATCATCCGGCTTGTCTGGAAAATTTTTTTACTCTGCTCATCGCTTGACTGCGGCGGCAAAGACAATTTACCCTGGACATACTGCAAAAGAGCCGCTGCGACGACCAAAATCAGACTTTTAGCGCCTAAATCAATTATTCCGAGAAACGTATGATTATCAAAAACAACGCCGCTCAAACCTTTTAAAAAAACCTGATAAAGCGCGATGATGATTGGCAATTGAATAATAATCAAAAGGAGGCCGGAAAGGGGGTTAACCTTGTTTTGCCGATAAAGCGCCATAAGGGCTGCCGCCTGCTTTTCTTTGTTGTCTTTGTGGTCTTTCTGGATTTTTTTGATGTGAGGCTGAAGACCCTGCATTAAAGACTGGTCCTTGGCGCTTTTGTAAAAAATCGGGAAAAGAACCACCCTTACTAAAATCGTAAGAATAATAATGGCCAGGCCCAGGTCGTGAAAAGACAAGTTCTGATAAATAAAAACCAAAACCGCGAGAATCGGTTCGTAAAGATAGGTATTAAATAAATTAGCCATGGCTGGTATTACAACTATTATACTTATAAGACGCTGGTATACAAACTTATGTCTCGACCAGGTTTATTATCTGCTTTTTTAAAGCCTTGAAAGACAATTCGCCGGCGCCGGGTTTTGCAATCACAAAAAAATCTTTTCCCTCGCTCTTGGCAATGGGTTGACAAACGGCTTTAATCCGGCGCTTGAGCTTGTTTCTTCCGACGGCTTTTTTAGAAACGCTTTTAGCAACCCCAACCAGAACCCGAGGTTTCCTTGAAACGCTGGGTTTTCTTTTTAAAACAAGATAAGTGGGCATTTGCTTAAACCGCGACTCTTTTCCTGCCTTTCTGCCTTCTGCGTCGCAAAACCGCCCGGCCGCCAGACTTTCTTTGCCTCGCTAGAAAACCGTGGGTTTTCTTCCTTTTTCTTTTTTTGGGTTGATAGGTAACGCTCATATATATCCACAGCTCATCAACAATTAAAACACAAAACTTGTCTTGATTCAATATTGCTATCTTTGTAAAATGTCCATAAGATTATAATCAGTTTCAAAACGGAGTTCGTGTTAAAGGGGCTTGTCGATATAATATTAGGATTAACCATCTATGAACCAAAACGATCTTTGGCAAACGGCCTTGGGCGAAATAGAACTTCAAATTTCGAGACCTAATTTTTTGACCTGGCTGAAACAAAGTCAGCTCATCCAAAAAAACGAGCGGGACGGCACTGCCTTGGTTGGCTTGCCCAACAACTTTGCTAAAGAGTGGGTGAAAAACCGTTATCATAAGATAATCCTGGGGTCGCTCCGAAACATTGACTGCAGCATAAAAAGCGTTGAGTATACCGTGCTTAGCCAAGCTCTTGCTGGTTCTCAAGTCGCCACAAAAAAACAAAAAACAGCCGACGAGTCTTCTGTCGAATCCCAACCCCAACTGATTGAATTAAAAATTGACCCGAGAACCAATCTTAACCCCCGCTATACTCTCAAGTCTTTCGTTGTTGGTTCCTCAAACGAACTTGCCTATGCCGCCGTGCAAGCGGTTATTAAAGAGGTTGGAAAAAAATACAATCCTCTTTTTGTTTACGGCTGGGTTGGTTTGGGCAAAACCCATCTCATCCAGGCCGCCGGCAACGAGATAGAATCCTCCCACAACCAAAAAATCAAAGTGTTGTATGTAACCTCGGAAAAATTTGTTAATGATGTCGTTGGTGCCATCCGTAACAAACGAATGGAGGACGTCAAACGAAAGTATCGCGATGTTGATGTTTTAATTATTGATGATATCCAGTTCATCGGCGGTAAAACGGCGACCGAACAGGAATTTTTCCACACTTTCAATACTTTGTACGAGAACAACAAACAAATCATTATCTCTTCCGACCGGCCGCCGAATGCCATTCCTACTCTTGAAGAAAGGTTGCGTTCTCGTTTTGAGGGCGGCATGATTGCCGACATTACTTACCCCGACTACGAAATGCGCTTGGCAATTCTGAAATCAAAAATCGCGGAAAAGGGGTGGTTTGTCGAAGATAAAATACTTGAACACGTTGCGGCTAAAATTCAGAAAAATATAAGAGAGTTGGAGGGAGTCCTGAATAGAATTGTTTTTTACCAAAATTACAAGAACGAAAAAATTAATTTGAAAAAATTAGATGAGATTATTAACGAAACGGTTCAGGTTGCGGCCAAAAACATCACCGCGGCCGACATTATAAAAAACGTTGCGGAGTGCTTTAATTTTTCCGTGCCCGACCTCATAAACCGGTCAAGGAAACAAGAGGTTGTTGCGGCCCGCCAAATCGCGATGTATCTCTTGCGCGAGATTTTGAAGTTGTCTTATCCGTCCATTGGCGAAAAGTTGGGTAAACGCGACCATACTACCGCCATCCACGCTTGCGAAAAAATTTCCCGGGACCTTAATCAAAATCCCGGCCTTAACCAGAAAGTAATGATGATAAAGGAACAAATCTTTAAAACTTGATAGGTTGGGGACTAATTGGTAATAAAACCCCGGGCTTTGTGAATAAAAAACAAGAGGGTTGGAATATAACAAAACTTATTAAATGGTTATAAACAATCCGGCAACAGTTTGAAAAAAAAGAAAAACGGCTTTAATCATTTAAAAACAGGGCTAAAAATAATTATCAACACCTGAATAAATCCTACTACCACTAATGAAAATAATAATACTAAAAAACAACTTATTAGAAGGACTGAATTCTGTTGAAAAGTCGATCAGCGATAGTTCAAATTTACCCATTCTTAAAAACGTTCTTCTAAAAGTTGAGGATAATAAAATCACTTTAACCTCAACCAATCTGGAATTAGCAATTAAGCACTACGTGTCCGGCAAAATCATTGAAAAAGGCGAAGTAACAATCCCCTTTAATGTTTTAAGCGGCATTGTTAAAAATTTAAACGTTGAAAGGGTTGATTTAGAAAGCAAGGAAAGAGATTTGTTGGTTAAAACCGATAATTATGAGGCGCTCGTTCAAGGACAGGACGTAAACGATTTTCCAATCATTCCCAGCATCAGTAACAAAGAGGTTTTTTTAAATTTAAAAACCGAAACTTTAAAACAAGCCCTGTCTCAGGTGATTGTGGCCACCCAATATTCCGACATTCGTCCGGAAATAAGCGGCGTTTATTTGGCTTGTCAAAACAATTATTTAAAGCTGGTGGCCACCGACAGTTTTCGGCTAGCCGAAAAAACCTTAAATCAAGACCAATTCAAATCAACCTTGGAAGATTTTGAAATAATCATTCCCTTTAAAACCGCCCAGGAAGTTTTAAAAATAATTACCGATTCAGAGGTCAAGATTTTTATTGATCCGAACCAGGTTCTTTTCAGAACCGACGCTCAGGAAATAACCTCGCGTTTAATCAGCAGTCGTTTCCCGGACTATCAGGCAATTTTGCCGAAAGAGACGAAGACCGAAGTGGTTTTGAACCGCCAGGACTTTATCAACGCCCTGAAACTAACCAGCGTTTTTGCCGGCAGAGCCAACGACATTGTTTTAAAAGTTGGCGAAAACAAAAAAAACCTTGAGCTTTTCTCTCACGACAGCCGCATCGGACAAAATCGTTATCTTATCCCGGTAAAAATCCGGGGCGATAAATTCGGGACCGCATTCAACTGGCGTTACCTTCTCGACGGCTTAAGAATCTACAATTCCGAAGAATTGATTTTGGGCGTCAATTCTCCGGACCGGCCCGTGCTTATAAAATCATTGTCAGAGACCACCCTTATTTACATCCTGATGCCGATTAAAACTTAATCTATCCCCGGAAAACGATAACTGTTTCTTGTTTTTGAACGCCCTCGCGGTCAAAGACTTTTATTTCAATCAGGTTTTGAGAATCAATGGCGTCGGTCAGAAAATATTGGTAACGATACAGATTCTGACCAAACAGGTCAAAACTATTTACCAGGCGGCGGTTAAAATACAATTCAATTTTACTCAAGCCCTTTGATGATTTAATGTCGGCCTGAACCGCCACCGGCGCTTTTACAAATTCGCCGTTTTTGGGCGAGAGCGCTTCGATTGACAGGACGTTTTTTGTTTCCACGTTTGATTCGTAAGAAACGTCAAAAGGAACGGGCTGGTTGTATTCATAAAAATTCGGAACATTGCTGGCGGCCCATCTTAATACTCCCTCTTCCCAGTTTTGAAATTGAGGATCCAATCCCGGGTTTTCCGGCACCGGACCCAAGGGGTCGTTTTTTTCAACATAGAAAAGTATTGAATGGATTTGGGGATAGGTTTTGCCTTTAATAATCGGTTTAAAAACAGCTTCGCCGTTTAGCATCGGTTTTGTTGGCAAAGGAACGGGCTCGGGCCTCTCAAACGTTTCAGCCGGATATTTTTTAAGCGCCTCTTTTAAGAATTCATTCCAGATCGGTACAGCCGTTAAGACGCTGGAGCCGGCTTGGCCCACCGGGGTATTGTCGTTATTTCCCGCCCAAATCCCCACCGTTAAAAACGGCGTGTAACCCATTGCCCAAACATCCCTGAAATCTTCTGAGGTGCCGGTTTTTAGCGCGACCTCGTAATCCGGGAACACGGTTGAAGAAAGGAGTCTTCCAAACAAAGGAGCGCGTAAATCGGGGTCGCTTAAAATCTGGGTTACCAATCGGGGGAATTGCGGGTCAATAATCTTTTTACTTTCATCGTGATATTCTTCTAAGACGGCGCCTTCGTTGTTCCGGACCTCAAGTACCAAGGCCTGGTTGTGAAAAACGCCATCTTGGCTAAGAGTGGCAAAAGCGTTAGTGAGGTCAATGAGCTTTACTTCGCCGCCACCCAAAGTCAGCGATAAGCCGTAACGCCACCTTTCTTTTAAAGTGGTAATGCCGAAGTTATGGAGATTTTTTAGAACATCGTCAAAGCCGGCCAAGTAGAGTACCTTAACCGCCGGAATATTTATGGATTGACCAAGGGCTTGTTCAAAAGAAACCGGGCCGCGGGTTACGCCGCCGAAATTTTCCGGTCGGTAGCTTGTCCTTGGGTCGCCCCTCGTGTCAAATTCGGTAGAAACATCAAAAACCATTGTTTTGGGCGAATAACCTTTTTCAAAAACCGTCATATAGACGAACGGCTTCAGGGCTGAGCCGGGCTGACGCAGGCCCTGGGTAGCGACGTTAAAGTTTCCATCATTTTCTACGTCAAAATAATTTTTTGAACCGACCATAGCCAAGATCTGGCCGGTTTTTGGGTCTTCCGCAACCATTGCCGCATTTTTAATGCCGTAATTTTTTTCATTGCGTTCGGCGCCGTTTTGAACCGCTTTTTCAGCCAACTCTTGGAGGGGCCAGTCCAGAGTGGTTATTATTTTAAGACCGTCGTTTAACACCGCCTCTTCGCCGAAGCGATTAACAAGATATTCTTTAACCGCCAGAGAGAAGTGAGGGGCTTTAATCGAACCGAGCGATTGGGGCACAAAAACAATTTTTTCTTTTTTCGCTTTTTCGCCCTGCTCCTTGGTAACGTAACCGAACTCAACCAACCGGTTTAAGACATAATCTTTTCGTTCAAGAAGTTCTTTTTCATGCGAGCCCCAAGGCGAATAATAACTCGGCGCTTTAAGAAGAGCCGCTAAAATAGCCGCCTCACCAAGCCCCACGTCTTTAACCGATTTATTAAAGTAAGTTTGGCTGGCCGCCTCAACGCCGTAGGCGTTTGAACCGTAAGGAATCTGATTTAAATAAAAAGAAAGAATTTGGTCCTTGTTGTATCTTGATTCTAATTCAAGAGCCAAAATCAATTCTTTTAACTTTCGGGACAGCGTTTTTTCCGAGGTTAGGTAGACATTTTTAACGAGTTGTTGGGTAATGGTTGAGCCGCCCTGGCTGATGCGCCCCTCCCTGATATTGATAAGAAAAGCCCGGACAATTGCCCGCCAGTCAAAAGCCGGCTCGCTGTAAAATTTCGCATCCTCAGCGACCAAAGTCGCCCATTTCACAACGTCGGGGATTTCTTCGAAAGCCACCACCGTTCTTTTTTCCTCACCGTGGATTTCGTAGAGAAGTATTTTACCGGTCCGGTCGTAGATTTTTGACGACTCGGTTACCTGACGACGGCCAAACTCGTCTGGCGAAGGCAGACTTTTTACTAATATGACGGTGTAGATTATAAACGCTCCTACAATTCCAACCCCGCCCACAAAGGCAAGGATTAAAAGAGTGGAGAATCGCCTGCCGCCCCTTTTTGATTTTTTTCGTTTTTTTATCATCGGCGCCCGCTCTATTATTTTATTATAAAACACAAAACCCCGTTAAGTGTTATCAAAGCGAATTTGAAATTAACGGGGTCCTGAATCTAGTAACTTTCTTCTCCTTCTTCGGCGGGGAAGTCGGTTTGGAGATCGGGCGGCACGGCGGTTGGGTCATCGGCTGGCAGTTCCTTAGATTCTTCTAAACCGTCATCCTCATCGCTCATACCATAGTCAGCATTGTCTACTCTCCCCACCTTTCTTAGTGATGCTTTAGTGCTAATGTTCATGCTGGTTGTGGTGTTTTATTTTAAAACCTCACTCGTTTTAGTTCTCAAAGCAATTTAAAACGACCTTTACCCTGGATTATTTGGAGTATTATAGCGAAGACCCTCAACTTGTCAATACGTTCCTGCGCTTATGGTTATGGCAATGGCTAGGGCGTCGGTAATGTCGTCAATCATCTTATTATAAGGCAAATTCAAAAAATAACGAACCATTTTGGCGACGGCTTGTTTTGAAGCTCGACCGTCGCCCGTAACCGCTAATTTTATTTCTGACGGCGCCAGTTCAATTATCGGAATCCGTTTTTTAGAAAGCGTATTCAGAATAATCCCCCGCGATTGAGCAACCTCAAATGCGGTTTTTTGATTTTTGACAAAAAAAAGCTTTTCCAAACCGGCCTTGTCAGGTTTAATCTTTTTAATAAGGCCGTTCAGTTCCTTTTCCAAAGCAAGAAGTTTTTGCGATTCTGATTTTTTGGGAATTTTAAAGAGACCGCTTCGTACGTAGACAAGCTCGCCTCGATTCTTTTCTATGACGCCGTAGCCAACGCGAGTGCTGCCCGGGTCAATGCCTAAGATTATCATAATTTTTTAAAATTCGGATTTTATATTTTAGCATTGACGTAAACCCTTTGAATGTCGTCGTGATTTTCCAAATCCGAGATTAGTTTGAGGAGAGTGTTTTTGTTTTCATCGCTAATTTCTTGAAGAAATTTCGCTTGCCAATCCGGCGTTTCGTCCAGGATTTTTTGTTCAAAAGCCCACCTGACGCTTCCCGGCTCGGCCCATTTTGCTCCGTGGTTTTTGAGAATGTTTTTGGTTTCAGCAACGGTGCGATTTTTATTATCAGTTACCGCTTTTATAAGGAGAGCGATGCCATCCCCACTGTACGCCTCCATGAATATTTCTTCAAGAGCGGCGTTCTCATCGGCTTTTTTTATGGCTTTTTCGATATTTTCTTGAGGAACGTTAGCTTCCCGCGCTTTTTCTACGGCCGTTCGGAGACGGGCGTTAAACTGGGGATTGGGTTCTTCTCTGGCGGCAACAGAAATCGCTCTAAGAAGCTTTGAGAAAAGCGCGCCTCTTTTTTGGTCAGTCGCGCCCTTTTGGTATTTTATTTGCTTCCAATGACTATGACCAGCCATGATTTAAGCCTCACCAAAGGCAACTTCTTTTTGAGGAATGAGTTTGGGATCGAGAGGGAGAGTAAACCAGACTGTGGTGCCGCGGTCAGGGGTTGATTCAATGCCGATTTTCCCGCCGTGACGCTCAACAATGTTCTTGACAATGTAGAGACCCAGACCGCTGCCGTTCGGTTCTCTTTGAACGGCATTGCTGCCTCGGGAAAACTTTTGAAAAATTTTTCCAAACTCGTCTTTAGGAATGCCGACACCGGTGTCTTTAACCGAGATTCTAACGAAAGGTTCGTCGCCCTCCTTTTCTAAAATGACGGTGACCTCGCCGTTTTTAATATTATATTTAATGGCGTTGTCAATTATATTCGATAAAGCCATCATCAATCGTTGGTCGTCAACCTTGATCGGGAACGGCTCTTTTTCTCGGGTATTGAAATAGAGATTAACCGCGTATTGTTTGGCCAGCGGCAGCATTTCTTTCATTATGTTCTTGATAAGACCCAGAAGTTCGGTGTCTTTGAAATTGTAACCAAACTTGCCCTCCTCGATTGACGAGACATTCAAAAGGTCATTAATGATTTTCAGTGTCCGTTCCGAAGCTTGAAGGGTTTGTTTGATTGTTTCTTGAATTTCAGCCGAGTCCTTACTCGTCATTTTAAGAAGGCTTTCCAAAGCCCAGTTTATGGCCGTCAGAGGAGTTCGGAGTTGATGGGCGGCTACGCCGACAAATTCTTCTTTTTCGCGGACAATGGCTTTTTCTCTAGTCAGGTCTTTTACGAGTTTCAAAAACCCCAGGAGCTTGCCGTTTTTATCAGTGATTTTATTTAAGGTCGTTCTAAGCTCAAGAGGCGGCTCCTCAATGGAAATATCCGTAATCTGGGGCCAGCTGTCGGATTCTGAAACCTGCTTTACTCGCGGCGCCAAACTCGGAAACATAACCTGGGTCAGCAGTTTAAAGTGAGGTTTTTGGCCAAAACTCGGGTTAATATACTCACCGACAATTTCTTGGGCAGTTACTCCAAAAATAGCTTCCGCTGACGGGTTAAAATTCAAGATTTTGAAATTGGGGTCGTAAACAATAACCGCCTCTTTAAGGTTTAAAACAATCGCCTCAAGTTCTTTTTCCCGAATGCCGACCTCAAGATAAGCATTGATTAATCCAAGAGTGTTAACGATTAAAACAGAGGCGGTGACAATGAAAACAACCAGACTTAACCAAGCCAGAAACTTGGATAAGACAATTAAATTTATAATCAAAACAATCCCGAAAACGCCGAGGGTAACCCAAAAAACCAGCATTTGCGAGCTTTTGCCGCGAAGTTTCAGTTCACGATATAAATTTTGAAAAAATCCTTTCATGCCGTTAAACCTTCTCTAACCCGCCCCAATTTAATCCTTTTTTCACCTCAACCTTTAATGGAATTGATAACGGATAGATTTTTTCCATTATATTTTTTATCAAAGGAATCGTTTTTTCAAGGATATCATTACCGACCTCAAAGAGCAATTCGTCGTGAATCGAAAGCAGGATTCTAACCTTGCGTTTTAAGACTTCGTCGGCATTTAAAGCTTCAAAACATTCATTCATGGCGGTTTTAAGGATGTCGGCCCCCAAACTTTGGATGGGCATGTTAACCGCCGCTCTTTCAAATTCGCCTTGTCTTCTGCTTTGTTCCCCGCTGATGTTTAAAAACCAGCGTCGGCGGCCGTTCAAATTTTTCACGTAACCGAACGTGGCCGCCTCGGCTTTAACTTTTTGTTGCCAATCCCTCACGGCGGGAAAATCATGAAAATATTCTTCAATAAAATTTTGAGCGTCAGAAAAAGAGAGTTCGCTTGTTTCACTAAACGCCCTTGGGCCCATGCCGTAGACAACGCCGAAGTTAAGAGTTTTTCCCAATCTTCTCATCTCCGGCGTAACCCGTTCTAAGGAAACGTTAAAAACCTGAGAAGCCGTTAATTGATGAATATCAAGATTTTTAAAGAAAGCTCCTTTGAGTTTTTCATCGTCAGAAACATGGGCCAAAAGTCTGAGTTCAAGTTGGGAATAGTCAAAGGTCACAAAACTCCATCCCGCTGGAGTTTCAAAAGCCGAGCGCAAATTATTTGACCATTTGGATTCTTGGGGAATGTTTTGAAGGTTCGGTTTTTCCGAGGAAAGCCGGCCGGTAGCCGTGCCAGTTTGAATAAAAGTCGTGTGGATTCTGCCGTTTTTTTCCAGTTCAAGAAGTGGCCTTATGTAAGTTGATTCAATTTTCGTGTTTTCGCGGTAGTTAAGAATCAGTTCTACAATCGGATGTTTCCCCCGCAGGTCTTCCAAAACGTCTTTGTCGGTCCGGCGTTGACCGCCCGAGGTTTTTTTGACCCTCAAGGTTTTTATTCCGAGTTTTTCAAAAAGGACTTCGCCAATTTGGCGGGGCGAATTAATGTTAAAAACCCCGCCCGCCTCTTTATAAATTTTTTGAGCAAGGCCTTGAGTTTCCTTATTAACCTTTGTTTCCAGCGATTTAAGGGTTTTCGTGTTGATGCCGATTCCCCATTGTTCCATGGCAGCCAGAACTTTTATCAAAGGCATTTCAATTTTTTCAAAGACCTGCAGCAGCTCATAATCTTTTAATTTACGCTTTAAAAAGCGGAAAATTTCCTGGAGCGTTTCAATCGGCGGATTTTCCGGGACGTCTTTGTACAAAAACCTTTGGGTGAGCGTCCTGAGAGTAATTTCTTTTTGGTCCGGGTCAAGAAGCCAGCCCGCGATTTTTATATCAAACAGCGGTTCTTTAATTGCAACATTTCTTTCTTTAAGCGCTTTTATAATTGGTTTCCAATCAAAAGCCACTTTTAATTTATCAGATTCAAAAATTTCTTTGTTAGCCAAAGCGTAATCAAGGTCAGACACGAAAACAACGTTTTCGTTCTCTTGACGTTCGGTCCGGTCGGTTTGGACAAATGGCGCTTGAGCAAAAGTTCTTTTAAGGAGACTGGTGAAGCCGAGTTCAGTAAAATACTTGGTTAAGCTTTTGGTGTCTAAGCCGTTGAAAGCAAGGCCCTCAAGGCTAACATTGAGTTTCACTCCGGAGTTGATGGTGGCCAATTTTTTTGATAAAAAAGCTTGTTCTTTTTGAGGCAAAAGTTTTTTTGCCAAAAGGTGGCTATCATCAATGCCCTCGTATATTTTTTCAATCGTTCCGTATTCTTGAAGGAGCTTACTCGCGCCCTTCGGGCCAATACCCTTAACGCCGGGAATATTGTCAGACGGGTCGCCAGCCAGCCCCTTATAGTCCGGCAACTGCTCGGGCTTTAAGCCGTAACGTTCTTCAACCGCTTTTTCATTGTAAATCACCGTGTCACTCACCCCTTTTTTCATAGTTTGAACGACAATTTTATCGTCAGAAACGAGCTGAAGAGTATCCAAATCCCCGGTTAAAATAACAATTTTCAAATCAGACTCTTTCGCGAATTTTTTAGCGAAAGCGCCAATAATATCGTCGGCTTCAAACCCTGGTTCTTCAAAAACCTTAATGCCGAATTTACCAAAAAGTTCGTGAGCTTTAATAATTTGACTTATTAGTTCCTCGGCCGCCGGCGGTCGGTGAGCTTTGTAATCAGCAAACATTTCTTTCCTGAAAGTCGGTTCGGGTCGGTCAAAAGCCGCGGCAATATATTGGGGCGGCCGGTCTTTCAGGGTTTTAAGCAAAATACTTGACAGGCCGTAAACTGCGCCAATTGGTTCGCCGCTGGGAGCGGTTAGGGGCGGCAGAGCATGAAACGCTCGGTGAACCAAAGCATTTGCGTCAATAAGCAAGAGGGTTTTCATGCCTTTGCCTTGATTTTACAAGCAAAAAACGCGACTGTAAATCGCGAATCACAAGCGAAAAACTCAAGGAAACCGACAGTAAGACAATTTATAAAAAACTCCGCTTTTTGCAAAGCGGAGGTGAAATCCGGGGCAAATGTTTATTACCCACGGCGGAGATAGTATTCTGCGTCGGCGGGCATGCCATCATAGATGCTCCATTCCCTTTTTCCTTTTTACCCTTCCCGTTCTTATTCGCCGTCCGGTCTTTTGGGATAGGTCTGGTCCCGTTGTTTTTTCTTTTCAGCCTTTTCGAGCCTGGCTTGCTTTTCATAAGATTCACTCCTTTCAGACAGTTAAGTTCCAGCCTTTTATTTTTTTGTTTCAAAGAACTCCCGGAAGAAAAATAAAAAATCTCTTCCGAGGAAGAGACGTTTACCACCCTTTTCTATCCACTATTTTCTAAACACCAACATCGTCCCTTCCTCGAGAGAGATTAAAAAAGAAGAAAAAGCCAAAAAATGATTGTTTAAATAAAACGGTCATATTAGCGTCATTGTATCATACTCAAATTTCATGTCAACAGCCTTTTTGATATTAAGCGAGCCAGTTTTTTAAAGTCTTTTTCTTTGAAGCCGCGGGTGGTTAGGGCCGGCGTGCCAATTCTGATACCAGAGGGGTCGACGGGACTTCTTCTGTCAAAGGGAATTGCGTTTTTGTTTACGATAATGCCGGCTTTTTCCAGTTTGTCGCTCGCTTCCCTGCCGCTTATACCGCGGCTCATTGTGTCCACCAAAAATAAATGAGTATTAGTGCCGCCGGAAATAATGTGCCAGCCGAGTTTTTTAAGTTCGGCGGCAAGAGCCTTGGCGTTTTTTACGACTTGCCGGGCGTATTTTTTAAAAGACGGCTGCATTGCTTCATAAAGCGCAACTCCTATGGCGGCAATTTGATTAACATGAGGTCCGCCCTGAAGACCGGGGAATACGGCCTTGTCAATAAGAGATGCGTATTGTTTTTTTGAAAAAATAAGAGCCGCTCTGGGACCGCGAAGAGTTTTGTGAGTGGTGGTGGTGACGACATCAGCTGTTGGAAAAGGCGAAGGATAAACTCCGCCAGCCACCAAGCCGGCAAAATGAGACATATCAACCATTAAAACAGCGTGAGTCTTGTCAGCGATTTTTTTGAATTTTTTAAAGTCAATGATTCGCGAATAAGCGGAATAGCCGGTTACGATCAAGTTGGGTTTTTGCTTTTCGGCTATTTTGAGAATTTCTTTATAGTTCAGAGTTTCGGTTTTTTTATCCACGCCGTACGGCACTTGTTTCCAGACTTTGCCGGTAACGCTGGCTTTGTGGCCGTGAGTAAGATGGCCGCCCATATCAAGTCGCATGCCCATTATTTTTCCGCCCAAGGGCACCAAAGCATGATAGACCGCCAAATTAGCCGGCGAGCCAGAGTAGGGCTGGACGTTTACTGACCAGTTTTTTGGACTCAGTTTAAAAAGTTTTAGAGCGCGGGATTTTACCAAATCTTCCAGCTGGTCAACAAATTCATTGCCGCCGTAATAACGCATTTTCGGATAACCCTCGGCATACTTATTGGTGAAAACCGAGCCAAGAGCAGCGAGAACGTCTTTGGAAACGTAGTTTTCTGAAGCAATCAAATTAAGAGTTTTACTTTGCCGTTCAGTCTCTTTTTTAATGAGTTCTTGGACCAATTTATCCTTCATGTTTTTATCCTGACTAAAATAACGACTTTTGACTATTAAAATCCTCCCGTTCTTTTTCTTCAAAAATTTTTATTTTACCGTATTCGCCGTCATAGCCCGGCTCAATTTGAACCCTGCCTTGACGCATCCTGATTACGCCTTCGGCAATGGCCAGCGGCAAGCCGCTTTTTAGTTCTGATTCGCTTGCGTCAATTAGAATTCCGAATTCAGAACCGAAATTTTTTACGGCAGTTTCGTATTCTTTCCAAACCGATTTTGAACCTGAGCCGACCCCCAAGGTTTCGGCAATCACCTCGTCAAAAGGCACAAAATTATAAAAAGGTTTTGCCCAAGAAGGTTTGAAGCCAACCGGCCTGTCTTTGTGGGCCAATTCTTCAATCCTGGCCATAACGCCAACCGTGACTGGTTTGCCGCAGACCGGGCAAAGACCGCCGTGTTTTTTGGTTTCCTCTGGGCTCCAAACTATTTTACAATCGCGATGGCCGTCATAGTGATATCGGCCTTCTTCAGGGAAAAATTCGATTGTGCCAGCGAGTTTATCATCTTTATTTTTAAGCGTCGTCATCACCGCGTTATAAGACAAATCCGTGTCAAAAATAGTGGCTTCGCGGCCGATCTTGGTCAAGGAATGGGAGTCAGAACTTGAGATAATTGTTTTATTGTCCAAAAAAGGAATTCGCCAGTTCATGGGCGGGTCAGAAGACAAACCGGTTTCAATGGCGAAAACTTGCGGCGTAAGTTCATCAAAACATTCTTCAAGCGAATCAAAGCCGGATTTTGAACCAAATACTCCGAACCAAGGCGTCCAAACGTGCGCCGGAATTAAAACGCATTCAGGTGAAGCAGCAAAGATTATTTTTAAAAGCTCTTTTGAATCAATGCCGATGATGGGCCGGCCGTCGGATTTTAAATTTCCAACCCAGCCGAGCTGGGTGTTGATTTTATCAACAACGTCAGTGGTCGGCGCATAAACCAAATGATGAACCCGCCGCACTTTTTTGTTTTTACTGTAAATGCAGCTTATTTCCCCGCTTAAAATAAATCTCGTTTCTTGCGGGTTGTGAGGCAGATGGTTTTTAAAAGCATATTTTTCCTTGATTTTAAAAAGCCCGGGTTCAGCCGGCTCAAGTTTTTCTTTGATTTCTTTCAGCCACAAAGGATGAGTAAAATCGCCGGTGCCCAGAACTTTTATGCCTTTTTTTGCTCCCCACAAGGCCAGGTTTTCCAAAAGCATTTGCGGACTTACGGCTCGGGCGTATTTTGAATGAATTTCAATATCGGCAATGAAGCGCATCTTACCTTAAAAATATATTATTTCTTCTTTAAGAACAATGCCGAATTTTTTATAAACTCGTTTCTTGAGGATTTGAGCGAGCTTTTTAACTTGAGCGGCCGTTGCCCCGTTTTTATTCATTATTAAATTGCCGTGAAAATCGGAGACTTGAGCTCGGCCCACTTTCGTGTTTTTAGCGTCGACCAGTTCCAAAAGATAACCGGCCGGTATTTTGCCCTCGATGATTTTTGTTCGGTCTATTAATTTTAAAGATTTTTTTGAAACGTCTTTAAGGAGAACGTTTTTGAAGAAACTGCCCGGGCATTTAAGGCCGGGTTTATATTTACGGGTGCGGATATTAATGATGGATTCTGATATTTTCTTGAGATTTTTGGGCGCATCTCTTTTTATAAATCTGAGTTTGATGCGCAGGACAATTAAATTTTTATGCTTTCCGCCTGAGGCGGATCCGCCTTTGGCGGAAAAAATACTCTCGCGATATTGAAATTTACATTCGTCTTTATTCAGCCAAAGAGTTTTTTTTCCGTCCCAAACTTCCATCCCATCAACTGCTTCGGAGATTGAGTGGCCGTAAGCGCCGGCATTGCCGACCACCGCGCCGCCGATTGTGCCGGGAATGCCCGACAAGGTTTCAATGCCGCGGAGACCCAAAGAAATTGATTTATCGATTACTTGTTGAAGCAATACGCCTGCGTCGGCTAACAAAGCATCCTTGCCCAGGGGTTTGATTTTGCCGCCGAAAAATCTGATGACAAGGCTTTTTATTTTCTTGTCGGGAAAAACAACATTGCTGCCGCCGGCAAAAATTCTATAAGGCATTTCCTGCTTTTTTGCCCACCTCGCTGCTTCCACCAATTCACTCGGGTTTTTAGCCCAGCAAAAGTGTTGGGTTCGGCCGCCGATGCCAAAAGTGGAGAGCGGGGCCAGTTTAACATTTCTCCTTAGATGTAATTTTCTTTGTTTAGACATTTGAAAATACTTGCGCCCTCGAGAGGAATCGAACCCCTATTTTAAGCTCCGGAGGCTCACGTTCTATCCGTTGAACTACGAGGGCTCATGAGATAAGTATTTTCTAAAACCGCTTTAAAGACAAGTTCGTCCTCGTCTTTCCAGATGGATTAGGGAACAAAAAGCAATGCTAAACAATTAGTTGAAAAATGAAAAAATTCCGTAGCCTAATGCAATTGCGAAAACCGCATAAAGCGGCCAGGCGAACCAGCGCCATTTGTTTTCCGGGAAAGCTTTTTGCCACATCATAATCACGAAAATCGCTTCAAGAGCCAAAAAAACGCTGCCGACAAAACTTATAACGAACAAAAATTCCTTAAAACCGGCGAAATAAAGAACGAGCGGCGCAAAAAGGACCGTTGCCGCGCTTACCCACTTGGGATATTTCAAATCAATTCTCAAAATGTCTTTAACGTTCACGCCAATCATAAAATAAGAAGTCCAAAGCGTAATCAGCCCCATCACTCCTAACAAAGCAAGAATTACAGGCGGAAGAAATCCCAAGCTGTTCAAGGCCTCTGGCGAGACGCTCGGATTTAATTTAAGAACGCTGACGATGAAGAAAACGTAGATTAAAGCCGGAATAATCGTGCCCCAGAACGCCACCTTTTTTAGGGAAAAAACATTTCCGCCGGCCTTGGCTCGGCGGTATTCTTCCATCACTTTATGAATCGCCGGCCGACCGGCCAGGGAAAAAAGAAGCGGCCCAAAAGGGAGAAAAAAAGTTTTCCAATCGATTTTCTGAAAAAAGGAGACTTCTAAAGGAGAACCGAAGCCGATATAAAAAATTATGCCGACGATGCCGAGAATGCAGATGGTTCCGGCGAAATCGGCAAAACCCATCCAAGAAAGCCGGACGAAAATAAAAATCGAGCCCAAGAGCCAAAACGCCAGCAAAAAAACTATTGTATTGTTTTTGAATAAAAGTTCGGCAAAAGTTGGCGCTAGAACGAGATAAACGACCAGAACGAAAACCAATTCTCCCAAAATTATCAGAGAAGCTAAATTAGCGAACTTACCGCCAAGATATTTGTGAGCGAGATAAAAAAATTGATGATTGCCGTCCTGGATTGCCAAAACCTTGGCGTACATCCAATGGATTATGAAATAGGCCAGGGCGAACGCCGCTAAATAAAAAAAGCCGACGGCAAGGCCCAAACGGCTAAAAATATAAGGCAGGGAAAAAACACCCGCGCCAATAATTGTTCCGGCAAGCAACCCCGTTGCTAGCACAAAATTCTTATTCATAAACCTAAATCTTCTTCTGGAACAATCTTATTCTTAGGAAGATAAGATTATTCCGCCTCGTACACCTCATCCCCTTCTCTTACTTTTTCACCCACTTTAATGCCGACTTCCAAGCCCTTTTTGGCCGCCTCAATGTCTTGGTGGTCGTACTGCATTGAATCAATCGTTACAACAAAATCAGTAGTGGCGCCCTTGAAGTGGATTTTTTCACCCTTTTTAACGGTCTGGTTGAACTTCACAATTGCCACGTTAATGCCGCTGAAGTAATGAGTGACAACGCCGATTGGTTTAGGTTCTTTTGATTTAGAAAATAAGCCCATATTTTTTAAAGTATTCGACCTTTAACGCCGTTCTTTTCTTCTTCACTTTCAATCAAGTCCAGAAGCTTGTCAACGAGTTCGGACGGGCTTTTTGAAAAAATAACCTTGCCCGGACCGCGGTGAGTTTCTTCTAAAAGTCCCCGCACTAAATCAGCCGTGCCGCCGGTGCCTTCCAAAACCCCGATTGGTTTCTGGTCTTCAAAAGCAATGGTGAATTCGTTCAAAGTTCCCATCCGGCCACAGATTGTGATAATGGCGTCAGAAGAGCGGGTTAAAAGCAGGTTCCGGCCAGCGTATTCGAATCCGGTATAAACAATCAAGTCGTGATAATCAGTCGGCAAATGATAGGTTTTGACGTGAGCGGCTTTTGAAGCGGCTGGCGAAAGACCAATTACAATTCCGCCTTCGGATTTCGCGCCTTTAGCCGACCAATAAGGAATGCCGGTGGTGGCGCCGGTAACTAAAATTAAACCGCGCTTGGCGATTTCCCGGCCGACGCTCTCGGCTTTTTCCAATGCGTCTTTGGCGCAGTGACCGGTTTCAGCCGCGCCGGAAACACAAATTTTATATTTTAATTTGTGAGAGTGATTATCGTGGTTTTTTTGAGGAATGTTTTTCTTCGGCATATTCTTTATTTATTATAGCACTACGGTTTGTCCCAATATAGGAACCTCTATTTCAAGGGCAAGCTTGTCTCTGATTTTTTGCGCCAAAGGCAGAGCTTCTTCTTCTTCGCCTTGAACAACAAAAACCTTTTTTAGATGAAGCCGCATCGGCTCGAGCCACCGCAAGAGTTGCGGTTGGTCAGCGTGGGCCGAGTAGCCGCTGATCGTTTTAATTTTGCAACGAACAGGAATTTCATCGCCAAAAATTTTTACGGATTTTGCCCCGTTTTCAATAAAACGACCGAGCGAACCTTTAGCTTGATAGCCGATAAAAAGTAAAGCGCTTCTTGGGTCAGAGAGGTAGCGATACTCATGATGCAGGATTCGACCGCCGTTTGACATACCGGCGCCAGCCACAATCACTTTCGGCGGCGGCACCTCGTTAATTTCTCTTGATTGGATTGTGGTTAAAGTCATGCGCAGTCCGGGAAAAGCAAAAATTGCGTCGCCCCCCCTGATTAATTCAATTGATTCCCGATTGAAAAATTCAGGGTCACAGGAATATTTTTGGTAGACGGTGGTGAGTTTTATGGAAAGCGGACTGTCAATAAAAACCGGCACTCTCGGGATTCGGCCATTTTCAACAAGTTCATTAAGTTCGTAAAGAAGTTCCTGGGTTCTCTCCAAGGCAAAAGAAGGAATCATGAGCACGCCTTTGGCTTTTATGGTTTCTTCAATCAAGTCCTCAAGTTGGTCTTTTCTGGCCCGGGTTTCTTCGTGAGTGCGATTGCCATAAACCGATTCAACCAAGGCATAATCCGCATCTTCAAGATATTCAATGGGTTTAACCAAAGCCGCCGGCAAGTTGCCTAAGTCGCCTGAAAAAACAATTTTTTTACCTTCAATTGTTGTTAGAATTGAACTTGAGCCCAGGATGTGGCCGGCATTGTAAAATTCAGTTTCAACGTCGCCCACTTTGAATTTTTGATGGTAAGGCACTTTTTGCCACAAAGGCATAAGACGGGAAATGTCGGAAATTTCATAAAGCGGCGGTTGTCGGTATTTTTTCGCTTCTTCGTGCAAAATATGTTCCGAATCCAAAAGAAGAATTTCCGCAAAATCTTTAGTGGGCGGCGTGGAATAAATCGTCCCTTTAAAACCGTCTTTATAAAGCTTGGGCAAACGGCCAATGTGGTCAATGTGGCCGTGAGTGATTAAAACCGCATCTATTTCCGAAGGTTTATAAGGGAAAGGTTCAAAATTAAGGCGCTCAACATAATGGCCGCCTTGATGCAAACCGCAGTCAATTAAAATTTTTGTTTTGCCGGTTTCCAAAAGATAATTTGAGCCGGTGACTGCCCTTGCGCCGCCGCAGAAGGTTAATTTCATAAGCTAATTTTACATTAAAGCGGGAATTTTTACTAAGAATTTTTAACCTTTAATTACGCCGACCGGTTTTAACCTCGCAATTTTTTTAGCAATGCCGACTTGGTGAACCACCTCCACCACTTCTTCAATGTCTTTATAAGCCAAAGGCGCTTCTTCAGCCAGCCCGGCCATTGAGCCGGCTTGAATGCTAATCCCTTTTTCTTCCAATTCTTGCTTTAATATTGAGCCGCGAACAAGGCGTTTGGCTTTTGTCCGGGACATCGTTCGGCCGGCCCCGTGACAAGTGGAGCCAAAACTTTGTTTGAGTGAGTCTTCGGTCCCGATCAAAACATATGAAGCCGTGCCCATTGAACCGGGAATCAAAACCGGCTGACCAGGAAAGGCTCGGGTCGCACCCTTACGATGGACCACTACTTTTTTTCCATCATACTCTTCGATTTTCGCAATATTATGAGCCACGTCGTAGATGAGCGACAATTCACCGCCAGCCCTTGACTCCTGACCGAAAATTTTTTGCCAAGCTTCGCGGATTTCCCAAGTTATCATTTGGCGGTTGGCCCAGGCAAAATTAGCCGCTGCTGCCATGACGCTGAAATAATTTTTACCTTCAGGCGAATCAAAAGGGGCACAAGCAAGCTGGTTGTCTTTTATCGTAATGCCGTACTTTGAAAGAGAATCAAGCATTATTTTTATGTAATCAGTGGCGACCTGATGGCCTAAACCGCGGCTGCCGCAGTGGACCATCACGCAAATTTGATTTTCAAAAAGCCCGAGCTTCTTAGCAGTGTCTCCGCCAAAAATTTTATCCACTCTTTGAATTTCCACAAAATGATTGCCGGCGCCAAGAGTGCCGATTTGGTCCCGGCCCCGGTCTTTGGCGTGTTTGGAAATCAGTTCTGGGTCGGCTTCAACGAGTCTTCCTTCGGATTCGCAATTTTTTACGTCGTCCTCGGTCGCATAACCGGCTTCAAGCATCTGTCCAACGCCTTTGGCAAGAATTTTGTCCAATTCTTTGTTCACTAATTTCAAACGGCCGCTTCGGCCGACGCCTGACGGCGCTTCTTTATAAATTGCCGCGGTTAATTCCGGAATTTTATCCTTGATTTCATCATAAGTTTTAGCCGACTTTAAAAGCCGCACCCCGCAGTTGATGTCGAAACCGATGCCGCCTGGCGAAATCACGCCATTTTCCATATCCATCGCCGCAACACCGCCAATCGGAAAGCCGTAGCCTTCATGAATGTCAGGCATGGCCATTGAGTATTTTTGAATGCCCGGCAAAGTGGCCACATTTATCACTTGCTCAAGCGACTCGTCTTTTAAAATATCAGCCAGGATTTTTTCGCTGGCAAAAATTCTTCCCGGCACCCGCATGTCAGAACGGTAACTTTTCGGAATTTCCCAGATATAGTCATTGATTTTCTTCAAAACATTCTTATCCATACCATCAATTCTATAAATTTAAGAGACTGGAAGCAATAAACATTTTTAATTTTTTACTTTATTTAGTTGCGTCGTAAATCGCTTTGATTTCCGCGGCGGAGAGGGCGCGGTTGTAGATGCGGACGTCGTCGATGAGACCATTCCACCAGTAATCATTATAGGTGCCGTCAGCATGCCATGCATAATTATTTCCTATCTGATTTTGCGTGTTACTCGTACGGGTCGTACCGGTTTGAGCCTTGCTGTCTACAAGTACACCGTTAATATACAATCTCGCCATTCCCTCGCTTTTACTAAAAACTCCAACGAGAAAGAGCCATTCCGATGAAGTGTTAGTTTGTTGAGGATAAACCAAGTTTTGTGATTGATTCCTGTGTTCAAATTGACAGGTATTGCCGCTCTTTTGTATCCGCCAGTCGTTGCTCCTTCCTACAAAGATACGCAGGCCGCTATTCACGCTTGTCTTAACCCATGCTCCTACAGTGAAATTATCAGCAAGGGCATTCAACGACGTTCTTGATCCTACATCAATCCAATCATCCACCCCGTCAAAGTTGCCGCAGCCAGAGCCTGATTTACAGCCGCTTGTCGTATGCAAATCAGTAACAGTCGAGGAAGAATACATGGTGCCATTATTGGCAAACCCGGAAGAATCACTGGCAGTGGTGCCGGTTTCTTCAAAAGTCCACCAGCCCACCATCCCGCCCACAAAGGGCGCCAGCGTAACATCACTGCCTTGCTCAAAAAGAGCCGGGTCAGAACCGCTGTCAGTGCCGGCTTTGGGAGTGTATTTTTCTGAGACCAGATGAGCAGTCAGCTTCCAGCTCCCGCCAGTGACATAGGTATAATATTCGCCTGTGGAAGTGGAGTTAACAGGGTCAATGGGCAGTTTGGATAAAGGCGAACCAGCTGAGAATTGAGTGAAATTGACAGGCACCCAGCCGTTGCCATTGATTTTCTTGTAATTGGTGGAGTTTGAGCAAGCATAAGACCATCCCGAGGGCAAGGAAGGAAGACCAAGATTGGCGCAGGTTGAGCTGGCGTCAGGAATAGAGACGTAGACAAAAGAAGAAGAGCCGAAATTAAGGGAAGGTTGGTCAACCTGGATAAAGGAAAGGACTTTGTTGAGCTGATTCAAGTCAACGAGTCTCTGGGAATCCCGGCTTTGCTTCATCATTTCAGCTGGGTTGAGGACTACCACGACCACTGTTCCCAAGATGGCTAAGAGAGTGGTGACAATGAGTAACTCAATTAAAGTAAACGAGTCTTTCCTTTGAAAAACAGGCATTTGCTTAATTATAGGATGAATAGTGGGTAGGCGTAACTCCTCCCTAATTTACTTCCTTAAAATTTTTGCCGCTGCATCGGGGTCCACAACGTTGATTTCAATGCCGGTGCCCAATTCAAAACCGGCCGAGATGTTGGTTTTCGGAATAATTTCAATGTGCCAGTGATAATGGCGATAGCGTTTTTTGTTTTTGAGCGGGGCAGTATGAATGAAAAAATTATAATCCGGGTCGTTCATCTTTTTTTCGATTCTTCGCAAAGCGGCCTGAAGAGCGTCAACAATCAGTTCTAATTCCCGATCAAGGGTATTCTCAAAATAAGGCAGATGTTTTTTGGGAAAAATCCTTAACTCAAACGGCTCTCGAGAAACAAAGGGCGCGAAAACCACCGCCCCTTTATTCTCGTAAACAATCCTCTTTTTTTCTCTTAATTCATAAGCGACCATATCGCAATGAACGCACCGTCCACGCTTTTTAAAATAGTTCAATGAACCTTGTAGAGAATGCTCCACATCCGGCGGCACGACCGGCAAGGCAATCAACTGATAATGAGGGTGATAAACCGTGGCGCCAGCCGCCGGTCCCCAATTATGAAAAATCGAAATATAAGCCAAACAAGGATCGTTAAGAAGCATCAAATAGCGGTCGCGGAAAATCTGAACAACCTGACCGGCTTGATTTTGCGAGAGGGCGGCAAAATTGCGGTCGTGGTCGCGGGTGACTACCAGATCGTGATGGCCTACTCCTTTCACCAGAGCATAGGGACCATGACGGATGGCTTGGGCGCAAATATTGCGATGAACCAGTGCCGGATACCTATTTTCCACCACCACCACTTCCCAGTCTTTTTCTCCGCCGTCATAAAACAAGATGGGTTTTTGCTTCTTGAAAACATTTTCAAGAGGACAGGTTTTTAATGACCCCCGCTGACGCGGCTTCTTTTTTAAGAAGGCGTGAGACCTTTTGCCGCGCTTGGACGCAATTAAAATCCAATCGCCGGAAACCAAATCTTGTCTTAATTCAGATTGTTTCATATTTATCGCGCCACAGCCACCACCTTATTTTGGCAACGTCTAAAAGAGTTGAAAAATAACCTTTTAAACCGACAGCTGAACGAAAATCATTAACCCAGGTCACGGGAATCTGTTTTATTTTATAACCCATCAGCTTGCCCAGGGCCAAAGCTTCAACGTCAAAACCCCAGCGATTGATTTTAGCCAAACTGAAAATTTTTTTGGCGGCCGCTTCACTGAAACATTTAAAACCGCATTGAGTATCCCAGATGCCCGGCAAAACCAAAACCTGGATAATTAAATTGCCGACGTTGCCCAGCAAGCGCTTATACCAAGGTTGAGGCGGAACAAGTTTTGCTCCCTTGATGTCCCTTGAACCAATGATAATGTCATAAGATTCTTTAAAATACGGAAGCATTTTGCTCACCTGATCCACTGACGTAGAATTGTCGGCATCCATAAAAAGCCGCCAATTGCCTTTGGCTTCAAGCATGCCCCGCCTCACCACCCAACCCTTGCCGTGATTTTCCTCATTGTCTATAAGCCTTAGATTTTTTATGAGGTGACTGAAACGCCTGACAATTTCTGCGGTAGCGTCTTTCGAGCCGTCGCTGACCACGATTATTTCCGAAGAATAATCAACTTCTGAAAGATGCCGGTCAACGTCAATAAGAGTCAGGGGCAATCTTTTAGCTTCGTTATAAGCAGGGATTATAACTGATAAAAAAGGTTTCATGGCTTGCTCTTGAACACAATGTACCGGTAACTCAAGAAATTCCATAAAAAGGATACGGCCACAGCTAAAACGGCGCCGATATTCGCCCACGTCTTCGGATTAATTCCTCCCGGAGCGCCGATTACGCTTACAACAAAAGAAGCAACAGCAACGTTGATAAGGGTCCCGATTAAAGTAAAAAACAAAAACCGAACATATTCATTCGCCGTCACCGGCAATCTGCTCTCAAAAGTCCAAAATTTGTTCCAAAAATAACTGTTGGTGGCGGCTGCCAAAAAAGAAACGGCTTTGAAAATACTGAAATAACTCCCCGAAGAAATGTCGGTCAAAATAATGAGCAAATTAAGCACGCCTAAGTCAATCAGGGTGTTCAGGGTTCCCACGGCCGCAAACTTGCCGAATTGTTCAAGGACTTTCCAAAAACGGCTGAGGAGCTTAAGGATTAAAAGGGCAATCGGCGCAAAAACAGTAAAGCCCAGGACCGAACCGAGAATAAAAACCGGGGTGATATCAATCCCCAGATTTTTAGCCGGTAAAAGCACGAGCCAACCCACTAAAAAACCAATTAATGTCACTAAATAAAAATCTCTTTTCATCATTCCCTTAATCTTTTATAAATTTCGGCTTCTACCTCTTCGCGACTGCTGCCGTATCTGGTGCGCGACAATTCTTTCAACTCCGCGGTCGCTTGAAAATCGCCGCTTTCCGGCCGAATAATCTTTATGTTAAAAGGTTTGGAAGTTTCGCCGTTTATCAGAAGTTTAACATAAGCATTGAAATTATCTATGTTGATAAGGTCCTGGGCACCAAAAACCGGCTCAAATTGTTTTTCTAAAACCTCGGCGTCAGCGGCGCCGATTCGGAAAGAAACAATCGAACCGACATTGCCAAAAACCGCGTCCCTGATTTTTTCGGCAAGCTGGGCGATGAATTGGTGGCCGATGGTCAAATCTAACCTGTATTTTCTCGCCTCCGAGAGAATGACGGCAATGGAATCGGTGGTGAAATTCTGAAATTCATCGATGTAGAGATAAAAATCCGTTCTTTTTTCTTCAGGGACGTCCACCCGACTCAAAGCCGCCATGAGAATCTTACCGACCAAAATCATGCCGAGAAGATTGGCATTAATCTCGCCGATTTTACCTTTGGAAAGACTCATTAAAAGGATTTTTTTCTCGTCCATTGCCTCGCGAAAACGAAAAGCTGACTTAGTCTGGCCAATGATAACCCGCATATAGTCATTGGCCGTGAAATTATTGAACTTGGAGGTTATGTAAGGCGTAATATTGGACAAGGCCGCTTCGCCGCCGGCTTTGATTGCTTCTTTCTGCCAAAAATCAATAACCGTCGGGTTATGAATCCGGCCGAGCTTCCGCTCCCTGAAATCCTGGTCAGTAAAAACTCTGGCCACCTCCATCAGAGTGGCCGGTTCATTGGGCGCGTCTTCCATTAAAAGCAGGAGGGCGTTCCTCATATACTGTTCAAACATCGGCCCCATTGTTTCCTGGGCAAAGAGTTTGTTGAAAATGCTCTGCATCTCGTTGACAATAAAAGTCTTTTCTTCGGGACGATTAAAGTCGTACTCAAGCATGTTCAGACCCAAGGGGCGCGAAAGATCGCTCGGGTCAAAAAATATAACGTCTTGATAACGCTCTTTGGGAATTAAACTTAAAATCTCATCCGCGAATTCACCGTGAGGATCAATTAAGCCGACGCCCTTGCCTCTTTTAATGTCATTGATGGCCATATTTTTCATAAAGGTGGTCTTGCCGGTGCCGGTTTGACCGACAATGTAAACGTGACGCCGCCTGTCTTCGTCGGAAATCCTGACTTCTTTAACCTCGTCCCGATAAAAACTTTGACCGATTAACACGCCTTCACGAACCAAATTTGGCGGTGGCGGCGCTTGTCTGGCTTTTACGCTGGAAATTTTGGGAATTTCAAGAAACGGCGTCGGCAAATGAAAAACGCTGGCAAACTCAACGCTGTTCAAAACCATGGTTTTTTCCGAATCAAATTCGCGAAAAGAAAATTTATGGAATAATTTTTCGGGATTTTTTTGCTTTACCACCTTAAACTCATTCCGCTCCGGCGCGCTAAATTGAGCAAAACCGCCGCCCAATCCGTCAAGGATGGATTCGGCTCCAAACTGACTCGGCGCTGACGCTATCAAGCGAATATTCACTTCAAAAAGAGGTTTACTGATTTTTGCCTCAAGGGCTTTAATGGCCGATTCGTCCAAAATTTTTTCTTTCGCTTCTTTATTTTTTTCCTGCCCGCCCAACGCTTCTTTGATATCCGAGGAAGTTAAAAATGAACCGCCTAAAACATCTTTTAGTCTCTGTCCTTTTTTCAAGGAATTCAAAACTGACTGAATTCTTTTTTTGGCCGATTTCGGCGCCGGCCTCGCCAAAAACTGAATGGCCGCGCCTTCGCCGACTTCATTGACCTGGGTTAAGCCGTTCAAAATGGGTCCGAAAGTGTCGGCGTTTAAATCCTCATAGACCCTGATTGGCAAGACAAAATCGTCTTTCTGAATTATCGCGGCGCCCGCCGCGGCGCCGGCATAATTAAAAATATTGTAATCCGGGGCCGGCTCAATCTGCGCCTCGCCCCAAATGCCCTGAATTTGTCTTACCACCGCTTCGGCAAACTTGCCGGGCACGGCCAAGTAAAAATTGATTTCGGCGCCGATATAAGGAACAACCACTTCAAAAATAAAAGGTTTCTTGAGAAACGCCAAGGCGGCAAAAAGCTGTTCTGACAAATTGATTTCCTGTTTTAAATCTTTTCCTTCTTTCGTCAGTTTCGGCAGGCGAATAAGGAAAAGTTTTAATTCAAGGTTTTCAATCAATTTCTTATGAAGACGCTTCCGCAGCCAGATATAAAAAGCGATGCCGCCCAATATTACCGCAAAAAAAAGTATAAAAGAAAGCGCAATCATGATTCTGTTTTATCCGCTCTTTATGATGCCCCGGTTTTTTAACTCCGGCAGCAACTTATCAACCAAGGCGTCATGGAATGCATCTTCAATAAACGGCGGTTTCCCCTTGGCCGCCGCCAGGGCTTTTTCAATGTTTTCGCTGAAAACCATTTCAATCAAATGTTCCACTTCGGCTTTGATTTTTTCATCTATATCCTTTCCTTGAAGATAATTCGGAAGATTGACACTCTCATCCCCTTTTATCGGCGCCGCTCCCGCTGCCGGCGCTGTTTTTTCACTCAATGATTTTATTGATTGTTTTACTATTTCTCTTTCCGGCAATTCGCGAGATTCGGCTGTTTGTTGCCGTTCTTTAATTTCCGTAGTTAACCGCCCAAGACTCTTTTCAAGGGCCTCGTTGAAATTTTGAATCTTAGCCATGTTGTACCATAATTATAATATATATGACCAAGAACTATAAGGTCTTTGTTTTAATGGTCTTGATTCTCGTTTTGGCCGGCGCCCTGCGGCTTATCCAAATAAAAAACGCGCCGCCGGGTCTTTATCCTGACGAGGCAATGAACGGCAACAACGCTTTGGAAGCGTTAAGAACGGCTCCGCCAGACGGCGGGTTCAAGGTTTTTTACCCGGAAAATAACGGCCGCGAAGGACTTTTTATAAACATTCAAGCTCTTTTTCTTAAAGTCCTAATACCTAAAGACGGCGTCCCTGAACCGTGGATGCTCCGGCTAGCCAGCGCCATTTTCGGAATCCTTACGGTTTTGGGAATTTATTTTTTAACAAAAGAATTGTTGCACAACCCCACCATCGCTCTTCTTTCCTCTTTCTTAATTGCCACAAGTTTTTGGCACATTAATTTTTCCCGCATCGGCTTCCGGGCAATCATGGCGCCGGCATTTTTGGTTTGGGGAATTTATTTTCTGCTAAAAACCTATAGGACTAATTGGACCAATAGGACTTATAGAACTTATCTGCTGCCGGCCCTTGCGGGGCTGGTCTATGGTCTTGGTTTTTATTCTTACATTGCTTACCGCGCCACTCCCCTACTTATTCTCGTTATTCTCTGGTTTTATTTTAAAAAGAACAAAAGAAACGGCTCTTTAAAAAAATTCTGGCTTTCCACTTTCTGTTTTCTAATTTCTGCTCTCATAGTCGTCCTGCCCCTTGCCTTTTACTTCATGAATAATCCCCAAGATTTTTTTGGCCGCACCGCTCAAATTTCAATTTTTGACTCGCCCACTCCTCTCAAAGATTTGGGCTTGAATATTTTAAAAACTGCCGGGATGTTTAATTTTTCCGGCGATTGGAACTGGCGGCACAATATTGCCGGCGCCCCGCTTTTATTCTGGCCGGTGGGAATTATGTTTTTGATTGGTATTGCGACTGCAATCAAAAACATAATTCAAAAATCAAAAATCAAAAATAATCTGCCGAGGGCAGATACCGAAATTTTGCATTTTGCATTTTGCATTTTGATTTCGTGGCTAGTAACTGCCGCTCTGCCGGTTATAATCTCAAACGAAGGCCTGCCTCATGCCCTGCGTTCAATTCTTATGGCGCCGGCGGTCTTTATAATTGCCGCCATCGGCGCCGTTAAAACTTATCAATGGTTTTCAGAAAAAAAGGTTGTAGCTAAGGGCATCCTTATCCTTGGTTCATTTTTGTTCATCTTGGCTTTAATTGCCGAGGCTTACAACGCTTATTTTATCCGCTGGGCTCGCAATCCCGAAACCCAAAACGCTTTTGCTCAAAATTATGTTTCAATAGCCAAGGAAATAAACGCTCTACCCAAAGAAGTTCCCAAGTATGTAGTGGTTGAAGCTTCCGGAGCTGACGTCCGGGGCATACCCATGCCGGCCCAAACCGTGATGTTTATCACCGATACTTTCTTAGCCGACGGCCAAAAACAAAAAAACGTTTTTTACGTTCTGCCTGACCAAAAAGATAAAATCCCGGAGGGAAGCATCGTTTTCACGCTGAATTAAAGATTCAAGATTTTTATTAAACCCGGGGTTAAAATGTCAATATTGTCCGATGTTGAATATTTGCTGTTGGGCTCGGTGATAACGCCGCTTTGACCGCTGCCGCCCGACCAGTCGGTCTGACGAAAAACAAAATTTTTAGAGCGCGTCAAATAATCAACGATTTTCGCTTCGGTTACGGCGCCTGTTGCTCCCCACTGAACTGAAGCCGTGACTTTTTGAGTTGAGGGATCATTAGTGCCGCCGGAAGTGACAATGCTGCCGCCGCTGTCGCGACTCACGTTTTCAACGTTGAAAAACCGCGAATAAACGTTGCTGTTGTAGAGACGCTTTACTTCGTCGGCTGAAAGCGCGCGGTTGTAATAACGCACGTCATCCATAAGTCCGCTGTACCATTCGCTCACGGTATACCCAAACCGAATCGGATTTGATCCGGCAATATATGTTCCAGCCGCACTCCCAGTCTGAACGCCATTAAGGTAAATGTACGCCTGTTGAGCATTGTAAGTAATAACAAGATGATTCCAAGCGTTCAACGCGAGATTCTGGGAAGAATTCAGTTGCAGCGACCCGCCGCTTTGGGTGGTCCAAAACATGGGTTGACCGCCGTTGTAGAAACCCAATCGATAGCCGCTGGTTAAATAATTCTCTTGAACAATAATTCCCCGTCGCCAGGTGGAGGCAAGCGTATCCGGGCTCATCCATAAAGAGATGCTAAATGTCCCGTTGGTGGTGAAATTTAAAGCAGCGGTGCTTGGTATATTTATATAGTTGTTACTACTTGAACTGAAGCTCATGCAATTCGCTATCTTACAGCCCACCGATATGCGCGTTGTCCCGTTTACAAGGGTGCCGGTATTGTTGTTCCCCGTCGCGTCGTAGGTTATAGTGCTGGTAGCTTCATCAAATTTCCAATAACCCGCCAAACCGCTCATCACGTCATTGTCCAAAAGCCCCTCCTTGCCTTCAATAACGGCGTAAGAAGCGCTTGATGCATTTAAATAATAAGAAGTGCTGGTGCCTTTGGTGAGACTGTAGATAGTTTGCCAATTGGCGCCGGCAAGCGCCCTAACTTTATCCATTAGTTCTTGATTAAAAGCAGAAGCGGATTGGGACTTTTGAATATTGGTATTGGCCCGAAGCGTGTAAGAAATGCCGAAGGCGGCGGCGCTGATTAAAATTGCGCCGATGGTCAAACCAATCGCAACTTCCGCTAACGATTGGCCGTTTTTTTCTTTTATTTTTAAAATCTCAAAAGATATTTTCATTGGTCTTTAAACTCGTTAAAATTTCCGGGCCATTTTGAGTTAAAGCCACGGTATGCTCAAAATGGGCGGTTAAACTATTGTCTCTGGTAATGAAACTTCCGTCTGGCATTTGCTTGACGTCGGCTCCATCAATACTTACCATTGGTTCAATTGCCAAAACAAGCCCTTTTTGCAGTTTCATTCCTTCTCCTCTATTACCATAATTATACACAACCGGGTCTTCATGCAGCTCAAAACCAACGCCATGACCAGTTAGACTTTTGATAATGTTGAAACCGTTTTTTTTGACTGTTGTTTCAATTACCCAGCCGATATCACTAAGATGATTGCCTTCTTTAAATTCATCCACGGCTTTTGCGAGAGCTTCTTTGGTTGTTTTTATCAACCGCTTGGCCGCTTCACTAACTTGACCAATACCCACGGTAACTGCCGCATCAGTAACATAACCGTTGTATTCAACTCCCAAATCAATTTTTAAAATGTCGCCTTCTTTGAGTTTATAATCCCCTGGTAAGCCGTGAACAATCGTAGCGTTTACCGAAGTGCAAATGGCAGCCGGATAAGGAGTTTTGGCTCCCTCCGACTTATAACCTAAAAAAGCCGGCTTTGCTCCGGCTTCTTTAAACAATTCACGGGCTAAGCCGTCCAAAAAATCCAAACGCAAGCCGACCCTGGCTTCTCCTTTAAGTCGTCCCAAAACAAAAGCCAAGATTTTACCGGATGCGCGCAAGCCCTCTAAATCTTTTTCATTTTTTAAACGAATCATTACTGAAGTTTTAGTTTTTTGACAATCTGACTGTAGACTTTATAAGGCGGCGGCTCGCCGTTTATTTCATAAATCCTAAGACCTAATTTTCTGGCGCCCTTAAGAATGGGATAGGTTCTTTCCTGATACTCTTTGAGACGAACTTTGATAACCTTTTTGGTATCAAGGCTTCGAGTTCTCATCGACCCGCCACAAAAAACGCAAGCGTTGCTTCGGCCAGCCAATTTTTCCAAACGAGGCAGCCCGCAAACCGAACAAACCTTGCGGATGCTGTTCCGCTCAAAAGAAGATTTATCGCGGACATTCAATTTCAGGACGGAAACGTTTTTAAGACCGTAAACTTTAATCAAAAAAAGCAACAAACCCTCATTGCTTTTACCGCCAAAGGCTTCAAAAATCGTCCGCGGCGACCCGCTAAAAACAATGCCAAAACCAGCTTCGCGTATTCTTTTTGCTTCTTCTCTGGTAACTTTCAAAACCCAAGAAGGCGTGCAAAGCTTTCCGCTATCAAAAAGTTTTTTCTCCCGCTTCAAAATTCTACTTTTCTTAACTTCGGGACTTCTAATAAGACCCTCAATGTAGCGACCCGTGTCAAAATGAATAAAATTATACTTTTTCGTCAAAAGTTCAGCCTGCGTTCCTTTGCCAGCGCCAGGAGGACCATAAATAATGATTGCTTGTTTTGTCATAATTAATTAAATAAATCTTAAGCAACCGCCCTCCACCTTCGCCAAGGCTCTCGCCTCGCTGAAGCTTCGGCGAAGCGGGTCGGCGGACAAAGCCGGCGGCCCGTAGATTATTACCGCTTGTTTTCGCATAAGTTAATTGTATCATCAAATTTTCCAAAAACAAAAAACAATCAAAAAATAAAACCTTCCTCACCGAAGAAGCCTCTTGAAGCGAAGTTATAGCTTTACGAGCGATGACGAAGGAGTAGGAATTTATCACTGTCTGAATCCCCTGAGCCGTGCCGAAGGATTGAGTTTGATAAATTCCGTTGCGGATGAGGAGAGGGAGGGTTTATTTCTAGAAAATCCCCTCGTATTCGCGCACCGTCAGCTGCGATTCAATCTGTTTCAGGACTTCAAGCGCCACGGAAACCACAATCAAAAGCGCGGTGCCGCCAATGGTCAGGGCTTGGATACCCGTAAAAATCTGGGTGAGATTCGGCAAAATCGCAATCACGCCCAAAAACAAAGCGCCGAACAAAGTGGTCCGCCGGACAACCTTGCTGATTACCTGAGCCGTGGCTTGGCCCGGCCTGATGCCCGGAATAAAACCGCCGGACTGCTGCAAATTCTTGGAAATTTCTTCGGGGTTAAAAGTAATGGAAGTGTAAAAATAAGTAAAAACAACGACTAAGATAAAGTAAAAAAAGCTGTAGAGAAAGATATTGTTGAAAAACCCCGCCACCAATTCATTCAAACGCAGCGAAAGGTCGGGCGAAACGATTGAAACCGACTGGGCAATAAATTGCGGGAAAAGCAGTAAAGAGAGGGCGAAAATAATGGGAATCACGCCGGCTTGGTTAACTTTAAGAGGCAGATAAGTTGAAACGCCGCCGTAAAGCTTCATCCCCCGCACTTGTTTGGCGTAAGAAACGGGAATTTTTCTTTCTCCTTCATTCACAAAAACTACGCCGGCAATAACGACAATGCTTAAAATGATAAAAGCGATATAAGTCGGCAAAGTGCTCGGACTGTAAGTGGCGATACTGGTGGTAATTTCCTGGGGAATTCGGCTCACAATGCCGGCAAAAATAAGCAAAGAAATGCCGTTGCCGATTTTATGCTCGGAAATAAGCTCGCCAATCCACATGAGCAAAATGCTCCCGGCCGTAATAACGATGATATTCGTTACCAGCCCCATGTCGCCAAGCTCGCCCAAGACCTGTCTGGATTTCAAAAGATTTAAAAAACCGTAGCCGGAAAAAGCGGCCAAAGGCACGGTTAAATACCTTGAAATTCTGTTGAACTTGGCCCGGCCTTCAGCCCCTTCTTCGTAATAAATCTTTTTAAGATTCGGGAAAATAATGGTCAAAAGCTGCATGATGATGGTGGCGGTGATGTAAGGCCCCACGCCCAGCATCATGATGGAAAGGTTGGAAAGGCCGCCGCCCGAGAAAATATTTAAAAAGCCGAAAAGCTGATTTGAAGAAAAAAATTCCTGGAGTTTAACCGCATCAATGCCGGGAATGGGAATAGCGGCCAAAAGCCGAAAAATAAAAAGCCAAAATAAAACCATCAGAATTTTCTTTCGAAGGTCCGGTATTTTAAATATCTGTAAAATTTTATTCATGGATGCTATTTGACCGAACCGCCGGCTTTCAAAATCTTTTCTTTAGCCTGCTTTGAAACCAAAAGTCCTTGAATTGTTACCGGCCTCTTTATCTCGCCTTGCCCCAAAACCTTAACCGGCTGCCGCATTTTTTTAATTATATTACGTTCAAGGAGAACTTGCTTATTGATTACGGCGGTATCGGGAAATCTCCTGATTAAATCGCGGATATTCAAAATGACTGTTTCTGTTTTGATTGATTTGTGCTTGACGCCCCGCATTTTCGGCAAACGGGAAAGAGTGTCGCGCAGAGCCGGACGAATTCGGTGGCCGGCCCGAGCCCGCTGACCTTTTTGACCCCGGCCAGAATAAGTGCCCCGCTTGCCGCCCCGACCAATTCTTTTTATCCCCTTCTTTTTATATTTTGTTCTGAGTTCGTGAATCTGCATAGATATCTTGTTTTTGTTGAACCTCTGGTTTGGACTCTGCCGCCTCGACTTCAATAAACTTTTTCAACGCTTCCAAGGTTGCGCGAGCATTGTTCAATTTATTGGTTGAACGACCTAAAATCTTTGCCGAAACGTCTTTGATGCCGACCAATTCCAATACCGACCGGCAAGAACCGCCGGCAATAAGACCGTGACCGGGGCGCGCCGGCTTTATTTTCACTCTGGCCGCGCTAAACTTCCCTTCAACGTCATAAAGAACGGTCCGTTTATCTTTCCTGGGAATGCGAAGTACGTTTTTTTGCGCTAAGCGCTTTGCTTTCGTGACGGCGCTGGCCACATCAAGACCTTTTGCCACGGCCAAACCAACCCGACCTCCACGATCGCCCACCACCACTGTTGCCCTAAAACTGAAACGCTTGCCGCCGGCGATAACTCGGGTAACCCGAGCCACCTCAAGGACTTTCTCCTCAAATTCGCTTTTTTGTTTTCTCATTAAAGGTTTTCGCATAATTGTCCAATTAAAAACTATATTTTAAGACCGCCGGCCCGAGCTGCTTCAACCAGAATCTTAACCCGACCGTGATACTTGTAAGCGCCTCGGTCAAAAACTGCTTTTTTAATACCGAGGACTTTAGCTTTCTCGGCAATGGTTTTACCGACATGCTCGGCGCCGTGGGACTTTTTCGCTTTCTTTTCGAGTTCGCCTGAAAAAGCGGCGGCGAGAGTCTTTTGATTCTCGTCATCAATAAGCTGGGCATAGGTAAAGCGATTACTCCTGAAAACCGAAAGACGCGGGCATTCGGCCGTACCGTAAATCCCGGCCCTGACTCTTTTTTTTCGTCTCATCCTTATTTTATTCAACAACTTCCTGTGTTTCATACGGAATAAATTTTAATTTATGCCGCGCTGGCACCAGCACCGCCACCGCTCGCCGCGACTGCTTTTTTGCCGGCTTTACGACGAATAACTTCGTTTACATAATGAATCCCCTTACCTTTATAAGGTTCGGGTTTTTTAAAAGCTCTGATTTCTGCTGCCGTCTGACCCACCAAAGCTTTGTCAAAACCTTTGATGGTTAAAACGGAATTTTTCTCAACTTCAAAGTTAATGCCCTTGGGCGGCGTGTAACGGACCGGATGAGAAAAACCGAGTGTCAAAATCAAATCATTTCCTTCTTTAACGGCGCGGTAACCCACGCCTTCAAGTACCAAAACTTTTTCAAAGCCTTGAGTCAGACCCTGAACAACATTTTGGCTCAAAGACCGGATTGTGCCCCAATTACTCCTTGCTCTTTTTGACTGCGCCAGTAAAGAAAAATTGAGCTCGCCGTCCTTTAATTCCGCTTTGATATAAGGCAAAATCCGGAGGACGGCTTCTCCGTTTTTACCCTTAAAAATAATCTCGCCGTCCTTTATTTGAACAGCAAAACCTTCAGGGATTTTTATTGATTTTTTGCCGATTTTACTCATGTTTTTAGAAAATTCCTACCATATCTCAAAAAGGAGCTGGCCGCCCACTTTTTCTTTTTTAGCTTCTTCACCGCTTAAAACTCCTTTGGAAGTCGAGAGCACAAGAAGACCATAGCCGCTTTTGACTTTCCTCAAATCGTCGTAACCGGAGTAAATTCTGACCGAAGGACGACTTAAAAGCTTTAACCCGTTTATTTTTCTTTTGGAATCAACTTCAATCTGGATAAACCTTTTTGGGGCCCTGCCCTTGATTTCAATGTTTTTTATAAAGTCGTGTTTTTTCAGAATCTCACCGATGGCAAAATCCATTTTCGTAAAAATGGTCTTTAAAGACTTTTTCCGGGCCGCTTTCGCATTTTTGATTTTAATGAGAAGGTCAATATACATGCTACCAACTTGCTTTCTTTACGCCGGGGATTTCGCCCCGACTCGCCAATTCTCTGAAACAAATCCGGCAAAGATTAAAATCCCCAATATAGCCGCGCTTCCGACCGCAGCGAAAACAACGCCGCACAATCCGCGTAGAATACTTTGGCTTCTTTCTCGCTCTGGCGATGACAGAATCTTTAGCCATGTCTTTTCAATGGTACCCCAATTGACCTGTAAAAATCAATCGCTTTTTCGCGATTCTTTTTCTCCGGCACCAAAGTTACTTGAAGACCGAAATTAACTTTTGACTTTTCCGGGTTAATTTCCGGGAAAACAAATTGCTCCCGAAAACCTATATTGAGATTGCCCTTGCCGTCAATGTTATGAAGAACGACGCCTCTAAAATCTTTCACCCGCGGCAAAACGATGTTAATGAGGCGGCTTAAAAAATCATCCATCCTTTTTCGCCTTAAAGTCACTTGCAAGCCGACAATGTCCCCCGTCCGGGTTTTAAAACCGGCAATTGATTTTTTTGCCTGCCGCGGCGCTGCTTTCTGTCCGGTAATAAGGGCTAACCCGTTCGTAATCTCCGGCAGAATTTTTTCTTCAAATTGGCCTTGAGTTCTTAACTTGCCAACGCCAATGCTTACGACAATCTTTTCCAAACCGCCTTTTTTTATTTTTGACGCATCAATTTTTTTCATGCTTATATTACGACTTTGCATCTCTTGCAATAACGGACCTTTTTGCCATTTTCGACTCTCGCACCGACTCTCACCGCTTGCTTGCAGTTGGAACAAAATAAAGCGACGTTTCCGATGCGAAGGGGCTTAGCTATCCGGACAACCTCTCCTTTTTCACCCTGACGCTTCGGCCGAGCGTGTTTCTTGTAAAGATTCAAACCCTCAACAGTGACCGCCTGCTTTTTTAAATCAACTCTTAAAACCTTGCCGGTTTTGCCGCGTTCCTTGCCTTTTATAACTTTTATTGTGTCTCCTTTTTTTATTTTCATAAGCTTATTGGTCCAATTGGACCTATTGGTCTTATAGGTCAAACCAGTTCTTCGGCCAAGGAAATAATAGTGTCATATCCTTTTTCTTTTATTTCCCTGGGCATTGGTCCGAAAATGCGGGTAGCCCGCGGTTCTTTTTTATCAACCAAAACAACGGCATTGTCATCAAAACGAATATAAGAACCATCGGAACGACGCAGCGGTTTCCGCTGCCTTATAATTAATACCCTGACAATGTCTTTTTTCTTAACCGTTTTTCGCGGCTCGGCTTTTTGAACTGAAGCAATAACAATGTCGCCGATTTCGGCATAACGACGCTTGCTGCCTCCCGGAATTCTAAAACAACGGACGGTTTTTGCGCCGGAATTGTCAGCTACTTTGAGTATGGATCTTTCCTGTATCATGGTGTTCCTTTAAATTTTACTAATAATCTTCCAGCGCTTTTCTTTGGAAATCGGTCTGGTTTCTTCAATAATTACCTTATCGCCGAACTTATACTGATTATTCTCATCGTGGGCTTTTATTTTTTTGGTCACGGTAAAATATTTATGATACCGCGGATGGCGCTTTAATCTTTGAATTGCCACTACCCGGGTCTTATTCATTTTGTCTTTAACAACTACTCCTTGCAGTTTCCTTTTTATTTTTTTAGTATCGGTTTTTTCATTAATCATGTTTATTTTTTATTTTTTATGATCGTGATGACCCGAGCAATGTCTTTTTTAAGCCGGCGGATTTCTCTTATGTTCTTGACCTTGCCGGCCGCTAAATCAAATTTTAAATTAGCAAGCTTGGCCCGGAATGTCACAAGGTCTTTCTCTAATTCGCTCCCTGGTTTATTTTTATATTCCTGAAATTCTTTATGCTTCATGTCTCTTTTACCTACTAACTATCTTGGTTTTTACCGGCAGTTTATGGCCGGCAAGTCTCAAAGCTTCAAAAGCCGCTTCTTTGCTTACGCCGTCAATTTCAAAAAGAATCCGACCGGGCAAAACTTTGGCAACATAATGGTCGACTTCGCCCTTGCCGCCGCCCAAGGTAACCTCGGCAGGCAGTTTTGTTACCGGCTTATCCGGGAAAATTCTAATCCAAAGTTTGCCTTCGCGCTTCAGTGAATGGGTAATGGCTTTGCGGCCGGCTTCAATTTGATTAGCGGTAATCCAAGCCGCGTCTAACGACTGCAATCCAAAATGACCAAAACTTAAATAAACGCCCCTGGTCTCCTTAAGCCGACGGCGGGAACGGCCTTTTTGCATTTTCCTGTATTTTTGTTTTTTCGGTTGAAGCATAAATTTAGAATTTAACGATTTTCTGTTTTCTGTTCAAATATTTCTCCTTTATAAATCCAGACCTTTATGCCGACCGTGCCGTAAGAATTAAAAGCGGTTGCTTCGCCATAATCAATGTTTGCCCGAAGACTTTGAAGAGGCATCCGGCCGGAAACCAACCAATCGCTCCGTGAAATTTCGGCTCCGTTGAGACGGCCCGAAACTTTTATTTTAACCCCTAAAACCCCTCTTGATTCTTTGGTTGCTTCCAAACTCCTCCTAATCACCATCCGGTAAGGCTTTCTTTTTTCAATATCAAAAGCGATTTGCTGAGCAACCACCGGCCCGGAAACTTCGGAACGTCGGAGTTCTTCCACGTTTAAATTCAAAACAAATTTAGGATTAATACTGTTCTTGCTTCTTAATTTGGCGACCTCTTTCACTAAAACTTTCTTCAGGTCTTCAATGCCTTTGCCGCCTCTGCCGATAATTAAGCCCGGCCGGCTGGCTCTAATGATCACTTTTATAACCTCACTCGTCCTTTCAATTTCAATCGCGGCAATGCCGGCTTGTAAAATCCTTTGCCTTATAAGCTTGCGGATAAGATGGTCTTCTTCAATAAAAAACCGGAGCGATTTCCTAAAAAACCACCGATTTGACCACGGAATTGTTACTCCTAATCTAAAAGCATTTGGGTTTACTTTTTGGGCCATGGTTTTGTTATATTGATTTTCTTCTGAAAATTTTTCTAAAGAAGCTGGGTTTAGTTGCCGCTTTTGCCACTGAATCGGATTTCTTGCTCTCTTGAGAAGGAATGATTGGTTCCTTTTCCTTGGACTTCTTTTCTTTTTTCGACGCCTCTTTTTTGACTTTCTTCGGTTTTTCCTGAATTTTGAACCTCAAAGGCGCGGCTTTCTCTTTTACGCCGAGAATTAAAGTGACGTGACTCATCTTTTTTTCAATGGAACTCGCTGAACCCCGCGCCCGCGGCGTCCATCGCTTAAACTTTGGCCCTTTATCAACCCTAACCTCTTTTATATAAAGTTTTTCCACTTCCAATTTGGCGTTGTTTTTGGCATTGGCCACTGCTGAACGGAGGAGTTTTAAAAGCGGCTCACTTACTCGCCTGGGCGAAAGCATCAGATGAGCTTCGGCTTCATCAATCTTCAAACCGCGAATCAAATCAACCACAAATCGGGCTTTGCGCGGCGGGATTCTCAAATATTTTAATTTTGCCGTAACGGTTTCAGCCATGTCGTGTTTTATTTCGCCGGCGGCGGCGTTACCTCCTGAACTTTCTGCTCTAATTCGCGCTGCATCTTACCGCCGTGTTTAATAAATTTCCTGGTTAGCGCAAATTCGCCCAAACGATGACCGACCATATCCTCGCTGATTTTAACTTCAATGAATTCCTTGCCGTTGTGAACGCCAAAAGTAAAACCGACCATCTCCGGCGAAATCTCCGAATCCCGCGACCAGGTTTTAATAACTGCCTTGTCATCGGGTTTTATTTTTGAAATCTTCTTTAAAAGTTTTTGGTCGACGTATGGACCCTTTTTGGATGAACGACTCATATTATTTCCTGCGTTTGAGTATCATTTTACTCGACCATTTCTTTTTATTTCTGGTCCTGTGGCCGCCGGTTATTTTCCCCCACTTTGTTTTTGGTCGCCTCGTGCCGCGCTGGGTCCGGCCTTCGCCGCCGCCATAAGGATGGTCGCGGGGATTCATGGCCGAACCGCGAACTGTCGGCCTTATGCCCAGCCAACGCGACCGGCCTGCTTTTCCAATCACTTGTAAATTATGTTCGGGATTGGAAACCTGTCCGATGGAAGCATAACCGTTCCACGGCACTTTCCTGATTTCGCCTGACGGCATTTTTAAATGGGTATGACCGTCTTCATTGGCTAAAATCTGGACTGAAGAACCGGCCGAACGAGCGATCTGGCCGCCGCTGCCGGGTAAAATTTCAACATTGTAAACAAAAGTCCCCACCGGAATTTTATTAAGAGGGGTTCGATTGGCCGGCGCAAGCGGCACCTCGGGACCAGTCAAAATATTATCGCCAACCTTTAATCCTTGGGGCGCTAAAATATAACTCTTTTCTCCGTCAGAGTAAAGAATAAGAGCGATAAAAGCGGTCCGATAAGGATCATATTCAATCCCCAAAACCCGGGCCGAAACGCCGATTTTGTTCTGTTTAAAGTCGAGCTCCCGGTACAACCGTTTATTGCCGCCGCCTTGATGCCTGACCGTGATTTTGCCTTGACTGTTCCGACCGGCCCGACTCTTAAGTCTTTTTGTTAAAGATTTAAGCGGCTCTGTTTTAGAAAGCGTGCTGTAATCCACAACCGTTAGCTGCCGCCTTGATGGACTTGTGGGTTTATACTTTTTCATACTTTAGGTGATTTCAATTTTGTAACCCGGCTTCAAGGTAATAATGGCTTTATTAAAACGCGGCTGACGACCCATTTGATTTCTGAATTTCTTTGCTTTGGATTTCTCGACGACAATATTAACTGATTCTACCTTGACCCCGTAGCGATGTTCAATCTCTTTTTTTATTAAAGGTTTGTTCGCATGATGGTCCACCCGAAAAATATACTGATTGAATTGGTGCAAATTTTGGGCTTTTTCGCTTAAATGGGGGTTTCGGAGGACATTTATAACTGAGGTCGGCGCAGCTAAGACTTTTTCCTCAACTTTTTCAACCTCTTTATTCTTTTTTAATGCTTTTAAAAGGCTCATGATTTTTGAAATTTATTTTAAGCGTGGGCTTTAGTCAACTCACCAATGGCGTCCTTTTCCAAAAAAATATACTTATGATTTAAACAGTCATAAGTATTTAAAGAGTCCGGCGAAAGCACTTTTGCTTTTGCAATATTCCGGGCGGCCCAAAATAAATTCTTATTGCCCTTGATCGGTATAAAAAGAATGCTCGGTTTACTGCTTTCAAAAAAGTTTTTCAAAAAACTTGAAACGTTTTTTGTTTTATGGTCGGCCAAGGTAAAATCGCTAATAACTTTAATTTCTTTATCGGTAAGCTTTTTTGACAAAATGGAACAAAGGGCCAATCTTTTCATTTTTTTGTTTATTTTTTTCGCAAAAATTCTCTCTTTGGTGGGACCGTGAGTAACGCCGCCGCCCTTCCAAAGAGGCGAACGAATTGAACCGGCTCTCGCCCGGCCGGTGTGCTTTTGCCGCCATGGTTTTGCGCCTCCGCCCCGAACTTCACTCCGTCCTTTAGCGTGGGCTATCGGCTTCCTTCTATTTGATAGCTGCGACAAAAGAACCTGGTTTACCAATTCCGGGTTCCATCTGACTTTAAAAACCTTATCGGGCAAATCAACTGTCCCGACTTTATTATTTTTTTGGTTGTAAACGTCTGTAGTCATAATCTATTTTCTAATTTCCAACAATGTCCCTCTCATGCCCGGCACCGCCCCTCTGAGCATTAAAATTTTTTCACTTGGGTTTACTTCGGCCACGACTAAATTCCTTACGGTAATACGCCTCGCGCCCATGTGGCCGGCCATTTTCTTTCCTTTTATCACTCGCTGGGGAGCGGTGGCTCCGATGGAGCCGGGCGCCCGCAATCTGTTTTTTTGACCATGGGTTTGGGGACCGCCGTGAAAACCGTGTCGTTTAACCACGCCTTGAAAACCCTTGCCTTTACTTATACCGCTCACCCTCACCTTATCGCCTTCTTTAAAACCCTCTAAACTGTCACTCTCTTTTCCAACCTTAATAACCGTCACGGGTATGACTTTTTCGTTTTTCCAAATCTGCGTCATTTTTAATTTTTTGCCTAAAATCCTATTGGACATATTGGACTTAAACAACCCGCCTTAGGCGGGTTGTTTTGGTTATTTTAATCATCTGCCTAAAGCTTTGTTATCTTAACCCATCTTTATTTCAACGTCAACGCCGGCGGGCAGATTTAAATCGGTCAGGGACTCTATGATTTTCTGCTGAGGATTTATAATGTCAACCAATCTTTTATGAACTCTCATCTCAAAATGTTCGCCGGATTTCTTGTGAACAAAGGTGGAACGATTCACCGAATAACGTTTAAACTCTGTCGGCAACGGCACCGGTCCCACCACTTCGCCGCCTTGACGCCTGATGGCTTCAATAATTTGACGGAGGGAAGAATCCAGAAGCTTCGCATCATAAGCCCTGATTCTTAACCGCAATCTTTCTTTTTGAAGTTGCTCTTCTTTTTTCATCGTAAATCCTATAGGACCAATAAGTCCTATAAATCCATTAGGACTAATTGGACTTATTTGAGAATCTTAGTGACAGCGCCAGCTCCGACCGTTTTCCCTCCTTCTCTTATGGCAAATCTTTGTTTCTCTTCAAGAGCAACCGGTGAAATCAATTTAATGGTCAAACTCACGGTGTCGCCCGGCATAACCATCTCAATGCCCTGCGGCAAAATAACTTCGCCGGTGACATCGGTAGTTCTGATATAAAACTGAGGTTTGTAGCCTTTAAAGAACGGGGTGTGTCTGCCGCCTTCTTCCTTGCTCAAAACATAAACCTCGGCTTCAAAATCCGTGTGCGGCGTAACGCTCCCCGGTTTGGCAATAACCTGGCCTCGCTCCACGTCTTCTTTCTTCAAGCCGCGGAGAAGGATGCCTACATTATCGCCGGCCCTTGCTTCATCAAGAGTTTTCTGAAACATTTCAATGCCGGTAACAACGGTCTTTTGAGTGGGTCGGAGCCCGATAATTTCCACTTCTTCATTGATTTTAAGAAGTCCCCGCTCGGCCCGGCCGGTGACAACGGTGCCACGGCCTTCAATGGAGAAAATGTCTTCTATGGGCATGAGGAACGGCTTATCAATCTCACGCACTGGCTCGGGAATATACTCATCAAGCGCCTTGACTAATTCCAAAATCGGCTTAGCCGCTTCGTCATCGAGAGATTTGACGCCAAGGGCTTTTAACGCCGACCCCCTGATAACCGGCGTCTCGTCGCCGGGAAAATTATATTTCTTCAAAAGTTCTCTCACCTCTGATTCAACGAGGTCAACCAATTCTTTATCGTCAACCATGTCAACTTTATTTAAGAAAACAATCATTGCCGGCACGCCTACCTGTCTTGCCAGTAAAATGTGCTCTCGGGTTTGAGGCATGGGACCGTCAGTGGCTGAAACAACAAGAATCGCGCCGTCCATTTGAGCGGCGCCGGTAATCATGTTCTTGATGTAATCGGCATGACCGGGCGCGTCAATGTGAGCATAGTGACGCTTGTCCGACACATACTCCGAGTGGTGAAGAGCAATGGTAATGCCTCGAGCTTTTTCCTCCGGAGCGTTGTCAATTTGGTCAACAGTCTCCGCTTTGGTAATCAAACCTTTGAGTTTAAGGACATGCATGATGGCCGCCGTCAAAGTGGTTTTGCCGTGGTCAATGTGTCCAATCGTCCCCACATTAATATGGGGCTTGGTGCGCTGAAATTTTTCTTTTTCTGCCATACGAAATTATCTTACGAAATTACGAAATTTTACGAATATACGAAAAAACGTCAAACTTTCGTACTTTCGTATGTTTTCGTACTTCCGTATGTTTATGTTTTTTCGACCTAAAAACGCTTGTATTTATGCGACGAATATAATCCTCGCTGATAAGAAGATTTCTGTCAAGCCCCGAACTTTCTACAGAATTTAGGGCTGTAGAATCCATTCCGGCTCCACAATTACTTGGTTAACGCCGGAAAATTGGGAAGCGGTTTTGATTATTTCCTTGTGTATGAGATTAACCAGGCAAGAACCTCCTAAAGATTTCCCCGGCAAGACCGAAAGCTCTAATTTCAAAACACCGTCCTTCAAATTTGCTCCAACCAAAGAAAACCTGTTGGATGTCGGCTCAAAACCTTTTAATTTTTCATCATCGCTTACTATTCCCGTGAATAATAATTTCATTGTGTCTTGGATCGGCGTATTGGTGACGGGAATTTCGCGGCCAACTGCCAAAACCGCGTCCGAACTGCAAGGTATATAATCGGCGATCTCTTTATCTTTAATTCTATTGTAATAGTAAAGTTTCACGTCCCGCATTTGGCCTTGATGTTCCTCCGACTCAAGTTGACGAATGCCTTTTCTGCCTACCGTTTCAATCGCCTTATCTAACACTTTACTTGACGCCTCAATCGCTCTTTGCAATCCCTCCTTTGCCGCTTCGGGGACTTTGGCTAGATTTTCTTGGAGAACTTGTAAATGTTTTGACGTTGCTTCTTCTACTTTTTGGGATAAATCTTTTATATCCTTGCCTTTATTCTTAAGTTCTTCTGCTTTCGCTAAGGCGCGATTAAGTTGGTCTTCGTATTTATTGAGCGTTTTTTCTGCAATTTCTGTTTTGCCTTTTTCAATCATCTTTTGATACTCCGCTAATCTCACCTCCGCAAGATGAAGATATTGCTTGGCTTTTTGCTCAACGTTGAAAGTGAAGAAAAGCTGGATTTGTTCACGCCAGGTTTTCAAAAAATAAAAAGGACTGTCGGGCGTAAGATTCGCGTCAATTGTCGATGTTGACGCGCCAAAAACTAAAACCGGCGCAAAAAGCAAAACCATTAAAATAACTGAAACTGGTCTAAAAAACATTATTAATAATATAACCTATAAAAATAAAAAAATCAAAAGCGCCGATTTCTTTGCAAAAACCGGCGCTCTGCATTCTAAAGCTCATCTTCTTCAGAAGACTGATTAATGCTGTCTTCTTCAATGTGCTGAGCCATTATGCTTGCGTCCCTCTCAAGGCTTTTTGCGGCTACTTCTTCACCTTGAGAAAAAATTCTTTTCGCCTCGGCAAACTCTTTATCGCCTTGCCGCACAACAAAACGCTTGCGCCAAGAAATGCTCTTGAGTTTTTGCCGGGACGAACAAGCAAGCCCGAGAGTTATTGTTCTCCCTTTCCCAGTCAAGTTAATCTCCAAAACATAACGATGGTTTGATAACGCCGTCGTTATTTTATCGGAAGAATAACCTTCCTCGCCGTCCGGCTGAGATTCATAAGCGTATTCCCACGGCTTAATGAGAGCAGCCGCAATCGCTTTGTCCAACAGCTCAAGGGTTTTACCCAAGGACTTGCTTCGCCGCAACTGGTCAATAACCCGACTCTCATCAAGAGCAGTCATAAATCTCACCTCCTTTGTTGTTCTCAAAAAAACGTAAGAAGATGTTCCATATCAGCGCACGGCACGCGTCGACACGTAAAAAACTCTTTCACTCGCAACTGAATCATGACTTCCTTCGCGCATCTTAGGCCGGTTCGCGTAAGGCTCACCATGGCGTTTATTGCCGCGAGTTTTGATAAAGCCAGGTCCACAAGCGTGTCAGTGGTATAGCCGGGCCTTATAAGGTCGGAAAGAAGTACGGCAGAATTTAACGGCAGAAGAGCGAGTGGAAGCTCATTTTTTTCAAAACGAACTTCAAAACCGTCTTCTTCCGACTCATCTTCTTCCCGCCTAAATTCCAGAAACACGCAATGGTTGTCAGTCATGCTTGGCACACATCTTGATAGTTTCACAAAAATCCTAACCCCGGGCTTCAGGGCAACGCTCCAAAGATGGATATTTTCCTTTGGAATCGGCTGCAGTTCCACGCCCGCCGGAATCACTTTGACACACATTGGGTTTGTCATTTTGCCTCCCTGGCATTATGAGAATCTTTACTTTTCAGATTGCAAATAAACTAAAAACAAAATAGCATATCAAACGCTATTTTGTCAACTTTTTGTAATAAACCGATCAGTCCGGGTTATTTATTTCTAAAAGTCTAACGCTTATTTTCTAAAAATCTTAAAATTTTCTCTATTTCCCGACTCCGTAATTCTTCCAAATCCTCCTTTTTTACTTCATATAAACCTCCTTCGCCAAGAACGTAAGCGAGATATTCTTCGAGATAAAATTTTTTGAGATTCTCGTTCGAGATAATTTTCTTAATCACCGAATCGGTTTTATCCTGCCAGCTAATCCTCTCCCTTGCTAAAACCTCCACCACTTGTTCCTCTTTAGCTAAAGCTTTCTGAAACCATTCGGAAAACTTCAGCTTGGTTTCCCAAAGCAGGCGTTCGACTTCCGGGTTTTTAACGTCGGCTTCATTTAAATCGAATAATCTTGTATACTCTTGGGCGCTCCGCTCGTTCATCCACCTTATAGGATCGTCCAAGGATTCCTTAACTTGGTCTTTTAGATACTTCAAGGCGAAGGCCGGATCTTTCATTAATTCTTTTATATCCGCTCCCCCGGTTGATTCTTTGTCAATAATGTAGGTGATTTGTCTAATCTTCTTTTCGCTTAAATCGCCGTAAAAATTTTCTTTTAAACCGGATTGATTCGAGATTTCCTGCGCCGTATACTCCCTGTCATCCAGTTTTTTAAGAACTATCGGCCGCAACGCGATTGCCTCGTAGCCAACCGCGGTTCCCTCGCCAGTTTCGGAAGTATCTTTAAGTTCACCGGCAGTATCTATAACCCTAAATTCAATAAGTTTCGCCGGATCATAACTGCCATAAGACAAATTATCGGCTTTATAGGAAAAGTGGCCGCCAGCTAAAACAATCTCCTCCCGCTCAAAATAATTGGGGTCTATTTTTTCGAATTCTTCGTTGCGAGTAGCATGATAAAAAATCTTCGGTTTGCCGGTCTCAATTCGCCGAACGACTTCCACGAGTTCTTCGTCAGAAAGAGTCCCCTCTTTTTGAAAAGCCGCCGCAATTTCACTTCTTAGCCTTTCTAAAGAATGGCCTTCATCATCTTTGGCGATTGACCGTTCGAAATTCATAGCCCAATTATAAATCTAAATAGCCCAATCTTTCAACGTTCTAAAAAGCAAACGCTTCAATTAATTGAAGCGCTCTTAATTTTGAAAAATCCGGGGAACTGAACAATTATTTCTTCTTCCCCTCGATTATTAGCTGGGCAACGCTCCGCGGCACTTCCTCATAATGAGAAAACTCCATGTTAAAACTCGCTCTGCCCTGGGTCATTGACCGGAGATTGGTGACATAACCGAACATTTCCGCCAAAGGTGACATGGCGTCAATAATTCTTATTGTGCCTCGCTCGCCCATAGCCGTAATTTTTGCCCGCCTTGAACTCAAATCGCCGGTCACGTCACCCAAAAAATCCGGCGGCGTCACTACCTGGACTTTCATCACCGGCTCAAGAATAATCGGTTTTGAATTGCGCACCGCCTCCTGCAAAGCAATGGCGCCGGCAATTTTGAAAGCTATTTCTGACGAGTCAACTTCGTGGAATGAACCGTTAAAAAGCGTTACTTGCGTGTCAACCACTGGATAGCCGGCAATTACGCCCTTATCCATTGCCTCCCGCACGCCTTTTTCAATCGCCGGGATGAATTCATGAGGAATAATGCCGCCGCGAATGGCGTTAACAAATTCAAAACCTTTGCCGCGTTCCAATGGCTCAACTTTCAACCAGACGTGACCGTACTGGCCGCGGCCGCCGGACTGACGAATGTATTTTCCTTCGGCTTCAGCGCTGGCTTTCACGGTCTCTTTGTAAGCCACTTGAGGCCTGCCGACGTTGCCCAAAACGTTAAACTCCCGCTTCATCCTATCAACAATGATTTCCAAATGAAGCTCGCCCATGCCGGCAATAATGGTTTCGCCTGTTTCCGGGTCCCCGCTCACCCGAAACGTCGGGTCTTCTTCAGCCAAACGCTTCAAAGCAATGCCCATTTTTTCCTGGTCAGCTTTTGTTTTCGGTTCAATCCGAATTGAAATGACCGGCTCCGGGAAAATGATTCTTTCCAAAATAATCGGATGCTCCGGGTCAACCAAACTGTCGCCGGTGGTGGTATCTTTAAGGCCGACAATGGCGCCCAAATCGCCCGAATAAATTTCTTCGGCTTCTTCGCGATGATTGGCGTGCATCCGGACAATCCGGCCGATTCTTTCCTGGGAATTTTTCGTGGCATTGAGGACATAGCTGCCGCGCTTGAGCACGCCGGAATAAACCCTGAAATAGGTAAGCGTTCCCACAAAGGGGTCAGCCGCAATCTTAAACGCCAGAGCCGAAAGAGATTCATTGTCGTCCGGCTTTCGCTCCTCTTCTTCGTGAGTGATTGGATTGATGCCTTTAACCGGCGGCAAATCGCCCGGCGAAGGAAGATAATCTATGACCGCATCAAGCACCAGCTGAACGCCTTTGTTTTTTAAAGCCGAACCGCAAAGAATGGGCACCAGCCGAACTTTGAGAGCGGCGGCCCGGAGAGCTTTTTTCAAATCCTCAACGGAAATTTCCTTGCCTTCCAGATAATCGTGCAATAACTTGTCGTCGGTCTCGGCAATTTTTTCAACTAATTCGTGCCGGTATCGTTCAACCTCGTCTTTTAAATTAGCCGGCACGTCGGCAGTCACAATTTTTTCGCCTTTTTCTCCTTCAAAGCGATAAGCGGTTCGGGTGAGTAAATCCACCACGCCTTCAAACGAATCCTCAATGCCAATCGGAATCTGAATGGCCACGGCATCGGGCGTCAAACGCTCATGAATTGATTTGATGCCAGCTTCAAAATTCGCGCCCATTCGGTCCAGTTTATTGATGAAACAAATCCTCGGCACGCCGTATTCGTCGGCGTAACGCCAGTTTGTCTCGGACTGCGGCTCAACGCCGGCTACACCGTCAAAAACGACCACCGCTCCGTCCAAAACCCGGAGCGAACGCTTGACCTCAACCGTAAAATCAATGTGGCCCGGCGTATCAATGATATTGATGCGATGCTCGTAGCCCTCGTCGCCTTTCCTATAGGTAGGGGTCCAGAAACAAGTTGTTGCAGCTGCCGTAATAGTGATGCCGCGCTCCCGCTCCTGTTCCATCCAATCCATAACTGTATCGCCGGTGTGAACTTCGCCGATTTTATGGGAAACGCCGGTATAAAATAAAATGCGTTCGGTAATGGTTGTTTTACCCGCATCAATGTGAGCGATTATCCCAATATCACGAACTTTTTCTATTGGATATAGACGTGGCATAAAAAATCAATCAATAATACCAACCTGCCCGCCGAAGCTTGGCGAGCGCAGGCGGGTGTCGCGTACTTTCCCAAGTGGGTACTGTCTGGGCATAAAATTTTAGCGGAGTAATGATGCGAACGCCCGGTTCGCCTCGGCCATCCGGTGCGTGTCCTGTTTTCTCTTGATGGCGGCGCCTTCGTTTTTTGAAGCGGCCACAAGTTCCTCAGCCAACTTTTCCGCCATTGGTTTTCCTTTTTTTGCCCGGGCCGCGTCAATAATCCAATGAGTGGCCAGAAAAAATTTCCGCTCCGGCCTTACATCCCGCGGAATCTGATAATTGGCGCCGCCGATTCGGCGGGAAACCACTTCCAGAATCGGCGTGGCGTTTTCCAAAGCTTTCTCAAAAACTTTTATTGGTTCGTCTTTTGTTATTTCTTTCACCTTGGCCAAGGCGTCATAAAAAACTTTTTCGGCCACGGTTTTTTTGCCGCCAACCATTAAATAATTAACAAACCGGCCGGCGTCAACTCGGTCGTGAATATAATCTGCCTTGTGTTCTCTCTTTTTGTAATAACTTCTTTTACGCATAAGCTCTATTTGGGTCTTTTGGTTCCGTATTTTGACCGTTGTCCCGATTTTTCCCAAATCTTCGATTTGGTTGAAAAATCGAGGATCCTCGATTCGCTAACCACACTCCGTGGGGAGCGAATCGGGACTGCTTTATTTAGGTTGCTTTGCCCCATATTTGCTACGTTGCTGTTTCCGACTTTCCACACCGGTGGTATCCAAAATCCCGCGGACCACGTGATAACGCACGCCCGGCAAGTCCTTGACCCGGCCGCCGCGAATTAAAACAATTGAGTGTTCCTGTAAATTGTGGCCCTCGCCGGGAATGTAAGCCGTTACTTCCATGCCGTTCGTGAGACGCACTCTGGCCACTTTCCGAAGCGCTGAATTCGGTTTTTTGGGCGTGGTGGTGAAGACTTTCAAGCAGACACCCCGCTTAAAAGGCGAAAACGAATTAACCGGCCGATTTTTCAAATAATTAAAATAATAAGAGAGCGCCGGCGTTTTTCCTCTTGAGACCGGTCTTTTTCTTCCTTTCCTAATTAACTGCCTGACTGTTGGCATAAGTTATACCAATTTATCAAATTATACCCCGAAATGTCAAACAAATAAATTCGCATAAAAATCACTTGGTCGCATCATAAATTGCCTTCGTACTGATATTATAAACCATCAAACAATGATTAATAACCAAATTAAAGAGTTTAAGGAACTCAAAGATTCTGCGTTTAAAAAGCCATGGCTTTTTAAACGCACAATTCAACTCCGCCGCCTTTACTGTTCCAAACCGAGTTTCAAATACCAATCTCCTAAAGGACCTTGGTATTTGCCAGTGATAAATAATGATTTAAAAGCAAAGCCGCATTGATGAGCAAGAGCAGAATAACGGCGTTTAAAATAAGTTTGGGATGCTGAATTTTTACCTTAATAAAGATATTAAGTATTAAAGCCAACGAAATGATAAATATCAAAATAGCGTAAAAATAATTAACCGTCGTTTTGGGAGAAGCGATTGCTTTCTGCGTTAAAGCGGAAGCGCCAGAGGCTTTCGTGGTGGCGGAGAGAACCGGTCCAATCCCCGCAACTTCCGATGCTATTGGCGGCGGAACCGGCGCTTGAATCTCTGCTGGCCTGCCAAACATTTGGACGATAAAAACGGTCTCTCTCCCTTCATAAGTTCCTTTTGCCGTTGCGATGCCGATTTCAGTGAATTTTGGATTTAAAATATTCTGTCGATGCGTGGGAGAATTCAACCAAGCCTTGATAACGTCCTCGGAATCAAAAAAATTGATAGCCAAGTTTTCTCCGGCGTAGCTGTAATCATAACCAACCCTTTTCAACCAATACCAAGGTTCTGTCCCGTCAGGACTTGTATGAGCGAAGTATTCTTTTTCCGCCATATCTTCCGCCTTCATCTTCGCGGCCGCATCGAGTAATGGATTCTCATTGAGAGATGGAATATTCTCTGATTGACGATTATCGTTGGTCTCTCCAATTAAAACGTTCGACAAAATCAGGGCAAAGAGATTTGTCCTTGAAAAGACAAGAATTTGCGTTAAAAAACCAACCTCAATAAAGAGAACTATCGCTAAAATTAAAAGCGTTGTTTCTGTCCGCAAAATGTGGGGCTGATGGTCGTTATGTTCGTGCGGAATGAAGTATTTCTTTAACCACTGCCCGAAACGCTTAATCATAAAATTACTATATCATAAAACTCAAAAATAATCAAATATAACGAAAACCCCCTTGTTTTACGCAAACAAAGGGGTTTTTAGAACAAATCCTCTGCTCTCCTTGCTATCTTAACTGTGATTGCAACATTTGCATCAATTGCTGAAGTAAGGTCACGAGTTGCGCCTGGAGTGATTGAATCTGGGCTTTAATCGCTTCCACATTTGCCGTTGATGCTCCAGCCACCTGACTGCCGTTCAATTGCGCTCGTGTGAGCGGACCGGCAATACCGGTCTGGGAAATACCATACTTGGCTTGATAAGCTCTCACTCCCGCCAAAGTCAGCGAACCAAAGTATCCTGTGACTGGGCCGGAATATACTCCTTCAGCGGTAAGCCGTTTCTGAAGTTCTGTAACAGTCTCCCCTTCCATGCCAAGTTGTAAATCAGAAGCAAAGTTAAATGTGGCTACACCCAGTACTTGGCCAGCCGGAGGAATAACTGGAGGAACAGCTGGAGTCGCAGCTCCTAAAACTGCCGGCACAGCTGCTGGCGTTGGGGCTGAGGCTGGAGTGGGTGCTCCGCCGACACTACTAATAATTATTGGGTCAGTGTGGGTAACCGCATAGTAAGAAGCTTTGGTAGCGGCAAAAGTACAAATCCCGGAAGCAACAGTACATGTTGCTGGAGGTACAATACCATCATCAGTCCAGCCAGAACTACTGCTTGTAGAACGAACTACATTTAACGTCTGGCCATTGAAAGTGGTACCGACAAAAATATTAACAGTAATCGGTGAACTAAATTGAAGTCCTACATTTGGAAGTCCCCATTCTAAAGCACCGTCAACAAACGCCCCAGCACCTAAGCCGGCTAAAGAACCAAGCGTCGTTGATGTTGCGGCTAAGGCGGTTACATCAAGATCTCCGCCCTCGATTTTGCTCACGGTGACACCCACGGGGAGTGTCACGGTGCTCGTCCCGCCGTCGCCCGGCACGGTGAGCACGGCTTCCTCAAGGAAGGTTACCGAGGGTGTGGAGGTGGGGGTTGCCCCATCAGGAATGCCGATATCAACTCCCGCGAGAGGCGAATCGCCCGCCGGAATGGTAGTGTCATTGTAGACCGACGAGGTGCAGCTTGCCGTCACACAGAAGGGTTTATAGGTAGCATTGCCGTTTATCTTTGCTTCAATCTCGGTTGAGGAAACCGTGCCCCAGTAGTTGGAAGTAGCATCGAATGTTAAGGCTGGATTATCGTTTTTCACGCCAAAATTGTTAGCGTAGATGTTGTTGAAATGAGCTTCGTTTCCTGCGCCTATTGAATACACAGCTCCATCACCATTAGGCCCATTAATGTAAAGGGCTTCTTCTTCATTATTATAAATGGTGTTGTAGTTGATTATGTTATTAGCTGTGTTCGGTGCTTCAAGCTGAACCCCTACACCGCAGTTGAAAACAGTGTTTCCTTCAACAAAAGAATTACCTGTTCCGCCAGTGATTGAAGTGCCTGAAAGCGCAATTCCTGTTACGGCTTCGCTTATAGTATTATCTTCTATTGTTACGCCTGATGTATCATAGGTAAATATGCCTGTGGCGGTATATTCTGTGCCACTAGTATAAATCCTGGTGACTACATTTTTAGCAATGATTCCATTAGCGCCAGATACAATTCCTATGCCATTTGTATATTGAGTAATAGCAGAGGTTGGACCAGTAACGGTGTTGTCGTGAATATTGACTGTAAGTTCGGCACCTCGTGCGTTGATACCATTCTTGTTGTATAAATCAATATTCGAGTTCTTTACTTCTACTGAAACAGGAGTAGTAACAGCATCTAGCCACATTCCATAGGTTCGAACAGCCTCGGGAAGTACCTTATTCATATTTACAACTATTACATTACTTACGATTCCACTTGTTTCTCCGTATGAAACTCCAACTACATAGTCAGCTCCTGTAGGGAGGTTAGCGATATTTTCTCCATCAACTTTCAAATCTTTGATAATTACATTGTTTGTGTTGATAACACTAATGATACTTGCGAGTTTCTTACCATTCCAAAGAGCGTCTGTTTGCGTCCCAATTGTATAAAACGATGTAAGTTTACCAGCAGAAGATGGTTTTATAATTGTTGTATCACCAGCACCCTGTAATGTTAATACTTTATTAATAACTACTTGCTCGTCATAAGTCCCCGCCGCGACGTTAATTGTGTCGCTTGAAGAAATTACATCAATTGCTGATTGAATGGTGTTAAAACCCTTTTCGGTGCCGATGGTCACGGGCGCTGAAATAATGACGTTCCCATTCAGTTCAAGACTATCGATGAATGCTGTCAGATTATTCCAACTAGCAGGATTCTCTCCAACATAAATCTTGATTAACTTTACTTTCGCGTTGGTAGGAATGCCGTCTATTGAATTGCTTGCATAATCACTTAATGGACCATAGTGTGAACCAAAGGTTGTACCAGTCGCATCGGGACCCCAGCATTTATATTCACCAAGAACATTAACTTGAGCAAATCCCGTATCAGGGCTCGTGAGACCCGTCGGAGCCTCGCATGTGATAAAGGTATCCCCTTCTAGAATACTTGCCCTATTCTCTGGCACACCATTAAAAAATATCCATTGGAAATCTTGGTCACTATAACCATTGTCGTTCAGGTCAATACCTAGCCGAACACTCGGATTCCAGCCATTGGTAAATTGGGTGACTTTTTTCCAAAAACTAAGTGAAGTTACTTGGTCTAAAGCAACATCAACAGGAATAGAAACAGCGGCAACATCTTGAGCTCCATCTGCTACAAATAATTTTATAGATTCAGCACCAGAAAATGATTGTTCCGTTGTAGTTTGGGCAGTGCCCGCACCGATTTGTTCAAAAGAAACAGTATTGACTGTCACCGCGTGCGCTTGATTGGCAACAAAAAAGCCGCTAACGATAAACGCTGCGGCGAATAACACTGCGGAAACTTTGATGACCTTTACGAGATTACCTTTTAAAGGAGGTATAACCCGTACAAAATAGTTCATGTTATTTTATCTTTTTAGCGCGGACTAGGCGCCATTTGTATCGGTCTCTCGAACCTTTATGCCGAAATACTATACCCCTCTCTATACAATGTAAAGCCCTGTCCAGCCCACACAATATGCACAAGATAAACACCTTTGCTAAGGAGCAAAAAACCTTTAATTTAATTAAGGAACTTAAAGATTCTGCGTTTAAAAAGCCATGGCTTTTTAAACGCAGAATTCAACTCTGCCGCCTTTACTGTTCCAAACCGAGTTTCAAATACCAATCAGCCGTGGCGTCGGGCGAAGGAATGTAAAAATTGCAATAAGTTAAAGGCGGACAAGTGTTAGCATTCGCTCCGCCCGCTTCTCCTTGAGGATAAACATCAATCCCCTGATTTATGGCATTACGCCAGCTAGCCAAAGTATTTGCTGAATCATCAAGGTATCTAGTAACCGTAGCATCAGAAACGCCTAAAAATTTCTCAACATCGTTATTAGTTAATTCTCCCTTGGGGTTCATTAATCAAATGTTCTTTATCATAAATTTAAGCATATTAACTTTTTAGCTCCACTAATAACCATGACATCTTTTCCACTTCTTCTGACTTCCGCAAATACATATCTCGTTGCGAGGCAATCCTTTTTCTTTCACCACTTTTGCCCGATTGAGATGTTTTTCTGGATCTCTTAGCATCTCATTAATATTCAAGAGGTAAGGCATACCTAAAATATCATGGACAAAGTTGTTCAGCGCGATTGGGTTTCTTGAAACAAGATCAGCGTTAGTCTTTAAATTTAAAATGCGCTTTTTAATTTTTTCGTTTACAAATGGATAGGCAACGAGGATATGCAAAAGCTCTAAATTTTGAAGACCGAAGATGTAGAACCAATAAGGGTGTTTCTCAGTAAAGGCGATGGTTGTAAATTCCACATTTAAACGTAAATCTTCAACCATTTCGAGAAAAATTCTGAAATCAATAAAGTTTTTATACCAAACGATGTTCGGTCTCACGAAAGTTCTTTGTAGTCTCACCGCGTTCAGTTTGTAGTCGTATCCGTGGGTATCTATTACTCTTGCTAAACCCTTTTTGTTGAAAATACTTTCGGCATCTGGGGAAAGTTTCAGCACCCCATTAACTATTTCTCTTCGGCCAAACATCGCGTAAAAACCAAAATGGTCGGGTGGTTTGGGTGATTCTGGATTGTTATAAACAAATATAGTTCTAAACAAAGGAGCAACTTTTAGTATTTGCTCTTGTGAAAGATTAGTTATGGCATCTGTCTCCAAATTAGCATCTCTGAAAATCATGGATTCGAACGCAGGAAGAAGCAATTCGTTGGAGCCATTGAGCGACCTTATGTCAGATTCTGTGAGATTTTCAGGTTTTGTGGTTAATGAGGTTATGACATTAATGAGTGTTGCTCTCTCTGCGTTCGAAATCGGTGGATTGTAATCAATGCCCACCCGTTGACTAATTCCCTCAGGCGTTGCTTTTATGAGCTCTGGATCTTTCTCAACGCATTGGCAAAGCCTCTCGAAACGTTTGTTTGGAGAGTTAAAATCGTTATCTAGATAAGTCTCTAATGACTTGGGGTTTTTCAATATCTCAACATTTGCAATCACGCTTCTGTGGAGAGCGGTTCCGAATGAAAGCCCGATGAGTTTCTCGCTTAAGAGATCTCTGAAATTCTGATCGTATGAGAATGAGAAGCGAAGGTAACTCAAAGCATGTTTCGCCTCAGGCGGTATCCTATCTTCTAAATCTTTTATTGCGTCCAATCCTCCATTTTCAAATAGTTTCGCTAGTTGCATAAAATGGGCGAAGCCTTCTTGAGAAAGATAGCTATGCGAATGGAGAAGTTGAAGAGATTCCTTTAGGTGCGTTTCTAGCCCTGGCTCTTTCAAAATATCTGGTCGTAACAAAATTTCACTTAATATGCTTTGGCATGCTCCATGATTAGTGAATTTTGTTAAGTAATAGTGCGTTATTTCATGAAATGCCACTGGAACATCACTTTCAAAAAGATGTGAACCAAAATCAATAGATATATTTTGAGTCCCAGTGTGATACTTCCCTTTAATAAATGCCATGGGAATTAAATTTGTGTAGCAGCTTTTCCGCGTTGAGCTTCTTGGTCCTGAGATAATAAGTATCGACGGCTGTGTTCCTCGGTTCAGTACCAAGGACTTTCAATCAGTATAAGGATTCTTTGAGCGTCAGTTAAGGGGTTGCTCCGACCCGTCTTGGTCGGGGGCTATCTACGCAAACCAGTCTTTTCTAAGATAAGGCCTGTTATGAAATAACAAATCGGATAAAGAATTATAGCAACGGCCGCATTAAAGAGATTATTCACAAATACTTCAGAACCCCATATCAACCCGATTACAAACAAAATCCCAAAGTAAAATAAGTTATAAAGAAAACTGCCCAGCGATCCCCAGCGCCCCAGCATGGCTTTTAACAGGGCTACAACAAAAATCACGAAAATAGCAACCAGAACGGCAAACCAGTGAGCCGTTAGAAAAGACAGTAAAGCCGACCATAAAATACGAGCTATCTGTTGAGTAGCGGTTTCGATGCCTTTAAATAAAGCGTCTATCATTACCGAAAGCGTAGAAGTTGTCATTACCACGAACATACCTCTAACTTGTCAGTGAGTCAATAAAAATCAGAACTTTTTCCGCGAAAATCCCGACGCTGACTTTTGATAATTTTTGCTCGGGCGGGCGAAAAGGAAGGGGGTTGGAGGGAAGGAATTTTTGCCTGCCTTCGCTTTCCCGCCGCCGAATTTCGTGCCAGCGAAGCTGACGCGCCGCAATTCCTCCCCTTAATCCCCTCCTTTCGGCGCGTCCGGGGTGGAAACTTCCATAAAATTGTGCTAAATTTAAAAACATGGATAGAAAACAGCTTATACAGCAAATTGAAGGCCTGCGTAACTCGCGGGTGATTTCTTATCTTACGAGTGACAGACAGGGCCCTTTTAATGCGCGAATTGCGACGGATGTCATTCCGCTTATCAGTAAACAGCTTCAAAAGATTGGCAAGGTTCAAAACATTGATCTTTTCCTGTACAGTGCCGGTGGCGATACGATGGTACCGTGGCGGCTGGTTTCGATGATTCGCGAGTATTGCGACAGGTTTTCGGTACTAGTGCCTTATAAAGCGCACAGCGCGGCGACCATGATCGCCTTGGGCGCAGATGAGATCGTGATGAGCGATCTTTCAGAACTTTCGCCAATTGATCCTTCTACGGCAAATATTTTCAACCCATCTGATCCAACGAATCCGCAAAATAGAATCCCGATAAGTGTTGAAGATGTTATGGCTTACTTCGATCTGGCGAAAAATAAGTTCGGCATCAAGAGCGATGAAGAACTCTCGCGTGTCTTCGTGAAATTTGTTGAATCCAATCCGCAGATTCATCCTCTAGCACTAGGTAATATCAATCGGACACACAATCTCATTCGCATTTTGGCAAAACGACTTCTGAAAAGCCATGACGTGTCACTGAAGGAGGACACGATCGAAAAAATTGTGGATTATTTCACAGAAAAACTCTATTCACATCAATACTTCATTGGGCGAAAAGAGGCTAAAGAGGACTTGGGACTTACAACTGTCGTTTATGCCGATGGCATACTTGCGAAGGCAATGACCGATCTCTACGAGGAATATAATGGAGATTTAGAATTTGGGAAAATTTGGAATCCGGAAAACGAGCTTGGCATAAATGTGGCGCAGAGTAGAAAAAATTATAAAATTGCTTATATTGAGAGCCGGCAACTCTCAAATTACTATGATATCTCTGTGGAGCACCGCAAACAGCAGATCAACATCATTCAGCAGACACCGCAGGGGCCAGTCCAAATCCCTCAAGAACAAGTCGCTTCAAAGATGATCGGGCAGGGTTGGAAATAAAATAATATGAGCTGGAATTCATTTCTTAATTCTAATTTACCATCAACTCTGGCTACAATTTTAGCAGCTTTTGTAGCATTTTTGGTTTATCGTAAGCAAAAAGCAGACACAAAAAGAGATGCTGCAAAAATAATTCTTCAGGAGATTAGACGTGCAGAGGATATAATTTCTGACTATAAACAAAATGGTGTATATCAATTTGCTAAAAAGATAATCGCAACCAACAGCTGGAGCAAAAATCTCCATCTTTTTGTTGGTAATTTAGATAATGATGAACTAGATAGAATAAGCAATCTCTATTCTACGGGCGAATATCTCGACACTCTTATAAAGGAAATATCAGATTATACGTTTAAAAAAGAAATGGGAGCTCCGGGATTACCAACGATAATCCCAATGGTTCCTATTTCTCAAAATATTCAACAACAGGGTCAAACTGTAAATCCGGATGCTGCCCAAGGTGTTCCTCAAAAAGTACAATTTGTAAAACTGGATCCGCCATGGAAGGCACGTTTGGATCTCATTACATTTAAACTAGAACCTATATACCATTCAACTATTGCTGAAAAACTGAAAAAGATAGCTCAACTGAAGTAGAATATACTCTCTTTAAGTTGTATTGGGGAAATAGAATTTCTTTGCGGCGTCTTTAACATTGACATTAATAAACACGTTCTTTACTTCACAACCTCGGACATTCCTAAAGAAAGGATATTGAAAAGTTTCTTCAAACTGCCTTAGAAACGGTACTATAGAAACTCAATTTTATAATCAAGTTAATTCTGCGTTTAAAAAGCCATGGCTTTTTAAACGCAGAAACGTTAAAATTAAACTATGGCAAAAGGCATTTGGAAAAACAATATAGACGCGAAGGAAATTCTGATGACGTTGGTTAAAGTCGGCGTATTTACAATCGGCGCCACTTCTCCTTACTTTCTTCACGCTCTCATCAAACAGTATTTCAAAAACCAATCACGTAAAAGATGGATAGAAAAACAAAAAATGCTACGAGACTTGGAAAGAAGAAAATATATTTCTTTTAAAGAAATGAATGATGGGACTGTTAAAATAGAACTTATGCATCGCGGCCGAAAGTTCGTCAGACAATATCAATTAGAAAAAATGCAGATGCAAAAACCAAAGCAGTGGGATAAAAAATGGCGAATTCTTCTTTACGATATCCCCACTTATAACAAAAGAGCAAGCGACGCATTCAGGGAAAAACTAAAACAATTGGGTTTATACCAACTTCAAAAAAGCGTTTGGGTGTCGCCGTATGAATGTATTGGAGAAATAGAATTTCTTTGCGGCGTCTTTAACATTGACATTAATAAACATGTTCTCTATTTTACAACCCCGGACATTCCTAAAGAAAGGATATTGAAAAGTTTCTTCAAATTGCCTTAGAAACGTTACTATAGAAACTCAATCTTATAACCAAGTTAATTCTGCGTTTAAAAAGCCATGGCTTTTTAAACGCAGTATCGCAGAATTAAACGCTAAATAAACGCTAAATTAAAAATTAAATCGGGCAAATGAATAAACTAGAACGCATATAACTAAAATGCTTCCCCGCTAACTCTTTTTCTGCCACAAATACAATAAGGGGCTGGCGACGAAAATTGACGAATAAGTGCCGAAAATCGTGCCGACCAGAATCGTAAGAATGAAGTAGAAAAGAGTCGGGGGGCCAAAAATAAGCAAAGCCACCAAAACCAGCATTAAAGTCAAAGAAGTGTTGATTGAACGCACCAAAGTTTCGTTGACGCTGTAATTTATAATCTCGCCCAAAGAAATTTTCCGGCCGCGGTTAATCAAAAGGTTTTCGCGGATGCGGTCAAAAACAACAATGGTATCGTGAACCGAAAAACCCATTACCACAAGAAGCGCAACGATAAAGTTCGTATCGATTTCAATGCCTTTCCAATAACCGAGCAAAGCCAGCATGCCCGTGGGGATGCTTACGTCATGCAGCAAAGAAATCAAGGTGGCAACGCCGTATTTCCAGGATTTAATCGGTTCGGAAACTTTCCGGAATGCCCAAGCAATGTAAAGAGAAATGCCTAAAATAACCGCAAGAATTGCCCAGATGGCTTTACGCCGAAGTTCTGAACCGACAGTCGGTCCGATGCTTGAAAAATTCTTTTCTTCCAAATCGCCGAACTTGTCGCTGAGAGCTTTCGAATATTTTTGATGGGCTTCTTCGCCAATGTCCCCCAAACGGATGATAAAACTGCCGTCGCTTGATTTTTTAACCAAAACGTCAAGATTGCTCTCTTTCTCTCTGAGCGCCGACCTTATTGATTCTTCGGAAACATCGGCTTTTTGAAAAGAAATCTGCCAAACAGTGCCGCCTTTCAAATCAATGCCCGGCTTCAAACCTAAAAATGCGATTAAAAGCCAGCTTATTAAAACCAGCGCCGCTGAAAATCCGAGGAAATAATTTTTGTTTTTTATTAAATCCATAAATTTATTTGGCAACGACTTCTTTGCCTTTCATAAAAACCCGAAGCAGGGTTCTGGAGATGGTGATTGCGGAAAACATGCTTATGACGACGCCGATAAACAAGGTTAAGGCAAAGCCGCGGACAAAACCTGACGTTAAATAATAAAGAACGGCCGAAGTGATGAGAGTGCTGATGTTGGAATCACGAATTGAGGGCCAGGCTCTCTTGAAGCCTTCTTCAATGGCCGTACCCAAATAAAAACCCTTTCTTTTTTCTTCCTTGGTCCTTTCAAAAACCAAAATATTGGCGTCAACCGCCATGCCGATTGAAAGAATAAAACCGGCGATGCCGGCCAAGGTCATGGTAATCGGAAAAATTTTAAAAACCGCCAAGGCCAGGGCAATGTACATCAAGAGCGCCACTGACGCAAAAATGCCGAAAACGCGATAATAAATAATCATAAAAATAATAATCACCAAAGTGCCGATGGCGCCGGCTAAAATCGCTTTAGTTAATGAATCCTTGCCGAAATCAGCGCTAATGGTTTGCTGATTGACCAAAGTAATCGGCGCCGGGAGCGCGCCGGCATTGAAACGCTCAACAAGCTGCTTGGCAGAATCCAAGGTGAAGGCGCCGGTGATTTGAGCTTTGCCGCCAGCAATTTTTTCGCGGACAACGGGCATTTCAATTAAATCCTCATCCAAAAATATTGCCAAGGGCTTGTCTACGTTTTTTGCCGTTAAATTCTCAAAAATTTTGGCGCCCTCGTCATTAAACTCAATATTCACTTGAGGCTTGCGCGTTACCGAATCAAAAGAAATTTGCGCGCCTTTGACATAACGACCGTTCAAACTCGTTTTAATAAATTGCTCCGTGTTCGTGGCATTCTCCGGCACTTCCCGAAAATCCAAAAAAGGCGTGGCGCCGATTTCCCGAATGGCCTGACTCACGTCTTTAATGCCGGCAAGCTCAACCACCAAACGGGTTTTTTCCCCGGCTCGCTCTTCGTAAACTCTCGGCTCGCTTACGCCAAAAAGATTAACGCGCTTTTCAATGACGTCGCGAAGGCCCTTGACCACTGAATCGCGATCTGTGACGCCCACCTGGCTCAAATCAACGTCATACGTAAGGAAACTGCCGCCGGCCAAGTCCAGCCCCAAGCTCCAAGGCCGAAATGCGCTTATTTTCTTCCAAAGCGGCTCATATGAAAAAATGCCTGCGACAATGGCGACGGCAACAAGCAGCATTAGAATAAAAACTAACCGCGGTCGGTTCATGTTAATTTTATTTTTACAAAATCCATTGTATAATGCAAGAGATGAAACATCAACTCACAACTTTAGTCCTCGGCGAAGTATCGAAGGAGCTGCGGGGCCAGCTTTTCCAACCGCATATGGTCAAGAGCGCGCCTCATTACTTCGGCACGTCAGTCCCCCACCAAATCGTATTGGGCGAGGAAAAATTATTAATTAACGACCGGGAAATAACTTTTTATATCAAGGGTTACCAACCCGACATTCTTTTGGTTCAAACCAATTCCGAGGTAACCAACATTTTCTCCCAAGAAATTTTTGAATTGGAAAACAAGATTCTTGACCAATCCTACAAAATACTCAAAAGCCACGGCGGCATTGAAGAATTCAGCGAAATTTACTCGGTTTTTGAAGTTTCGGGCTATAAAGGCGAACCGGAACAATTCCTTGAACACGCCGCAATAATCGCCGCTCTTCTGAAATCGGAAGAAAAAATCGCATTGGATAAAAAGGAAATTGAGCACACCTTAAGCGCCCAATTAAAATATGCTAATCATGATTTGGCGATTATTGACTGGGATGGCGCTTTTCTTTTTGACCATGAAGGCGATTTTGAATCAACCATTGAACTGCTGACTTTGGCCAACGTCCAGCTCCTCCGCCACCGGACTCTGGACCACCAACTTGATGAACGGCTGGAAAGAATGGCCAAGCTGGTTAAAAAACCGGAGAAAAAATTTTTCTTTTTCAAGGAAAAAGAATTGATTCAGGGACTGAAAGAAATTATCAAGGACCGGATGGCTTCAATTTCCCAATTTCACGCTTTGGAACGGGAAATCAAACTCATCGGCGACTGGTATTCGGCCCGGCTTTATGACTTAACGGCCAAAAAATTCAAAATAGACGAATGGCGGGAATCCATCAAAGACAAAATGGATTCAATTGAAGACGTTTACTCAATCGTGGTTGAGAATTTCAGCGTCTCAAGCAAAGAAAGAGCCGAATGGATTCAAATCATCGGCTTTTTCATACTCCAAATCGGCTGGTTTACTCTAATTATTCTGGAATTTTTTTATTTCACCAGGTAGCTACCTCATCCCGAGCATTTCCTTTAATCTTAACTGGTCAAAACCGACCAAAACATTGCCGTCAACTTCAATCACCGGCACGCCAAGCTGGTGAGATTTTTTAATCATTTCATCCCGGGCCGTCAGGTCTGACAAAACGTCTTTCTCGGCATAAGAAACATTGTTCTTTTTGAAAAAATCTTTTGCCATCTTGCAATAAACGCAGGATGGGGTTGTATAAAGTGTGACTTGAGCCATATTTTTGAAAAATCACGACCTTTCCAAAATATTTTACACTACTTCACTATTGTAGCAAGTCTCACAGTAGACTATTTCTGGTCTATCCGGCGCATAGGTGGTTTGGATTTCCTTGCTGCACTTGGCACATTTCCTTGAATACAGTTTAAAAGGGCCGCGGCGAGCTATACGGTCAAGATAGCGGCAGTTGAAACACTTACGAGGAATGGGAATAAGCATTCTGCGGTAAAATTCCAACTCTGAAGGAATCAACCGGTAGTTATAGCCGCAGCCAGCGCACGCAAGAACTTCTTTAAAAATGCTGTCTCCGACGTCTTTAATGTGATCGGGAATTTGCTCTGACTTAAGCGTTTCCTGACCGCGAGTGCGGGGAATGTCTTCTTCCCAGCGAAAACCTTGAGCAACTGCTTCCTCTTTGGATAAGGGGTAATTTTCTTGCGCCAAAGTCTCATTGTAAGCCCATGGTGAAAGCTCTGGCGGAAAATACGAACCGTAAAGATTATTGTTCTTGAATTCGTTTACAATTTGTTCGCGGATTTTTTTATATTCCTCCTCGCCGTACTTTTTGTTCAAAATACAGTGCTCGGCATGCTTCAAGCCGACACAGCCGATGCAATAAGCGCAGGCGCGGAGGTCAAAAGAATATTCCACGTCATGCGACGCCTCGACTGACCAGGAACTGATAACCCGCGAAGAACCGTGGCCAGCCGCAACCGTTTCCAAAAGCAATTCTGATTTGACGCCGCGGCCGACAATGTCATAACAATCCTTGGCAAGCTTAACTGAAAATACATATTTACAATCTTCGGAAGCGAAAACCTCAAAACCGGAGAAACAGTTTTTGGACTCAAAAATATAATCGCCTAAACAATTGACTGATTTCATATTATTGTTCTCTTTACGCGGAAACTTCAATGAAAAATCATGGAATTTCTTTTTTGTTTCTTCAATCTTCCCGTAACTACCCAAAATCTCGCCTACTCGTTTTTCCCATTCCTCTTTCAGGAGCGGCTCGTTAAAAAAGTGATACGACTTGTGGCGCAAGTTTACGCAGCCGAAACAATTCTGCACATCAATGCAATTCATAAGGAAATAGGAATTTAAAGAATCGGCAATATTCTGACTCCATAATACTTTATTGCTTTTATTTACGTTAACTCCCTCATAACAGCGTTCGGCCTGGTCAGCAAAATAAATATCCGAAGCGTTTCGGCAGTTAATTAGGCCGCGGGAATAACTGCAATCTTCATTTCGGGTGGAATTAAAAATAAGATAGCAACTTTTGTTGCCGCCGGCGAAATTCACATATTCACTGTTAACGTTTTCGGCTCCCTCGGCAGTACCTATATGGGTTGCGGCCTTGGGAACTCGCAGAAGAAGTTTACCGAACTGCTCTAAAAAAGGACGATCCGGGTCATAGGAAACGCCATAGGCAAAAGGATCCCATTTGTCAGAATGAAAACATTTGAAACAGTAGATTGGCGCTGGCTGGCGAGGATTATAAATAGAAATCACTGAACCGCCGCACAAATCGCATTTTCTTTTGTAAAAAGTCCGCTCGTTCCGCCAAACCAATTTTCTTTTCATCCGGCAATCGGGGCATAAACTCGGCGCCGGCACCTTCATTTTTTCGTAAAATACGAAATCATCGGGTTCAATGGTGAAATTCTGCTTGCAGTTTTGGCAATTTTTAGTTTGGGCATCCATGTTTTGATTTTACACTACTTCACTTTGATAACATTTCTCGCAATATACAATCTCTTTTCTCTCCGGAGCATAGGTGGTTTCGAAACTGTTGGGGCAACGAGAAGAACCGTGGGAATGCTGAACGGTGTTTTGATAGACGCCGTTCTCGGATTTTTGGCCACCGCATTGACACTTCCGATGCCAAAGCTTCAAAGGATTTCTCTGCTTTATTCTTTGGTAATGCCTGCAGTTCGGACAGAAATGAGGCAAGGGTAGATTCATTCGTTTATAGAATGTTAGTTCTTCAGGAATGATTTTGAAAGCTTGGGTACATTGTTCGTTGCATTTCTGTTCGTGGGCGCAACCGATAACTTGATTGAGAATGTCATCTTTGACGTCTTTGATGTAGTCTGGGAGATCGTTGCTCATCACCGTTATCTCATAGTTCCTCTTCTCGGGGTCTCGCCACTTATATCCTTGCTGAGTAGCCTGTTCTTTGGTCAAAGGGAAATACTCTTGGGCAATGGTTTCGTTGTAGCAGAAGGGCGAGAGGTCTGGCGGGAAGAATTCGCCATACTTGTAAACCCTCCCCTTCTGGTCGGTGTAAGGCATCTCATTCATATGGGCGATGATGCGAGAGATTAGTGCTTCGTACTCTTCCTTCGTGTACTGCTTGTTGAGGATACAATATTGCTTGTTGCGGAGGCCATCGCAAAAGATGCAATCCGAGCAGGAGAGAAGTAGGTTAGCAGAGTACCGCACGTTTCTGGATTCTCCCCACACGATGGACGAGAAGGCGACATCGTACACGTGGTCCAAGCTCATAGAATCGTAGACCAATTCTGACCCATCGGTGTAGGTTATGTCATGGCTATCTTTAATGTCGTTCCCTGGGAATGTGCGAGTGGAATCCTCCCCTCGGTTTAAACTGAAACAGTGAAGACAGTTTTTGGAATTAAATACATTGTCCCCTATCACATTCGTCGTTTTGACGAGATTGGCAAACTTGTGGGGGCGCGAGAGCTTGAGTTTTTCCCACTTTTCGACAGTCTCCCGTCGGAACTGCGTATCAGAAAGGAAATGCTCTTTTATTAAGGGAATCTCGTTTTTCTCGACAGGCTGGTTGAGGAAGTAAAACTTTTTGTGTCGGAGTCCTTCACACGCAACACAGTCGGAACAGCCCCGGCAATCGAAGAGAAGAACACTATCAATACAGTCCTCACACTTCTGTCCCCATCGCAAATTACTGTTCCGTTCACCATCAATGCACTCGTAACAGTTATTAGAGTCGAAAATGTTATAACAATCGAGACAGTCTTTGCTGGTAAAAACGCGAGTCCCGTAATAGCAGTCCTCTGACCGCCATGCAGAAAACAGCAGATAACAGTTCTTGTTCTCCGTAGCAAAATGGGTGTACGCGGAGTTTATACTCTGAGAATTGGTAAGAGCGAGTTTTGGAACCTTTAATTGCAACTTTTGGAATTGAGAGAGGAGCACATTCGAAGAGTTGATCTCCAAATCCAAACGGGGTGCTTCCCATTTATCTGACCACCAACAGTCTGGACAGTAGACTGGAAATGGTTTATCTGTCGAGTACATGGAAATTATTTGTCGTCCACAGAGGTCACAGTTTCTGCGATAGAGTATTCGCTCGTTGCGGAATGACATTCTGCGCTGAAGGCGGCACTCCGGACACCATGTCGGCGCCGGGACTTTCATTTTTTCGTAAAACGCAAAATCATCCGGTTCAATCGTGAATTGATTTTTGCAGTTTTGACAGATTTTGGTTTCGGAATTCATTAACTAATATTATACCACCGGCAACCTAAAAAGATAAAGAATAAGTATAAATGCTATGACATGTCATAGCAATATGGTAAGCTTATATTAAAGAATATGAAAACGTTGTTCAAATTGCCGCCGCTTAGCCGCTACTCTTCACGCAAAGAGTGGGAAAATGCCTGCTGGCAGAAGCTGTTAAAATCCGGAAATCTTCTTCCGTTACTGGCTACCCCTAACGAACGCCATAATTTGATTATGCGCGCCGCGGTAATGGAAAGAATAAATTCAGGAGAAAAGTATCGACAGATTGCTGAGAAACTGTGGCTTTCACCGCAAACCATTAGCAGTATTAAAAAAGCTATCAGTGAAAATAGCTACAAGAGTTACCGGGAGCGGGGCAAGACGGAACGGAAAAAGAAGGTCTATAGCCACAGCAAGATTCCAAAAAGGAGAATTCACGGCCGGCCGGTCCACACTAAATACGGAACGATTTACTTACCTTAAGCAGGCTGTATAAGTTGCTATGACATGTCATAGCAACAATTATGCTGTGGTTCAACAGTTAGTAGAGAAACTGTTAGGGGAATTACTCAAGTTTTAGAGAGAGTACTTTTGAAACGCCGTCTTCGCCAATGGTAACGCCGTAAAGAATTTGAGCAATCTCCATTGTCGCTCGATTATGAGTGACGATAATGAACTGGGTCTTGTGAGAAAATTCTTTGACCAAGTCGGCAAAACGCCGGGCATTTTGGTCATCCAAGGCGGCGTCAATTTCGTCCATTACCAAAAACGGCGGCGGGCTCACTGAAATCAAAGCGAAAAGCGCGGCAATGGAAACCAAGCTCCGCTCGCCGCCCGAAAGCATATCAAGACTGGTGATTTTCTTTTTGGGCAAATTAAGTTCAACCTCAACGCCGGTTCGCACTTCTTTTTCTTCTCCTTCAACTACTTCTTCCGGCTTTTCTTCCTGCTCTCCTTCTTTGCCTTCACTGCTTTCCGCTGACGGCGTTAAAACTCTTGGTTCATAAGAAACAAGCTTAAGATGAGCCCGGCCGCCGCCAAACATCAACCGGAAATATTTATTAAATTCTTCGTTAATGGAACGGAAAGCTTTTTTGAAATCATCATGAATTCTTTCTTCCGATTCTTTGATAAGATGCCTGAGGTCAGCCGAAGATTTTTCCAAATCCTTAAGTTCTTTGCTTAAAAATTCATAACGCTTATCGCTCTCCTCGGCTTCCTTGACCAAACTCGGGTCAATTTCGCCGATAACCATGAGCTCGCCCCGCAGTTTGAGCAGCCGGCGCTGAGTTTCCAAAACGTCAATTTTCTCCTCTACCGGCGGGAGTTTTTTCAAATCACTGACATGATAACCTGAATTTTGCCACTCTCTTTCCAATTCCTCGCGTTCCAGCTGAAGTTTTTGTTTTTCAAAAAGACGCCCCTGCATTTTCTGGTCAAGCTCCCGCAATTCATTTTTCTTGTTCTCCAAATCCTGAACAAAATGACGGAATTCCTGATTGATTTTCTCCCGCTCCAAAGCCACGGCCTCTTCTTTATCCCTTAAATCCTTTATTTCAAGGTCTATTTTCTCAATTTCTTTCTTGAATCTTTCGGCGCCCTCCAAAAAGTCCTGCTCGCCACTTTTCTCTTCTCTTTTAAATAATCTGTTTAAGCGCTCAAGCCACAACTTTAACCTTTGCTTTACTTTATCCAAATCATCAAAGGCAAGAGCTTCTTCAATTTCATGAATCAACGATTTGACGTTGTGAATCAGCTCGGCTGTTTCGGGAGTGTAAGTGCCGCCGATTTTCTGCAACTCCATTTTTGCTTCAAGACGGGCCAGTTCTTTGTCCAAAACCGAACGGCGGTTCAAAATGTCAGAAAGTTTTTCCCGGAGCGCTTTGGCTGCTCCGGCATCATAGGTCTTTTCGTCAATTTCTTTTAAAGTTTTTTCCAGTTCTCTGATTTCCTTTTCTTTCTCGCGCCGCCCTTCTTCAAACTCTTTCAGAGGGGCGGTTAAACCAATAAAAGCTTTTTCAATTTCGCCGGAACGAAAAGCAAAATATTTGTTTTCAAGTTCTTTAAGCGTTCCCTCAATTTCACTTCTTTTTTCCCAGCGATGTTTTTGGCGGCGCAGAAGCCGAAGGTGCGGCAATAATTCCTCAAGCATTGCCTTGACCTTGTCCATATTGATTTGACTCGCGTTCAAGCGCCGCTCGGCCTGATTTTTTTTGAGCCGAAATTCCTTAAGACCCAAAACTTCTTCAATCATTAATCTCCGCTCTTCGCCGTTCCCTTTCACAAAAACGTCACTCTCACCCTGACTGACCATCATCAGTCCCCGGCTGCCTAATCTCGCCCTGGCTAAAATCGGCGCCAAATCTTTCAACCTGATTTCCGAATCATTGAGATAAAACTGGGAAACGCCGGAACGGTCAACTTTCCTGGTAAGCACCGCTTCTGACAAATCAAACGGCAGGAGCTTGCTTTGATTGTCAAAATAAAGATTGACTTTGGCCAGGCTCACGGCTGGCCGCTGGAGCGTGCCCGCGAAAATCAAATTTTCCAGAAGTTCGCCGCGGAGCTGCTTGGCTTCCCGTTCACCTAAAACCCACTTTAAGGCGTCAATAATGTTTGACTTGCCCGAACCGTTGGGACCGACAATGGCCACGATTCGAGCCGGAAACTCCAAAACGGTTTTGCCGGCAAAAGATTTAAAGCCGTGGAGTTCCAATCGCGTCAAAAAATTATTCATAAATATCGTTTTATTTTGATTTCTTCTTGGCGGGCCGGACGTCTTTCACCTCTTTCAAAGCGGCTTCAGCGGCTTTTCTTTCAGCTTCCTGTTTTGAAAAACCGTTCCCTCTGGCAAGCAACTTGATGCCGGCATAAACGCCGACCAAAAAATTTTTTTGATGGTCAGGACCGCTTTCTTCCAAGACTTTATAAATCGGCGTCACTCGGGATTTTTCCTGAATAATTTCCTGAAGCAAACTTTTCGGGTCTTGATAAAGCTTACGTTCAATAACTTCTTCCAAATGTTTTAAAAGCACCGCGTTTATGAATTTTTTTGAGATTTCGTAACCCCGGTCCAAATAAACGGCGCCGATTAGTGCCTCAATTGAATTCGCCAAAATCACTTCCCGGGCCTTACCCAAATCTTTGGCCTCGCCTTTTGAAAGCAGGATAAATTCGTCAAGGCAAATTTCCTTGGCCACGCGCGCCATCATCTCGTAATTCACCAAAGCCGCCCGCAAACTCGTGAGTTCTCCTTCTTGGTAATCCGGGAAGGTACGGTATAAAAATTCGGTGGTTACTAATTCCAAAACCGCATCGCCCAAAAATTCCAATCTTTCATTATCAGGAAGGGGCCAGTGCGGGTTCTCGTTTAAATAAGACCGGTGCGTAAGCGCTTCTTTTAAAAGTTCTTTATTTTTGAACTTAACGCCTGTTTTTTGTTCCAATTTTTTAAAATCTTTCGGTATCATTTTTTTAAAAGAGTGCTTATTTTTTCCCGCGCCGTCGCCATGATATTTTCCAAATCTTCGTAGTGGGAACGGCTTAAAACCTCGTCTTCCAAAATCCACTCGGCCGCCTCAAGGCCGCCGCTTTTTTCAAGGATTAACTTTTTCTCTTGCGTTTCAACCAAGAAGTAAACGACTTTTCTTACTACCGCTTTGCCGTCTTCGGTTGTTGCCGGATAATCATTTTGGCCGACCGAACCGATTATTCTGCCGCTGACCCCAATCTCTTCTCGAATCTCGCGAAGCACGGCTTTTTCCCGGGATTCGCCGATTTCTTTATGACCCTTAACAAAAGTCCAGCGACCAAAAACGTCCCGGACCATTGCCCAATAAATTTTTGAATCCTCTTTTCTGAAAACGACTGCGCCGACCAATCTTTCGATGTCAGCGTCTTTCGGCGTTTTGTCGGCTGCCTTCGCTTCTCCTTCACCTTCTCTTGGAGGTTCTTCGCCGAGCTCCCGATAAATTGTTCCCAAAACGCCGTTTATAAACTTGGGAGAGTTTAATCCGCCGTAATTTTTTGCAATCTCAATGGCTTCATTGATGGCAACTTTACGGGGCACTTCGTTTTTATCCGAATAAAGAAGTTCAAAAATACCCATTCGGAGAACATTCCTGTCAACAATGGCAATTTGGGGAAGCGGCCACTCCGGCGCCGCTTTCTCGATTATCCGGTCAATCTGCGCCAAATGACTGGTTATCCCTTTGACCAGACGCCAAATAAAATCGGGCTCATCCAGACCCGGTCCGAATTCAGAAAGATTTCTTTCAACAATCTTTATCAGGTCGTGCTGCTGGCCGTGAAAATCCCATTCATACAATGATTGAAGGACGATGCTTCGGGCTAAGTGACGTGTGGCCATACAATTAAAATTTCCAAATTACAAATTACAAAACTACTTTAGATTTACGACTTGGAATTTAGAATTTGTCCTTCGGCTTTGCTCAGGCCTTCGGCTCTGAGGCTCAGGCTCAAAGAGACGGTGAGCTTGCCGAACCGCTTGTAATTTGACGCTTGAAATTCTTCATTCAACTTTGCCGTATTTTCCGCATTGAGGGCAAAGACGGTGAGACAGGGTTGGCCCGCCGCAACTCAAACAAACGGAAAAAGAAACTTTCTTTAAAGCTTGCTGTGATCTACGTCTGCCAACTTTTGATTTTGAATGATGTTTTGCTGGTACGCCGCCCATGCCAAATTTGTTATCTGTGCTTTATCTTATGGTATTTCCTAATAAACGTCAATCTGTGAACTTGGCTGTGACCGTGTTTCCGGAGAGCCTTGATGTGCTCTCTCGTGCCATAGCCCTTGTGCTTGCCAAAACCATATTGAGGATACCGACGGTGAAGCTTTTTCATATACCTGTCGCGCGTGACTTTCGCTACTATTGAAGCCAGCTTGATACAGTTATACTTCTCATCGCCTTTTATGACAGTTCTGGCCGGCTCATCTCCGTTAAGGTACAAACTGCCGTCCAATAAAACCTTGTAATTACCCGGCTGAAAATCGGCAATCAACCTTCCGAAAGCCCGATTGGCGGCCAGATTGGCTGCTTGGGAAACATTAATTCTGTCTATTACCCCTGGCGAAACTCTGGCTAAAGACCAGAAAATGCCGTTATTATCCTTGGCGTATTTAAACCATTTCTCCCGCTTTTTTGGGGATAATTTCTTTGAATCTTTTAGGTCTTTAAACCGGGAACGGCTTGGCAAAAGAACCGCCGCCGCCACCAACGGTCCGGCTAAAGCGCCTCTACCAACTTCATCTATGCCGACAACATAGCCCTTTTTCTTTAAACCCTTCATTATCAGATTATAATAGCTTATTTTTTTGGAAAATTACGACTTTATCCACAATCTTCGCGAAAAAAAGCGATTGCTTTGGCTTCTAAAAATCCTTAAAATTACCTTGACCAAAGCCATGACCAAGTTCACTCATCTTCACGTTCACTCCCACTATTCTCTCCTTGACGGTTTGGCGAAAATTGACGAACTCCTGGACCGAACCAAAGAACTGGGCATGGATTCAATCGCTTTGACTGACCACGGCAATCTTTACGGCGCCGTTGAATTTTATAAAAAGGCAAAAAATCTGGAAATTAAGCCGATTATCGGCGTTGAAACTTATGTCGCGCCTAACGGTCGGCTAAACAAGCGGCCGAAAATTGACGAAATCCGCTATCACCTGACTCTTTTGGCTAAAAATGAAATCGGCTGGCAAAATCTCATTAAACTGGTAACCAGCGCAAACCTGGAAGGATTTTATTACAAACCAAGAATTGACAAGGAACTTTTGCAGGAACATCACGAAGGATTAATTTGTCTTTCCGGTTGTTTTTCGGGAGAAATCTCAAGATTGATAAGCGGCGGCCGCATTGAAGATGCGGAAAAATTGGCCGCTTGGTATAAAAATCTTTTTGGCGAAGATTTTTATTTGGAAATCCAACCGCACACGCCGCACCTTCACGAACCGACCTCCAAAATCGGAAAAAAACTCGGCATCTCTCTGGTGGCGACTCAAGACGTTCATTACGTAAACAAGGACGACAAAACTTTTCATGAAATACTTTTAGCGGTGCAAACCAACAGCAAACTTGACGATGAAGACCGCTTGAGTTTGAAAAAATTTGAAATTTATTTGCGAAGCCCGGAAGAGATGGCGGAGATTTTCAAAGATTTCCCCGAAGCAATAGAAAGCACCCAAAAAATCAAAGAAAAATGCGAATTGGAAATAGAACTCGGTAAAATCCGCCTGCCGAAATTCCCGCTTCCCAATGACGCGGATGCCAATAAATTTTTGGAAAAACTGGTTTATGAAAGACTGCCCCGCCGGTTCACTGAAATTACGCCGCTTATCAAAGAACGCCTAGAAAACGAATTAAGCGTGATTGAAAAAACCGGTTTTGCCGATTACTTTTTAATTGTTCAGGATTTTGTTAACTGGGCCAAAGAACACGGCATTGTGGTCGGCCCTGGCCGCGGTTCAGCCGCCGGCAGTTTGGTTTCCTACATCCTGGGCATTACGAACATCGACCCCTTACGATACGATCTGCTCTTTGAAAGATTTTTAAACGCTGACAGGATTCAAGTGCCGGATATTGACATTGATTTCACCGATACGCGGCGAGACGAAGTGGTCGCCTATGTCCGTGAAAAATACGGAGCTGACCGGGTCGCTCAAATCATTACTTTCGGAACCATGATGGCCCGAGCGGCTATTCGCGATACCGGCCGGGCTTTGGGCCTGCCTTACGGCTTTTGCGACCAAATCGCCAAACTCATTCCCTTCAATGCCACTATTGATCAAGCTCTCGGCGCCGTGCCGGAACTCAAGACCCAATACGCGGAAAATCTCGAGGTTAAAAAATTAATTGACAGCGCAAAAAAGCTGGAAGGGGTGGCCCGCCACGCCTCGGTTCATGCCTGCGGCATAGTGATATCGCCTGAACCGCTCACGAACTTCGTACCTCTTCAACGCGCGCCTCAAGGCGAAACAACCATTATCACCCAATTTGAAATGTACAGCATCGCAGACATCGGTCTTCTCAAAATAGATTTCCTGGGACTCAAGAACTTAACCATTATTGAAAAAACTCTCCGTCTTGTTAAAGAATTCAAAGACATTGACATTAATATTGATGAATTGCCCCTGAATGACCCCGCCACATTTAAACTTTTGCAAAATGGCGAAGTCACCGGCGTTTTCCAACTTGAATCATCATCCGGCATGAGAAATTACCTCAAAGAACTCCGGCCCACGGAACTGGAAGACATCATTGCCATGATTTCGCTTTACCGGCCCGGACCTATGGAACTTATCCCCCACTACATCAGAAGAAAATTCGGCAAAGAGCCAATCACATATCTTCATCCGAAGCTTGAGCCGATTTTGAACAAAACTTACGGCGTGGGCATTTATCAGGAACAAATGATGCGAATTGCGAGAGACTTGGCTGGCTTTACTCTTTCCGAAGCCGACACCTTGCGGAAAGCCATCGGCAAAAAAATCAAAAAGCTCCTTGACCTTCAAAAAGAAAAATTAATAAACGGCATGGTCAAAAACGGCATTTCTGAAAAAACCGCTCATTCGATTTGGGAACTTTTCCCGCCGTTTGCCCGCTACGGCTTTAACCGTTCTCATGCCGCTTGTTACGCAATGATTAGCTATCAAACGGCGTACCTCAAGGCTCACTACCCGGTTGAATTTATGACGAGCTTACTGAATATTTCCGGAACAGAAATTGAAAGGGTAAATTTCCTAATTAGCGAAGCGAAGCGATTGGGAATAAGCGTACTCCCGCCGGACATTAATTTGAGTTTTCAAAACTTTACGGTTGATGGACCCAATATTCGCTTTGGACTTTTAGCCATTAAAAACATTGGCGCCAATATCGTGAATTTCATTATTGAAGAGCGGAGCCGGGGCGGCGCCTTTGCTGATTTGACTGATTTTTTAAATCGCGTCCAACATCGCGACCTCAATAAAAAATCTTTGGAAAGTTTGATAAAATGCGGCACCTTTGACTCGCTTGGCGTTGAGCGGGGCGAATCGTTGGATAATATTGAAGAACTTCTCCGCTTTAACCAAAACGCCAAAAAAATGAAATCCAGCAACCAATACAATCTTTTTGGCTCATCCGCGACTTTTACTTCTCTTCATCTTCGCCCCGGCAAACCAGCCGACAAAAGCCTGAAGCTTTCCTGGGAAAAAGAGCTTTTGGGACTCTATCTTACCGAGCATCCCTTTAACGCCTATCTCGCCAAAGTCCAAGACAAAGTCAAACCAATAAAAGACGTGTTTAATTTGCCGAAAAATCATGAGCGTGGTCCCCGGCTGCGCCTGGCCGGAATCATTTCCGGAGTGCAGCGAATTTTAACCAAAACCGGCCAACCAATGCTTTTCGTAACTTTGGAAGATTTGGAAAACAATCTGGAAGTTTTGGTTTTTGCCGACACTTTGTCAAAAAATCCGTTAATCTGGCAGGAAAATAAAGCAATAATGGTAAACGGTCGGCTATCTTGGCGAGGAGACGAGCCGAAGTTGATTTGCGACGAGGTGAGGGAGTTGTAGCAAAATTTCTTACTCCCCTCATCAGCCGAGTTCTTCTCTCACATAAATTCTCCTCATTCATCCTTGGAAATGAACGGAATTTAACAAACTCAACCCTTCGGCACGGCTCAGGGGATTCAGACAGTGTTAAATTCCTATTTCTTGCGTCCTCACTCAATAATTTATTATTTCGCTTCAACAGTCTGGTTCAGAAAAAAAGGAAAATTTAAAGATAAAATAAAAACATGCTTATTTTGCGAAAATCCGCTATAATCAAAATACCATGCAAAACATAGAGAATATTAGGCACTCGCTGGCTCACCTTTTGGCGGCGGCGGTGCTTAAAAAATTCCCTAAAGCCAAGCTGGGTATTGGCCCGACCATTGAAAACGGGTTTTATTATGATTTTCTCCTGCCTCGCGCTCTCACCCCGGACGATTTGAAAGAATTTGAAAAAACAATGCGAGAACTCATTAAACAGAAACTCCCCTTCTCTGGTAAAAAACTCACGCTCGCCGAGGCAAAGAAAATATTCAAGAATCAACCTTTCAAGCTGGACCTTATTAAGGAATTCGTGAAAGAAAAACAAACTCTTTCCATTTACCGCACCGGCGATGTTTTTTCTGATTTGTGCCGCGGCGGCCACGTGAAAAATACCAAAGAAATTCCCATTGACGGTTTCAAATTGGATAAAATTGCCGGCGCTTATTGGCGCGGCAGTGAAAAAAACGAAATGCTCACTCGCATCTATGGTCTGGCTTTCAATACTAAAAAAGAATTGGATAAATATCTCGCAATGGTTGAAGAGGCTAAAAAACGTGACCATAAAGTTTTGGGTCCACAACTTGAACTGTTTATGACGCATGAAACCGCTCCCGGCATGCCTTACTGGCTGCCGAAAGGGATGATAATTATGAATGAGCTCATTGATTTTTGGCGCAAAGAGCACGGCGAACGCGGTTACCAGGAAATCTCCTCGCCGCTCGTCAATAAAAAAGAACTCTGGCAAACATCGGGCCACTGGGAACATTTCAAAGACGATATGTTCATCGCCGATATGGGTAAAAATGAGGTCTACGGCGTGAAGCCGATGAACTGTCCCAATGCGATGATTGTTTTCGGTTCAAAATCGAGAAGCTATAAAGAACTGCCGCTCCGCCTTTCGGACACCGACATCCTCCATCGCTATGAACGCTCAGGAACTCTGAACGGTCTTTTCCGGGTCCGCTCTTTCCGGCAGGACGATTCCCATAATTTCGTAACCGAAAGTCAGATTGAGAAAGAATGCGCCGACATTCTTGATATTGCTGACAGATTCTACGGAATTTTCAACTTGAAATACACTCTTCGTCTAAGCACCAAACCCAAAAAATTCATGGGCGACGTCAAAACCTGGAACAAAGCCGAAACATCTTTAAAGAAGGTGCTGGATAACAAAGTCGGGAAGAACAAATATATTATTCTTGAAGGTGAGGGCGCTTTCTATGGCCCAAAAATAGACATTTTGATGAAAGATTCCTTGGGACGGGAATGGCAAATGGGTACAATTCAGCTTGATTTTCAGCAGCCGCGGCGATTCAACCTCGCTTACACCGACAAAGACGGCAAGAAGAAAACGCCAGTCGTGATTCATAGGGTTATTTACGGTTCGCTTGACCGATTTATCGGGATTCTTATTGAGCATTTCGCCGGCGCTTTCCCGGTTTGGCTTTCACCAATCCAAGTTAAAATCATTCCGGTTGGCAAAGCGCATCGGCCAACAGCAGAAAAAATCCTTAGCATCTTGAATAAAAACAATATCCGCGCCGAAATTTCCGGAGAACACGAAACGGTGGGCAAAAACATCCGCGAAGGCGAACTTCAAAAAATTCCCTATCTCTTGGTGGTGGGCGATAAAGAAGTTAAAGCCGGCACGGTCAATGTCCGGGAGCGGCATAAAGAACAAACCAAGGAAATGACAACCGAAGATTTCATAGAAAGAATTAAAAAGGAAATAACAGAAAGGAAATTATAATGACAAATGCCGCTGCAAAGCAACGGCATTTCTCTCTAGAAGATACTGTCTTTGATAAACGCGAAGGCCATAATAGAAATTAAAATGGCCACGGCCACCGCGAAAAACTTCCAAGCCGTTCGGGTCATATGATATTCCATCGCCCTCTCCCTTATGAATTTTATTTGTATGGGCTACTGCAAGCATAACAAATTTTAAATAAAAAGTCAAATGAAAAAACTCATTGTCATTGTCGGGCCAAATGCTTCGGGCAAAAGTGAGCTGGCGGTCAGATTAGCAAAAAAATTTAATGGCGAAGTAATCTCTGCTGATTCCCGACAGGTGTATAAAGGCCTTGATATTGGTAGCGGCAAAATCACGAAAAAAGAAATGCGAGGTATTCCCCATCATCTCATTGATGTGATTTCGCCGAAAAGAACCTTCACTGTTGCCCAGTACCAGAAGCTTGCTCTTAAAGCGATTAAAAACATCTGGCAACGCGAGAAATTGCCGATTATTTGCGGCGGCACGGGTTTTTATGTTCAGGCAGTGGTTGACGGTTTAATCATTCCCGAGATAAAACCCGATCTTAAATTGAGAAAAAAACTTGAAAAGAAATCAACGGAAGAGCTGTTTAATTTGCTAAAAAGGAAAGATCAGCGGCGGGCAAAAGAAATCGACCGGCATAACAAGCGGCGGTTGATCCGGGCCTTAGAAATCGTTGAGGCCATCGGCCGGGTGCCAAAACTAAAAACCGAACCGCTAAGAGCCGAGATTTCAATAATCGGAATTAAAAAAAGCAGGAGTGCTCTGAAAAAATTGATTCACCGACGGTTAATAAAAAGATTAAAAATGGGTTTGCTCAAAGAAGTGGAGAAACTCCACCGGCAAGGTCTATCTTGGCAACGGCTTGAAAATTTCGGTTTGGAATACCGCTTTGGCGCTCAACTCCTCCAAGGGGAACTAACTGAAAAAGAATTTATCGCTAAACTGGAAAACGCTATTTACCACTACGCCAAACGCCAAATGACGTGGTTTAAACGAAACAAAAGAATTCAATGGATTGAAAAACCACAAAAAGCTTTTTCTTTTATAAAAAATTTCCTCTAAAATAAAAAACCCGTCTCAAGGAACTGCGGTTAATCCTATGAGACGGGGTACTGCGTGGAGATAACCGGGTAACCACCGGACGGCTTCAGCGGTTCTCCAAACTACGTTAGAGCTTTTTTGTGCCCATTAAGGACTGAGAACCACCGACTTCCAGAAGGTTTAGATTTTTTCGCCGTTGAGGGGTATGGCTAATCCAATATCCCCCAGAGGCCAGTGCCCGGCGCGACCTGTCCTCACTAGGAAAAATCCAAACTTAACTCACAAGAACTAAAATCAATCTAATCCGAACTTAAATACTTGTCAATACCATTAACCTAAGTGCTTTTTAAACAGCTCTTTAAGCTTTTCCGGACTGGCTTGACCTTTGGTTCTGGCCATTGCCTGGCCGACTAAAAACTGAAGAGCGTTGGCTTTTCCTTTTTTATAATCTTCAACGGCTTTCGGATTTTTTTCTATTATTTCTTTAACAATTGCCTCAAGCTCGGCAATATCACCCATGATTTTTATACCTCCTTCTTTCATAAGCGTTTCCGGGTCTTCGCCGGTTTCAAACATTTTCAGAAGTAAATCTTTTGCTAAACGACTTGATAACTCACCCTTTTCAGCCAAAGCGACAAGATGAGCAAAATGCTCCGGATTGATGTTAATTTCAGAAATATTTATTCCCTTTTCCGTCATTAAACCCCGCAAATCGCTGGTAAAGTAGTTAACCAGTGTTTGGAATTTGGAATTTGGGATTTGGGATTTGAGCTCTGAGGCTGCGGCTTCAAAATAATCGGCTGTTTCTTTATCGCTGATTAAAATCTCAGCTTGTTCTTCATTGAGACCAAACTCTTGAATAAAGCGGTAACGTTTTTGTTCCGGCAATTCCGGGATTTCAGCTCTTAGTGATTCTAAATTAAATTCTCTAAGGTCAAGCGGCGGCAAGTCCGGCTCCGGAAAATAACGGTAATCGTGCGATTCCTCTTTAAAGCGCCGAGAAACGGTTTTTTTACGAACATCATCCCAACCGCGAGTTTCTTGAATTACTTGTTTACCTTCATCAAAAAGCTCCACCTGTCTTTTCATTTCGTAGTCAATCGCCTGTTCCACCGCACGGAATGAATTAAGATTTTTAATTTCCACTTTGGTTCCTAAATCCAACACTTCTGCTCCGCTATAAGAACCTACGCCCTTTGTTGATATATTAACCTCGACCCGCATTTGTCCTTTCTCCATATCCGCGTCAGAAATCTCAAGATAACGCAGAATTAATTGGAGTTCTTTGGCAAAAGCCACGGCTTCCCGGGCGTTTTTAATGTCCGGTTCGGTGACTAATTCCATAAGCGGCGTGCCAGCCCGGTTAAAATCAACGAGGGAACTCCCTCGCTCCGACCCCTTTTGGGCGTCGGAGCTTCCATGTTGTTCTCCCGACGCAAGGTCGGGACTCGGCTCGTGTACGAGCCTCGCGGCATCTTCTTCTAAATGAACTCGCCTGATTCTTATGTCTTTCAAAACTCCTCCTTCAACTAAAGGTTTTTCATATTGAGAAATCTGATAGCCTTTGGGCAAATCGGGATAAAAATAACTTTTCCTGTCAAAATGAGAATCTTCGGCGATTTTGCCGCCCAAAGCCAAACCGAACTTTATAACTTTTAAAACAGCTTCCTGATTAATGGTGGGTAAGGTGCCGGGGTGGCCGAGACAAACCGGGCAAACATTAGTGTTTGGATGCCGCTCTTCTGCGTCATTGGGACAACCGCAAAACATTTTTGTCTTGGTTTTTAACTCCGCGTGAATTTCCAAACCAATGGTCGGAATATACATAATATTGTTACTTTTTATTGATAAAATTTTGAACAACAGCCCACACTTTTTTATGGACTGCTTCTGGTGATAAAAGAACGCCTTGCTTCATACACTCAATAAATTTAAAGTCCTTCCTGAACATTTTTACCACTTCAAGATAAGCATGCTCGGCACGCTTAAGGTGCTCAATATCTGCTTCGTGAATATCCCTTTTCTTCATATAAAGATATTCTCTTCTCCCCTTACCTTCAATACGTTTGTAAGCAACACGGGCGGGGACATGAAGTACAAAAGTTAAGGCGGGCTTAGGAATCTCCAAAATCCCGTGTTCAAACTCATACACCCATTTGAAAAAACGGCGCCGCGCTGCCCGACTTTTTATTTTTGCGCCTTGATGCCCCATGTTTGAAGCAACATAACGGTTTGAAAGCACCATTTTCCCTTGAGCCAACGCTTTTTTTATTTTTAACCCGACATCATAGCGATCCATGGCATAAAAAGTAGAAGCTCGATAAGGCCCGACTTCTTGCCAACTTCCGTATTTCCCGTTCAAATACTGCTTTATAAAATAAGTTGACTCGCTTTTGTACTGAGGAAAATCAAAAGTGAGAACATTCACGCCTGCTTTGCTCAACTTCTTTTTAAGCATCTCAAACTGAACGGTTTTGCCCGAGCCGTCAGTCCCTTCCAAAACAATAAACGTGCCACGTCTTTTTTTCATCACTTTAATCTGTAATTTCTATGCCCATATTCCGCGCCGTTCCCTCAATAATCTTCATTGCCGCTTCAATTGAACTTGCATTTAAATCAACCATTTTTTTCTCGGCAATTTCTTTTATTTGGGCTTTGGTTACTTTACCTACTTTGATTTTATGAGGTTCGGCCGAGCCTTTTTCAATGCCGGCCGCTTTTTTAAGCAGAGCCGAAGCCGGTGGAGTTTTCAGCTTAAAATCAAAACTCCGGTCCATGTAAATCGTTATTTCTGCCGGAATAATGTCTCCGGTCATGCCTTTGGTCGCTTCGTTAAACTGGTCGCAAAACTGTTTGATGTTCACGCCGTGCTGACCCAAAGCCGGACCAATCGGCGGCGCCGGATTTGCCGCGCCAGCCGGAATTTGAAGCTTTAATAATGTTTTAATCGGTTTAGCCATAATCTAAATTTTCTGTACTTGCAACGAATCCAACTCGACTAAAGTGTCCCGGCCGAAAATCGGCACCAGGACTTTTACTTTGCCATGCTCTTCATCCACTTCGGCTAATTTGCCTTCCTGGTCTTTAAACGGTCCGTCAATTATTTTTACGATTTCATCTATTTTTAAATCAAATTTGAATCTGGGCTCGGTTTCGCCCATCCGGGCCGTCAGTTCTTTCACCTCTTCCTTTGATAGCGGCGTCGGCGTGGCGCTGTCAGAACCGACAAAGCCGGTGACCCGCGGCGTATTTCGCACCACATACCAAGAATCATTATCCAAAATCATATTTACCAGGACATAGCCGGGATAAATTTTTTCCTCGATTTTAAGACGCTTGCCGTTTTTAACTTTTATTTTTATTTCCTTCGGCACAACCACGTTGAAAATCTTGTCAGTCATTGCCAGCGACTCAACCCGCTGTTTCAGATAACGCGCCACCGCGTCTTCATAACCGGCATAAGTATGAATGGCATACCATTCCGGCGCCGCTGTCTTTAAACTTTTGCTTGAATCTCTACGCACCATTTTTATAAAACCAGGTTTTGTAAAACTTGAAGGAAAGCATAATCAAAAATGCCCAAAACCAGAGCCACGGCCAAGGAAAGTCCAATCACAAAAACCGTAAAATGAGCGGTCTCACTCCGCGTCGGCCAATTAACCCGCTTCAACTCCTGACGGGATTCTTGTATAAAAACTTTTATCCTTTCAAACATAATTAACTTGTATGTTGGCACCAAACCCTTCAGATGTCAAGATTTTTGACTGATGTGGCGTGGGCCTGAATGAAATTTTTCCTCGGTTCAACTGCTTCGCCCATTAAAATATCAAAAAGTTTATCAGCTTGCCGGGCATCATTAATGGTTACCTGCTTCAAAATCCGGCGATTTACATCCATAGTCGTTTCCCAAAGCTGTTCAGCGTTCATCTCGCCCAAACCTTTATATCGCTGAATGTTGGGATTAGGCGCTTTAAGCTCCTTTAATACTTTTTCCTTAGCCGTTTCATTGTAAGCGTAGCGAACTTCTTTGCCGACCTGAATCCTGTAAAGCGGCGGCTGAGCAATGTAAAGATAACCCATCTCAATTATTTGGGGGAAATAGCGGTAAAAAAGAGTAAGGAGAAGGGTTCGGATGTGCGAACCGTCAACGTCGCTATCGGTCATTATTATGACTTTATGATAGCGGATTTTACTGATGTCAAAATTCTCGGAAATAGCGGTGCCTAAGGCGATGATAAGCGAGCGAACTTCTTTATTCAAAAGCATTTTGTCCAGCCGGGACTTTTCAACGTTTAAAATCTTGCCCCGCAAAGGCAAAATTGCTTGCGTCCAGCGGTCGCGGCCGGATTTTGCCGAACCGCCGGCGCTGTCGCCTTCCACTATAAACAATTCGGATTCTTCGGGGTTCCGAGAAGTGCAATCAGCCAACTTGCCAGGCAGAGTCAAGCCTTCTAAAGCGCCTTTCCGCAACACTGTTTCCTTAGCCGCCTTAGCGGCCATTCGGGCTTTGGCAGTGAGCATATTTTTCTCAAGAATTTTTCTCGCGTCGGTCGGGTATTTCTCCAAAAATTCTTTTAAGGCGTCGCCCACGGCCGCTTCCACTGACGTTCTCGCGTCAGGATTGCCCAATCTGGCTTTGGTTTGACCTTCAAATTGGGGCTCGCGAAGCTTGACTGAAATCAAAACGGCCAAACCTTCTCTGACATCGTCGCCGATAAGATTTTCCTCGCTCTCTTTTAAATACCCTTCTCTTCTGGCAAAGTCGTTTAAGGTCCGGGTCAGGGCTGACCGAAAGCCGGTTAAATGCATACCGCCGTCAGGCGTATAAATATTATTGGCAAAACTCATTTCCTGACTCTCAATGTCCCTGGTGTAAACGAACGCCGCTTCCACGTCAATTTTCTCCACTTCCTTATGAACGTAAAAAATATGCTCCTGGATAATTTCAACATCGCCGACTAAATACTTCACAAACGAACTTAAACCGCTATCAAAACAAAAACCGTAATAAAAAGGTTCTTTGTCCCGTTCATCAATCACTTCAATTCTCACCCCTTTGGTTAAATAAGCTTGCTGGCGCAAGTGGTCTAAAATTTTCTTCAAATCAAACTCAATTTTTGAAAAAATCTCCGGGTCCGGCTCAAACACGATTTTGGTGCCGGTTTGAGCGCACTTCCCGTCTTTTTTAACTTTGTCTTTTGGCTTGCCCCGCTCGTACTCCTGAGCATACAAAGCTTCGTTTCGGCAAACTTCGGCCCTCATCCATTTGGAAAGCGCGCAAACAACCGAAACGCCGACGCCGTGCAGGCCGCCCGAAACTTTGTATGATTCGCCGCCGAATTTTCCGCCGGCATGGAGCGTTGTCATCACCGTTTCCAAGGCGGATTTTTTGGTTTGAACGTGAGTGTCAACCGGAATACCCCGCCCATCGTCAGTCACGGCTACCCGATTGCCTTTGAGGAGTTCAATTTTAATGTTTTTGGCAAAGCCGGCCATTGCTTCATCAATGGAATTGTCCACGCACTCCCAAATCAAGTGGTGGAGTCCTTCAACGCCGGTGGAACCAATATACATGCCCGGTCTTTTCCGGACGGGTTCCAAGCCTTCAAGAACATAAATATCCTTGGCTTCGTAAGATGGATTGTTTTGCTGTTTTGCCGTTGTCATATCTTCTTGAGGACAATAAAAACGCCCCTTGGGGGTATCTTAATTTTATCATGTTTCTCCCATTAAAACAACTTTAAAAAGCTAAATTTTGCTTGATTTTACGCGTCTTTTTACGAACAAATACACGATACCGGCAACAATCAAAATGCCCAGTCCAATAAACACATAAGTTCCCAGCTTTGAAAGTTTTTGGGCGTAACCGAGATAAGCTTCGCCCATTGACCAGCCCAAAAGACCCATTAGAAACGCCCGGACAATGCTGCCCAAAAAAGACATGGACAAAAAAGTTTTGACGGGGTAACGAATCAAGCCGCAAACCGCTGAAATCAAAAAATTAGGCGTTAAAGGCATGGCCCGTAAACCAAAAATAATAAGTTCATCGGTGTGGGCGCGAGCGAGTCTTTCTTCCAAATTCTGGATAGTCTCCCAGGTAATTCCGAAAAACCGGCCCCATTTTCTGATAATGGGCCCGCCGCCAAGATAAGCCACGGAATAAACGCAGAGCGCGCCAAGAGTCAGTCCCAAGGCGGCGGGTAAAACGATTTTAAGAAAAAGATTGACAAAAATTTGACCGGAATCTTGAGCAGCCGGCAGAAAAAAGAAACCGGCGGCCATAAGCGCAACCGAAGAAGGCACCGGGGCGATAATCTCCTCGACCAAAGAAAAAATAAACACGCCGAAAATTCCGTATTCCTGGATAAAAGGGGTGATTGCTGAAATTAAATCGGCCATGGGAATGAAGACGACTCTTAGTGCCCAGGGCGGGATTTGAACCCGCAAGCCTTGCGGCATGCGCCCCTCGAACGCACGCGTATACCAGTTCCGCCACCTGGGCTTGTTTTTAAACAGCCAGCTTTTCTTTAACCTTTTTGCTTGAAAGGTTGCGGAGATAATAAAGCTTGGCCCGATGAACTTTGCGGGGCGAAGAAATAATTTCAACCTTGGCAATGGCCGGCGAATGAACCGGATAAATCTTTTCCACGCCCACTCCTTGCAAAATCGCCCGGACCGTAAAAGTGGCGCCGGCCTCTTTGCCGTGTTTTCTCGCGAGCACGATGCCGGCGAAAGGCGATAATCTTTCTTTGTCCCCTTCTTTTCCGCGGGAGGCGGACCCGCCTTCGACGGGGATTTTCTCCCAGACCTTAACTTTGGCGCCGGGTTTGATTTTATCCAAAATTTCTTTGTCCATGTCTTTCTAAGATTATATTTTTTGTTCTAAAGTGTCAATGATTTGTTTAAGTTCTTCCGGCAGAGCGGCTTCGATTTTTATCCGTTCGCCGCTTTTTTTGCTAAACTCAATTGATTCGGCGTGAAGAAACTGCCGCTTAGCTCCGAAAGGATTCTCTTTACGGCTATAAAGCGCGTCCCCCACTACCGGATGACCAATGCTCGCTAAATGAACCCTGATTTGATGAGTCCGGCCGGTCTTGGGAATAATTCTAAGCAAGGTAAAAAACTCGCCTTTCTTATCAAAAACTTTAATGGGTTTGTATTCGGTGCGGGCGCTTTTTACCATTTTCATATTTCGGGCCATAACGCTTCTCTTTGTTGTGCCCGGCTTTAATCCAATCGGCTTGTCAATTACTCCGCCCTTTTGGACTTCCCCGAAAACCAATGCCAAATAAGTCTTTTTGACCTGATTGGTTTGAAACAGATTTTTTAAATAATCAAAAAACTGCTGGTTTCGGGCTACTATTAAAACGCCGGAAGTGTCTTTATCCAATCTGTGAACAATGCCCGGCCGCTCTACTTGCCCTGAGCCAGTCGAAGGGTCGCCGACTTCCCCGACCTCAGGAAAATTCTCCAAAAGCCACTGGACAAGGGTTTTTTCAGAAGTTTTATGGGCCTTTACTGCATGAACCAAAAGACCAGCCGGTTTATTTACGGCGATAAAATCGCTGTTTTTATAAATAATGGAAACCATGGTAAAAACTGGACATCTATAAGCTTTATGGTATAATGCTTTTGTATCCCCGAAAAGGGGGTTTTTATATGAAAAAAGGCCTAATATTAAATATCCTTATTGCTCTGGCTATTGTCCAGCCCGGCATAAGCAACAGCCCGGCAAAACCAATTGCCCAGTTAGAGATAAAAAATGGGCTTTTAAAAGTGGCTAGCGCCGCCGCCACGCCCAAAACCGCGGCTGGCTTGGAAACCTACCAGGTCTGGGTTACGGCTTATTCAAGCACGCCCGAAGAAACAGACAGCACGCCCTTTGTTACGGCTTCAAACAAAACAGTCCGGGACGGAGTGATGGCAGCTAACTTTCTGCCTTTCGGTTCCAAGGTAAAAATCCCGGATATTTTTGGCGATAAGGTTTTTACGGTTGAGGACCGGATGCATGAAAGGAAAACCGGCTTTGTGGACATTTGGATGCCGACCAAAGAACAAGCCCAAAAATTCGGCATTACCAGAACTGAAATTGTGGTTTTGGACTAAAAAAGAACTCGTAAGAGTTCTTTTTTAGTTGTGGACCGTACCGGATTCGGACCGGTGACCTCTTCATTGCAAATGAAGCGCTCTACCACTGAGCTAACGGCCCCAAATCCATTGTTGCCCTTCGACCCATTCGACATGCTCAGGGTCGCCCTGAAGAATTTGAAGGGCGACAAGCTCAGGGTACTTCGCCTCACTTGCTGTGTTTACACTGAGCGAGCGACCATTCGACCCCGAACTCATGGTCGAGGGGAGCGAGTCGAAGTGTGGGCGTGGAAGGAATCGAACCTTCGACCTCGTTCTTATCAGGAACGCGCTCTACCACTGAGCCACACGCCCGAAATTATTTTTTTATTAAATTCAAACTTTCAAAAGTCTGGAAATCAAAGGTCTGGGGACTTGACGGTTTTGCTTCTTCTCCCAGAACAATATTGAATTTACCGGCCAAAAAAGTCAACAGATACACCGTGAGGGCTATGACGCAAACGACAAAGATGCCGGCGAGAATTACAAAAATGCTTTGCTTCCAGGTTTTTTTCCTTAAAAAATGATTGGTGTTATTTAATAAGCGTTTAAGCATATAATTTTAAATTTATCGGAAATAAACCTGTCCCCTCAATACGGCTTGGTAAATGCTGCCCTGCCGGCTGAAGTCAAAACCACTCAAGGCATTCAAAAATTTCAGATTTTCAAAATCCTCCACAAACTTAAATATCTGGTTGAAGTCACCGCTTAAATTCGCTTCAAAACCGATTGAACCCAAAGTGGCGGCGGTGGCGGGTTTTTCGCCGGAATATCTAAAACCGAAACCGAGATTATTCGTGGCTGCGACCGACCGAATCTCCTTTGAAACATCCAGAAGTTGGTCATAAGAAGGGATAACGTTGTTCAAAACATTCGAATAAGCCTTGCCTTTGGCGTTATACTGTGAACGCAGGGTGGCAAATGAAAGAAGGGTGGTGGCCCGACTAGCCAAATCTTGCTTAGCTAACTCAATTTCTCTAACATTATCACTAATAATGAATCCGAAATAAACCAAACCAGCCGCGAGCGCCCCCACAATCAAAACTGCAATCCCCAATTCAACAATCAATTTGGCACTAACTTTTTTCATAAACCTTTTAAATATTTTAACATAAAAAGCATGAAACTGCCGCAACCTCAAATAATCTCAAAAAAAGACTCGGGCTATCCCTCGCTTCTTAGGGAAATCCCGACGGCGCCGGAAAATTTATATATCTTAGGCGTCCTCCCGCCTGAATCTTCGCTGAAAATAGCAATTGTAGGCACGAGAAAAGCAACTTCTGAAGGCCGACTTCTGGCAAAACAGATTGCAAACGACCTGGCTAAAAATGGCATTATAATCGTAAGCGGCCTGGCCATGGGCATTGACGCGGCCGCTCATGAAGGGGCGCTGGCTGCTCAGGGCAAAACAATTGCCGTCCTCGCCAACGGTCTTGACACGATTTATCCAATACAAAATGAAAAATTAGCCCAAGAAATTTTAGAAAAGAATGGTGCCATTATCTCAGAATATTCTCCGGGCACGCCGGCTTACCCCAACCAATTCTTGGAAAGAAACAGAATTGTGAGCGGCCTTTGCGTTGCCACGATTATTATTGAAGCTCCGATTCACTCCGGCGCCTTAGTCACGGCCCGCCACGCCCTGGACCAAGGCCGGGAAGTTTTCGTCATGCCCGGCTCGCCTCGCCAGTCAAATTACCGAGGCTCGCATCTTCTCATAAGAAACGGCGCGAGATTAGTCGCGGACGCCGATGAAATTTTAGAAGACCTTGCTTCAATTCTTCCGAATTACGATTTAAACATTCCCGAAAAAACCGACAAACTGAAAAATATTACCGATGAGTCTGAAAAGCTGATTCTTGAAACTCTTCAGAATAAAGAAAGCCTTACGGTTGACAAGCTCTGCGAAATAACTAAACTGGAACCTTATATCGTGAATCAGAGGTTAACTTTTTTAATGCTTGAAGGACTCCTTGAAGAAAAAAACGGCAAATTCGAATTAAAAAAATAAATATTATGAACTTAGTCATCGTTGAAAGTCCGACTAAAGCTAAAACCATAACCAAGTTTCTTGGCCGCGAATACAGAGTTGAATCTTCTTACGGCCATATTCGCGATTTGCCCAAAAGCAAAATCGGCATCGACACTGAACATAATTTTGAACCTCAATACGTTATCCCGACCAGGGCCCGAAAAAACGTAAATTCGTTAAAAAAACTTGCCGCTAAATCTGAAAAAGTGATTTTGGCCACTGACGAGGACCGGGAAGGCGAAGCCATTGCTTGGCACCTTACCAAAGCCTTAAATATAGAAAACGCCGAATCGCCGGCAGTGGAACGCATTGTTTTCCACGAAATCACTGAATCAGCCATTAAACAAGCTTTAAAAAACCCGCGAGGCATTGATACGGATAAAGTCAATGCCCAGCAAGCCCGCAGAGTGCTTGACCGGCTGGTCGGCTACCTTCTTTCGCCGTTTCTTTGGAAAAAAGTCATCCGCGGCTTATCAGCCGGCCGGGTTCAATCTGTCGCTCTCCGCTTGATAGTGGAACGCGAACAAGAAATCCGGGCTTTTAAACCCGAGGTTTATTACACTATTTCGGCTATTCTTGAGAAACCCGAAGCCGACCAAAAATTTGAAGCATTGCTTTCCAAAATAAACGGTGCGGCTCTGCCAAAACCCGGCATAAAAACCAAACAAGAGGCGACGGATATAGAAAAGGATTTAAAAAAATCAGAATTCAAAGTTCTAACCGTAGAAACAAAAGAAATCAAGAAAAATCCCTTGCCGCCGTTTATCACGAGCACTCTCCAGCAGGAAGCCAACAAAAGATTAAGATTCAGCGCCAAACAAACAATGCGGCTGGCTCAGAATTTGTATGAAAACGGTTTTATCACTTATATGCGCACTGACTCCGTTAATCTTTCCCGTGAATCATTAACGGCCGTTCATAAATGGATTGCCAAAGAATTGGGTAAAAATTATTCCTTAGCCGCGCCAAGATTTTTCAAAACAAAGTCCCGACTGGCCCAGGAAGCTCACGAAGCCATTCGGCCGACCCGCCCAGATTTTGTTCCACAAAACCTAGGCGGGCAAGCCGTTTTTGAAGACGGGAATCAGGAAAGATTATACGAACTTATCTGGCGCCGGTTTGTCGCGTCGCAACTGCCCCAGGCGGTTTTCGGCTCAACCCGGATTGAAATTGAAGCTAAAGCCAAAAAAAATAACTATCTTTTAACTGCTAACGGCAGCATTCTTCGTTTTGACGGATTTTTGAAAGTCTGGCCCCAGCAATTTTTGGAAAAAGAACTGCCGGCATTGAAACAAGACCAAATTCTTAAACTTCTTGAAGTGAATAATGCCGAGCATTTTACAGAACCGCCGCCGCGCTTCAATGAAGCGAGCTTGATAAAAATCCTTGAAGAATACGGCATTGGCCGGCCTTCAACTTATGCGCCGATTATTTCCGTTATCCAGGAACGCAATTATGTCCAGAAAAACGAGGACCGCCGATTTGCGCCCACTGAAATCGGAGAAATCGTAAACAAGGTCTTAACCGAGCATTTCCCGGAAATCGTTGACATTCAGTTTACGGCTCACATGGAAGAGGACTTGGATGAAATTGCCGACGGCAAAATAAAATGGCAGGAAGTGGTGCGCGAATTTTATGAACCATTTTCAAAACACCTGGAACAAAAATACGAAGAGGTTTTAAAATCCGATTTAATCAAGGACGAAAAAACCGCTGAGGTGTGCGAAAAATGCGGCAAGCCCATGGTTATTAAAATCGGCCGCTTCGGCAGATTTTTGGCTTGCAGCGGTTTTCCGGATTGTAAAAACACCAAATCCTTAAATAACGGCTTTAATGGCCAAAAACAAAATTTCGGGCCTTGCCCCAAATGCGGCCTTGGCCAGATTGTCCGGAAAAAAACAAAAAAATGGAGATTTTTCTACGGCTGCAACCGTTATCCCGACTGCGACTTCGCTTCCTGGAAAAAACCGGAAAGCAAATCTGACTAGATTCTATCAAATCAGCGGCTCAGCGCCTTCTTTTTGCGGAGCGACTCCTTCTTCCTTGGCTTCGCCGGGCCTTTTGCCTTCAATAATGGCTTTTTCCTGGGCGCTCCGGAAAATGGTGGCTTCTTCTTCGGCAATGAGTTTTTTAGCCGCTTCGGAAGAAATTGTGAATTTGCGGCGCGAAGCTTCAATGATTTCCTTTTTAAACGAACGATGAGTGGGCGGCAAAACCTTCAAGGTTTCAGCCGAGAACGGATCGTATGTTTCGCCGTCAATGGTTTCTTTGATGTAAAATTCCTGCATGCCGAGGTTAATCATGTCTTTGGCTTTGAAAACCGGCTCCATTTCTGATTCCAAAACAGCGGCGTCTTCACCGCCGACCCGGAAAATGATTATGCAGCCGGTGTTGCCCAAAACCGCGGCCTGGACTCTTTCAATAATTTGGCCCATATATTGATGGGCAATGGTCAGACACAAGCCGTATTTGCGGGCTTCAGAGATGATATTTTCAAAAGTCTCGGTCACTAAGTTATGAAACTCGTCAACGTAAAGATAATAATCAATACGATCTTTTTCCGGCAAAGAGGCCCGGGCCATGCCGGCCTGCTTGATTTTAGTAATAAACATTGAACCCAAAAAACTTGAGTTTTCCTCGCCTAATCTGCCTTTGGAAAGATTGATAAAAATCAACTTTTTATTATTCATGGCATACTCCAAATCAATCTTGTTTTCTTTTTGGCCGAAAATATTGCGAAGCAAAGGGTCGGACAAAAACTGGCCGAGTTTATTAACCAAAGGAATAATGGCGTCGGTGTCAAACTTTTCCGACCAGTCGGCGAATTCAATGGCCCAGAAACGTTTAACCATGTCGTCTTCAATGTATTCAACGACTTTTTGGCGGTAATTGCGGTCAGTCAGCATGGAAATCATGCCCCGCATGGTAGCATGAGGATAATCAAGTAAAGCCAGACAAGTGAAACGGAAAACGTGCTCTAAGCGCGGCGTCCAGTTGGCACCAAACTGTTTTTCCATAACCTCAATCAAGCCCTGGGTCAATTGATGCTTGAAACTCGGGTCAATGTTAGCCAATGGATTGAAAGAAGCCGGATAATCTTTGTCAGTCGGGTCAATGATAATGACATCTTCAATTCTGTTTTCGGGAATAAAATCCAGAATGGCGTCAATAACGTCGCCGTGAGGGTCTATCAGGCAGGCGCCATGGCCATAAGCAATGTCCTGCCTTACAAAAAGTTCCAAAAGTTTTGATTTGCCGACGCCGCTTTTGCCGACGATGTAAACATGGCGGCGGCGGTCAAGCCGTTTGATGCCGAAAATAAACTTTTTCTCTTCAAGAGCGGCAACGTAATTGGTGCGGCCGATAAAAGAAACGTCTTTGGGGTCAACTTTGCCGTACATGGGCAATTCCGGCGGCGGCGGCGCATATTTAATTATCTGAATCTTACCGATTTTAGGCATAGGATTTAAATTACAATATTTCCAACTCTTTTAAAAACGACTCGTAAGCTCCGAGAAGCTCTTTGACGTCAACCGAAGAAATATTGAAATCAGGATTGTGAACAAGCTCATTCCGAATCCGATGAACCCGCCAAACTTTATCCAGCGTTCTCAATTCATGAGTGCCTAATTTTTCAAGCCGGTCAGCCATATGCTCACCCGGCAACCCCATTTTTTTCAGAATATTATCAACAAACTTGTCGGCCTCAATAATGCCGAGTTGGAAAGAGTGGGGCGGCGCTAAGCCGGCTTTCCTTAAAATTGTTTCCCATTGTTTTCTTATTCTTTCGTCTTTTTTCTGAACTTCTCTTTTCTTGGTCCGTTTAAAAACCGGCGAGCTGAATCCGGGTCGCAACCACCAGGATTTAATGAAAAACACAACAAAGGCGATAAAAAGAATAATATCAACGACAATAAATATAATTCTTATCACATAATAAATTTTGAGCCAAACCATGAATTTGTTGGAACTTATTTGAACTTATCCACCTCTTCCTCGCCGCCAAAAATAGCCAAACCGGCTGGCGGGCCGGCTTTCCGGCTTTCCACCCGCCTGATATGAGGCGCAGTCAAAACTACGGCTGTTGGCGGATGAAATAACGTAGCCACGCCCTCAACGTTCATCGCAAACCGTTTTGAATAAAAATTCCAGTTTAAAAATTTGGAAGTGATAAGCCGGCCCCACCAGGTTTCCGGCGGTACCTCGCGTTTCCGGTAATTGTAAAGAAGACGCTGCTTCCGATAATCATTGCGCCATTTCGGGAAAATATGAGGCCAATGCCAAATCCTGGTTCTGGTGCTCATCGGATAATTTTGAACAAAATCATTGAGATTTAAAGCGGCGTATTGCCTGAAAGAACCGACCAAACCGCGGCGGGCAAAGCTGTCATAAAACATGTCTTTGGGAGAAAGATAAATAAATCTAAGAAGGGTGGCAAAAGCGGGTTTGGAAAGATTTTGTTCAACTGCTTCCAAAATTTCGGTTTGACCAGGCGTCCGCATAATCGGCACTTGCCGCATCGCCGTCGTCATTCCAGTGCCCTCTTCGTCCTCAATTTTGGCAGCGGCTCTTAAAGTCATCAAAGCCGGCTCTTGAAGTTTTTTTACAAACCCGGTCCACTCTTCTCTCCATTCGGGCCCCAAAGGCGCTATCAACATTTGAATGCCGACAATTTCTTCTTTTTTGATTTTAGCCAGCACTTCCAAGAAAGTTGAGATGGGGTCAAACTGTTTTTCTTCGGCTTCATGCTCAAAGTCCGGATACATTTTTATGGGATAAGCATCTTCGCGCCTTAAAATCATTTCTGACCCCCACAACTCAAGATTTCTTTCATACAACTCTCTGGTGGTGGCCGGAAACGCTTTGGCATAATCCTCAACTTCAGCAATCTCAACATCCGGATAAAATGAAAAAAATGCCGCCTCAACAAGATTTCTCTGTTTGGCGTAAACTCTCGCGTAAAGATGGATTTCGCCGCCGAAACTCACCATTTCAAGACCAAACCAACGAGTCACTTCGCCGTCCCACCATTTTTCCCGAATGTCGCCTGCCACGTTGCGAAGCGAATGCATTGATTTTAAAACCTGTTCCATTGCCTGCGGGCTTTTGTTGACCTCCCGGGGGATGCGGAGTTCCAAAAGAACAAATTTAATGGAATTTTTGAAAAGTTCCTGGCGCCAGAAAAGCCAAATTGAAGTAAAAATCGGCCGCAAAATTAGGAAAACCCAAAGCCACCAGGTCCAAGCCAAAATTACCAAAATCCAATGCCAAATCTGAGCCCAACTAATCGACGGCAAAAATACCAAAAGAACGCCGCCGCCAATGACCACCAGAATCAACAAGACCCAAACCTCTTCTTTGCTGAAGAGTTCACCGATTATATCAAGAATGTGGTTTATTAAATCTCCGAGCATAATTAAACTCCGTTCGCTGAACCGAACTTATTAAAATTATACCAAGAAGAGTGAATTAAGGAAATGAAAAGCCGGATTTTATGCTTCTTTCACGTGATAGCGGCCGTCGTCCAGTCTCTTGAAGAAGCGGCGGTTCTGCAAACCAAGTAAAATTGTATTTTCTTTAAGAATTCTCTGCTTATTAACCATATTGACCACCTCTCTCGAAGCAAGGGGGCCTTTTGACCGTAAAATCCGGGCAATCACTTCTCTTACCGTCCCCGGCTCATAGCCTTGCTCGCGAAGGGCATACATTCCCCTGCCCACTAAAACAAAACGGCTGTCTTTGATGAGCTCATTATGAACCGTTTGAACGTGGGCCGGCTTCCTATCAAGACCGTAGCTGCCGATATAGCTAGCAATGCCTTCAAAATGAAGCGGCGCATTATATTTTCGCAAAACAAGATAAGCTTTATCGCGGATTGTCTTTGGCTCAATTTCGGGCCAAGCCCGCAAACCAACGTCGCCAAAAATATTCACGCCAAAATCTTTGGAGATGGAAAGAAAATGACAGTTATGAAATTCGCCGCACTCAGCTACGTAAATCTTATCGTCAAGAATTTTTTTCTTGTCGTTCGCTTTAAAGAAATTAGTCATGTGCTTCACGAACTCAAAAAACTTTTTCTTGGCCGCGTCGTTTGAATACCAAAACGGTTTCATGAAATCGTCTTCTCTGTAATAAAAGGGTTTGCCGCCGGTTAAGAAAATAAATCTCAATTTTTGGTCAAGATATTTGGCGTTGGATTTCGGCAGGAGCGAATGCTTTACTTCCGTAAGAAAACAATCGTCGCGCCGAACGTCACCGACGCTATTTAAATATTTGGCGGCAAATTCCAGAGTCGGACCGGCCTCTTCTTTAACCAGAGGATTTAATTTTTTGAGCGCCTGCTCCTCAATCTGACGAACGCGTTCTCTGGTCACACCCAATTCGTCGCCGATTTCCTGAAGAGTGGCTTTTTTGCCGTTTTTAAGCCCGAATCTGCCGGCAATAACTTTGCGGATTTTAGGGTTAAAGCCGGAAAGGACTTTATCAATAAATTGGTCGATGTTTTTAACCATGTTTTATTGTTTGAATTTTAGCATAATAAGTTTGTAGCGTCAAGGGATAGCTGTCAAGGGGTGGATAACTCTAAGGGCTGCCAGAGTTCCTGGGGCTAGAATTGGAAGTTTCCTCAAAATTGCTGGCGTTATTGTCCGTATCGCAACCATTGCCAACTGTTGCATCGCTTGAAGCTGGAACACAACTCCCCTGCCACCCTTTTCTTATCATACTCCGATTAGGACCGGGATTTACTGGGAAAACAGAACCCTCAATAAAAGCATTTTGAGCTTCGCCCCAAGCAACACTATCAATAATTATCCCTGTATCTTCGGGACCAAAACGAATAGCAATGCCGTTACTATCAGCTATACTTGCTGTTGTCGTTATATTCGGCATGGCAGAAATGCTGGTGTAAACGCTATTTGCCCAAAGATAAAAGCCAAAAGCCGGGATAAACGTATCAACTGTCCAGGATTTTATGGAATAATCGCTCGTTCCAGTTTGTGTTCGTTTCACAAGCCGATATCCCTTCAAGTTAAAAGGCTGTGATGTTGGATTATAAATTTCAACAAAATCATTAGTGGTCTGGCCAGCACCGCCCGTTATCTGAATCTGGCTTATTAAAATGTGATTAATATTGCTCTTTACTGTTTGCGATTCATTCGTTGTTTGTGAAGTTTGTGGAGGCGGCGCTGGAGGCGCAGGCGGAGTCAAAACAGGAGCCGGCGGTTGAGTCGGGTTTTGAACTTGAGACTCATTTGAACCGGGAGGCGAACTCGCTGATTTCGGCGTTCCGAAAATTTTTGGGGCGATCCCAGAACCACTGCCGCTGTAAGTATGCCATGATAAATCGTTTCCCCGCTCGGCTGTCCGATACTCCGGCCCTGCCGTGCCAGCCGGCCAACTCACCCCGTTTCCAACATTGGCAAAAATTTCATCAATAAGCGCGCAACTTTGACTAAAAAGTTTGAGCGCTTCATCTGAATTTTTTATGGCACCCGTAAATATTTTGTCAGCCGCCACTCCCGGCACAGAATTATCGTCTGTCCTTTCCAAAAGATAATAATTTCCCGGTTCAATAACGTCTTTGCTCCCAAAACTGACTTTTATACTTTTGTCTTTGCTTACCAGCAACCAACCGTCCAAATTAACGGCGGCGACGCTTTTATTTTTTAATTCTATCCATTCATCCGCAGTTTTCTCGCTGCCGGTTCCGGCCCAAGCCACTTCATTGATTAAAACCAAAAAAGACGGCGCCCGCAAAGGGTCGCCGCAGTCTTTACCAACATTGGAAGCTACGGTAATCTCGGCGTTTTTGCTCGTTTGGTAAGATATTTTGGGTTCTGAAACTCTGCTTTTTTGAAAGTTCTCGGATCCGCTACTGGTAAAATTGTCGGGAACACTGCCGCCTCCGGATATCCCAAGCGGTATTTCCTCAACAATCTTCCCTTGGCCAACATCCCCTTTTAATAAGACGGCTATTCTATTTAAAGAGCTCCTTACTAAAGAAGAGATTTGGGCTAAAAAGTCAGATTCGCCAACCGCGGCATTAACGCTGAGGTAAAAACCGCTTAAAAAAATAATCGCCGCCAGTGCGACGATAAGATAACGAAGCTTTTTCGGCTTTTGGGAACCGCTCTCTGGGGAAAAGCTTGGCTCGCCTTGTTCCGACATAAATTCATAATAACCCAGCTAATGTCCATTGCAAATCAAAAAAAAGACAAGTACAAATCTGCTATAATTAAATAAGGACAGGAAGCCGTACATGAAAGAAAATATTATAAACAAAAAAATCCGCTGGCTTGAAATTACCAACCCCTCAAAAAAGGAAATCCAGCAAATCCAAAATCAATTCCGCATTCATCCTTTAATTTCAGACGAACTTTTGGCCCCTTCGGACCGGGCAAAAATCGAAACTTACGATAATTACGTTTTTATTGTCTATCATCTTCCGATTTACAACATTCCGGAACAAACTTCCCGGCGGGCTGAAATTGACATTATCGCCACCAAAGAAGTTTTAATTACCGTCACTTATGAAACTCTTGAACCAGTGAAGCAATTTGGCCGGGATTTGGAAAAAAGAGCGCTTAAAAACATCAAATCAACGGCTGAACTTATTTATTACTTGCTTGAAGAAGTCAATGATTTTTCTTTGCGGCAGCTAAAACACGTTGAAAAAAAAGTGCATTACATTGGTGAACAACTCTTCAAACGCCTGGACCGAAAACTTTTGGAAGACATCTCGCGCATCAAAAGGGACATTCTGGATTTTTCAATTATTGCCGCTTCTCAAAGAACTTCTTTGGAATCTCTCAGCGCAAAGGGCCTGTTATTTTGGGGACGGGAAATGTACGTTTATTTTTCCGACCTTTTGGGCGATTTTCTTAAAGTCCATTATCTTCTTGAAAATCTCCGAGCCACCGTTGAATCTTACAGCCAAACCGTTTCCCAGCTTTTCGGATTTAAAACCTCGGAAATCATCCGCCGCTTCTCAATTCTCGGTTTTCTAACTTTTCCTTTAATTCTTTACGCAACGATTGCCCTTCAGCCAACGGTCGAAAAAACTTTTATCCATAATCCGGCCGATTTCTGGTTTATTTTCGGTCTTATCCTGATTATAGTGATAGGCCTGGCTCTTATTTTCAAGAAAAAAGGCTGGCTCTAATGCGATTATTTAATACCTTAACCAGAAAAAAAGAGCTTTTCCGGCCGTTAAAAAAAGGCACGGTCGGACTTTATACCTGCGGTCCCACAGTTTATAACTATGCTCACATCGGCAATTTCCGGACCTATATTTTTGAAGATGTTTTGCTACGAACCCTGATTCTTAACGGCTATAAAGTGAAACGAGTGATGAATATTACTGACGTCGGCCATCTTACTTCTGATGCCGACACGGGCGAGGATAAAATTGAAAAAGAAGCCAAGAAAGAAAAAAAATCGGTGTGGAATATTGCCAAGTTTTACACCAAAGCGTTCTTTAACGACTTTAAAGAACTTAACATCGAAAAACCAAAAATTATCGTACCAGCCACCAAATACATCCCCCAGCAAATTAAGCTTATCCAAAAACTGTTCAAAAAAGGCTTTGCTTATGAAACCTCAAAAGCAGTTTATTATGACGTTTCCAAATTCAAGAATTATACGAAACTTTCCCGCCAAAAACTTTCGGAAAAAATAGTTGGGGCGCGGGAAGAAATCATAAGCGATCCGGAAAAAAAGAGTCCCCAAGATTTTGTTTTATGGTTTAAACTTGTTGACCATTTTAAAAACCACGTCATGCGTTGGTCTTCGCCTTGGGGCGTTGGATTTCCCGGCTGGCATATTGAATGTTCGGCAATCTCAACGGCAATCTTAGGACAGCCTTTTGACATTCACGCCGGCGGCGTGGACCATATTGCCGTTCACCACACGAACGAAATCGCCCAATCAGAAGGAGCTCACAAAAAGCCGCTTGCAAAATATTGGCTCCACGGAGAACATCTCGTGGTGAACAAAGCCAAGATGGCCAAGTCAGCCGGCACTTTCATCACTATTGAAGATGTAAAGAAAAAAGAATTTGAACCGCTCGCCTACAGACTTTTTGTCCTGGGCGCGCACTACCGGAAAAAGTTAAATTTCACCTGGGAGGCGCTTCCCGCCGCCCAAAACGCCCTTCATAAACTCTACAACGAAGTGGCTCTCTTAAAAGACAAAAAAAATCTGGAAAAAAGAGAGAAAGGTGGCGCCCGAGCGCAACAATACCTTAAAAGATTCAAGGAGGCCCTTGCCGACGATTTGAATACGCCGCAAGCATTGGCTGTCCTCTGGGCAACCTTAGACGATAATCAACTCTCACCGCGTGAAAAACTCAACCTTCTCTTTTGGTACGATAAAGTGCTTGGCTTGGGACTTAAAAGCGTTAAAAAACCCGCTCCTGTCCCGTCACTGGTAGCGAGGTTGGCGCGGGAACGCGAGTTATTCAGAACTAATAAACAGTTTATCCAAGCTGACGCCTTGAGAAAAAAAATAAATCAACTAGGATACAAAGTAGAAGATACTCCTTCCGGTCCTTTTATCCAAAAAATAAATTAAATGCCAAAAAAAGATTCCTTAAAACTCCCGCCTCAAGACCTCGAAGCCGAGAGTTCGGTTTTGGGGGCATTGATGATTGACAAAACCGCAATCATAAAAGTTGCGGACATTCTGGCGCCTCGAGATTTTTATCATCCGACTAACCAAAAAATATACGAGGCTGTCCTGGAACTTTTTGAGCGCGGCGAGCCAATAGATTTGCTTACGGTTTCAAACCGGCTTAAAACCAAAGAACAGCTGAAGGATGTCGGCGGAACGGATTATTTAACCGAGCTTATAAGCGGCGTGCCCACCTCGGCCCACATCACCCGCTACGCTGAAATCGTGAAAGAGAAAAAAGTAAGGCGGGATTTGATTGAGGCTTCTTCGGAAATCAGTGAAAATGCTCTTGACCAAAATGATTTTGATGCCCTCCTTGATGATGTTGAGAAAAGAATATTCGGCATTTCCCAAAAATCCCGCACTCAAAAATTCATTCCCTTAGCCGAGGAACTGCCTCAAGCTTACGAAAGATTTGAAAAGCTGCATCGGGGCCAAGGCGAAACCCTGCGGGGATTGGCCACTCAATTCCACGGCTTGGATTCTTTGCTTTCCGGCCTTCAAAAATCAGACCTTATTCTTGTGGGCGCCAGACCTTCTTTCGGCAAAACAACTCTGGTTCTTGATATTGGCCGCCAAGCCGCTCTTCAGGGCAAATCAGTGGGCATTTTTTCCATAGAAATGTCCCGGGAACAGGTTATTGACCGCATTATTGCCGCTCAGGCCCAAATTCCGCTTTGGCGCCTGCGAACCGGCCGTCTGACCGACGATGTTGATTTTGCTTTAATCCAAAAAGCCCTGGACGACCTTTCCAAATGCTCGATTTTCATTGATGATACGCCTTCACCGACGGTTCTCCAGATGCGGTCAATGGCCAGACGACTGCAAATTGAGTACGGCCTGGACCTGCTCATAATTGACTATATCCAACTGATTCAGCCCCGAACTGAAAGCGAAAGCATAGTCCAACAAGTGACGGAGATTTCAAGAAACCTGAAATCTTTGGCCCGGGAACTTAACATCCCCGTCCTCGCCGTTTCCCAACTTTCGCGCGCCGTTGACCAAAGAGAAATAAAAATACCCCGCCTTTCGGATTTGCGGGAATCAGGCAGTTTGGAACAAGACGCTGATGTGGTTCTTTTCATTTACCGCAAAGACCGGGAAAGAATCGATTTGCCGGAAGAAGAGCAAAATATCGTGGAAATCATCATCGCCAAACACCGCAACGGTCCCTTGGGAAGCGTGAAGCTAAGATTTGACCCCGAGAAAGTAAGTTTCAAAAATATTGACGTTGTTCACAGCGAAACAGAGTAATCATGATTCCGGAGCCAATTAAAAAATTTATTGAAGCTTTCGCCAAGCTGCCGTCAATCGGACCGCGCCTGGCCACCCGCTTGGCGTTTTATTTAACCAAACTTGATAAGCCGACCTTAAATCAACTTGAATCGGCTTTTGACGATTTGAAAAAAGTTGAACGCTGCGAGCAGTGTTTTTTTCTCAAAGAAACCGGCAAAAAACTGTGCGCCATTTGCTCCGACCAAAAAAGAGACAAAACCACCATTGCCATCATTGAAAAAGAAACTGACCTTCTGTCCCTTGAAAAAACCCGTAAATTTATCGGCCACTATTTGCTTTTGGAAGAATTGCCCGAGAGGGGCGTTCTCGAACCAGCTCAAAAACTGCGGCTCCAGCATCTAAAAGAACGAATTAAAAAAGAATTGAACGGCAAAGCCAAGGAAATCATCATTGCTTTAAACCTGAACACCTTTGGCGATTTTACCGCCGATATTATCCGCCAGGAATTCAAAGATTTGGCGGAAAAAATCACCCGGCTTGGCCGGGGTATTCCCACTGGCGGCGAAATTGAATTTGCTGACGAGGAAACGCTGGGTAGTGCTCTTGAACGCCGAAATTAAACCTCGATTTATTTCAAATCGTTGTAGTGGTTGAAAATTTCGGTAGCGGAAAGGGCGCGGTTACAATTTCAGAGGGTCAAATCTCATAAAATTATACATTACAACACTGACACAAAATTATATGTTGCAGCGCTGACACTATAACATGTCATAGTAGGGGTACTATGCTATAGCATAGTACCCAGAGGGGCGGGTGGCGTTATTACGAACTTTACGAAGGAACTTTACGAAGTCGAACTTTATAAAATTACCATTAAAGATTGTCCGCTGCGGTCAGTTTTTAGTTTGTAGTTTTTAGTTTTGAGAAGACACATAGTTTTTAAAATCCGCACCACTATGCTATAGCATAGCACTCGTTAAGGTAAATAAATCGTCCCGTATTTCGTGCGCCGCGGTGTTCCCCGCCGTCTTGTTTTAACAAGAGCAGAATCAGGACTGTATTTTCTCCTTTTTCTTTCTTTTTTGCTACGTTCCAAATAGCTCCGGTAGCTCTTTTCGCTGACAGCTTTTTTGATGCCGCTGATGGTTTGCGGCGAAAGGTACAACTCCTCGCCGATCTGCCGATAGCTTTTACCGGCAATGAGTAAATCCAGAGCAGCGGCACGCATTACTAAATCGTGACGTTCGTGGGCGGTGATGAGCAACTGCGGCAATTCTTTAGATTCCGATATTTTCTGCCAGCAGGCGTCCTCCCACTCTTTAGAGGAGGGGTAGTCGCGCCTTAACGGCATCACCATAATTCTTTTTCTGCTTATTCTATTATCTGTAATTTTTTTGTCCATGCAGTTAGTATAACATACCGCTATGCTATAGCATAGCGGCCAGTTTTTTTATTATTTGTTATTAGCTGTAAGTTAAAGTTACTGAGTTAATTTGGTGTAATTATTTAGTGGCGTTGTAAATAATAGAAGATTCAGCATTAGAGTAATTTTACGAAGTTGAACTTCGTAAGATTCAAAGTTGAACTTCGTAAGATTCATAACCGCTATGCTATAGCATAGCACCTCCGTTCTTAAGACTAATCATTCATAACGCAGAACTAAAAAACCGGCGGCTTTCCTACTTGAGATCATTGTACATTGCTTGAATCTCGGTTGCTGATAAAGCCCTGTTGTAGATACGGACTTCGTCAAGTGTTCCACTAAAGTCAAGACTGGTATCAGAATCAGAAATTCCCAGCGATTGTCCCGCGCTACTTTGAATAGTAGTTCCCGCCCATGTTGAAGTACTCCGAAGTATGCCGTCTCGGTATAAACTTAAAAGTTTTGCCGTATTATCCCAAGTCATTACAACGTTGTACCAGGTTCCCGTACTCATTATGGCTGTATCATCCACATATGGCCAACTTGTACCGTTATAGAGATAACCTCTAAATCGGTTGGAACTTTCAATAATGAGCGCGTAATTATAATTACCTCCCTTTCTCACCATATTGTGGCGCACACCGTTTACTAGTGTTGCATTTACCCAAACTCCTACTGAAAGACTTCCTATAATATTAAGACTTGTAGAATCTCCCACACTTACCCAATCTGCATTGCCACTAAAACTTAAACACCCGCCCGCCTTGCAACTCGACCCCGACTGCCACGTCGGGCCGTTTGTGAGGATGCCGGTGTTGCCTATCCCTGACGCGTCGACCGTACTGGTACCTGTTCCTTCGTCCAAGTGCCAATAGCCGACAAGGTTATTTTCAAACCGGCTGGTGGTGAGACCGAAAGTATTGAAAATAATGTCGCCGACAAAAGAATCTTTTCTGCCGGTGACCAGAGAAATTATTTTATTCCCGGGAAGCTGACCGGAAATGGCCGAAAAAACCAAATCATAAGTTGAGGAAGCCGGCGGCTCGGAAAATTTAATTCCCCGGCTCAAAGAATACATTTTGCTCACCGTACCCAAAGCATAACTGGGGCCGCTAAAGACCTCGTATTTTTGAATGGCGGGCAAATTACTGAACCTAATCCCCCACTGCTTGCCGCTTTCCTGAGTAATGGATTTGTTTTGAGTGTCCCGGATGACTGAAATAAATTCATTGAGGGTCTGTTTTAAATTCTGACTGCTTCGCTGGCCGCTTAATCCCAAAACCGTTGCTCCTCCTATGAACACAATCAGGGCCAGGGTGATAATGAGCTCAATTAAAGTAAAGCCCTTCATTAGAACTGGGTGGTTAACTGGTAAATCGGGACAATAATTGACAGGGCGATTATGCCGATAATGGCGCCGATAAACAAAAGCAGGACCGGTTCCAGGAAAGAAACCAGGGCCTTAATTGAACTGTCTATCTCTTTAATGTAAAAATCGCTTAAAGTAACAAGAACTTCGTCAATCCGGCCGGTTCGCTCCGATATGGCCATTAAATTAACGACTGTCCGCGGGAAAAACCGCTCGCGCCTGAAAGCCTCGCCCAAAGTGAGACCCCTGGCCAATCCTTCTTTTGAAACCCTGATTAAACTTTCCCGCAGTTCAAAATTGCCAACCGCATCGGCCGTAATCTCCAACGCTTCAGTAATGGGCATGCCGGCCCGAATCAAAGCGGAAAGAGTTGCGGCAAAACGCTGGAGCGCCGTTTTCCTTAAAACCTCCCTGATAATGGGAACCCTCGTGATAATATCAAATAAAAATTTCTTGAAAATTAAAGAGGAAAGATAAAACCTCACAAAGACAATGGCCAGAACAACCAGCACCCCCAAAATGTAAAACAAATTATCGCTGATAAAAAGTCCGACGCCAAAAACGATTTTTGAAAAAAGCGGCGGCTGGAAACCGCTCTCAATGAAAACCCTGGCAATCTTGGGAAGGGCAAAGGTTACCAAAAAAATCAGAATCAAGGATGAACCTACGAGGAGAATGACGGGATAAATCAAAGCGCTTCGAATCTGATCTGTTAACGCTTTTTGTTTGGCCAGAGATTCCGACAATTCTTCAAAAATTTTCTCAAGATTGCCCGAAGCTTCGCCGGCTCTAATGAGATTAATGTAAACTTGGCTAAAAATTCTCGGGTAACGCGAAAAAGTTAAATGAAAAGGCAGGCCTTTTTCCAAATTGGAACGAATCTCAAGTAAAAAAGCCTTAACCGCCGGCTTATCAAAATCTTCAATTAAAATATTAATGGCCTGGAGGAGACTGGTGCCCAACTTGAGCATTAAAGCCAAATACTTTGAAATAAAGACCTGGTCGGTAAGATTTATCTTGCCTTGGAAAATTTTTGTAAAACTGGCAAGGGAAGGTTTATCAAGCTGCCGGACGCTTACCGGTTTTAATCCTTTGGAAGCCAAGAAATCCAAAACTTCGGCTACGTCCTTAGCTTCATACTCGCCTTCGGTAACTCCGCCGTCTTGTTGTGACGCAATGTAATTAAATTTCATATGTATATTGGCATCGCATTATTCACGAATGACTCTAAACAATTCCTCAACGGTGGTTAACCCCCGCTCGACCTTGCGCAAACCGTCTTCAAACATTGTCTTCATGCCTTCGCTCTTGGCCAATTTTTTTAAATTGTCCAAAGAAAATTCTGGGCTGATAATTAATTTACGAACCGACTCGCTTACGTTTAAAACCTCGTAAATGCCTATTCGGCCGAGATAGCCGGTGTAATTACATGACCGACAGCCTTTCCCTCGATAAAAAGTTTTGGGCAATTTCAGGTTTTCGGCGCCAATACTCAACTCTTTCAACTGCTCGTTAATGACATAGGTAACTGCCTTATCCGGCACATAAGATTCAATGCAGTCCAAGTGAATGCGGCGAGCCAATCTCTGGGCGCTTATGGCATTCAGGACCGCAGCCACTAAAAACGGCGGCACGCCCATATCAACCAGCCGGGGAACGGCCGTAGACGCGTCAACTGTGTGCAAGCTTGATAAAACCAAGTGGCCGGTCAGAGCCGCCTGAACCGAAATGTCGGCGGTTTCCGAATCACGAACCTCGCCGACCATAATAATATTCGGGTCTTGGCGAAGAATGGAACGGAGTCCGGAAGCAAAAGTAATGCCGGCCGCCACATTAACCTGCATTTGATTTAAATAGCGCATATCGTATTCAATCGGGTCTTCAATGGTGACAATATTAACCTCGGGCCGATTCAAAATACTCATTAAGGAGTACAGCGTCGTGGTTTTTCCGCAACCGGTTGGACCGCAAACCAAAACCATGCCGTAGGTTTTCGTAATCGCTTCTTCAAGTAATTTAATCGTATCTTCAAGGATGCCTAATTCACCAAGAGAAAGGGGTTTTTGGGCGGCAGACAAAAGCCGCATCTCAACTTTTTCGCCGTAAAAAGTCGGAATCACCGAAACCCGGACATCAATAATAACCGTACCAACCTTGTAGCGAAAGCGGCCGTCCTGGGGATGAGTGTGTTCGTCAAGACGCAAACTGGAAAGCAGTTTGACTCTCGCCACAACCGCGGTATGAACTTCCTTGGGCATTCTGATAATTTCGTGCAAAATCCCGTCAATCCGGTAACGAATAAGAACGATGTCTTCCAAAACCTCAAAATGAATATCCGATGCCCGCGAAGAAATGGCGTAGGTCATTAAATTATCAACCAAAGCAACTACCGGCAGGTCGGCCGCGGCTTCGGCGAGCGTTCCCCTGGCCTTGGACTGGAGCGAGGAACGAATACTTTCTTCAATAATCTTCTTATAATCCTGGGCTTGCTCCCGGCCGTAAAGCAAAAATCCCCTGTTCAAATCCTCGTCAGAAGCTAAAAACGGTTTAACTTTACCGCCTAACCGGAGTTCTAAAAAATCAACCGTCTCAAGATCGGTCGGGTCTTCCATGGCCGCATCAAAACTGCCGTCAGCTTCTCTTGCAAAAACAATAACCCGTCTGCGCCGGGCGATTTCCTGAGGCAATAAATTCAAAAATGATTCATTGATGCCCGTTGTTCCCAAATTAATCCGGTTAACGCCGAGAGCTTTAGCTAAAATTGAAAAATAAAAATCCCGGCTGATAAGATTTTGAGAAATCAAAAGGTCAATGGTGTTTTGTTTTTGACGTTCGGCTTCGGCATTGATTCGGTCAAAGGCCTGCGCATCAAGAATGCCTTCGCGAGTAAGAAGTTCTCTAAGTTTATTGGGCGGAAGAATAAGCATTTCTTTAAAATTATAACACAAATGAAAAACCCGACCTAAGGCCGGGATTTTTCTATTTTCTTAGAGGAATTTTAAAGGGTTAAACTGCTGCCAACCTCATACCAGTTGGGATTGTCACCGCCGTCTTTTGATTCAACGTCAGAACCGCCGCCATTTTTGTATTTACCGCTTTCCATATTGGCATTGATTTCATAATACGGACCGCTAGTAGCTACTGACTCATCACAAGCATAAGCATAAAAGTGATTGCTGGGGCTGGTCACGCTGTTAACCGGGTCTCTTGGTTCACGACTAAAAGGCGAACCGCTTGAAATCGAGGTAAAATTTATATCAACCCAACCGCAAGGCGCGGCACTGCAACCAGCCGTACTGTTAACGCCGTAAAGGTCGTATACTATTGTGCCGGTGCTGCTTCGAACCGCAAACGGCGTGGTTGGAGTTCCAGCCGTAACTCTTCCCGCTGAATTACTGCAATTACCCAAATCAGGCGCAGCCACATCAGCTAAATACAAAGAGATGGCGCTGTTTAACGAGGACAAGTCTGAAATTCTTGCCGAATCGCGGCCCTGCCGCAAAAGCTCAGCCGGGTTTAACACCAAAACAACCACGGCGGCCAAAACCGCCAAAATAGCAATGACCACTAAAAGTTCTATCAGGGTGAAACCTTTTTTCATTAAACTCCTAAAGAGTCAAACTGCTGCCAACCTCATACCAATACGCATTATCGCCGCCGTCTTTTGATTCAACATCAGTAGCACCGCCGCCATTCCTGTACTTGATACTCTCCATATTGGCGTCAACTTCGTATTGCAAGGTGCTGCTGCTGCAACCATAGGCATAAAAGTAGGACGTGCTGTTAACCGGGTCTCTTGGTTCACGCCCCAAAGGCGAACCGCCTGTGACTGCAGTAAAATTTATATCAACCCAACCGCAAAGAGTCGAAGCAGTACAAGCCGGCGTGCTGCTCACGCCATAAGAATCCACTGTTGATGTTGTTGTTGAAGCAGAACCAATAAACGGCGCGGTTGAAGAATCGGCTGTCATTCGGGCTTTGGTGCAAGCACCAAGCACGGGTGTAGTGACGTCAGCTAAATACAAAGAAATGGCGCTGTTTAACGAAGACAAGTCTGAAATTCTTGCCGAATCGCGGCCTTGCCGCAAAAGCTCAGCCGGGTTTAACACCAAAACAACCACGGCGGCCAAAACCGCCAAAATAGCAATGACCACTAAAAGTTCTATTAAGGTGAAACCTTTTTTCATTTATCTTATTTTAACACACATTGGGGGGGTGGAATTGATAGTTATCCACAGACATTTAAACCTTTAAAAAGGCTTTTATTTTAGAAACCAAATCTTCAATCGATACCTTTGCTTTTATAAAATAGCCGATGGCGCCCAGGGATTGACCTCTTTCCACATCGCTTTCCTGGCCTAAATTGGAAATAACCACAATGGGCGCTTTTTGAAATTGAGGGTCTTTTTGAAGCACTTCCATTAACTCAAAACCGGAAATTTTGGGCAAAATAATGTCCAAAAGAATTAAATCCGGCTTGTTCTCTTTCAAAATATTTAAGGCTTCTTCGCCGTCTCTGCCTAAAAATACGCTGATGCCTTCTTTTTCCAAACGCTGTTTCAAAAGATTGGCTAAAAGCGGTTCGTCTTCAACCAAAAGAATGGACTTTTTATCAGCCATAAGTTGATTATAACATGAAACGGAGTTAAAAACTTTTTCAGTTGTCCCAACCAACCGAGACTTAAGGCTTATCGGTCAACGCCTTCTCCGACTTTGCGTCGGAGATCGACACGAACTTACAAGAGGTAAACTAACGGCTGTTAGATTGCGTTGTAAGTTTTAATTTAATTAATCCACGAGCAGCTTCCGCTACCCGTGCCTTGTTACGACTTAACCCATGTCACCGAGCTTAGGCTAACTCCGACTTGCGTCGGCCCTTCACCTACTCCCGGCTCCCTTGGTTTGACGGGCGGTGAGTACAGGACTCGAGAACGTATTCACCGCGGCCTGCTGATCCGCGATTACTAGCGATTCCGACTTCATGAGGGCAAGTTGCAGCCCTCAATCTGAACTGAGGCCAGATTTAAAGGATTGGCTCCGCCTTACGGCTTCGCGACCCGTTATGCTGGCCATTGTAGCATGAGTGTAGCCCAGGGCATCAAAGGGCCATGCGGATTTGACGTCATCCTCACCTTCCTCCACGTATAACGTGGCAGTCTCCTCTGACACTTATAACAGAGGATAAGGGTTGCGCATGTTACCTCATTTAAGAGAGCGCCTCACGGCACATGCTGACGGCAACCATGCAGCACCTGTGCTTTTGTCCTTAAGTAAATAAAGACAACAAACCTTTCGGCTTGTCTTCAAAAGCATTTCAAGCCCTGGTAAGGTTTCTCGTTTGCCATCGAATTAAACCTCATGCTCCACCGCTTGTGCGAGTCCCCGTCTATTCCTTTGAGTTTTAGCCTTGCGGCCGTACTTCCCAGGCGGCTGATTTAACGCGTTAGCTACGCCACCCCGAGGGTCGATACTCGAGACAGCTAATCAGCATCGTTTAGGGCGTGGACTACAAGGGTATCTAATCCTTTTTGCTCCCCACGCTTTCGCGCCTCAGGGTCAGGAACGTCCCAGCAGAATGCCTTCGCCTTTGGTGTTCCGCACGATATCAACGGATTTCACCCCTACACCGTGCGTTCCATCTGCCTCTAACGCCCTCTAGATATGCCGTTTCCCATGCAGCCTCACCGTTGAGCAGTGAGATTTAACATGAGACGCGCCTATCCCCCTACGCGCCCTTTACGCCCAATAAATCCGGATAACGCTTGGAGCCTTCGTATTACCGCTGCTGCTGGCACGAAGTTAGCCGCTCCTTATTCCTACGGTACTATCAGCGCTGATGTTGCCATCAGCACTTTATCCCGTAGAAAAGCAGTTTACAACCCGAGAGCCTTCATCCTGCACGCGGTGTCGCTCGATCAGGCTTTCGCCCATTGTCGAATGTTCTTGACTGCTGCCACCCGTAGGTGTATAGCCCGTGTCTCAGTGCTAATCGTTGGGGAACAGCCTCTCAGCTCCCCTACCCGTCGTAGCCTTGGTGAGCCATTACCTCGCCAACAAGCTGATAGGACCTAGGCCGCTCCCAGAGTGGCTTGCGCCTTTACCCCTCGACCTTGCGGTCTCGGGGACTATCGGGAATTAGTTCGCCTTTCGGCGAATTATGCCCGTCTCCGGGGTACGTACCAGGGTATTACTAACTCGTTCGCCACTATACTTCGGCCTTGCGGCCTCAGTACCGTTCGACTTGCATGCCTTATCCACACCGCCAGCGTTCATCCTGGACCAGGATCAAATCCTCGAAAAAAAAATGATATTGGGACAACTTAAAAAATTTTTAACACAATGAATTTTCAAAGACCATTCAGAACCGAAAATTAGCCTCCACAGCAAGAATAATTATAGACAAGAGTAAAGACTTGTCAACCCTAAAAAACAATGCTAATATCGTAGACAATTACTATGAAAAAAGACATCCACCCCCAATATTATCCTAATGCTAAAGCCCATTGCGCTTGCGGGGCGCGTTTTACCCTTGGTTCAACCAAACCGGAAATCAAAGTTGAAATTTGCAGCAAATGCCACCCCTTTTATACCGGCCGGGAAGAACTGATTGACACGGCCGGTCGGGTAGAAAAATTCAAAGCCAGAAAGGTAAAAGCCGCCGCGCATACGAAAGTACAAAAACATACAAAAGTACGAAAAAAGAAAGTTTCGTAAACATGGAACTTGAAGTTAAAAACAGAACTACCCTCGGCAAAAAAGTCAGGGGTTTGAGACGAACCGGCATCATACCCGCCGAAGTTTTTGGCCGCGGCCTCCAAAACCGGCATTTAAGCGTACCGGAAAAAGATTTTGTAAAAATTTACAAAAAAGCCGGCGAACACACGGTTCTCACTCTCTTAACCGAGGACGATAAAAGAATTCCCGTTCTTATCTCTGACGTCGTCTATCATCCCATCACGGAAAAAATCTTAACCATTGATTTCCATCAAATAAGAATGGATGAGAAAATCCAAGCTAAAATTCCGATTGAATTTGCGGGCGAAGCGCCGGCCATCAAAGCGGGCTTCATATTAGTCAAGGTTTTAAGTGAAATTGAAATTGAAGCCCTGCCTGCCCAATTGCCCCATAAATTTGACGTTGATTTGAGCGTTTTGGAAAATCCCGGCCAAAGCATCCATGTTCAAGACGTAAAAATCCCGGCAGACGTAAAAATTTTAACTCCGCCTGAAACAGTGATTGTCACGGTCACTCAAAAAGCCAAAGAAGAAATGGAGGTGCCGCCAGCTCCAGCCGAAGGCGCCCCAACTCCGGAAGCCGAAGCTGTCCCCCAAACAACTCCGGCCGAAGAACAACCTAAAGAGTAAATGCGGGTTTTATCTTAATACTTCAAGCCGTACAAAGGCTGAATTTTATCGTTATAATTAAAAGGATGACAAAATCAAAAACCAAAACCTTATTATCAATAATCGTTATTTTTGCCTGCCTTCAGGTGTTTGGTTATTTTCCTTTGGCTTTGGCTGTGGAAAACCAGGACCAAAATGCGCCGGCCGAGCAAGAAAATGACCAAAACAAACAAGAACAAAGAGAAGAGCTTGAACGGCAACTGGCTGACCTTGAAAAACAAATTGAAGAACACCAAAAAACCATTGAATCATATCAAAAACAAGGCAAGACGCTGAAAAACGAGATAAACGCCTTAAACGCCAAAATTGAAAAATTAAATCTCCAGATTAAAGCGGTCAACTTAAGCCTCTCCAAACTAAACCAGGAAATCAACAACACCCAAAAGCAAATTAATACGACCGAAAATAGAATTGACACCCATAAAGACGCCATTTCAAAAACGATAAGAAGCTTGTACGAAGCTGACAATCAAAGCTTGTTCGTAATTCTTGCCGGCAACCCGACCCTTTCGGCTTTTTTTGACAATTTAAACAACTTGACTTTGATTCAAAACAATCTCCGAACCGCTTTAACCGAGATTGTAAAACTCAAACAAGAGCTTCTTGAACAAAAACAGGAATTGTCTCTTGAAAAAGAGGATACGGAAAACCTGAAAGCCATCCAAGAAGCCCAAAAGAAAAACGTTCAGGGAAGCCAAGCTGAAAAAACCAATCTCCTTAACGTTACCAAAGGTAAGGAATCCGAGTACCAAAAACTTTTGCAAAAGACAAAAGAAACGGCCGCTCAAATCAGAAGCCGAATTTTTGAACTTTTGGGCGGCGGCGAACTAACTTTCGAAAAAGCTTACGACTACGCGAAGCTTGCCGAAGGAGCGACCGGTGTTCGGGCAGCTCTTATCCTTGCTGTTTTGAACCGCGAATCCCTTCTCGGAAAAAATGTCGGCCGATGCTCGTACACGACCGCCATGCACCCCACCCGCGACACGCCGTACTTTCTTGAACTCTTGAAACGTCTCAATATTGACCCAAACTCAATAGTCGCTCAGGTGTCGTGCCCTAATCCGCACGGTACCTATGGCGGCGCCATGGGACCTGCCCAGTTCATCCCTTCTACTTGGAAGCTCTATGAATCAAAGATTACCGCAGTCACCGGCAATAACCCGCCGTCACCGTGGAACAACGCAGATGCGTTTGCGGCGACCGCCGTCTATATGAAAGACCTCCTCGAATCCTCAGGCTGCAAGAGCTACGCCGACCAAAATCAGAACGTTCTTCCCTATCAAGCGCTTCTCGAGCGGTGCGCGGCGGCAAAGTATTATGCGGGAAGCCGCTGGTACACCTACCGTTTCTGGTACGGCGAACCAGTCGTTGTGAAAGCGAACGAGTACGAAGATGATATCAAAATCCTGACTTCGAACGGAGCGTAATGTAAAAGCCTTACGATTTCGTGAATGCTTTTATTATTGGTTCCAAATCGCCCTCTAATATTTTTTCTATGTTGTGGAACTTTTTACCGATTCTGTGATCAGTAATTCTGTCCTCGGGGAAATTATACGTCCGAATTTTCTCCGCCCGCTCGGCCGAGCCAATCTGCTCTTTTCTCATGCTGCCCAATTTCTTCGCTTCAGCTTCCCGCTGAATCTCATAAAGTTTTGCCCGAAGAAGATTCGTTGCTAATTCCCTGTTTCTGGCCTGGGAACGTTCGTTTTGGGATGCCACCACAATGCCGGTGGGGATATGACGAATGCGAACCGCAGTTTCAACTTTGTTCACGTTTTGACCACCCGGTCCGCCTGACCTGAATAAAGTAAGTTCTAAATCCTGCGGTTTAATTTCCAATTGTTTTGATTCAATTTCGGGAAGAATTGCTACCGAGGCAGTAGAAGTATGAACTCGGCCAGCCCGTTCTGTTTCGGGAATGCGCTGAACGCGATGAACGCCTGACTCATGCCGTAAGGCCTCATAAACGCCCTCACCTCCAATCTCGGCAATAAACGTTTTATAGCCCCGAACCGAACTGGCGCTGAAATCCAAAATCGTAAACTGCCAGCCGCGCCGGCCAGCATATTTTTGGTACATCCGAGCGAGGTCGCCGGCAAAAAGCGAGGCTTCTTCGCCGCCAGTACCAGCTCTTATCTCTAAAATAACCTTATTAACATCACTTCCCATGTTACCTATTTAATCTTAAAATTATTATTAAGACAAGCTCCGTAATAATTTATGTCTAAAAGCGAAAAATTTAAAACACAGGCGTGGGTCGTGGCGGTCAGTATGGGCTACGGCCATCAGCGGACTGCCTACCCCCTTCGCGAACTTGCCCCGCAAGCTAAAGTCATTTATGCCAACGACTACGAAGGCATTCCTGAAAGCGATAAAAACATTTGGCAAAGCAGCCGGAGGTTTTATGAATTTATGTCCAACTTTAGAAAAATCCCGCTAATCGGGCCTTTTTCTTTTTATATTTTCGACCGATTTCAAAAAATATTGAGCTTTTACCCGAAAAGGGATTTGTCGGAATCAACTTTTGTCCTCCAAAGAATTTTTGAACTTATAAAAAACGGCTGGGGCAAACATTTAATTGAAACTTTGTCTCAAAATCCTTTACCGCTTCTGACCACGTTTTTTACGCCGGCCTTTATGGCTGAGGTTTACGAATACCCCGGGGAAATCTATTGCATTATCTGCGACGCTGACATTTCCCGCATTTGGGTTTCCTTAAACCCGGGAACAAGCCGAATCAAATATCTCGCCCCTACCGAGCGCGTGACCGAACGGCTTAAACTTTACGGCGTCAAAAAAGAGAATATTTTCCTGACCGGTTACCCTCTCCCAAAGGAAAATTTGGGAACGCCAGCCTTTGAAACATTGCGAAAAGACGTAGGAAAACGATTGATGAATCTTGACCCTCAAGGAAAATATTGCAAAACTCACTTTGCTTTAGTCAGAACCTATCTCAGCGATTCATTGAAGCGACCGAGTCGACCGCTTACGATATTATTCTCGGTCGGCGGAGCCGGCGCTCAAAAAGAAATCGCTCTTAAAGCCATAAAAAGCCTGGCTCAAAAAATAAAAACCTCTGAAATTAAATTCATTGTTTCGGCCGGCACCAAAAGCGCGGTGCGCGATTATTTTGAAAAAATGCTCCGCGCCCTGAACATCAAAATAAATTCAACGGAGGGCGTCCAAATCCTCTACGAACCGAACGTCCAAGATTATTTCAAAAAGTTCAACGAAACTTTAAGAAAAACCGACATTCTCTGGACCAAACCCAGCGAGCTGTCGTTCTACTCCGCCCTTGGCATTCCCATAATCATTGCTTCTCCTCTGGGTTCCCAGGAAACGTTCAACCGCGACTGGCTTCTCGCTAAAGGTTCGGGCATTGCTCAAAACGACCCGGTTTATACCAATGAATGGCTTTTTGACTATTTGAACGAAGGCCGGTTCGCCGAAGCCGCCATGGAAGGGCTTTTGGAAACCGAAAAACTAGGGACTTTTAATATTGAAAAAATAATCAGCCGAAATCAAAAATGACTTGGCTTTTAATCGCGGTTGGCGGCTATCTCTTAAACGCTTTTTCGGCGCTCACTGATAAATTTTTGCTCAAGCGGACCATTCAAGAACCGGTGGTTTATGCTTTTTTCGTGAGCGTCTTGGGGCTCATTGCTTTTGTGTTTGCACCGTTTGATTTCCGATTTCCGGGTTTTTCGATTTTTCTGATTAGTCTTGCTGCCGGCCTGACTTACGTGGCGGCGCTCCTTATATTTTTCTCGGCTCTCAAACGCAGCGAAGCTTCTATTATTGTTTCAACTGTCGGTGGACTAACGCCGCTTTTTGTCTTTGTCTTTGCCGCAATTATTCTCCGCGAAATCTTATCAACAATCCAAATCATAGCGTTTTTTGTGATTTTGGTCGGCACTTATTTAATTTCCAAAGAAACCAGTCTTAGAAACAAAATATCCAAACAACTCTTATTTTGGACTCTTGCGGCCGGACTCCTTTTCGGACTATCTCATGTTCTTAGTAAATTTGTTTACATTAATCATTCATTTGGAAGCGGCATTATCTGGCGGAGCATCGGAATGTTTGCGGGGGCTGCTATTTTATTCTTAATCCCGGGGAACCGTGAAAAAATCATTAAAGAAATAAAGGAGTCAGAAGTAAAAATGAGCGGTCTTTTCTTGGGCGGGCAACTTGCGGCAGCCTTGAGTTTTATTTTGGTAAACTACGCATTTTCCTTGGGCTCGATTGCGTTGGTGAACGCTCTCGCCGGCATCCAATACGTTTTCTTGTTTTTACTTGTTATTTTCCTCTCAAAAAAACACCCTCAAATCATCAAAGAACCTCTGACTAAAAAAATAATTTCGCGTAAAATTGTAAGCCTCACCTTAATAGTCGGCGGCATATTTATTCTGCTTATTTAAATGAAGAGAAAAATCAAAATTATAATTTTGGCAGTTGCCCTCGTTCTCCTGATCTATTTTATAAGCTGGCAACTGGATTTCAGCCAAGGCAAAGAACCAAGTTGGGGCGCCACTTTTAGCCAATATTATGCCCAGGAACTATTAAAACTGGACTGGCAAAAAACCTATGAATCTATTTTAAATGATTTTAACTTCAAAAAATTACGTTTGGTTGCTTATTGGCAATATTTGGAACCGAAAAATAACCGGTTTAATTTCTCTGATTTGGACTGGCAAATCAATGAAGCGGAAAAAACCAATAAAGAGGTGATTTTGGTTATTGGTTACCGCGTCCCCCGCTGGCCAGAATGCCACGCCCCAGAATGGTCTCGGGGTTTAAGCAAAGAAGAGTGGCAAAAAGAATTTCTCAGCTATCTCCAAAATATTGTTGAACATTATAAAACTTTTGAGGGAGTAAAAGCCTGGCAAGTGGAAAACGAACCGCTTTTATCTGTTTTTGGCAATTGCCCGCCCACAGATATTGAATTTTTAAAAAAAGAAATTGCTTTTGTAAAATCACTCGACCCATCGCGACCAATAATAATAACCGACAGCGGCGAAATGAGTTTTTGGTTCCGCACCGCGCCCTTGGGCGATATTCTAGGCACGACTCTTTACAGAGTGGTTTGGAATAAATTTACCGGACCCTGGAAACATTTTTATCCGCCTGCTGCTTATACTTTACGGGAATATATTGCCAAAAAACTTTTCAAAACAAAAGATGTAATTATCTCCGAACTTCAAGCCGAACCCTGGGCATCGGGCGGCGGCAACATTGCCGAAGTTACATTTGAAAAGCAAACCCAAAGTTTTGACCTAAAACAACTTGAAAACAACCTTGAATTTGCAAAACAAACCGGTATTAGAGAAATCTATCTTTGGGGCGTGGAATGGTGGTACTGGCGAAAAGCCAATGGAGACGAAAGTTGGATTGAAACTGGCAAAAAAACTTTAAATTTTATTGAACAACCTTAATCGTCCTGCCGCTACTTTTTCCATTTCTTCAATGACTTCGGGCATTACTTTATAAGGCGCGACTTCGTGGGCGTGCTTTTTCAGAGATTTTTCCAATGCTTTTCGCCAGGCAGCGCGGATTTCGGTTGAAATATGAATAATGGAAATGCCGGCATCAATGGCCGCCGTAAAATCTTCATCCCTAATTCCCGAACCGCCGTGAAGCACTAACGGAACCTTGACCACTTGCCTGATAATTTTAATCCGCGGAATATCAAGACGCGGATTCGGCGCGTTTTTCAGCATCCCGTGAATATTGCCAACGGCCGGCGCCAGCAAATCAACGCCGGTCTCTTCTACAAATCTTAGGGCCTGCTCCGGCGTTGTTAAATCGCCGGGCATAACCGCGGCGCCTTTTGGCAGCTCCTCTAAAATCTCTGAAGAGCTCCCAATATAACCCAGCTCTCCTTCAATAAGCACTTCATGATTTACGCTTTTGGCAAGAATCACGGCTTGTTTTGTCAGGCGGATATTTTCCAGAAAAGGCAGTCTGCCGCCGTCAAAAAGAATGGAATGAAAACCAACCCGGGCCGCTTCCCTCACTTTTTCCAAAGAATGAGTGTGGTCGGCATTGGCATAAATCCAAAAACCGTGCGGTCGGCCGTGCTCGCTGTTGTAGCTGGCAATTAAGTCGCGGAAATGATGAAGGCCGAAATACTCGCGCTCCCCTTCAGAAACACCGATAATCACCGGCACGTCTAATTTCCGGGCGGCGTGGGTAACCGCCTTGAGCTGCTCAAGATTGCCGACATTAAAATGGCCGATGGCAATTTTCTTTTTTTCGGCTTCTTCAATAAGTTTTCTTAATTTTTTCATCCCCCACATAACAAAGACTGCAATGTTACCGCGTTCCTTGTTTATATTTTAACGACGACTTTTTTAGAAACATATTTATAGTCTTTGTTATGTGGGGGATTCATGCCTCAAAATTTGATTGTGCCTTTATCAAAGTTTTGGATTAAAAGTTCCTCCATTTTCTCCTCGCCGCCGACATACCCCTCAAAAATCTTGACCCACATTGCTTCACACTGGTGATAAGTAAAAAACTCCTCTCGGCCTTCCATAAAAGAAACCAGGGACATGGCATTGTCTTCCAAATCAAAACTCACCACTTCGTCCTTTTCTTTATTGCTAAAGAGTCCGCCAATCCAATCAAGGTCATGCCATAATTCCAAATCCAAATCATCGTACTCCAGGGCAAAACGCGCCAAATCTCGTTCTCCTCTTGCCCAGTGCATTGATTCAGGATTGACTCGCGGTAAGAGGAGCCGCGGGTCTTTTGGATTTATTTTTGCCAAATAACGCTGGGCGATAAGCCATTCGCCTGAGCCGACTCTTTGAATTTCCGGCACATCGCCGCGCAGTAATGACTTGAATTTTCCGGGAAAATTTTTTTCAGTGCTGTATTTTTTGAAAAGCTTGGAGTAAAAATCAATTTCGTGAAAATAATGCAGAAGCAAGGCAAAATCACGCAGGAACTTGCCGGGAATATCCATTTTTATCGGATTCAAGAATATAATCCCGAATTCTTTCAAATGGCTGACGTTATGATGTTTTTTAGCCACAAATTTCTTGCTGACATCAAGCCACTGAGGCCCCAGCACCTTAAGCTCAATAGGCCGTTCTTCAAAATCCGAAGCTTTAAAATTGCCGTAAACTTTTTCAAAAGTTTCATGCATCCATTCGTCGGTTTCCACAAAACGCAAAGCGCTAAAAGCTTCGGTGACGTCTTCTTTGACTAGGAGTTCTTTGACGTTTCGATAACCCAAATAATCAAGAAGTCTTTGGGGCGGGCGTTCTTTTAGAATGTCCTCGGCGTGCTGTTTTTTTAAAAAAAATCCGTTCTTAGTGCTGACTATTTGTTTGGCTAAATTCGTTGCTTTTTCAAATTCAGTTTTGCCCGACACGCTTTCCAAAAAATTTAAAAATTGCTTCTCGTGAAGAAACATTGCTCTTCTTAAAGTCCCCCGGACGTGGCCGGCTGTATTAATTTTGGAATTTATTTTCTCCAAAGTGCTGGCAATGATGCGCTCGTTTAAATCGCAAACGGCCTCGATTACGCCCGACCGGCCGGTTTTGACGCTCATTGCCGTATCAAGCTCTTTCAACGTTTCGGAAGCCACTCCTAAAATTTTTGAAATTTTATCGCACGCAGCCATGGAAAATTAAAGCGGTTCTACGTCTAAATCCAGATATTTAAACCGCGGCTTGCTAAAATCTGATTTTGTCAAAATCCCTTCTTGGGCGCCGATGTGTTCAACCACTGACGTGGCATTTGCCGCGGCCAGACGCAAAGCGAAATTAATGTCATTTTTAGCCATGAGGCCGGCCACAAAACCGGAGCCAAAAGCATCGCCGGCGCCAGTCCGGTCGGCTAATTTCTTTTCTTTAAATATGCCGGCGCTGTACAAATATTTACCATCGGAAACTTTAGCGCCCCGCGAACCGTCGGTCATAACGGCAATACCCGGCACAACATCATCAAGTTTCTTAAAAATGCCCCGTTCGTTATTGTAAGACACGCCCGTAAGATAAGAGGCTTCTTCCCGATTCATAATCACGGCGTCAAGCCGATTAAAAATTGGTTTCAGACGTTCGACTCCCAATTCCAAATAATGCCGCGATGGATTCAAGGCAATTTTTGCACCATTTTTCTTGAGATGGTTAACGATCTCGGACATTAAAGACAAAGCAATTTGCCCGGGAACAATGTACGCCCATTTTGCTTTGAGCTTCCGGAAAGGTATTTCTTTTTTTTGAAAAACTTCGGAAGCGCCGCGATAAACAAGAATGGTCCGCTCGCCGTCAGAACTGATTAAAATGGTTGAGTAAGCGGTTCCTAAACTCTTATCGAAATGAACTAAGGGCTTGACTTTTTCTTTCTTGAGGCCGGCAACGACTGTCTTGCCTAATTCGTCATCGCCTAACCTGGCAATGACGGCGGCCTGAAACCCTTGTCTCGCGAAAGTGACGGCCGCATTGGCGGCGCCGCCGCCGGTGGCAAAAGCAATTTTCTGAACTTCAACCTTGGCGCCAAGGGCAAAACATTGGGCTTCACCGGTTTTAAAACCGATTTTCTCCAAATGTTTGGGGTCGCGCAAAACTTTAAAAAGCGGACTTGTTAAAAATACGTCTCGCGTTGCCGTGCCGATTGTAATTACGTCAAACATAGATATCTATCTACTCAACCCTTAAAATCCCTGCCTGGAAATTTGTTGCGGCCTTATTCGGCTCAAGCGAATCTTGAAGCATAATTATGTAATCGCCTTTCAAATCTTTGGTGTCAATAAATAACGGGAAATTAACATCGCGAGAAAATGTATGAGATATATTAATGGCTGGTATAAATAGGTAATACAACGGTTGATCTTGGCTGACAATTCGCAATATCACAATATCTCCTTGATTGGCTATAATTCCCAAAGTGGAAATGTTATTAAATTTAGTGCTGATAATTGAGGGTTCATACTTTGCGTGTCTTAACTCAACGCCTTTTTGATTTTGTTTTGGTCCCAAAATAACGCAGGGCAGAGATGAGCAATCAAAATTCATGAGCGTTTCCGAAAAACTGGGCTCGAGAACGTTTTCTAGGGCGAGAGCGCTTTGACGAGATACATTGGGAAAAACAACAATCACCACCCCAGCGGCTATTATAAGAACTAAAGACAATGGAATTATAAATTTTTCTCGCATAATTTTATTATATAGCTTAAAATTCCCAGAGTAACATTTCAGGGCAGTACATTTAACGTTCCGGCTTGAGGTCTGGTTTCAACAGCGGTTTGGACAATGATATCAAATGTGCCGGTAGTTAAGACGCCAAAACCGAAAGGTCGGCTTTGGCCCCTAGGAATAGAATTAAACAAACCTAAAAACGGAACGAAAACTTGGTAATCTTGATCTTGAGCGGTTAAAGATATGTTTATAATATCACCGTTGTGAACATTGAATTTGAAATTGGGTTGATCGTTGATTTGAAGATTATTGATAAATGCATTAAAACTCCTGAATTTGCCCACGTGTCCAAACTGATCAAGTAAAGTACTTAAATTTATAAATGGACCTGTACAACTAAAGAAAATGTCTCTTGGACAATCAAAAACGCTTAGAGAGAAGATGAAAGTGGGAACGGCAATATCCAACGGAACAATATCGCCCGGCTCCGGAACTCCGGGAATGCGAAAACTAATTTCTTGAGGTGAAAATTTTCTGCCAGTAGATTCGTTGCTTAGAGAGGTAAGACCCGTCTGATTTTTAACCGAGACAAAGTAAGAAAGAGGAGTAAAAGGAGCTGTTTCATCTAAGTGCCAGACGGTGTTTCTATTTGGCGTGGTAAGAATAGATTGAGTATTTCGAATAATCTCATAAGAAGCAAAATCAGGGTCTGTGTTTTGAGTCCACCGGACTGCGGTGCGGAATTCTGTGAATCTCGGGTAAATATTCAGAGAAACCGCAGTAGGCGGTTTACCAATAATGGCCTGAGCCGCCTTGAGAGCATTTAGGCGGCAGCCATTAAATCCTTGTGAATTGTTATTTGGATCAAAACAACCGCTACCTAAAGGCTGATCTGTTTTGATTGGGTCGGCTGATTTTTGGAGAACGTCTTTTATTTCGCCGGGTGTTAATTCTGGTTTAATAGATTTCAAGATGGCGGCAACACCGGTAACCATGGGAGCGGAGGCGGAGGTGCCGGAGAAGGTTTTGTCATATTGATTGTCGGGTTGTGGCGAATAAACGTCAACGCCTGGCGTTGAAATACTTACTGTTGGACCAAAATTAGATTCTTCTACGGATGAAAATACAGCCCTTTTATCAATTAGGTCGGCCGCTCCAATATTTATAGTATTTTGTGTATTTACGCCTCCGCCCGGAAGGTTGAACTGAGCATCTATGCCGTCATTGCCAGTAGCAAATACAAAAGTTATATTGGAGTATTGATTAATTAAATCGGCATAAATACCTTTGGCTGTATTAAAATTCTCCTCTAAATAACAAGATTTGCCGAAAATCAAATAAGCTGCCCTCTGGAAAAAAGTTAACTTAGAACAAAGGGGCGCGCCGAAGCTGCTGTTAATAATATTAACGCCGGATTTTGCTAATTGATCCATTATTAAAAAATGACGAAAGCTATCTCTTAAGGTAATTTTTGCAAAATCAGATGAAAATCTTATTCTCAGAGTGTAATTTAAATTTCTTGCGCCGGACAGTATGCCATTCATCTGTGGTGGAGTATATGTGCCGCCGAATGACAAGTTATTTGCGCCAATAATACCTGCAACTTGAGTTCCGTGACCGCTCCCCAGCGTATCTGCAATGATAGGCGTATCAATGCTTACCTGCCTGAATTCTGGATGAGTAATATCTATGCCGGTATCGAAAATCCCAATAGAAACGGGTGATAAAATCGGCAAAGCTCTCTCAAGAAAATTCCAAGCATCTATAATCTTGATCTTGTCATAGGCAATTATATCTGCTAAGCCCTGATCCTTTAAATTAACCAAATCAAACGGAGATATAGCCATGCCTGAGGCAGGAAAAATACACACGAAAAAAATTATCAAAAAGATCAGTAAAATATAATTTTTCATGTCATTTTTATAACTCTCATAAAGGATTGGCTTTTATACAAAACTCGCCTGTTTCAAGATTACATTTCGACGCTGTTAGTTCTTTATAAAAAGTTGTGCCCAGAAATGCTAATATAATAAATACAGCTATTACGCTCAATAAAACACCGGCCAAAACTGGACGAAATCTGATTTTAAACCAGAACCAAAGCCATAATCCCCAGAAGAGTAAAACGATTGAGAAAAATGGAATTATGAAGAGAGTTAAAAGTATAAATGCGTAGGTAGGGGTTGTAATGCCGGCAGACGGAGCTATTAAAATACGCGACAATACCGCAATAAAAAATAGGGCGTTAATTACAATCGAGGATACAAAATAAATTCTGCTGAGAAATAGAGTATTTATTGTTAGCTTTTTCAATTGCATTGAAATGAAAATAGCCAATAAGCCGTTAAATAACAGCAGGAGCATGATAATAAAAAAGTCTAAAATTATGTCAACAATATAAGAAGATAAAGTATTGTATAGAGGACCTATTATAGGAAGTTGTCTCGAAAGAATCTTAAATAAAGACCATTGGATTCCTATAAATAGGACTAAATTACTTAGGATTACTAACACTAAAAGAATGGTGGATTTCTTCATAAGCTTATTGAATAAGATTTAATATATTATTTTTCGACACGCTTTTAATTTTAAGATTTTGTTGAGCTATAAGCTGTTGAATAAGAACATCTAATTCATCGACCGTTCTTGTGGTAACTTCAATTTGATAAAGATTAATTGAGGAAATGCTTCCTACAATTCTTCCATTTATTGAATTTGTAATGATAAGAGCGTCTTCAAAAGTACCGTCAGGAATAAGCTGTAAGACTATCTGATTCACTACAAATCGCTCGCCCTCCGGAGCTGAAACGATGTTTTCTTGTTTGGGCATAAGAGACGAAGAAATGTCCAATGATAAAATCGAACCTTCTCCGATTTTTATTTCTTTTGCCAAAATCTGGCCTCTGAATGTTGTTTGTTCTCCAACGTGAATTCTCGCTTTCGGAGCAAGAAGTTTGAAGTTGAGAAATGACTCTTGGCCAAAGACAATGGGCCGGCCAATCTTCCCGGCTTTGTAATCTTTCTTTTCTTGATCATCAAGAAGTGATTCTATCTCAATATCATCTTCTTCTTTTTCTTGTTTGGTGCTAATGCCAAGATAGTTGATGGCGAGATCAGTTGGTTTGAGGTTTTGACCGGGCAAAATTGAAACACGCTTTTGTCCTTCTAGCTTGGATTGGATGTTAAGAATGGTGGATGCTGGAAATATAAGGATGGAGTTTCCTTTAAGTTCAAGTTTGCGGAGATTGTAGGTGCCTCCAGTCAAAGTGAGACGGCTATTCTTCTCTAGAATAATATCTCGATAGCTTCCGGTGGCGAGAGCGTTAGCTTGTCCTGTGAATCTGAAATCTTGCGTGCCGACCTGAAATTCTGGAATTTTCGGAAGAATGGCAATGGGAAGCGAAACGGGTTTAGTTTGCGTACCTAAAATTTGAGCTTCTTTATGGATTTTAAGCTTGTTGAATGAGATATTGCCGTTGATGGTCGTATCCTTATCTATGGCGATTTCATCAACAAAGAGATTGCTGTTGATGATGGCATCTTTGTCAATTTCTATCTTTCCGTTTGCTCCCAAATCGCCGTTTGAAACCTGAACTCCTTTTTCCAGCTTGATCTCTTCTTGGGCAAACAAAACAAAGCTGTCTAGTGAATTAAATTTAAATAGGGATTGGCTATTAAAATTCAAGGCCGCAAGAACAATCCCGCCTGCGGCAAGAAACGAAATAATGTGGTGGGATTTTATATTTCGCGTAAATTCTCGCATATTTTTATTATAGCACGCTAACGACTCCGCGTTCGCCGACATTTAAAAGAATGATTGAATAAGCAATGCCAACTTTTTTATCCCAAACTGGAAAAGGCGTGATTTTTTCTTTACTTCAACCTTGGCGCCAAGGGCAAAACATTGGGCTTCACCGGTTTTAAAACCGATTTTCTCCAAATGTTTGGGGTCGCGCAAAACTTTAAAAAGCGGACTTATTAAAAATACGTCTCGCGTTGCCGTACCGATGGCTATCACGTCAAACATTACATTAATTATAACTCTTAAAACAATAAAAATAAAAATTCGGTTTATGGCGCGATATCATTGCAATCATTCGGTTTTTAAGATATTATATTTCCGCGGGGGGGAGGTTTGGTATCTCGTGAGGCTCATAACCTCATCTAAGCGGGTTCAAAACCCGCTCCCGCAACATGAATTTCGTGAGCGCCGGCGTAGCTCAGTGGTAGAGCGAGGCCTGCCTGCCGGCAGGCAGGGACTTTCACCCCCACACTAATTATGACGGTGTAGCTCAGTGGTAGAGCGAGGGACTCATAAACCCTAGGTCGCAGGTTCAATCCCTGCCACCGTCACAAGATGAAAAAATTAGTGTGGGGGCAAGTAAACCCTAGGTCGCAGGCCATTCAGGCTCTGAAGAGCCTTCAGGCTCGATGAGTTCAACTCCTCTCGCCGGCACCAAGTGACTGAAATGCAAAAAAACAAAAAATCTGCTAAGGTTTAAGTGAAAGCGGGCGTAGCTCAGTCTGGTTAGAGCGTCCCCCTGTCACGGGGAAGGTCGTGGGTTCAAGTCCCATCGCCCGCGCAAATAAATTAAGTAACGCCATGAAAGCAATATTACTGGCCGCTGGCGAAGGAATCCGCATGAGGCCGCTTACATTAAATACGCCCAAGCCTCTCCTAAAAGTGGCTGGTAAATCCATTCTTGAACATCTGATTTCCCGATTCCCAAAAGAAATTGATGAATTAATTCTCGTCATCGGCTATCTGGGCGATAAAATAAAAGATTATTGCGGTGCGACTTTTTTGGGCCGGTCGGTAAAATATGTCTGGCAAAAACAAAAACTGGGCACTTATCACGCTTTAGAACTCTGCCGGCCGCACCTCAAAGAAAATGAGTCTTTCATGCTTTTTTACTCCGATGATTTGGTTGATGAAAATGCAATCCGCAACTGTCTCGGACACGATTTAGCGGTGGTATGCAAAAATATCGAAGACCCCAGGCCTTTTGGCGTAGTTACGCCGGCTGAAGATAATACGGTAAAAGAAATAGTGGAAAAACCGGAAAATCCGCTTTCAAATCTTGTTCTTGCCAATGGTTATAAGCTTTCAAGCAGATTATTTGATTATCCGCCCGAAAAACATCCAAAAAGCGGGGAATTTTACCTTTCAGTCGCCATTTCAAAAATGGCTAAAGAACACAAAATAAAAATTATTGAAGCAAAAACCTGGCTTTCTTTTGGAACGCCCGAAGACATTGTTAAAAAAGAGCACTTAATCACCGACCTCTAAATCTTCTCATAATACATCCCTAATCCTAAAATATCAGCCTCGTGAAAGTGTTTGCCGATTAACTGGAAGCTGACCGGTAATTCTTTGTCGGCTAACGAATATTTCTTAACTGGTATAGATATGGCCGGCAGACCAGCTAAGTTGGCCGGGATGGTAAAAACGTCGGAAAGATACATCTGGAGCGGGTCATCGGTCTTTTCGCCGATTTTAAAAGCCGGCGTCGGAGTAGTTGGCGCTAAAATTACATCAACTTCCTTAAAAGCGGCGTCGAAATCATTTTTTATAAGCTGCCTTACTTTTTGGGCTTTGGCATAATAAGCGTCATAATAACCGGCTGACAAAACAAAAGTTCCTAACAAAATCCTGCGCCTTGACTCTGCGCCAAAACCAAGGCCGCGGGTTTTAAAATAAATATCTCTTAAATTCAACCCGGATTTCCCCGATTTAACGTCCGGCAACTCTCCGTAACGAATCCCTTCAAATCTTGCCAAATTCGTACTTACTTCCGCCGGCATAATAATGTAATAAACCGACAAGGCATATTTGGTGTGAGGCAAACTGATTTCTTTAAACTCGATTCTTAAGGTTTTGAAATTCCTTACCGCTTCTTCAACGCCGCGAGAAACCTGCTCATCAAGGCCGGAAATAAAATATTCTTTGGGAATGCCGACTTTTAACTTCCTCACATCTTCAAGTTTGTAGTTTGTAGTTTGTAGTTTGTAGTCAACACTAGTGGAATCATAATTATCTTTGCCGGCGATGACTTGAAATAAAATTGCGGCGTCTTCAACGGTTTTAGTTATCGGGCCGATTTGGTCCAAACTCGAAGCCATGGCAATCAAACCGTGTCGGGAAACTGCGCCATAAGTCGGCTTTAACCCCACTACGCCGCAAAAAGCCGCAGGTTGGCGAACCGAACCGCCGGTATCAGAGCCAAGTCCAGCTAAAGCCATATTGGCTGCCACGCTAGCTGCTGAGCCGCCGGAAGAGCCGCCCGGCACCCGTTTCAAATCATAAGGATTATGAGTCGGCCCGAAACCTGAATTTTCCGTGGAAGAACCCATAGCGAACTCATCCAAATTGGTTTTTCCAAGAAAAACAGCTTGCTCTTGTTTGAGTTTTTTTACGACTCCGGCATCATAAGCCGCAATATAATTTTCCAAAATCCTGGAAGCGGCAGTCGTTTTGATGCCTTCTATTAAAATATTGTCTTTGATGGCAAGCGGCACGCCGGCCAAAACCGGTAAATCTTTATTTTGGGCTAGAGTAACATCAACTTTTTCGGCTTGAGCCAGAGCTTCATTTTTCAAAATGGTCAGATAAGCATGAATCTCTCTATCGTGCTCTTCAATATGCTCAAAATACGCTTGAGCAATTTCCAAAGCTGAAAATTCTTTGTTCAACAATCCTTCCCGAAAGGATTTAATAGTTAAATCGTGTAAATGGGTCATTTTATTCTCCGCCTGAGGCGGATCCGCCTTCGGCGGAAAACACCGGCGGGATTTTTAGAAAATCCTTTTCTTTTTCCGGGAATTGTTCTACCGCCCTATCTTTCGGCAACCGATTTTCATTTATTTCGTCGGTTCGGAAAACGTTTTTACCGAAGGTCCCGCCCGCCTTCGCGTGGCCGGAGCCCGCTTCGGCGAGGCGGAGGCTCGTCATTGGCGGTACGTTTTGAGTGTCTATTTCTTTAAGTTCTTCAAAATGGCCTAAAATCTTACTCAAATCTTTGAGTAATTTCCCTTCCTCGCTTGACTTTATCGTAAGCCGGGCCAATTCTGATAAATGTTCTAATTCTTTTTGAGTAATCATAAACCTAGATTTTTCAATAAGTCCTGGCGATGAATCTCCGGAACCGCATCAAATTTTTTAAGCAAGGCCTCTATGTCATCTTTACTAACGCTCGTCTCAAGCCTGCCTAATTCCAAAGCTTGTTCACGACCCAAATCTCCTTTCTCGCTTGTAAGCTCTCTATACTTTAAGGCTGATTTTATAGCATAAAGCGCAGAAACTCTTTTGATTTGCATTATTTCCTTGAAGCCGGCTACTCCATCCCTTTTAGAATCAAACCAAGATGGCATTAAATTCTCTTCTTTTAAAATACGGCCAATAACTCTGAAATTTAACTCCAGGCTTTCGTGAACTCTCTTTGGAGTACTGCTCTCAGTAGCGAGCTGGTCTAAAAGACCACTAGCGTAATGAAAAGCCGCTTCCCTAGTTAAAAGATTCAAATCTGCTAAATTTCGCCGATGTTCGTCCTCTTTTAAATCGGGAATTAACGCCTCAATCCTGTCAAAAAAATTCCTATCAAGATTCAACTTGACGTTCTCGCTTCCTTCCGGAGGCGGCATTTTTTCTTTCATAAATCTTATGTTAAACCCGCCTTTTTAAAAAATCAACTTAAAAGTTTTAAAAAATCTTCTTCGTTCAATGTCTTAATGTTCAATTTTTTGGCTTTATCGTATTTGGAACCGGGTTCAACGCCAGCCACCACATAATCGGTTTTTTTGCTTACGGTTTCGGAAACGTCTCCGCCTAAAGCCCTTATTTTTTGTTTCGCCTCGTCCCGGCTCATTGAAGAAAGGCTGCCAGTTAGAACAAAAACTTTATTGCCCAGTTTTTGACTTCGAATGGATTCTTCCTTAATTTGAACGCCGCTTTTAGCAAGTTTTTCAATAAGTTTTATATTTCTGGGTTCATGGAACCAGTTATAAATACTTTCCGCGACTTTCGGCCCGATATCCTGAACAGTTTGCAATTCTTGAACGTCAAGAGATTGGTATTTTTTAATTAATGATTTTGAATCGCTGACCGGGAAACGCCTGGCTAAAACAATGGCCGTTTCTTCGCCGACATGGAGAATGCCCAAGCTGTACAAAAATCTGGCTAAAGAAATTTTTTTCTTGCTTTGGATTTCGCTGACAATGTTTTCCGCCGACTTTTCGCCAAACCGTTCCAAAACCTCAATGTCGCCTTGTTTCAGAGAAAAAATATCAGCGGCATCGGAAATCAAACCCTCGTCCAAAAATCGGTCAATTATCTGCGAACCCAAGCCCCTGATGTCAAAAGTGCTCCGGGAAACAAAATGAATAAGTCCTTCCCGGTGGCGGGCGCCGCATTTCGGGTTGGAACAGCGATAAATCGCCCCTTCTTTGACAACTTTGGAGCCGTCAACCGGACAATTTTTTGGCATATGAAAATCCTTTTCTCTGCCGGTTCTTAAATCTTTCAATACCTTAACGACTTGAGGAATAACGTCGCCGGCCCGGCTCACAATTACAGTGTCGCCTACTTTAAGACCCAATCTTTGAATTTCATCATAATTATGAAGCGTGGAATTGCTCACCGTGACGCCGCCGACCGTTACCGGTTTTAATTTTGCCACGGGCGTCAAGGCGCCGGTGCGACCAACCTGAATCTGAATGTCCAAAACCACGGTTGTTGCTTCTTTGGGAGAAAACTTATAAGCAACAGCCGCCCGGGGCGCTTTGCCAATCACTCCCCCTTCTTCAAAAACTTTGTTGTCGTTCAAAATCACCACGATGCCGTCAATCTCGTAATGCAATTTATCGCGATGCTTTTCCCAGTGGTTCCTAAATTCAAAAACTTCAGAAAGGGAATGGACTAATTTATTATTAGGATTAGTTTTACAGCCGAGCGATTTAAGAATTTGATGTTCTTCTTGGTGGGCTTTCTGACCGATATCGGTGACAATGGCGTATTGAAAAGAATCCAAACGACGGCTGGCGGTAATTTTTGGGTCCAACTGACGGATTGAACCGGCGGCCATATTGCGCGGATTGGCGAAAGTTTTCTCACCTTTTTTTTCTTGCTCCTTATTTATCCGCTCAAATTCTTTTTTAGTTATAAAAACTTCGCCTCGAATCACCAATCGTTTCGGAATTTGTAAACTTAGGGGTATTGCTTCAACTGTCTTTAGATTTTGGGTAATGTCTTCGCCGATAATTCCGTCGCCTCTGGTTGAACCCTGGACAAAAATTCCGTTTTCATAAACAAGCTCAATGGCCAAACCGTCTATTTTCAACTCGCAGTAAAATTCCGGCTTGATTTTGCGGCCTAAAAAATTTTCCAAGCGCAGAAACCAATCTTTCATGTCTTCCTCGGAAAAAGCGTCATTAAAAGAAAGCATCGGCTCTTCGTGCCGGACTTTTATGAATTTTTTGAGTGGTTTGCCGCCAATCCGCTGGGTTGGCGAATCCGGCGTAATAAACTCGGGACACTGAAGTTCCAAGTCAAAAAGCTCTTTTTTTAAAGAGTCTAGCGCCTCTTGAGAAATCAATTCCTTGTCCAAAACGTGAAAAGCGTAGCGATATTTATTTATCTCACCGCGTAATTTTTTTATACGCGTCTTTATAATCTCTTTGTTCATAGAGCAGGCTGGCACCGCTTACGGGGCTAACAAAAAGGTGGTTTCAAGAGCCCGAACAGTTCTTCCGGAAAAACCTTGAGACTGCACCACATATCCTTTGGCTGTTGTTGAAGTGGTTACGCTAACCCGAGCGCCGTTAGTCATGGTCGGTTGGGACGAAATGCCGCAAATCTTTTTGAAAACGTTGCAGCTTCCCCATTCAAGACCGGCATCAGCGGCAAAAACGGCAACGGTCGAACTAATTACGTCATTTGATTCCCTGACTTGATAAAATACCAAAAGACCGGCGATGGCGGTTGCGCTTAAGATAAGACCGCTGATAATCGTCACCGTCAAAACCATAATCTGACCATTTTTGTTTTTGAAAATTTTAATTAGGAACATCGTGGTTGAGACCCAGGTTGTTCACTGGGCAATATCCGCGGGCTAATGCTCGTTTGAACATTAACTAACCTTTTGGAATAATCCGCGGTTTTGGAAGCAACGCCGACAGTAATGACCACGAACCAAGGGCTGCAGTTGGACTGCTGCTGAACCAAAAAACATAAATTATTAACCAGAACATTAGCCGCCGTTAACGGATTAAATACGCTTGCCGAACAATCAGCCTTATTACACTCTTTTCTTTCAATGGTGTCGTTATTTAACCGAAAAGTGACCTGGTTGCCCCGGTAATTGGTAAAAGATAACTGATTGCCGCAACTGCTGCCGGCGGCCGGAAAATTGTAGCCGGTTCTTATTTCCCGGGCGATTTGCTCAAGGGCCAAGCTGGCATTACTGTTCACGGCTATGGCGTCGGTAACAATCCTCTGATTTTTTATTGCATTGACAAAGCCGCCGATAACCGCCGTAACTAAAATCATAAAAATGGTCATTGAAACAAGAAGCTCAACCATGGTAAACCCCGCCTGTAATTTATTCTTAATCATGGCCGCCAATTATAAAAATGGTCTTCGACATTTACTTGCTGCGACCGGCCGCGAGCGGTCCAGCGAACAATTGCATTAATCCTTACCTCGCTTTGACTTACGGTCTGAACCGTCACCTCTCTTTTAAAAATGGTCGAGGTGCCCGCGCTATAACTGAAAAAGCCTTTGGAAAAATTTAAAAATCTCCCTTGATTGGGCAAAAGCGACCGATTGTCATAACTCACTTCATAGGTGCCGTTACTTACGTTTTTGTTCCAAGGATTCTTCTTGGCGAAATTTTCGTCAACAATATTTTTGACTATTTCCGCGCCTTCGGCCGCCAGATGAGCGGCGATAAATTTATTGCCCGCCTCCTGACTGAGAGCCGTTGAACGGGAAAGCAAGCTTAAAATCGCCACAATGCCGATGGTAAAAACACTGACCGCAATAATCGCTTCAACCATTGTTTGACCGTTGTTATTTTTCTTGAACATTTGCAGGGTTATAACTTGCTTATTTGACCGCCCGGGCCCACGCTCACTTGCGCCCGGCGTGAATTATCAACAGTACCTAAGGTGATAACGCTGTCGGTCTTTGGCAAAACTTCTAAATAAGGCGGGATAAAAAGAATGTCCAAAGTGGGAAGGCCTTGAGGCAAAGTAAATTTGAAACGGCTGTCAACCTCCAATGTTTCCAAGGCTTCACCGCCATCGTAAACTTGATTGCCTTTATAAACGCCGGCTTCTTTACAAGCCGGGCCAATGGAACGGTCTTGAAAAAGAATAAACTGGCGACTCCCGGCCGCAAAATGGACGCCGAAAGCGCAACCGCCTGAACCAACAAATTTTTCCAAAGCCAAGGCCTTAGCCCGGTTTAAAAGCCCGATTACCAAAGATTGATCTCTGAAAAGCGCCACCTGAATTTGGCCGGCGCTGTTATAAACGAATAAAATAGTCGCTAAAAAAATCGTAATCCCGACCGTTATGACCATTTCCACGAGGGTATAACCCGAATTCCTTCGCATTAATTCTATTATACTACAATCAGACCGGCGCCGGATACGGACATTAAAGCGGGAACAATGAAAAATAACCTTGAATTATTTGAGAACCCAGGAAAAAAGTTAAAATCATGCCCAAAACCAGAAAGGGCGCGAAAGGAATTCTGTCTTTCATGCCGCTTTTCCCGAGTATCAGCCGGATAAAACTCCACAACCCTCCCAGAAGAAACGATATTAAGAGCGCCAAGCCAATATCGGGCCAACCAAAAAGCAGACCGCCGCCGAGAGCAAGCTTCACGTCGCCAAAACCCATGGCTCGGCCCCGGCTTAAAAACCAAAGAAGACCGAAAAAAACAGTGCCGAGAACGGCGCCGATTAAATGGTTGATTAAAATGCTTTCAAACGGCGAAAAAACCAAAACGTAATTCCTTAAAAAGGAATCGCGAAAAAGCGGTAAAACATCGCCGTACAAAATAAGGACGGCTGTAACAATAATGCCTAAAACCAGCAAAACAACATTGAGGCCGTTCGGAATGACAAAGTAACGCAGGTCAATGGCAGCCATTAAAATAAGAATTAAAAAAACAATTATCCAAAGAACGGCCAGAACATAGTAAACAACCGACGCCTGCCCCCAAAAAAAACTTTCGGAAAGACCGTAAAACTTGCTAAGGTAAAGAGATACGCCTAAAAAAATAAGACCGGAAATAATTTCAACAAACGGATATTGAAGCGATAAAAAATGACGGCAGCTCCGACAGCGGCCCCCTTGAAAGACAAAACTTAAAACCGGAATAAGTTCCCAAAACGAAAGAGTTTTTCCGCAATAAGGACAATGGGAACGTCCTCTAAGTTTATTCAAATCAAAAAATCTGCCCTCGGGGCTATACCGGCAAATAAGGACGTTTAAAAAACTTCCGATGCCCAAACCAAACAAAAAAATAATTGCGTAAAGCAAATAAATCATTGAAAAAAGCTTGACGCCGAATTAAGGACAGTTGGTGTTTGAAATGGGTTGAGTTGTGGTGAATTTAGAGACGCCATTACTGTCTACGCAATAATAATTGGTATTGCCGCTGATTTTAATGTTGAGTTTAGAATAAAAAACATAAGTTCTGGCGGGACTGACGGGCAAATTTAATTTCAACTCGCCTCCTTGAGCCGTAGCGTCATCGGCAAGATTTTTTATCTCCGGTTGAGTCAAAGACACCGCGTCAAAATTATCGTTATTGTAAAGGGTCTCGGCCATGCCCCGGGCCTGATTAACATCGGCCACAATTCTGGCATCCTTGGCCCTGTTGCGCGCCGGCGTACCAATCACCAAAAGGGTTGAAGCTAAAATGCCGATAATCGCCACTACCACAAGCATTTCAACCAAAGTGAAACCTTTTTTGCCGCTGTTTCCTAAAAATAATTTCATATGCCTGTTTTTAATCATACCATAATACCATAAAAACCTAAACGGCCTGGGACAAACTGAAAAGCGGCAAAAGAATCGAAGCAAAAAGAAGGGCCACCAAAACGCCGATTAAAATCATTAAAGCGGGCTGGATAAGTTCCACCAGATTGCCAACCATGTCCTCAACTTCCCGGCTGTAAAAATCGCTGACCTTTAAAAGAAGTTCGTCTAAACGGCCGGTCGCTTCACCAATGCTTACAAGCTGGGAAACGAGCGGCGGAAAATAAGGAATGCTGGTCAGCGCCTGGGCAAACGACTGGCCGCGTCTAATCTGGGTCACGGCTTCATGCAATAAATCCCGATAAACATAATTGCCGACGTTGTGAGCCGCAATTTCAATTGCTTGGGGAATGGGCAAACCGCCTTTTATCAAAACCCGAGCCGATTCGGCAAACCGGGCAATATAAAGCTTTTGGAAAAGCTGGCCAATGACCGGCAAACGCAAACTTATCTCATCAAAAACCATTTTGCCTTCCGCGCTTCTGAAGTAATCAACGAGCATGACAATCAAAATGAATAAAACCAAAAGAACCGCCCACCACCAATTAAGCATAAAATTACCAACGCCTAACAAGAGCTTCGTGTAAAACGGCAAAGCCACTTTTGATTCCTCAAAAATTGTCGTAATTTGAGGCAAAACCAAAGTAACCATTAAAACCACCACCACTACAAAAAGGGTAAGAACGACGATTGGATAAATTAAGGCGTTCTTCACTTTGGCCATTACCCGCGCCTGCTTCTCCAAGTAATCGGCCAAAAAATTAAAAACCTCAATCAACCGGCCGGTCACCTCGGCTGATTTAACCATGCTCAAAAAAAACGGCGAGAAAATATTCGGAAAACGCTCAAGAGCCTGCGACAAAGAAAAGCCGGCATTGATGTCATCGCTCATTACGGCGATAGTTTCTTTTAAATTCGGGTTGGTCGTCTGATTGTAAAGATTATTAATGGAATCGGCCAAGGGCACGCCCGAACTTAAAAGAGTGGCGAACTGGCGGGTAAAAATCATGAGGTCGTTGGCTCTCACCCGCCGGAAAAAATCTAAAAACCGGCCAAACCATTTCCCTTCCTCGCCGCTCTCCAAACTTAAAATAAAAAGACCGTGACTTAAAAGGATGTTTACGGCCGTTTCCCGATTGGCTGCCTCAATGTTACCGACTTGAAGTTCGCCTTCTTTGGTTCTGGCTTTATAATTAAATTTCATACATCATGTCCTCTCCAGAAGAATTCTAAGTTCAGCGGGATTTAAGGAATAACTTTCGGCCTGCTCCAGGGAAATTTCATTCCTTTTGACCAGGTTTACCAAGGAACGATTCAGAGAAATCATGCCTTCTTGAATGCTGGTTTCAATAACCAAATCAATTTGGTAAATCTTTCGCTCGCGAATCAGATTCCGAACGGCGGCGTTCGCCAACATAATCTCAGTTGCCGGCACCCGGCCGCCGCCGACTCTCGGCACCAACCTTTCCGAAATAATCGCCACCAAGGTTGAGGCGAGCTGCGACACAATTTGGCCTTGCTGAACCGGCGGGAAACTGTCAATCATCCTGTCAATTGTTTGAGCCGCTGAATTGGTATGAAGGGTTGAAAAAACCAGATGGCCCGTTTCCGCCGCCGTCATGGCCGTGGCCATTGTTTCCGGGTCGCGGATTTCGCCAACCATAATCACGTCCGGGTCCTGACGCAAAACTGAACGCAAGCCGTCATAAAAAGAAAGGGTATCCTGACCGACTTCCCGCTGGGAAATAATGCAACGGTCTTGGGAAAAAAGATATTCAATCGGGTCTTCAATGGTGATGATGTGTTCGGTCCGCTGGTGATTAATTTCATCAAGAACGGCGGCTAAGGTGGTGGACTTGCCGTGACCGGCCGGACCCACAATCAAAATAAAGCCCTGATTAAGTTTGGTGAAGTCATGCAAAATGGGCGGCAAACTCAGTTCTTCAATGGTTTTAATCTTGGCGGGAATGAGACGGAGGGCGGCCGTCATAAAATTCCGCTGATAATAAACATTGACCCTGAATCTGGCTTTGTCCTCAAAATTGTACGAAAGGTCAATTTGTTTTTTTAAAGCCAGATTGGCAAGCTGCTCCGAAGAAAGAAGCACTGAAACCAAACCGACCGTATCCTCATTGGTGAGAATCGATTCCTTGGTTAAAGGAATCAAGACGCTATCCAATCTTATGGTCGGTCGGCGACCCACTGATAAATGGAGGTCTGAAGCCTGTTGCTTGGCCGTAGTCAGAAGTAAGTCACTTAATTTTTGTTTGTAATCGGTCATAATTATTCTTCTGTTTCCCTTAAAACTTCTTCTATTAAAACCTTTCCTTCCAGTGCTTTAATTATACCATCTTGTCTTAAAGTTACCATTCCTTGACGCTTGGCTTCATCGTATAATTTGCTTTCCGTAAAGCCGGCGCTGATGAGTTCGCTGAGTTCCCGGGTCATTTTAAAAACTTCAAAAAGAGCAATCCGACCCGCTGTCCCTTTGCCGTTGCAAATCTTGCAATCGGGGCTGGGGGCGGCGTGATAAACAGAGTAAGGCGTCTTAAAATTTATGTTTTTCCGAGCATTTGCCGGCAACGCCTCAAGGGCTTTGGAAACTGACTCCTGGACTTCGTCGGGCGCCGGGATTGGTTTCTTGCAGTTGGGGCAAAGCGCGGCGACCAATCTTTGAGCTAACATAAGATTTAAAGAAGAGGGCAAAAGATAAGCCGGCACGCCGAGGTCTATGAGGCGCGGAATAACTCCGATGGCATTATTGGTGTGAAGGGTTGAGAGCATAACGTGGCCGGTCAGAGCGGCATTAATGGCCAAATTGGCTGTTTCCGTGTCCCGAATCTCGCCTACCATGACCACATCGGGGTCTTGTCTTAAAATTTGGCGCAAACCAGAAGCAAAATCATAACCGATTTCCGGCCGCACCTGAGACTGATTGATGCCCTCCATCAAATATTCCACCGGGTCTTCCAAACTGACAATATTCACTTTATCGGAATTAATCTTCTGCATAATGGCGTAAAGGGTGGTGGTTTTGCCGGAACCAGTGGGACCGCTGATTATAATCATGCCGTACGGCTGATGAACGCCCTGGTCTAAAATTTTAAAGTTGTACTCGTTGAGGCCCAATTCTTCAAAACTCTTAAGGCCGGTCGTCGGGTCAAGAACGCGGATGGCCACCTTTTCGCCGCTGGGCGTGGGAAAAGTGGCGACGCGATAATCAATGTCCCGGCCGAAAATAATCGTCCGGAAACGACCGTCCTGAGGAATTCTCCTTTCATCAAGTTTTAACCGAGCTAAAACTTTTACTCTTGAAATAATGGACTGAGTCAAAGCCAAAGGCAGGGTGGCTGCTTCTTTTAATTCGCCGTCAACCCGAAAACGGATTCGCAACCGATTCCGCTGCGGCTCAATATGAATGTCGGAAGCTTTGGTTTCAACGGCCTGCCTCAAAGTTGAAGCCACGATTTTGATGACTGGCGCATCTTCAGCGCTACCGCCTTCTTCCAAAGCCACCACTTGTTCTTCTTCGGAAGGCCGCAAGTTCAACTCGGTCAGCGCTGACTCAACTTCTGATTTATAAGGCGAGTAACGCCGCCAAACGGCGTTCAAATCAGAAAGAGTAACAACGTAAACGCCGAGATTTATTTTTTGCTGTTTGGCGATAAAACGAAGCGCTTCCTGGGCCCGCACGTCATCGGGCCGGAACATGCCGACCACGAACATGTCTTGCGTCCTCTCAATGGGAATAACGCGGTAAGTCTGGGAAGTCTCTTTGGGAATAATTTTAAAAAGCGCTTCATTAATTGAAGCGGCGTCAACTTTCCGGTAAGGCGCGCCCAGCATTTCGCTCTTCACCTTAGCCACCGCTTCTTCCGGCGCTAATCGCCTTTCGTAAATCAAATCCTCCGGCTGCCGATTGCCTAATTCCGCATCCCGTAAAACCTTTTGAGCGGTGGAACTTTCAATAACGCCCCGTTTTACTAATTCGTCAAATAAATTTTTATCAGTCATGAAGACTATTCTAGAGGGGCTTGAAGGGATTATCGCGACCAATTGTTGAAGTCGAAATATCCTGGGCATAAGAACGGAGAGATTTAAAGGCTGACGAGTCAATCACGGCTTCTGGTTTAAACGAGGAAACCTTGGCTAAGCCGCTCAAGTCCTCAAGAGAGCGGGGCGTAACCACTTCAATTAATTTTGGTTTTTGGAAAAATACGTAGTAAACGCCCGCCAAGATAACCACGAAAATCACGAGCATGGAAACGGTCACGACCCAGTTGCTAGATTTTTTTCCGCCTTCAACTAAAATGGCCATAATTTTTTACTCTTGATAAAACATATCGACTGTTAAATCAACCGTATACGAATCCGGCCGCTCCGGGGTCGCCGCCGGTATTAAAATAAACGCTTCAATATTGGCTACCCGGACGTTTGTTTCCAAAGACCTCACAAATTGTTTCATTGAATCATAAGCTCCCAGAATTTTAATGTTAAACTGAACCGTACCGAGTTTTTGGGCTATTTTTTCACGCGATTCAGTAAGCGGCAAAATGGTTGCTTTCAGAGACTGGATGGTAACGTTACCCATTGCGGCAATGGCTTGCATTTGATTGAAAGCCTGCGTGGTATTTTCGCTGCCGGGCATGGCCAAAGACAGCGTTTCCTGGAGCCGGGCAACGCTTTTGAATTTATTAATCAAGTCTTTCGCCTGATTAATGGCTTCCCGCTGGTCATTGAACAGATTTTGTTTTGAATAAATTTCGGAACGAAGAACGTCAACTTCGTCCAAGGCCGGCCTCACCAAATTGCCGTAAACCAAAAGCGCTGCCAAAAGGAACAAGCAGGCAAAACCAATGGTTAAGATTCTTTTGGTGGAAGCTCTCATAATGTTGGTTTAGCGAAAAAACTATCGCTGAAATACAGCGTCAGGCTGAATTCCGGCGCCCCTTTTTGAGTATTGAGCTCGGTCAGAATCGCTTTCGCCACTTCCGGCGACTTGTCAAAAACCGAAAGCTGTTCAATGACGCTTTGAACGCTGCTGCTCCGGCCTTTTAATTTAAGAACCCGGTCCTTAACAAATGCTTCGGCGTTGTAATAATAAACCGCGGTATGGGTGTTTCTTTCCAGGAAAGTGAAGATATTTGCGGCAAAAGGATGGGCGTCGAGTACTTCTTTTAAATTCACGAGCTGGGAATAAAACTGGATGAAACGCTGCTGGTCGGATTGACTCACTTCGCTGCCGAGCTGGTTGATTTCCTGATCCAAATCGGCTGATTGAGAATTTAAATACGACCGGTAACCCAGGCTGAGGCCGAAATAAACGACTAAGGCAAGCACGAAAATGAAAATTGAAAAAATCAAAAGCCGCCAAGGCAGCCCCACGGTCGCTTTTTCGCCTGCAAATTTTCCAACGGGTTCGGCCATTTATTTTTTCTAAATTATTTTTCGCTGAAGTATCTCTGAGCCAAGCCGATGGCGGTCCCCAAAACATTGCTTAAATCTTTTATCGCGGGTTCAAGTTCCGATTTATATTCTATCCCTGAAAAAGGATAGGATTTAAAAACCTTAAGGCCGGTCTGACCTCTCACGTATTCTTCTATGCCCGGTAAATTCGCGCCGCCGCCCACGAGCGTCACCAGCTCTATTCTTTTGCCGTAATTCCGTTCGTAAAGGGCTTGCACTCGCTTCGCCTCATTTATTATAACATCAAGCAAAGGCAAGAGTAGTGTTGATAACTCGCTTTCTCCGCCGCTGCCGACAAGCCCGCGGCGCTGTTTTAACTCTTCGGCCCGCGAAGGACTGATTTCCAAACCCCGAGCCAAAGAATAAGTTAAAAATGAACCGCCGTAATCAACCTGAGAACTCTGTTTGAGAATGCTGTTCTCAACGACATTCAAATTGGTTGATTCGGCGCCGATGTCAATGACCAAGCTCGGCGCTTTTTCATTTTTGAAAAGCGAACGGGTCAAACCGAAACTCTCAACCTCAAGCGCGTTCAACCTCAAGCCCACCGCTTTAAAAATTGATTTGTATTTTTTAATGGTTTCATTGGGAATGCCGATTAAAAGAAGGCGCTGCTTGGGCTGGCTTTTTTTGTCTTCAAACTCTTCAATTCTCACCCAGTCAACCGAAACTTCTTCGGCCGCCATGGGAATATATTGGCGGGCTTGAAAAGAAACTGCCTGGGCAGTTTCTTCTTGAGAAAGCAAAGGCAGTTCCAGGGGCGTAATAAAAGCGGAGAAAACCGGAATTGAAGCAACGGCCAGCTTTGATTTCGGCTGAACTTCCCGGAGTAAAATCTCCAAAAGTTCAATCGTTTCTCTTTCAACGATTTTTAAGGAACTGGTCTGGATGGCTTCGTTCCCCCGCTCCAAATACCCTCTTGTTCCCAAAATGCCGTAATTTTCCAAAACCAAATTTTCCCCTTTTTTGAAAAGTTCCACTAATTTTATGGCGACCGTGCCGATGTCAATACCCAGCACGCCCCGGCGGCTTACAAAATTGGAAACGTCCTCAAAAAAATTGGAAATGCCCTTTAAATTGATCTTCATTGTCTGTATTATTTTAACATAATATGAGATTTTTATTTAATAAACTGCTGGATGTTATTTTCCCGCCGATTTGTTTGAGCTGCCGCAAGAATTTGGACAAAGAAAATACCTCCCTTTTCAATAAAAATCTGTGCGTTGACTGCGCCCCAAAAATAGAAATTGCCAGCGGCTTTTTGTGCCCAAAATGCTTGCGCCGCCTGCCGGAACTGAAATCCGCCGGCTGGCGGACCTGCCATCCTGAGACAAAATTCGTTTTAGGAGCCGCTTCTTCATATCAAAACGCGGTGGTCCGGGAAATAATTCATTCCTTGAAATACCAAAAAATCAAAGCCGCCGCCGGAGTGCTCAGCCAAATCCTTTTTATTTATCTTTCAAAAATCCTTCAAAATTCCGATTTGGATTTTGAAAATTTCTTAGTTATTCCTATCCCCCTCCACCCCAAAAAACAAAAAGAACGCGGTTTTAATCAGTCATTGCTTATTGCCGAATCGCTGCTTGAAAAAATGAATCTTTTTTCGGGATTTCAAACCGACAATCTTATAAAGACCAAAAACACTCAATCTCAAACGCAATTAGAAAATTTTGAAGAAAGAGAACAAAACGTAGCCGCCAGCTTTGCTTTAAAAAATCCGGAATCGGTAAAAAACAAAAACATCGTTTTAATTGACGATGTTTTTACTTCCGGCGCCACAATGAAAGAAGCGGTGAAAGTCTTAAAATCCGCCGGCGCCAAAAAAATTATTGCTTTAGTGGTTGCGAGAGCTTAATTAGAATTCCTCAAACCCGCGAGTGCCGTAACCAAGATTAACCGTGGTTGAATCACTGCTGGCGCCGCCGGGACCATAACAAGTCAACGTAAAGACCGTATTAGCGGTGATGGGCACGCTGCGTTCACCGCCGGCCGGACTTTGAGTTGATTTAGAACCCGACCAAACTCCGGTTGGATTACTGGAAGCTCTACAAGAAGAAGCGTCAGCTGAACTCCAAGTCAAAACAACGGTATCATTCGGCAAAACTTTCACCGGGCCGTCAGAATTACTGACTTTCAAGTCAACAGTGGGTGGGGGCGGCGGAGGAACACAATCAGCATTACTTGAGCATTGATTTGAACCAGCCCCCGGCATGCTGACGCAAGCGTTATTCCGACACTCAAGATGAGCGGAAGACGGAATATTAATAACCGAAGTTCCAACATTCACCATTACCACGTCTGATATGTAGCCGCCGTATCCCGTCTGTTTTACGCAAGATATAGCAAATGCGTAATTTCCATTGGAAAGAATGGAGACAACTTCACTGCTGCCGTTGACGTCCTTTGCCCCCACCCATATGCCTGGTCCGCCTGGTCCGCCCGAAGCACTACAGGAGGAAAACTCACTCGGGCTGCACGTCTTCCATGAAACCGTCACTGAAACAGGAGCGCTTCCGGCGGATACCGGCCCATCAGAACCATTTACTTTCAAATCAACGTAAGGACAACTGATTATCACAGGGGCTGACGCAAAAGTCATGGTAAAGGTAATTGAATTCTGGGAAGTTAAACTATCTGAGGACGGTGAAATAGTCGGCTTTACTGAAGGATCGGCACCGACCGGAAAACCACTCTTGTGGCTTAACCAATAAGTACCTGCTGACGGATTGACGATGGGAGGACGAACGCAGCTACCAATATCGCTGGTTAAACCCGCCGGACCACCAGCGTATTCCAAATTGGAAAGGCATGAGCCGTTCTCGGCGCTGCTGATGACGCGATTGCCGACTTTCACGACAAAGGAAATGGTGCTGGCACTGGGTTGGGCCGGTGTTGTCACCTTAACTATCGGCGATTCGACAAACTGTTGCTGGGCAAATATAAGCGCGGCACCACCCAGTACCCCGACAACAACTAACAAACCTATGTAACGAAACCTGCCGTTCATTTTCATTATTATAGCATATTCAGTATATAATTTAAGCAATGCCCAAGGGCTTAGAAAGGAAAAATTTCATCAGGGGTTTAAAAATTGTCGTTAAATATCTGAGGCCCTACAAAAGGACTATTTTGCTTTTGGCTTTTTTTGGTCTTATAGGCGCTTCGGCTGACGCTTTGGTCCCCCTTATCAGCGGCCGTCTTTTTGACAGCATTATTGCCATCAGCAAAAACGTTGCCGCCTCCGTCCCTGCCGCTTTAAACCTGATTTTAATCTGGCTTGTCATTAGATTAATCTCCGACCTTTTTGGCTGGCGGATTGACAACTGGCGGAATAAAATCAGCACTCGGATTCACGCCGAATACACGGCCCGGGGAATTGCCTATCTCCTTCAGCTGCCGATGGCTTTTCACAAACATCGCAAGCACGGCGAAGTCACGGAAAAAATCAACCGGGCCTCCAACGGGCTGGATGAACTTATTAACAACATCATTATCAATTTGGCACCCCAATTCTTAAGCATAATAGTGGCGCTGGTGATCGCTTTCACGATCAACTTCCAGCTTTCTCTGATTTTAATTGCTGCTCTTTTTGTTTACGTTCTGATTCTTTGGTTTTCTTTGCCTCAACTGGCTTCTTTACAATTGAGAATGAATCGCGCTTACAGCCGAGCTTTTGGTCAGGGCTACGATACTTTAAACAACGTTCAGGAAGTAAAACAAGCGGTGGCGGAAAAATTTGAAGAACGCCGGCTCCTGAATCTTTTTGTCACCAGAGCGGCCGGCGCCTGGTTGGCTGTTTCGCGAATTTGGCAAAGATTGCGCGGCTGGCAAAGAATCCTAATTACCCTCACCCAGCTTTCAATTTTCGCTTTTTCTCTCTATCTGGTGAAAATCGGCCAAATCACGCCAGGCGAGCTGGTGGCTTTTAACGGCTATGCGGCGATGTTTTTCGGGCCGTTCGTCATTCTCGGCAATAACTGGGGTACCATTCAAAACGGTCTTATCTCAATTATCAAAGCTGAAGAAATTCTGACTTTGCCCACGGAAAATTATCAGCCGGAAAATGCGATTATACTCTCCGATCTTAAAGGCAGTGTTAAATTTGACCAGGTATCCTTCGGCTATCAGAAAAAACAAAAAGTGCTCAACAATGTTTCTTTCACCGCCAAACCGGATGAAGTCATTGCTTTGGTCGGCAAATCGGGTATTGGCAAAACGACTATTGCCGACCTTATCCAAGGCCTTTACGTGCCAGTCTCCGGAAAAATTCTCATTGACGGTCATAATTTAAAAACCCTTGATCTTACTGCCTATCGCCGTCAAATCGCCACTGTCCCTCAAGAAGTGACTCTTTTTAACGACACGGTGCTGACAAACATTCTTTACGGTACGCCGGGAAAATCAGAAAAAGAAGCCCGACAAGCGGTCGAACTTGCTCACGCTTCCGATTTCATAGAATCCTTTCCCAAAAAATATAAACAATTGGTGGGCTGGCGCGGCATCAAACTCTCCACCGGCCAAAAACAAAGAATTGCCATTGCCCGGGCTATTTTGCGGAAACCCAAGATTTTGATTCTTGATGAACCGACCTCGGCTCTTGACGCCGAATCGGAAAAATACATCAAAGAATCACTCCGCGAACTGATGAAAGGAAGAACAACCTTCATCATCGCTCATCGTTTGAGCACCATAAAAGAAGCTGACAAAATTCTGGTGATTGAGAAAGGTAAAATCGTTGAATCCGGCCGCCATGAAGAACTGATTAAAAAACCCGGCGGCGTCTACCGCAAATTCTACGAACTCCAAGTCGGATTTTACTGATTTTCTTAAAACAAACAAGCCCGAACAGATTGCTCCATTCGGGCTTTTGAAAAAATACAACTTAACTACTTCACCAGCAACATCTTGCGGGCGGCTCGGAAACCGGAATTGGTTTCCAAGCGACACAAGTATATGCCGCTGGGTAAATCGCGGGGTCCGTCCAACGCGGAACGTAGAAAATATGTTAAAATTTGACTTTTCCAATTAGAGCTGGTATAATCAAACCAGAATAAAATTGTCAATATCAATATTTGAATTTCGACAAAAGGGGGTAAAAGATAATGACTACAGGTGTAATTCTTGCAAATCCGCCAGCTAAAATAAGGGAAGGGCAACAACGACGAGGAATGTTTCCCTTACCCCTTATTGCCTTGGCTGATTCTCTTGATGGAGAAATAAAAATTGAACAGGTTTCTCCTGATCTTTTAGCCGATTATTTTTCGGCGACCACTCTTATTTCTTCGTCAGATTCTGGTTGGTTAGCAATGACTTGTTACCAAGAAACAATGAAGTCAGTAGTAGAATTAGCAAAAATTGCTAAAACTATGGGGAAAAAAGTTGTACTTGGAGGACACCACGTTACAATATGGGGCGGTGAGAAAGTTCTAACAGAAATTCCGGAAGCCGATTTTGTTATTGTAGGCGAAGGTGAAATTCCTTTGAGATTACTGATAGCGAATAACGACCCGCAACAAATTCCCGGTCTTTGGTGGCGAGAAAACGGAATTCCTAAAACCAATGCGCTTCCTCTATATTTCAATGATTGGAGTAATCGACCACCCATGGTTAAAGGATATTCTACCTTTGATTACTCAGCACTTTGGGAAAGAAATGAAAAGATTGGGCGAACAGGTTATAAAAGACCTTTGTCTATCATAGGAATTCGAGGCTGTGCTTATGCCCAGCGGAGCGGGAGACGGTGTACATTCTGTGCAATGCCATTAAGTGATCGTTTCCGGTGCCGGAGTCCTAAGTACTTTTGGGAAGAAATTGCCTGGATAGTTGATCAATTTCAAGCTGATCTCATTTGGGACCATTCAGATTCTTTGTTAGGTTCACCAGTTTGGCTATCGGAGTTAGTAAGGACTCGGCCTAAAGGCACTCCGCCTATATGGTGTTATGGTAGGGCTGATGAAATTAATTCCAAGACCATTGAATTGATCTCAAATATCGGCATAGAACATATCTATATCGGTGTTGAGGTTGGTTCAGATAAACGGTTAAAAGAAATAAAAAAGGGCATAACACTGGCTCAGGTCTTGAATGCAATTCGCCTCTGTCGTAGATATCACATTAGAGTGCAACCTTCTTTTATTGTTGGTTTACCCGGAGAAACCGAAGAATCTCTCGAGGATACAATAAAATTTGCTCGTTTATGCAAAGAAGAAGGAGCTGATGATATTGTATTCCATGAGTTTATCCTGCGAAAAGGGCTTCAATGGTTTGAAGCCTTGGTCAGAGAACGTCCGGAATTAAATCGGGTAGTCTCGGATCAAGGCGTAGTACAAGAACTCATGTGGAAGGAGTTTAACCCAAAACTTGAACGAGAAGAGACGATAGCAAAAGTCAAAGAAGTTATCAGGGAATTTCCATGTTCCGAACTAACCGCTTGGAATATATGAAAATCTCTGACATACTAAGGAGGAAGGGAGGTAAAGATATGAAAAAGCTCAACTTGTACGCATTTGAAGGTATCCCTTTAATTCAGCAAGGAGATGACATAGGAACAGTTATCTGCGAAGTTGCCAAAAAGGAAAGTTTTTCTTTTGAAAATGGCGACATCGTGGTAGTTACTTCCAAAATTGTCTCCAAGGCCGAAGGAAGATTGGTGGATACCTACAAAATCAAACCCTCAAAAGAGACCTTGTTGTTAGCGAAAAAGTCCGAAATTGATCCGAGGACTCTTGAAGTAATCTTACAGGAAACTAGAAGATTATTGATAGCAAGATCGGACTTGCTTTTAACCGAGGACCGCTTAGGGTTTATCTCCACCAAAGCAGGTGTTGACAGCTCCAATACATTACCTGGCCAAAAAGGACAAGTGGTAAGCCTCTTACCTAAAAACCCTGATGCAAGTGCTAAAAGAATTCGGCAAGCCATTAAAAAGGGGACGGGAAAAAGAATTGCTGTGATAATCAACGACACCTTTGGAAGACCGGATCGATTGGGGTCTGTTGGAATGGCGATTGGAATTTCTGGGATTGTCGCGGTATATTCTCCGCCAACAAGAGAGGACATTCATGGTAAAAAAAGACACCCCGAAATTGCCCAAGTTGATGAAATTGCTGCCGCCGCTTCGCTTGTTATGGGTCAAACCAATGAACGTCGTCCAGTAGTGGTAGTAAGAGGTGTTGAATATAAAGCCTCAGAAACAGATAGAATCAAAAACCTTCTCCATCCGACCACAAAGTACATTCAAGACGCTTTAGAAATAACGAAACAAATCAAGGAGGAATAAAGAAACTCCACAGCCCTTCTCGGCAAACTGCCATTGCCATAGAAGGGCTTTTTTATTTTTCAACCAATCCCTTATTTATAAATTCACAAATAGCATCCATAGAACCAGATATAAAATAAAATCCAATATCTTGCATAAGCCAATCTATAAATTTCACTCGATTTTTGTGATATTCAGGTTTATCTAGCGACGGAAGATAATCTCCGATAAGAAATGATGGACTCCGCAACATAAGAATACAGGCTCCCCTTATATATCTAGTTAACTCTTCATAAAGAAAGAGTCTCCCCATGTTTAAAGTTTCTTTACCTTCAATTTTCTTAATAAATAAAGGGGCTGATTTGTTATTTAGTAAGTGAACATAAAAAGCTTTAATTATTTTAGGATGCTTTTTCTCAATAGAAATTCCTAAATCTTTTGGAAGAAGCCCCATTCTATTTGTCCACTCGTCTGCGACTTCTTTTTTAAAAAATTTTTGAAGATCTGTATTATAATATTTAACAGTTGTGAATCTTAAAGTGTACGCTTCCGCTCCGCCAAAAAAATGCCCTCTATTCTTTTTAAGCCCAACTAAAACTAAGTCATTTCCTATGAGATTATAATTATATTTTCTACAGAGTTCTAATGTTATAGAAGTTTTCCCGGCTCCTCTTTTGCCCATCAAAAGGACTGCCTTTCCTTGTTTAGATATACCCGCCCCCTGCGTTGTAAAAATAGAATTTTCTTGTCTTGGTTGTTCAAGTATAAAATGGGCTCCAAAAGGGATGGGAGAGACTTCCATTATCTCTTTTAAGGGACCTTTTATCTCCAAAGTTTTATTGTCGTTAAGCATTCTTGCCGAAGAAGTGGGATTTTCAATATAAATTATAGAATAATCCGATTGAGCTTTTGTTTTTAGGCAACGGTATTCTGGAATAAAAGGAACAAATGATCCTTTTCGTAAGATATCAAAAATTTTAGGATGATTACTATAGATATTAATCCCATAATTACCCATATAAATTGCGCATCTAAATTTAATCTTCTTGTCCATAATATCTTCCTGGTGATGGTAAAAAATATTTATCCTCAACAATTTTTCTTATCCAATCTCTTTTAGATAGTTCTCTTTCAACAATTTCTTTAATTTTTTTCTCATTTCTTTTTTTACTAATATTAATTATTATCTTCAGGGGTGAATTAATCGGTTTTTTATTTTGGCTGACTAATATTACTGTGCATTCGCATTCCAGTTCTTCGGCTACTGCCTTTGATATTTGATCTGTAAAATATGCATAAACTTTGCCTACATGGAATGATGGGTTTTTACCATGAATAGCATCGGTACTGAAGGGTCGTAAGCAAGAAATTAATCCTCTTGATTTGTTACCCCTCCCTACTACTCCTTCTTCTCCGTAATCTAATGCTGATCCCGAGGTAGAAAAATAGAAATCTCTTACGTTTTTAGATCTTTTTTGAGGATTCCCTAATAAGCTAAAATCTTGTGTATTTAGGTTAATATTTATATTGAATTTGCCTCCTAAAAGATTCTGGGCGGTATTCCTAAGTTCGGTCTGAATGAAGTTTGATTTATCTATGTAATAAGACCTGTTGGGTATATTAGCTGAAATAAAAGGAACACATAATGTTAAATTTATATTTTTAAAACTTCTAATCGCCAGAATTTTTATATCATGGCCGATATAATTAAATTTCGGATTTTTGTTATCATCATAAAAATATTTTTCCATTTCTAAAACCAATTTTTCAGCAGATGATAATGGCCAGAAACTGACAATTGCAGAACTGTCGTTAATAAATGGGGTTTTAAATTCTGGTAAATCATCTAAACTTCGGGGTTTATACCAAACGGGAGATTTAGAATAAGAAGTAGAAAAAGATTTTATTTTTACCCATTTATCTACATCTAAATGAGGCAGGGTACTTTTTAAATATTCTTTAGCTGCTTTTTCTTGAATTTCTTGAAAATCAATTTTTTTATCACCAAATACGGAACTAACACGACCATTTATAATTAAACGGAAGGGCTTTATCATTTCTCCTACACCAAAATCTATTTTTGCCTGACCTCCCATGATTAAAGTTTTATCAAAGTGATGGTGAAGTACCGCACCAAAGTTTTTAAGGCAAAAGCGAGAGTAGTTAATTGAAACAGCTTCAGCAACGCCATCTGCTAAGGTATCCGGATGGCCAATCCCTTTTCTTTCTACAACCTCAAATGGTTGACTATCCACTGGAGATACTACATTAATAAATAATTGTTTCTTCATATTTATTTTTAATTATTTTTTGTTTTATGCGATATCATATTATCTTTATCTTTGGTATGGGTATAATAAATTTTCCGCCAGCATCGTGAAAGTCTTTCAATCGTTTCCTAATTTCATCTGCAATATTCCAACTTAAAATCAAAAGATAATCAGGTTTTTCTTGATAAATTTTTTCTGGCGGATAGATTAACATATGAGCCCCCGGCGTATATAAACCTTGTTTTAATTCCGATTTATCTACTATAAAGTCAAGATAGTTTTTTCCTATTCCGCAATAACTAAGTAAAATATTTCCTTTTTCTGGAGCACTATAAGTGGCTATTCTTTTCCCTTGATTTTTAAGTTTTTTAAGTAAATCTACTAATCCCTTTTTTGTTTTCATCACATTTTCATCAAACTTTTGATAAGTTTCAAATTTGTCAAACCTTCCTTCGAGTTCTTGATCAATAAAACGTCTAACATTTTCACTAACTGGAAATGCACCATGGTGAGAAACGAATACAGTTAAGGCACCCTTTTTGATTTCGGCATCATACATTTCTAAATCTACGTTCCTGAATATATTTTGTAAAGATATTAAGGAAAAATAAAAAACGTGTTCGTGAGTAATAATGTCTAGCTCTCCTTGCATATAAAATCTTTGCATAAAGAATTTAAAGAATGCTGTACCCTTGGGTTTTAAAAGTAGTTTTACTCCTCTTAAGAAATGCTTGATTTCAATTATATGATTTAAAAGATCCATGCTGAGAATTAAATCTGCTTCAAATTTTCGATCTTTTTTTAATTTTTTTGCCAATTTGTAGTCGAAAAATTCAGTTATTGTTGGAATACTTTTCCTATTTGCTGTTTCAGCCATATTCCATGCGGGGTCAATTCCTAAAATTTTCATCCCAAGCTCTCTGAAAAACTGTAGTTGATAACCATCACTGCTACCAATATCTAACACTATACTTTTAGAATTGAGGTTTAACCTTTTTGTAAGATAATAAGCTCTCTCTTTGCACTCTTTTATAATCGATTCAAAAGCTGATGGGAAATAAAACATCTTCCGATAAAGTGTTTCTGGAGGAACTGTTTTGATAAGCTGAACCAAATAACAGTTAGGGCAAAAACCGACACTTAAATCATATTTCTTTTCAAATGAGATTTCCTCTTTTTTAAAAAAACCATTGCCTAAAGGCATTCTCCCTAAGGAGAAAAATTTTATTATCTCTCTATTACAATTTCTACATTCCATATTCTTATTTATTCATACCTTTTTATTAACCTTTTGTATTTAAAATCTCGTTTTTGTACTTAAGGGGAGGTAAAATTTGATTATTCGGACCTAAAATAGTATAACGTATGCCAATCATCTTCTTAATAATCTTTTCGTTATTCTAGATGGATTAAAGGTTTTACTTATTTCAGTAAAAACCTTCTTACAGGTATCGCTATTATCTTTTCTGTAATTGCAGAGATATACATCCAATGTTAAATAGCCCAATTCAGGCCAAGTATGAATTGAAATGTGAGATTCAACTAAACTTATGAGACCAGTAAACCCCCCACCCCGAGGAAATTTATAGTAAAAAGAACCCAATTCATGCAAACCGTACTTTTTGATAGTCTCATGGATGCGCTTTTTTGCCTGGCTTAAAGATTTTAATTTTTTTATTTCTTTTGTTTGAATCTCTCCCAAAATATGCAGTCCCATAAATGGTTTTTTATTTTTGTTCATAGTTATTATTTAACGTAATATACGCCGCTTTCTAATAACTCAAAAAGATTTCTTATATTTTAATTTCTTTCTCAGTAACTTGGCTTGATTTCTAATTTTTTCATCAATTTCGATTGGATTTAAATATTTCATCTCTCCCCAAAAAGAAATGGCCCTCCAATAGAATATTGGTGCGATTAAACGGCATATCTTAGGGATTAATTTTACATTAAAATTCTTTTCGTAGCATATATTTAAAAATCTTGCCAATGCATCCACCCAAAGAGCAGAAGATATTGCTGGTTTTTGATCTATTATTATCACCCGAGATAATTTATCTATTAATCCTCTCCCAAGATACCTGTTGTATTCTGATAAGTTATTTTTAAAATCTTGTGCAAATTTCTTTAATTGGACCGCAACCAACTTTTCATCCGGTCGTTTTTTAGTTTTAAATATTTGGATATTTTTGTATTTCTTAATAGGTTTTATTTTATCTAATTCGCTTTTGTAAATTCTACTTACTTCTAATGCGGCTTGAGAAAATTGTAAAAATTTATTCATTAAAGTAGGAAATCCCGGCCTGTGTTTTTTTCTCCCTAAATAAACTTCGCAAATTTTAAATCCGCCTCCAATTGCGTGATAGGTCATAAAAATATCAATCCCAAACCCCCATACAGCTTCATTAATCGACTGCTGTAATAAATATTTATATAAACGTTTATTTAATCCAAATTCTCCTCCTATGGGTTGCTGAAGTTCGGTTCCGAATATTGCGTAAGTTAGAGGGTAGGCAAAATTATTTGTTACATTGCCATCATAGCAACCACGAGAGTATGCCGGTGTTGTGTAGTCAAATTTTTTGGTAATTAACGGGTTGAGGAGAGAAAATACCCAATTTGGTTTTATCGTTCTAATATCACTATCAAACAAGGCAATGTAATCAATGTCCAAAGCATTGCAGTATTTAAAAAGCTCAATTAGATTCTTTCCTTTACCTCTTGGTTTTTTACCTGTATTTAAATATTTCTTAGGACAAAAAGTTTGAGCTTCCAGGAATACTTTTTTTGTATTATCTGTGCTGTCGCTATCAACATTTACAATTAAACATTTTGCCGAAGAAAAGAATTTTTTTAAACCTGAATCAACCTGTTCCGTTACATAACCGATTGTATCTTCTTCGTTATAAGAGGGAATGCCGATTACAATTTTTTTATCCATAACATTTTATCAATTAATGTTTTAAAAATATTTTTTATTTTTCGCTATATAACTTAACAAATAACAAGGGGTTCTGTCTAAGTATTATACTATTTATACTATTAAGAAGCACTTTTATCCGCATAAAGATTTTAAAAATTAGCACGATAAGGAACTATCGTTTGTTAAATGGCTAAAAATAACAAAGCCCGAGATCTCTTGCGAGATTCGGGCTTTTGAAACGATACTAAGCGTCTTATGAAGTCGAACTTTATAAAATCACAGCGCTATGCTATAGCATAGCGCTAGACACAATCATCCTCATCATTAAACAAAAAGCCGGTGCGGAAATGATCGCACCGGACTTCTAAAGCTGATACAAAAAATTACTACTTCACCAGGAGCATTTTCTTGGCCGCTTTGAAACCGGTTGAGGTTTCGAGGCGGTAGAAATAGATGCCGCTGGGTAAATCTCGGGCATTCCAGACGATTCGGTGATAACCGACTCCCTTTTCCTCGTTGACGAGAACCGCGACTTCCTGACCAATGATGTTTGAAACCGAGAGTTTCACAAAATCACGGTGCGGAAGTTGAAATTCAATCGTCGTGCTGGGATTGAAGGGGTTGGGGTAGTTTTGGGAGAGGGCGTACTGGGTTGGGATTGCTTCGCCCTCTACCTTGGTGGGATTGAAGAAACTGACCAGGTAGAGGCCGGTTGAAGTGCCAACCAAGATTTGGCTGGCAGAAAACTGAGCCATGCAGCCAATGTTATCCCCTATACCCGGCACAGGCAACCAGCCGCTTGCACCGTAAGACCTGTAAAGGGTGTAGCCGTTGTTGTCGGGAAAATGAAACCCCAGGAAAACGCCAAGAGGAACAAAAGCAGCAGCAGTAGTTCCTGTCTTATTGGGTATGCCCTGAATCGGCTTCCAGGTTTGGCCTTCATCGTCTGACAGGAAAGCACCGTTGTATTCGGTCACCAGATAAACGTGTGGCGAAACGCCAAAGGGATGGGCGGTGATGCCGTAGATGTTCTTTTCGGTAAGACCGTTGTTGGAAATCACCCAAGAGTTACCGTTGTCAGTGGAACGAAGGACGCCGTTGGCGCCGTTGACAAAACCACTGTTGCAACCGGCAAGGACAATACCTTTAAGCGGCGTTTGGGTCATTGTCCAAACATAATTTCTGACCAGATTGGAATCCGCTACCTGCGTCCAGTTATTACCGTTGTTAGTGGAGCGAAAAATGGCGTCAACCGCACCGGCAAAAATTGACTTGTTCTCGGCAACGAGGAGAGTAAAAATTGTACCGCCGTTCGGCAAAGGCTCATAGTGAAATACCCGTTGCCAACTCAACCCATGATTCTTGGAACGGAAAATGCCAGTGCTTGTTCCGGCTAACACGTAACCGGAATCAATCATAGCAAGGGTAAAAACATCGCCGTAAGGGTCAAGGCCGCCATCAGGAGTCCAGGTTTTGCCAGTGTCAGCCGACACGCGAAGCCGGGGAGCAATAGAAAAAATATCACCGCCGATGTATATCCGTTTCTGCTCGTCAACAGCCACGGAACGCACGGCTCCTTTTGACCAGAGTTTTCTCACTTCAATCACTTCGCTGCCTCGTTCAAACTTCTGAACTTGCGCCGTCCCAACTACGGGCGCAAGCAGAAAAATAAGGGCTGCTGCCCATAGTTTTTTCATATCAATCACCTCTTTCTTTACTGAATTATTGAGAAGTCAAAGAACTGGGTTATATAGCTAAATCAAACCACAAAATCCCAAATACTGCAAATCTGTTATTTAAAAATATGAAAGCCCGAAGTCTCTTGCGAGATTCGGGCTTTTGACTCTGGGTGCTATGCTACAGCATAGCACCCTTTGTTTCTTTTACTTCACCAGCAACATTTTCCTTGCCGCTTTGAAATCGAAGCTCCTCTCGCCGGTGTTGGAGATTTTGATGGCCTCATCTAAAGTAATCTTTTAATTCGTCTTCTGGAATAAAACTAACAGCTTTATTGTAAATCGCTTTGAGCGTTCCCTTATCAAGTTCATCGTGGTTAGGAATAATGATAATTTGTTTTACGCCGTCAGCTTTTAATCTTCGTAATTTAATATGGCTTCCTTTTTGAGAAATTGTTTGAAAACCGAAGTGATTAAAGATTTTAACAACATCAGCACCGGAAAAAACTTTCAATTTGTTAGGCATGAAGAGGCTCTAACTCAAAATTAACCAAAGCTGACGGATTGGAAGCAATACCAAGCTCGGCTAAATTTTCTCCTTCAAGATAGAGTGTTAAGGCTTCTTTAAGATTAGCGACCACCTCGTCAATGGTTTTGCCTTGAGTGACGATAGGTAAATCAATACTCTCACCAACAAAATATCTCTCGCCTTTATAGATTTTGAATTGAATTATATGCTTCATGATTTACATTCTATCATACTCAAAAACCAAAAGTCAAAAAATCAATGTCTTCAAAACCTCCTATATGGAAGGTTTTGAGGATGTTAAAAATCAAGCCCGAAGGGATTGCTCCGATTCGGGCTAAAAAAATCTTACAACAACAGGTGTTATGATGCATCATAACATCCTATGAAAATATGAAAGCCCGAAGTCTCTTGCGAGATTCGGGCTTTTGACTCGGGGTGCTATGCTGTAGCATAGCACCCCTTATTTCGTCATTTCACCAGCAACATCTTGCGGACAGCTCGGAAACCTGAACTAGTTTCCAAGCGACACAA
>Ga0315291_10000013_pt1 | contig 207687 bp, 171 predicted proteins | sample YL17G12_20_MG_FD_203070 | JGI IMG/M metagenome (GOLD analysis project Ga0315291, IMG submission 203070) | Sediment microbial communities from Yellowstone Lake, YNP, Wyoming, USA - YL17G12_20 | ecosystem: Environmental > Aquatic > Freshwater > Lake > Sediment | place: USA: Wyoming | collected... | reverse complement strand
GAGGGTTTGAGATCATCTCGATGGGTCCACCGAGCGCTGGAGGCATCGCGCTGGTGGAGATGCTCAATCTTCTCGAGCCATCCGATCTTGCCGCGAGCGGTTTCGCGTCCTCGAAAACGATCTCGTTAATGGCCGAGGCAATGAAGCTGACGTATGCCGATCGCGCGGAATACCTTGGCGATTCGGATTTCTTTCCTGTCCCGGCTGAGAGGCTCATTTCCAAAGAATATGCGGCCGGGCGTCGCAAACTTCTGGACACAACAAGGGCAACGCCCAGCCATGAAATCTCTCACGGCCCGATTTCCCTCAGAGAGAAGACAGAAACGACGCACTACTCAGTCGTGGACAGATGGGGAAACGCCGTTGCAGTGACCACGACGATCAACGGTTGGTACGGGAACAAGATCGTTGTTGAAGGAGCGGGTTTTTTCCTTAACAACGAGATGGATGATTTTTCTGCAAAGCCAGGAGCGCCGAACCTCTATGGTCTCATTGGAAGCATGGCAAATGGGGTCGAACCGTACAAACGAATGTTAAGCTCGATGACTCCCACAATTGTATTGAAGAGCGGCCAGCCGTTTATGGTGATCGGCAGTCCCGGTGGATCGACGATCATCACGACGGTCCTGCAGGTGCTCCTCAATGTTGTCGACCACGGCATGAACATTGCTGAGGCAATCGACGCGCCGCGCATACACCATCAGTGGCTTCCGGATACACTCTACTATGAAAAACGAGGCCTTGTCAAAGATGTGGTCTTGAATTTGGAGCAGCGCGGCTACGCTGTGCGCCAACGCAACGGGACGCAGGGACGAGTGGAGGGGATCATCATTGACCGAGCCAGAGGAATGTTGTATGGTTCGACCGACCCGCGAGGATACGGAGCGGCTGTCGGGTACTGAACCAAAGCGGTAGGTCAGACATTCCTGTCTGACCGCCCTATGGACAAACAAGAATGTTTGTCCCACCTAGGAGCATTGTGATTTTTTGGGGACCGTCAGGACGCGATGCAAGACGAGCTGATCCACATAACGAGGAGACACCTTCCACATTGGACAATCGAAGGAGCAACGTACTTCGTTACCTTTCGAACTAGATGAGGAAAACTGAGTGTCGACGAGCAGAAGATTACTCTGGAACAACTCAGACAGGGGCACGGCAAGTACTACAATTTGATTGCGGCTGTGGTTATGCCTGATCACGTCCATGTTTTGCTGACGCCGAACGATGGGCACGTCCTAAGCCGAATAATGAAGGGAATCAAAAAGGGGTCTCGGCGCGCCAAGTCAATCGCCTGAGACGATCTGCTGGGCAAGTCTGGCAACACGAGTCGTACGATCGTATTGTGCGTGATGAGGATGAGCTGCACGAGAAGATCAATTATATGTTGAACAATTCGGCCAAGCAGGATCTCACGGACAACCCGTGGGAATACCACGGGTGGTATTGTAAAACGGATGATCTATGATGGTAGGTCAGACATTCCTGTCTGACCGCCCATGGACAAACAAGAATGTTTGTCCCACCAGCACGAGGTGGCAGGTCAGACATTCCTGTCTGACCCTATATGGACAAACAAGAATGTTTGTCCCACCGATGATTGCTTCTTGACTCTTGCTGACAAGTTTTCTATCTTGACGCTAGTTCTTTGATGTGATCGTTCTTTCACACAACCGTTTTGGTGTTCCGTTTCGACTTCAAGTCGAAACGGGATGAAAAGGGAATTCCGTGATTCGTCGGCCTCTGGCGGGCGAAAAAGCGGAAGCTGCCCCGCAACTGTAGTTCCGGTTCCGCCTTCGGCGGAAGAGTCTCTGATGAGAAAGCCACTGTCCTGAGGGAACCAGGATGGGAAGGTGACTCAGGGATCGGAAAAGCCAGGAGACCTGCCAAAACGAATAACCTCGTCGGCGCAGCATGTGCCACCAGCCGGCGGGCGCCGTCCGGTTCACGCCGGCGGCAGACCTTCGCGGGAGGGTGTAGATCAACGAGTTCAGAAACTCGACTTGTCCAGAATTTGCAGCCCCGATCTTCCGCAGAAGGTCGGGGCTTTTTTGTTTTGGGGGATTTTTGAATGTGGAATGACGAATGAAGAATAGTGAATGATGAAGGATGAAACTACGAACAATCATCCAAGAGGAACGCCTATGAACAAGATTTGTTTCCTTCTCGTTGCGCTCGCCGTAACGGCAACGGCTCAACAACGGTTGAGCCCTGTCTCTATGCTGAGTCGATCTGACGACGGTCGTGGCGAACGGGCGGATACGGTCCGAACGTATCACCTGCCCGAAGTCCTCGTCACGGCGACTCGGTTCGATAAGAATCCGAGCGATGTTGGGAGAGGCGTCACGGTCATCCCACGCGATCAGGTTCGGGCGTTGGTCTTCCAGAGTGTTGGCGAGGTTCTTGCACAGCACGAAGGGATTTATCTGGTGGGGATCGGCCAGAATCCCGGGATGATCCAAAGCATTTTCATGAGAGGGGCTTCGAACAATCAGACCACCATTCTCATTGACGATATCCGAGTGACAGATCCGTCTGCCGTGAACAGCGCTTTGGATCTCTCCGAGCTATCCTTCGCCGGACTTGACCGGGTCGAGATTGTACGAGGATCGCACAGTACTTTGTATGGCTCGTCTGCAATCGGAGGCGTCGTGAACATCATTACGCAAAAGAGCGGATTGCCAGGTCTTCATGCAGACGCAGAGATGAGGGGAGGGGTGTTCGGAAGGGGGACTTCAGCGTTCTCACAGAATCTCTCTATCAATTACACTTCACCCGTCGGGTTGTACATGAGCGGGGAAGTCAGCAATTCCACCGTGAGAGGTCTCGATGCGACAGTGGACACCGTCACGAACCTGCAAGCGTACAAGAATCGAGATAGGGACGGCTTCAAGAAGCGAGATCTCTGGGGGAAGGTTGGCTTCCAAAATGACAAGGTCGATCTGTACGCATCATTCAAGAACACCCGTCAAACATCCGATCTGGACAAGACCGCGTACATCGACGACGATAACTACACGCTCAACTTTCGTCGGAATCTGCTTACCTACGGGGTCTCCTACAAGTTCGCCGACGCGCTCAACCTCAAGGTTGTCGGTGGATACTCTGAGATGAGCCGTCTGGCCGTTGATGATTCCTCGGTCGTCGATTCACGCGGAACGACGGATCACACCTTTTTCCGGGGAGAGTGGAAAGGAGCAACTCTCACCAATGAAATCCAGAGCGACTTCAGACTGCCCGGAGTTCGAGGAGTCATCGGAGCGGGATTGTACGAGGAACGGATGAGCTCGAAGTCCTATTTCTACTCCGGAAGTACGTTCGGCGCATTCGAGTCCCAGAGCGATCTGGATACGCTGCAACTCCATACGACCACAACAGATGTTTTTGCACATGTCGAACTCAGCGGCGCTCTCATTCGCGAGACCCTCAACAAATTTGCTCTCGCCTTGGGCGCTCGGATGAACAATCACAGTGCGTTTGGAACATACACGACATATGAAATCAACCCGTCCCTGAAGATCAACGGGGGAGCGCTCGTGTATGCGTCGTACTCGACAGGATTCAATGCCCCGTCCCTCTACCAGTTGTTCGCGCCGGAAAGGGATTTCACCACCGGTATGACAAGAGGAAATAGCGATCTGCAGCCGGAAAAGTCGGCATCCTACGAGATTGGCTTCAAGCAATCAGCTGGCACGATGAGCTTTTCGGTGAGCTACTTCCACACGATCGTGGAGAACTCTATCGAGTATGTGTACTTGTGGGATAAGAACATCGGCATTGATACGCTCGGGAACGATTGGCTCAGGAATGACTTCCGCGGGGACACCTATCTGAACGTCGGGCGGCAGACGACGAACGGAATCGAAATCAGCTTGTCTTCGCAGATCAGTGATCGGCTCTGGCTGTCTGGCAATTTCAGCCTCGTGAGCGGAAAGCTGAGCTACAGTCCATCGGAGATCAAGACGGGACATACAGGCGAACATCATGTCCAGATCTACAGTAACGGAGCCTTCCTCTCAACCGATGTGCAATCCTCAGAATTGGTACGGCGCCCGAATACCGCGAATGTGAGCATGACATTCGCGCCGATCGAGAATCTTACTCTCAAGCTCGATGTCCGCTACGTCGGAAAACGAACCGACGTCTACTATGACTCGAAGCGGGGTCCGTTCGGCGCTCTGGGGGCAATTCCTATCGATGAGTACACCCTCGTGGACGTTTCACAGAGACTTGCTTTAAGCGACTCTTTCTCGGTCAACGCGCGGGTGGAAAACCTCTTCAACGTGAAGTATTCAGAAATCAACGGCTTCACGACGCGTGGGAGAGGTTTCTATTTGAGCGCCAGATACGCGCTTGACAGTGCATTCTGAGACAACATAATGCTCGGAAGTCTCTGGGGGGTCTTCATGCTGCAGGAACATATGTCATCATTCTCGGAGGAGATTGTCAAATGAGATTCACGGTGCTTGCTTCTGTTCTGATCCTTGGAGCGGCGATCACACGTCTGCTTCCTCACCCTCCCAACGTTACTCCTCTTGCCGGCATGGCGCTTGTCGGCGCAGCGTATCTTGACAAGCGCTTTGCATTTGCCATTCCGCTCGTCGCACTGCTCGTGAGCGATATCTACATCGGTTTCCACAGCGTCATGCCGTTCACCTATGGGAGTTTTCTCCTGATTGCGCTGATCGGTCTCTGGTTACGGAGAAACAAGAAACCTGTGTACCTCGCCGCAGCAAGCCTGGCGAGCTCGATCGTTTTTTTCATCGTGACGAATTTTGGGGTGTGGGTGGTGCAGAATTCGATGTACCCGAAGACCATCGAAGGTCTGGCGGCTTGCTACCTCGCTGCAGTTCCCTTCTTTCGAAACACGGTCATCGGGGATTTGCTCAGCACGGGAATTCTGTTTGGACTCTTTGAGATCGCGGAATCTTTCTGCAGGAAGTCTGAAAGTCCTTCACGAGCAGCCAGCTGACGGAAAGGTCATTTCGGGCTATCTCCTCCGCACAGGTGGGGTGAGCGCTCGCAGCTGTTGGAGGCGAGTGACTGCCTCTATGTTGCGCCGCACAGTTTGGTTGCCCGGGTTGAATTCCAGCGACTTCTTCCAGTCGCTGAATGCGCGGAGAGAATCTCCCGCCAAGAAATTGAAATTCCCTCGGTACTCATACGCCCGCCAATCTGCCGGATTGAGTGCAATTGCGGAGTCTGCAAAAGCTATTGCCTCCCTCGTGCGCTGGACCCGACCAAGAATGAGTGATTGAAGCAGGTATCCTGTGACACGATCATCCTTGTTCTTTGGGTAGGGGAATGCGAGGAATCCATTCAGCTCGTTCTGCGCGGCTTCGGTGTTTTGTCGATTGAGCCAGAACTGGGCATTGTCCGTGTACTCTTTCGGATAGAAATCGACGAGGAGTTTGCAGCGCTCATCAAGGAAGGCATTCTCCCAACCGGCGTGGAACACGAAATTGCTCGGCCGATACTCGACGGTCGATCCCTTCGGAAGGACCTGGATGAGCATGCCGACGTGGGCCATGTCATAGTCCTTCAACAAAAAATCCCACGGTAGCCGATGGGTGAAGTATATCGGTCTTTGACCCAGGAAGGTGTTGATGATCTGACGGCCTAGGTCCTCAGGAAGACGTCGTTCACGAACCGAGAGGTTCAATTCTCTATCCAGCATTTGGCTGGCACCCCATGGCGTGCCGAGCAGTCGCACATCCACAACCGCGATGTTGGCGTAGGATTTCTCGAGATACTTGAAGTACCACCCCATGAAGGTTTGTTCGTCGCCAATGGTGAAGAGGATGGCGTCCCTCTCGAGCGGCGAAAGGACGTTCACGCCGAAATCATGACCGAGGTAATTCCCGCTCTTGTCGTTTTCGTGGTAGTTGAGCACAAGACAGGTAATTGGCAAGAGCAAGAGGAGCGCAGGAATAGCGTTTTTGAATTTTGTCCCGTGTAAAAGCTCCCATCTGCTCTGCATCCACTTCACGACTGAAGATATGGCAATTCCGACGAGAATCGCCATGACGAGATACGACGGGATGAAATACGCGTCAAAATCAGCGTGGAGCGGAAGCTTGCGGTTGATGGTGAACGCGACATCGAGCAGAACAATGGTCAAGAGAAGGATAAGCAAACGCCACTGCCTGGCAACGAGTGCAATACCGAGGAGAGCCACGCCTCCGAAGTACCAGAACTCTTTCGCCAGAGCCTGGTTCAGGATCCAGGAAAGCCTCTCTTCATCCTGACTTCCGAAGAACGCCCCGAGACCCTTCTGGCCGACCGGGTAAATGAGTGAAAGGAGGTTGCCGACGGTCTCCGGGTTCCCCCAATCAAGAGGCGGATTTCCCGCCGATCGAATCGGAAGATACAGATATGTAGTGAATCCGAGGAGCGTGAAGCCGCCCAGCAACAGCATGAGCCGCGCATTGAGGACGATCCGTGGGCGAGTCAGCAAGACGAAGGCAGCGATGCTTATCGCGACGAGCACTCCGGTAACATGTTGACTGAGGCCAAATCCAACGAGGTACGCAGTGAGCAGAAGATCGCGACTATCAGCTTTGTAGTACCACCGGAGGAGGAAGAGGAGGGAGGCGGCAATGCAGAGCGCGTTGAGCGTGTAGACCTCCGCGGTGGTTGCCCGTGACCAAAGCGTGTGTGAGAACCCAAAGAGCAGTGCAGTCATTACCGCAACGTCCTTCCGAGATGTCAGCATTTGTGTGATCAGATACAAGCACACAGCCGACAAGGAAGCTGCGATTGAAGAGAGCACATTCACGGCAGCTGCGGGCGCCCAAAATGGCATCAGCAGGACGACCAGGCGCCCCAAAACTGTATAGAGGGGATAGCCGGTTGGGTGGTTGATTCCTAGTGTAACGGCATTGGTGATGAACTCGGCACTATCGCCGACGTACACTGTCGGGCAGAGCGTAAGCAGGTAGACGGAGAGCGTTGTGCCAAAAACGAAAGCGGGAAGCAGAAATCGGCCGGATTTCTGTAGCGGTTCTACCGAGAGAGCAGCCATCGAAACATCCCCTTTATGCTTCCGAGTGCGCACGCGAGATGATCAAGAAACATCAGACCGAGGACCGCTGGAATCTCCGCCACCTCGCGGTGTCGCACATAGTACATGAGAAACGGGAGGTTCAGCAGGAGGTAGGCCCCGGCGCATGCGAGCCCGATCCACCGTAAAGCGTCAAACCAGATCCCGAGAAGCAGGCAGAGCACAATGACCCACGAAAGCGCTGCGGAATAGACAAATCCAGGATAGATGTTGACGAAGCCCTTGGTCAGCGATATTGCAAGCTGCCCGAGATTGGCAGCAAGCTGCACAAAGCCTTGGCTCCGCTCAAGATCATTCCTTAACAGACTGAGAAGAGTGTGCTGTTTGAGATGTTCCGCTTCGACAGTAGGGTTGAGAATGATCGAAGGACGTGCGTGCGCCATCCGCTTTCCTAGTTCCAGATCTCCTCCCTTGTGCATGAACAGCGAACGATCGAATCCACCCGCTTTGGTGAATGCCTCCTTCCGGATCGCCGCGATTGCCCCAAAAATCCAATCCACAGAGCGACGGCTTTTCAGATAGGAGTAACGGATCCAGAGATTCTTGTATTGGCTCGCTACGTTGGGATGGCGGTGTTGAGCCGAGTAGAGGCCGACCACTGCGTCGACGTGATTGTCGCTCAGTGACTCGAGGGCGTTCTGTACTGCCTCCGGCTGGAGAACGACGTCGCTGTCGAGGAACAGCAAAATCTCTCCGGTGGCCTGCGCGGCCCCTGCGTTTCGGCAAAAGTTCGCCTGATGATTGCTCGAGAGCTCGATGAGCCTTACACCGTGCTGCTGCGCGATTTCACAGGTGGCGTCCGTTGAGCCGTCACTGACAACAATGATTTCTTGCACGGGAGTTGTTGACGCTTTGATTCCTTGCAGACAGAGAGGCAATGTCTTCTCACTATTTCGAGCAGGAATAATAGCCGAAATACGTTGTGCGGTCGGTTGACTTGCCATAATCACGCTTGAACAGCCGTTGCCTTCCTCAAGTTAGTGGCCCGTTGCACGAGAGCGGTGCAGTATCCAGCGAGTGCAGACGCTTGCGAGGCAAACACCAACGCGGTCCGCTTCTGGCTTTCCAGAAAGTCATGCCCTCGTCCTACCTTCCAGACAAGTCCAAGATACTCCACGGCTGAAAGATGCTTCACAGACAAACCCTTTTCCTTTGCGACGACACGATGAAGAAGATATGATCCTCTGCCGAGCCGAAAGAAATGGAGAAGAAATGACAGCAGGGAAAATTGGTGGTAGTGATCCACGATGATGTCAGGCGCGTGCAAAACTGCTTCCCCGGCATTGATGAGTCTAGCGATAAACTCCCTATCGTCGCTGCCGAGGAAGAATCGTTCGTCAAATCCTCCATGGCTCCTGAAGACTGAAGTCCAGCAGGCGAAGTTGCATGTGGGGCGAAACCATGCCTTTCCTTCTTCCCGTTCCAGTCTTGCAGAAATGAATCTATTCGTCTCGTCGTACACGACGGAGAAGAGATTCGCCTGTAGCTGATTTCTGACGCCGCCGCCTACGGCAGCGACCGGGTGGGATCGCAGCGCCCGCTCGATCTTTCGAAGCCAGGTTGTGGGAGCGACGCAGTCATGGTCTGTGAACACCAGGATTTCTCCACGCGCGAGCCCGGCACCGCGATTGCGTGCGACCGCGGGGCCTGCATGTTTTATCGTGGTGAATCGAACGTTGCTTTTTTGAGAAAGCTCGTGCAGATACCCTCCTGTGCCATCGGCGCTTCCGTCGTCCACCACAATAACCTCGTAGACGCTCGGCTCAAGGTCTTGCCTCAACAAGCTGTTGATCGTTCTCCGCAGCGACCCTAAGCGGTTGTGCGTGGGAACGATTACCGAGATCGCTGGGGGCTGAGAATAGTTCGCGTCTGTCATCAGGGTCGAAGCGAGCGACATGTCATGGAAAATGTATCGCCCTCAATGTGTGAAAAATCTCATCGAACAATATCGGAGCAGGGCGGGTTGCCGGATGACATTGGGTATGAAGGGCAGAATGCGGTTCCCGAGACTCTGCAGAGCTCTTTCTCTCAATGAGTCCAGGCGATTGAGCTTCTCGATTGATTCTTCGATTGCAATGTCCGCAACACTCCTTCCCTCATCGAGTGATTGCTGAAGAAGTTTCGTGACCTTGCTGAAATAATCTGTTTCGAGGAGATGGTAGATTGCTGAAGCTTGAAGATAGCGTTCGAGGGTCGAGCCGAACACGCCGCCGCAGTTGGCGACGAAATCTGTCACGACTAACTTACCTGTCTCAGACAGCTTCCGCTCCACCGCCAGCTCCATGGCGGCATTTGCCGCACATGGGATGATCGCTGCCTTGATGCTTTTCCAGTTGTCATCATGGATCCCCCACGCTCGTGCACACGGCACAGCGATATCGGCATCGAGTTCCAGAATACCTGACGGATCGATCTGCTCACCCTTCTCGTACTTCAAAAGAAATCCATCACCGAGTGTAGTCCGCCTCTGAACGATCTCCTCGACGTTAAAGCCATCCTCACACGCGATGGCGCCTTGTAGAGTTGAAAGGCCGACTAGCTTTGCACCGGCCTGGCTCATCATCTTACAATATTCTGTTCCGACTCTTCCCATTCCTTGCACGACGAACCTTTTCCCCTTGAGAGTCTCGCCATGCAATTGAAGAGCTGCTATAGTTGAAAGGAACACTGACCAGGCCGTATAGACACCGGAACCGTACGTCCACGACGAGACATCCTTCTCGATCCCTGCACCTTGATAGAGGTTCTCGAGGTCTTCAATCCTGCATCCCATGTCCAGAGCTGGACTCCACTTTCCACTTCGCATCACGCCCGAGAGCTTCTTTCCCAGCTCAACGAGGACGGACTTCCTTTGGGATTCAAGTTCTTCAGGAAGCTGGAGAGCCGCCTTTGCCCCGCCCATCATATATCCGATAAAGCCGTACTTATAGGTCATTGTCCGCGCGGCAGCGATGGTTTCTTCCTTTGATGGATCCGGAACGATCCGCAATCCGCCCCACGATGTGCCCCCCACCAAGCGGTCTATGACCAGGAAGGCCTTCGTCCTATATTGCTCAAGATCAATCTCCAGGATGAGCTCGGGGTCGTGTGGCTTCATCGGTCGACCTCCGAGATCACCGCGTTCAGCTTCCCATTTGACGCCCGGCGCACAGCCTCTACGATTCGGATGTCCACCTGCACTGCCTCGGGTGCGCAGCCTCTGGCGATGGTTTGCTCGATCTGCCTTCGAGAATCGGGTCCGTACTCTGTCCCGGTCTTGACATGCACCTCGAATCGTTCGCGGGATTTCTGAATAATCTGATATTCCACGATTCCGGGCACATTTTCAAGAAGATTGATGGCACGTGCTGAGATCCTCTTCCCGCCCGGAAGCGTCAGGTCATCGTCAGATCGACCGACGATTTTTCGGATGGTCGTGAAGTCGGAACCGCACGGGCAGGGGTCCTCGGAGAGGATGACCCGGTCGCCCAGCTTGTACCTGATCAGCGGCATCGTCTTGAGGTAGAGCGGTGTGACGACAATATCTGCAGCCCCGTTTGAGTCAAGCGTTGATTCGTCGACCTCTACGACGGCTGAATCCGGTATGATGTGAAGACGCCGAAACTGGCATTCGTAGGCGATCCTGAACACTTCAGCAGCTCCATAAGAATCGCGGACAGGGCATGAGAAGGCTCGGCTGAGCAAAGCTCGGCAGCGGTCGCTGAGCATCTCGCCGTGAGTGATGACAAGTCTCACGGGGTACTCCAGCGGGTGGCTCTGCAAATTGTCTTTGGCCATCAGCGCCAGGAAGCTTGGGTAGCTGTAAATGACCCTCGGCTGGAGCTCATTGAGCTGCGAGATCGTCCTTTCGACGCCTTGGCGCAGGTCGATGTAGTGCTGCCTCAACAAGCCCATGCGCTCGAAAAGAAAGGACCCACGATGGGGGCTTGGTACCACGATTTGGGCGAAACTGTCCGTCATTTTGGCCCCGGATCTCAGGAATCCGTAGGTTATGAACGTCAAACCCTGGATGAATTCCGAATCGGCTAATGAGATGGTCAACGGGTGGCCTGTGGAGCCTGTGGTTTGAACTGACAGGAGGCTGCGTCCCGGCACACGCTTCTGGCGTTCCTCGTGCAAGGCCTCGAAATGCTCCCTCACATCGCGTCTCGTCAATATGGGCAACTTTTTCAGGTCCTCGACCGTTCGGATCTCTTCAGGGTGAATTCCCATCCTCCTGAACAATTCCCGATAGTAAGGGACATTGCGCGCCGCGTGCGTGATGAGCGCTTGGAGTCTCCTTTCCTGGAGCGATTTCAGCTGGGCTCGCGTGAAGTGCTCGTGCAGCTTCAATCTGGAAAACAGACTTGCACCCAGGAAGGCGATCAGGAACGAGTTCGTTTCGTAGATGGAATTCATGGCCAGAAGGCGTCATACCGGAAGCTGACGATGTGTCCTGAACGTTTGGTCACGGTTGCGCCAGACTTGAGAGATCAAATTGTCCCATCAGACCCAAAATGAGATGCCCGTAACGTGCACTCTGTCAATCAGTACGAGAGGGAAAGAACTTCAGGCACCCATGCGCTCTGCGGACGCCAAAGTAACGACCATTGGCAAGAAAATCAAACATCAGACCTTTCAGGCTTGAGAACGGAACTGATCCAACAAACGCACTCAACGCAGGAAGATAGCTGTCGTTCCGCTTCTTGACATTAAATCCAGCTTTTGGTATACTTCCGGCAAATCTCAAGTTGGCTGAACCGTGGCAACGCCACATTCCTGGGGGGGAGCGGATGTCGCATTGTCTCAAGGGGAATCGGCGCCGTGACGATACTGAGCACCGCCGGTTAGTCTCAGACGCACCGATTCCTTCCTGCCTCACGATCATAACGAACTCGGTTTCTTCCTCGACCAGTTCAGCAACTTCTGCATTTCTCTTCCCGAGATCGATTATTGCGTTTCATCGTTCACATAGTGTGCTCTCGCCCTTTCCAGTCTCTGAGAGTTGGGTAGGGACACGAAGGATCGGACTTTTCGCGCACGTAAGGGGGTGTCTATGAACAAATTGGCTACCAAATTCTTCTCTTCCGCACTCGTTGGGCTCCTGGCCATCACTGCGATTACTGCAACCGCCTGGGCACAGTCGGCCGGTGATTACCGTTCAAAGACTTCAGGAGACTGGAACGCAACCTCAACTTGGGAGCGGTACGATGGTGGGGAGTGGGTTGCTGCCACTTCGACACCCACAAGCAGCGATGGTGTCATAACAATCCTGAATACGCACACGGTGACTGTCAACGTGGATGTCACTGTCGATCAGACCGTCGTTGAGGCCGGTGGTCAAATCACGGTCGGCTTGGGCAAGACTCTGACAATAGCTGATGGCACGGGGACTGATCTCACCGTGAACGGAACGCTGCTGAACCAAGGTACCGTCGCAGTCAGTGGTGCTGAGCCCACCTGGAATCTCAACAGCGGCGCGACGTTCGTTCAGAACACTACAAGCGCAATATCTGGAGTGCTTAATGCCGCATCCATAGATGCAGGAAGCACTTTCGAGTACAAAGACTCCGGAACCCCATCAGTTGCCGGACGAACCTTTGGCAACCTCAAGCTCACGACCGCGAGTTCGAAGTCCTATACAAGCAGTTCTACTACCAGCGCTCTAGTCGTTCAAGGGGATTTCCTGATAGGGTCAGAAGTAACTTGGAACACAGGGGGCTTTGCGGCTGATATCACGGTCGAGGGGAGCACCACCATCAGTGGCACATGGACAGGAAGCGGAGCGGGTAGCCTCGGAAATCACCAATTTTCGGGCACGTTCACGGTCGACGGTACATACAACCTCGCGACGACAGGGACAACGCAGGGACAGATCACGTTCGATGGTGATCTTGTCGTCAACGGCACATTCGCCACGCCTTCAAACCGCAGCGTCGTCTTCAACAGTGAAGGCTCGCAAACGATCAGCGGTTCTTCCACAGCGGTTTTCAACAATGGCTTCACCGCGAACCAGGATCTTACGGTTGCCTCGGGGACAACGGTACAGGTTGGTGCGGGCGCCACAGCCACGGTCAACTCGAACCTGACCCTGGACGGCACGATCAGCGGGGGTAATGCCACCACATCGGTCTTGGATCTTCCAGGGTCTTTCGGGGGGTACAGTTTTACGTTTCCGAGCGAAGGTGCTGCAACGATCTCGCAATTGAAAGTTATCGTCAATGGTGGTTCCGACAAATTCATCAACTTTTCGGGTATCTGTAACCTGCAATCAGGTGCCTCGTTTGAAATCGACAATTCCTCCACTATCAGGCTGGTGGAGGACGGCACTGTCAGCGGCGGAACTATCAATGTGATGAACTCTGGAAAGTTGGATGTTAACGGATCGGATCTTACGCTGAACGGAGTTACGGTCAACCTCACAACAAGCGGGTCCGTGGTGGAAACGTATGGTGGAGGGAGTGTGAAGACGGAGGGGAGCACCTCCATCGACCAGGGGGGAACGTTCTCTGTCCCTCTCGAGGTGAGCGGCGGAACCACGACAGCCTCCGGGACAAACAGCTTCGACGGGAACATCACCGTGGACGAGGGAGCGACCTTCACCATACTCACCGGCAAGTTCCTCCGGGCGACCGGCAGCGTGACGATCAACTCCGGCGCTATCGTCAATGGGTCCGGTATGTTGTACTATCTTGCGCCGTACCAGTCCTTCACCAACTCGGGGACGATCTCTGCCCCCGCTGTCTTTGAAGGAATCGGATACGAGTATACCATGCTGCTCGGCAATGGAACGTGGACAAGTCTCACGATGAACGATTCGCTCGCTGTGTATCTCGACGACAACACAACTCTGACCAATTCAAATGTCACTCTGAGAGGCACTCTAAGCACACAGGATCACACGTTGTTGCTCAACGGTGGTACCTTTGTCATCGAGTCGACGGGGGAGGTCAATGGCGGAGGCCTGACAGTTGAGACGCAGGGAACTCTCAGCATTACACAGAACGGGACTTTTGATGAGACACTCCATGTGCTCGGCGGGACGACGACGGCTTCTGGCACAAACAGCTTTGACAGGGCGATTATTGTAGATGAAGGAGCCACGCTCCATGTGCCTGCAGGCGATTCGTTGATAGTGAACAGTGATCTCACAGTCTCCGGCTCGATCACGGGCGGAAATGCCGCTTCAAGTCTCAAACTTCGCGGGCGCGGGGAGGGCTGGTATACGGTGACATTGACCGATGCGGTGGTTTCGATCGCACACGTCGACATCGACGGTAATGGTCGCAACATTTCGGGAACCGGGACCTTCACAGGCGCCACGGTGAAACTGGACGCCGGCTCTGGACTCGATCTAATTGGTTCTCTGACGATCACGGGGGGAACGATTCAGATCGTCGATGGCAGCATCGATATCTTCGGCGCGACCTTCACTCTTAATGGTGTCAGCCTCAACATTAGCAGCAGCGGCCAAGTTGTGGACAACGAAGGCGGCGGCAAGGTGGCGACGGAGGGAAGCACAACAATCGATCAAGGAGGCGCGTTCGGTGTGCCTCTCGAGGTCAGTTCCGGGACGACGACTGCGTCCGGAGCGAACGCTTTCGAGAACACCCTCACCATCCTTTCGGATGCGACACTGACTATTCCCGGGACTTTGACAACGCTTGGGAATCTCTCCGTGGCCTCCGGCGGGACGATCAGCGGCGGCGGTAACCTCGTGTTTGACGGGTATGCCAAGACGTTTACGAACAACGGCGTCGTCAATGCGGTGACAACGTTCGAGAATAACGCTGGCGATGTGAAACATATGACCGCAGTTGGTGCGGGTTTGTGGAAATCGGTCACGATCGCTGCTGCCTGCAGTACCAGTGTCAGCGGTGGACATACCTTTACAGGTGCCGGAACGCCTTTCGTAGTCAGTGGCTCAGTGTATTTGGATCCCACCAGTGCGATCGTGTATGGCGGCAGCTCGGCGCAGACGGTTGCTCCTTTGACCTACTCCAATCTGAACATCGCCAATTCTTCAAGTGACGTCGCGATCGGTGGTTCGATGACTGTGAATGGGGCTCTTACGATCTCCAGTCGTAATCTAACGACCGGTGCCGACACATTGACGCTTGGCAGCTTCGCGACCATTACGGAGACATCTCCCTACTCTGTTCTCGGCAATCTTACGACCGCGCGTGTCTGCTCGACAGGGGTGAACGAGACCTTCGGCGGAATGGGCGTGGAAATCAATGCCGCCGACGCTTGGCCGGGAAGCACGACCGTGACGCGTGTTACCGGCACGGCTCCGACGTTTCCACCCGGCATTCCCGTCAAAAGGTACTTCGATATCGTTCCGACAACGAACACCGGATTGAATGCAGCTTTCGTCTACCGCTATTTGGATAGCGAACTCAACGGCAACACGGAATCGGGTATCCAGCTCTACAAATCGACGAATGGCGGATCAACGTGGACATTGCAGGGCGGAAGCGTCAACACTGGTTCGAACACGATTACCCTCACAGGTGTCGATGGGTTCTCGAGGTGGATCGCCGGCGGGACCGGAAATCCTGTGCCTACTGTGTCAAGCATTTCACCGTCGACGGCGGCGCTCGGCGCGACATTGGATGTGATATTGACCGGGACTCTCTTCACCAGTGGGATCAGCACACCGAGCATTGGCTTGGGGATCACCGTGAACTCGTTCACGGTCAACAGTCCCACGCAGATAACCGCCAACATCACCGTATCCTTATCTGCCGCAATCGGGGCGCGCAACGTTACGGTCACCAATAGTCCGCCCGGCGGTGGCGACGGGATATTGGAGAATGCCTTCACCCTCGTTAATCCGGTACCAACTCTCACGAGCGTTGAACCTGCCGCGGCTGACCGTGGCACCGATGTGACGGTGGTGTTGCACGGTTCGAATTTCCTTTCTGGTGTGAGCACAGTCGGCTTCGGACCGGGCATCATTGTGAGATCAACAACCGTGGAAAGCTCGACGCAGATAAGAGTGGACTTCACGATCGGAGTGGGTGCAGCAACAGGTCCGCGTGATGTGACAGTTACGAATTCTAGTCCGGGTGGCGGGACGGCGACGCTGCCGAGTGGATTCATGGTCGGGAATCCTGCTCCGGCGATTAGCGATATGAGCCCGAGCAGCGGTTCCCGCGGGCAAACGATGGCTGTTACATTCAACGGGACGGGCTTCCTCGTCGGTGTCACCAGTGTCACCTTTGGTCCGGGCATAACCGTGAATTCCGTTGCCGTAAGCAGCTCGATCCAGATGAAGGCGAATATCACGATCGCCCTTGACGCGCCCACCGGAGCGAGTGATGTCTCGGTAACCAATCCTGAACCCGGTGGAGGAACGGTCAGGCTGACCGGTGCTTTTGCGGTGGTGAATCCCGCGCCAACCCTGGCAACGATGTCACCCGCGAGCGGCAACCGGGGACAAACACTGAGCGTGACCGTGACGGGGACGAACTTCATCCCGGGAGTGACGACGTTTGCGTACGGGGACGGAATAACGGTCAATTCCGTCAGTTCTTTCAGTGCTACACAGGTGACTGCGAGTGTGACGATTGATCTCGGGGCAAGTCCGGGACCGCGCGATATCACGGTCACGAATGCCGCGCCCGGCGGAGGGACCGCGACGCTCGCCGGTGCCTTCACGGTGAACAATCCCTCACCGAGCCTGTCAAGCGTTTCGCCAACTCGGGCGGGAAGGGGGAGCAGCATAAATGTTGTGTTGACGGGGACAAATTTCCTGGAAGGCGTCAGCAGCGTGAGCTTTGGCTCGGATGTTACGGTCAATTCAACGACGATCAACAGCGCGACGCAGATCACGGTGAATATCAGCGTTGCGCTTTCCGCAGCGACCGGGGCCCGGAACGTTTCCGTGACAAATGCCACGCCGGGAGGCGGAACGGCAACACTGACAGGTGGGTTCACCGTGGACACATCGCCGGCAACCAGCGTGGAAAACACGCTCTCTGCGATCCCGGAAGAGTACGTGCTGCAAGAGGCGTATCCGAACCCCTTCAACCCTTCGACGAGGATCCGCTACGGTTTGCCGGAGCAGAGCCGGGTGAAGTTGGAAGTGTATAACATGCTCGGCAACGTCGTGGCAGAGCTGGTGAGCGGTGAACGATCCAAGGGCCTCTATGAAGTGGAGTGGAGAGCCGAGAACCTGCCGAGCGGCGTTTACCTCGTGCGGGTGTTTTCGGAATCAGTGGAGACAAGCAAGAGATTCATCGCGTCACGGAAAGTAGTGCTGGTGAAATAGGGTACGTTCAGGCGACGATTCTGCGCCAAGGGCGCCCGCCAGAATGCGCAGCGGGCTGGCATCAGCCTCTGGCTGAGTATCGTCGCGTGTGGAGTTTTCAATTCCGACGGGGACGATCTCTATCGAGGTCGTCCTTTTTTTTCTCACTTCAGCCACGTCGCTGCTCCTTCCGTCTTGCTTCTTTGGACAAATTCGTCGAATTTCTAACTGCGTCATTTTCCGTACTCTGTGTCATTATTTATTAAAGGAATCGAATATGAGCAGTGAACATTCCGGCCCCAGCTTTTTTGAGAGTGTCACAATGAATTTCGACAAAGCGGCAGGCTACACGCAGCATCCAAAAGGCCTGCTCGACCAAATCAAAGTCTGTAATAGTGTTTATCATTTTCAATTTCCCGTGCAAGTGGGCGACGGGTATGAAGTTATCCAGGCGTGGCGTGTCGAACACAGCCACCACAAGCTACCCACGAAAGGCGGAATCCGCTACAATGAGGATGTCAATGAGGATGAGGTGAAAGCGCTGGCCGCGCTCATGACGTACAAGTGCGCCGTGGTTGACGTTCCATTTGGCGGAGGAAAGGGGGGAATCAAGATCAACCCCAAGAACTACACCGAGGCGCAGCTCCAGCGAATCACGAGACGTTACACCGCAGAACTCGTGAAGAAGCACTTCATTGGTCCAGGTATTGATGTGCCGGCGCCGGACTATGGAACCGGCGAGCGAGAGATGGCATGGATCGCGGACACGTACATGGCGCTCAATCCAGGCGCAATTGACGGCGTAGCGTGCGTGACGGGCAAGCCTATCAGTCAAGGAGGAATTCGGGGAAGAAGGGAAGCAACTGGTCGAGGAGTATATTTTGGCATCAGAGAGGCGTGCAACATCGCTGAAGACATGAAAGCGCTTGGACTCGCGCCAGGTTTGGAAGGTAAGCGGGTTGTCGTTCAGGGTCTCGGCAACGTAGGATACCATGCGGCGAAGTTCCTCCAAGAGGGTGGGTGCCTCATCGTCGGACTGGCAGAATACGAAGGGGCGATCTCTCATCCGAAGGGGTTGGATGTGGAGGAGGTTATGAAACACCGGAAGAACACGCGATCGATTTTCAATTTCCCCGGAGCGACGAATATTCCAAAAACACTCGAAGCGCTCGAGCTTGAGTGCGATATTCTCGTTCCGGCTGCCCTTGAAAACCAGATTACGCGCGCAAACGCCCCGCGCATCAAGGCAAAGATCATCGGTGAAGGCGCCAACGGTCCAATCAGCGCCGATGCGGAGGAGATCTTGTTGCAGAAAGGGATCATGGTCATTCCGGATATGTATTTGAACGCCGGTGGGGTCACCGTCTCGTACTTCGAATGGCTCAAGAATCTGCAGCACGTCCGAATGGGAAGAATGGGAAAACGATTCACTGAATCGTCCCTTTCGCAGCTTGTCGCCAGCATCGAGAAGACGTTTGGCAAGTCGCTCTCAGCCGAGGAGAAAAGGAAAATTGCCCGCGGCCCGGACGAGGTTGATCTGGTGAATTCAGGTCTCGAAGACACGATGATCGTCGCCTACAATCAGATACGAGAGATCAAGAAGAGGTCGAAGTGTCCAGACCTCCGAACCGCGGCGTTCATCAGCGCGATCGACAAGATCGCACAGTCATATATGGAGCTAGGCATCTTCCCGTAAGCCTCTTCAATCAGTTCCCAATTCTAACACTCCCTGGTTGCTTCCCAATCCTGGTAAGCGGGCGTTTCGTAGATCCATCAAAAATGCCCGCTTGTCAGCTTTTTCCACACCGAATCCTCTACCTCCCTATGGAATAGAAATTGCAGCGAGTTGAGCAAATTCCGAGAAAGTGCTCGACACTGTCATTCCTTTGCTTGCATACATTGGGAGTGTGAGTGAATGATGTCAGCAGTCTCTCCATCGCCAACAAGGAACCAATCGGAATCGACGGGATGCGGGTTTCCTCTGGTTCATCGACTTGCTGGCATCGCATTGCTTGTCTTGGCCGTCCACGCTTAAATGAGCGGACTTTAGATCTGCCATGAATCCTGAAGGAATCAACACCATCGTTGAGAAATACAAGGAAGCCCGGGGAGGATTGATATCGATTCTCGAGGAGATACAAGCCAAATACGGATACCTCCCCGAGGATGTCCTGAGGGTTGTTGCAGACAGGACCGGACGTGCTCTTGTCGACATCTATGGTGTCGCAACGTTCTACAAGTCGTTTCGCCTCAGACCTCGGGGAAAACATCTCGTGTCTGTTTGCTTAGGCACCGCTTGCCACGTCCGGGGCAGCCCTGCCATTGCAGAGGGATTCGAAGCTGAACTCAAGATCAAGAGTGATGGGGAAACGACGCCGGATAAGGAATTCACTCTGGAAACAGTCCGATGTCTTGGAGCGTGTGCACTCGGCCCGATCGTCGTCGTAGATGGTCATTACTTCTCCAATGTCGGCACTCTCGATCTAAGACGTATCATCGGCAAAACCCGTGTGGGCCTCGACCGTGTCGAAGTGACGGCAGACCTTAGAATATTTCCGCTCGAAGTGAGCTGCCCGCGCTGTAATCACAGTCTCATGGACCAGAAGCACCTGGTCGACGGCCTTCCGTCCATTCGAGTCACCGTGTCGTTCGGGCAAGAGCACGGCTGGCTGAGAATGTCATGTCTGTATGGCAGCTATGCCATCGAATCCGGCAACGAAATCCCCATGGGCCAGGTTATCAACTTCTTCTGTCCCCATTGCCACGCGGAGCTGCTCGGCGCGTGGAATTGCCCAGTCTGTGATGCGCCGATGGTGCCGATGATTGTTCGGGGAGGCGCTATCGTTCAGATTTGTTCTCGCCGTGGCTGCAGGAGCCATATGCTTGATGTCGAAGGAGTCAATCTGTAGCGAACCTTGACCGACTCGAGCTGGACAAATACAAACGAGGTTTACGACCAATGCTCGCGGAGAGATTGAGATCCATCACTGCCTTCAAGGTTTTCCAGAAGCTGATCATCTCCGATCGGGATCCCACCTTTCCCACCATCGTCATTCCAGCCGGGACATGCGGACAAGCGAGCGGGGCGAACGATCTCATTCGCATGTCCAAGCGAGAAATCCTCGCAAAGAACTTGTCGCAAAAAATCCGCCTCCGTGTGACAGGGTGTCATGGCTACTGTGAGATGGAGCCTTCGGTGCTCATCCAGCCTTCGGGGACGTTCTACCCGAAGCTTAAGATGGAAGACATGCCCCGCATCGTCGAGGCAGTCTCTCGCGGAGAGGTTGTGGAGGATTTGTTGTTTGTCGATCCGGCATCAGGGAAGCGGATCGAAAAACAAGATGATGTTCCGTTCTTCAAGCGACAGGTCCGCAGTATCCTTTCACGCAGCGAGATGGTAGATCCCATCCGCATTTACAACTACATCGAAAATGGCGGTTACGGGGCGATCGTGCGTGTCATCGAGAAAGGGAATCCTGCGTTGGTCATCGAAGAAGTGAAGACTTCGGGATTGCGCGGCCGCGGCGGTGCAGGATTTCCAACGGGCCTGAAATGGGAATTGCTGGCCAAAGCGAGGAACTCTCGAGGCAAGTTCCTGGTCTGCAACGCGGACGAAGGCGATCCGGGCGCATACATGGATAGAAGCGTGCTGGAAGGAAATCCTCACAGCATCATCGAGGGTATGCTGATCGGCGCATTCGCGACGGGAGCGACTGAGGGTGTTATCTACGTCCGCAACGAGTATCCGCTGGCCATCAAACACCTGACCATTGCCCTCCGTCAGGCAAAGGAGCTGGGACTTCTCGGTGATCAGATTCTTGGAACGGGATTCTCCTTCAACATCGGAATCGTCAGAGGGGCGGGCGCCTTCGTATGCGGTGAGGAAACTGCTCTGATCCACTCTGTCGAAGGAAAGATGGGTGAGCCGCGGCAGCGACCACCGTTCCCGGTCGAGAAGGGAATCGATGGCAAGCCAACGGCGATCAACAATGTTGAGACCTGGGCAAATGTTCCGCTGATCATCAACGAGGGAGGGGCGGAGTTCGCAAAGATCGGCACGAAGAAGAACTCGGGCACCAAAATCTTCAGCCTTGTGGGAAAGGTGAAGAATACCGGACTCGTGGAAGTCCCGATGGGCGTCAGCATACGGGAGATCGTCAACGACATCGGTGGCGGGCCTTCCGCCAAGGCGAAGATCAAAGCTGTGCAGACGGGTGGCCCGTCTGGCGGATGTATTCCAGCGAGAATGTTCGACCTTCCCATTGACTATGACAGCCTCAGCGCGGCAGGATCGATCATGGGTTCGGGCGGAATGATCGTGATGGACGAGAATACCTGCATGGTCGACGTTGCGAAATATTTCATGGCCTTTCTTAAGGACGAATCGTGCGGGAAGTGCTATACCTGCCGAAAAGGCACCCAGCGCATGCACGAGATCCTTGATGACATTTCCAAGGGCGTGGGAACAACCCAAAAGATTGAGTTGCTCAAGGAATTGGCCCAGGTAGTCAAGGACACGTCAATGTGCGGCCTCGGACAGTCGGCCCCCAATCCTGTCCTCAGCACATTGCAGTATTTCCGTGATGAATATGAGCGTCACATCTATCACAAGCGCTGCGACGCATTTGTCTGCAAAGGTCTGGTTGGCGCTCCGTGTGCGAGCGCTTGTCCGATTGGAACGGAGGCCTGGCGCTACATCGCATATATCCAGCGGGGAGAACTGGAGGAAGCATATGCTGTCATTCGGGAGACTAATCCATTTCCGTCGGTGTGTGCGCGGGTGTGCAACCATCCGTGTGAAGAACGCTGCAAGGCAGGCACCCAAGGTGGGCAAGCAATTGCCATCCGTGCACTGAAGCGCTTCATCACCGATCGCATCGATCCGTCGCTCTACAAGCCGTTGCTCGGTACCTCCAACACCCTTGGCCCCGTCGCAATCGTCGGATCCGGTCCAGCCGGTTTGACCGCTGCGCACTATCTCTCTCTGAAGGGCTACAAGGTTACCGTATTCGAAGCAGACGACCAGGCGGGTGGCATGATGTACAGCGCCATTCCTTCGTATCGCCTCCCACGAGAGACAATTCAAAAGGAAGTACATTCGCTCCTGAATGAAAACATCACGCTCAAATGCGGCACCGCGCTCGGCCGCGATGTCACTCTCGATAGCCTCTTTGATGATGGCTTCAAAGCAGTTTTCATCGCCATCGGCGCACACAAGAGTCTGCCACTGCAGCTGAAGGGAGAAGATCTGCCGGGAGTGTATCCTTCAATTCAGTTCCTGAAATCATTCAACATGCGGGGCGAAATGGTGGCGAAAGGCCGCGTTGGAATTGTTGGCGGGGGCAACTCTGCTCTGGATGCTGCTCGCGTGGCGCTTCGTCAACCGGGAGTGACAGGCGTTACGATCTTCTATCGTCGCACGCGCGAGGAGATGCCCGCATTTGAAGAGGAAGTTGAAGCGGCACTTCAAGAAGGCATCAAGCTCGAAACGCTCGTCTCGCCCATCGGCATTCTTTCCGAGCGAGGGAAGCTCTCGGGCATCGAGCTGCTGAGGAATGAGCTCGGCGAAATCGATGACAGCGGACGCAGGCGACCCGTTCCCGTGCCGGGGTCGCAATACGTTGTGCCGATTGATACGCTTATCGTGGCGATAAGCGAAGGCTCCGATATCGACTGCGTCTCGGTCGCAGGAGCAAATCGGATTGATGTTGACGAAAAGAGAGGAACGATACGCGTCGATGCAGAATCGCTTTGTACGAATAGGCCTGGCGTCTTCGCCGGCGGCGATGTCGTGACAGGTCCCAACACGGTCGTCGACGCGATCGCCGCGGGGAAGAAGGTTGCGGTGATGATCGACCGCTACCTGCGAAACGAGGACTTGAAACAGCCTTCGGAGCTCCGACTTCCGCGCCACTATGTCGGGCCGGTCAAGACGAACGGGGAGGAGCCGCGCCCCATCACGAGGGTGGAGCTGCCGAGGATGTCCGCTGATGTGAGGAAACGCGGGTTCGCCGAGGTTGAGCTGACTCTCTCCGCGGAGGATGCCGTGCGGGAGGCCGGACGCTGTTTGAGGTGCGATCTCGAATTCACCCTGCCAAAAGAAGACGATAAGCGCGTTGAGACTGCGAGGGAACAACTCGTATGATCACCCTGAAAATCAATGGTGTGCCGGTAACGGTTGAGGAAGGGACGACGCTCCTCGAGGCGGCGAAGTTCGTTGGGTTTCCGATCCCAACGCTCTGTCACATGGAAGGTCTCTCGCCATACGGCGCCTGCCGGTTGTGCGTTGTTGAGATCGGAGGGGGATCGAACGCTAAGCTCGTGTCCTCTTGCACATATCCGGCACAAGAAGGACTGAACGTTCGCACAAGTTCCTCGCGCGTTGTCCGTGCAAGGAAAATGATCCTGGAGTTGCTTCTGGCGTCATGCCCTCAATCGAAGATTATCCAGGATCTGGCGTCTGCGCACAATGTGCGCCAGCAGCGATTCCGGCAGGAGTACGAGACCTGTATTCTCTGCGGTCTTTGCGTTCGCATGTGCAAAGAACAAATGATGGCGAGTGCCATAGGCTTCCGCGGCCGCGGCGAGCGCCGCAGCATCGGCACCCCCTTCGACATCAAGTCAGAGAAATGCAGGCTGTGCGGCGGTTGCATATACGTCTGCCCTGCATGTCAGTTGCGCTGCACGTATACGCAGCCGGACAAGGCGATCTGTGCAGGCTGCGCAAATCTGAGTCCGCCCTGCCTCGACAAAGAGAAGTTCGATGATATGATGTGCTACATGGATCCTTGTGTCGCGTGTGAGATTCGAAAAAATTGATGATAGGAGTATTTGACTATGTCTCTTTCAAAGATTAATGCCACCGCCGCTACGCTCACCAAAAATCGCACAGAAGGCTCTGTCGTTCCTGCCTCGGGGATGTGCGTCACCTGCGTCGACGGATGTGTCGGCATGTGTGAAATCGGCAAGTCCGCCTACCGTGGGCACGAGGTGATTTACCCGCAGCCCTTTGGCGTCATCACAACGGCGGGAGAAAAATTGTACCCGGTGGACTATTCCCATTTCAACATTATGGGGACTGCCGTCGGCGCCTTTGGCATCGAAGCTGATAGCGACAAAGCCATTTTCCCTGCCGTCAAGCTGGAGGTGGCCTTTGGGCATGACAAGGGGATTAGATTCCGCTATCCGTGGATCATTCCTGGAATCGGTTCCACGGATATCGCGAAGAACAATTGGGAAGGATTGGCAATTGGTTCGGCGCTCGCCGGGACTGGTCTGACGATCGGAGAAAACGTGGTTGGGATGGACATGGAGGCGACCTTTAAGAGCGGCAAAGTGGTCGATACCGTCGACCTCAAGCGCCGTGTGAGTCTCTTCAAGGATCATCAACGAGATGGCTATGGTGCGATCATTGTTCAGGCAAACGTCGAGGACACGCGTCTGGGAGTCCACGAATACGCCATCGACAAACTGGGTGTGCAGTGTGTTGAGGTCAAGTGGGGTCAGGGCGCCAAGGACATTGGGGGTGAAGTGAAGATCAAAAGCTTGAAAAAGGCGCAGGCCCTTCACGCCCGTGGATATGTGGTGATACCCGATCCGACGGATGAACACGTCATCAAGGCGTTCGAGCGAGGTGCCTTTAAGGAGTTTGAGCGTCACTCCCGAGTAGGTATGGTCACCGAGGAGTCTTTTGCCAGGAGAGTTGAGGAGTTGCGAAAGGTCGGAGCGAAGTATATCTTTCTGAAGACAGGTGCCTACCGACCGGCTGATCTGGCGCGTGCAATCAAGTTTGCTTCGAGGTATCGGCTCGATCTGCTCACCGTCGACGGTGCGGGCGGTGGCACAGGCATGAGTCCCTGGCGAATGATGAACGAGTGGGGTGTTCCACCTGTCGAGCTGCATTCGCTCCTCCACCAATATGCGAAGCAGTTGGCGGATAAAGGACAGCATGTGCCCGGCCTGGCAGTCGCCGGCGGTTTTGTTTTCGAGGATCAAATCTTCAAGGGTCTCGCGCTTGGCGCACCTTTTGTCAAACTCGTTGGCATGGCACGCGCACCGATTGCGGCAGCTATGGTTGGCAAGACCATTGGACGCGCGATCGAAGAGAATCAGCTACCAGTCTACGTTGAGCGGTTTGGCAGTACCAAGGAAGAGATCTTTGTGACGGCCACCTCGCTGCGTAATGAGCTTGGAGTGGAGCAGTTCGAGGAACTTCCGACCGGAGCGATTGGCTTGTACACGTACTATGAGCGCCTGGCTCAAGGGTTGCGGCAGTTCATGGCCGGCAGCCGCAAATTCACCGTGGATTTGATTTCGCGCGAAGACATTGCTGCATTGACACACGAGGCTGCAGCTATCAGTGGGATTCCGTACATTATGGATGTCGATCAGAAGGAAGTGAAAGGAATATTGAACGGAAGAGCATAAAAGGGTATCACATCGAAGCATCATCAACCGCGAGTCCTTTCCATTCCCCGTAGGCGGCTGTGCGGGGAAAAGACCGTTTGGTAATCGTCAGCCGATAGGAACAATTCAACCTCAATCGCGGGCGGCTTGGCCACAACGTCCACCGAACCGCAGCACAAGGAGAGTCCCTTATGTCGGAGTATGTCAAAAGCTTCATTGCGCATCTGAAGGCGAAGAATCCCGGTGAACCAGAATTTCACCAGGCTGTAGAAGAGGTGGTGGAGTCGTTAAGTCTCGTGCTGGAGCGATACCCCGAGTATCGTTCAGCAAAAATTCTCGAACGGATCGTTGAGCCCGAGCGGGTTATCATGTTCCGCGTTCCGTGGATGGATGACCAGGGGGAGATCCATGTCAATCGCGGCTTCCGCATTGAGATGAACAGCGCGATCGGGCCTTACAAAGGTGGGCTGCGGTTTCATCCTTCCGTCAATCTCGGCATCCTCAAGTTCCTGGCGTTTGAGCAAGTCTTCAAGAACAGTCTCACGACGCTTCCCATGGGCGGCGGAAAGGGCGGGTCGGACTTCGATCCAAAAGGGAAGAGCGACAACGAGGTGATGCGGTTCTGCCAGAGTTTCATGAACGAGCTTTATCGCCACATCGGTCCGGATACCGATGTTCCGGCCGGTGACATCGGCGTTGGTGGAAGGGAGATCGGGTACCTCTTCGGTCAGTATAAAAAGTTGAGAAACGAGTTCACGGGAGTCCTGACCGGGAAAGGGCTGAACTGGGGTGGATCGCTCATCCGCCCTGAGGCGACCGGCTATGGTGCTGTGTACTTTGCGTCCGAAATGCTGAAGACACGAAGAGAGAGCCTGGAGGGAAAAATCTGCCTCGTGTCCGGGAGCGGCAATGTTGCGCAATTCACAATCCAGAAGATCAACCAGCTTGGCGGCAAGGTGGTTACGCTGTCCGATTCCAACGGATACATCTACGACGAAGAGGGTATCGATAACAAGAAGCTGGATTTCGTCATGGAGCTGAAGAACGTCAAGCGTGGGAGAATCAAGGAATACGTGGACAAGTATCCCACGGCGGTCTATACGCCCCTCGATTCCAAGCAGGACTTTAATCCCTTGTGGGACCACAAGGCCCATTGTGCCTTCCCGGGCGCGACGCAAAACGAGATCAACGGGAAGGACGCGCAGAACCTCGTTAAGAAGGGCGTCTATGTGGTCGCTGAAGGCGCCAACATGCCAACGACACTCGACGGGGTCAGGGTCTTCTTAGATGCCAAGATCCTGTATGGACCAGGAAAAGCTGCGAACGCTGGCGGAGTCGCAACGTCTGGGCTTGAGATGGCCCAGAACAGCATGCGCTTGCCCTGGACGAGGGACGAGGTGGACAATCGTCTGCATTTGATCATGAAGGAGATCCACAAGACGTGCGTCGACGTGGCGGAGCGGTTTGGCACGCCCGGTAACTACGTCAACGGTGCGAACATCGGCGGATTCCTGAAAGTGGCCGATGCGATGATGGACCAGGGGCTGGTCTAGGAGGCCTGAACAAAGGCGAAGAAAAATCGGAGTGTGACTTTTGCACTCCGATTTTCTATTTTAGAGGTGTGGCGCCTCTGCGGATGGACAGAGGGAGGCACTTCAGGGGTCACAGACGGCGCAATTGGACTCGAGCTGTCGGCCCTCCTTGCCTGGTGAGGGTGATTCCGACAAGAAATTTTGGTGAAGGAGTGATGACGGAATGCCGGTAGAGTATGTTGATCCAGAATGGGTCGAGCATGGTTACGGTACCCGATTTCAGGGTTTCCAGAACCTCATGCGTCGAAGGATTCGGGATGTCCTCCTCGTCTCCAGTCTGTACGACCTCTACATGTTCGAGGAGGATGGCAGGCTCTACGAGTTGATCCGCAACGAGTATCAAGCCCTTCACCTGAGCCACTCGCCGGAGCTGACGAGAGTCTCAAGCGGCAAGGAAGCCATCGCGCTTGCCAAAGAGGAAAAACGCTTTGACCTGATCATCACCACGCTGCATATCGAGGACATGACGGCGCTGAGATTCGTGAGAATGGTACGCGAGGCAGGGCTCGATATCCCCGTCGTGCTGCTCGCGTACGACAATCGCGAGCTGAAGGATCTCCTGACGCACCACGACACTTCGATCTTCGATCGTATTTTTATTTGGCAAGGTGACTTCCGCCTCATTATCGGCATCATCAAACATCTCGAAGACAGAATGAACGTCGACCACGACACCCGCATCGTGGGCGTTCAGTCCATCATCCTCATTGAAGATAACGTCCGATACTACTCCTCGTTTCTCCCTATCATCTACACTGAGATCCTTAACCAGTCGAAACGCCTGCTCTCTGAAGGTATTAACCTCTCCCACAAATACCTTCGGATGCGAGCGCGGCCCAAGATCCTCTTGAGCACGACGTATGAGGAAGCGTGGGAGTACCTCCAGCGCTACGAGGACTACATCCTGGGGGTGATCTCAGATATTGACTTTCCAAGGGATGGGAAGGATGACCCGAGAGCTGGTCTCGAGTTTGCGCGCAACGTGAAGGCTCGTCACTACGACATACCGGTCCTGCTGCAATCGACGACTCCTGCTTTGGAGGATGACGCACGGGCGATCGGTGCCTCCTACCTTCTGAAAGATTCCCCCATGTTGCTCCACGACCTCCGGCAGTTCATGGTTGAATACTTCAGTTTCGGTGATTTTGTCTTCCGTACGACAGATGGCCGCGAGGTCGGTCGGGCGACCGATCTCCAGACCCTCGAGGAGCAACTCCAATTCGTCCCTGAGGAGAGTATCCAGTATCACGCCGAACGTAATCACTTCTCGAGCTGGCTCAAAGCACGGACGGAGTTCTGGCTGGCACACAAGTTGAGACCACGCAAGGTCTCGGATTATCCGTCGGTTCAAGCTCTCCGGGAAGATCTCATCTCTTCCTTGCGTCAATACCGAAGGATCCGTCAGCGCGGGATCATCACCGATTTCAAGAAAGAGACCTTCATGCCGGCAAGCAGTTTCGCCCGCATCGGTGGTGGCTCGCTGGGCGGCAAAGCGCGTGGGTTGGGGTTCGTGAACATCCTGATCAACAACTACGACGTTCGCGACCGGTATGAAGGAATCCTTCTTCACGTCCCGCCAGCGGTCGTTCTTGGCACAGATGTCTTCGATCAGTTCCTCGATGAAAATGACCTCCGGAACTTCGCTCTGAACTCGACGGACGACAGAGAAATCACGCAAAGGTTTCTGGAGGCGAGGCAATTTCCTGAGGAAATCCTCGGTGAGCTCGCGGCGTTTCTCGACCTGATTCGCGAACCCCTTGCGGTGCGTTCTTCAAGCCTGCTGGAAGATTCTCAGTATCACCCGTTCGCTGGCGTGTACGAAACGTACATGATCCCGAACAACCATCCCAACCCGTTCATCCGTCTGGGCGAGCTGGTCAACACCATCAGACGGGTGTACGCTTCGACCTTCTATCAAAGTGCCAAGGACTACATCAAGGTGACGGCCTACCGTTCGGAAGAGGAGAAGATGGCGGTCATTATCCAAAAAATGGTCGGCTCGCAGCACAGCGGTCGATTCTATCCGGAATTCTCAGGCGTTGCGAAATCCTACAACTTCTATCCTCTGGCGCCCCAGAAATCGGAAGATGGGATCGTCTCTGCGGCTCTCGGTCTCGGAAAGACTGTTGTGGATGGTGGAGTGACCGTGAAGTTTTGTCCGAAGTATCCAAATCATATTCTTCAGCTGTTCTCTCCGGAAGAAGCCCTTCGCAACAATCAAAACGAGTTCTATGCGCTGGAGATGAACGGACAGCCGATCGACTACATCGAGACTCACGATATCCTGCTGCGGCGACATGGGCTTGAAACGGCTGAGAAGGACGGTACGCTGACGTACGTTGGCTCGACGTATTCTCCTGAGAATGATTCCATATCGGATGGGCTGTCACGCAGCGGCATACGCGTGGTGACGTTTGCCCCGATCCTTCGCAACAAGATGTTCCCGCTGGCGCAAATCCTGGAGCTTCTCCTCGATATGGGAGAGTGGGGCATGGGAACACCTGTCGAAATCGAGTTCGCTGTCAATATGTCGACGGCCACCGAGAAGCCAAAGGAGCTCGGGATTCTGCAGATGCGACCGCTGGTGCTGAGCAGGGAGATGGAAGAGCTCAACGTGGAAGATGTCCCTACAGAACAGTTGATCTGCCAGAGTCACCAGGTGCTCGGCAACGGTGTCATTCGGGACATCTACGACGTCGTCGTCGTGGATATTCGTCGCTTCGAGCGATCGAAGAGCCGTGAAGTTGCGCTGGAGGTTACTCAGTTCAATGAGAAGATGATCGCAGAGAATCGGCCATATTTGCTGATCGGCTTGGGCCGGTGGGGGACGCTCGATCCGTGGTTGGGGATTCCGGTGAAATGGGATCAGATCTCCGGCGCGAAGGCAATTGTCGAGGCAGGCTTCAAAGACATGGAGGTCGCGCCTTCACAGGGGTCCCACTTCTTCCAGAACATCACCTCGTTTCAGGTGGGGTATTTCACCATTCATTCAAAGATCAAAAGGGGATTTATCGATTGGGACTGGCTGTCGAGCCAAAAATCAATCGAGGAGAAGCAGTTCACGCGGCATCTCCGCTTCGCCAAGCCGATTACGATCAAGATGAACGGTCATCAAAATAAAGGGATTATCCTGAAACCGGAGGAAGATCTTGGCTAGCCAAAAAGGTCCACCAGAGTCATTTCCCGATAGGAAGAAGGTGTATGACGCCTGCCCTCACTGCGGAGCCGTGTTGAGCCCGTGGCAGAAGGTGTTGCTGGGCGTTGATCGGGCTCTCATGTGCAGACAGTGCTGGTACCGAATTATCCTTGATGTTTTTGATGATACTGAGGAGCGGAGTCGGGAGGACAAACCACAATCCAAGGACGAGAAGCAATGAAATCGTACAACTCTTTCGAAGTCCAGCAGCAGCAGGTGCTGGAAGCAGCGAAGATCCTCAACCTCGACAAGGCAACGCGTGACCTCCTGATGTGGCCTCAGCGAGAATTCAAGTTTACGATGCCGGTAAAGATGGACAATGGGGAGGTAAAGATCTTTCACGGCTATCGCATCCAGTACAACTACGCCCGGGGTCCCGCCAAGGGCGGCATTCGCTTCCATCCTGATGAAACCGTCGATACGATTCGGGCACTGGCCGGGTGGATGGTCTGGAAAACGGCTGTCGTCGATCTTCCCCTCGGCGGTGGAAAGGGCGGAGTGGTCTGCGATCCGCGCACGATGTCCCAACGTGAATTGGAGAATGTCGCACGAGCATATGTCCGGGCAGTCGCGCAGAACATAGGGGTTGACAAAGACATCCCCGCACCCGATGTCTACACCAACCCGCAGACCATGGCATGGATGATGGATGAATACGAGACGATTCTCGGCATTCACCAGCCAGGCGTGCTCACCGACAAACCGATGCAGATCGGTGGAACGGAAGGCCGTCGCGATGCCACTGCACGGGGCGGAGTCATCAGCGTGCGCGAGGCGTGCAAGGTCATGGGGGTTGACCCTCACGGGGCGTTCGCGATCCAGGGATTTGGCAACGCCGGTCAGCGCGCGGCTTTGCTGCATCACGAACTTCTGGGCGGTGGGAGGCTCATTGCCGCCTGCGATTCGCGCGGTGGCATCTATAGTGCCGACGGGCTGAATCCCAAGGAGCTTGTCACGCATAAGCTCAAAACGGGATCTGTGGTGGGATTCCCTGGATCTGAGGACATTCCCCGTGATTCCGTTCTGGAACTCGACGTGCAGGTTCTGTATCCCGCTGCCCTCGAAAATGCTATCAACGAAAAGAACGCTCATAAAGTGAAAGCACCGATCGTCTGCGAGCTTGCCAACGGCCCGACAACGCCGGATGCAGACCTCATTCTTCACAAGAAAGGAACCCACGTTATTCCCGATATTCTCGCGAGCGCAGGAGGTGTGACGGTCTCCTACTTTGAGATGGTTCAGGACAAATACTCGTTCTTCTGGGATGAGAAGACTGTGCACCAACGGCTGGATGAAAAAATCACGAAAGCCTATCACACCGTCCAGGAAGCAATCAAGGACAAGAAAGTTCACCCACGATTGGCCGCTATGGTCGTTGGTGTGGCGCGTGTCGCTGAAGTGTGCAAGCTGAGGGGATGGGTTTAGAGAGCCGCACCGTTTCAATGCCGGACGCAAGGAACCAGCGTTGGAGTATTGAATGCTATCCGGCGGCATCACTTGACGGCCCACTTTTCACTCACGGTTGAGATTGATCAGGGTATGAAGAAGATGCTTCTCTGCAGACGCTCTGCCACCGTGGCACCTGCTGTCGTTCTTCTGATTCTTGTCGTCATTTGTGACAGCCTGAGTCAGGACAAACGAGTGACAATCCAAAGGGAAAAGACTTGGAGTTCGTTTTTGACCGAGGCGCAGCTCACAACGAACATGCTTCGGCCAATCGCCTCTGGCGGCCCTTGACGTTTATGTTCGGAACCCGATAGCAAATCAAAAAGAAATTATCAAAAATGGCCGTGAGGGAGGCTCACGCTTTTGCATTCGGCCAAATCATCAAAATAATCAGTCCAAAAACATCTCCCGATCAGTACAGTCGCACCTACAACCTGCAACCTTCATCCTTCAACCTACAACATTCAACCTACAATGTCGTTCCGTCAACCTCGGAGGTTTCCCATGAAGCGGTTTCTTGCTCTGTCATTTGTGCTGCTATACGCATCGCTTGTCGTGGCTCAGGACAGGCGGGCAATCACGTTCGATGATTTCATCAGCTTGGGCCGGATCACCGACCCTCAGGTGTCGCCGGATGGCAAGACGGTCGCGTTTGTCGTGACCTATCACGACAAGGTCGAAAACAAGACCAACAGCAATATCTACTTTGTCTCCATCAACGGCGGTGAGGTGAAACAGCTCACGATGGCCAAAGGCGCAAACAACAATCCTTGCTGGATGCCTGATGGCCAATCCATCGCGTTTGTGTCGACTCGTGATGGCGAGTCGCAAATCTGGATGATCCCGGTCAGCGGGGGAGAGGCGAAAAAGGTATCGAAAATCTCAACGGGGGTCTCCGATTTGCAGGTCTCACCTGACGGGAAATGGTTTGCCTTTGCTTCCGAGGTCTTTCCGGACTGTCCGGACGATGACTGCAACCAAAAACGAAATGAGGAGATGGAAAAGGGCAAGGTCAAGGCGAAGATCTTCGACCGGCTCCCGTACAGAGTTTGGAATGCCTGGAAAGATGGCAAACGCAATCATGTGTTCGTTCTCTCAACCGACGGCGGAAAACCCGTTGACCTGACAACAGGTGACTATGATACCCCGCCGATCGATCTCGGCGGCAATTGGGACTTCGCATTTGCTCCCGATGCGAAAGAGATTGCCTTTGCCCGTAATCCTGATCCGGCGGTTGCCATCAGCACAAACAACGAGCTGTATATTGTTCCCGTCGCTGGCGGATTGGCGAAGAGGATAACGGAGAATCCCGCAAACGACTGCCAGCCCCTGTATTCGCCTGACGGCAAATACATCGCCTACCTGCAGATGAAACGTCCCGGTTTTGAGGCGGATCAGAAGCAGCTCGTCCTCTACGAACGGGGGACGGGGAAGTTGACCAATTTGACAGAAAAGTTTGACTATGGCGTGAACGAAGTGGTCTGGTCGCCGGATTCGAAGACGATCTTCTTCAATGCCGATGACAAGGGTAACGAATCGATCTTCAGGTTGACGGTCGCGACGCGAGCGATCGAACCGGTGGTGAGCAAAGGATACAACCACTCCCTTCGCCTGACGCCGGACGGCACAACGCTGGTCTTCTCGGGGGAAAGCATCAACCAGCCGGCCGAAATCTACCGTGTTGGCACGGACGGGGCGAACCTCCGGAAGCTCACATCACTCAACGACGAAAAGCTCTCGACACTCGAGCTCAACCCGAAAGAGGAGTTCTGGTTCGACGGCGCAGGTAGTACACGGATACACGGATTCCTTGTGAAGCCGCCCGCCTTTGAGCCCTCGAGGAAATACCCAATGCTTCTGCTCGTTCACGGTGGGCCACAGGGTCAGTGGGGTGATCAATTCCATTACCGATGGAATGCGCAGATGTTCGCGTCGCGAGGATACGTCGTTGTGTTGATCAACCCGAGAGGCAGCACGGGATACGGCCAGCGCCTCACCGACGAAATCAGCCGTGATTGGGGAGGGAAGGTGTATGACGACTTGATGAGGGGTGTCGACCACGTCCTGAAGACGTTTGCTTTTGTCGATGGGAAGAAAATGGCGGCGGCCGGCGCTTCCTACGGCGGCTATATGATCGACTGGATGGCAGGTCACACTGACCGCTTCAAGTGCTTTGTCTCGCACGACGGTGTGTACAATCCAATGAGCATGTACGGGACAACTGAGGAACTCTGGTTCCCTGAGTGGGAATTCGGAGGTACCCCGTACAAGAATCCTGAGCTGTACAACAGGTGGTCACCGCTGGCGAATGCCCACAAGTACAAGACGCCAACGCTGGTCGTGCATGGCCAACTTGATTATCGGGTGGATGTGAGCGAGGGATTTCAGCTCTTTACCGCGTTGCAGCGGCAGGGTGTGAAATCAAAGATGCTCTACTTCCCTGATGAAGGTCACTTCGTAACGAAACCGGCGAACGCGGAACTGTGGTATAGAACTGTGCTGGACTGGATCGATGAGCATACGAAGTGAAGTGTATCGAAGGCCAGGACAACAAAACCGCCGCAGGAATGCCTGCGACGGCTTTTGTTTGTTCCCACCATGCCCCGATCGATCAGGATGATTCCATCAACTACCCTGACCGTTGTTCTTCTTGTACTCATAATAGAACAGGGTGCACAACTTTCGAACACGCGCACTCTCGTCAAACTGAGCCGATTGCTTGACGGCGTAGATGCCAACAGGATCACCGATTTTGTACAGAGACAACGCCGCAACAATTCGGGCCCGCTCGTCCGTTTCGTTTCTGAGCATATGCATCAGCGGAAACACGGCCTGGGAACTCTTGATGTCCCCGAGCATCATTGCTGAGCTGGTGCGCAATCCGAAATTTTCCGACTGGATCCCAGTCAAGAGATTGGCTTCGACCAATGATCGATTAAGTGTTGGTCGAATGTCCTTCTTGTCCTTCGTATCGCCTGCGAACGCGGTCGCCGTGAATGCGATCGTGAGCACGAGGGCCAATGCAACAATCAGTTTGTGTTTCATACGCCCCTCCGGAAAGATGTATGATGAGAGATGGTCAGAGTATTGAGACGCTCGTCGGTTTCTCGATTCGTATTTCGTGCACCACAGCCCGCTGATCATTGCCACTCTGTTTGATAGGACGCCGGAAAGAACAAAAGGTTCAGAAAATGTGTCGAAAGTTGCTCCGGTTGGGGCGAAAGTGCTCTCGTAGGGGGTGGAATGTGCCCGGCGACATGAGGTGACCTTAGATTCTACGCGAACCGGAGCGAATTGGGCCAGTTCGAAGGATCAGGCAAAAGGTTTTTACCGAACATCACGGGTTATCCCCGAGGGTCCTCCACTCTCACGTCGCAGGATCAAAATCGCTTGCGGGCGTACTTGTTTGCGTCGTGCTCAAATGGGTCATTCTCGCTGCGGTACTTCCAAGTCTACTCCTTGATTCTGTCAACGATTGTTGCCAATTTGACGTAACCATGTCCTCCACGGCGGTCAAAGGAGACTTATGAAAACCTTAACACTTCTCGGTTTGATGATCGTGACGATGAATAGCCTCATTGAAGCCCAACTGCAATCCGATCTCCCTGTGCCGCCTGTCGCCAAGAAGGTGGCGAAGGTCGATACGATTCAGGGCGATGCGCGCGTGGACGATTATTATTGGCTGCGCGACAAGACCAATCCTGAGGTCATCGCCCACCTCGAGGCAGAGAACCGGTACACTGAGGCGATGACGAAACAAATCGAAGGACTGAAGGAAACGATCTACAAGGAGATCCTCAGCCGTATCAAACAGACGGATCTCAGCGTGCCCTACAAACTCGGCGACTACTTGTATTACTCGCGAACGGAGGAGGGGAAGCAATATTCCATCTACTGCCGAAAGCGGAGGACAATAGAAGCGGTCGAAGAGATCACGCTTGATCTGAACGAGCTGGCAAAAGGACACAAATTCCTCGGCCTCGGCTTGTATGAGGTGAGCGATGATGGAAATCTCCTGGCATATTCGCTTGACACGACTGGTTTCCGTCAATACCAGTTCGCCGTCAAAGACCTCAGAACTGGTCAGTTGTTGCCAGAGGTTGTCGGTCAGGTGAATGTTGCCGTCTGGGCAGCTGACAACAAGACGCTTTTCTATATCAAAGAGGACCATGCTAAGCGGCCGTATCGGCTCTTCCGCCACGTTCTCGGTTCAACGAAGGACGATCTCCTCTTTGAGGAGAAGGATGAACTCTACAGGATCTGGGCCTATCGCTCCAGCGACAAGAAGCTTATCTTCCTCCAGTCCGGAAGCGCAATCACGGACGAAGCGCGCTATCTCCCGAGCGACCAACCCGGCGGAGAGTTCAAGGTCCTCATCGCGAGGGAAGTAGGTCACGAATTCTCTGTAGACCATCGTGAGGATTTGTTCTACATACGGACGAACAAGGGCGCCAAGAACTTCCGGCTCGTGACGGCGCCTGACGCCGATCCCCAACCCAAGAACTGGAAGGAACTCCTCTCTCACCGACCGAGCATCAAGCTCGAGGGCATCAACCTCTTCAAGAATCACGCGGTCTTCGTTGAACGGGAAAACGGACTCATCAGATTTGTTGTGTACGATTTCCACACGAAGAAATCCAAGAATGTCACTTTCCCCGAGCCCGTATACTCCGCGTTTCCGAGCGCCAATCCCGAGCACAATACGAAGCTCTTCCGGTACTCCTACCAATCGTTTGTCACCCCAAGTTCGGTGTTTGACTACGACATGGTGACGGGCAAGAGCAAGCTGTTGAAACAGACAGAGGTCCTCGGCGGATACAACGCGAAAGCCTATTTCTCCGAACGTCTCTACGCCAAAGCACCCGATGGGGTGACGATTCCTCTTTCCATTGTCTATAAGAAAGGGACCAAGCGGAATGGCTCGAATCCCCTCCTCCTCTACGGCTATGGAGCCTACGGGGCTTCCCAGTCGGCGACATTCTCCGTCCCGCGGCTGAGTCTTCTGGACCGCGGCGTGGTCTATGCGCTTGCTCATATTCGAGGCGGAGGCGACCTCGGAGAGCAGTGGCGTGAAGACGGTAAAATGATGAAGAAGAAAAACACGTTTATTGATTTCATCGCCTGTGCCGAGTATCTCATCAACGAGAAGTACACATCGAAAGAGAAGCTAGTGATCCAGGGCGGTAGTGCGGGAGGATTGCTCATCGGCGCAGTGCTGAATATGCGGCCCGATCTGTTTAAGGCGGCTCACTTGTCTGTGCCATTCGTGGATGTCATCAACACGATGCTCGATGAATCGCTGCCGCTGACCGTCGGTGAGTTCCTGGAGTGGGGTAATCCGAAGAAGAAGGAAGAATACACCTACATGAAAACGTACTGCCCCTACACGAACATCGAGGCGAAGGTCTATCCGGCGATGCTCATCACGACTTCGCTGAATGACAGCCAGGTGATGTTCTGGGAGCCGGCGAAATACACCGCCAAGATGCGAGCGACGAGGACGGACAAGAACGTTTTGCTTCTGAAGACCAATATGGGCGCTGGTCACGGAGGTGCTTCGGGCCGCTACGATGCCTATAAAGAACAGGCGTTCAATTTTGCATTCCTTTTGAGTCAACTTGGAATTTCCAGGTGAGGGAGATGGGCAGGTTCCAGCCGTTGCAGACGGGCTGAGCTGGAAGCCCTGGCAGAGTGAGGTCCTATCCACCATCAACAAGGAGGTCCTATGCAACCCGCACAGATTCAACCCTCGATACCCACACCGCAGCGCGTGCCGGTGGTGTACGCAGGATTCTGGAGACGATTTGTTGCATACCTCATCGATAGCGTCATCATCAGCTTTGCTTCATTTCTTGTTTTCATCCCAACATTCGGGCTTCTCGGTATTGGCATTGGCGCAGGGGCGATGGAGGAGCCTGAGGCTGCCGCTGGATTTGTCCTTGCTGCGGTTGCCGCATACATGTTTTCCATCCTCGTTGTGGCAGTCGCCGGCTGGCTGTACTTCGCCATGATGGAATCATCGAACAAGATGGCCACGCTGGGGAAAATGGCGATTGGCATTAAGGTGACGGACCTGAACGGCAATCGAATCTCGTTTGGTCGCGCGACCGGCCGTTATTTTGCGAAAATCCTATCCGGGATGATCCTCATGATCGGCTACATCATGGCGGGATTCACCGAGAAGAAACAAGCACTCCACGACATGATCGCAAGCTGCCTGGTTGTGATGAAATAAGGAGAGCCGGTGGGTTGGGCGCCTGGACTTGATGGCGTTGCTGCGGCCGAGAAACGCGTGGGCACATGCAAAAACCAACGTTTCGATGCAGGCTATCCCTGCGCACTAATGAAGAAGGAGGACATCACTTGGCCACTCCCCGTCGACATCGCGGAGTCTGCAGGCCAGTTTTACTGGCTGTTGCAGTTTCCATTTCCCTCTTTTCCGTCTATGCTCAGGACTCCCTTTACATCAAGGAGCACTACAACAAGAGCGAATTCTACATCACGATGCGTGACGGGATCAGGCTCTTTACGTCGGTGTATGCGCCGAAGGACACGACCCAGCAATACCCGATCATTCTTAATCGCACTCCTTACAGCGTGGGACCCTATGGCCCCAGCGCAACGCGGAACCGGATGGTCCCTTCAATGAACGAGGCGCGCGAGGGTTACATCTTCGCGTACCAAGACGTCCGTGGAAGATATATGTCTGAGGGGGAATTTGTCGACCTCCGCCCATACAAGCCCAAGAAGAAAGGCAACAATGGCATCGACGAAACGACCGATACGTATGACACCGTTGATTGGCTTGTGGAGAATTTCCCCCATAACAACGGGCGCGTCGGAATCACCGGTATCTCCTATCCGGGCTTCTACACGACGATGGGCACGATCGACGCGCATCCCGCTGTGAAGGCAACATCACCGCAGGCGCCGATCGCCGATCCATTCGTGGGCGATGATGAGCACCATAACGGCGCCTTCTTTCTCGCTCAAAACTTTGGCTTCTACATGTTCTTTGGACATCCGAGGCCGGTACCAACGACTCGCACGACGTTTTCCTTCCGCCCCTGGACGATGGATTCGTACAAGTTCTTCCTCAACATGGGTCCTCTGCCGAACGCAAACAGGTGGTATTTCAAAGACAGCGTTGCCATGTGGACCAAGATGATGGAACACGAAACGCTGGATGAGTTCTGGAGGCCGATACTTGTTTATCCGCACCTGAAGAACATCAAACCTGCCGTGATGACCGTAGGGGGATGGTTCGATCAGGAGGATATGCTGGGACCTCTCAAGACCTACACGGAGATTGAGAAGAACAATCCCGGCATCTCCAATATTCTTGTGATGGGGCCTTGGAACCACGGCCAGTGGAACGGAGATGAAGGCGAGCGTTTGGGTGATCTCAATTGGGGCTCGAAAACCTCTGTCTGGTTCCAGGAAAACGTTCAACTACTGTTCTTCAATTACTATCTGAAAGGAAAGGGAGAACCGCTCAAAGTCGAAGCCATCGTCTTTGAAACCGGCGCGAACCTCTGGCATCAGCTCGATAGCTGGCCTCCAAAGAGTGTATCGGAGAGAAAACTCTACCTCCAGCCCGCAGGAAAACTCGGCTTTGCGGCTCCACCTAAGTCTCTCCGTTCCTATTCCGAATACACAAGCGATCCATCCAAACCCGTTCCTCACACGCGCGATGTACGGTTTGGTGTCTCACGCGATGTGTTGGGAGAAGACCAGCGATTCGCAGCGACCCGTCCTGATGTCCTTGTGTTCGAGGGCGAACGGCTCATGGAAGACGTGACCATTGCCGGCCATATCATCGCAAGCCTACAAGTGTCAACCACTGGTACGGATGCGGACTGGGTGGTGAAGTTGATTGACGTGTTCCCCGATGACTCACTCGGCGTAACGAAGAGTGGACTGACGATTGGGGGATACCAGATGCTGGTGCGCGGTGACGTTATCCGGGGAAAGTTCAGAAAAAGTCTTTCCAAGCCGGAGCCCTTCGTCCCGAACAAGGTTACCAAGGTCGAATTCGAGCTGCGCGATGTTCTTCACTGTTTCAAAAAAGGCCATCGTATGATGGTTCAGGTCCAAAGCACCTGGTTCCCGCTGGTGGATCGCAACCCACAGAAGTTTGTCAATATCCGTGCGGCGAAGGAATCGGATTTTCAGAAGGCGACGCAGCGTGTATATCACTCCCCACGGTATCCGACATTCTTGAAGATACTGGTATGGAACAAGTGATTCCTCATTGCGAATCCCGTCTCAGTTCTCTCACGCGATGAGTGAACCGCAGACAATCTGTCAATCGTCTTCGGACAACACACGACGATCGCAGAACAACGGGCTCTGGAAATCGAACCCGGAGCCCTGTACCTGAAGCTCCGACCCGAAACTTCAGACCGGGGGAGGAGTAAGAATTTCTGCTCTCGGTAATATTTACCGGGATGCAACCTTCTTAAATCCAGTGACTCTGGTTCCTATCTAAGGTTCATGGGAACCACATGTTAGGCAAGACGCGGCACAAATTTTGAACGAATGTCTGGCGGGGAGATACGCTCTGGTTCGCGGAAGGGGCTCTGAAATCAAGCTCGAAGGAAGCACATGGGTCAGCAGCAACTCCTGTTTGTCATTCTTGGGATAATCGTCATTGGCATCGCGATTGCAGCAGGGATCAGCATGTTCGAGTCACAGAACGTACTGACCAATCGCGATGCCATTATCAGCGATCTCAACGAATTGGCGGCGAATGCCTACCAATTTCGTGGCAAGCTTCGAACAATGGGCGGCGGACAGGGTGACTACAGCACGTACATCATCCAGTCGATGATGGCGAGAAATGTCAATGCCACCTACTCATTGCAGAGTGCATCCGTCAATTCCCTTTCCATCCTTGCGGTGTCTGTGGAGAATCCTTCCAATACAGTTTTTGTCACGATCGACAGCAACGGCAAGTTGGAGAACTGGACTTTCGCCGGCGATTTTCAATAAGGGTCAATGAAGTCAATCCAATGCGGTCCGTCCTGTTTAGTGCCAAGAGCTGCGCGTTAGGAATCCCTGCCTGCTGTTTCTCTGACGAACCGTAGTTCCAACAAGTCGATTTTTCTCCGATTGATTTTCATCCTTCCGCTTGGTAGCTTTACTCACCGCAGTCGCTCATTCTTTCTCTCCACAACCCTGAGCTAGCCAAAGACCTATGCTTGCCAAATGTCTGCGATCTGTTCTCCTCGCTGGATTTTTCATCTGCAGCCCGATTTTCCTATCGGTCTGCCAAACCAACAATCCTGTCGCTGACCCGAAAGCGCTTGTCACCTCAGGCGGTGCCCGGTTTACGATTCTCGCACCCGAGTTGATTCGCATGGAGTGGTCAGAGAACGCCACATTCGAGGATCGAGCGTCGCTTGTCTTCATCAATCGAAGGCTGCCCGTGCCTGCGTTTCAGAAGAGCGATGAAGGGGAATGGCTCATTCTCCGGACTGACAAGCTGACGCTCCGATACAAGAAAGGGAGTGGGATGTTCGGACAGGATAATCTCAGCATCACATTCGATCTCGGCGGAAAAAACGTGACCTGGCATCCAGGCCTGGATGACAAAGGGAATCTGCGCGGAACAATCCGCACACTCGACGGAGTGAAGGGCACCACAGCGCTCGAGCCGGGCTTGCTGTCAAGAGATGGTTGGGTGGTGATTGATGATTCGGAGCGGCCGCTGTTTGACAAGAGCAACTTGCCCTGGGTTGTTGGACGGCAGGGAGACAACCGTCAAGACGTTTACTTCTTCGGCTATGGGCACGACTACAAGAATGCGCTCTTCGATTTCACGCGCGTGGCAGGAAAAATCCCGATGCCGCCCCGGTTCGCATTTGGCCTCTGGTGGTCACGCTATTGGGGTTACACGGACAAAGAATTCCAGGAGCTCGTTCGCGAATTTGAGACCTATGACGTGCCGCTGGATGTTCTCGTCATCGACATGGATTGGCACCTAACCTTCAACCAGCGTTGGCACAAGAGGGTCTTGGACCAGGCTGGTGAGCAACTCGGCTGGACAGGATATACGTGGGACAAGAATTTCTTCCCTGATCCGGAAGGATTTCTAAATTGGTGCGAGAAGGTAGGGCTTAAGACCCCGCTGAATCTTCATCCAGCTTCAGGCGTTCAGCCTCACGAGGAACACTATCCCGAAATGGCGAGAGCGATGGGGATTGACCCCTCGACGAAGAAGTATGTTCCGTTCGACATCGTCGACAAGAACTTCGCGACGAACTTCCTCAATCTCATCATTCGCCCGCTTGAGAAACAGGGGGTGGACTTTTGGTGGCTCGACTGGCAGCAGTGGGGCACGACGAGAATCCCCGGCGTGACGCCGACGTGGTGGCTGAACTATGTCTTCTTCACTGATATGGAGAGAAAGGGCGAAAGCAGACCGCTCCTTTTTCATCGGTGGGGAGGGCTGGGCAATCATCGGTATCAAATTGGCTTCTCGGGCGATGTCATCAACGTCTGGGAGTCGTTGGCATTCCAGCCCTCTTTCACCGCAACCGCAGCGAATGTCGGCTACGGCTATTGGAGCCACGATATCGGGGGACACATGCCCGGACCTGAACCGCCGGAGCTCTACACGCGCTGGATTCAGTGGGGTATCTTCAGCCCGATTATCAGAACTCATACGACCAAGAATCCTGCCGCAGAACGTCGCGTTTGGGCCTATCCGCCAGAGTATTTTCTCGTGATGAGAGATGCGATTCTCCTCCGTTACGCTATGATCCCCTACATCTACACGGCTGCGCGACGGACGTACGAGACGGGCCTCTCCATCTGTCGGCCGATGTATCACGAGTATCCTGATCGGGACGAAGCGTACGATTTCAGCGACCAATACATGTTCGGTGACAGACTGCTGGTAGCTCCCGTGACGACCCCGATATCTCAGGATAGTCTCCTCGCGTCGAAGAAGGTCTGGCTCCCTGAAGGGAAGTGGATAGAGTGGTTTACCGGGAAAGAACTGAGCGGTCCGGCTGTCCTTGATCGCGCATTCGCCATAGATGAAATTCCAGTCTATGCCAAAGCCGGATCGATCATCCCGATGCAGCCGAAGATGAGGAACACGAGCGAGAAGCCTGTCGATCCTCTCATTCTGATGATATTCCCTGGCGACACCGGTTCGGCGCGGATTTATGAGGATCAGGGGAACTCATTGGGGTATCAGAAGGACGAATTCGCGCGGACGAGGGTCAAGACCTCATTCCGTGACGCGGAAACATTCAAGATCGAAATCTTGCCCCTCGAGGGAAAGTATCCGGGGATGCTGGCAGAGAGAGGCTATGAGGTTCAGCTTCCCGGCTGGTGGCCTCCGGTTGGAGTGTCGTGCAACGGTGTCGCCATTCCGTATTCTGCGAACGGCATCTCTTCGAGTTGGAAGTATGACGGCGACAAGCTGATGTCGACCATCGTCCTTCCAAAATTCGGTGTCGATCAAAAAGTGGAAGTGCTTGTCACACTGCCGCCGGGGTTTGAGAGTAAGTCGAAGCTTCTAGATGGAACGCGAGGAGTTCTCTCGAGACTTCGGCGGGTGATGCCGCTCCTCAATAGCACGTGGCCGAAAGAATGGTCTCCTGATATTCTGGTGCATGCTGCGCAGACAGGGAACAGAATCGGAATCAGTCCAGGTAATGCGGAGACCGAGCTCAGTCAACTCCGTCGTGATCTCCCGGAGGTGTTGAAGCAAATCCAATCGCTCGACATCGACCCGGCGATTCGCGCCAAGGTCCTCCATCATCTTTCCGGAATACTTGGCCAATAAGGATTCGTCGTCACCGGTTCAGAATTGCGCTCGACGCTCGTGGGGCGGAAGATGGTGTTGTGATAATCCACGTGGTTCCTTTGCCATTTCCCTCTTCGTTGTCTATATTGGTCGGAAACTGATTGCTCCTCTTGAAGTCTTGCCTTCTTCCCACTTTCCAAAGGTGTACAGCATGAGAATCTTCCGCCTTCTTGTCTTCATCTCGTTGGTACTCTCCATTCGATCCTTCTCACAAACCAGCCGTGACCTTCTCGATGCGAAGACTCGGGATCTTCTCCACGAGGCGCTCAGTGGCGAGCTTGCCAAAGAGCACGTCATCCAAATCACGCGGCACCATCGAATCCAAGGGTCACGCGGATACCGGGATGCCGCTCAGTACGTGCTGCAACAGCTCCGCGCCTATGGCTACTCGGAGAAAGACGCGTACATCGAGTCGTACAAATCCGATGGGCGGGTTATTTACCAGACCTGGCAGTCGCCGTCCGGTTGGGACATCTCCTGGGGCGAATTGCGGATGATCGAGCCATACGAAGAGCGAATCGTCGGCTATCCGGAAATCGCGATGAGCGTGATGACCTATTCTAACCCGGGTGATGTCACAGCGGAGCTCGTGTGGGTGGGAGGCGGCACGAGTGATGATGACTACAAGGGCAAAGACGTCGCAGGAAAGATAGTCCTCGCAACCGGCTACGGCGGAGCCGTGCACCGGCTTGCCGTGCTCAAGTACGGTGCGAATGCCGTCGTTTGTTATCTCGATGACGAGCGGGCGAAGGATCATCCCGACATGCTGCAGTACACCGGCATATGGCCGAAGACGGAGGAGCTGGAGCGCGTGACATTTGGATTCAACCTCAGCAACAGGCAGGGGGAGAAGCTGAGAGACCTCATACTCAGCGGGAAGAAAGTCGTCGTGCGCGGACAGGTGAAGGGGATCGGGCTTGAGCCTTACTTTATGGACATTGTCGTTGCCCATCTGCGCGGGTCCGAAATGCCGGAAGAGGAGCTTGTGTTGAGCGCGCACCTGGATCACCCGAAAGAATCCGCGAATGACAATGCGAGCGGCTCGGCAGCGATCCTTGACGTTGCCCGCACGCTGAAAGAGTTGACAGATTCAGGACGCCTTCCGCGGCTGAAGCGATCCATACGGTTCGTCTGGGTGCCCGAGTGGAACGGGACGATGCCGTACATTGATGCGCACCCCGAGCTCGTCGGACCCGCGCTCGGCGGCAAGTTCCTCGGCAATCTCAATCTCGATATGGTGGGGGAGAACGAGGAACTCCTGCACTCTCGGCTCATACTCACCCGGACACCCAACTCCATTCCCTCAGTGATGAACGATGTTGTTGAGAATATGGCGCAGATGGTCGATGGTCTCGACATTCGAACGCCACGGGGGAGTCTGTCGGAGTTAAACTATCGTGTCGTCCCCTATTCAGGCGGGAGCGATCATATGATGTTCATCGACCGGAAGATCCCGGGAGTGATGATGGTCCATGGTCCTGACTACACACATCACACATCGGACGACACGCCGGACAAAGTCGATCCCGTCGAGCTGGAGCGAAGCGAGGTCATCGCAGCCGGGACAGTATTCTTCCTGGCCAATCTGGAGCCAAATCAGGCTCTTGACCTTGCGTATCTGGCATGCGCGAACTCAACCCAGAGACTTGGTGAAGCCGGGCGAAGAGCGCTTCAACTTGTCCTCAACTCTCCGCTTGAGCGACTCTCGGCAAAAGTCAGTGAAGCTGTCGTCGTGATCGAAGAAAACACACGCCTGGAAAAAGAGGGTTTGGCCTCAGTGTTGTGGTTCAATGGTGAGAAGCAGGTCCATCATGCGGTCGAAGTGTTCCAGAAGCAAGTTGATGCTTACGCGCGTATACTTTCTGATGAAGTGAAACAGAGTGCCGCTGCGCGGCTGGGAAAGAAAAGCATGGCGGTCCCTTCGTCAATCGTTGACAAGCGAGTGCCGGTTCGTTTGACTCGTGGTCCGCTTGATTTTGGATTGCCCGAAAGCAAATTGCCCGAGGCAGAAAGAGCAAGCAGCTCCGCCCGTTATCAGCTCAATGGCGACGTCCGATTTGAGATCGTCAATTTCATTGACGGCAAGCGAACCATCTCAGAGGTCGAACGGGCGTTGATCGGCGAGTTCGGCCGCGATGCCGTCCTTGAATTCGATCGCTTCATCGAAGATCTTGTGAAAGTGGGTGTTGTGAGGTGGAAGTGAGCACTACCCCCTGCGTCTCGAATTGCATTCGGCAAATCGGGACGCGTCCCCATTCTGAAGGGGGACAGAGAATTTCGGTGCAACAAGATAGCCGATCAAAATCTCCCTTCCTTATTTAAGGAGGGGATGGAAGCGGAGGTTTGATTTCTCATCACGGAAATCTTCGGTTTCTGATTCAAGCTTAGTCAACTAGCTGAAGTCGCACCACGAAGGACTATCACCATGAGAACGATATCCAAGATCATGTCGGTCGCAGTCGCCCTGATTTTCTGCTTGTCCGTTGGTTTTGCAAGACAAGTCATCTTCAAAGACCCACTCAGTCCCCGTATCGCCAACTACAAAATCTCCGTGAAGCTCGACACCGATCAGAAGATGCTCACGGGCAAGGAGACGCTGACGTGGCGTAACATGTCAAATGACATCGTCCATGAATTGCAGTTTCACCTTTATCTCAACGCCTTCAAGAACACTGAATCAACGTTCATGAAGGAGGCGGGTGGGGGACTACGTGGACTCAAGATACCGGAAGGCGGTTGGGGATGGCTCGACGTGAAGTCGATGAAGACAGCCGAAGGTGAAGACCTGAGGCCCCGAATCGAGTTTATCCATCCGGATGACGACAACTCAAAGGATCAGACAGTGATCCGGGTTCCGCTCACGAAACCTGTTCGTCCGAAGCAATCCATTCAACTGAACATTGATTTTGTCGCCAAGCTCCCGAGAATCTTTGCTCGCACGGGGTACTATCAGAACTACTACATGGTTGCCCAATGGTTCCCCAAGATCGGTGTTTATGAAGCTGCCGGACAACGGTATGCGGTGAAAGGCCAGTGGAATTGCCATCAATTTCATGCCAACACGGAGTTTTATGCGGACTACGGAGTCTATGATGTGGACATGACCGTTCCGAAGGACCTCGTCGTGGGAGCGACAGGTATTCTGCAAAGTGTGAAGGAGAACGGAGACGGGACGAAGACCGTCTCTCACCACGCCGAGGATGTCCACGATTTCGCGTGGACGGCATCGCCAACGTACGTCGATCTGAGCGAACAATGGCGTCACGTGAAGATTCGAGTCCTCATGCAACCGCAGCGGGTTCATCAGGCCGAGAGGTATTTTCAATCTGCCAAGGCTGCGCTCGAGTACTTCCACAACCATGTCGGCCTCTATCCATACCCGAACCTTACGATCGTAGACCCGGCGTATGGAGCGATGGGAGCCGGAGGTATGGAGTATCCGACCCTGATCACGGCCGGTTCGTTCTGGGGTATCGGGACATCTTTGAAATTCGCGGAACTTGTGACAGTTCACGAGTTTGGCCACAACTACTGGTACGGCCTCGTCGGGAACAATGAATTTGAAGAAGCGTGGATGGACGAGGGGTTCAACACGTACTATGAGACTCGCATTATGGACGAGGTCTACGGTGTCAAAACTTCGGCGATTGAGCTGCCCGGATTCCAGTCCGGCGACCTCGAAAGTTCACGCTCCAGTTATGCAGGAATGGCTAATCCGAAGATCGCACCGGTGTTCACGCACGCGTGGGAGTTCAAGCAGGGAGGCTACGGAACTCTGACGTACCAGAAGACAGCGGTTTTCCTGACGACGCTTGAGCGAATGATCGGTCGGACAGTGATGGACACATTGATGAAAACCTACTTCAACCGGTGGAAATTCAAGCATCCATGTGCCCGTGATTTTCTGGCGACTGTGAACGAGATCGTCCCGAAATTCCACGGGAACAAGTTTGGGAGGGACTTGAACTGGTATTTCGACCAGGTCCTCTACGGAACGGACGTTTGCGATTATGCATTGAGGTACATCGCGAACAACGAGGTCAATCCGATTCAGGGAGTTGTTGAACGTGAGGGGAAGAAAGTCACGCTCGAAGAGAAGAAAGACATAGAGACTAAGAAGCTGTACGATTCCCGCGCCGTTGCCATTCGGCTCGGTGAAATTAAATTGCCTACCTCCGTCCTGGTTCACTTCGATAATGGTCAGGAGGTCCGGGAACAGTGGGACGGGCAGAGCCGGTGGGTCGAGTTCAAATATCGCAGGCCGGAGAAGATAGTCTGGGCAACTGTTGATCCTGACACGGTTCTTGTCATCGATATCAACTGGATGAACAACAGCAAGACGACGGAACCGCCGACCCCCCCGATCTGGAAATACACACTGAAGTTCCTTTTCTGGCTGCAAAATGCCTTTCAACTTGCGGCGATACTTGGATAAGAACTGAAAACTCCAAAATGGAAGGTAACGACAATGAGTGTGATTCTCGCATTTACAACCGGTATCAAGCGAGCCACTTCCGAGTTTCGGATGGTCCTCCTGCTGTATGTTGTCAATGTCTTGGCAGTGTTGGGATTAACGCTCGCATTCCGGTCTGTGCTCGTCGAGGGATTTGGCGCAACCACGGCGACTTCCAGTCTGATGAGTGAGATGAACTACATGGTGCTGCAGGAATTTCTTCGGGAGCACGGGGAAGAGCTTGGCCTCGTCCTCCGCCAAATCGTATGGTTCTCTCTCATCTACATGATTGTGAACACTCTGCTGGCGGGAGGAATTCTCACGATCATTCGCGAAAAAGACACACGGTTCTCGTTGAGGGAGTTCTTCTCCGGATGCGGCACGTATTTCTTTCGGTTCCTCCGGCTGTTCTTGTTGTTTGGAATCCTGCTGATCGTTTGCGCCCTGTTGTGGATATTTGTCCTCGGTGTTCTGTTCGATGCAATTACTGCGGAGGCGACTTCCGAGGTCACTTGGATCATATCCTTCTTCGTCATGGTGGTCCTCTTTTTGTTGCCGATCATGATCGTCATCCTCATTGCGGACTACGCTAAGATCAGCACAGTCCTCAGCAACACACACTCGATGCTCAGGACCGCTTGGCGCGCCGTGAAGTTCGTGTTCCGCAACTTCATCAAGGTCATCAGCCTCCAGCTTTTGATGCTTCTGATACCGATCGTTCTGTTTGTCATCTATCTCTGGCTCGATCTGTCGATCGGAATGACGACCGTCGGTACGATTTACCTGATGTTGCTCCTGCAACAGTTCTTCATTCTCACGCGCGTTTGGTCTCGCGTCCTCTTTTTCAGCGGTGAGATGGAGTTGTTCGAGGATTTGCAGATTGCGCGATGACGAGGCCGTCGACTTGAACGCGCAATCCCAAGCGTCAAAGGCGTCTTGAAACCTTTTGGCGTTATCATTGTTGCAGTACAGAGAGAACGAATCGACGTGGCTAAAGGGATGGAAATGTCAAGGCAAAGAGCTTGGTTGGTGCATGATCCTTTGCCATTTCGCCGAGCATTTGATATATTGAGCACGATCCAAACAGTCATCTCCCATTGATTTCGATAGTGAGAGCTCGCAAGGAGACTTGGTATGGAACACTTCAGAGACAGTATGTTGAATCTGATCGTTGAGACGTCCACAAACCTCCCACCCGATGTGCGACGCGCGCTGAAAGATGCCATGAACCGGGAGAAGGAGGGTTCACAATCTGATCTCGCGCTTCAGATGATCGCGGTCAATGTCGATATGGCGGTCACGAACTGCGGACCGATTTGCCAGGACACGGGCATGCCCACGTTCGAGATCAAGACGCCCGTGGGAGTGAACCAGATCGTTATGAAGAGGCAGATCCTGGAGGCGATCGTCGAGGCAACCAAACAGGGAATGCTCCGGCCGAACATGGTTGATTCGCTGACGGGAAAGAACAGCGGAAATAATCTCGGCGACGGAACGCCCATCCTTCACTTCGAGCAATGGGAAAAGCCCGACATCGAGGTGAGGCTGATCCTTAAGGGGGGCGGATGCGAGAACAAAAACGTCCAGTACTCTCTCCCGGGCGACTTGCCGAATCTCGGTCGAGTCGATCGCACGTTGGATGGCGTCCGGAAATGCATCATGCACGCCGTGTGGCAGGCACAAGGCCAGGGGTGCAGTGTGGGGGCAGTCGGTGTTGCGATCGGTGGTGACCGAACGTCCGGATATTCCTTTGCCAAGCAGCAGCTCTTCCGTGAGCTCGACGATATCAATCCAAACCCCGAGTTGGCAAAACTGGAGGCGTATGTGATGGAGAATGCCGACAAGCTCGGCATCGGCGCGATGGGCTTCGGTGGTTTGGCCACGCTCATCGGCTGCAAGATCGGATCGTTCCATCGTTTGCCGGCGAGCTTCTTTGTGACTGTCGCGTACGATTGCTGGGCGTTTCGACGGTTGGGTGTCATAATCGATCCCACGAGCGGCAAGATCAATCGCTGGCTCTACAAGGGCGATACACCGGCGATGAAAATGGCAAAAGCCGAAGCGCTGCCCCTGACTGGTCGAGAGGTACGACTGACACTGCCGCTGTCGGAGACTCAGGTGCGCAGCCTGAAAGTGGGCGATGTTCTTCTCCTCAACGGCATGCTGCATATGGGACGCGATGTGCTCCATCACCATCTCCTGACGCACGATTCGCCCGTCGACCTGAAGGGCGGAGCAATCTACCATTGCGGTCCGGTTGCGCTCAAACGGGGCGACAAATGGTTCATGAACGCCGCCGGCCCGACGACCAGCATTCGGGAGGAGCCGTATCAGGCGGACATCATCAAGAAATTTGGTGTCCGGGCAGTCATTGGAAAGGGTGGTATGGGAGCGAAGACGCTCGCTGCTCTCAAGGAAGTCGGTGCAGTGTATCTGAACGCCATCGGCGGCGCGGCACAATACTATGCCAAGTGCATTGAGGAAGTGGAAGGGGTCGACTTGCTCGAGTTTGGTGTCCCCGAAGCAATGTGGCACGTGCGTGTGAAGGATTTCCCCGCCATCGTGACGATGGATGCGCGTGGGAACAGCCTGCACGCGGACGTTGAGAAGGCTTCGGCCGCTGAGCTGGCGAAGTTCGCACAGCCTGCGACTCTTTGAGGACACATCGGTAATCACGGAGGAGATCCGGGGCTGCCGTGCAGGATATGGAATCACAGCGGAATCTCAGCACCCATCAGCTCATCTGGGAGATCGTTCGACAAATCCCGAAAGGGAAAGTCGCTACGTACGGGGAGGTTGCGCGCGAGGCCGGACTGCCAGGTCAGGCCCGACTCGTCGGTTATGCCCTTCACAATCTTCCGATTAATGTGGATATACCGTGGCATCGAGTGATTAACGCTCAGGGGAGAATCTCCTTACCGCGAGCAGGCGGTGACTATCTGAAGCAAAAGCAATTGCTCCTGAAGGAAGGCATTGCGTTTGTGAACGAGAAAATTGAACTGAAGAAGTTTGGCTGGTTGAATCGCGCCCCACGAGAAATGTCGGTTCGTTGAATGACCAAACCGGAATATCCTGTCACGCCGGCCATCCGGGTGTTGCGCGAAAAGGGTGTTGCTTTCAAGCCGCACCAATATGCCTATGAGGAGCACGGGGGGACGCGTCTTTCCGCCGCCGCGCTCGACGTCGCCGAACATCAAGTCGTCAAGACAATCGTGATGCAGACAGACGAGCGAAAGCCTTTGCTGGTGTTGATGCACGGAGATCGCGAAGTCTCGACGAAGCAACTCGCGCGAGCGATTGGAGTGAAGAAGGTGGAACCATGCGACGAGGCGACTGCGCAGAAGCACACGGGATATGTGTTTGGGGGAACAAGTCCTTTTGGCACGCGCCACGGGGTCCCCGTGTACGTGGAAAGGACGATCTTCGATTTGCCCCAGATTTACATCAATGGCGGAAAACGCGGATTTCTTGTTGAAATTGCGCCCACTGTTCTGCGCGCTGTTCTTGCTGTGAAAGAAGTTGAAGTGGCAATATTATCGACCTAAGGAATACAACTCACAATGAACGCAATAGAATGGACAATCGAACTGCGATTCGCAGTCGCTCTGGCGCTTGGCTTTCTCGTTGGTTTGGAGCGGGAAAGCACAAAAGTTGAACACCGCGGCGTCGTCTTCGGGGGTGTTCGCACCTATCCGATCATCAGTCTCTTCGGATTTGGCTGCGCGTGGCTCTACCACTCCGGTGTAGCCTTCATGCTCCCGATCGGGCTGGCCTCGGTGAGTGTCCTGGCGGCGATAGCATATATCACAAAAATCAAGGCGGGGCGGTATGGCTTCACGAGTGAGGCTTCCGTGCTGTTGACCTTCATCGTTGGAGCTCTCGCGCTGCTTGCCGATGTGTGGATCGCGATGGCTCTTGGTGTCGTCAATACGATGCTGCTCTCTGAAAAAGCCGAGCTGGAAACGTACGTCGATCGTTTTAACAAGGTCGAGTTTCTCGCGGTCGTCAAGTTCCTCTTGGTGACCCTCATCGTCCTCCCGGTTATTCCGAACCAAGAGTACACCCAGTTCCATCTCAATCCCACACGCATCTGGCAGATTGTTATTCTGGTGTCGACGATTGGCTTCGTCGGCTATTTTCTCTCAAAGAAATTCGGGAACAAGGTCGGCCTGTGGTTGTCGGGCATTCTGGGTGGAATTGTGTCGAGCACAGCAACGACGCTCGCTGTCGGCAGAATTGCGCAACGTAATCCGGGCCGCTCAAAGACCGCTCTGCAGGCATCCGTCCTTGCGAGTAGTGTCATGTACATCCGCATCCTCGTGTTGATTCTTGTGCTCAACCCGGCGTACCTCCCCGCCATGTGGTGGAGGCTGACGATGCTTGCGTTCATAGGTTTCGCGCTCTCGTTTCGCGCGAAATCAGGCGAAGAAGGTATTGATGAATCTGCTCTTCCCAATCTCCACAACCCATTCGAGATCAGACCCGCGGTCGTTTTCGGGCTTCTCTTCGTAATCCTCACCATCGCCACAGAATTGATCCAACAGGGCATGGGCAGTACAGGTGTCCTGGCCCTTTCCGCCGTCGTCGGCGTGACAGACATTGATCCGTTCATTCTCACACTTATTAATCCTTCAGGGGGTCAGGGGCAGATCGTTGCCCGCGCAATCATCGTTGCGATGCTGAGCAACGTTGTGGCGAAGGGGATCTACTTTGCCGTGCTTGCCCCTGGGGTGAGAAGAGAAACGGCGTGGAAATACGCCGTGCTCGCGGTGTGTCATGTGCCCCTCCTGTTCATTCCTTAGCTCCAGGCAAATGACGTAGCGGATGGCACGAACGCTGAACAATCCGAGAGCATCGAGTAAGATACGATGAGAATTGTCGTTTTGGATGGATATGCGCTCAATCCAGGCGATCTCGACTGGAGGCCCTTAGGCTCCCTGGGAGAACTGACAGTGCACGACCGGACGCCCGCGGGCGAAGTCATCGCGCGGTCGGAGGGGGCCGAAATCGTTCTGACGAACAAGACCATCGTGTCCCAGCATGCCATCGCGCATTTGACGACGTTGCGCTACATCGGTGTGCTTGCAACGGGGTATAATATTGTTGATGTCAGCGCCGCGAAAGAGCGCGGCATCATCGTTTCCAACATCCCGGGCTACAGCAGTAGCTCAGCCACACAGCTCGTCTTCGCGCTCGTGCTGGAGTTGATCGGTCATACCGCAGACCATATTCGCTCAGTGCGCGAGGGAAGATGGACCAGTTCACCCGACTGGAGTTATACCGTTGCGCCGATACACGAGCTCGCCGGAAAGACGCTGGGCATTGTCGGCCTGGGGGCTATCGGCAAGAGGGTCGCGCTCGTTGGCCACGCCTTCGGGATGCGGGTGGTTGCGGTGGGCAGGGCCGGGCAAGAGCCCATGCAGCTTCCCGGCTTTCGGATCTTTCATCACCCGCTTGATGAGGTGCTGGCGATGTCGGATGTGCTAACTTTGCATTGCCCGCTGAATGAAGAGACGAGGCACTTGATGAACGGAGAGCGGCTTGCGAAGATGAAGCGGAGCGCGATTCTCATCAACACTGCGCGTGGTCCACTCATCGATGAAGCTGCTCTCGCTGACGCCCTCTGCAAAGGAACCCTGGCTGGAGCCGGTCTGGATGTCCTCAGTGCAGAACCCCCCTCTCCTGACAATCCATTGCTTGCGGCCCCTCGCTGCGTCATTACGCCGCACATTGCCTGGGCAAGCATCGAAGCGCGCAAGCGACTGATGCAGATCGCGGCTGAGAATATCAAGACGTTCCTTGACGGCAAGCCGACAAACGTGGTGAGCGGGTAGTCCGCATCGTGGGGACTTTGGCCGTGAAGCGAAAGCTACTCTCCGTTGTTCTTCTTCTTTCCTTTTCACTATTCTGTCTTGACGCACAGAAGCAGACTCTTCCTAGCGTGACGGTCATCGGCAGAGTTCTTGATGACTCGACAGGAGTGCGGCTCGCCCAAGTCAACGTTTTCATCGCCAACTCATCACTGGGCGCATCATCCGATAGCGACGGTCGATTTCAAATCAAGAATGTGCCCGTTGGCACGCACGAGATCGTTGCTTCGCTTCTCGGATATGGCCAAGGGCGAATGAGGTTGGCCCTCTTTGAACAGTCAAAGGGAACGATTGAATTCAGATTGAGACAGGAGCCGGTTCAGCTGCCGTCTGTCGAGGTGACCGCGGCTGATCCAGCCGAGTGGAAAAAGGAGCTGGAGCGTTTCAAGAGAGAATTCCTGGGGCATTCCCAAAACGCAACTCGATGCAGGATCATCAACCCGGAAGTGCTCGACTTCGTTTATGACAGTGGCAGGCGATCACTGACCGCAAGCGGGCGTCTTCCCTTGATATTCGAGAATGACGCTCTCGGCTATCGCATCGAGTATCACCTGAGCGAGTTTGGTGTCAGTGATGAGCTGTTTCGATATGCAGGCGTGGCGAAGTTCGAAGAATTGGTGACGCAAAGCGCGAAGACACAGGAGGAATGGAAATCCGCGCGCGAAAGAGCTTACCACGGCTCCCTCCACCACTTCCTTGCAGCGCTCGCACAAGGACGGCTTGAAGAAGAAGGATTCGCTGTGCGAATCGTCCCGTTGTTCTTGGCATCGAAGGCTTTCACGCGATATGCAGGCCGGGCGGCGAGTCGAGAAGAGATTCTTCAAGCAGGCGAATTCCCCTACGAATTCAGAATGTCATTCGCGGGGCTCCTACACGTGTTGTATGAACACGAGGAAGTCGATCTAGGGTATCAGTCCTTCATTGAGAAACAGGCGGTTGGGCCGCTGATGACATCAAATAGGCAAATCTCGCTGCTCGGCTTGAACATACCATCGATTGTTCTCAATTCCGCTGGGCAGCTCTTTGACCCCCTGGCCGTTACGGTCTACGGATATTGGTCTTACGAACGCGCGGCCGATATGCTGCCGCTCGATTACACACCAGTATCCAAATAGACTCCGCATTCTTAATCGACTGGACTTCCTGCTCATACTTCCACGAAGAGAAGCCGTTGCTGAAGCCGAAGTCAGGTTGACGAAGAGCCCGATTCTGGTCCGAGCTTTCTCGTTTTTCCTCCATGGCAGAAAAGAAAAGGCCTCTCTTCATCAGAGAGGCCCTTGTGTTTGTAGTGATTGTTATGTCAGCAGAATCAATGGAAAGAGTGCCCACCGCGAACACGCCCTGCGTTCACGCTCTGTACGATACGAAGTTGTTTGAAGCCCTTTTTCTTTGACTGCTTGCGCGATTCCAGCAAGCCAAGCTTGCGCAGAACCATCTTGGGCTGTTCAGTGTTTGTCTTCAGAGGCACATGAACTTGCTTCATAGTATCCTCCTTGGGTAAATTGGTGGGTTTCAAAGAACGGGAGCAACTGTCTTTGAGGAATTGTACTCACGCTCCACATTATTGTCAAGTGCACGAGGGTGAATTTTCTTATTGCTCCACGAACCCTTTTTTTCTATATTTATTGGTGATTTTGCTGAAGTAGCTCAGCGGTAGAGCGGTCCCGATGCCGCCAGCGAAATTATGCTGAAGTAGCTCAGCGGTAGAGCAGTCCCGATGCCGCCAGCAAAATTATGCTGAAGTAGCTCAGTGGTAGAGCAGCGGTTTCGTAAACCGCAGGTCGTGGGTTCAAATCCCACCTTCAGCTCGAAGCGGCATCGGGATAATCCGTCCCGACGAAGTCGGGATGGGTTCTCAGCCGAAGGCTGACCAGTCCCGCTTTACGGGATCCCGAACAGCGGGACCCGCTGCGCGTTCTGGCGGGTCCGCCTTCCTGCCCCGATGTTGTCTATCGGGGTGGCGGAAAATCCCACCTTCAGCTCTGATCTCGACGGCGCGAGTTGAGCGCCTCCTTCAAATTCCGGTTCCATCTTCATTTCACAATCCGCTAGAAGCGGATTTTTTGTTCTCCAGTGATTCTCAAGTGATCACCTACGACCTCATGATTGTCGGCGCCGGACCTTCCGGTCTCTCGTGTGCTATCGAAGCCAAGAAGCACGGATTGTCCTGTCTTGTCATCGACAAAGGTTCGGTTGTCGACGCGATCCGGAGGTTCCCGGTCAATCTCACGTTCTTCTCGACACCCGAGCTTTTGGAAATCGGGGGAATTCCCTTCACTGCGAGCGGCTTCCGCCCAACCCGCGTCGAATGCGTTCGGTACTATCAGATGGTTACGAGATTCTTTGAGCTCTCCGTGAAGCAGGGCGAAGAGGTCGTGCGGCTTCAGCGGAATTCTGGTGGCTTTGAGGTCACGACGAACGTGTCGTCGTACTCTGCCCTACATGTCGTGATCGCGACAGGATACTTCGATCACCCGAATCCGTTCGACGTTCCAGGAGCCGATCTTGCGAAGGTCAAGAGGTACTACGATGAGCCCTACTCGTACTTCGGCAGGAATGTCGCGGTGGTGGGAGGGAGGAATTCCGCGGTAGAATTTGCATTGGACCTCTTCCGCAGCGGAGCGAATGTCACGTTGATTCATCGCGGAGCCAAATTGAGCGACGGCGTCAAGTATTGGGTTCTGCCGGACATTGAGAACAGGTTCAGGTCAGGCGAGATCAAGGCCCTGTTTGAGACGCGGGTGCGTGAGATTCGCCCAGGCTCAATCGTCGTTGAGGGAAAGCACGGGGCGGAGATTCCCAACGACTTCGTTTTCGTGATGATTGGCTACCGGCCGGACACCGGAATGCTGGAGCGGGCCGGAGTGCAGATCGACAGCAACTCGCTGAGCCCGGTGCACAATCCGGAGACGATGGAGACGAACGTGGAGGGGCTCTTTGTGGCTGGCTCGATCGCTGCCGGAAAGTTTAACAACAAGATCTTCATTGAGAACGGCAGAGGTCATGGCAACCTGATCATCAACGCAATCAGAAGTGCACGTTGATTTTCGGGGAAGATTTCTTTAAGTTTAGCCGGTCTTTTTGTCCACAGCATCTTCCAATCGGAAACGAAAGGTAGCAAATGACCGAAGGATTCGTCGTTCAGATTATTGGTCCTGTCGTTGATATCGACTTCCCCACGGGGAAGCTTCCTGCTATCATGAATGCTGTCAAGATTCCACGGGTGAGTATTGAAGGGGTCCAGGAGGATCTGGTCGTCGAAGTGCAGCAACAGCTGGGTGAGGATCGGATACGGGCTGTGGCGATGGACTCCACTGATGGTCTTGTGCGAGGAATGAAGGCCTATGACACCGGTGGGTCCATTACCGTTCCTGTCGGTCCGAAGGTTCTTGGGCGTTTGCTGAACGTTGTCGGGCAACCCATCGATGGTCTCGGACCCGTCGAAGCGAAGGCTTACTATCCGATCCATCGGTCGGCACCGAGCTTTGACCAGCTCTCAACACGGAGAGAGATGTTCGAGACGGGCATCAAGGTCATTGACCTGCTTGAGCCCTACTCGAAAGGTGGAAAGACCGGATTGTTTGGTGGCGCAGGAGTCGGGAAGACCGTGATTATTACGGAGTTGATTCACAACATCGCGACACACCACGGCGGCTATTCAGTGTTTGGCGGCGTCGGTGAACGGACAAGAGAGGGGAACGATCTCTGGCTCGAGATGAGGGAATCGGGTGTGCTGGACAAGACTGCGTTGATCTTCGGACAGATGAACGAGCCGCCCGGTGCGCGTCAGCGCGTGGGCCTCACGGCCTTGACCACTGCGGAGTATTTCCGTGATGAGGAGGGAAAAGATGTCCTTCTGTTCATCGACAACATTTTCCGTTTCGTTCAGGCCGGTTCCGAGGTGTCGGCGCTCCTGGGCCGTATGCCTTCTGCAGTAGGGTATCAGCCGACCCTTGGCACGGAAATGGGCGAGTTGCAGGAGCGCATCGTATCGACCAAGAAGGGATCGGTCACATCCGTGCAAGCGATTTACGTCCCTGCAGATGACCTGACAGATCCTGCACCGGCAACGGTATTCAGCCACCTCGATGCAACAACGGTGTTGAGCCGGCAGATCGTCGATAAAGGCATCTATCCCGCGGTTGACCCTCTTGACTCCACGTCTCGAATTCTCGATCCGGCAGTCGTCGGTGAGGAACACTACTATGTGGCGAAGAGGGTGAAAGAGATACTGCAGACATACAAGGACCTTCAGGACATCATCAATATCCTCGGCATGGACGAGCTTTCCGACGAGGATAAGGTCACCGTCGCTCGAGCGAGAAAAATCGAGCGATTTTTATCTCAACCATTTTTCACGGCGGAGGCGTTCACTGGACGTGCGGGTCGGTATGTGAAGCTGGAAGACACAATCCGCGGCTTCAAGGGGATCGTCGAAGGTGAGTTTGATGACCTGCCCGAGGGTGCTTTCTATATGGTCGGCACGATCGACGAGGTGGTGGAGCAAGCGAAGAAATTGAAGGCTGCGTAGCGCCCCTATGACGGACAAAATCTATAGACTTGAGATCGTTACGCCGAACAAGGTGGTCTTCAGCGGTGATGTCACAAGCTTCAGTGCTCCCGGTGTGATCGGAGGATTTCAGGTGTTGAGGAATCACGCGCCACTTCTGTCGAACATAGCAGTCGGAGAGGTTAAGGTTGTTGATGCAGCCGGCGGCGAATCACGGTACGCGACGAGCGGTGGTTTTGTGGAGGTGCACGAGAACAAATTGGTGATGCTTGCTGAAACGGCGGAACGTTCAGGTGAGATCGATGTCACGCGGGCAGAAGCTGCACGCGAGAGAGCTCGAAAACGCCTCGCTGACAAAGAGGCCGGGATTGATATCGAGCGCGCGCGTCTCGCACTTCATCGGGCGTTAAATCGTCTGAAAGTAGCAGCCCGGCAATAAGAAAAGCTCGAATGCAGTTTAAGTTTGGAACCCACTTGCCAGCCGCCAGTGGGTTTCTTTTTTGTCCGCTATCCAATCATCCATACCTGCTGGCAGCATCAGGCTTCAATTACTGATGTTACGCAGATACTCTTATTCGAGTGAAAACCGGACAAACTATGATTGAAAAGCACACACCCCTAAATCCCCTCTCCCCGAACGCACAACACCCTTGCTGCAGAGGGGACTGATTACGCTCCGGTCTTGTGCGGGTGTTATGAGCTTTGCTTCTCCGCCAGAGGCGGATCCGCCTTCGGCGGAATACGTCCCCTCTCGAGCGTTGGCTCGTGCGATGAGAGAGGGGAGCAGAGGGGTGTGTGTCTTGTTGGTCAGAACCCGACCGTTTTCGTTCTTGCGTAACATCAGTTATTTATCTTAGTTCTGGACACTGGCATTGGATTCAGCGGTAAGGAAACGCCCCGCCGGTTGACCACTGTCAGAACGATTGCGCGCCTCTCATTTTAAAGCAGATCGCCATTTTGAAAGCATCGAGGCTTGTTTCGGTACTCAGTGGCTTGACATCCAAACGGAAACAGGCTATCTTCTGTCGTTCAAACAGCAGAACACAATAATCGATCATCCAGAAGGCTGTCACTGAAGCGGTCCGCAAAGCAGGGCTGACGAAGCGGGTTAGCTGCCACACGTTCCGCCATTCCGGAGTTTATCCCGCATTGTGCGGGACCACGCATCTTCTGGCCGACGGTTATGACATCCGAACGGTGCAGGAGTTGTTAGGGCATTCACCCCGTGAGATATGCCTACGGAACAACACTACTATGTCTATGTCCTAAGATCTCTCAAGGACAAACAGTTCTATGTTGGATTCACCAAGAATCTTCCCGCGAGAGTTGAGGCTCACAACAATGGCTTGGTTCCGTCCACCAGAAGCAGATTGCCCTTGCAACTTGTCTACTGGGAGGGCTGCCTCAACCAGACAGACGCAACGCATCGAGAAAAATACTTAAAGACCGCTTGGGGAAAGCGATACGTGAAGACAAGGCTTAGGAACTATCTCACGGGGTAAAGGACGTGAAAACAACGATGATCCTTCGATTCGCTCAGGACAGGTTTATACTCATGTTCTGAACCGCGGCGGGAAAGGCGTTCGCAGTCCAGTCGACGCTTTGTAGTAGGAAAGGAGGAGAGCCATAGGGTGTTATACAGAAACCATATAAGCCACCGAACGAGTCTGAGAAACAGGATGAGGTCGTTGGCAGGACGGAATTTAAGAGCCAACGCACCCCGGTGTCTTATGCCGCCAGAACGTGGCGTAAAGGTGATATGAAGAAACTGTATAATCAATAGTTAGCCGACCAGGAGCAACATGACCTTCGTTCTTGAGAATCTGAGACTGCGCGACCTCGTTGCCATCGTTCGCCAGAATCAGGCGTTCTACGAGGAGTTCGTCAGGTTCCTCTCGACCCACGGGTACGAAGACGTTCACGCCTTCGTGCGTGAGCGGAAGGACTTGGAAGCCGTGCGCGTTCTTGAGGCATACCTGACATCCCAGTCGACGGCCAAGCTGTACGACGGTCTGGGGCGCCCCTATTCCGATACGGTCGCCAAGTGGTACTTTCTCGCCTGGGTTCTGAGAGATGCTCCGGCACAGAGGCTTGGGCCGCTACTCCGTTCGGTGGAGGGCGCGACGCTCGACAGGAAGAAGGCGACACTGCTCAATCATCTCCGCAAGTTTGTGGGCCCACTGTTCCCAGAGGCGGAGAAATGGGGGTGGCCGGTTCTTTCCGAAGTCATGCTTGCCCGGCTTGAGGGCAGCCGTCGAGCGCTGAAAGGCACCCACTTCGAATCGCTGGTCCGGGATGCTCTGAGGCGATTGTTCGAGGCGCATCGCATCGATCTACAGGTCGGAGACAGAGAAACGAGGATCAACGAGGAAACCTACGACGTCCAGGTTACCAGGGGAGCCAAGAGCGTATTGGTGCCCGTGAAGACCCGCGAGACTATGGGTGGTGGGCATGCGAATCTGTTCACGCGCGACATCCACAAGTCCATTTCGGTGGCGCGTGACAATGGCTACGAGTGCATTCCGATCATCATCGCAGAATCATGGGGTGGCAACTTGAAATCGCTCGGGTGTCCCCATCACATATACATCCAGGCCAACCCCAATCAGACAGCCGAAGTCGAGAAGGCGCTGCGCGAGGCGTTGAAGCGGCTGCTGCCGTTCTGGAAGGGGTTCGCAGGAGGCAAGGCATGACGCGAAGTCGTTACAGTCTCACCGAGCACCGCGCGGTGCATGTTCTGAAGGAAGAGGGTGGCCGCTATCAGGTTTCACCTGAACCTCGCCATCCGGGCGATGCCGTGATTCATGGTGACGCGGCTGAGGTGCTGGAGGTGCTTCCGAGAGAGAGCGTGCAGGCGATAGTTACCAGCCCACCCTACTACAAACAACGTGACTATGATGCCGAGAATCAACTCGGGAATGAACCGACGCCGGAGGAGTACGTCCGCAAGCTGGCCGCTGTACTCTCTGCGTGCAAGCGCGTTCTCAGGCCAGACGGTCTCCTTTGGTTGAATCTCGGGGACAAGTACATCGACGGTAAGCTCCAAGGGTTGCCGTGGCGTGTGGCGATAGCGCTCTCAGAATCCGGTTGGAGCCTCCGCTCAGACGTAATCTGGCACAAGCCGAACGCAATGCCGGCTTCGATCAAGAACAGACCCACCACAGATCACGAGTACGTTTTCATGCTGTCCAGGGGGGCCGAGTATTACTACGACGCGGACGCTATTCGCGAGCCGCATGTCACCTTCACCGAGGCCAGTCAGATGCGGGGCGGGCGAGGTCATTTTGGGAAGCCGGGAGGGACCCCAGAACAGGGAAAGAACAAGGGGAACCCGAATCTGCATCGGGCCAGGTGGGACCAAGCGTTTCACCCACTCGGGAGAAACAAGCGCACAGTCTGGTCAATTCCGCTGTCGAAGTTTCCTGAGGCCCACTTTGCCGTGTTCCCGGAAAAGCTCGTCGAGAACTGCGTTCTCGCGTCCACAAAATCTGGCGACACCGTGCTGGACCCGTTCTGCGGTAGTGGCACGACCCTCCTAGTGGCGCACCGGCTCGGTCGCCACTTCGTCGGTATCGATGTCAAGAAGGAGTACTGCAAGATGGCCTTGCGAAGGCTGAACGCAGTTCAGCAGCAGCTACCTTTCAGTGGTCGCGATTCGCAAGGGGTCGGCTAACAACCGGTTGCAGCGGACGGCGCTGCGCGCCGCCGCTGAACCGGGGCGCTAGCCCCATGACAATCGACCCATTCATCATCTTGACACACATGACAAAGCAAGAGATACTCCAAACCTCCAATTTCGGTCACCGCGTTGCCGAAGAAGAAAGCAAAGAACTCGAAAAGTACTTCGTTGCCACCGATCAGTGGCAACGCACTTTCGCAGGGGAAGTTGACATCATATATGGTGCGAAGGGGGCTGGAAAGAGTGCCCTCTACTCACTCTTAATCCAACGTGCCTCTGAGTTACTTGACAGGGGGATAATCATAGTTTCCGCAGAACAGCCACGAGGAGCACCTGTTTTCAGGGATCTTCGACAGGATCCCCCAACCTCTGAGCGCGAATTTACGGGGTTGTGGAAGCTTTACTTCCTCTCGTTGCTCGGAGCAACACTCAAGGAATACTATGCCAAAGACGACAATGCTCGAAGAGTCTTGGATTACCTAGAGCAAGCGAAACTGCTTGAAAGCACAACGAATCTCTCCAAAATGCTTCGGAATGTTTTCGAATATGTCAAACGGGTTTTCCGACCGACTGCAATCGAAGGTGGAGTGAAGATTGATCCTAATACAGGCTTGCCAATAGGATTCTCCGGTAAGATCAGTTTCGATGAGCCGGCAACAGTGGAGAACCAATCCGTAATGTCCGTTGACGAGCTTCTGAAGTATGCAGACAAGGCTTTTGCAGGCTTGGGCGTTACCATCTGGATTCTCCTCGATAGGCTTGACATTGCCTTCGCTGAGACGCACGAGTTAGAGGAAAATGCACTCCGGGCACTATTTCGGAATTATCTCGATCTCACTTCTCTGGCCAACATCCGGCTCAAAATATTTCTGCGAACCGATATTTGGAACCGTTTGACAAAATCCGGTTTCCGAGAGGCAAGCCACGTCACACGCCATCTGACCATCCTCTGGGACCGTTCGTCGTTGCTCAGCCTCATCATGCGGCGCGTTGTCAACAATGCGGCAATTTGTGCCTACTACTCGATAAAACCAGAAGAGGTATTTTCCTCCATTGCTAACCGATCAACCGCTTTTTACAAGATCTTTCCGGAACAAGTTGATGTTGGCCCAAACAAACCCCATACCCTAGATTGGATGATTGGCCGGACGAAAGATGGCACAGGCCATACCGCCCCTCGTGAACTCATACATTTGCTCACCGCCTCGCGTGAGATTCAACTTCGTCACTTCGAGATCGGAGACAAAGACTTGGATGGAGATTGCCTTTTCTCCAGGTCTGCCTTAAGGGAGTCTCTTCCACAAATTTCAGCAGTCAGGCTTATGCAAACACTCTTTGCTGAGTATCCGAATCTTCGCCCGTACATTGAAAAACTATCGGGTGAAAAGACTCAACAATACATTCACACTCTTGCACGCGTTTGGATGACCGCGGAAGCTGAGGCGCTTGTAATTGCAAACAATTTAGTTGAAGTCGGCTTCTTTGAACTCAGAGGCACCAAGACAACACCATCCTTTTGGGTGCCCTTCCTCTACAGAGATGCGACAAAAATGGTTCAAGGCGAAGCTGACTGACTCATATGGCTCGGAAATCAAATGGTCGTGGGCCTAACCAGTCGCTCCCCGCTAAAAAACAGCGGGGCAGGCCCGTCAAGAATCATGACGGGCAGGCAAGCTGACGGAATGAGCGTGCTGCAAAATTCATGGCGAGCAGAGGTTTTGTTTTAATTTGAAAGTAAGTACAATGAACTTGATTCGCTGGGTGCATGTTGAAAGTTTGCAGTGCCGCAGCTTAGCTCCGGTCCGTTATAGCTCCTTGAATATTTTTCAATCCTTTGGTAATATCTATCCGGCTAGCAGCCGGAAAACGCGCTAAGACAAGCCGGAGGCCGATTATGAAAGAAAAGGATATTCAGAAACTGGTTGCGGACTTCCCCTGGCTGCTTAGTGTTAATTACGAATCCGTACCAGAATTAGCCAATAAAGGCATGGAAGTCGCACTTGATGGAGATATCAGGATAGACCTGCTACTGCGGGAGAAGATCACGAACCGTCCCGTTGTTGTAGAATTCAAGGCGAATCCGTTCTATCGCGAGAATATTGGACAAATACTTGAGTATCGTGCCCGCATTATTTCCGAGTTTCAAAGCGATGATTCAGTTCTTTACAAGCTTTTTGGCCCGCTACTTGCCTCTCCCATAATGATACTTGTTGTACCAAAGTGTGACGAAAGAGCTAGGATTGCATGCAACATGTCAGCAATAAACCTTTACGAATATGAAAGCCCCATTGCCAAGTGGATTGTACCTGAAAAACGTAGCACGCTCGAAGAGTTTGGGAAGATTCTTGACAAGAGCGATATGCCGCTTACCGAAGACAGATATGAGACTGTCGACAAGATTGAAGATGACATCCTTAATCTGTTGTCGTCCTTGAAGGCGGAGGATGAATTCATTAAGCATCGGAGCTCAAGGGACATATACTACTTTCCACTGGGCCATTGCTTCCTTAACAAGTGGTTATTCCCAGACAACAAGGCTTCAATAGGAATTTATGAGGATCTAGTCCACCGTAAGTACAATGCCATTTCAATAGAATTCTACTCCAAGGATGCCGCGGCGTTATCACCTATACAAAAAGAACTGAGCAAGATCGGCAAGAAGGCTAAGCTGGTTAGTGAAAAGCGGTGGGGTGAGTATTACCTTACTTATGAAGTCGCGAAAAGTGCATTTATTAAGGATGTGAAGGGAATTCTGCTACCGTATATCAAGAGCTATCTTAAGGTTCATGATCACAAGGAGCTATAACAAATCGCTGGAGCTGACCCCTGGGAGGCCATCTGGAACGGTCGCCTGGGTTTTGATAGACTGTGGGGGCTGGGCGTAGATCGGCGGGGCAGCTCAGCTTATCGTTAGGGCGCGGCCAGTTATCATATGAACTCACTAGAACTCAATAGAACCATACAGTCGTTTGTCGCCAGTGATTCAATTAGTCCATCTACACTAAGAGGTCAAGGTGCCAAGGGTGTTGTCGCAATCGCTCGTCAATACCTGGCAACACTAGATCTTCAGCCATTTGGCGTTTCTTCTCAAAAAGATTTCACTAATCATCTTGACAAATGTACTCTTTCATTACAACGACGATTTCCCGAAGGTGCGAGAAATTGGGGAGCTGCTCGTAAGGCAATAAACGTTTTTCTAAGGAATTGTTACTATAACCAATTCCTTTGTGTTCAATTCAATCTTCATCTTGCCGTTGCTTTCTACGAAGTACCTTTGGACTCATTCGTTGCAGGTGAGCTTCGTAAATTCGACACGCAAAATGTGTTACCAAAATGGCCAGGCGTTAAAAACCTCGACAAACAAACCAGTGCCATCTATCAGAGTGTTCTCGGTCAAATTGCAATTCAATCGGCGATCGACCGAGTTCATTTGGATGTATTTTTGTGGCAGAAACAGGGCCGCGCCCTAACCCGCCGCTGAAGCTGACGGAATGAGCTTGCGTGCAAGAGTCAAGGCTCGGTTGAGTGTAGTGCAATTGGAGGGATTAGATGATGGGACTTGGTACGTTCAGTACAGTATTCGAAGTTTATCGTCGCCGCAGCTCCCGCCAAACAACGGCGGGATCCTCAATTCGACAACGAGTTAGCGGAAAAGCACTAACATCGTGTCGAATTGGGATTAGCTCCGGTCCGTTAGGGCGCACTGGATCAACAGTTCAATAGTCACAGCAATCATCAAGGAGATCGAATGGAACTATCCGACAAGCACCTTCAAGCACAGGAACAAACGAACAAGTTGCTGCGAGATCTAATCATCATCCAACTTGGGCTCGCTGGAATAGGTCAACGTGAGATTCGCTCCATTGTCGGGGGCAGCATGAACGACATCAACAGACTTGCCAAGATGATCCGCAAGAGTCTCAAACCAAAGACTACAGAATAACAAACTGTTAGCATAGTTTAACGAATCAAATGGAGTACATATGAAGAAAAACGAGAAGACTTCATCTGTCGACATTTCTGTAGTTCTTGGTTATATTGCAACCAAGGACCTGCAGACTACAGAGAAGAAGGTTGCGGTACTAGCCAAGCTTGGGTTTTCAAACTCGGATATGGCCAAGATCTGCGGAACCAACGAGGCAGTGATTCGCGCCTTGAAATCTAAAATTAGGAAGGTAGGATAAACATGGCAAAGAAGACATCTTCTCCTCAGTCTGAGACTAGCCCAGAAATACTGATGCTTGGATTTCTTTGTATCAAAGGGGCCGATAGCATCAACGAAAAAGTTAGCATCCTTGACAGGTTTGGTTTGGCAGATTCTGATATTGCCGTTGTCTGCAACTGTGCCGTCCAATCTGTCCGAAATGCTCGCCAACAGAATGCAAAAAAACCAAAGGACTAAACCGTATGGGGAAAGCTACGAGTCCTACTCTAGATCGTGATCAACAAATACTCAGCCGTCTTGCGCGAATTGAACACAAAGTTGATTCGTTGGAGCAGACGACCGCTTTTGCTTTGAGAGCCGAGTCGGACAAACACTTTAACTCAGTGAAGGAGATATTTGGGAAAAGTAAGCGCAAGGCCCAAGTCTACCTGGCCGTAGACGGCCAGAGGAGTGTTCAAGAACTTGCTGATCATCTCAAGATGAAGAGGCAGAACGTTGGCCCTGATTTGAAGTCTCTCGCGGACGAAGGACTTCTTGAAATCGTTGACAATGAAGGTGGAAAAGACATCTGGGGCAAGAAGCCTGTTGATCGTACTCTTCGGATTACAAAATTCTTGCAGAAAGAGTTTGGACTTAATTCCGACGGCCTACCAGTCAAGGCAGGAAAGAAAACAAGATAGCGGGCGTCGAATGATTTTCTCCATCCAGCGCTTTATTGAGGACTACTTACAACGCCGCAACTTATCTGACGTTGATCAATACGCGATTCGCGTCGCAAACAGCTTCGCCGACTTGATGCACCAACCAAAGGATGAAGAGATTATCAAGTCCGTCCACCGTATCCGCACAGTGTTCTTTCAAAACAACTCTAATCTCCACAGGAACGACTTCGAAGCAGGCCTCGTTCAGCTGCTGCGTTCTCGGTTTAAAAAAAAAGTCCAATTCGAAGAGTTCCCGGGCGGAGTAGAGGCTGAACGGCGCGTACTACTTCGGCAGCCCCGCATCACAATCCAATCGATCATCCAAGGTTTTGTACGCGCGGTTGAGTCTCGAGCCATTGATACCTTTTGGCAATCCCGGAAGAAAAACAAACTGGCAAAACGTCCAGAGAAAATCGGTCAAGCGCTCTTTGCTGTTTTTACCAAAGGCGCAATTGGTGATCGGAAGTCGAGCCTGGTTCTTCGAGAAGTGTCTTCCGGCATAGGTTTCGTGGATATTGGTGTGGTGATCGGACACGGGATTCATCTCATAGAAATGAAACTCATAACCTCAACTTTCACAGGTGTAAGCCAGCTCGAAACATACATGAAGAGCGAGAACCGTAAACATGCCTGGCTTGTCTTCTTCGATGCGCGGCCACAAACCAAGCGGAGTCCCGTCCCGAATTCAATCAAAACGCCATCAGGGACGATTAGCGTGATAGCTGTTGACATAAACCCGACTCCTCCAAGCCAAAAGAGGCGATATCTTGGCAGTGCGCCCTAAGCAGCGGCTCAACCTGACCGAAGGAGCGTCGGCGAATGCTAATGCCAACACACGAAAATTTGTTTTTCATAGCCCCGCTCGGGGCAGTACAAACTAAAGACATTGCGGTCGGCAGGTTAGCCGCAGTCCGTTATGCAAGGAGGAGACAAAAATGAAAATAGTCATAGGCATTGCATCAGTAGTTATAATCATTGCTTTAGTTTTCCTTTTATTTGCCCAATATCTGCCGCAAAGTGAGGCAAGAGCTGAAAGAAACTTTAAAGGGGCTGAGATCAACTCAAGGAGGAATGACATGCTTACGGAAAAACCTTATTTTTCGATTTCTCTTGAGTCGGATTTGTGTATGGGATATTTTCTTCTAAACGGGCAACTTTTATACGCTGCGGAAATGGCGCCCGTTAAGTTTGATCTGCCGGTCAATCATTGGATAAGGAAAGGGGACAATGTGCTGGTGATGATGCTCGCCCCCGTTGACGAGCAGGGGGACTTCGGAAAATTTGCCCGAAAGATGAAATGTACGATGACCCTGCGGGTCAGACAGTCAGGGAGCAATTCGGGAGAAAACTTTACTATAGCCGCGCTCAAATTCGCGGCTAAAGATCCGACGGGGATCAAGGGTAACACACCGGAGGGTCGATTGGATTCAAAAAATGGGTTTGCCCCTGCCAGTAAAGGCGATGTTCTCATTGGCAAAGCGAAAAAAGAGCCGTTTCAAGAGGGCGGCGCAATTGTAACCAGAAGCATTACACTGCCTGAAATCGGCCTGCCTGAATGGAAGTTTTTCAAGAGCGACAATATCACCAATCTCTCCGGCGTGGATATCGAAGGCCGCTTGGATAAAGAGACGTCCGACAGGTTGAAAAAAGAGTTATTGCCCATTTACCGGAAGATATGGAGCGCGCTGGAGGCCCGTAAAGTGGAAGAGGTGCTGCCCCTGTTTGAGGAACGCAATGAAGAAACGGATGCGGCATTCTTCAAAAAGCCGGGCGACACGGGCAATATGCTGGCGAAGGAGCTTAGAGACGGGGCTTCGGATCCGAAGAAAAAGCTCTGGCCGATCACGGATGACAACGTTATCATTCAACTCTATGACAACAACAAACTGGTAAGGTTGTCGCAAAATAATCGAAAGCCGCTCCTCTCATTTGATGATGTCACGCACCACGTAGCATACCACTATGATGTGATTTTCAGGAAATCCGGCAACAAGTGGATTATTACGAGGTAGGGCTTGATATTAGCCGTGGCAGCACGTTTCTAAGATCGTAGAGAAAAAGAGATGGAATGCGACTTCATTGTTCTGGAGGAAATTCTGTGTTCCGTGGGTTCTTGCCCGATTCAAGTCACAAAAGAAAACTACCGGTAAGAAAGGAGCCCGCCGTGCAAAAGTACACTACCAAGCTGATCTCGCTCATTCTTGCAGCGTTTTTCTTCAGTCAATTTGCGTTCTCACAGCAGGAGCTGGAGTTCCATTTTGCCTACCGACCAAGCGCTTTTGAGACTTTCAAGAAGAATATCGATCGGGTCACCATTGTGTCGCCTGAGCCGTTCATTGTGGACGCGTCAGGCGTCGTGTATGGTGAACTTGAGCCGAAGCTCGTCAAGCTAGCACGTGAGCGTAATGTGAAGATCATGCCACAGATCAAGAATATGGATGCGACGCAGGGGTTGTTCAATGGCAACTGGGTTCACAGTATCTTGAACGACAAAAAAGTGAAGGAACGAACGATCCGTGGAATGGTGGAGATCTGCAAGCGGTATGGTCTTTATGGGATGCAGATTGACTTCGAAAATGTCGACGTTGATGATCGCGATGCGCTCACCGCCTTCTACAAGGAGGCGGCTGACGCGCTCCACAAAGAGGGTTTCAAGATCAGCATTGCCGCGGTCCATCGCTCGGAAGAGTCAGCCGGTCCGAATACCTACACGAAATGGATGATGGAGGAATGGCGGGGAGGCTATGATCTCAAGGCGCTCGGGGAGATCGGGGACTTTGTTAAAATCATGTCCTACGGCCAGCACACGCGCCGCACGACACCCGGGCCATCACAAGGACTCCCGTGGCTCGATCAAGTGCTCCAGTACTTCGTGAAGTATGTTCCACCAGAGAAATTAAGCCTCGGCATCACGATGAGCGGAGCGCTCTATCATACCGTTGCGGACACGGCTTTGTACTACCAGAATGCCCGCTCATGGAGCCGCAGTGTTTCTCTGACTGAAGCCGAGTCGCTGATTGAGCAATACGGCGGCCAACCGCTCCAGTGGGAAGACAAGCAGAAAGTGCTCTACGGCTACATCGAGCGCGGCGGGGTATTCGAATGGTTTATGATCGACAACGACCTCCGAAGCCTCGATGCAAAGCTGGATCTTGTGAAGAAATACAAGATTAAAGCGATCAACATGTGGGTATCCGGCGGCGAGAATCCCGGCTTGTGGGACCGGGTGAAGAACTTCACCTACAAGTGAGACGGCTCGGACTCTGGGCGTGAGGCAAGATATGAGGCGCAGATTTCTCTTCTCACATATTCTCGTTGTTGTTCTCGCAGGTGCGCTTTCTGGCAAGCAAGCCGTGCCGATACTGTGCTACCACTATTTTGTGGGTGATTCGGCGGCAGCAAAGAGCAGGCTGACGGAAACGTTTAGCCGCTTCGAGCAGATGCTGAAGTTTCTCTTAGCGAACGGATACCAAACCTGCTTTCCTGAAGACGTAGAGTCCGAACGGACCGCGATCCGCCGTCCGGTCATCATCACGTTTGACGACGGCAAGAAAGAACTGCTGCGCGCGGCGCAATTGATGAATCGGTTCGGGTTCAAGGGCATATTCTTCGTTATTCCGAGCCGCATTGCAGACCAGAGCAGCGAGTATCTGACGATGCAGGAGCTGAAGGGTTTGGCGGCCACAGGCCACCGCATCGCTGTGCACGGTTACAATCACGAGAGCATGGCAAGTTCTCAACAGGAGGGGGCGGCATCACAGGTTCAGTCGCTCAAGGTCCTCAAGCGTGCTATGGGTCCCGATTATCCATCGGACGATTTCGCATTCCCGATGGGACATTATACCCCCTCGATCGTCGAATCCCTCGCCACAATCTATCGGTTCCTTCACACGGTGAATCCGGGCTACTGGGATGGGAAATCCATCCTCCTTCCGCGAATGCTCATCACAAATGACAACAGTCTAGAGTTCTATCAATCCTTTGTCTTGGGGAGCCTGAGGTTCAATCCCCAATTTCGACTGATCACGGAGGAAGGGTCCACGAGCAATACTGTCGAATTCGAGCGAGACGACACGACGGAGGTGGAGGGTATCGAACTGCTTGCTGTTTCACCCGATCAGGATGGAAAGCTGTACGCGAGTTATCCTTTGGGGCCGAACCTGACCATACGAGGGAAGATGGTAGTTATAGATCTCAAGAAGCACGTGGAGCGATATTATTCATCTTCTCGAGTTGTCCTTTCCTACGCTCTGGTTCAGAGGAGAAACAAAGAGGTCACATACATCAGCGCGGGCCACCAACATTGGATTGCTCGATAGTCGGTTTCGGGTAATGGCTCACTTTCCTTTCGGTGGCTCAGTTTCAAGCTGCCAACTTTTGCTCGTTTCCCCAACCCAAAAACTGCTGCCAAGTCCAAAGATGCTTGCTGATTCCCGCCTCCATCGCCGGAGTAACCCTTAGCGTTTCGTGAATCCGCATAAAGTTGTAATACCAGAAGTGAAGAGCTAAGGCCGCGTCCAAGTACCTCAACTTCTTGGAGAAAGCATTTGTAAGGCGTGTGAACCTGCGCATCTGCATACGCATTGTCAAATTCTGCCTCTCGACATACGACGTGGAGATATACTTCCGTCGCGGCTTCCCTGTAACGACTTTCTTGTCGATGCCTATTATTTGAGCGGGGGAATACCTCCGCCGATCCTCCCTCGTTTCTTCTCCGTAGGTCTTGTTAAGCTGAGCATAGTCAATATCCAGCCCAAATACGCTATCGACCGCCTCTGTGTACCCGCTGAAAGCATCTGTTGTCAGTTGGAAGCGGGTCACAATTCGGGCAGAAAGCTCTGCCATGAACGAGCGCGCAAACTCTCCAGTGCGTTTGCCGACGCGGAACGCGGGAACAAGCTTCGTGTTCGCGTCTAAAGCGACAAAAACATATTGATCCCCAAGTTCAGTGTTAAGCTCTTCCTGCTTGAGCATTTTTTGTTTCTTTCCCACGAACGTCCAGATTTCATCGACCTGAAGTTGCGATACCCGAAGATTGACCATTTCACGGTCAAGCATCTCGCGGGCCTTCTCTCCAGCATCTAACAGCAGTTTGCTGACAGTGTTTCTTGCAATACCCGAAACGCGGGAGATTGTGCGGAGTGAATTACCCTCGGAGAGAAGGGAGAGAATGAGGGTTTTCTGCTGGATTGGTAAGGTATTCATATACGCTCCTTGACTTTTAGCTGGCAGGAGCGTATCTTGTGTTAGGTCGGTCAACGCTCTTAACCAGCGGTGATTGATTAGGGCTTGCAGGTAGTTCGAATACCTGTAAGCCCGTTTTATTTAGAGGCTCACTTTTGCCGTTTTTTCCACCTATCCACTTCTTCCTTGCTTACCAGTGTTAGGGTCTTAAATTTGAAGGTTGTCAATTTTTCTTCCCACAAGTAATTGCGGATAGCCCCCGGATTGATACCCAAGTCTTTGGCAGCTTCTTCCACCGTGAGGTATTCGGCGGCATTGACCAGTTTGAGTTCTTTTGCCATCTGTGTCTCTGATGCAATATACATTATACTCTATCCTTTGTCAAGTGAAAAGTGAAAAAAAATGAGTGGAGAGAGGATACTATCCCTCTTGACAGGACAACGAAAAATCGCTACCTTAAAAATAGCGGAGAGGGCGGGGGTTGAACCCGCAAATGCCTTCCCAAGCATGGCCGATTATAAATCGGCTGGTCTCGACCACATGACCATGCCCCTCCAACCCCGCCATTCGGCGGGTTAGGTCATCTTCTACTTCGCGGCTCGCGCATGCTGCCCTACCTTTCTTGAGAGTGATTGAAGCACTCTCGTTTAGGTTTGAGATTACACTAAGGCTCTCGAAAGAGAGCCTTTCTTTTTGTACTCTGCGGTAAGGTACTACGGTGAGAAGCGACTATGCGGAGGGCTAAAACAAATATACTTTACGTATAGATGATAGAGAATAGCTTTTACGTAAAAGCTATTTTATCTAGCCTTTGCGTAAAGGCTATTTTTCCATTTCATGAAGTTGGGATAGAGAGTTTTGTATCGCTTCCTGTGCTTTGTCGCTACCATTCTAACCGGTATGCTCCAAGCTACATCTGCTCCTTCCTTATTCAACTTCTCGCGCATTTCGAGGATCTCTTGGTATAGTTGCGTATTTTCTTTCAAGACCTTCTTTCCCCTGAATTTCTCTGCATATCGAGCAATTTGCTTCATCTTAGTTTCCACCGATGCCCGTTCCTGACCTATCCATACCGGAAGACCCGCGAGCACGCCCGTGACAACAAGCTCTAAGAATTTGATGTATTCTTTTTGTGTTTTGCTTTTCCTTTGGTTTTGAAGGGATTCTCGAATCTTGCTGAGATTCTGAAGTATTACTTTCTCATCCATCCCGCACCTAGAAAAAGAAATCCTTCCCGTGCCTTGGAGTGGGTTTACACCCACCCTCGCTCTCAATGGAGCGAACGAGAAGGATTCTTGAAAAATCTTTGGAAAGCACATCCAAGGCGGTGTGCGATTCTATGTATGGTCGAATTTACGTCATTTTTTCAAATTAAGACACTACCTATCCCTCTTGACAGGACAACGAAAAATCGCTACCTTAAAAATAGCGGAGAGGGCGGGAATCGAACCCGCGAACGCCTCCACGACGTAACTGCCGATTATAAATCGGATGCTTTACCACTCAGCCACCTCTCCGTCGGGTGCTATAGTAGTTTTAGCGGGTTACTCATGCATCGATCCTTTCTCGAAGTGCTGCTAACACTTCGTTTGAGGTTAGAGATTTGTGGACTAAGGCTCTCTTTCGAGAGCCTTTTTTGTTACAAATGTACTCAATGAAAGATCCGCTATGCGATAACGGGGACAAAGTACCCGATATACGTATAGCAGTATGGGATGTGCGGTTTGTGTATGGGGGGATAGGAAATCCGATTTACGTAAATCGGATTTTTAGGAGGGTTTGTCTATAGTAGATTTGATCTTCAGTTGCTTGTTCTTCCATTCGATAAAACTCTTGTAGAGCTTTTCACTTTGCCTTGCTGTTAGATGATGTCGTTTTGAGACTACCTTCGCCGACTGTTTGAAATTGCTGTCTTGTCCATCTGCCATTTTCTCATTGTCTACAGCTTGGATTTCATTGTATAGGTCCATCCTCTCGGGTGAGACCTTTTTGCCTATGTATTTTGCCAAGAGTTTTGACACCTCTTCTATTTCTGCATCTGTATGACTCCACATTTCGGGTAGCACTAAAAGAAAACTAGTAGCAATCAACTCTAGGAATTTAACATATTCCTCTGGACTCCGCTTCTTCCTTTCAGTGTCTAGGAGTTCTTTGGCTTTTCCGATATTGTGGAGAGTCCTTTTATCCGCTGTTAGAACAAACGATCTGTTCTTTGTCTTTGCCATAGAAACAAGAAATCCTTCTCGTGCCTTGGAGCAGGCTTGCGCCTACCCTCGCTCTCGATGGAGCGAACGAGAAGGATTCTTAAAAGTCTTTGGAAAGCACATCCAAGGCGGTGTGCTCTTCTGTTTGACCTAATTTACGTCATTTTTCAGCCCCTTTCAAACGGTTGATTATCATTCAGTCTTTTAGCATAATCCTACGTCGCGAACCCACACAACACCGTAGGAGGCCCCCATGTCAAAACTTAAACTCGTCCTTTTTGTCCCGCTTGCACTTCTTCTCTTGGAGGCTTGTGTAACGGGTCGTTCCTCGAGCGAATTGATTAAACTGAGGCTTGATATGAGCAAAGACCAAGTCCTCACCGCTCTTGGTGAACCTTCTGCTGCCCGAGGGTCCATTCGTAACAAGTACGACCAAGTGATCGAGGTGTGGGAGTACCAACTCCGCAAGCCAGAAGAGGACAACGATATGTACATGCACAATGCGAAATATCCCTACTGGCTTTACTTCTGCAATGGAAAATTGGTTCAATGGGGTGCTGCTGGCGACTGGCGGCGTGAAGTCGACAAAATCTATGAAATGAGATTTCGATGACATATCGCCTTCGCACAATCACAGGCCGTACAGGAGAAAAACATGGCCGACTACACTCGTGCTCACCAGTTGGCCGGTGATTTTACCGCCCTCGAAATAAGTCAAAAAGCGCACAACGATGCCGCTACCGCATACTACGAGCAACAGCTTTCCCTTATCGCCGATCAAAGGAAATATACTGCGACAATAAGGTGCTCTAGCATCGTTACGGCGGTAGCGACCGCTGTCATGGCTATCACACTGATCGTGCAAGTTTTTGTACGCTAACGCAATATCGCGCGAACGACTGCAATGATGAGCGCCAGAAATGCCAGGATTCCGCTACCAATGCTCAGCGGAACAGTCCAGTTCAAAGTGCGTTGTAGACAATCAACATCTTCGCTCAGTTCCGCTCTTGCTTTTAAATATTTCTCGCGTAGTTGTGCGAGAGCTTGTTCTTGGACTTCGCCGTAATTCTGAATGCTCAGATCGTAAAGCCTCTGTATCTCATCTGCTTCTTTGGCCTCTTTCTTCCTTCGTTTACCCCAGACTAACCACTTTTTCTGAAACTGAGCCAATTTTTTCATTTTGTACTCCTATTTGAGCCAGCACCCGGTTTCGTGCTGAATTGACTTTCAGATCTATTAGGAGTACATTCGTCCTGGCTGCAAGCATATTCACTTCTCCTGAAGTTGCATTTCATACGTAGCAAATCTTCAATTCCTTTCAACCTATTACAAAGGAGCCGTCATGCATGATTCTTGCAGAGCACGAATGCTTCTCTCTTTCTTGCTGCTGATCAGTGTGCTGGCAGTCGGGCTGCTCTCCGCACAAGAAGCAAGAAAGACGTATACCATCACAGGCACCGTTGTTGATGCGAAAACTTCGGAGGCGCTGGCCGGGGCCAACGTGACGATCAGAGGCACAACGCTCGGTGCTGCGTCGAAACCGGACGGGAAATACACGATCCTGGCGACCCTGCCGCGCGGCACCTATCGAGTTGCCCATTCGTTTGTCGGGTACAGGACGAAAATCCAGGAGGTGCAGTTGGGAGAGGCCGTGATCGTCGAGATAGGCCGCGTTGCTCTCGACGAAGACCCGCTGCAGATTCAAGAAGTCGTTGTGACGGGCACGGGAACGGCAATGGAAAAGGAACGATTGGGGAACTCGATCGGGACGATAACAAGAACCGCGATTAGTGGGTCGCGTGCGCCGACGGTTGATGCGGCGCTGGTCGGCAAGATTACCGGAGCTCTTGTCCAACAGAACTCCGGAACCCCCGGCGGTGGCGTGTCTGTCCGGTTGCGCGGAACTTCGACGATCTCAGGAAGTGCCGAGCCGCTCTACATTATCGACGGGACGATTGTCGACAACAGCTCAAATGAGATCGTCAATCTCGGCGGATATGTTGGAAACCGTATCGCTGACATTGATCCAAATGACATCGACCGCATCGAGATTGTGAAAGGCGCGGCCGCTGCGGCCCTGTACGGATCTCGCGCAAACAACGGGGTCATCCAGATCTTCACAAAGCGCGGGCAGTTAGGTACGCCGCGGATCACCTACCGGACGCAGGCTAGCACAAGCGAGATCCGAAAGACATACGAAGTCAACATGTATCCGTACGACAGGCCGCCAACGGACCCATTGCGAAAGTCGGTCACCCGCAAGGACTACCAAAAAGACATTTTCCGAACAGGGTATGAATACGAGAACTATCTCTCAGTCTCGGGCGGATCCGAAGCCACCAAATACTACGTTGGCGGCACGTACGGCTATGAAAGCGGCATCGTGCAAGCAACGGACTACCAGAAAGTGAACTTCAGGGCCAACCTCGATCAGATCATGGGGGACTGGCTGAAGCTCTCGGTCGGCGCCAACTACATCTACTCGTTGACGAACAGAGTACCGAACGGCGGTATCGTCGGTGGCGAGGGAGTCATCACCAACTTTGCCTTCCAACCCAACTGGTTCGACTTGAGCCCGAACGCCGAAGGGAAATATCCGACGCCACCCAATGCCGGGTTTGCGAACGAGCTTGAAGTCATCAATACGTGGAAGAACCCAGACAAGGTCAATCGCTTCATAGGCAGCCTGCAGTTGACCGCTACACCCCTTTCAAACCTGAGCCTGGATTACAAACTCGGGTTTGACCAGTATCGGGAGAACGCCAACCGGCAGATGCCCATCGGTTCGTCTGCGGGATATTTGACGGGATTCTCGCAACAGGCGGCTCAAGATGTGATGCTCGTGAACAATGACGTCACGGCCACCCATACGATGTCCATTCCGGATTTCGGATTCACGACCGTGGCGGGCTTCAGTCATCAGTACTACGAAGGAACGAATATCACCGCCTCGGCGCGTGATCTGATTCCGGTCGCCACGATCCTGAGCTCCGGTGCAACAGCGCTCGCATCCGAGTATCGTGAGAAACGCACCATCTATGGTTCGTTTATCCAGGAGACGATCGGATTTCAGGAGAAGATTTTCCTGACGGGCGGAATCAGAGTTGATGGGGCTTCGACCTTCGGCAAGGATGATCGCGTCCAGATGTTCCCGAAAGCGAGTCTGTCCTATGTTCTATCCAACGAGGACTTCTGGAAGGAGAACATCGGCAGTATCATCAATCGCTTCAAGTTCAGGACTGCGTGGGGGCAATCCGGTGGTCAGCCAGCCGGAACCTACGATCGGTTCTCCGTGTATGTTCAGCAAAGCAACAGCAACAGGCCGGGGCTGGTCAACTCCGTGCTCCTGGGCAATCAGAACCTGAAGCCAGAGCGAATGACGGAAATCGAGGTCGGCGGCGACATCGGCTTGTTCAACGACATGGTGAGTGTCGAGGCGACGTATTATCAGAAGAAAGTCACAGACCTTCTGCTCCAGCGGACACTTGCGCCTTCGACGGGATTCTCCGGCATCCTTGACAACGTTGGCGAATTGGAGAACAAGGGCTTTGAATTGATGGTCAAAGGTGTGGTGTGGAACAGCGACGATTTCCAGTGGCTGAGCACATTGACCGTATCGCAGAACAAGAACAAGGTCACCAAGCTGAACGGGCCTGCTTTCGCGGTTGCCAACAGCTTCGGCATTGCGCGTGTTGCTGAGGGCGAGCCCCTTGGATTTTTCTATGGTCCGAAATATCAGCGGAACGCGGATGGCTCGATCAAGTATGATTCTCTTGGACGGCCGCTGCGTGATCCCGTGGCACAGAAAATTGGCGATCCGAATCCGTCGTTGGTGGTTGCTTTCGTCAATGATTTCGAGATCTTCAAGAACCTCACTGTTCACGTCCAGTTCGACGGCATGTTCGGTCAGGATGTATTCAATTTCACCCGCCGTATCCTCGAGACGCCGGCATTCGGCAATGGCAAGGAATATGAGAAGGAGCTCAGCGGCCAGGTTGCGGTCGGCTATTTCAACAACCGGCGGACGATTTTCGAGGAGTATGTGGAAGATGCTTCATTCGTGAAGTTGCGTGAATTCTCCGTCAGCTACCGGCTCGATCAGGACTTCATCAAGAATCTCGGCCTGCGGAGCCTGGAGGTCACGCTGAGCGGGCGAAACCTGCTGTCATTCGACAACTACAGCGGTTACGATCCTGAAGTCAATGCGGCCTCACAAAGTACGCTCGTTCGCGGTTTCGACTGGTCAACGACGCCCTTGCCGCGGACGTGGATTCTCAGTTTAACGCTTAACCTCTAACCGTCCATACGCGTGTATGATCACTTTAGCCACTCAAGAAAAGGATTCTGCTATGAAAGCCAATACTTTGTTGATAGCACTGTGCTGTGCAGTCCTCGTGGCTGTCTCGGGTTGCTCGTTGGACCAACTCAACCCGAATGCACCGACGGACGCACAGGTACTTTCTACGCCCGAGGGGATCAAGGCGGTAGCTGTCGGCATGCAGGCACAATATGGCGAAGGCGTCAATGAGACCGTCGAGGTTTCGAACTTCCTGGCCAGACAGTTTGCGACTATGCCTGCATCGGTTCTCGGACTCCGCGAGCTGGAAACGGGCGGAAATGATGTCCAGCCCTTCAACGGGACCGTTAATAACATGTGGAGTACCCATTATCGAACGATCAAGTCGGCAGAGGATCTGATCGCCAATGTTCCGAACACGCCGCTGACGCCAGGGACGAAGAGTGGTATTCTCGCGTTGGCGCGTCTCTTCAAGGCAATGTCGCTCGGCGAGTTGATCGAAAGCTACGAGAAGGTACCTATCGAGGTCACGACCTCTACGACTCCGACATTTTCCGACCGAACGACAGTTCTTGACTACGTGATCTCCCTTCTTGAAGCCGCGAGGGACGAATATGCATCTCAGCCTGCGTCGGCCTATACCGATTTTAACGGCACGATCCTTGGTATCGGTTTCGATCTGCCAAATACGATCCAGGCGATGATTGCCCGTTATGCGCTCATCAAGGGGGACTATGCGAAGGCTCTCGCTGCGGCAAATGCCGTTGACTTGACGAAAACATCGAGCATGTACTACAACAGCACAACCTCGCGCAACCCGATCTACCTCATCGCTATTCAGACCGTTTACTACAAGCCGGTCCGAAGCTTCAGGCTGAGCGCGGAAGCGGGTGACGGCAGAGTAGCCTATTGGGTCAGCGCCTCCACGGCAACTTCATTCCTTGGGACACAGGTCGACGATTTCGCCCAATTCAAGACGGACAACGCGAAATACTACGTCTATCTGCCAGGCGAAATCAGCCTGATCAAAGCCGAGGCCTACGCTCGCCAAAATAATCTGACGAATGCGCTGACCGAGGTGAACAGGGTTCGAACCAAGACGACAGACGCGGCTGGCATCGGGGCTGCCCTACCCGCGAAGACGTCTGCGGAATTGTCGACGCAGCAGGCGATGCTCGACGAGATCTACATCCAGAGGTTGTACGAGCTCTTCATGCTGGGGACCCGGCTCGGCGACACACGGCGGTTCAACAAACAACCTGCAGATCTGGCCATTCCAAAGGCGCAGTGGAGCCGGACCCGCAACTGGTTTCCGTATCCCGATATAGAGCGATTGTCAAACCCCAACACGCCAGCTGATCCATCGCTCTGACACGTTGCGAAACATACGTAATTCCAGGTGGTAACTGAGTCCGCGCAAAGATCCCCAGGGTCTTTCGCGGACTCTCTTTATGTGTCGTCCTTCATTGACTCGACAAAAGGAAAAAAGCCATGAAAAGAGATCTCTCGAAGATTGTACTGATTTTCGTTATCGCTTTCTTTGCTGTCTCTGTTCGGGCCCAGACCAAAACCGAGCATCTGTTCTATTATGTCAACAATGAGCAGTGTTTCGAGGCTCTGGTCAAGAACATCGACAAGATCAGCATCGTTGCTCCTGGGGCGTTCTCGGTCGACGAAGACGGAATCGTATGGGGATCGGTCGATCCGAGGGTCATCGAGCTCGGCAGGGCCCACAATGTCGGTGTCATGCCGTTGATCGTCAATCCCGGTTTTGACCAACTCATGCTTCACCGGCTGCTGGTGAATCCTCAAGCGCGATCGCGGTGCATCTCGACACTGACGGATCTCTGCGTGCAGCACAAGTTTCTCGGCATTCAGTTTGACTTTGAAAATCTCAATATGAATGACCGTGACGCGTTCACCAAATTCTACCAGGAAACAGCCGAGGCGATGCATGCGAAGGGCTTCAAGCTCAGCATAGCCGTTGTTCACAGGCCCGAGGAATATGCCGGACCCACCGCCTACCACAAGTGGTTGTTTGAAAACTGGCGCGCCGGTTACGATCTGGCCGAGCTGGCGAAGGCGGCCGACTTCATCTCGGTCATGTCCTACTCTCAGCACACGCGCCGCACGACGCCCGGTCCAAGCGCGGGATTGCCGTGGGTGAGGCAGATCGTTGAGTATTTCCTCAAGTTCATGCCTCCGGAGAAACTCTCGCTTGGGATTCCATTGGGTTCCATGCACTGGTACACTGCTCTTGATACCGTCCGGTACTTCGCCAACGCACGCTCGTGGAGCGATGCCATTGACTACGCTCGCGCCGTTGGGATCCTCAACAGCCACAAGGCCAAGATCCAATGGAACGATGAACAGAAAGTCCCGTTTGCTGTCTTTGAAAATGCGGGCCTCTTCGAATACATCTACCTGGAGGACGCACAGAGCTTCAAAGCGAAGTACGAATTGTTGAAGCAATTCAAGCTTCGTGGATTCTCTGCCTGGGTGTTGGGGAATGAAGATCAGGCGATGTGGAATATTCTGCCGAACGTTTCTCGCTGATCCTCTCTCATGACGAACGAGGTTTGATTGACATTCAGAGCCAGAAGAGTTATATTCAAGCCGACTTCGAGCTCGCGACGCGCCAAAGCGAGAAATCACGAACTCCCTGCCAAGACCTTGGCCACCTCCACACGACCCACGATTGCTGAGATCAGCCTCCAGGCGCTGGCGTATAATCTCAAGGGGATACGTCGTAAGATTGGAAATAACGTGAAGGTCATGGGGGTCGTCAAGGCCAATGCATATGGGCACGGGCTCACGGAGGTTTCACGCTTCCTCGAAAAACAGTCAATTGACTATCTCGGTGTGGCGAATGCTGAGGAAGGCGCTGCAGTGCGGGAAGCCGGGGTGCAGACGCCTATTCACGTTTTCACACTTCCCTCGAGAAGCCAAACCCGTCTCTTCGGCGACTTCCAACTCGAATCCACAGTTTGTTCTGAGCCCGATGCCCGGCTGCTGAATGCCGATGCAGAAAGACGGCGGATCTCCCTGCCCGTTCACCTCAAGATCGATACGGGCATGAACCGGATCGGCGTCGAAGCAGGTGAGCTTCGGAAGTTCCTCAAAGCACTCGGCAGGATGCGTAGGCTCGATATCAAGGGCGTGTATACGCATTTCGCGACGGCCGACCAGAGGGACAAGGCGTTCTCCAAACAACAACTCGTGCAGTTCCACCAGGCGCTTGATATCCTGAGTGCGGAGGGCGTTACCCCGGAGCACCTCCATTGCGCGGGCAGCGCAGCGATTCTCGATTTGCCGGAAGCCTACTTCTCGATGGTGAGGCCTGGTATCACGCTGTACGGATACTACCCTTCGCACCAAACGTCGGAAAGCATTCCAGTCAAACCCGTTTTGACGCTCACGTCGCGAGTCTCCCTCGTGAAGTGGATTGAGCCCGGCGAGAGCGTGAGCTATGGGCGCAGGTTTATCGCTCAGCGGAGGACGCAGATTGCGACGCTTCCGCTTGGTTATGCCGACGGCTATATGCGGCTCCTGACCGGAAAGGCGGAGGTTCTCATCGGCGGTCGACGATTTCCCGTCGTCGGCACGATCTGTATGGATCAAATTATGGTGGATGTTGGTTCGAGCGATGTGGGTGTGGGAGATGAGGCGGTTCTGATTGGCAGGCAGGGGCGAGAGAAAATCGACGCGTGGGATTTGGCAGACCATACCGGCACGATCCCCTACGAAATTTGCACAAGCATATCATCCCGTGTTCCACGAATTTACCGAGACCTATGAGCCAGGCGCAAGAAGCACTTCAAGCTCTCCTCAGCAACGTCCCGACTGAAGAGCTTAGCTCAGATGAGCATCGGACGCTCTTTGAAACGATCAAGCAACGCCTCGCATCGGCGGCTGACCTCGGGGCGGAGTTGCAATCGCTCTACAAGGTTGAGGAATTCTCCGACTTTGCACTCAACCTGATGTGGATCGCACAAGAGGCGGAGAATGACCCTCTGATGGTTGCTGCATCTCCCGAGGATATTACGCTCGTTATCTCTTCGTTCCGCAGAGCGATGGGAGAGAGGGTGCCCCCCGAGGGGGCGACATCAGGAGTATCGATGATGCCGGGGGGAGGCGCGGAAGAGATCAGCATGATGGAGGCAGCGGGGAGTGGAGATCCTCGACAATTCTCGGCCGCACTCGAGCAATTGGTCGAAGCCGTTCAAAGTGGCGACGAGCAGCGAATCGGTTTGCTTGCGGGCGTCGTGAACGCGTGCGACAGGGCTGCTGCCGAATATCTGCCGGATGACTACAGGGAGTTCTGCAGCCTGCTGGCGGAATTCCTGAAGTACGTTTCAAAGAACCAGCTGCTGGACGATATTCGCGTACTCAATATCCTCGCAAATATCCCATCGCCCGTCGCGCAATGGGCAGGTGCCGCTCCCGAGGCTCGTGCCGGATTGCTGGCGGAGGAGATCAGTGTGCTCCGGGATTTCAAGTCTCATTTTGAATAACACGACACCACATGTCAAAAACCTTTGCTGTCATCATGGCCGGAGGCGTTGGAACGCGTTTCTGGCCCCGAAGCCGGAAGCAGTTCCCCAAGCAGTTTCTTGACATCGTTGGCTCGGGGAGTCTCCTGGAGAACACAATTGCTCGTATCGCTCCGCTTGTCGATTCGAAGAGCATTTTTGTTGTCACCAACAAGATCCAGAGTGACATCGTCAGCCAACAGGCTCCATTCCTTCCTCAAGAGAATGTTCTTGCTGAGCCGATAGGGCGCAACACCGCGCCCTGCATCGGTCTTGCCGCTTCCTGGATTCGTCGCCTTGATTCCGACGCACTGATGGTTGTATCACCTGCCGATCACATCATTCGCGACAATGAAGAATTCCTTCGCATCCTCAAACTTGCCCTGCAGGTGGCGGAGGAGAGAGAGGCCTTGGTGACGATCGGCATTAGTCCGACCCATCCCGCGACGGGGTACGGCTATATTCAGACCATGGAGGAGGAACTCGATCGGAATTCCCACCGAGCGGAGGGGGTGTATCAGGTCAAGACCTTCGCGGAAAAGCCGAACCTTGAAACTGCTGAGCGCTTTCTGCGAAGTGGTGATTTCCTCTGGAATAGCGGCATCTTTGTCTGGAAAGCCAGCGCGATCCTGAAGGAGATTGAACTCCATCTACCGGAATTGCACGAAGAACTCGTTGTCTTGCAGGGGAGCATCGGGACCCCAACCTACCCTCAAGCCCTCGAGCATACCTACGGCGTGGTGAAAAGCATTTCTATCGACTATGGCGTCATGGAGAAAGCAGGCAACGTGTTTGTTGTCAAGGGCGAGTTCGGCTGGAGTGACGTGGGCTCCTGGGACGAAGTCGTCCGCATGTCGCCGACGGACGCCGAGGGTAACTCGCTCAAGGGAAAAGTGATCATGCGCGACGCTTCAGGCAATTTCATCGATGCTGGTAACAAACTTGTTGCCGCGATTGGCGTCCAGGATCTCATTGTCATCAGCACAGACGATGCCGTTTTGATCTGCAAGAAGGGGGAATCGCAGGACGTGAAGGAGGTCGTCGATTTCATACGGCGGAAGCAGATGAATGATTATCTCTGACCTCCATCGGGCGGCATTCTTTGCACTTCCTCTTGCCTCTATACTCTTCGCAGGTTGCGCCACATCCCCAAGGTTTGCCACGCGGGGAAGCACCACCCGATCAAGCGACACCTCCACGACAGAGGAGAAGAAGGACGTGGAGCCGAGACTCCTGGCACCGAGTGGAAAAGCGTTACTGATGCTTGAAGGTGTTGCATCCTACTACGCGGACGAATTCCACGGGAAATTGACTTCCAACGGTGAGACGTTTGATATGGATGGCCTCACCGCAGCGCACCGAACGTTTCCTTTCGGCACCAAGGTGCGAGTGACAAACCTGGAGAACAACAAAAGCGTCATTGTTCGCGTCAATGACCGCGGACCGTTTAAGGAAGGAAGAATCATCGACCTCTCCCGGGGAGCGGCAAAGGAAATCGATCTCATCAGAACAGGGACTGCGCGCGTGAAACTGGAGGTGCTGGAATGGGGACTGGGTGATTAGAAGCCATCTCAAAAATACCTTGTCATGCCCGCGGATTTTAAGCGGCCAGCCCGCCGCGCGTTCTGGCGGGGCATCCAGACATGGCTTTGTTCTGGATTCCCCGCCTGCCTCAATCGTCCTGTGAGGCGGGCAGGCGTCTTAAAATCCGACGGAATGACTTCCCTTTTTTGAGATAGGTTCTAGGCAAATCGCAAGTGCGCCACAACTCCTGAAGAGGTCATCTAGCCGCACCCACAACGAGGTGCGGTTCTTGTTTACACACAGAACTTGTGAGAAAGACGCGTGAAACTCAACGTCGTCGTCAAACCCAACGCACGGAAGGACGCCGTGGAAACGCGTCAAGATGGGAGCCTGGTAGTCTATGTCTCAACTCCGCCGATTGAAGGTCGCGCGAATGAGAGGTTAGTCGAGGTGCTGGCGCAACACTTTCGCAGACCGAGGAGAGACATCGTGATTGTTTCCGGGGTGCGAAGCAAACGCAAGATCGTCGAGGTCCGATGAGCCAGAACAATGAAGTCCCTTCTCTGACATCGGTTCTTCTGTGGGCGTATCTCCTCCCGACCTTCGTCTCCACCCCGTTTCTTGCACAGGTTGTTCAGGATTCCGTCCGCGCCGTTGTCATTGCTCCAGGGATTGTCCACACCTCTTATACAAAGGCCGGACCCTATACGCTCGATGTGTTGGAAATCGATCTCTCCAATCCGGATTACCGGATCGAATCGTACCGCCCGACCGGGCTGGTGCGCACTTCGCAGCAGGCGCGTGACAATGACAGGGAGGTGCATCGTGTCATCGCTGCGATCAATGCGGACTTCTTCAGCTTCCAGACGGGCTGGCCTGTGGGAAATCAGGTTGTCAATGGTCAGTTTGCATTCGGAACCCAGACTCCTCGATCGCATCTGGCAATGAGCTCAACAGGGGGTGCATGCATGGAGAGGCTGAGGTTCAAAGGTTGGCTCCGAACGTCCGCAGGCAAACAGTACGACCTCAGTGGCGTGAACGATATCCACAAGAATAACGCCATCATCCTTCATACCTCGTTCTCGGATACGGCAACGCCATTTTCGGGTCCGGGGATCAAAGTGCTTCTTCAACTCGTGAGCGCCGGCTGGTCGGTCGGTGATACGCTCAAACTGTGGGTGCGGTCTTTTTCTGTTGAAGAATTGCGGGTCCTTGGATACCATGAAGCTCTCCTGTGGATAGGCGGAGGAACATCGGTTTGGGGAGCGCGAGAGGACGTGCGGATTGGTGACACGCTTCTGGTTTACCTTGGTTTTCAGCCCGATTTGAGGCATATCCAAAACGTCGTTGGTGGAGCGGGGATGATCTTGCTCAACGGGAAGTGCGTATCTGATAGCGTGAACGTCGAGGAGAGGACGAGTATAGCATTCCTGAAGAGCCGTCATCCACGCACCTTTGTCGCCGTGAATCGGGACACGAGCAAGCTCTTGCTCTGCACGGTCGACGGCCGGCAGGAATCCAGTATGGGCATGAGTTTTCAAGAAATGTCCGATTTTCTCCTCTCTCTCGGGGCCTGGAATGCGATCAATCTCGACGGTGGGGGGTCAACCACAATGGTCATCAACGGTACAATAGTCAATTCGCCGTCGGACAAGACAGGAGAACGACCGGTCGCAAATTCGCTTCAAATCATCAAGCTCGAAACACGTTAACCGTTTGAGGTGATGAACAATGCCAAGAATCAGTGGCCTGCGATCAAGAAAAGCCGGACTCGCCCCGGGAACGCTTGTTCACGTGGGCAAGAAAAAGCTCGGCGCCGTACAGATTAGCCGTATCGACTATACAGAAGATTGGCTCACCGAACGGTCAGCTCTCTCTGCCGAGGACGCTCTTGTGACAAGGCGGAAGCCCAAGGTTCGGTGGATCAATGTCGACGGGCTGCAGCAGATCGATGTCCTGGAAAAGCTCGGAAGCTATTTCAAGATTCATCCACTGGTACTGGAAGATATTCTCCACACCGGTCAGCGACCGAAGATGGAGAACTATGACTCGACCCTTTTCCTTGTTGTCAAGATGCTGCGCTACAACGAGCGGGAGCGGATCGTCGAAGATGAACAGGTTTCCATTGTGCTGGGATCGGATTTCGTCCTTTCCTTCCAGGAAGGGATTGAGGGTGATGTGTTTGATCCCATACGAGAGAGAATCCGCCGCAAGAAGGGGCTCATCCGCGGCCAGGGTGCGGACTACCTTGCGTACTCACTGCTTGATGGAGTCATCGACCAATACTTCGCTATTGTCGAGCGACTGGGTGAGCGAGTCGAAGACCTTGAGCACGAGCTGCTCGAAAACCCGACACGGGCGACGTTGCAGGAAATGTACCGGCTGAAGAGAGAGCTCCTGTTGGTCAGAAGATCGGTCTGGCCTCTACGCGAGGTTGTCCACCAGCTCGAGCGAGGCGATTGTCTGCTCTTCGGCAAATCGATTCGGGTGTATCTTCGAGACCTGCACGACCACGCCCTTTCCGTGCTCGATGCACTCGAGAACGAGCGGGAGCTGCTGTCGGGGATGATCGATATCTACCTTTCAAGCGTGAGCTACAGGCTCAATGAGGTCATGAAAGTGCTCACGATCATCGCGACGATCTTCATTCCGCTGACATTCATTGTCGGGGTCTACGGGATGAACTTTGATAGCAGTGCCAGCCCGTGGAGTATGCCGGAGCTCCGGTGGTACTGGGGTTATCCGGCAATACTTGCCGTCATGACGATGATTGGAATTGGGATGCTCGCATACTTCAGGAGGAAGAAATGGTTCTGACAACTACATCGCTCTGGCAAGGAGTGAACCCGTGAATCGAACCTGCTTCGCTCGCTTCATCTCGCATTTCGTTGTGGCCCTTGTCTTTCTCGGAGCCTTGAACGCACAACAGACAACAAGCCCGCTTCCGTCGCTGCGGGAGCAGGCCAGGATCCAGCAGGAATGGCTCAAGATCCGCTTGGACCGCGTATTGCCTCAGGTGATGAGAGAACACAAGGTTCAGATGTGGATCGTCACGATGCGCGAGTACAACGAAGACCCGGTGTTCTCATCGCTGGTCTCTGCCACAACGTTTTCCGCGCGCCGCAGAACGATCCTTGTCTTCAATGATCTTGGTCCAGAGAAGGGACTCGAGCGTCTCGCGCTTGGGGGCTCCTCCCAGGGAGGTTTGTACGTTGCGTACCGGGGCTCGACGCTGAAAAATGCTGAACTGTGGGGAGAGACCCAATGGCAAGTCTTGAGCAAGGTTGTACGTGAAAGGGATCCAAAGACGATCGCCGTCAACATTTCTCACACGCACGCGTTTTCTGACGGGCTGAGCGCCGGCGAATGGGAACAGCTGCAGAAGGCTCTCGGTCCGGAGTACGTGAAGCGGGTTGTTCGCGCCGAGAGATTGGCTCTGGACTATATCGCCATTCGGATTCCGGAAATGCTCCCTGTGTACAGGGAGCTGATGAAAAACGCACACGCCATCCTAGCTGAAGCATTCTCGAACCGCGTCATTACTGCAGGCAAGACCACTACCCAGGACGTGGTCTGGTGGATGCGGCAGAAGGTTCTGGAACTGGGGCTTGGAACCTGGTTCCAGCCCAGCGTTGACATTCAACGAAAAGGGGCGGATCTCTCAAACGGCCCCGATCCAGTCATCCAACGAGGGGATGTTCTGCATTGTGATTTCGGCGTTACAGGCATGCGGCTCAACACGGATACCCAGCATATGGGATACGTTTTGATGGAAGGGGAAACTGACGTTCCGTCAGGAATCAGGAACACTTTGGCAAGGAGCAATCGACTGCAGGATATTCACTTGGACAATATGAAGATTGGCCTGACTGGCAACGAGATTCTCGGGAACATCCTTCAGCAAATGAGAAGCGAGGGAATTGTCGGGACGGTCTATTCCCACCCCGTCGGGGAGCACGGCCACGGCGCCGGCGCTATCATAGGCCTTTGGGATCGCCAAATGGGAGTCCCAGGACGTGGAGATGTGCCGCTGCTGCCCGACACTTGGTACTCTATCGAGCTGCAAGCCACGACGCCCGTGACAGAATGGGGAAACCAGCCCGTCAGGTCAGCGCAGGAGGAAGACGTGGTCATTGGGTCCGATGGATCGATACGGTGGATCCTAAACCGGCAATCAGAGTTCCACGTAATTCGCTGAGATTAGGTTGCATTTTAGCATTTCAGAAACCTCGAAATTCGTCAAGATTTTGAGGTTTTTTGTTTTCGGGAACGAAGGACTTGATTTTCTGGTTGCATACAGGTAACTTGTGATCGGTTTGTTCGTAAGGTGAAGATAAGTTTCAGGAATTACCATCGTTATGCCTCGGGTTTGAAAGTAGATCATCGATGAGGCATGAAAGTTATTAAATATCAAGGAGTTACTCCCCTGACCCATCATTTCAAGAGACTTCTTCCGGCAGGCCTTTTCTTGTCCTTCTTGGCGCTTCTGCCGATGTTCAATGCAGGCTGTTTTCGACCGGCCGCTGCTCTCTCCTTTGTCAACAAGGAGAATGAGCCCCAAGCCAAGGAAGCTGGCCGAATGCCTTTGGCTCTGTCCCAGGTCGACCCACCCACCGAACGGTCTCTGGGGCGGTACGGCTCGATCATCCAGAAATACTCGGACAAGTATGACCTCGACTGGCGCCTGGTACTGGCTGTTATGAGGCACGAATCCCGTTTTTCACCGACGGCGACAAGCCAGCGTGGCGCTTTTGGCCTCATGCAGATTATGCCCACGACTCAATTGGAATTGGCTGAGAAGCTTGGAGTGAAGGAAACAGGATCGCCTTACAACAACATCAAGGCCGGGACCTACCATTTGAAATCGCTCTTTGCGGCATTCGATAAGGCTGATGAGGAGAGTCGCATCTATCTCACATTAGCCGCCTACAACGCCGGACTGAACCGAATTCTGGACGCCCAAAACGTCGCAGCTTATCTTGGTGATGATCCCAACAATTGGGAATCAGTGAGAGCTGCGCTGCCGCTTCTCTCGAAGAGGTACCACACCCTTCATCAGATGATCTGGGAAAGCGGAAGACCTCGGGCGGGCTATTTCAGCGACTGGCGGCAGACTCAATCGTATGTCGAGGCCATTCGAGCACATTACGACACCTATCAAGTGGCCCTGCGGTAAGCAACCGAAGGCCAGTTCGCTATCCGCCCGACTGAACGACAAATCGTTCGGGCCGGCGCATTCTGGCGGTCCAACGAGCCGCCTGAATCGCAGTTGTGGCAATTCCCTCCGCCGTTCTTGTCAAAACAAAAAAATCGATTTCTTGACGACCGGTCATCGATTTACGGGACCCACGTTTCCATCCGCTGCTCTTCATCAGAGCTGCAAAATGGCCAGCGTGGGATGACCCGTTTCAAGCATTGCTATTCCCAACCACTTTGAATATATTCGATCAAGATGATCAGCTACGAGGCAGGACGCATCCGAGCCCCTGAATTGTTTGGGGATTTCTGGTTTAACTCCGAGCCGATATCGGTTCGGGCGATGAGGGGGAGTGTTCTCTTGATCGACTTCTGGGACTATGGTTCCGTCGCTTGTATGCGCACTCAGCCGTACCTGAAGGAGTGGCAGAGGCTCTACAGGGATTTCGAATTGCTGGTGCTCGGCGTCCACACGCCTGAATTCAAGTTCGGAAGAAACCCCGAACACGTGCAGAAAGCGATCCAGCGTGCTGCTCTTGACTTTCCTGTCGTTATGGATAATGACGGCTTGATCTGGGCATCGTATGGCTGCCGATTGTGGCCAACGAAGTATCTTGTCGACAAAGACGGCTTCCTGCGCTTTTCTCACACAGGTGAAGGGAGCTATGAGCAGTTTGAGCGGGCAATCCAGATGCTTCTCGTGGACACCGGATATCACGGCCTGCTTCCCGAACTGATGGAGCCGCTGCGCGCAACCGACTACGCTGGAGCCATTTGCTTTCGACCGACCCCTGAGATCCGACTCGGCTATCTGCGAGGCACCATCGGCAATCCGGAAGGACACGGGCCCGAATCAACGATTGAATACGCCGATCAAGGACTGCACCTGCTCGGACGTGTCTATCTGAAAGGGAAGTGGTACAACGAGAGAGAGTTCATGCGTTTCGACGGGTCTCGCGACGAGAAGGGGCATGTCTCTCTCGGGTATGAAGCAGTGGAGGTCAATTCCATCTTGGATACGGTCGGCAAATCTCCGTGCAAAGTCCTAGCATATCAGGATGGCAAACCTCTCGGAAAGGAAAACGCGGGGCTCGATGTATCGTTCAACTCGAAAGGGGAGAGTCTCATCGTTGTCAATGGTCCAAGGACATTCAATATCGTGAGCAATCGGGAATTCGGCCAGCACGAGCTGAAGTTGGTGGCAACGAACCCGGGATTTGCACTTTACACCTTCAGCTTCGTGACGGGAGTCATTCCCGAACTGATTCTCTCCAACTAGCGTTGGTCCCCGATCTTTTCATCAATACGAGCCGTCGTTTCTGGGATTTGGTAATTGTTTCTGACATCAGTAATTGTGACTTTCGGCAGGACCCCGTTGTGTTGTTGAGGCTTGACGTTTTGCAGTACGGGTACAGATTTTGTATCTTCCGATCGGAGGCCGACGATGTGGCTTTTGATCTCAAATGTATGTTCAACTCCCCCACGAAGGGATCTGAGAGTTCGGGGTCGTCCCACTTTTCGGCTCCGCAGCTATCATAACCAGGTGTGTGCGTTAAGGCCGATTCGCCGAACACACCTTCCTGTGACCCCAACCTTTCAAGATTTCTGAAAGCTTGGGGTCTTCCTGTTTTTGAGGGATGTGATCGATTCTCAATCTTTGGAGGGACGAATTATGAAACGATGCACTGCGTTGATCGCCCTCATCTTCTGCATGGCCCCGTTGATTGTCACTGCCCAGACACAGTCAGCAAACTTGGTCAAGAACGGTGACTTCGAGAAGTTCACAGGAGACAATCCAGTTGGGTGGGAGACCTCCAACGTCCCCGGGATGCTCACTGTGGTTTCGCCGCAACCCATGGGCCGCGGAGGCTCGCGGGCTGTGAAATGCGAGGTCAAGGATTTCTATGGATCGAAGATCGCTGGATTCGTTTGCCAGAAAAACATCGAGCTGACAGGCAAAGATCTGGTGCTCTCCGGCTACTACGCTACGCGTTCAGTCGGAAAGGATGCTGCGGTTGTGATCATTTGCTTTCAGAATGCCACAGGCAGCACGATCGGAACCGTCGAAGAGTACTTCCGCGAAAACAAGACGGAGCTCACCCGATTCGAGAAGGAGATCAACGCTCCCGCTGACACAAGGATGGTTCACGTGCGTTTGACGATCCTTGCTGATCCCGAAGGAGGATCGCTCCATCCCGGATCCTACGCGATTTTCGACGACATCAAGCTCGTCACGGCTCCTCCTAAGCCAAAAGCAGTTGTCACTGACTCGCTTAAAGTGGTGAACGACTGATAGCCTGCCGTCATCCAGCAGAAGGATCACTGGCTCGCTCCAGACCCCAGCTTAGGTGAAGATCGTCCTACCAGGGATCCCGGCACCGTCACGCGCATCGGCGTTGCTGTTCCTTGAGCCACCCGCGAATTGAGCGCCCCACTCCGCAATCTCATGGCTTCCTGCTGATCATCCTCACCACATCCTTGTATTTCCGTGCTTTTTTGAATATGTTTTCGCATCACTGACCACACTTGGAGGGTGTCTCGATGAAGTGCGTCCGCATCCATGAGCACGGTGGCGTCGATAAGCTTGTCCACGAGGATGTCCCGACCCCTCCGATCACGTCCACAGACGTGCTTGTGCAGGTCAAAGCGACATCCATCAATCATATTGATATCTGGGTCAGAAACGGACTCCCCGGCGTGCGATTCCCGCTCCCAATGATCCCGGGAGTGGACGCCTCAGGAATTGTGGCCGACAGGGGAGAATCCGTCCGTCACGTCAATGTGGGAGACCGCGTCGTCGTGGCGCAGGGGATTTCGTGCGGACACTGCTCCCACTGTCTGAACGGGAACGACAATCTCTGCAAAGACTACAGGCTCATCGGTGAGCATCGGGATGGTGCAGACGCCGAGTACATCGCTGTCCCCGGGCGAAACGTCATTCCTCTCGGCGAGAAGGTGAGCTTTGAATCCGCGGCAGCTGCCGCGTTGGTTTTTCTGACGGCATGGCAAATGCTTGTTGACAAGGCAAAGGTGAAGCCGGGCGACGATGTCTTGGTGATAGGTGTCAGCAGCGGTGTTGGTACTGCGGCGCTTCAGATTGCCAAGCTTCACGGCGCGCGGGTGATTGCGACGACGAGTTCGGAAGACAAGGCTCTGAAAGCGCAGCAAATCGGAGCGGATGAAGTCATCAACTACAAGAGGCAAAACGTGCTCGAAGAGGTCCGGCGCCTCACCGAGAAGAAGGGGGTCGAAATCGTCTTCGACCATGTCGGAAAGAGCGTGTGGGAGGAAAGCATCAAGTGTCTCACGAAGGGTGGGCGGCTCGTGACCTGCGGGGCGACGTCGGGGTATGAAGCGACGACCGACCTTCGCTACATCTTCTACAAACAGCTCCAGATTCTCGGCTCAACGATGGGGAAGAAGGGCGATCTCATCACGATCATGAGGTTGATTGAAGGAAGGAAGTTGAAGCCGGTGATCGATCGAGTCCTGCCCCTCAGCGACGTTCGCGAAGCCCATCGGATAGTCGAAGAGGGCAAACACTTCGGAAAAATCGTCCTGCTGCCGTGAAGAGATTTGACTTGACAAGACGACAAAAATGTCGTATACTCGATGGCAATCAAAAGCGATGTTCTGAAATGGAAAGATGACGGCCTAACGATGCTTGAATCTGGTACGTGGACTCAAGCGAAGGATCTCCATCTTTTCAATTACATTCAAATGTTTTCCACAGGCATGAAGAACCTGTGGGATAAGAGAGTGTATGTGGACCTGTACGCGGGCCCGGGGTGTTGCCGTATACAGGGAACCAAGAATATTTTCAAAGGCTCGCCCTTACTGGCGTTGAGCGTCAACATCCCCTTCGACAAATATGTTTTTTGTGAAAAGGAACCCGCAAACCTCTCTGCCCTTCAACAAAGAATTTCAAGACTCAACGCTGGAGTAGAAGTGAAGTTGATCGAAGGAGACTGTAATGAGAAAGTTGAGTCGATCCTGGCGGAGATTCCTCAATATACCAAATCACAGACGGTTTTGACTTTTTGTTTTGTTGACCCGTTTGACCTCGGTGTCCAATTTCGAACTATCAAGCGACTTGCAGAGGCGCGGAAGACAGACTTCCTAGTCCTCTTGGCATTGTATATGGACGCAAATAGAAACGAGAGACACTATACAAACATCCAGAACAGAAAGGTTGATCTATTTTTGGATTCTCCTGATTGGCGAGACAGATGGAAGAAGTTTAGTCTAAAGAGTGATAGCTTTGCGAAGTTTCTGGCGCAGGAGTTTGAGAAGAGGATGTTGGCACTAGGTTACTTAAGGAGCGAGAAGAACACAAAAGTATTTCGTTCATCGGAGAAGAACCTGCCATTATATCACCTTGCATTCTTCTCCCGCAGCGAGAGAGGTTATGACTTCTGGGAGAAGGGTACGCGATCTAGTGATCCTCAGATCCCTCTTGATTTTCAAAACTGAGTGGAGGAAGATACACATGGCTCAGCAGTCTTCCATCGAATGGACCGAGGCAACCTGGAATCCCGTCACGGGATGCAGCAAGATAAGTCCCGGCTGCAAGAATTGTTACGCGGAAAGGCTGGCTGCGCGCCTACAAGCCATGGGTTGCCACAGATACCGGAACGGGTTCAAAGTCACCCTGCAAGAAGACATCGTGGAACTACCCTTGGAATGGAGACAACCCAAGCTGATATTCGTCAACTCGATGAGCGATCTTTTTCACAAGGAGATCCCGAGCGACTTCATAGTGAAAGTGTTTGACACTATGAAGCGGGCAAGCTGGCATACCTTTCAGGTTCTGACAAAAAGGTCGGATCGTTTGGTGTCCTTAGCCCCATATCTGCATTGGCCCGAGAACGTCTGGATGGGAGTCAGTGTTGAATCACCACGGTATGTTTCGAGGATCCACGATCTTGCCAAGGTGACTTCTGCCGTCAGGTTTCTATCTCTTGAGCCATTACTAGCGCCGATTCCAAGGCTTCCCTTGCGCTCTATTGATTGGGTCATTGTCGGGGGAGAGTCAGGACCGGGCGCGCGTGAGATGAAGCCTGAGTGGGTGCGTCAAATCAGAAAGCAATGCAGAGACAAAGGAGTCGCGTTCTTCTTCAAACAGTGGGGTGGTACAAACAAGAAAGCTGCAGGACGAGTACTGGATGGAAGAGCATACGATGAGATGCCGACACCGAGACTGAGGCAGAAGAGTCCAGCCCTCCCGCTGACTGATATTCCGGTAGCTTCATTCTAGACAGAGCTCCCGAAACATCTTCTCTCACGATATCGAAGCATCAGTTGCGCTTGCCGACAATCTTCGTTAAGTTGCGGTGTGGCGATTTGAGCGACAGCTTGCGGCCACATTAAATCCCGCTACAATAATTCGTTGTCAACAAAGCGGGACCCCGTACAGCGGGGCAAGTTGCTAAAGCGTCGGTTAGGATGTCAAAACACCCCCCGGCGCTCTGTGCCGGGTTTTTTGTTCTTGCTCTACCGCGTCAATGATTCAATGGCTTAATGACCCGATGACTCAATGACCAACTCCTTTCTCCATATCCTCAAGGAAAAAATCATCGTCTTCGACGGCGCGATGGGCACTCATCTCCAGGGCCAGAACCTCACGCCCGACGACTTCGGAGGGGAGCACCTGAACGGCTGCAACGAGTACCTCGTTGTCTCGAAGCCGTCCGCCGTGGAGAACGTGCACCGCGACTACCTCGAGGCCGGGTGCGACGTCATTGAGACCAATTCCTTCGGTGGCGCGTCCATCGTTCTCGCAGAATACGGGCTTCAAGATCAATCCTACGACCTGAACCTTAAGGCTGCAGGGATTGCCAAGAAGATGGCTCTGGAATACTCGAAGAAGGGACATCCAAGGTTCGTGGCTGGCTCCATGGGTCCGACGACAAAACTTCCCTCGCTTGGACACATATCGTTTGAGGTAATGTCAAAGGCCTACTACGTCCAGGCAAAGGGCCTCGTAGAGGGTGGGGCGGACCTGTTATCCGTCGAGACGTGTCAGGATATCCTACAAGCCAAAGCGGCCCTGTGCGGAATCTTTGACTACTTCCACGATGCAAGGAAGCGAGTCCCGATTATTGTATCGGTGACGGTCGAGACCATGGGCACGATGCTGCTGGGAACTGAAATCTCCGCGGCCCTTACATCGATCGAACCGTATGACGTGGATGTCATTGGAATGAACTGCGCGACGGGTCCCAGGGAGATGTCCGACCACGTCCGCGTCCTCTCCTCCAGCAGTCCAAAGCCGATCTTCGTGATGCCGAACGCCGGATTGCCCGAGAATGTCGGCGGCAAGGCACACTATCATCTCTCTCCCGAGGAGCTCGTCAGCTATCTCTCGCACTTCGTGAAAGACCTCGGCGTTCAGATCGTCGGCGGATGCTGCGGGACAACAAAAGAGCATATTCGGCAACTCGTCGATGCGGTTGGAAACCTCTCGCCGCGCGACCGTAAGCTCGAGTTCGTGCCGGGCGCCTCAAGTCTCTATCAAACTGCTCCGTTCCACATTGATCCTCCTCCGATCCTGATCGGCGAACGCACAAACGCGAACGGCAGCAAGCTGTTCAAAGACCTGCTCATCAAAGAGGATTGGGAAGGCATGGTCGCAATGGGGCGGGAGCAGGTCAACGAGCAGGCGCACATGTTGGACGTCTGCGTTGCCTACGCGGGTCGGGATGAAGCGGCAGATATGCGTGAGCTCATCCCCCGCTTCAATACGCAGATCTCGATTCCGCTTGTCATTGACTCGACCGAGCCGCATGTGATTGAAGAGGCGCTTCAGCGTATTGGCGGCAAGGCAGTGGTCAACTCCATTAATCTCGAAGACGGTGAAGAGCGCCTGAGTCGGGTTGTCTCGCTATGCAAGAAGTACGGCGCAGCCGTTATCGCGTTGACGATTGACGAGAAGGGCATGGCCAAGACCAGTGAGGCCAAGCTCGCAGTCGCGAGGCGCATCTATGATCTGGTCGTGAAGAAGCATGGGATGAAACCGCACGATCTGATCTTCGACACGCTGACCTTCACGCTGGGCTCCGGAGACGATGAGTTCCGCAGATCAGCCATTGAGACCATGGAGGCGTTACGGTTGATCAAGAAGGAACTCCCGGGCGTTCACACGAGTCTCGGTGTGAGCAATGTATCGTTCGGTCTCTCGCCACAGATCCGGCACGCGTTGAACAGCGTGTTCCTCCATTACGCCGTCGAGGCGGGTCTTGATATGGCGATCGTGCATGCTTCGAGGATCATGCCGCTGTTCAAGATCGACGACCGTGGGCGTGATCTCTGCCGGAAATTAATATTTGATGAAAGAGCGTATGAAGGAGAGGGGATCGACCGGAGGTGTGTGTCTGACCCTCTGTCGGAGTTGATGGCGTACTATGCCGGTGAGAAGACGGCAGCCAGCAAGAAACCGGTCGTCGAAAGCAAGTCGGTTGAAGATCGCCTGAAGAATCGAATCATCGACGGAAACAAAGCAGGTCTGCAAACAGACCTTGACGAAGCCCTGAAACGGTACAGCGCACTGGACATCATCAACACGATTTTGTTGGATGGCATGAAGGTTGTCGGCGAACTGTTCGGCTCAGGCCAGATGCAGCTTCCGTTCGTGCTTCAGTCGGCCGAAGTCATGAAGACGGCTGTTTCGCACCTCGAGCAGTTCATGGAGAAGGAGGAGGGATCCCAAAAGGGGACGCTCGTTCTCGCGACCGTCAAGGGTGACGTGCACGACATTGGGAAGAACCTCGTGGACATCATCCTGACGAATAACGGCTACAAGGTCATCAACCTCGGCATCAAATGCCCGATCGAAACGCTGCTGCACGCTGCAGAGGAGCATCACGCCGATGCGATCGGGATGAGCGGCCTGCTCGTGAAATCAACGCTGGTGATGAAGGAAAATCTGGCCGTTATGAATGAACGCGCTATCACGGTTCCGGTCATCCTCGGGGGGGCAGCCCTCACGCGCAGATACGTTGAAGGCGAGCTCATGCCTATGTACAAAGGGGATGTTCACTACGCCAACGATGCATTTGATGGGCTTCGGTTTATGGAGCTGATCAAGAGCGGAGCTGTGTCGGCGCTCGGGGCGAAGGCAAGGGGAAAGGACGAACGGGAAGTGGTTCTGACCGGCGCAGAGGCAAAGATCGCACTGGCGATGGCGGAACAAGTCGATGCCCGGCCGTCCAGGTCGAAGATCCGAACCGACGTCCCGACACCAGCGCCTCCCTTTTGGGGTTCCAGAGTCGTGACGGACGTTTCTCTGGATGATGTGTTCCGCTACATCAATGAGACGGCGCTGATTCGAGGCCAGTGGCGAGTCGTTCGGGGTACGATGACTGATGAGGAGTTCCATCAGGTCCTCGAGGAGCAGGTCTATCCTGATTTCGAGAAACTGAAAGAGAAGATCAAGAACGAGCAACTTCTCGGTCCAAAGATTGTCTACGGTTATTTCCCATGTCAATCAGACGGCAACGATCTCATCGTCTATCGCCCGCCGGAAGCCGACAGCACCTCGAGTTCGAAGTTCGGAGTCCGAAGTTCGAACTTACGGGAGTGGCTGAGATTCACCTTTCCTCGACAGTCCAGTGACCGCCATCTCTGTATAACGGATTTCTTTGCCTCTATCGAATCTGAGAAAGTTGATGTCCTGGCGTGTCATGTTGTGACGATCGGTCGTAAGGCGTCGGAGTATTCACAGCGACTTTATGCTGCAAACAAATACAAAGATTATCTATATTTTCATGGCTTGAGCGTTGAGAGCGCCGAAGCGCTGGCGGAGTTCTGGCACAAGAGGATTCGCGAAGAGCTTGGGATCGCGGGGAAGGATGCGGCCGACATCAAGAGGCTATTCAGTCAGGGATATCAGGGTTCGAGGTATAGCTTCGGATATCCGGCGTGCCCCAATCTCGAAGATCAGACGAAACTGTTCGAGTTGCTGAGACCGGATCGGATCGAGGTCACGCTGACCGACGAATATCAGATGGAGCCGGAGCAATCGACCTCGGCGATCATCGTGCATCATCCCGAGGCGCGATATTTCAACGTGAAGTGAAGGGCGGGGAGAAGGCAAGCAAGGGAAGAGGCGGGATGGGATGTGAGACGGGAGAAGGGGAGAGGAAGTGGCGAGAGCGCAGTCGTCAGAATGCAGTCAGCAACCGAAATCAATCGCAAATCACCAATTACCAACGACTATGCCTAACCTGATCTTACTTCGCCATGGCGAATCCCAATGGAATCTCGAGAACCGATTTACCGGATGGACTGACGTGCCGCTATCACCGAAAGGGGAACAGGAGGCACGCGAGGCAGGTGAGAAACTGAGGCCGTACAAATTCGACAAAGCGTTTACTTCCGTTCTCAAGCGCGCGATCGATACGCTTAACATCGTGTTGAAGATCATCGGCCAGGAGAAGATCCCGATTGAATATGACAAGGCGTTGAACGAGCGACACTATGGGGCGCTGCAAGGCTTGAACAAAGCAGAGACAGCGCAGAAGTATGGCGATGCCCAGGTGAAGCTTTGGCGCCGGAGCTACGACATCGCGCCGCCGACGGAAGTGACCGAATTGAATCCTCTGGGAATCAGCGAGAGCCTGAAGGATACCGCCGCGCGCGCGCTCCCGTACTTCGATTCGAAGATCATCCCGGAGATCAAAGCGGGCAAACACATCCTCGTTTCCGCCCATGGCAACAGTCTGCGCTCAATCGTGATGCAGCTCGATAACCTCACGAGGGAGCAAGTCATCGAGCTCAACATTCCGACGGGTGTGCCCCTGCTCTATGCCTATGACTCCGCGGGGAACATCCTCGAGCGACGATATCTGTAGCGGGAAGCGCTCCAGAAACGCACAAGGCACGATTCCAGCAAGGAGCCGTGCCTTTGTGTTTTGAGGTCCCCCCTCGGTTCGTTCTTGGAGATCTCTAGCCGCCAATTCAGCGGATCGCGCCGTGGCAACTGATTTGGGTTTTGCCGATCCTACTGATATGAACAGATAAATTCAAGAGCAACTAGTGTTGCTTCCAGAGAATAACTTTATGTTCTGGCGGAATGAGGCGATGACAATTGCTGAGATCGTGTTGGCACTTTCTTTAGGAAAGAAAGTGCCAGAAAGAAATTCTTCCCGAAATCGAACGCACGATGGATCCGCCACCGTACAAGCCATAAATTTCGGCCCATTGAGCGGATCTCATTCTTCAATGCGTAATGCAGACGGGCCGAAATTTGAACCCGCGTGTGAAGTCATCCGCCCACGGGGCCACGATTTCGGGAACGAGGATTTTGTCGGTCAAATATGTTACCGAGCGTCGAAATCGTTTGGCAGGTGGCTCGGACGGCCTTTGTCGAGCGGGTTTCATTTCACCCCTGATTTCAGTAAGGATCAGAAGTTCATCACTCCCTCGACAGGGGGTGAAATGATGGAAGGTGCGGAGGAAGGTTGATCACGGGGAGTTACGATTTCGACAAAATTTTCCCGCCACAACAACAACAACCCAAACAAGGCGGGATCCCGTACAGCGGGACTTTCTGCCGCTTTTCCTCTTTTGGATCCCGCCCCGCGGGGCTTTTCGAAAGAAAGCGGCTAAATCGAATATCTGAGTTACCAACAAAACACAAGAAGATTCATCAGAGATAGCACTAGCCTTGTGGCGAGGAGGGAAACTCGGTGTCCGAATCAGCCTGGCGATGATTGTCTTGAATATCCTTGCTGAACTGTTTTGTTTCCTTCTGGATGTTCTCTTCGACATCCCTCATGGCTCTCCTGAATTCTCGCACCCCTTGCCCCAGCCCCTTCGCGATTTCTGGAATTTTCTTCGCCCCGAAGAAAATGAGGATGAAGAGAAAAATCAGGATCAGTTCCGGCGCACCGAGGTTCCCGAACATTGTTGGTCTTCTCCTATTCAAATGGTTAACACTACAATAAACAATATAACGAATGAGAAGAGTTCTTCAAACTTGACGAGGAAATTCTCCAGACATTTGCAGGTGTCTCTGCCTTCCGCCATTCTGGCACGAAAGACGCATTCGATGAAGAAGGACAATAAATGTCGGAGCATACTTGAGCTCTCTCCCTTTTCCGTGCGGGGACGAAAGCAGGGCATGATCACGCTCAGGCGCTTGCGATAGACCGGCGAGAGAGCTACACTTGTGCGCGTGCTCGACCGGGGGTGAAATAGGCTTGGTCGATGGGCTGGGTGGCAACGTCAATTCAGAACGGAGTCAATGGTTCTATGAAAGACTCTCGTGTAAGAACATATGTCTTGTTGGTGCTGTCTGGATACATCGTGCTGGTCGCAAACACTTTTGGTCAGCAAGAAAGAAACTTTGCGGTGATCAAACCGGGAGAGCCCTTTGAAGAGATCGTACGCAAAGCGGCCAACGTGGTTCCCTCTCCGCAACAGCTTGCCTGGCAGGAGCGAGAGTTCATCGCCTTTGTGCATTTTGGCATGAACACGTTTAGGGACCGCGAGTGGGGCGAAGGGAAGGAAAGTCCCTCCGCATTCAATCCCACCGACTTCGACGCCCGGCAATGGGTCGAGGTGATCAAGGACGCAGGGATGAAAATGCTGATCATCACGGCAAAACACCACGACGGTTTCTGTCTCTGGCCGAGCAAGTACACGGAGCACAGTGTCAAGAGCAGTCCGTGGCGGGGCGGCAGAGGGGACGTGGTTCGGGAAGTTGCACGAGCGTGCAACGAGTTCGGCATCAAGTTCGGCGTATATCTGTCGCCGTGGGACCGGCACGAGAGGACTTATGGCGATTCGCCTGCCTATAACGAATACTTCCGAAACCAACTCCGTGAGCTCCTCACAAACTACGGTGAAATCGCGGAGGTCTGGTTCGATGGCGCATGCGGCGAAGGACCCAGCGGCAAAAGGCAGGTCTATGATTGGCAATCGTACTACAAGGTAATCCGCGAGCTGCAGCCACAGGCGGTCATAGCCATCATGGGACCCGACGTCCGCTGGGTTGGCACGGAGTCGGGTTACGGCAGAGAGACTGAGTGGAGTGTTGTACCCATCATTGTGCAAAACCCGGATACGCTGGCTGCAGATTCTCAGCAGTATTCCGTCGATCGAGCGTTCGTTCCGAGGGACTTGACTGACGAGGATCTTGGGAGCAGGGAGAAGATCAAGAACGCAACAGCGCTTGTTTGGTATCCGGCGGAAACAGATGTCTCGATTCGGCCGGGCTGGTTCTATCACGAAAGCCACGATGATCGGGTCAAATCACCGGAGAAGCTGGTTGACATCTACTACAGTTCCGTCGGCCGCAATTCCCTTCTCTTGCTCAACATCCCGCCCGATAAGCGCGGGCGCATTCACGAGAACGACATCAAGAACCTGACGGGGATGCGCAAGATTCTCGATCAGACATTCAAAATAAACCTTGTCGCTGGGGCCTCTGTCACGACTTCAAATGAGAAGCAAGGGCACAAAGCTGCCTTTGTCATCGATCGAGACTACACGACCTATTGGACAACCGATGAAGGCGTAGAGTCGGCAGTCTTGGAGTTTGATCTTGGGAAGAAGCAAACATTTGACCGGGCGATGCTGCAAGAAAACATCCGGGTCGGTCAGCGAGTGGAAGGCTTTCGTATTCAAGCCTGGGATGGGATGGAGTGGAAGGAATTTGCCAAAGGAACGACGATTGGCTACAAGCGCCTTCTCCGATTCCCTGTCGTGACGTCACAAAAGGTGCGGCTCGTCATCGAAGCGTCGCGGACAAGTCCGACACTCTTCTCATTCGGTCTGTTCAAAGCTCCCCCAAGAGTTGTGATCGAGCCAAACGGTGGCGCCTTTGAAAGTAGTCTTCAGGTGCGGCTCTCATCTGACACAGAAGGGGTGACGATCCGCTATACACTCGATGGCAGCGAACCAACGTTAAGATCAGCTCGCTACACCGGCCCAGTTCGACTCGCGACTTCATCTACTCTGAAGGCGGTCGCAGTTTTCCGCGGTGAACTCAGTGCAGAGCCGATCGTGGCTCAGTTCATCAAGTGCATCAAGGTGATGACGGCAGTGTTTGAGAAACCGCACAGTCCCAAGTATCCGGGCCAGGGGGATGCGACCATAATCAACGGCAAACGTGGCACACTCGATTTCCACGACGGAGAGTGGCTAGGGTTCAATGGAGATGATCTGATCGTGACGCTCGATCTTGGTGGATTGAGATCCATCAAGAAGATCACAGCGGGATTCCTGCAGGAACAGGGAGCGTGGATCTTCCTCCCGTCGGAAGTGAAGTTCTTCGTCTCTGGCGACGAAGTGAATTGGACTTCTGCCGGCGAGCTGAAAAACCCCATCGAACAGACGGAACGGGTTCTTGTAAAGGACCTTACGTGCGTCATCGGGAATGCCAAATCAAGATTCGTCAAAATTGTTGCGAAGAACATCGGTGAGTGTCCCTCCTGGCATCCGGGCGCAGGAGAAAAGGCGTGGTTGTTCGTCGATGAAGTTATTGTGGAATAATGGTAAATGCCTAGAACCTATCTCAAAAACCCCTCCGGAAGAAAGGAAGGTTTCACGCCAAGTCCCGCTCCTGGATTCCGCTCATAAGCGGGATTCAGAGGGCGGAACCGCAAAGGTCGCCAAGAACATATAATTCTTTCTATGCGTGCGCCTTAGCGGCTTTGCGTGAGTAATTTTGAGATGGCTTCTAACCGAATTCAATCATTCAAGGAACTCAGGACAGACCAACTAGCGGGAGAGATCATATGGGCCAAACAGAAACTCAGCGAGTGCAGCGCTACGGAAGCGTGACTGGACTGCGGTCCGAGAAGCTTGCGGAATACAAGAAGCTCCACGCTGCCGTGTGGCCTGAGGTAGCGAAGATGATCCACGAATGCAACATCCGGAACTACTCAATCTTTTTGCGAAAGCTGGATGATGGCGATTATTATCTCTTCAGCTACTTCGAGTATGTTGGGAGCGACTTCAAAGCCGATATGGCCAAGATGGCCGCCGATCCCAACACGCAGCGATGGTGGAAATTGACCGATCCGTGCCAGAAGCCTCTCGTTGAGCGCAAGGAGGGCGAATGGTGGGCCGCGATGGAAGAGGTCTTCCATCAGGACTAGTCCGTTGTAGGAGGCGCGGGAGCGGCGCCGTTGCCGGTCGTTGGGCGTGCTGTCAGGCCGAAGTCCTCGAATCATACGCCGTTTTTCCCTTGCCGGTCAGCCGCTGTTGCCTTTCACCTTGATCTGCAGTAGCTTTGTAGTGCTGAATTTGCCCGCCGATACCGTGGAAACACCGTAGACGTCATTTTCTCAGTCCCGATTCCCACCGAAGGAGGTCCTTATGATCGGGCAGACAATCTCTCACTTCCACCTTCTTGAGAAGTTCCCGACTACGTCGGGGCAAGTGGGCGAAGGTGGCATGTCCCAAAACGGCCCATGCACGCTTTTTATGAGTGGTTGCCGTTTTGAGGATCCGCCTTCTTTTTGGCGGAGGTGCGCATCATGATCGGCCAGACGATATCCCATTTCAAGATTCTTGAAAAGCTTGGTGAAGGTGGTATGGGCGTTGTCTACCGTGCCGAAGACGCTAACCTCAAACGCACTGTCGCCATTAAGTTCCTCCCTCGGGGTCTCGAGGCCCACGAACCTGAACGCGCCCGCTTTCTGCAAGAGGCTCAAGCCGCTTCCGCCATCAATCATCCCAACGTCTGCACCATTTACGAAATCTCGGAGCACGAGGGGCAGCAGTTCATCGTGATGGAGTATGTGGAAGGGAAGACGCTGAGGCAGATGGTGCCGCTCCAAAAGGTCCAGACTGCTATCCACTACGGAATCCAGATCGGCGAGGCACTCCAGGAAGCACACAGCAAGGGGATTGCGCACCGTGACATCAAGACTGACAACATCATGGTCAACACCAAGAACCAGGTGAAGGTGATGGACTTCGGGTTGGCCAAGCTGAAGGGATCGCTCAAGCTCACAAAGACCTCGAGCACAGTTGGGACACTCGCGTATATGGCTCCTGAACAAATCCAGGGAGGAGAGGTTGATGCGAGGTCGGATATCTTTTCTTTTGGCGTCGTTCTGTATGAAATGCTCACAGGCCATATGCCGTTCCGGGGAGAGCACGAAGCTGCGATGGTGTATTCGATCGTGAATGAAGATCCTGCACCGATACAGAAGTACCTACCGGACATCTCGTCCGAGTTCGTCCATATTCTAAATCGAGCGCTGGAAAAAGATCCGAATGATCGGTATCAGAATGTGGCGGAGATGGTGATTGACTTGCGGAGATTGAAGAAAGAAACGAGTCGCGTGTATCGCACAGCGTCGGTACAAGGGATGACCTCGACTAAAAGGATTTCGAAGAAAACACTGTTTAGTGTCGCGGGTGCTCTCGGCCTGGTTGCACTCATTGTTCTTGCATTACTGCTCTTCAGCAAACGTGGGCCCGAGTTGAATCCCAACAGAAGAGAAAGGCTTATTGACGTACCATTTGCAGACTTTTTTGGGCCGGCCATATCAAACGACGGTAAGTGGGTAGTCTTTGCAGCAGCCGATGCACGAGGGAAATGGGATCTCTACAACAAGCACCTGGACAGTGAAGAACAGCCAAAACGCATTACCTTCGATTCTTCAGCCCAGTGCAATCAGGAAGCGGTCTTCTCTCCGGATGGGAGCAAGATTGCATACGAGCGGTGGAACTCAGGGAGGCAGAGTAGAGAGATCTGCGTGGTCTCAGTGTTGGGCCCGCCAAGCAAGAAAATCGTTGATGCGGGATATTGCGCTTATTGGCGTCCAGATGGCGAGCGGATTGGATTTATTCTCGCACGATTTAGTAGCTTTCGGAGCAACTCTGGGAAGAGTGAGTTTTGGTCCGTTCGGCCGGATGGAAGTGATAAGAAGAAGGAATTCATTGATACGCTATCTGATGAAGGAGTCGGATCTATCGGATTTTCCTGGTCGCCTGACGGGAAATCAGTAGCGTGGCTCAGGACGTTCCAAGGTCCATTTGAAGAGATCGTCATCAAAGAACTCGCCACAGGACGAGAGCAACAACTTACAGATTTCAAATCACGAATGGATATGGTGACTTGGACTGCGGATAATCAAATTGTATTCTCATCGGACAAAGGAGGTAGCTTTGACCTGTGGACGATGGCGGCAACTGGCGGTGAGGCGGCACAGATCACCAAGAGTCCCGAGCAAGAATATGGTACGTGGGTTTCGGATGACGGCAAACGATTGACATATAGACAGGAACAATTCGTGAGCCACATTTGGCTTGCGAATACTGATGGGACAAACGCACGCAGGCTCACGCAGACTGATCGGTGGCATTGGACACCTTCGCTTTCGCCCAACAAGGGCCAAGTCGCATTCGCCTTGGGATTCGGCTATTATTCTCCTACATCACATATCAATACCTTAGATCTCAGCGATCTGACCTTGCGACAAATGACCTCGGGTGAAGAGACCGCCGCGTGGCCGATCTACTCACCTGACGGGCGGTGGATTGCCTTCGCCCGGATGCCGCGGGCTTCATCCTTGGATTCGGCCAGGACGTTTCTCTTGGATGCCCGTGAAGCAGGCGCCCCAAAGTGTATAGGCGCAGGCCGTCCCCGGGTATGGTTGGACTCAACGGTTCTTTTGGCGTTTCTTCCCTCAACCCAAAGTCTTTGGCTTACGTACGCTAATGAATCTCCCCAGAAGCAGTTCTCTCCTGATTCCACTCTTGCTTTTCCTGTGCTGTCGGGAAAATACCTGCTTTATTCTGACCTCCATCGAGGAAAACGAGGGATTTACCTTGTACCCGCAGATTTTCTTGAAAAACCGTCAGACTCCAAACTGAAACCAGTAGAACCTTTGGAGCAGCTGGCGTACAACTGCGTTTTGTCTCCTACGGGTACATTCTACATGAGGTACGATGGGCGGGGGGACGTCTGGAGAGTTGATTTGCCTTCAGGCAAGAAGCAGCGGCTAACACATACGCTGCCACGCTTATCAACCGGTCCGACATACCCTGCATACGCATCTATAAGCTACGACGGAAAGGAAATCCTCTATTCCGAAAGCCCGCGGAGAGTTGGAAGAATTCTGTTGATAGAGAATCTGTTCAAATGATTATATCATGATCGGGACGACTATCTCTCATTACAAGATTCTTGAAAAGCTCAGTGAAGGCGGAATGGGCATTGTGTATAAAGCCCACGACACGAAGCTCGACCGTCTTGTGGCGCTCAAGTTCCTTCCACCTGAGTTGACTCGCGACCCAGAAGCCAAGTAGCGCTTCATCCACAAAGCGCGCGCAATACTGCATATGAGTCGATAGAAGAAATCATCATTTGACACAGGAAGGAGGTGCGAACACACAAACAGGAGACAGGGTTCTAGCGGAAGAACGGATTCACTTCTTTCATTGTTAGGAATTCGATTGTCAGAGTTGCGGATGCTTATGAACCTTCTCCTCGATTTCCTTTGAAAGCGGAAGTCATCGTTGGCACAGAATGTGACTTGCGTGCATCACTAAGCTACACTTGCGGCCTTTCTCCGCAAACGCCCAGTTCGGTCTACAGGCAAACCTCCGCGGCGATAATGAGTCGCACTATCGAGTAAACCTTAAACACTCAAATCCCCCACCAACAAAACGAGGCACACCCATGAGAAGACTCATGAAGTCAGTTGCGGTGATGTGCATGCCCCTGGTCCTTGTGGCTATCGGGTTGATCGTTTCGTGCGGTCATCTCCAGGCCCAAGGTGTCACAACGTCGGCCGTGACTGGCATCGTCACGAGCGACAAGGGAGAAGCTCTGCCGAGCGCCAATGTCGTCGCTGTTCATCAACCGAGCGGTACTCGATATGGAGCTACATCGAGAACGAATGGCCAGTTCAACATTCTGAACATGAAGATCGGAGGTCCATACACTGTCACGGCTTCCATTCTTGGATACAAGAGGGAGAGCCAGACCAATGTCTATCTCAGCATTGGACAGGATCTAAGAATCGACTTTCGATTGACTGAGGAACCTATAGCCGGTCCTGAGGTCGTTGTGACGGCACAGGTTGACAAGGTCATGAACAGTGGGAGAACTGGGGCGGCAACGTATATTGATCGCGTTGAGGCGACTGAGCTCCCCACGGTGAAGAGGAGCACCAGGGACCTCACGCGCTTGGATCCCCGAAGCGATGGGAATTTCAGCTTTGGTGGAAAGAACTGGCTGTTCAACAACATCTCTCTTGACGGCTCCTATTTCAACAATCCCTTTGGTCTCGATGACCCTGCCCCGGGCGGACAGACCAATGCTGAGCCGGTTCCATTCGACGCTGTCGAGCAAGTGCAGATCTCTCTTGCACCCTTTGATGTTCGCGAAGGCGGCTTTACCGGCGCTGGCATCAACACGGTGACGAAGAGCGGCACCAACGAGTACAAGGCTTCGATCTATAGCTTCATTCGAAATCAGGAACTCGTCGGCAACAAAGTGAAAGGGGCACAGGTTGTCGCGAATCCGGATCTGAAGTACAACCAATCTGGTTTCTCAGTGAGCGGACCGATTGTGCCGAACACGTTGTTCTTCTTCCTGAACGCTGAGATTGAACGGAAAAAAGACCCCGGGACGAACTTTGCTGCATACCGTGGAGTCTCCGGTTTTGGCATCTCACGAGTCAGCGCCGCCACCATGGATTCGATTCGGAATCGGATGATCAGCGTCTATAACTATGATCCCGGCCCGTATGATGGCTACACGCATGAGACGAATAATGAGAAGGTGATCGTGAAGTTGGACTGGAACGTCAATGAGAGCAACAACTTAACGTTCCGATACAACTTGCTCGACGCCAGGCGAGATCTTCCGCCGCATCCGTTTGTTCTCAGCTACGCAGGAACCGGGCGCGGACCCAACGAGAACAGCCTCCCGTTCCGGAATGCAGGCTACCGGATCAACAACAAGCTGCACTCGTTTGCCCTCGAAGTGAACAGTCGGTATGAGAGATTCGCCAATCGGTTCTTCGCAAGCTACAATCGCTTCCGCGACAACCGCGATCCGTTCAGCAGACCGTTCCCGACTATCGAGATTGCCAAGGATGGCGTGACCTACACTACCCTCGGTCATGAGCCGTTTTCTATTCACAACATCCTTGACCAGGACGTTTTGCAGTTGACTGACAACTTCACCTACTTCTACGGGAGCCACGCGATTACGCTTGGGGCGACCTTCGAAACGTTCAAGTTTTTTAACGCTTTCAACCTGTTCAAGTTTGGGAATTTCCTGGGCTTCTTGCCGACCAGCGCAAGCAACCCGCTCTTTGCTTCGACCGATGATTTCTTCAAGCACACCAATCCAAATGATCCGGCGAACTTTTTTGATTTCCAGAAGGTGGTCGATGACGCCTTAAAGATCCCGTTCAAGGGCGAGGACATCGATGTTGGTCAGCTGGCCTTGTATGCTCAGGACTCCTATATGGTCACGGAGAGCTTTAGCCTTACCTATGGAGTGCGGGTAGATTTCCCGATGTACTTCACCAAGCCGGTCGCCAACCCCTATTCGACCTCGTTGACGCTGCGTGATCAAGATGGGAAGCCGGAAACGGTCGATCAGAGCAAACTCCCCGGAACCAAGGCGCTCTTTTCTCCGCGGGCTGGGTTCAACTGGGATGTCACCGGCGATCGATCGACTCAACTGCGCGGCGGCACAGGGATCTTTACGGGGCGGGTGCCATTTGTCTGGATAGGAAATGTCATCTCGAATCCCGGGCCCAATCCCAACCTGCCAGCGTATATGCAGTCCTTTGATATCAACGCCGCTGCCCCGGACTTCAAGTGGCCACAGGTCTGGACGACCAATCTTGCTATCGACCAGAAACTGCCGTGGGACCTGCTGGGATCTCTCGAGGTGATTTATGGCAAGGACATCAATGCCGTCTATGTGAGAAATGCAAACCTTGGTGCTCCGGTGCGCTACCTCCCAGATGGAAGGCCATACTATGGCGGGAATACGCTGAATCTCGACAAATTTTTCTTTGGCGGGGTCTACGTGATCGATAATACCAGTGAGGGGTACAACTATACCATCACCGGACAGCTACGCAAGCAGTTCGATTTCGGTCTCAATGCCAGCGTGGCATACACCTACTTGATGGCGAAGAACACGCTGAAGTCAACCGAAATTGCCAGTGTCCTCTGGGCAGAAAACCCGGTGAAGGGCGATCCCAACAAGGCTGAGCTCGGATTTTCTGAATTCGGCGAGCGGAACCGGATCACCGCAACGGCAACCTATCGACATAAGTGGTCGGACAACCTCGCGACGAGTGTAGGCGTGTTCATTGAGATCGCGGAGGGGAACAGGTTCGCAGGAGCCGGAGGAAATCGATATTCGTTTTTGTATTCCGGCGATGTCAATGGCGATGGGAATGCCGGCAATGATCTGATCTACATTCCGAGAAATCAGAGTGAGATTAACTTCGTCCCGTACGGCACTGTCACAGCTGCTCAGCAATGGGCTGCATTCAATGCGTTCATCGAGCAGGACGACTACCTGAAGGCACACCGGGGACAGATCGCCGACAGGTTCGGCGCATTGAATCCGTGGTTCAGCAATATCGATTTGAAGTTGATGCAGGATTTCAGCTTCATGCTGGGGAACAGACCACAGACATTTCAGTTGAGTGTTGACGTTCTGAACCTTGCGAACCTGCTGAACTCTGAGTGGGGTGTGCGGCGCGCGGCAAGCGCGGCGGCAACGGCGCCCCTCCAACTGGTGGATTTCAGCGGGCCAGGCCAGGCGCCCACATTCAACTTCAAGGGAACGGCCAAGCAGACCTTTATTGATGACCCGGGCCTGTTCTCACGCTGGCAGGTGCAGATCGGTCTTCGGTATATGTTTAACTAAGCGAGCTGTTACCTAGACGCTCTGGGCGGACCTCAACGGTCCGGCTTAGACACCATGCAACCAGTGGCCGCTCCTGTTCCCACACACGACCGTGCTTCCGATCAAATGGCCTGACGATCGGTGAGGGATCGGGAGCGGCCTTTTGTTCGCTGTTGACGCGACAATATGATGAACAAGGCCATAATTTGGGACTACGACGGGACTCTCGTCGATACCCGAATCAAGAACTTCAACGTAACGAAGAAAATCATGCACCGCTTGGTGGGCATGAAGTCAAGAGAGTGCTCAGCTCTGGAATCATTGGAGAATTACATCCTAGCAACAAGAAGGGCGAAGAATTGGAGGGAGCTCTATAGAAACGAATTCGATATGAGTGAAGAGGGGATCACTCAGGCGGGCAATTTGTGGACAGAATATCAATTGAGCGATGATTCGGAAATCACATTCTTTGAAGGGATAGAGGAAGTAGTTCGATCCCTCAGCAGATATCCAAATCTGATCTTTTCCCAGAATTCCAGAAGCAACATTGCTCAAGTGCTAGAAAGCAAAGATCTGCTAAGATGTTTCGTGGATATCGTTGGCTATGAAGAGCTGTCATCCAGCAATCAGAAACCTGCACCTGACGGGTTGCTCCTCTGTATCAGCAAGATAGCGGCATCAAACTGCAAGCACGTCTTTTTCATTGGTGATCACGAGACCGACACTCTGTGCGGACATAATGCAAATGTGCGATTGGGCAAAAGTGACACAGATGCAAGAGTAATCAATGTCGCTGCACTCTACGGGTCGAAGAACAATGCCTCCGACTGGGCCATTAGGCCAGACCACGTTGTAAACAGTGCGCAAGAAATCACTAGCTTCATAGAAAACTATTAGTCGCACACGATCAAAGAGTGTGTTTCTTGGCCATCACTGCGTGACCATTTCCTGCTTTTTCGGAGTTCACTCCCGGTAACTCACCGATTTGCCTTTCACCTTGATCTGCAGTAGCTTTGTAGTGCTGAATTTGCCCGCCGATACCGTGGAATTACCGTAGACGTCATTTTCTCAGTCCCGATTACCACCCAAGGAGGTCATTATGATCGGGCAAACAATCTCTCACTTCCACATTCTTGAGAAGCCCCCGACTACGTCGGGGCAAGTGGGCGAAGGTGGCATGTCCCCCGCCCGAACGACTGTTCGGTCGGGCGGGCAAAACGGCCCACGCACGCTTTTTGTGAGTGGTTGCCGTTTTGAGGATCCGCCTTCTTTTTGGCGGAGGTGCGCATCATGATCGGCCAGACGATATCCCATTTCAAGATCCTTGAAAAGCTTGGTGAAGGTGGTATGGGCGTTGTCTACCGTGCCGAAGACGCTAACCTCAAACGCACTGTCGCCATTAAGTTTCTCCCCCGGGGTCTCGAAGCCCAAGAACCCGAACGAGCAAGGTTTCTCCAAGAAGCCCAGGCTGCTTCCGCCATCAATCATCCCAACGTCTGCACCATCTACGACATCGCAGAGCACGAAGGCCCCGCCTACGCTGGCGCTCCGGCGGGCAGGCAACAGTTTATCGTGATGGAGTATGTAGATGGCAAGACACTGAGACAGATGGTGCCAGTTCAAAAGACGCAGACTGCTATCGACTACGCAATCCAGATCGGCGAGGCACTGCAGGAAGCGCACAGCAAGGGGATCGTGCATCGCGACGTCAAGACCGACAACATCATGGTCAACACCAAGAACCAGGTGAAGGTGATGGACTTCGGGTTGGCCAAGCTAAAGGGATCGCTGAAGCTGACCAAGACATCGAGCACGGTGGGCACGCTGGCGTATATGGCTCCTGAGCAGATACAGGGAGGAGCTGTTGATGCGAGGTCTGACATTTTCTCGTTTGGTGTGGTCTTGTATGAGATGTTGACAGGGCATATGCCGTTCAGGGGGGAGCACGAGGCGGCGATGGTGTATTCGATTGTGAATGAAGAGCCGATACCCATACAGAAGCACCTGCCGGAGATCTCCTCAGAGTTTGTGCACGTTCTGAATCGTGCATTAGAAAAGGAGCCGAGTGATCGGTATCAGACAGTCGCTGAGATGGTGATTGATTTGAGGAGGCTGAAGAAAGAAACATCCCGGGTCTCGCGTGTTTTCGATACTGGCTCGATAATGCGTGAGCGAGAAATCCCGCGGTTCGCAAAGAAGAGAAACGTCAAAACTTTTGTCATAGCAGGTGCGATTAGTACTATCGTTCTTGCGGTTGCTGTTGTTCTGTTCTTCCTTCCATCACCCGTCAAACTAAATCCAGACATGGCGATAAAGGTGTTGGATATCCCCTTTACAGAAATCCAATATCCCGGACTTTCTCCTGATGGCAAATGGCTCGCGTTTCCTGCTGCTGATGCAAATGGGAAATGGGATATTTACAACATGCATGTGTCGGGCGGTGAACCAAAGAGAATCACTACGGATTCTTCAGGATATCTTGGTGGTTCATTTACTGCCAGCATTTCACCTGACGGAAGCCTTGTTGCATACAACTTGCTTAATCAACGAACGAATAAAAGTGAGATTAGAGTCGTCTCGTCCCTGGGCGGAATGTCTAGCGTTGTGGTAGAAAGCGGGGTGTCACAAGGATGGCGTCCCGATGGAGAGCGCATTGGTTACATGCTTGTGGCAGGGGCTAGCCGAGATCCTTACCTCAGCAAGTCGGGTCGAAGTGAGTTTTGGACTGCGAAACCAAACGGAACTGACCAAAAGTTGGAGTTTATTGATACTCTGGCTCGTGTCACAGCTGGCAATTTCGCATTTGCCTGGTCGCCCGATGGAAAATCGATTGCCTGGCTCAGGACCTTCGAAGGTTATACACAAGAGATAATTGTTCGTGAGCTGACAACGGGAAAAGAACGACAACTGACCTTTGACAAGAAAGCAATCGACGAGGTGTGCTGGACGTCGAATGACCAGATTATCTACTCTTCAAACAAAGGCGGGAACACGAATCTCTGGATGATCCCGGCAACAGGTGGTGGGTCTGTTCAGATTACGAAGGGTGAAGGTCCTGACGTTGGGATGACAATTTCTGCAGACAGCAAAAGGCTAGTGTACTTTCGAAGACGCACACTGGGTTATATCTGGCGAGCGGCTCTGGACGGTTCAGGAGCGAAACAACTGACCTTTGAGAACTGGCAAGTGAGCTCTCCGTCATTTTCGCCTGACCGAAAGCAGATTGCGTTTTCCGCAGGTGGTCTTGATGAGCTGCGAGGGAGGTACGGTATCCATGTCGTGGATCGTGGAGGGCAAAATAGGCGACAGGTAGTTGCGCCCACAGATATCAACTTCTCTCCGCTTTGGTCTCCTGACGGTAGATGCATCGCCTATGGCTTTTGGGCTTCCGGGACATCGCTAGATTCATCAACCATTTTCCTTCTTGATGCGCTCAATCCTGGATCTCCGAAACAACTGAAAAAGGGCCGGCCTTGGCTTTGGGTTGATCCTCGAACTCTTGCGATAGTTCGTGGAACCCGGGTTTGGGTTTTGGACATTTTGACTAACGAAGAGAGGCCATTCTTTGGAGATTCAACATACGCATTCCCTGTCGCAGGAGGACGATACATCTGTTATCGGGATCTTCGATCAGGAAAGGAAGGCTTCTGGATTGTGTCATCAGGTGACCAAACGAGCCCGCAGTCTGCAAAGCCAAGACTCATTTTCTCTACCAGTGAGCCGTACGGTTTTTCGGTCTCAAATGATAGGTCGTATCTGTTGCTCTGGGAAGACCGTGGAGTCGCATGGAAATTACTCTTTCCCTCGGGGAAAAGAGAGCGTGTGCCTGCAACGTTCCCTGGTTTGAGGAGGGGCTACACGATGGAAGGAGTAATTTCCATGGTGACTGTGAGTTACGATGGGAAAGAGTTACTCTATGTGCAGAGACGCCTCGACTCGAAACTCGTGATGATTGACAACCTCTTCAAGTGAGGAATTTCTGATCGGCGAGACCATCCCACAGGACTCTCTCAGCCTTTCTCGGATTCTCAATTCGGGAAAGAGATGTTCCGAAGAAACAGGGTGAGGGTCGAAAGAAACAGGAGAGAAACACTATGATCGGGACGATCATCTTGCACTACAAGATTCTTGAGAAGCTCGGTGAAGGCGGAATGGGCATTGTGTATAAGGCCCACGATACCAAGCTCGACCGCCTTGTAGCGCTCAAATTCCTTCCTCCTGAGCTCACCCGCGACCCCGAAGCCAAAGAGCGCTTCACCCGCGAGGCGCAGGCTGCATCAGCCCTCCAGCACGATAACATCTGCACGATCCACGACGTCGATGAAACTTTAGATGGCCAGCTGTTCATCTGCATGGACTTCTACGAAGGGGAAACACTGAAGAAGAAGATTGAGCGCGGGCCGTTACCGATTGATCAAGCAATAGACCTGGGTATGCAGGCAGCGGAGGGGCTGCAGAGGGCACACGAAGCGGCAATGGTGCATCGTGATATCAAGCCAGCAAACATTATGGTAACGAAAGAAGGGGAGGTTAAAATCGTTGACTTTGGCCTGGCGAAGTTGGCGGGACAGACGAAGCTGACGAAAACAGGGTCAACACTTGGAACGGTAGCGTATATGTCCCCAGAGCAAGCACGAGGGGAGGAACTTGATCACGGCAGCGATATCTGGTCTCTAGGTGTCGTGCTGTATGAGATGATCACTGGCCAGCTTCCCTTCAAGAGCGAGTATCCCGATGCCGTCGTTTACTCTATCCTCAATGAAAGCCCTCAGCCTGTGACCGGTTTGCGGACAGGGGTTCCCGTGGAGCTAGAAAGGATCATCGATAAGTGTATCGAGAAGAAAGCCTCCGACCGATACCAGCACATGGATGAGCTGTTAGTCGACTTGAAGAGGACATTAAGGGAATCCAAGACGATGCGGCCTCCAGCTGCTCCTCCGGGAAGGCAGGAACCTGCTCCCAGAAAGCGTCGAATGGTACTTATTCTTGGAGTTGCGGCCATAACCATTACCGTTTCTACGCTCGTTTGGATGGTCTCAAGCGAATTCGGGAACGCACGAAGAGAGAAATCTATTGCGGTTCTGCCATTCGCCAGCCTGAGTAAGACTGAAGATGATCAGAGTTTTGCGGATGGAATTCATGATGAGATCTTAACCCATCTTAGCAAGATTAGCGGGTTGAAAGTAAAAGCCCGGACTTCTGTGTTGCAATATCGGGATACAAAGAAACGCATTAACGAGATCGGCAAGGAGCTTGGAGTGAGCTATCTGCTGGAGGGAAGCGTTCAACGAGCTGGTGATCGAGTGCGCGTCCGCGCACAGCTCATCGACGCCCGGAGCGAAGATCACCTTTGGGCTGAGCCGTATGACCGGCCGTATTCTGATATCTTTGCTATTCAGAGTGAGGTCGCACAAAAGATCGCGTCCGCACTCAAGGCGACGCTGACACCGAGGGAGAGGTCACTGCTTGAGCAGAAACCGACAGAGAATTTGATTGCCTATGACTATTATCTGAAAGGAAACCTCCTGTATGAGAGCGAACCTCAGGAGAATATCGAAAAAGCGGCAGTGATGTATGAGAAAGCGGTTGCTCTCGATTCGACCTTTGCCCTCGCTTACGCTGGGTTGTCAAAGGCCAAGAGCATCCTTATCGACTATGATCGCGCGCGTCCACCTGAGAGAGTGGCAAAGGCCAGGTGGGCTCTTGACAAAGCCATCCGACTGGCTCCTGATCATCCGGAGGTTCACCAGGCCGAAGCTGTATATTACTGGTTTGTCGAAGCAGATTCGTCGCGTGCGTGGACGGAATTTCAAACCGCCCTCAAGGACGAACCGGACAACAGCAACCTTCTTTTTGTCATTAGTGATTTTCTCGTCAACCACGGGGATATCGTGGGAGCAAATGATTTTGCTCTTCGTGCCTACGAACTCGACCCGAGTGCCTATCACGCCGTTTGGGTTATGGGTACGTATGGCCTTTTGAGAAACCTTCCGCAGTGGGAACGATGGACCGGCATCGTAATTTCACACGATCCAGAGAGTGATATGGGCTACTGGTGGAAGTGGAGAGCTGCGGTGTGGGGTCACGGCAACCTGAAAAGAGGCAGAGAAATAGTTGATGAAGAACCCGCATTATCTGTGACTTACCCTGGCCTGCATATACACACACAGTTCTATAATGAAATCTATTCAAGAGATTATTCGGCCGCCCTTCAAGTTCTCGCCGGCGATAAGGCTCCTAATGAGCTGAGGAAAGCCTTCGTCTTTGCGTTGATGGGGAATGTCAAGGAGTCACGAGCACAAGCAGAGGCCGCCGTTGCTCGACTGTCCAAGCTGGAGCGTGACCAGCCATACTCAGAGCGTTATCATTTGAGCCTTGCCATGGCTTTAGCAAGGTTGGGCAGAAAGCAGGAAGCATTGGTCGAAATCAGTAAGGGCCTTCAACCTCGTGCAAAGGTGGCAAATTGGGGGAGACCAATAGAGCGAGAAGTCGCGGAAATTCGTATTGTTCTTGGAGATTACGAAAAAGCAATCGACGAACTAGAGTATCTTCTGTCTGTCCCGAGTGAGCTGACCGTAGCCAGTCTCCGCCTCGATCCGATCTATGATCCACTGAGGAACAATCCAAGGTTTCAGGCGTTGTTGGCGAGAACGAATTAGCGATTGAGTCATTATGATCGGACAAACAATATCTCACTCTAAAATCGCCGAAAAGCTTGGCGAAGGCTTCGTGAGGATCGTCTACCGCATGTTCGAAAAGCTCGGCTGAGGCCGGAGCAGGACAACGATTTTCAGCTGTTATCAAATTTTGGTCACAAATTCTTGGGAAGACTTCCATGGCAACGTACACACTCACAGTCAACGGCAAGCAGCACACCGTGAACGTGCAGCCCGGGACTCCACTTCTGTGGGTCCTGCGTGATGCAATCGGGCTCACCGGGACGAAGTTTGGCTGCGGGGAGGGCCTCTGCGGCTGCTGCACGGTCATCATCGATGGCGAGGCGACGAAGTCATGCGTCACGACCGTCGAAAAAGTCCTGAACCAGAAGATCACAACCATCGAGGGGCTCTCGGCCGACCGGAGCCATCCGGTGCAGCGCGCGTGGATCGAAGAAGAAGTTCCCCAGTGCGGCTACTGTCAGCCCGGACATATCATGACCGCCGCGGCACTGCTCGCTCAGAATCACAATCCGACAGATGCTGATATCGACGCAGTAATGAGCGATGTCCTCTGCCGGTGTGGCACCCACCAGCGTGTCAGGAGAGCAATTCACCGCGCAGCAAAGGAGGTGATGGTACGATGAACACGAATCTCAAACGCCGGGACTTCCTCAAAGTTGCATCCACTGCGAGCGCTGGACTCGTCATTGGCTTCCAACTCCCGTCAAAGAAATTCTCCGATGACCTCCTTCGGGGAACACCTGAAACGTTCACACCGAACGCCTGGGTGCAAATCGCGCCCGACGGAAACGTCACCCTCTGGGTGCACAGGTCAGAACTAGGACAAGGGGTGCGCACTTCGTTGCCGATGATTCTTGCTGAAGAACTCGAGGCCGATTGGTCGAAGATCGAGATCGTGCAAGCGCCGTATGACAAGCGGTTCGGCGAGCAGGGGACCGGCGGCAGCACAAGCGTGCGCACGTCCTGGGAGCCGCTGAGAAAGGCGGGAGCCACCGCGCGCGAGATGCTTCTCGCCGCCGCTGCGCAGACATGGGGCGTTGAGAAATCAACATGCCGTGCCGAAAAGGCGGTGGTGATCCACACTCCCACGGACCGCCGGCTCACTTATGGAGCGCTTGTCGAAGCCGCCGCGAAGCTGCCGGTGCCGAAGGACGTCCCCCTCAAGGATCCCAAGGATTTCCGTATCGTTGGCACGTCGGTTCCGCGCACCGATACGCCTGCGAAGGTGGATGGTAGTGCCGTGTTCGGGATTGACGTGCGTGTGCCAGGGATGCTGTACGCCACCGTGGTTCGCTGTCCGGTCTTCGGCGGCAAGGTGGCGACCTTTGACGCGACGAAGGCGAAGGCCGTGCCAGCCGTGCGTGACGTGATTCAGATCGGCGATCGGCTCGCCGTGGTGGCGGAGAATACGTGGGCGGCGTTGAAGGGTCGCGAATCACTCGATGTGAAATGGGACCAAGGCCCAAACGTTTCGGAGAGCGCTGCGAGTTTACGCAAACAATTTGAGGAACTGACGTCCAAGCCGGCGAAGGCTTTTCGCAACGATGGTGACGTTGAAGCCGCCCTCGCCCGCGCTACAAAGCGTGTTGACGCGGTTTATGAGTTACCCTACGTGGCCCACGCGCCGATGGAGCCGCCCAACTGCACTGCGAATGTGCAGAAGGGCCGCTGTGAGGTCTGGGCGCCGACACAGAGCCCCGAGTGGGTGCACAACGCGGCGAAACGGATCACCGGCCTGCCTGACGAAGCAATCCGCGTCAACGTCATGTTATCCGGCGGCGCTTTTGGCAGACGGTGGTTCACTGCCGAGGTGGAAGATGCGCTGGAAATCTCAAAGGCCGTCGGCGCGCCCGTGCAAGCGGTGTGGACGCGCGAGGACGATATCCAGCACGGCTTCTACCGTCCCGCCAGCTATCATCGTATGACGGGCGGGCTTGATGCGGAGGGATGGCCCGTTGCATGGTTGCATCGCTACTCGTCCACGAGCATCATGGGCTCGTTTCAGCCGGACTCGCCGAATCCGGAAGAGATGGAACTTGAGGGCGCTGTGGATTTTCCGTACGCTGTGCCGAACGTTCGCGTCGAATACGTGCCTGCCGCCTCCGCCGCGCCGCGAGGCTGGCTGCGCTCAGTGGCACACACGTACACTGCATTTGTCGTGCAAAGCTTCCTCGATGAGTTGGCCGCTGCGGCGGGGAGGGACCCATACGAATTCCGTCTGCACCTCCTGCGCGAACCGCGCAAGATCCTTGAGGCCGGCATCGACACTCAGCGACTGCGCGGCGTGCTGGAACTTGCCGCGAGCAAGGCGGGCTGGCCCGCCCGAACGCCGCCAGCCCGACAACGCCGTTCTGGCGGGCAGGCGGGCGGGGGCAAGCCTCTGCCGAAGGGTCGCGGGCTAGGTATCGCACACCATTGTTCGTTTCAGTCCTACACGGCCCAGGTGGCTGAAGTCTCCGTGGACAAAGACGGAGATCTGCATGTCGAACGCGTTGTCTGTGCGGTGGATTGCGGCACGGTTGTGAATCCAGATGGCGTGAAGGCGCAACTCGAAGGTGGCATTATCTACGGCCTGAGTGCGGCGCTGAAAGGAGAAATCACACTTCGTGATGGACGCGTCGAGCAAAGCAACTTCGACAACTACGAGATCCTGCGGCTGGGTGAAGCACCGCTGATCGAGGTGTACTTCGTGCCCAGCACTGCGCCCCCCTCCGGCGTCGGAGAGCCCGGCTTTCCGCCGATTGCTCCGGCAGTCTGCAATGCAATTTTCGCTGCGACAGGCAAGCGGATAAGGAAATTGCCGATAAGATTGAGGACGGACTAAAGCAGCGGGTGAAGGAAGAATGGGAGGAGTTCGAGGTCTAGTACCCTCACCCTGTCCCACAAAACGGGACATCCCTCTCCCGCAGGCGGGAGAGGGAGCGAGGGCGAGGGTCAAGAGGAACAAATCCAGTGCCATACCCGCAGTACATCATCGACATCGCGCGAAGACTGCGGAAGAACGCTACACGGTCAGAGAGATTGCTTTGGCAACGTCTGCGCAATCGGAGGCTTGCAGGATTGAAATTCGTCCGGCAACATGCTTTTGGCCGACAGGCCCCACTTTCTCCAGGAACTCACGCAAAGATGCTGTGATTGGAGGATGACATCGCATCGCTTCGATTCAGGAGAATTGAGCGTTGAGTAACAAGTATATCCTCGCGCACGATTTGGGGACAAGCTCCAATAAAGCTGTGCTCACGACGGTCTTTGGGGAAATCGTGACGACTGCTCAACAGAAATATACTCTGTATCATCCGAAGCCGGGGTATGCAGAAGAAGAGCCGTCCGATTGGTGGCAGGCTGTGTGCACGACAACGCAAGGAGTTCTCCGGCAGGCGGGAATTGCAGCCGAGGATATCGTTGGAGTCACATTCTCTTCCCTCATGCAGACTCTCATCCCGATCTCGCACGACGGCGCCCCGCTCTGTCGAGCGATGATCTGGCTTGATGGAAGGAGTGCTGAGGTGATCCGACAACGGCTATGGACTCCACCACGCATTCAAGGGTTCAATATCTTCCGCCTCATCAAGTTTCTCAGAATTACCGGAGGTACCCCAGGGCACACAGGGAAAGACCAGATCGGCAAAATTCTCTGGCTGCGAGAACATCAACCCGAGGTCTTCGCGAATGCCGCAAGGTTCATCGACGCGAAAGACTATCTCATATATAAATTCACCGGCAAAGCAGTCACTTCGGTGGACGTAGCAGTCGTCTGGTGGTTGATGGACACTCGAAAGAACCGGAACCAATGGCATCCGGGATTATGCAGTCTCGCCGGTATCTCACCGGACAAGCTATGCGAGGTGCGCGAGAGTAGCGCAATTGTTGGAACGGTGACACCTCAGGCCGCAAAGGAGACTGGGCTTGTTCCCGGCACACCGATCATCAACGGGTCAGGAGATATGGCTGCTGCCAGCGTGGGGTCGGGCGCGCTTGAAGATGGAGCGTTCTATATCAATTTAGGGACGAGCAGCTGGGTTGCGGGTCACGTCACCCGGCGCAAGATCGACCTTGCGCATTATACAGGTTGTGTCGGCAGTGCTTATCCTCAGAGATACTATCTGGCTATGGCGCATCAGGAAACCGCCGGAGTCTGTCTCGAGTGGCTGAAGAACAGCGTGCTCTACCACGAAGAACAGCTTAAGGCGGAGGCTGGTGTATCAAAGATCTATGAACTTCTCGACCGATTGGCGGAACGGGTCGAGCCTGGAGCGGGCGGACTGATGTTCACTCCGTGGATGTTCGGCGAACGGTGCCCGATCGATGATAGCTTTGTGCGGGCGGGATTGTATAACCTCAGTCTTCAACATTCTCGGGACCATATGATCCGGGCCGTTCTGGAAGGAATTGCATTCAATACCCGGTGGGCGATGGAGACTCTGGAAAACCTCTATGCACCGGTCACGGAACTGAATATGGTCGGCGGAGGAGCAAAGAGTCCGCTCTGGTGTCAGATCATGGCAGATATCACAAATCGCGTGATCCATCAGGTGGCTGATCCGCATCTCGCAGGAGCGAAAGGAATAGCGTTGATCGCAAGCATGGCGTTGGGATACATTCCCTCGTTCCACGACGTCAAGAAGTACATATCCTTCAAACAAACCTATCGACCCAACCCGGAGAATCGCCAACTCTATGATCGGCTGTTCACAGAGTTCAAGAATATCTACAAGCAGAACAAGAGCTGGTATCGGCGCATGAACCGTGAAGGTACGATTCGATAGGATGATATGGAAGACCTGACGGAGATCTGTGCCCCCGGTGTGACCTGTGAAGATCGCATGGTCGGCGTCGCGGTCGGCGTCACCTTACGCGTCTTAACGTTTAGTCCACCCGCTGATATCGGCAACCCGAGTGTTCTGTTTGTAGCGGGGTGGATATCGCAGATCACGGCGTGGCAAACTGTTCTGAAAGAAATGACGAAGGATTTCCGCGTTGTCTACGTTGAGACGCGTGAAAAAATCTCGTCACGAGTACTTGGGAATGCGGAGTATAGCGTTAGGGCCATGGGGAACGATCTAGTGAATCTGGTTGAACAACTGGGTTTTCCTCCTGAGCGTTACATCATCTTCGGTAGTTCGTTGGGTGCAACGGCGATCGTCGATTGTTACCCTGCTCTGATGAGGAAACCTCTGGCATTGATACTTGTAAGTCCCAACGCTGAGTTTCGGGTTCCCCGGATCTGGTTGTTCGTTGTCACGCTCTTCTATCCGCCTCTCTACGCCCTCATCAGACCCACCGTCAAATGGTATTTGAAGAACTTCCGCCTGGATGTCAGAACTGATCAGGAACAATACCTGAAATACAGCAAAGCGCTTGATGCCGCGGATCCCTGGAAGCTGAAGAAGGCCCTTCTTTCTGTCTCGAAGTATGAGATTTGGGATCGACTTGAGTTCCTAAACAGCCCGACCCTGCTGGTAGGAGCCTCGAAGGACCTCTTGCACGAGCCGGAGAATCTCAGGAAGATGGCCTCGAAGATCCGCAATGCAGTCACCATTGACCTCGAGACAAACAAAAGAACCCATAGCGAGCACGTTGTCCAGGAAATGCGCGCATTCCTTGCTCGCATCTCCGCCGGTAGTGATATCGCAGGGCAGAGGATTCAAGGTCAATAAGTCATATATGGCACATCACGAATCCTACGAATACCATTCCGAGGAGTGCCAAAGCTCCGGGCAGTTCAGTGAATTGATTTTCCCCGTCCGATTCGTTAAGTTACGAGCAGTTTGTGCCGACCGATTCGAGGCGATCGAATAGTCCTCCCATTCCCCGGAAGTATCATGCTTCGATCTGATTCCCACCCTGTGCCTGCATGGGGTGGGCAGCCATGAAGAAACCTCATGATATCTATAGGAGCACCCATGAACAAGTCTGATGTGATCTGGTATTCCTTCCTCGTTCTTTTCACGCTTCTTATCGGTTCACAGAGCATGCGAGCGCAGGCACCTCCCAAGGATCTCGAGGCATACGTCGAGAGCGTGCAGAAAGAATTTGAAGTCCCGGGCATCGCTCTAGCCATCGTCAAAGACGGCAAAGTGGTCGTTGCCAAAGGCTACGGCGTTCGCAAGCTGGGCGAATCTGCTCGAGTGGACGACCGCACGCTGTTCGGCATCGCCTCCAATACAAAAGCCTTCACTGCCACAGCGTTGGGCATACTCGTCGAAGAAGGAAAGCTGGAATGGGACGCGCCGGTTATCCGCTACCTTCCCTGGTTTCAGCTCTCCGACCCCTACGTGACACGTGAACTCACCATCCGTGACCTCCTCGTGCACAGGAGCGGGCTCGGTCTGGGCGCCGGTGACCTGCTCTGGTGGCCTTCCTCGAGATACAACCGCAAAGAAATTGCCAAACGCCTTCAGTTCATTCCGCTCGTCAAGAGTTTCAGGAGTGCCTACGCGTACGACAACGTCCTGTACTTGATCGCTGGGGAGGTCATTGAAGCTGTGAGCGGAGAGACCTGGGAACAATTCGTTGCATCGCATATCCTGTCGAAAGTCGGTATGACCGACAGCAATGTGCGCCACTCTGATGCTGCAGGCGGGGGGAATGTTGCTGCAACGCATGCGGAGATCGACGGAAAGGTGCGGCCGATTTCTCCATTCACGAGCGACAACACCAATCCCGCGGGCGGTGTCAACGCCAGCGCCAGGGATATCGCCAAGTGGATGATTGTTCAACTGGATTCCGGGCGTGTTGCCGACGGCACGCGTCTGTTCTCACCCCGAACGACGGTGCAACTGTGGAGCATCGTGACTCCGACACCGAGCGGCAATCCGCCGCCGGAACTGGCGGCGCTGAGGGCAAACTTCAACGGATACGCGCTTGGATTTGGGGTGCGAGATTACCGAGGTTACAAACTTGTTCAGCACACCGGTGGACTTCCTGGTTACGTCTCCAAAGTCGCAATGATACCGGAGCTCAAGCTCGGGGTCGCAGTCCTTACCAACCAGGAATCGGGGGAGGCCTTTGAGTCAATCACGTACTATGTGCTCGATCATTTTCTCGGTGTTTCCAGAACCAATTGGCTTGGCGCGTTCAAAACGCTCCACGCACGCATAGATTCGATGACTGCCAGGATGGAAAAGGAGATTGCGGCAAAGCGGGATAGCACATCTCGTCCGCCTTTGCCTCTCGCATCCTATGCAGGGACGTACAACGACCCATGGTATGGCGACGTGACGATCAGCCTTGAGAGCGGTAACCTCGTCATCCGCTTCGACCACACGCCTTCACTGGTGGGGGACCTCGAGCACTGGCAGTACGATACGTTCGTTGCGCGCTGGAGAGATCGGGAACTGCGCGCAGACGCATTCGTCACATTTGCCCTCAATCCCGATGGAAGTATTGACCAGGCAAAGATGAAGGCGGTTTCCCCCGCAACGGACTTCAGCTTCGACTTCCAGGATCTCCTGTTGAAGCCGGCAAAACGCGACAAGAAGTGAATGCTCCGAATCGATATCAGCGTCGAGCGACTCGCTGGCCAGGCATCGAGCCGAATGCCGCCAGTACCATGGCAGACAGGTCGGGAGAGAAGGGACAGGTGTTGTCGACAAAGCTGAAGACACCAAGCTCATCATGTTGTTGTTCTCAACTTTCATTCACCTGGATGAGCTGGGGACTCTTTCGAGATAGCGTGAGGGGAATGTCACAGAATGAGCACACTTCTGAGTTTATGAAGGAGCGTTCATGAATAGCAAAACGGTAGATCGAAGAGATTTCATTAAAACACTGTTAGGCGGGCTTTCCGTAGCGGCGCTCGATTGGACTTCGTTTCCAACAGGCAGACATACTCAGAGTGACGAGAACAGATTCGATGCTGTGATCATCGGCTCGGGCCTGGGTGGACTTAGCTGTGCAGCTGCTCTTGCCCGGCAGGGATTCAGGCCAGTGGTCTTGGAAAAGCACGACAGACCCGGAGGATATGCCACGACGTTCAACCGTCCGGGTGGTTTTGTTTTCGACGTTTCCCTGCATTCTACCAGTGTCGGAGAAAGGGGCGGGTTACACAATCTTATCCCCGGCTTCCCGGAGATAACCGACGTAGAGTTTGTGCCTCACCCACACCTTTACCGCGCAATGTACCCTGATTATGATATCCGCGTGCCGCAAAAGGATATCGCGGGGTATGTTAAGCTTTTGAGCAGCCTTTTTCCCGAGGAACAGCAGGGAATTCAGGGGCTCGTTGATGAGATGAAAGGGGTCGCCGATGATATCAACAAACTCTCCAGTGCAAGAGGTCAGGTTGACATGAATCGGTTCCCCATGGACTTCCCGCACCTGTTCAAGTGCTTCAACATAACCTGGGGTGAGATGGTGGATGGTTGGATCAAGAATCCCAAGTTGCGAACAATCGTCTCAACGCTCTGGGCGTACTACGGGCTTCCTCCTTCCAGACTCGCGGCCCTCTACTACGCGATGCCAACGTTTGGCTACCTTCGAGACGGTGGATACTATCCAAAGGGAAAATCTCAGAAGATAAGCAATGCATTGGTCAATTTTATTGAAGTCCGGGGCGGAAAAGTCATCCTGAATAGTCGCGCGACAGAAATACTAACGAAAGATCGCGGCGCGTACGGGGTGAAAACTGCTGACGGCCAGGAGTTTCTCGGGAAGGTCGTTGTCTCGAATGCCAATGCGTATGACACGTTCCACACAATGACGAAGGAGTATGACTTTCTGAAAGAGTACTTGGGAAAGATGGACCAATTCAGTATCAGTCTCTCAAGTTTTCAAGTATTCCTGGGATTGAAAGAAGATCTCATCGGAAAGGTAGGCGTCGACGGCACTGAGATCTTCTACGAGACTGGCTATGACATCGAGAACGACTACGCAGCCTCCCTCAAGGCGAACGTGGAGGACAACGGGTATGTCGCCACGCTCTATGACAACATCTACAAGGGCTATTCCCCCGAGGGAAAGAACACGCTGAACATCATGGTCCTTCAAGGGTACGATCACTGGAAGCAATACGAGGCTGACTACTTCGAGGGCAAGAAGACAGCCTATCGGGCCGAAAAGGAAAGGATGGCAGAGATTCTCATCAGGAAGGTGGAACAAACGCTTCTCCCGGGACTTTCATCAGCAATAGAGGTCAAAGAGATCGGGACACCGTTGACGAACGTTCGGTACACGGGCAACTACCGAGGGGCAATCTATGGATGGGATCAGACACTGAATAACTCCGGCCGGAGCAGGCTTCCTCATCGGACACCGATAAAGAATCTCTATCTTTCCGGCGCGTGGACGAGTCCCGGTCACGGCTATGGCGGAGTCATCGGGAGCGGCCTGGAGTGTTTTGGAGAAATCATGAGAAATTGGTAGATGTGATTAACACTGCGTCCCGTGGCTGGTTGTATTTGGTCGATGAGCATTCGGGACAGGGAGTACGCAAGAAGAACCTGGCGGAGGTGGAAGGGGCGTGGTGTATGAAGCCGAGAACAACAAGTTGAAACGAACGGGAGTAATGAAATGAAAAAGGGGAAAACCAGAGCGACGTCCCACTCACTGAAACGATCGGTTCAGGAGGATATCCGAACTGCGCTTACACCTCGAGCCATGAAGCGCGCCATCAAGGATAACCTCTACTTGATCCAGGGCCGGGTGCCGAGAACCGCCACGCGCAACGATTGGTATATGGCTGTGGCGTACACCGTTCGCGACAGAATCCTGCACAGGTGGATGCAGACCATCGAAGCCTACATGGGGAGCAAAGACAAATCCGTGAGCTACCTGTCGGCGGAGTTTCTCATCGGCCCGCAACTTGGCAGTAACCTCATCAGCCTCGGGATCTACAATGAGGTGCAACAGGCCGTCGAGGAGCTTGGACAGAATCTGGATGAGCTGCTTGAGCAGGAGGAAGAGCCGGGACTGGGGAACGGCGGCCTTGGGCGGCTCGCTGCCTGTTTTCTCGATTCCCTCGCGACGATGGAAATCCTCGGTGTCGGGTACGGAATCCGGTACGAGTTCGGCATTTTCGATCAGGAAATCCATGATGGGTGGCAGGTGGAAGAGACCGACAAATGGCTCCGGCTCGGCAATCCATGGGAAGTTCCGCGGCCCGAGATCACGTTCGTGATCAACTTCGGAGGTCACACGGAGCATTCGCAGGATGATGAAGGACGCCACAAGGTGCGTTGGATCCCACACCGTTCGGTCAGGGGTGTTGCCTGCGACATCCCCGTGCCTGGCTACAAAGTGAATACCGTCAACCTCCTCCGGCTCTGGAAAGCGGAGGCGACGGAGTCGTTCGACTTCCAGGCGTTCAACGTCGGCGACTATTACCGTGCTGTGGAAGACAAGGTATCGTCGGAGAATATCACAAAGATCCTCTATCCGAACGACGAAGCGATCCAGGGCAAGCGCCTCCGGCTCGAACAGCAATACTTTTTCGTATCCTGCTCGCTGCAGGACATGATCAGAGTTCATCTCCGCAGAGAAAACGTGCTGACCGATTTTCATACGAGCTATGCCATCCAGCTGAATGACACGCATCCCTCTATTGCAGTTGCCGAGTTGATGCGTTTGCTCGTCGATGAACACGCGATGGATTGGGACACAGCCTGGCACATAACCCGGAATACGTTTGCGTACACCAATCACACCTTGCTGCCCGAGGCTCTGGAGAAATGGTCCCTGCCGCTGTTTGCAAATCTCCTTCCGAGGCATCTTGAGATTATCTTCGAAATCAATCGAAGATTCCTTGATGAAGTACGGGCGAAAGATGGTATCAGCGATGCTTGTCTTGCGCGCCTCTCCTTGATCGATGAAGCAGGCGAGAGATCCGTGCGGATGGCCAACCTCGCGAGCGTGGGCAGCCACGCCATCAACGGTGTGGCGGCTCTGCATACCGAGCTGCTCAAGCGGGATGTCCTTCACGACTTCTATGAACTCTTTCCGGACAAGTTCCTCAACGTCACCAACGGCGTCACGCCGCGCCGCTGGGTTGTGCTGGGCAACCCCCGGCTCGCTCAGCTGATCACGAGCAAGATCGGAGAGAAGTGGATCCGGAATATGGAAGGTGAGCTGCCGAAGCTGGAGCGGTATGCCGGCAAGAAAGAATTCCGGGACGACTGGCGGCGCATCAAGTACGAGAACAAAGTGAAGCTTGCGTCGATCATTCGTGAGCGCACCGGTGTCGTGGTCAATCCGGACACCCTCTTTGATATTCAGGTCAAACGCTTGCACGAGTACAAACGCCAGCATCTCAACGTGCTCCATGTTCTTACGCTCTACAACAGGATTAAACAGAACCCGAATTTGGACTTCGTTCCGCGAACCGTGGTCTTCGCCGGTAAGGCAGCTCCCGGCTATTACATGGCGAAGCTGATTATCAAGCTGATCAACAGCGTTGCCGATGTCGTGAATAACGATGCAGACGTGGCGGACCGATTGAAGGTCGTCTTTCTCCCTGACTTCAACGTGAAGCATGCTCATGCAATCTATCCGGCAGCTGATCTTTCGGAGCAGATCTCGACTGCAGGCAAGGAGGCGTCCGGGACCGGGAACATGAAATTCTCCATGAACGGTGCGCTCACCATCGGGACTCTCGACGGGGCGAACATTGAGATTCGAGAGGCGGTGGGGGAGGAGAATTTCTTCCTTTTCGGCCTGACGGCGGATGAGGTTCACACCCTGAAGATACAGGGGTACGATCCGATGCGCTCGGTGGAGTCAAACAGCGAGCTCAAGGGGGTCATCGATCTACTGGCTCGCGGATTCCTGTCGAACGGAGATCCCAACCTTTTCAAACCTCTTGCCGATTCCCTTCTGTACCGCGATGAGTACATGCTGATGGCCGACTACCAGTCGTACATCGAGTGCCAGGATCGTGTCGACAAGGCATATCGCGATCAGGAGTTGTGGACCAAGATGTCGATCCTGAATGTCGCTCGCATCGGGAGATTTTCCTCCGACAGGTCCATCCACGATTATGCTGAAAAGATTTGGGGTGTGAAACCGGTGAAGATTCGAATCGTGTAAAGTGGAGCGTGATTGAGGTGTCACTCTCTGCAAGTCCAATAAAATGAAGGCGATTGAGTCGTGCGGACGTGCGGCAAATTGCTTGTTTTTTTTGCCTCTATTTGCTATACTCGGTGCGAATGGTTGAGACATTTGCTGAGGTTTTTCAGGCGAAGCGGGACTCTGCAGCGGTGCGCAGAACCCAAAAGTATAAGGCGACACTCATCATTCCGAGAGAATGACCAAGCGGTTCGTTGAGTTCATTTCAAACTAGAGGAGACTTTTGAATGGCGACAGTGATAACCGAGGAGTGCATTAACTGCGGTGCTTGTGAACCCGAATGCCCCAATACCGCCATCTACGCCGGCGGTGTGCAATGGGAGCTCGATGGAGCCACGCATGATGCGCTCTCTAATGACTTGTACTATATCGTTCCCGAGAAATGCACGGAGTGCGTGGGACACTTCGAGAAAGAACAATGTGCCGCGGTGTGTCCCGTCGATTGCTGTATCCCGGATCCGAATCACGTCGAAACGGAGGAGGTGCTATTCGAGCGAGCGAAGAAGCTTCATCCAGACCGCACGTTTGCAGAGTTGAGCCCGGCGACATCGCGCTTCCGGAAATAGACGAATCCCATCGCAAACCCATGAGGTCGGTGTCGGCCCATCATACACAGCCGTTATGATGGAATTCGACAGCCGACCTTCTTGTTTCTATCTCGACGACAGGCAGAATACACTTTGAGATCATGAGAATCGGTAACTACGATATCTATCCCATCGAAACGGGTCACTTCTCTCTCGACGGTGGCGCGATGTTTGGCATCGTCCCGTGGGTGTTCTGGAGCAGGCTCAACCCGCCGGATGAGCGTCAGCGCATCGAGCTCGCCGCCCGCTGCTGGCTGATTATAGGGAATGGGAAGACCATCCTCGTGGATGATGGGAACGGGACAAAGTGGAACGACAAACTGAAGGACATCTACAAACTCGACAACTCGAGCGGCGATCTCATTTCATCGCTCAGCAAGCACCGCGTATCCCCGTCAGATGTGACAGATGTGATCCTGACGCATCTGCATTTTGATCACGCTGGTGGCTCAACCACGGTCGTCAATGGAAAGCTGGTGCCGACGTTTCCGAAAGCGAAGTACTATGTCCAGAAGAAGCACTGGGATTTGTCGCAGCAGCCGACGGACAAGGACAGGGGAAGTTTCATGAGTGACGATTTTGTCCCATTGATGGAGCACGGCATGCTTGAGCTGGTGGATGGCGAGTTCGAACTCTTCCCGGGGATCGAGCTCCTCGTGTGCAACGGGCACACGACGGCTCAGCAGCTCCCGAAGATCTCTGATGGAACCACCACGATGCTCTTCTGCTGCGATCTTGTGCCGACAACTTCTCACGTGCCGTGGCCCTATGTGATGGCCTACGATGTCCGTCCGCTGGTCACGATCGAAGAGAAGAAAAGGATTTTTGGACGCGCCTATGAGGAACGCTGGATCCTCTTCCTTGAACACGATCCGGCGACGGAGGCCATTACGCTGAAACCCACCGACAAAGGATTTGCGGTAGATCGGAAACTGACAATTGCCTGAACCATAAAGTCCCGGTACGGTCGACGATGCAAGGATTCGTCAAAGTGGCAGACAAGAACGAGCTCTCACCTCGGCGAGGTAAGCGTGTAACCGTCGAGAGCGTGGAGATCGCCTTGTTTACTGTTGAAGGGCAAATCTATGCAGTGCGGAATCAATGCCCCCACCAGCAATTCCCCACACTCCATGAGGGCATTCTCGATGGGTGCCAGATCACCTGTCCGATGCACGGGTGGACGTTTGATCTGAAAACCGGTCAGGGGACGAATGGGGGAGGACGACTGAAGCGATATGAAGTTAAGGTGGTTGGCAATGAGGTCTGGGTCGAGCAGCCCCGCAGCGATCCCGGTTGGAGTTGAGGGTGGAAACAGCGCGCGTATTAACAGAGACGATCAAGGGAAAGGCTCGCGGGCTCGGATTCGCAAAAGTCGGCATAGCACGGGCTGATGCTTTGACCGAAGAAGGACGGAGGCTGCAGGAATGGTTGTCGCGGAGTTTCCACGGCACGATGAGCTGGATGGAGCGTAATGTTGAAAAGCGCACTGACCCTCGCAACATTGTGCCCGGCGCGAAGTCGGTCATCTCCGTAGCGATGAACTACTACTCCGATGTTCAGCATAGTGATGACCAACGTGTCGGAAAAATCTCGCGATACGCCTGGGGAGATGACTACCACATCGTGCTGACATCGCGAATCCAATCGCTCCTTGACTTCATCAAATCTCTACAGCCCCAGGTTCATGCCAAACTGTACGTGGACACAGGCCCCGTGATGGACAAGGCCTGGGCTGTGCGCGCCGGAATTGGCTGGCTCGGGAAGCATACCAACGTCATTACGAAGGAGTTTGGATCGTGGGTGTTCCTCGGGGAGATTATCCTCGACCTCGAGCTTGAATATGATCAGCCGATAGAAGATTTCTGCGGCACCTGCCGGGCGTGTATCGATGCGTGCCCGACGGGGGCGATTGTTGATGAATATGTCCTGGACTCAAACACATGCATTTCATATCTGACGATCGAGCACAGAGGCGAGATCCCCAACGAGCTGAAGCCAGACCTCGAGAATTGGGTGTATGGCTGTGACATCTGTCAGGACGTCTGCCCCTGGAACAGATTCCAGCAGCAGACAGAAGAGCCGGCGTTCCTTCCGAGGGAAGAGAACATTGCACCCAGGCTTGCAGATCTGGAACGGATATCGAATGAGGAATTTTCTCGACGATTCCGCAAAAGCCCGATCAAGCGCACGAAACGAGAGGGGCTTGTGAGAAACGCGAGGGCAGTTCTGGAATCGCAGCAACGCTAATTTGCAGATGTGTCCACATGTCTGTCTTTTGACTCCTGTATTCTGAAATCTATCTTCGCTTTTCACTGTTTACTCATTACTCAACTACTTTCTGCTTCTTAGTGTTCACGGTTGACTGTTTACGAATCACCGATCACGAATTACTATGTCAGACAATAACCAGTATAAGGTCATCATCATCGGATCCGGTCCGGCAGGGTTGACGGCGGCGCTCTATGCGGCCAGGGCGAACCTGAGCCCGATCATCTTCGAGGGAACACAGCCGGGCGGACAACTGACGATTACCACCGAAGTTGAGAACTACCCCGGCTTTCCCACTGGAATCATGGGACCCGAGCTGATGGAACTGTTCCGGCAGCAGGCGCACAGGTTCGGTGCGCAATCATTCTACCGGGAGGTTATGGAAGTCGATCTCTCAAGAAGACCGTTTAAGGTGGTTGCGGACGAAAAAGAGTATATCGCAGAGACCATCATTATCGCGACGGGTGCGTCTGCGAAACTGCTCGGGATCCCCTCAGAAGCGGAGTATATGGGTTACGGCGTCTCCGCTTGCGCAACGTGCGATGGATTCTTCTTCAAGAACCAGCACGTCGTGGTGATCGGAGGGGGCGACACGGCGATGGAGGAAGCGACCTTTCTGACAAAATACGCTTCCAAGGTCACCGTTGTTCACCGCCGCAACGAGCTGAGAGCGTCCAAGGTGATGCAGGAGCGAGCGTTCAAGAATCCGAAGATCGAGTTCATCTGGGACTCTGTGGCTGGCGAGGTCTTGGGAAAGAATGAAGGAGGGAGGAAGTCGATCACCGGAGTCCGGTTAAAAAACGTCAAGACCGGCGCAGTGACTGATTTCAAGTGTGACGGATTGTTCTTAGCCATCGGCCACCAGCCGAACACGCTGATGTTCAAAGGGCTGCTTGAAATGGATTCGGTCGGATATTTGACCACGAAGCCACACAGCACGGCCACAAACATACCAGGTGTCTTCGCTGCCGGCGACGTCGCAGATCCCACCTACCGCCAGGCGGTGAGCGCGGCAGGAACGGGTTGCATGGCCGCGATCGATGCGGAGCGTTTTCTCGCTCATCAGGAAGCGAGTCACAGCTAAAGAACGTTACGGTTACACCTCAAGCGCCTTGGCAACAGTCCCGCGCCGCGGCAATTCGGGATCATTCGCTGACCTTTGCTTCCCTATGATCGATTCCTTGAAAATGCTGCAATCTCACCGGAGATCTCAAGATGATCGTCGCTGATCTGAGCAAAATCAACGGTCGTGTCTACCCGGCACGACGGCGGACACAGAATCTTGTCGGTGGTTTGTCCTCCATACAGGCTGAAGCATTCAGTCTGGGGTATGTGACATTAGAGCCCCGTGGCGGCCAGGTGCCATGGCATAACCAAGAGCAAGAAGAGGTCTACTTTGTCTTGGATGGAGCTGGGGAAATGTGTCTTGGAGAGGAGCGCCGGACAATAAGCGCGGGACAGGCTGTGTATATCCCACGGCGAGTGTTCCATCAGCTCACCAACACCGGCGATATGCCGATGCATATCATCTACTGCTATGGGCCGGCTGGCGATGTTGCTCATTGGCGGCAAGAGCTTGAAGGGACTCTGCCGAAGGCGGGCATCGATGTGCCGCGCCTGCCGGAAGGAGCATGGCCGCAATACACCGAGAAACCCAAGTCACAATAACACCAGACGACACCGAGGTCTCTCTTGGAGTTCAAAAATATGGGAAATGGCGGGGTGCGCAAGATCGGGCTAATCATGAATGGAGTCACCGGCCGCATGGGTACCCACCAGCATTTGGTGCGTTCGATCCTGGCTATTCGACAGCAGGGGGGTGTCAAAGTGAAAACGGGTGAAGTCATCATGCCCGATCCGATTCTGGTGGGAAGAAACGAAAAGAAGCTTCAGGAACTTGCGGATGCCCACGGACTGAGAAGGCTTTCCACCGATCTTGATGCGTGTCTGGCAGATCCCTACAATCAAATCTACTTTGACTCTCAAGCGACCAGCCTTCGTGCTGAAGCGGTTCTGAAAGCCGTAAGCGCGAAGAAGGCGATCTATTGCGAAAAACCTCTTGCGTCGAACCTCCGGGAAAGCATTGCGCTCTCCAGGAGCGTTTCAGAAGCGGGATTGAAAAACGGAGTGGTGCAAGATAAGCTCTGGCTCCCCGGATTGTTGAAGTTGAAGCATCTTATCGACTCCAAGTTTTTTGGCAGAATTCTTTCCGTCCGTGGGGAATTCGGATACTGGGTGTTCGACGGCAGGCTGCAACCCGGCCAGCGCCCATCGTGGAATTATCGGAAGGAAGACGGCGGCGGCATCATAACGGACATGTTCTGCCATTGGCGCTATCTCGTTGACAATCTCTTCGGGAACGTGACATCTGTCTCCTGCCTCGGCGCGACGCACATCCCCAGTCGACTTGACGAACAGGGGAAAGAATATCGATGCACGGCGGATGATGCCGCGTATGCCACGTTCCTCTGCAAGACTGGCGTGATCTGCCATTTCAACTCATCGTGGGCCGTCCGAGTGCGTCGTGACGATCTGCTCACACTGCAGGTTGATGGCACAGAACGCTCTGCGGTCGCCGGTCTTCAGCGATGTTTTGTGCAGAACGCCGCGGACACGCCGAAGTTCGTTTGGAATCCTGACATCGAGAATCCCCACGATTTCTCTGGCGACTGGCAGGAAGTGATGTCGGATCAGCGCTACGAGAATGCGTTCAAGGCGCAATGGGAGCTGTTCCTGAGGCACGTTGTCTCCGGCGAGCCGTTTCCGTGGACGTTCTTGGAGGGGTCGAAGGGTATCCAATTTGCCGAGCTTGCTCTGAAGAGTTGGGCAGAACGACGATGGGTGGATGTTCCGGAAATGAAGCTCTGACTGTCATTCATCCATCCGACACACCCCGCCGCACAATGAAAAAGCCGATCAGTCATTCCTGATCGGCCTTTTTTGGGGGCAGCATCTGCCGTTGCTCACGTTTCAACCGCCAGCCGATAACCTATCCCGGATTCCGTGACAATTAATTTGGGATTACCTGGATCATCTTCAATCTTCTTTCGGAGCTGTCCCACATAAACTCTCGTATACTGGGTTTCCTCCGCAAGAGCCGGACCCCACACTTGCTCCAGGATGTAATGATGCGTCAATACCCTCCCTGCATTTCTCACAAACAGGCTGAGCAACGCGTATTCGGTCGCAGTTAACTTCAAGACCTCATCTCCCTTCTTGACAACTCTCGCCGATAAATCGATTGACAGATCTCCAACGGTGAACAGTTCGGATTGCTGAGACGAAGGGCGGTGGCGCATTGCCGTGCGCACGCGTGCCAAGAGCTCTCCAGTTCGAAATGGCTTCACCAGATAGTCATCGGCGCCGGCATCCAGACAAGCGACGATGTCGGTCTCCGCGCTACGGACAGATAAAATAAGCACGGGGACCGATGACCACTCCCGGACCTTTTTCAATACGTTCAGACCATCCATGTCGGGTAGTCCCAAATCGAGGATGATCAGTTCAGGACGTTCGGACGCAGCCATGACCGTGCCGTCGTTTCCCGTTGTGGCAGAGCGAATTCCAAAACCGTTTGCTTCCAAGGTCAACTGAAGCAGACGACGCATCTGGGGTTCGTCGTCGATGACGAGGATGACGGGTTTGTTCGTCAAAGGGTTCTCGTTCCCGCTTTCGACGATTCGCTGTTGAGAGGAATTCTGATGACAAACTCCGAGCCGCCGGAGGAGCGATTCTTGGCGGAAATCGTTCCCCCGTGCGCTTCGACAAAACCTTTCGCGATGGGAAGCCCGAGGCCTGTGCCGCCCGTTTTGGCTCCGGGAGCCCGATAGAACTTGTCGAACACCTTTGGAAGCACATCCTGAGTCAGACCGGGACCGTTATCGGCCACTGAGATGACACAGTCTCCTCCTTCAACGAAGGCCCCTACCAGAATCGAGGTTCCGCCTGGAGTGTGCACTGCTGCATTGTAGAGCAAATTGGACAAAGCTTGCTCCATCAGTCCGAAGTCCATCTTCACGAGCGGCATATCATCTTGAACTTTGACGGACACCGTGTGGTGAGACAGTTCTCTCTCAAGCTCTTTCGTCGCGCGATTGATCACATCGCGTACGTCGCACCAGTCCAGCTTGGCCTGAATCATTCCTGATTCGAGCCTCGTCATATCGAGGAGATTTGCCACAAGCCGGTTCAGACGCTCTGCCGCAAGGTGGATTTCGTCGGCATGATCGAGACTGGAAGCAACTGATGAGCTGGAAAGGTCGCGCAGCAAGTTCTCGGAGGCTCCCATGATGGTCGCAACGGGAGTCCGCAATTCATGGGACACCGAACTAAAGAGGGTCTTGTACAGCCGTTCCGATTCCTCAATGACAATCGATTTTTTGGTGAACTCATTGAGGAATTCCCGCTCGACTGCGGAAGCAATCTGAGTGATGAAGTTCTCAAGGAGAGATTCCTGCTCGACGCTCAGTTTTCGATTCTGATGCAGCCGAACGCCGATGACGCCCAACGGATACCGCGGCCCGGACATCGGGAGATAGGTCGCTTGAGCAAAGGGTAATGTCTCGGTGTTTCGACCTGCCCTCTTTTCGTTCCAATATACCCACGCGACAACGCCGAGTTCCTTTGTGTCGGGAGCCATTGAACTTGCGACGTGGGGCTTCGGGCTGATATCGCCATCCGGTTCACCCAGGAACACGGCAACATCGGCATCGAAGTACTTCTTGACGTTCGACACCGCGGCTTTGATCACCTCATCCTGCGAGTGTGCCGACGAGAGATCGTTCGCAAGTGAAAAAAGGGCCGACGTTCTCTCTTCCCGCTGGCGCAGGGCTTTTTCCCTGGCCCGGACACGGGCAGAAAGCACACCGGTGACAATGGCGACGATGAAATACATGCCGAGCATCAACATATCCTCGAGGTGCCCGATGGGGAACGTGAAGATGGGTGGAATAAAGAAGAAATCCCACGCCAGCGCACCAAGCCCGGCGGCGACCAGAACGGGGCCGGGCCCCATCCTCAGAGGGAGCAAGGAGACCGTCAGAAGAATGATCAGGGAGACTGTTCGGTATCCGATGAGGCTCGTGAGGGGGAAACAGGCCAGTGCAACGACAAGGACGATCGCAGCAGCCAGAAGGTATTGGCGGAAACCGGATTCTATCTCGGGGATTCTCAGGCGGGTTTTCTCCTCCTCAGCCGGCTCCTCTTTTGCGATAATATAGAGATCCAGATCCCGAGTGCGGCTCAGAAGCTCGTCCACGACTCGTGAAGCACGGGAGAACGGGCCACGCCTCGGTTTGCCGACGAAGATTTGCGTCACATTCTGTTCGCGTGCAACGCGGATCAGTGCGCCGGCGATGTCGTCATCCGAGGTGATGACCGTTTCGGCGCCAAGCTCGCGGGCGAGCTTGATGTTCTTCGAAAGCTGTTCCTTTTCTTTCTCGCTTGATCCCGCGGACGGCTCTACATAGACCACAACCCAGGAGGCATTCATCGTGTAGGAGAGCCTTCTCGCCCAGCGAATCATGGAGATCGAACGCGGACTGGCGCTGATCCCCAGCAGCATTCGTTGACCCGATTTCCACGGACCCGAGATCCGTTGCGTGCGCATATAGTCGCGCAACTGGTGGTCGACGCGCTCCGCCGTCAACCGGAGCGACATCTCACGCAGCGCGGTGAGGTTTCCCTTGCGGAAAAAGTTCTGTATCGCCAGTTGCGAGCGCTCGGGTGTATAGACCTTCCCCTCCGCCAGCCGTTTCAGAAGCTCATCAGGCGAGATGTCGATGACTTCCACTTCATCAGCCTGCTCGAAGACCAAGTCTGGGACAGTTTCCCTGATCGTCGAGCCGGTTATCTGCGCAACAGTGTCAGCGCGGCTTTCGAGGTGCTGCACGTTCAGCGTTGTGTAGACGTCAATGCCGTTGTCGAGCAGCTCCTGCACGTCCTGGTACCGTTTCGTGTGTCGGCTTCCGGGCACGTTGGTATGTGCAAGCTCATCGACAAGCACGAGTTTCGGTCTGCGTGCAAGGATGGCGTCGAGGTCCATCTCCTCAATCGATCGTTCCCTGTACTCGATTTTCTTGCGGGGGATAACGGGTAAGTCTTGCAGGAGAGCTTCAGTCTCGGGCCTGTTGTGGGTCTCGACATAGCCGATGACAACGTCCACGCCTTTGGCCTTTGCCTCGTGCGCCGCTTTGAGCATGTCATAGGTTTTGCCTACTCCAGCGCACATGCCGAAGAAGATCTTCAGCTTTGCCTTTGTCGCCTCTTCCTCTTCCTTCTTCAGCGCATGGAGAAGAACATCGGGATCGGGACGAATGTCATCAGGCCCGTTCATCATAATGCCAATATACGAAATCCATGGCTCACTTTCATTCTAGCTCATATAGTGCCAGAGACAGCTTCAGCACGGTGGACTCCAGAATGATTTCGGCAACGAGGCAGCAAGAAATTCGCCGGTAGGATTCAGACCTGCCTCCGAACGAATGACCCTATCCTGAGAAGTTGCCTTCTCCTCCGTGTCGCGTCAGAACGAGGCCCGCCCCTCCACGCGCACCTTAGGATGATGTCGCGGCAGAAGGTCATTCCGAATTCGGAAATATTGCACTTGCCTTCTCATTGCATTCATTGCTTCATCCCAGTCCAATAGACTGAATAATCATGTCAATGACTTTGATTCCAAAGAATGGGGCAAACAACCCGCCAACACCATAAACGAGCAAGTGCCTCCGCAGTAGCTCAACGGCACTGACCGCTCGGTATTTCACTCCCCTCAGTGCTAAGGGAATCAACGCGACAATAATCAGCGCGTTGAAGATGACCGCGGAGAGGATGGCGCTCTCGGGAGTCGCAAGCTGCATGATGTTCAATGCATTCAGTGCGGGATACGTCGTCGCGAACGCCGCAGGGATAATGGCGAAGTACTTTGCAACGTCGTTGGCAATGCTGAACGTCGTAAGCGTGCCGCGCGTCATAAGGAGCTGCTTGCCGATCTCCACGATCTCGAGAAGCTTCGTCGGATTGCTGTCGAGGTCGATCATGTTCGCTGCTTCACGGGCTGACTGCGTGCCCGTGTTCATTGCCACAGCGACGTCTGCCTGAGCGAGTGCCGGTGCGTCGTTCGTGCCGTCTCCCGTCATCGCGACCAACCGACCACCTTTTTGATAGTCGCGGATCAACTTCAACTTATCTTCCGGCTTTGCCTCCGCGAGGAAGTCATCGACGCCGGCTTCGGCAGCAATAGCCGTTGCCGTCAGTGGATTGTCGCCGGTAATCATCACCGTCTTAATCCCCATCTTTCGCAGCCGGCCAAACCGATCTTTGATTCCACCTTTGACAATGTCCTTCAGATGAATAATCCCGAGGACTTCGCCATTCTCTGCCACAACAAGAGGGGTAGCACCTGCACGGCTAATCTCTTGCACGGCCTGCTGGATGGCCGCTGGATACACACCCCCCTGTTGCTCGATGAATGGCTTGATGGCATCAGCGGCGCCTTTTCGGATCATCCGCCGTGATCCGCTACCGTCAACTTGAATATCTGCTCCACTCATCCTGGTTTGTGCGCTGAAGGGAACAAAATGCGCTGCAATCTCGTGAACCTCCCGGCCGCGGAGTCCGTACTTTTCTTTGGCAAGGACAACGATGGATCGGCCTTCGGGGGTCTCGTCGGCAAGCGATGCGAGCTGCGCTGCATCGGCGAGACGTTCCTTTGCAACTCCCGGAGCCGGAGTGAACTCGGTCGCCATTCGGTTTCCGAGTGTCACTGTGCCTGTTTTGTCGAGCAGCAGAACATCAACGTCGCCGGCAGCTTCGATTGCACGGCCTGAGGTGGCAATGACATTGTGCCGAATCATGCGATCCATACCGGCAATACCGATTGCAGAGAGGAGTCCGCCGATCGTCGTTGGAATCAAACACACAAGAAGTGCGACCAAGACCGTTACGGTTACCGGTGCTCCCTGACCGGCAGCAGCCACGCTGAAGAGCGAGAAGGGGAGAAGGGTCACGCACACGACGAGAAAGATGATCGTGAACGCAGCAAGGAGGATATTGAGTGCGATTTCGTTCGGAGTTTTCTGGCGTTTTGCTCCTTCCACGAGACGGATCATTCTGTCGAGGAAACCGCCACCCGGTTCGGCCGTTACTCGAATGATTAACCAATCAGAGAGTACTCGTGTTCCTCCGGTGACAGCACTTCGATCACCGCCGGATTCACGGATCACCGGAGCACTTTCGCCGGTGATGGCGCTTTCGTCCACGGAAGCGATACCTTCGATCACCTCACCGTCAGTCGGGATCGTATCCCGAGCCTCGACCAGGTACACATCACCTTTCCGCAACTCTGTCGACGTGACGACATCATAGCTCGAGCCATGCTGAGGTTTGTGCAATCGTTTCGCCGTCGTATCCCGGCGCGCCCGACGCAATGCTTCTGCCTGGGCTTTCCCTCGCCCTTCTGCCAGTGCCTCGGAGAAGTTCGCGAAGAGCACCGTAAACCACAGCCAGAGTGAGACGAACCCGATGTACCAGGCCGGTGCCTCACCGGTGCCGAGCAGCGCTTGAATCCATAACGCTGACGTCAGCACACTTCCGACTTCTACGACAAACATGACCGGATTGCGGACCATCGATCGGGGATTCAGTTTCAAGACCGAATCGACCAGCGCACGGCGATACATCTCGCGGGTCAGTCCGATCGGCTTCTTCAACTGCTGTAAAGTCCGGGTTGTCATTCCGTCATTTCCCTTTTAGGATACTATTGCATCAACATGAAATGTTCAACTATCGGCCCGAGTGCGAGAGCCGGGAAAAAGTTCAATGCACCCACAATGAGAACAACCGCGATCAGCCAGAAAATGAACAGCGGCGTGTGGGTTGGCAGCGTTCCCTCGCTTGCGGGAACAAGTTTCTTCCGAACGAGAGAACCCGCGAGCGCAAGTGTCGGCACTGCAAGCCAATAACGACTGATCAGCATTGCGATACCACCGGTGATATTGTAGAATGGTGTATTGGCGTTCAGGCCGCCGAAGGCACTGCCGTTGTTGTTTCCCTGAGATGTGAAGGTGTAGAGGACCTCACTGAATCCGTGAGCACCGGGATTCAGGATGGAGCTTGTTCCGGCTTGAGTGACCACTGCAAGCGCTGTGAGCACAAGGACCGTGAACGGCATGATGAGAATCAGAAGCGACGCCATCTTCATTTCATACGCTTCAATCTTGTGCCCGAGATATTCAGGCGTGCGGCCGACAAGGAGCCCCGCGACGAAGACAGCAACGATTACAAAAATGAGCATCCCGTAGAGTCCGGAACCGACGCCGCCGAATACGACCTCGCCAAGTTGCATCATCACGAGCGTGACCATGCCACCAAGTGGCATGTACGAATCGTGCATGGAGTTGACCGAGCCATTGGAGGCGGCCGAGGTAGCCGTCGCCCAAAGAGCGGAATTAGGGATGCCGAAACGCACTTCTTTGCCTTCCATGTTGCCGCCTGGATTGACCGCAGTGGAGACCTGGTCAACGCCCAGGTCATTAAGCTTCGGATTACCACGGGATTCGGCCTGATAAGCAACGAAGAGGGCCACGACAAGAATGATCATCATTGCAGCAAGCAACGACCAGCCTTGGCGCGTATCTCCAACCATCTTGCCATATGTGTAACAGAGTGCTGCTGCGATCATCAGGATCGAAAACATCTCAAAGAAGTTCGAGAGCGGGGTCGGGTTCTCAAGAGGATGGGTTGAGTTTACGTTGAAGAATCCTCCTCCATTCGTGCCCAGCTGCTTGATGGCGATCTGGGAGGCCGCAGGACCCATTGCAACAACTTGCTCCGTCACCTTAGCGCCGCTCGCGTCAGTGGTTGGCTGAAGAAGCGGAACTGATGCATAGGGAGAAAAGTTTTGCACCGAACCCTGAGAGACGAGAACGAGCGCAACGAGAGTAGCCAAAGGCATCAAGATATAGAGCGTGCTGCGCGTCAGGTCGACCCAGAAATTGCCCAGCGTCTTCGCTGAGTGGCGCGCAATTCCTCGTATGAAGAGGGCGAGCACGGCCATCCCTGACGCTGCAGAAACGAAATTCTGAACCGTCAATCCCAGCATTTGTGTCAGGTAACTCATCGTCGTCTCGCCGCCGTATCCCTGCCAGTTTGTGTTCGTTGCAAAACTGACAGCAGTGTTGAAAGAGGAATCCGGTGAGACCGCACCGAAACCCTGAGGATTCAACGGCAGAAACTGTTGGAGGCGCTGCAGAGCGTACACAGCGATCAATCCGACAAAGTTGAAGAGAAGGAACGCAACGGCATTTTGCTTCCAGTCCATCTCCTCGTCCGGGTTGATCTTTGCCACTCGATAGATGAGCCTCTCCAAGGGACCGAAGAGAGGATCGAGGAAGGTCCGCTCTCGCTGGAAAACGCGGGCCATGAAGGCACCCAGCGGCTTGGCCAGGAGCAGGAGAACGCCAAGGTAAACGAGGATCTGCAGTATTCCATTTGTCGTCATTCGAAAATCTCCGGTTTCAAGAGTGCGATGAAAAGATAGACAAGCAGCGCGACCGAGATGAGTCCGGAAACGATATAGAGCCAGTTCATGATTGCTCTCCTGCTTTGTGTTCGCCTAGAATCTCGCACAGTTTTATTAGCCCCCATGTCGCTACAAAGAAAAGTGCGGCAATCCCCAGATAGATGATGTCCATGTTATTTTGCCTCCAGTGTCGGTTGAAGGTTATCGAGTGCCAGGTTCAGCCTGAGCACATTCACACACGGTTCTCCAAGAAAACCAAGTTGTCTTCCTTCCGTGTTCTGATCAACGATAGCGCGCACTTGCTCTACCCTCATGCTCCGATTCCGCGCCACGCGCCCGACCTGGTAGAGAGCAGCAGCAACGCTGATGTGTGGATCAAGTCCGCTCCCTGAAGCCGTCACAAGATCGGCCGGAATTGGCTGCGTGTTCGACGGGTCGGCGGTCTTGAGGTCCTGTATTCTTTTTTTAGCGGCATCTACCAGGGCCGGATTGAGAGGTCCGGAGTTCGAAGCGCTCGACGCTCCGGCATTGTAAGCATACGGACTTGTCGCCGACAGGCGGCTCCAGAAGTACTTTGGATCGCTGAACGGCTGACCAATCAGCTCGGAACCGAGAATCTTCCCGTCCTTCTTCAAGAGGCTCCCATTTGCCTTCCCTGGAAAAACGACCTGTGCGAGACCGGTTACGAGAAGAGGATACAGTAATCCGGTTATGACAGTAAACATCAGAATGGTGATGATTGCCCTGCGAAGATGCTTGAAGAACATGATAGATCCTGCCATTTGTGAATGTGGTTTACGCTCAGTCTTCCTTGAATTGTCGTCATGCTTCCTCGATGAATGCGCCATCAATATGGCTGTCAATTGGGGTGAAACGCAATGAAGGGGAAGTAAAAAGGTGGTCGAGAGATATAAAGATCCTGTAAAGGACCTGCCTGCCGGGTCTGGGGAGGTCTGAAAGTCCCTCCTTCAGCTCCGCATGGTTCGTTTGTGTAGAAGGGAGGCAGCAAGGGGAGGCTGAGCCGTTTTGAAGGGGACCGCTACGGTTCGTCAGCTCGGAAGAAGGTTAGTCTTGAAAAGCTGAGAGAAAGATGCTGGAAGGAAATACGGAGAGACCCGCATTGAGCTAGACCGCCGGACAATCTCGACTTGTCTTATAGCTCTCGTAGCACCTTTGCGGTTCGCGTGGCTCAGCAGTTTACGCACTTCGAGTAACCTGCAAGCTCCCGCTTTTAGAGAGAATCCAACGAAAGCACCAGTTGATCGACACAGCGCGAGGCATCAAAACGCTTGACTGCATTGCTGCGTGCGCGTTTGGAAAGGGACCTTCGCAGAGAAGAATTCTTCAATAGCAGCACGATGGCTTCTGCAAGAGCCTTTTCATCTCGGGGCGGAACAAGAAGGCCATCGTGGCCGTCCTCGATAATCTCCGGTACGCCTCCGGCACTTGTCGCAACGACGGGTTTTTCCATGGCCATCGCCTCAATGAGAACGAGACCAAACGATTCACCATAAGAAGGGAGAATGAACAGATCGATGGCCGCCAAGAACTCCGGCACGTGTTCCGTAAAGGGAAGAAATCGCACATGATCACGAACGCCGAGTTCGTGGCTCAAACCGACGAGGTATTTCTTGTATCCTTTTTCTCCTCGGGTCTCATCACCTGCTATGACAAAGTATGCATCACGCTGCTGCTCGAGGACACGCGGTAATGATCGCAGGAATGCTTCCTGCCCCTTCTGAGGATCCAAACGGCCCAGCATACCGACGATTGGTTTTCCGAGGGGCAGCCCATGTCTTTTCCTCGCTTCTGACTGATTGTACCTCTGAGGATCAAAGAGACGCGTATCCCTTCCCAGTGGAACGACTCTGATGAGTTGTTCGGGCACGCGCGTATGTTCCAAAACCTCCTGCTTCATCTGCTTCGTCAACGAAATCCAGAGCGACAGTTTGGAGTACATCCATGTATGAAGAACATCGCGCTTGTTCACTCTCGATTGCATTTGCTGATAGAAAACGATTTTCACAGGCGGGTAAGCGAGTTTTGCAGCCGCGACAACGCTTATGTCCTTTGACTGCATGAGGACCGCAATCTCAATTCGATGGGCCCTCAAGATGTGAGCTAATCGACCCGAAGCCAGCAGGTCACCGTACTTCAGCTTCGGCTTCAAGAATTCTGCCCGCAGATCATTCTTCATTGCCTGATCGGCAAGCGGCGTGCTGGCTGGAACAACGAGGAGACACTCCGCCATCCTTCTTTTAAAATCGCTGGCAAGCTGAATGGTGCTCAGCTCCAATCCGCCGAACGATGAGGAGAAACAGATGAACGCAATGCGCTGATTTCCGGAAAAGCTCATTCTTTCCTGCATAAGCTGCGAATCCCTTCATTCCAGAGCGGGTCGGACCCCTCAAAATGATCCTGTGGCAATCGTTTCTTGATTTGACACCGTACTATGACAAATGGATTAAACGGGGAACGGTCTCTTGGACGTTATTGATCGTCAGTGTTGGGCAGCCAATCTCATCAATGCACGAGAACCAGTCTCTACCTCAGCGCAGATTCGTTGCAGGCAAGGTCGGTGTGAGCCGCAGGTTCACTTTCCTAAAACAATATCTCCTCGCGTTGAATTCCACAGTTTAATGCCGAATTCCTTACGTTTTACTTCACAAGAGGTTCTTATTTGACTTTCAGACGCTGTTTTGATATAATGTTATACATTTCAACAACTTATGAGTCCTTCGGGATCGACTAAGTAGGACCCGATCCCTCGACTCATCCAGCTTACAGATCTTCTCTAACGCTATGTCCAACACGACGAAGTGGGTTCTTGCAGTCGTTGCTTCTGTTATCGTCCTGGCTGGTCTTTTCCTTGTCTACTTCGTCTTGCTTGTCTTCATGGTGCCGGAAGATGAGACTCTGGGCACTTCTGGTGAACGAGTCGCACTGATCGAACTGACGGAACCCATCCTCGACTCTCAAAACATCGTCAGGCAATTCAAGAAGTACCGTGAGAACAGAGGGGTCAGGGCCATCGTGTTCCGCGTTGATTCTCCGGGCGGTGGGGTCTCGGCAAGTCAGGAGATCTACGAGGAAGTCAAGAAGACGCGAAACTCAGGCAAGCCCGTTGTGGTCTCGATGGGATCCGTGGCGGCAAGTGGCGGATATTACGTCTCTTGCGGTGCAAGCAAAATTGTCGCAAACCCGGGCACGTTGACAGGAAGCATTGGCGTGATTTTCCAATTCCTGCACTTCAACGAGCTGATGAACAAGATCGGCATCGACGCTTCCACGTTCAAGACGGGGAAGTACAAAGACATCGGGTCGCCCTTCCGCAAGACGACGGAGGATGAGAAGAAGTTCTTCGATCAGCTCCTTGGGGACGTGTACAACCAGTTCGTTGATGTTGTTGCCAAGGAGCGAAAGATGGATCGAAAGCGCGTCGTTCAATACGCCGATGGAAGGGTGTTCACGGGGCGCCAGGCATTCGAGTATGGATTTGTCGATACGCTGGGGACGCTGGAGGACGCCATCACGATTGCTGCCAAGCTTGGGGATATCAGCGGGAAGCCAAAGGTGGTCAAAGAACGGAAAGTCCGAACGTGGTTAGAACGGCTTATGGGAGAGGCAGTTACGGAAATTGCGGGGCTGAAGAAGGAGCTCTTCAATCAGCCCATCCTTCAGTACAAGTTCATTTCACCTTATTAACAACTCAGAGGAGGCACCTTGACGAAAGCTGATATCGTTGATGTGATTGCAGCGGCCACGGGGCTCACCAAGGTCGAGACCGAGGCGGTCGTCGATGGATTCATCTCGACCGTCATCGATGCGATGAAGGCGGGAAAGAACATCGAGATTCGCGGATTCGGCAGCTTCAAGGTCAAGAAGCGGAAGGGGAGAATGGCTCGCAATCCGCGGACGGGCGAACAGGTGATGGTAGAGGAGCACTTCGTCCCCATCTTCAAGGTCTCCAAAGACCTCAAGCATGTTGTTGATGAGAGTCTGAAGAAAGCAGCGACCCCGACGAAACAATGAAGCCAACGTTTTCGTGTGCCGAATGCCGGGCGGAGGTTCAGTGGGGTGACCGGTACTGTATCAGTTGCGGCAAACCGGTCGAATGGCCCGCCAGACCGGCTTTGTCGGGCTGGCCCACCGAGAAGGCTGCGACCGGGGCGGAGACAACGAGTTACGAAGAAAACCAGACGTGTAAACAGTGTGGCAGGGAGAATCCGGCGGAAGCCGGATTCTGCGCGTTTTGCGGCGCTAACCTGAAGGCTATGAAAGAGACCGCTCCTCTCGAGGGAGGAGCGCGCGTGTCCCGCCGGCAACAACGTAAGAAAAGGGCAGGGCAGCCAGGCGAGAGGGGGGAGGCTGCGATGCCGTTGTTCTCGTGGAAAGTGATCGGCGGATTTGTCGCGCTGCTTGTGCTGGCGATCGTTCTTGTCGATATGCTGTCCGGTCCAAAGGAGATCCCAAAGCCGCAGTCTCAGGCGATGCAAATGCCGGCGGCCAATATGCAGGTAGCAGCTCAGATCGCAGAGCTGGAAAAACGCGTCACGGCGAACCCGAACGATATGCAGTTAATGCTTGAGCTCGCGAACCTTTCGCACGACGGCCGGTTCTATGACAAGGCGATTGCTTATTACAGACGTTACCTTGAGAAGAACCCGAAAGATGTGGACGCGCGCGTCGATCTCGGTATCTGCTACTATGACACGGGGAACTTTGACGAAGCCCGGAAGCAGATGGAGACGGGGCTGAAGTACGATCCGAAGCACCTCCAGGGACACTTCAACCTCGGCATCGTCAACCTGGGGGCGGGTCGGGTGAAAGAAGCGAACGAATGGTTCAACAAGACGATTGCCCTCGCTCCCAACAGCGATGTGGGCCGGCGAGCCAAGCAATTACTCGAGCAACATTCTAATCCACAGATCCTTCAAAACCAATAACGGAGGGCGCAGTGCCGAGTGGTAAGAAGCGTAAACGCCACAAAATGGCGACCCACAAACGCAAAAAGCGCTTGCGGAAGATGCGTCATAAGAAGAAGAATCGCTAGAGCCAGTAGGCTTTTGTTACTAGCCCTGTTCAGCTACACCGACAGGGCACTTTTTTCTTCCAATTTGACCCGCCAGACCGCATGGCGGGCTGGCTGGCTGGACTTAGCGAACGAAGGGAAGTTCCGCTCCATGGAATCCCGCATTTTAGCGGAATCCCTGGAATGCGGGACTAAGTCCATTGTCAAATTGAGAATCCCGACCTGTCCCGATGTTTTCTATCGGGGCGTCCTTTGTCGGGATCAGCTTCACCTCGACTGGCGCTCGAACTGACTATATCGTCACCCCCAGCGCAGCCCACTTGCTTAATGGCTGTGCGAAGCATGCCCTGAGCTCTGGCGAAGGGTCGAGGGGTGTACCTAGCCTGGTACAGTTCTCGACGGTCAACAGAATAACGTCATCCTGAACGGAGTCCCGCTCGTTTTTCAAGCGGGGCGAAGTGAAGGATCTGATGAACGAGGTTGGGTCAGATTCCCCGCCTGCCGCATTTCCGCGCAAGTTCCTGGCGGGCAGGTTCGTCCTGAAGAACGGGACTCAGAATGACGTGACAGTCGGGACTCGAACTGACTGGGGTTTGCTGATTTTCAAAACTGGCGATGGTTTTCAATGGCGATCACCCATATTTCTTGTTTCTTTACGACTTATTTTCTACTTTCTTTCACGCAATAAGTGATTCTTGCAGAACATTCCCACGGAGGATCATATGGCAGAAGATAACAACGACGGAATGGCGAAGGGTCTGATTGTCGGCTTCATTGCAGGCAGCGTTGTCGGTGCAGTCCTCGCATTACTCTATGCCCCGAAGAGCGGCAGGGAATTGCGTCGTGATATCAAGGACAAGACGAACGAGCTCGTCGACAAGGGTGAAGAGTACCTCGCCAAGGCGAAGACCAAGGCGACGGAAATCGTTAGCGAGGCGAAGAAGAAATCCGACAGCCTCATCACCGATGCCCGAAAGCAGGCGAGCAACCTCATGGGTGAGGCCGAACGGATCGTTTCCGATGCACGCAACAAAATGGGTGGCGAGGGGACGCGGTCCTAAGACGGCCTGTAGCCTGCACTATCCCAAGCTGTTTCTCACACTCGTACATTCATTGAGAGGAATTTGAAGTGGACACTGTTCTCCAACTTGCTCAAGTGGTGGCGCTGGTCTGCGTCTCAGCACTCTGCGTGTATCTGATCGTCGTGTTGACTCAACTCAAGCGAGATCTCTCGGAGTTCAGCCAACGGTCGAAGCCCGTGCTGGAGAATCTCGCACACATCACGGAGAGACTGAAATCAGTAGCCGAAAAAATTGACACTCAGGCGGACATCATGAGGGGTTCCCTGAACTCCTTAAAGAGTGTAGCCGATAATGTGCTGTTGTTCGAGCAGCGGATCCAGGAAAATATCGAAGAACCCATCCTCCAGGTCAGCTCGATGATCGGCGCCATCGTGGCGAGCATTGCAACGTTTTTTGAACGGTTCCGAAGCCGATAGCGTCCGATTCCACCCATAGTTGTCCTCTCTTTTGATCATCACCTTCAAAGCGTAAAGAGGAGATATCGTGACTAGCGCGTCTCAAAAAGACTATGCTGTCGACAAGCTTCGCAACATTACCTTCATCGGGCACGGCGGCTCCGGCAAGACGGCCATGACGGAAGCCATCTTATGGACCAGCGGGACGACAACCCGCTTCGGCAAGGTCGATGAGGGCTCCACCGTGTCCGACTACCACCCGGATGAGATCGAGCGGCGCATATCGGTCAACGCCTCGCTGCTGCACTGCGAATGGCAGGGGTGCAAAATCAATATCCTCGACACGCCCGGATACTCTGACTTCACCGGTGAGGTTCTCTCATCGTTGCGCGTGGCCGACACGGCAGTCCTCCTCCTGAAAGCCGTGGAGGGAGCCGAGGTCGGCACGGAAATCGCCTGGAATTACACCAAGCGCTATCAAACGCCGACGCTGTTCGTGGTGAACAAGCTGGACAACGAGAACGCTGAGTTCGACCACGCAGTCACGACGGCGAAGGATCGCTTCGGACATGACGTGACGCTCGTCCAGTTCCCTGCCAACGAGGGATTGACGTTCGACTCGGTGGTCGATGTCCTCAGGATGAAGCTGTACAAGTACCACCGCGACGGGAGCGGCAAGTTCACTGAGTCAGAGATCCCCGCTGATTTCAAAGAGAAGGCCGCGGCGCTTCATGAAGAACTGATCGAGAAAATCGCAGAGACGGACGAGGAGCTGATGAACAAGTTCTTCGAAGACGGAACCCTCAAGGATGCCGATCTGCAAAAAGGAATGAAGCTCGCGTTCATGACGCGTAAGATCTTTCCGGTCTTCTGCGCCTCGGGAAGCATGAACATGGGAATCGGATTGCTGCTTGATTTCCTCGCGCGCTACGCACCATCGCCGATCGATCGGGGAGCGGTCAACGCGAAGGACTTACAGAAGAATGTGGAAATTACCGTCCCGCCCGAAGCAAACGCCGCTCCTTCGTTGTTCGTCTTCAAGACGGTTTCGGAACAACATGTGGGCGAGCTCTCGTACTTCCGGGTCTATTCGGGAACGATCACTCCCGGCATCGACCTGACAAATGAATCGAACGGGAAGGTCGAGCGCCTCGGTCAGATCTTTGTCATGAATGGAAAAGAGCGACGCGATGTCGGCAAGCTCGTTGCGGGCGACCTCGGAGCGGTCGTGAAGCTGAAGGATACGCACACCAACAATACCCTCAGCAGCAGAGGTTTTCCCATTCTCTACACGCCGATCGATTTCCCCGAGCCTGTTATTCGCATGGCGATCCACTCCAAGGCAAAGGGGGATGAGGATAAGATTGCGACGGGTCTGCACTACCTTCACGAGGAAGATCCGACGTTTCTTGTCCAGGTCGATGGTCAGCTCAGCCAGACCGTCATCGCGGGACAGGGAGAGCTGCATCTCCTGATCGTCACGAAGCGGCTGAAGGAGAAGTATGGCGTTGACGTCGAGCTCGCCGAGCCGAAGATTCCCTACAAGGAGACCATCAAGGCAACGGTTCCCTCGTCGGAGTACAAACACAAGAAACAAACCGGCGGCCGCGGCCAGTTCGGTCACGTCTACCTCAAGCTTGAGCCGAAACCGCGCGGAACAGGGTTTGAGTTTGAAGACGGCGTGGTCGGCGGTGTCGTGCCGACACGCTTCATCCCTGCCGTCGAGAAGGGAGTCGTTGAAGCGCTGCAGAAAGGAGTGCTGGCCGGATACGAAGTCGTGGATGTAAAAGTCACCGTCTTCGATGGGTCGAGTCACTCGGTGGACTCTGATGATATCTCGTTCAAGATCGCGGGGATGATGGCGTTCAAGAAGGGATTCCTCGAGGGAAGGCCTGTGATCCTGGAGCCGATCAGTGAGGTGGAGGTGATCGTGCCGGACGAGTACATGGGTGACGTGATGGGCGATCTCTCGAGCCGGCGCGGCAAGATCTCCGGCATGGAGGCGGAGAGCCATTTTCAGAAGATCAAGGCGATTGTCCCGATGGCAGAGCTCCACAAGTACTCGACGATCCTTCGCTCGATGACGCAGGGTCGCGGAATGTACCACACGAAGTTCTCGCACTACGAAGAGGTCCCGAGGGAGATCGCGGACAAAGTGATTGCCGCCGCTGAGAAAGCGAAAGAAGAGTCATCGTAGCGAACTCAGAAGAGTAATCCGTGAACAGCAAAGAGGGTGTAGCCACGAACTTTCCTGCCCGCCATGCTTTCACGTTTTGTGTGCCCCGCCGCTTTCACGTTTCTTGTGTCCCGCCGTTTTTGGGGCGGGATGGGCGGGGTTGGCGGGAGTTCGTGATGAGTGAGAAGTGGTGGAGTAGTGGAGTAGAAAGTAGGCAGTATGCAGAAGGCAGTACGCACACAAAAACAAGTATCAGTCACCCCGAGCGCAGCCTACTCGCTTAATCGCTGCGCAAAGTCGAGGGGTGCACCAAGCCGAGTACAGTTCTTCCCGACTACGTCGGGACTCGAACTGACGCGGTTCGTTTTTCCTCGCGCACAAAACAATAACAGTCACCTCGAGCGCCCGCCAGAACGCAGGGCGGGCTGGTAGTCGAGAGGTGTACTGGGCTGGCTAGGTACAGTTCTCGACTGGCGCTCGAACTGACTGGGATTTGTCAACTCAAAACTCCAAACTCTGAACTGAGAACGGAAATCCGTGAATCGTGACGCGCAGCTTGAGATAGGTTTCGGCCTACGACTTACGACTCACGACTTACGACTTACAGCTAACGACTTACTGATCACGAATCACTGACTTTCAGAGCGTTATCACCATCCGGAATCTCTATGTCGTTCGCAACAAGAGTCAAAAACAGGAAAGCGCGCATCGGTGTCGTTGGGTTGGGATACGTTGGATTACCGCTCGCCGTGGAGTTTGCTGCGAAGGGCTTTCAAACCGTCGGCATTGAAACCGATCAGGCAAAAGTCGATTCGGTCAACGCAGGAAAGAACTACATCGCCGACGTCGATGACAAAGCTTTCGGCAAAGCCGTGATACGCGGCCTGCTGAAAGCAACCACCAGCTACGACCCCGTTTCCAAGCTTGATGTTGTCTTCATCTGCGTTCCCACGCCTTTTACCGCCAACAAAGAGCCCGACATTTCCTACATCGTAGCCGCTTGCGAGGAAATTGCTCCGCGGCTAAAAAAGGGCCACCTGATTATTCTCAAGAGCACCACGTTCCCGAACACAACAGAAGGCTACGTTAAACCGATCCTCGAAAAATCCAGACTAAAAGTCGGTAAAGATTTCCATCTTGCGTTCTCGCCGGAGCGGATCGATCCGGGGAATAGGAAATGGACGACGGCGAACACGCCGATTGTGGTGGGTGGAGTTACGCCCGAGTGCACGAAGCTCGCATGCCTGGTGATCGAGCAAATCGTTTCAAGAGTCATTCCGGTTTCAAGTCCGAAAGTCGCGGAGATGGAGAAGCTGCTGGAGAACATCTTCCGCAGCGTCAACATAGCGCTTGTGAACGAAATGGCTCAGCTCTGCGACCGGATGGGCGGGATCAACGTCTGGGAGGTGGTTGAGGCGGCGGCGACCAAGCCCTTCGGATTCATGCCCTTTTACCCCGGACCCGGCATCGGCGGCCACTGCATCCTGATCGATCCCTACTATCTCTCCTGGCTTGCCAGGCAGCACGATTTCCAAACGAATTTCATTACTCTGGCGGCAGAGACAAACGAGAACATGCCGTTCTACGTGAAGAATATGGTCCTCAGAGAGATTAGCATGATGCCCGTGGCATTCAACGAGGCGAAGATCCTGGTCCTGGGCGTTGCATTCAAGCGGGATGTGGATGATATTCGGCATTCGCCGGCGCTCAAGGTCATGGAGTTGCTTCTGGCCGATGGAGCACGGAACATCGTCTACAACGACCCGTTCGTGCCGAAGGTCAGAGTGAACAACCACTCGTTTGAATCGATCCCGCTGACGAAAGAACTGCTCCAGTCATCGGACTGCGTCATCATCACGACGGACCACACAAAGTACGACTACGACTTCATCGTGAAGCATGCGAAGCGCGTGCTTGATACTCGTAACGCAACAAGGAGTGTGAAGAGCGGGAGGGAGAAGATCGTGTTGCTAGGGGACGGGAAATAAAGAGGGAGCAAGAACCCGAATGGAGAAGACGGTCAGAAAATATGCCCTGCGAGATTCCACGCAGGAGCTGGATGAGAAGGAGTTCTGGAAGAATCAGACCTACGAATACAAAATTCACGTGCTCGAGAGTCTCCGGCGCACGTGGTTCAAAATGAATCCCAATTGGCAAGAGAATGGAGATCTCAAAGGACTTCGAAGAGTTTTTCGAATTGTTAAACGGGCATAACGTCCGCTATCTTATTGTTGGCGGCTATGCGTTTGCGATTCATGCCAAACCAAGATTCACGAACGATCTTGATGTGTTCATCGAGCCCGATCGTTCCAACGCATCGAATGTCTTGAAGGCTCTGGAAGACTTCGGTTTTCGCAACGTCGGAATCACCCTTGAGGATCTTCAGAAGATCGATCACGTGATTCAACTAGGATATCCACCTTATAGAATAGATTTGATGACTTCGATTTCCAATGTGACATTCGCGGACGCTTGGGAGCGGAAGGTCACTGCGAAATATGGTGAACAGACAGTCTACTACATCGGCAAAGAGGATCTCATCGCAAGCAAAAAGGGAGCGGGGAGAAAAAGAGATCTGCAAGATCTCGATGAGCTGTTGTAGGAACTGAGGGGCACTGACGAGCTAACGTATCAAGTATCGCTGCTGAATTCCTAAAGCCAAGGAACACTTTGTGAAACGTCTCTATTCGCCCTGGCGCTCGTCGTACATCGCCACGTTCAAAGACGCGAAGAAATCCAAGCGCTGTCTGTTCTGTCGCATCGCGAAGGACAAGAAGAAGGACGCAGAAAACCTCGTCGTCTGGCGTGGAGAGCATTGCTATCTGGTGATGAACCTCTACCCGTACAACAGCGGCCACCTGATGATCGTCCCCTACAGGCACACCTCCGATCTTGGAAAACTGTCGGATGCAGAGAACAAAGAGATGATGAAGGCGACCGTCATGGCGATGAAAGCGTTGGACAAGTCAAGCAAGCCGCAGGGCTACAACTTCGGCGCGAACCTCGGCCGGGCAGCAGGTGCGGGGATTGACGAGCATGTGCATTTCCATGTCGTGCCACGCTGGAGCGGGGATACGAACTTCATGCCGGTGTTGTCGGACACGAAGCTGATTTCGGAGGATATGAGGAAGACGTGGAAGGAACTGAAGAAAGCAGTAGGCAGTAAGGAGCAAGGAGAAACACGGTAGGCACGAACTTTCCTGCCCGCCATGCTTTCACGTTTTGTGTGCCCCGCCGCCACGTTCTTTGTGTCCCGCTGTTCGACGTTTTCTGTGTCCCGCTGTCTCTGAAGCGGGATCAAGCGGGATTTTCGGCGGGGTTGGCGGGAGTTCGTGAATCGTGATTCGTGAATCGTAATCCGTGCACCGAATGCGAAGGAAAAAACAACCACAGTCACCCCGAGCTTCGTCCTGAGCTTGTCGAAGGACGCAGCTCATATGCTCGACAGCTGCGCGAAGCATGCCCTGAGCTCTGGCGAAGGGTCGAAGGGTGTACCTAGCCAAGTAGAGTTCTTCCCGACTACGTCGGGACTCGAACTGACTGGGGTTTATGAACTCAGAACTCGGAACTGCAAACTCACGTTTTCCCCAACCCACTAATATCCCACATTGTTTCAGGAGGCACCGATGAAACTCAATGCAAAGGCTCTGGCACTTTCAGCCGGCATTATCTGGGGGCTCCTGATCTTCCTGTTAACCAACATCAGCCTGCTTCGGGGAGGAGAGGGAGAGCATCTCTCAAGGCTGTCTCAGTTCTACATCGGATACTCGTTTTCGTTCCTTGGCAGCCTCATCGGCTTGGTATGGGGCTTCGTGACAATGTTCATCGTCGGCTGGGTCTTCGCCTGGCTCTACAACAAGTTCTCAGGCACTCCTCCCAGCCCGTGAAGTCATTCTGAACGGAGTGAAGAATCTGACACATCCGAGACATCAGATCCTTCGCTTCGTCCCGCGCGAAAAACGAATGGGACTCCGCTCAGGATGACAACAACCGCGGGAACGTCATCCTGAGCGCAGCGAAGGATCTGACGCTCTCTGTCATTCTGAGTCTCGTTTCTCAGGGACGAAGAATCTGATCTCCCGGAGGAGTCCGTGGTCAAGCAGTACTACGTCTACATAATGACGAACCGGAAACGGGGAGTCTTGTACGTCGGAATGACGAACCACATCGAGCGCCGAGTCGACGAATACAAACGGAAACTTGTCCGTGGATTTGCCACACGATACAATTTGAAACGTCTGGTTCATTTCGAAGTATTCGCCGACGCGTACTCCGCCATCGTACGCGAGAAACAGATCAAGGGATGGCTAAGGTCGAAGAAGATTGCCCTCATCGAGAAAGACAACCCGCACTGGAAGGACCTAAGCGAGGATTGGTGCCGAGACAATCGATAGTGGCAGATCCTTCGCCCCGTCAGAAAGCGACGGGACTCAGGATGACAACGCCTTAAGTCATTCTGAGGGAGCGCCCGCCTGACCGGCACAATCGGGCAGGCAGCGACCGAAGAATCTGACACACTGTGTCGTTCTGAACAAAGCGAACCACCGCTTCGCGCTACGTGCTATACTCCTCGGAAGAGCCGGTCTGCGAGAAATCGTGGGAGGTTGTTGTCGAGGATGGCTTGCGCCGCGCCTTTGATATCATACTCGGCACGGACGTTCTGGTACGACCATGCTTCCGTATCGAGGAGCCCGAAGCTGAGATGCGGATTCCCGTCACGCGGCTGCCCAACGCTGCCGACGTTGACAAGGAAGCGGACATCCTTCGTGAGGTCAAAGCTCTTCAGATCCTCACCGCACATGAACGGGATGTGCGAGTGACCGATGAAACAGAGCTCCGTTCGGAAGTGCTCGAACTGAGGCTCCGCATCTTCGAGCGTGACAACATATCTCCATTGTTCCGGTGCGGCGGGGTTCGCGTGTACCAGAGTGAGGCGTGGCAGTTCGAGCCGGTATGGTAAGTTTGAAATAAATTGCGTATTCTCACCCGTGAGAACGCCGTGCGTCCACTCCGCCGCGATTCTGCCGTGCTTGGTGAAATACTTCGCCTCCGATGTGTCGACGGATGCGAGATCGTGGTTGCCAAGGACAACCTTCGTGGCGCGCTGGCGAACAAGGCTTAGGCATTCGTTCGGATTCGCACCGTAGCCGACGATGTCGCCGAGACAGTAAACCTCATCAACGCCCGACTGATCGATGATTTCGAAGGTCTTGGTGAGAGCCTGCAGATTTGAGTGGATATCAGATATGAAGGCAATACGCATGGTCGAAACAGTGAAAAGGTAAGAAGTAAAAAGGGAAAAGGGAAATGTGCGGAGGGGAATCGTTGGGGTGAAAAGTGAGAAGTGAAAGGTGAGGATGGGCAGAAAAGTAAGGGGTGAGACGGAAGAAGGGAGAGGGGAGACGTGTTTCGTCCGGTAGGCACGACCTTTCCTGCCCGCCAGTTGTTTGGCGGGAGGTCGTGATCCGTGAATGCCAATTTCAGTCACCCCGAGCTTCGTCCTGAGCTTGTCGAAGGACGCAGCTTTGATGTTTCATAACAGTGCGGAGTCGAGGGGTGTACTCAGCCTGGTACAGTTCTTGACTGGCGCTCGAACTGACGGTAACTGTTTATCCTCGCGCACGAAACAACAACAGTCACCTCGAGCGGAGCTTATTCGCTCAACGGTTGCGCAAAGCATGCCCTGAGCTCTGGCGAAGGGTCGAGAGGTGTACTGGGCTGGCTAGGTACAGTTGCCACCTGGCGCCGTCGGCGAAAAACCTGAAACTTGGAACTTTACACCTGAAACTTCGAACTTGAAACCTGACTTCGTACAAGCCTTTTGGGCGAAGGTGGCACAATGAGTAACGATCGGAACGAACTGGAGCGCAACCGCAGGGCCGGCGTCCTTCAAGAGCCCGGCTTCCAGGATTATGTCCAGATCATCCTGCGAGGGAAGTGGATCATACTTGGGACGTTTCTTCTCGTCATGGCTGGGACGGCAGTCTATACGTTCACGACGCAACCAGTGTTTGAGTCAACGGCCACGGTCCTCGTTGACACGAAAGGCCAGCAATCCGGATTGCCGTTGTTCGATGTAACGGGGATGGGCACAGTCAAGAATATCAAGAACGAGCTTGAGATACTGAAGTCGCGGGTGCTTGCTGAAGCAGTGGCTCAAAAGCTGATAGAGCAGAGATATACTGATCAAGCGAAGAAGGACGAGATTCTTCTTATTCAACGCGGCACGGAAGAGGCCAGCGGGGAATCCCTCGCTCCGGTATCTCAAATTGTGCGACGTCTGGCCTCAAGCGTCAATTTTGATCCCGTGCGTGATTCCGATGTCATCAAGATCACTGCGAAGAGCACAAATCCCCGGGAAGCGACGCTGATCGCAAACACGTACGCTGAAGCATACTACGATCGCAATCTTCTTGCCAGCCGGACAAGGTCCCGCGCCGTGCGAGAGTTCCTCGAGCAGCAACTGAAATCCCGCCAACGAACGCTCGCGTCCTCTGAAGATACGCTGCAGCAATATATGCAGAACAAAGGAATCGTCTCGCTGGATGACGAGTCGAGGAAGATCATCGACCAGTTGTCGGCGCTGGAGGCTACGCGCGATGCTGACGAAATCAATATCGAGTCGCTCTCGAAGACCCTTTCATCCTACGAGGAAGAGCTGAAAAAAGTGGGGCCGAACGTCTCCAGAGTGATGGGGGAGGCGAACGACCCATACATCCGCCTGCTGCAGGAGCAGCTCGCGAAGCTCGAAGTGCAGAAAGATGTCACGATCGCTCAGAATCCTGCAGTGGCCGGACAGGCGATCTATAACGACAAGCTCAAAGAAATCGACGCGCAGATCGCAGCCCTTCGCCATAACCTACAAAGCCGGACGGACGAATTCCTCAAGACGCTTGTGCCGGGGCAGAGTGCCACCCAGGGTGCAACGAGCCCGACGGGCTACTTGAGCCAGTTGAAGCAGAAGATCGTCGAGCTTCGCATCGAGCGTGGGGCGCTCGTGGCAAAAAAGGGGGCTCTGGACGACGTGATCAAGCACTATGAGCGTCAGTTCAATCAGATCCCGGCAAAGAGCATCGAGTTCGCTCGCCTGCAGCGAGCACGATTGAGCAACGAAAAGCTCTACTTGCTCGTCGAGGAGAAATTCAATGAAGCGGCAATCAAGGAGAAATCCGAGTTCGGCTATATCGATATTATTGATCCGGCAATTGTGCCTGCCGCGCCTGTAAGTCCCAAGGTTAACCTAAACCTTCTGCTCGGTGCGGTGTTAGGACTTGGGCTTGGCGTCGGTTTCGTCTTCCTGCGTGAGTACATCGACGTGCGCGTCCGGACTCCGGAGGATCTCAAGAAGAGAGGGTTCACCACCCTCACCGCTGTTGCGAACATGGACGATGAGATTCGCAAGCTCGGTGCAAAGAGCAAGATTGTTCGAGACGGCAAAGAGATGGATGCACACCTGCTGAGTTTCGTCAATCCACTCTCATCCATCGCAGAGTCGTACCGCAGACTCCGGACGAACATTCAGTACGCTCAGCTCGACGAGCCTGTCCGCTCGATCTTGGTCACGAGCCCAAATCCGACGGAGGGCAAATCGACGACTGTCTCGAATCTGGCGATTACGTTCGCGCAGGCTGGCAAGAAGGTCATGCTCCTCGACACGGATTTGAGAAAGCCAAGCCTCCACAACGAGTTTGCCGTCGAGAAGGTACCCGGGCTGACTGAGCTGCTCTATGAAAACGCGCCGCTCGAGCAGGTCGTGAGACATACCCCCGTTGAGAATTTGGATCTCATATGCTGCGGCACCACACTTCCAAATCCTTCGGAGATACTGGGTTCGCTGAAGATGAGAGAGTTCCTACAGGATCTGAGGAAACAGTACGAGGTGATGCTTTTCGATTCGCCGCCGGTGCTTGCGGTGACTGATCCCTCTGTCCTGGCGACACTTGTCGATGCTGTCATTATGGTTGTCTCCTCGGGACAAACGCGTATGGATTCGCTCGAGCGTTCGGTTGAGCTCATACAAGGAGTCGGAGCAAAAACCCTCGGCCTTGTCCTGAATAACTTCGACCTGCGGCTCGCGTACGGCGGCTACTACAAGTATTACCGTAACAAGTATTACAGCTACGGGTATGGAAGCGACTACGGATTGGGCGATGGGGAGGGACGGGAAAAGAAGGAGAAAGTGAAATTGGAGTAGGAAGTAGTGGAGTAGAAAGTAGGGAGTATGCAGTAAGCAGACGGCAGACTGCAGGAGGGAGCAAAGGAAAAACATGGTAGCCACGACCTTTCCTGCCCGCCACGGTGTTTGGCGGGAGGTCGTGATACGTAAGACGTGAGAAGTATTGGAGTAGGAAGTAGTGGAGTAGGAAGAAGGAAGTATGCAGTAAGGAGTGAGCAGTAGGCAGAAGTCGGTAGGCATACAGAGCAACTCCAAACTCCAAACAGTTGCGAGTCATCCTGAGCGATCCGCCGACTTGTCCGCTGTCTTGATCTCGGAAGGCGGAGAGCGAAGGATCTGATCACCCTCGAATGCGGATTGGACAACTCAAGACTCCAAACTCAGAATTGAGAACGAGAGGATGGATCGAATGGATAGCGAATCGACTCTGTTGAAAAAGGAGGCCTCATCAATCGAAGAGATCGAGGAGGCGATTCGGGAAATCGCGGGGGCGATAGGAGCAGAGAAAGCGATTCTCTTTGGCTCGATCGCGAGGGGCACCGATAGTCGACGAAGTGATGTAGATGTTGTATTTGTGCAGGAAACGGGCAAACGGTTCATTGATCGATCTGATGAGCCGTTGCGATTGCTGTGGCAGCGTCTTCATGGTCGCGGACTCGATGTGATTGTCTACACCCCGTCTGAATTTGAGCGCATGAAGATTAGCGGCAACAAGTTCGTTCGTCGCATCTTGAGCGAAGGGAAGGTGCTCTATGGGGCATGAGGGAGAGATGCGGGAAGCCATGCGATGGGTCGCGCAAGCCAAAGATGATCTTTCGGCGGCACAAGTTCTGACGGATAACTCGAAGTTTGCGCAGGCCTGTCCGCCGTCTTGATGGCGGAAGGCGCCCGCCAGAATGCGCAGCGGGCTGGCATGAGCCTCTGGCTCAGAGAGGTGCTCCGAGCAGGACAGACAGATCTTCAGACTCGAAAGTCGGTGCGTGGATCGTAAGCAGACGGCAGTAAGCAAAAAAAAGCGGCAGTCACTCTGAGCTTCGTCCTGAGCTTGTCGAAGGACGCAGTCTTGATGTTTCTCAATCAATCCCCGACGTGTTCGCGTTTTGTGCGTCCGGCCGCTTTCACGTTTTGTGTGCCCCGCCGTTTTTGGGGCGGGATGGGCGGGATGGGCGGGGTTGGCGGGAGGTCGGGAGAAGGGTGCATCGAGCCGGCAGAAGTTGGTAGATGGAGCAAGGCGTGGCTTCTGGATTCTGACTCCTGATTTCTGCTCTTTCAAAAATACCGAGTTTCCGGTATTGCGCTTTTGGTTGTAGAGGATTGAGATCTGGTAGCCGGGCCAACAGTTGCGGGAATAGGGAAAAAGCGCTCCCGTATGTCTCATTTTGGGTCTTTCAAAAAATACCGAGTTTCCGGTATTGCGCTTTTGGTCGAAGAGGAATAGTATCTGGTAGCATAGGAAAGAGGTCGCGGGTAGAACGTAGAAAGTAAAAAGTGAGGCCGCTGGTTGAGCAGCGGTGGTGAATCGTCAACAGCGGCGGTCCAAACGGGCGAGAATGATTGCAATCTTTCTAGGGTCTTCACCGTAGGGCAAAACCCTACAAGGTCAATGTAGTACTTTACCCCATTGACATTCTGCACTTGGTTCTCGTAATTCAGATGGGTTGGGGGGTCCGCAAGGTAACCGTGTATTAGCAGCTTTTCCCAGCTTCACTAACCAACGCTTGAGTCATGCAGGGTGCTCCCTTTCCTCCTGGGGCACTCACTTGATCGGGTGTCAGCAACTCGACGCTCTTAACGGAAGCTTGTGGAGCGATCGCGAAACGGCTGACGGTGGACCGTTCACTCTATACTGTTCGCTCTTTACTGGTTCACCTTCCACTGTTTATTGTTGACTCTTTACCGCATCCAACTCAACCTTGCAGCCTTAACTGAAAACTCCAGACTCTCAACTGGAAACTGTCAAATGGAAACTGAAAAGAGGTATCCTCTGATGAAAAACAGTTGCAAAAGGCACAGCGCCAACAGCTCACGACCCGCGACTCCCTACTCCTTATTACTCCCTACTCACAGCCACTTGCGACTGGTTGCGGTGTTGCTATGGTTCTTGGTCCTCTCGGTTGAAGCCTCCGCGCAAGCCACTCAAAGCGGCCTGGCTCCAACATTGCCAAGTGCCTCCGCTGCCTCCTACTACTACATCGCCAAGCCGGGTGAGCTGACGATACAGGTAAATGTCTGGGGATTTGTGAAGAATCCGGGACGTTACGAGGTGGCGAGTTCGACAGACCTGATCCAGCTCATCTCGTTCGCCGGAGGGCCCGTGCAGTACGCCAAGCTGGATGAGGTGAAGCTGACACGACTGATATTGAACGACAGCACGGGCAGAAAGCGGGAAATCCTCTTCGATCTTGAGCATCTTGACAAACTGGAACAGAGCAGTCTGACACTGTATCCGGGGGATACGATCTTCATAGACCACACCGGATGGTTGACTCTACGGGACGTCTTCAGCTTCGTGACGACGGCGGCGGTGATTACGAGCGCTATCGCACAGATCATGTGGGCGAGTAAGAGGTGAGGAGGCCTCAGCCGAACGTTGCGTCCTGCTGCTTTTGCCTCGCGCTCTTTGCGCCTGATGGGGGCTCTTTCGGTTCATTCCACCGAGAATTACGCGCAGAGCACGCGAGAGAGGCGCGAAGCATGAAAAGACCGTACGATGAAGGATTTTCCCAAGAAGAATTCTTTTAGGGGTTCCCTGAGGGTGCATAGGGGGGTGCGGTTGACGATTCGAGATAGGGTATTTTGTCGGCCACAGCAAAACGAAGGCAGGGCGTCGGCAGTGCAACAGCTTCTTCAGCGCTTCCACAAGACGGTGCAGGACGAGTTCTACCAGACAGGCTTCCGCAAGAAGGTCTATACAAGCCTCGAAGAGCTGCAGGCCGATGTCGATGCCTGGATCGAGGAATACAACACCCAGAGGAGCCATTCAGGAAAGTACTGCTTCGGGAAGACCCCGATGCAGACCTTCTTGGACTCGATCGAGTTGGCAAAGAACAAAATGCTTGACACTTTACGCGACACGGCCACCTCACGCGAACGTCTCGCTTAACTCATAACTGTCAGATGATGTCTTAGCAAGTACAGATTAGGTACTCTTTGCGTCAGTCAATGTCTCCTCAACATCATTCTCGCGCGATCGCTCAGCCGCGACTTGCGTGCTTGAACAGCGACTGATTGCTATGGACGAAAGCCTGACAACGAAGGCCTTAAGGGGACTAAAATGGACGTATGCGTCTACACTAGCCATTGCAGCGTTGCAGGTTGTTTACACGGCGATTATGGCGCGACTACTTGCCCCGGAGGCATTCGGGATCGTTGCAATGGCTGGTGTCATGCTACGCTTTGTGACATACTTCGCTCAATTGGGTGTAGGTCAAGCAATTGTTCAGAAGAAGGAACTGACGGATGAAGACGTTCGTGTGGCTTTCACGGTCTCGGTGTTGCTAGGCGCCTTGTTCTTCGTGTTCGTTTACGCCGCCGCGCCTTTGGCGACGCACATTATGCCGCAAGAAGCTCTAGTTCCAATTCTTCAGGTGCTAGCTTTTTCTTTTGTCTTAAACGGATTATCGTCCATTTCCGTGAACCTGATGAAACGGGATCTGAAGTTCAGAGAGTTGATGTTCATCGAGATTATCGCTTTCACAATTGGGTATGGACTCTTTGGAATTGGTGCAGCTCTATCGGGTCTTGGAGTCTGGAGCTTGGTGATTGCCACGTTGTCCTACTCTTTGATTACGGTTTTTCTATCTTATCCGTTCGCTAAACACGGGGTACTACCGCTTGTAAGATGGGAGTCTCTCAAACCTCTCGTTTCTTTCGGAGGCCGAGTTTCGACGATAAGCTTCTTCGAATTCATTGGGTCGAGCCTCGACACACTAACTATAGGTCGCCTCTTGGGTTCAAAGCCGTTGGGGATTTATAACAGAGCCTACATGCTGGTGAATCTGCCCATTTACAATCTGACGACTAGTATGTCAAAGGTGCTTTTTCCGTCATTTAGCAGGATTCAAGCGGAAAGGGACAAACTCCAATTAGCCTATTTGTCGGCGATCACCATCGTCGGTGCTCTCATCACGCCCGCGTGTGTTGGGATCAGTATGACGGCGCGAGAGATTGTACCGGTTGTTCTGGGGCCAAACTGGGCGCAAGCCATCCCTGTGCTCTCTATTCTCGCATTAGCAACTCCATTTGCAATGCTTTCTCACTTTGGGGGAATAATTTGTGATTCCACTGCGCAGCTAAATGAGAAACTGCTCTTGCAGATGGCACATGTCACAGCCTTGCTCATCCTATTCTGGTTTGCCAGGCCATATGGTATCGTCGGTTTTGCTTGTGCAGTATTAGTTGCTGAAGTGCTCCGCAACATCGCCTATTTCTTTCTGATGAAGAGGATCTTAGATGTCAATGGTAGGCAAATGATTGAAGCATACAAACCGGCCCTGGTGGCCGGGCTTCTAGCCGGCTTTGGTATATACTCGACGGGTGCATTCTTCCGATTTTGGAGCGGCAATGTCTTTGTCATTCTTACCGCTGAGGCCAGTTGTGGGGCAGCATTGCTCTTTTTGACATTCCTGTTTCGGCCTCCACGTTCACTCAGGAATGCTTTGAGGCGCCCAATCACCTCTATGGCAAACGAAGCAAGACAAGATCAGTATTTTGGGCGCCTGTTGGTTTGGTTGCAGAATCGTTTTGCGTGAATCAGGCTGTAACCCTCTGGATGAGCAACGTTATGAAGATCGGAATAGCTGGTGCGATGACATTAGGGTTGCTGAACCTTCCATGCGAACTGAAGCGCAGCCTTCCGATTGGGTACAGCTTTCCGATGACGGCATTGCTTGTGAACGCTCTGATCAAGAGGGATCACGAAGTGGTTGCGTTCACCACTTCACTGGGTATCGAGGATCCAATCGTCGTTAGCGATGTAAATTTTACGCTTTGCATCGCGCCAAGAACCCCTCGTTCTGGAAGGAACTTATTCAGGGTAGAACGACAAGTGTTGACTGATCTTATGAGGCGTTACCCTGTGGAGATTCTCCATGCCCATTGGTCTTATGAGTTCGCGTGGGCCGCTCTCGACAGCCGGATCCCAACACTTGTTACACTTCATGACCACGCATGGAGCATACTAAGGTACCAGTTCGACGCTTATCGAATAATGAGATTGATAATGAACTACAATGTTCTCAGTCGCTCAAAGTACCTTAGTACAAATTCTCAGTACCTGTTTAGTCTATTGGGCAAGCGAGACCAGAAAAAAGCAAGGGTTATTGCAAACTTCTATTCATGGGAACTTGAAGCTCAATCCTCAGAGGATCCGAACAGGTCAAACGTTATTCTTTCAGTGTCTAATGGCTTTGGAAGGCGCAAGAATATTACTACTGCGTTAAGGGCGTTTGCTCTCATAAGGAAGAAATGGCGAGATGTCGAATACCATTTGGTCGGTGATGGTATGGAGATGGGCGGACCGGCGCATGAGTACGCCGTTCAGAACGAGATATGCGATGGCGTGTGGTTTATCGGAAAGCTTGCCTTTGCTGAGGTTGTCAAGAAGATGAAACAATCGCTAATCTTCTTGCATCCTGCTCGAGAGGAATCTTTCGGAATGAGTGTGTTGGAGGCTATGGTCTTAGGTACGCCCGTGGTTGCCGGCTACCAAGCCGGGAACGTGCCGTTTATTCTCAAAGGTGGGGAGGTTGGCCTGCTTTGTGATGTGAGAAGCGCAGAGGACATTGCGCAAGCAGTTCTTCGGCTATCGGAAGACAGAAAGTTGCTCGAATCGCTCTCTATGTCGGCGATGGAGCACGCAAGAAATCAGTACAGGGAAGACGTGATAGTCCCGCAATACGAACAATATTACCGTGATATTCTCAATTCTGAGTTGGGGCGTGAACGACAGCGTTAGAAAGAAACTGGGTGAGAAGCTAACCAAGCTTCAGATTCTAATCGAAACCCCAGGCGCACTCAGAGCTCGCAAGTTTGGTTGCCACATCAGGATGTATAAGATGGTTTATGACCTGAAGGTGATGGGGCTTAGTCCCTTGACGGTCTTGGACATCGGTGCGAACAGAGGGATGTTTTCGCGGTGTGCGCATTACCTGTTTCCTGAAGCTGCAATTTATGCTTTCGAGCCATTGAGGGATTGCTACCAGGAGCTCAACAGCTTGAAGAGGGTGCTGAAGAACTTTGAAGCGTACAATTTTGCCATAGGAGCACAAGACGGTCGAACGATCATGCGCCGGAGTAGTTATGATTATTCTAGCTCGTTGCTCGAGATGGGACAATTGCACAAGGAAGCATTTCCCTATTCAGCCGGTGAGCGATTGGAAGAAGTTGAGGTTCGCACGCTGGATAGGATTCTCAATGGGAAGCCATTGGAAACGCCTGTCCTTATGAAGATTGATGTTCAGGGGTACGAGAAATTCGTTCTGCTTGGAGCTCCAAGAACGGTTGCGCGCACCGACTGCATCGTATGCGAAATGTCATTCAAACCTTTGTACAAAGGTCAGGGGCTGTTTCACGAAGTCTATCATGAGCTCATCAGCTCTGGATTTCGTTTCTCGGGGCAAGTGGGGGAGCGGCGGCATCCTCGCTCGTTAGAAGTGCTCCAAATTGACGCTCTTTTTATGAGGGAGAAGTAACAAGAATTACGTCATGTGACGCTGAATGATCATTCCGGCACAAGACCACGCTTTTTCACTTAAGGCGAATCTGGCCTTGAGAGCATTGGGCGCACTTCTCCTCCTCTTGCTGCTTTTGCTCGTGTTCAGCGGTTATTTGGAGCACTTGTTGCTCGTTGTCGGATTCGGAATCGTTGTTGGCATCGCCTTCAGGTTTCCAATGTTCACCGTTTTCGCGTTGCTAATCACTGGTGTTCTTCCAACTGTCTATCAGATGACACCGATCTTTGATGCAAGCTACGGAGCCATTGGAGGCGGGCTCAATGCAGTTGATATCGTACTTATGGGGATGGTGGGTGCCAGCTTGTTGCGGCTCTCGAGACCGGGGAACGCACCGCAGCTTTCTCTTGGAATAGGCGTATACGTTGCACTGTTCGCTCTATGGTTGCTGTTCGAGATTGTTCGCAATGTCGCCGTCTACGGAATTTCTGCCCCCGGTGAGTTCCGTTATCGCTACCTGATACTCAGCGTCCCTCTCTATGTCGCGATATTTTTTCATACTACTCGTGATAGAAAAAGGCTGTTCCGACTACTGGTTTTTTCGTCTCTTATATTCACCTTGCTGAGCATTCCTATCATTGGCATGCTGAAAGGCTGGAGTCTTCCGACATCAGACACTCAGGAAGCTCGATTCCTGCCCTCTGGGATAACAGTGGGGCTCGTGTATGCTTTGGTGATGCTCTTCCTCGCTCATAGGTACCGTTATATCAAACCGAACCCGATACTCTTGTCGATGACGGCGATCCCTGTGTTATTCATGGTTCTAATTGATAGTCACCGCTCAGTGTGGCTAGTGGCTGTGGTGCTTGTCCTATCGTTGACCTCGCTCAAAGAGATCCGGATCACCAGGATGTGGCACTGGGGTGTGCCACTTTTGCTGATTGTGGTAATTGTATGGTATGCAACCACGAAGGCAGGATTAGACGTCTCTGACTACATAGCCACAAGGGGCATCGCTTTTGTCAACCCGGAACAAGATAAGACATCAGCTTGGAGGCTTGTGCAGTGGGAGACACAGATCTCGAGATTCCTTAGCTCCCCCGTCGCAGGCGAAGGATTCGGCGGATATTGGGGCCTCTCAGGCTTGAAGGGCGACATCGGTGTCTCACCTCATAATCTATACGTGCAGACATTAGTGAAGCTTGGGCTTGTTGGAATGCTCCTCTACCTTGCCATGGCGTTCAAGCTTCTTTCTTCATTCAAGCGCTGGATAAGAGACAATAGGAGGCAGGGAAACCCAGAAATTTCTCTTGTCGTGGCTGCCTTTGTGATACTCATTGGCGCACACGCATATTATCTCGTGTACGCGTTTGAGTACTTGACTTGCCTGTTTGTTGGTTTGGGAGCCGCTGTCCTCAGACATTCTCCCCTAGGCAACAACGATGTCGAATGACGCATACATATTCATTGTCATCCCAGTTCACAACCGGAGAGCTCTGACAAGAGGATGTCTGGAGTCTTTGCGGAAACAGACGGTGAAGAACTTCAAGGTGATCGTTGTGGATGATGGCTCGACCGATGGCACGAGCGATATGATTAGGGGGGAGTTTCCTGAGATCACCCTTCTCCACGGCGACGGACACCTGTGGTGGACGCGTGCGACGAACCTCGCGGTGAAGTACGCCCTAGAACATGGAGCGAAGTTCATCATGACTCTCAATAACGACACGAGGGCTTTAGAAGATTATGTTGAAAAGATGATTTTCTGGGTTGAGAGGCGGCCGAGATCCTTGCTCGGTGCGCTAGCGTTGGATGCCACCTCTGGAAGGGCCATTTTTGGAGGCGAGATTATCAATTGGGGAACTGGAGGTTCAAAGTTTCTCTTGGATACTCTCGAGCCTAGTGAATGGAAAGGCTTGCACGAGGTGACTCACTTCCCGGGACGTGGCCTGCTGATTCCTGCTGAAGTTTTCTCGCAAATTGGCTTGTTCGATGAAAAGCACTTTCCGCACTACGCTGCAGACTATGATTTTACCCATCGTGCACGCAAGGCAGGTTTCAGAGTGTTCTGCAATTATGACGCCAGAATTCTGATCTATCCCGATGAAAGCGGAAATGCAGAAATTCGAAAAACAATGACCATTGCAAACTACAAGAAGCACTTGTTTGACATCAAGGGTGGAGCTAACCTTAAGGTGTTCACAATATATTCCCTTAAGAATTGTCCTGCTTGGTGTTTGCCATGGTTCTTGTTCCGAGGCTACGTTCAAAGGCTTTTCGGTTACTGGATCGATTTTCTTGTCGAAAAGATGCGTGGTTTGACGCACAAGCCTGACCAAACAATATGATGCCGACGTTTCCATCTTTCGCAAAATTGCGCTGGCTTTTCCGATCACCGACCTTCCAGAAATCGCCGGTGAGAGTCCTTTCGCGCATAGTGCGGTGGGAATACAACCGAATCTTTGAGAAGCGTTCTGTGGTTGATTTTGATGACACGCTAAACATTTGGTTGTACCCAAACGATGGTGTGGCCCGCCTAACATACTATTTTGGTTATCACGAGCCTGAGGTTTTTGATTTCCTACACTCATACCTTCGAGAGGATATGGTCTTCCTAGATATTGGCGCCAATATTGGCACAGTCACACTATTTGCGGCAAAAAGGGTTGGCGTTGGAGGCAAAGTCTATGCGTTTGAACCACAGTGTCAAACATATCAGAGATTGGTGACGAATCTCCAGTTGAACGGCTTTAGGAATGTGGTCGCCGAGCCATTCGCGATCGGTGAGAGTCAGAAAAACGTAGTGATGCGCGCAACCTCTGACACAGCAAAGAGCTATGTTCGATACACAACTGATTTCTCCTCTCATGAGAGGCAGTCCGGGTTTGATCAATGTCAGATGATCTCACTCGATGATTATTTCAGCCGCAATGCTCTGAGGAGGATTGATTATATGAAGGTGGATGTCGAGGGATGGGAGTACAATGTTCTATTGGGAGGGCAAAAGCTCATCCGCCGCTACGCGCCACCTATCATCCAACTCGAGCTTTATGATGAATTTCTAGCGCGAAGCGGTTCCAGCAAATCAGAGGTGAGAAGACTTCTTTCCGAGCTATCCTATCGGCTGTTCGAACTATCGAAAGGATGTCCAAAGCTTGTGCCAGTTCCAGCCTGCCAGGATCCGAGCGGCAACGTGTTTGCTGTTCACAGTAGATGGATTGATGGCTTGAAAGATTTCTTCGTATGAAGGTACTTTTATCGGCGTACGCATGTCACCCGGTGAGGGGTTCCGAACCGGGCGTCGGATGGGGTTGGCTAGAGGAGCTTGGTAAGTCAAATGAGCTGTGGGTACTATTCTACTCTGGCCAAGGGCAAGCAGAAGCTGTACAGAAAGCTGTAGATCAGCTGCCTTATCGTCGCAATATTCATCTTTTGCCTATAGGAGTACCAAGGATATTGCGAGATAGGTTCTATCGCCTCCGTTACGAATTCTGGCAATACAGGGCATACGAGGCTGCAAAGCATCTGGTGAAAGAGGTACAGATAGATTTCGTTCATCACGTTACGATTGCCGCGTGGTGGAACTGCGGACATCTATGGAAACTCAAAGTGCCATTTATTTTCGGTCCGATCTCAGGGATTCAAAAAGTTCCCAAAGCTGCTTATCCCTTTCTTCGATGGAGAGATCGCGTGTACGAATTGACAAGAGTTTTCTTAATCAACCTCGCTTGGAAGCTTTGGTCACGACCTCGTCGTGCGATGGAGAGAGCAAGGTTAGTTCTCACAGCCAACTACGAGACAGCGGAGAGGGTTAAAGGAATACGAAAGTCTGATCCGGTAATTACCCTTTCCGAAGTTGGTGTACACTCTGTCGGTGAGAAGAATGCAGAAGGGGGAAAGCTTAGAGCAACCGACTCTCTGAAACTGCTCTGGTCCGGGCAGCTAATCCCACGGAAAAATTTTGGGCTCCTTATGGAAGCCCTTTCTCGGCTGCCGGACGAAATCCGCTGGCATCTCCGAGTTGCCGGAGAGGGGAATCTCTTAGAGTACTGGAAAACGAAAAGCGTCGAGCACGGTTTACGGGAACACTTGACGTTTCTCGGGCAAGTCGCCTATTCTCAGATGAGTGAACAGTATCGTTGGGCTGACGTTTTCGCCTTCCCCAGTCTTCGTGAAGCAACGGGTACGGTAATCCTTGAGGCAATGTCGTATGGGCTTCCAGTGATTGCTCTCAAGCTACACGGCGCAAGAGTAGTTCTGGATGATTCCTGCGGCATCCTCGTCCCCGTCGTAAGTAAGGAACAAATGGTGAAAGACTTTCGTGACGCAATCATCAAGCTTTACTATGATCCGGAGCTCAGGAGGAAACTTGGAGAGGCCGGCAGAAAAAGAGTTGAAGAAAGCCACCTTTGGGAAAAGAAAGCACAGAGGATGAGTGAAATCTACAGACAAGTCTTGACTCAGGGCAACTAAGCATGTGGTGCGCTGAAAAAGTGAGAATTTTGCATTGAAGATCGCGTTCATAACGAACCCACCCGTCCATTTTCATACCCGAACGTTTGAAACAATCGCGCGGCATTATGATACCGATTTCCTCTTCTTTTCTGACGGGAGCAAAAATGGGTCGACAGGTCTTTTTTGCTGCTTTCACAGGCCCAAGTTACCGTTGGAATGGTCAAGGTTCTAATGGTAATACTCTTGCTTCTCGTGTGTATTTTGTCCGTGTTCTGTTTGCCGACAACCAGAACAAGATAAGCTCAAACGTTTTTAAGTTGATGGTTATACGCTAGCTTCAAGTCGAGGCGTCAAGACGCAGAAGTCGCGACGCTGTATTACTTGGCAAGATGCAAACCTCCAACTTTATGCGAATACGAAAACCCCTAAAAATAAAAAATGAGAGAGAACTCCCGTCGGAACTCCGCAAAGAAGCTCAACCTGGAAACTATTCACCGAGCAATACGAAACCTAAGCTCGCGATCATACAGACTTACATTCCCCAGTACAAGGAGTCCTTTTTCAATAAGCTTCAGCAACGTGGAGGTCTTGAAGTATGTTTGATCCATGGTGAGAACCAAACTGAGAGCAGAGAAGTCGTAACTAATCAAAACCTTTTGTTCGACACCCGGTCGATCAAAAGGACTTACAGGGTCTCTTTTCTTGGTTTTGAGATTGTCTTTCAGCGCGGGGTCATCAAAGCATTGAGAGCCGTTAATCCAGAAGTTGTCGTAGCCGACGGGACGATCGGTATTCTCAGCAATTTCCTTGTTGGGCTGTTCTGCAAGATTACCCGAAGGCCCTTTGTTGTCTGGGCCTGCGGATGGGAAAAACAAAAGAGTGGTTTAAAAATAATCGTGAAACGCTTCTTCTATCATTTGCAGGCTGTTCTTGCTGATGTGTTCATCGTGTATGGCTCAAAAGCACGGGATTATTTAGAGAGTCTTGGAGTAGACCTGGAAAAGGTAGTTTTGGCCCAGAACACAGTAGACACGGACGAAATTTTCGATCGATACGATTATTTCGTCCAAGAGTCCAGAAAACTAAGGATGCAAATGGGGTTAACGAATAAGAGAATTATCCTTTTCGTTGGGAGAGTCAACAGATATAAACGGCTAGACATACTCCTGGGCGCCTATAGGGTTGTGAAATCCAGGCTGCGGGACGTAGCGCTTCTGATCGTAGGGGATGGCCCTGAGCTTGACAACATTAAGCGGGAGGTTGCGAGAGACTGTGTGCCAGATATCTACTTTAGAAACATGACGTTCAGCGAGGTCAATCCTTATTTTGCCATGTGCAATCTTTTTGTCATCCCGGGGCTCGGTGGGCTGGCAATTAACCAAGCTATGTGTTTCAGCAAACCTATTGTTTGCTCCGAAGCCGATGGGACGGAGATAGACTTGGTCATTGACGGGCTTAACGGCTATAGGGTAGAACCAGGGAATGAGGAGAAGATGGCAGAAGCCATCCTGAAAATCATGAGTTCCAGCGCAACACAAAAAGCGATGGGGGAATATTCACTCAAGATCTTGAAAGAGCGCGCTACTATTGCCGATATGGTGGAGAATTTTCAGAAAGCAGTGAGACTGAGCTTGGATAGGAAAACAACTAAAGCGCGTCGATGAAACCGCACTCTAATTTGACCGAGGGGCCTGCGATAGTGCGAATAATCTGTGGTCATAATTACTATCAGCAATCCGGCGGTGAAGATACAGAGTTTTTCGCCGAACAGGCAGTATTGCGCCGTTACGGGCACGTGGTTATTGAATACACAGATCACAATGATCGTGTCAACCAGATGAACCAAATATCTGCGGCGCTCAACACAGTCTGGTCTCGAAGTTCACAGAGGAGGTTGCTTACCGTGTTGCGCGGTGTCCAGCCTGACGTTGCACATTTCCACAACACGTTCTTGCTTATCTCGCCCTCAAGTTATTACGCCTGCAAGGAAGCAGGTGTCGCGGTGGTGCAGACCCTGCAGAACTATCGCTTGCTATGTCCCGCAGCGACCTTTTTTCGTGATGGCCATGTGTGTGAAGATTGCGTGAAGAAGACCCCGCCGTGGCCCGGCGTCGTGCACGGTTGCTGGCGAACTTCGCGATCCCAAACTGCCGTTGTCGCTGCAATGCTGTCATTCCATCGTTGGCTTAAGACTTGGGAACAGCAAGTGGATGTGTACATCGGTCTAACAGAGTTCGCCCGACGCAAATTCATCGAGGGCGGCTTACCTGCGGATAAAATTGTTGTCAAGCCAAATTTCATCTTTCCGGACCCTAGAGCCCGGACCACCACAGGCGACTATGCTCTTTTCGTTGGAAGGATTTCACCCGAAAAAGGTATTCTAACGTTGATTCAGGCGTGGAAGAGATTAGTGTCAGTTCCACTTAAAGTAGTCGGCGACGGCCCCCTCTTGCAGCAGGTTCGATCGATGGTCAGTATGCAGGGACTGAACGGTATTGAGATTTTTGGGCGGCGCGCTCATCAGGAGGTTCTCGAGCTGATGAAGCGATCGCGCTTCCTTGTCTTCCCATCACAGTGGTACGAAGGATTCCCATTGACCATCGTGGAAGCTTTTGCTTCCGGCGTGCCGGTAGTTGCTACCCGCTTGGGTGCGATGGCGGAAATTGTCGAGCATGGCCGAACCGGCCTGCACTTTGAACCCGGGAACGCAGAAGAGCTAGCGGCAAGCGTTGAATGGGCATGGACGCACGAGAAAGAATTGATCGAGATGGGCAAAAATGCCAGATCGGAATATGAGCTCAAATATACAGCGGAACGGAATTATGAGATGCTAATGCAGGCCTATGATCTGGCAAAGCGGAGGGCGCGCGAGCGATACGGGTCACGATATGGAGCAAGCACTAGATAAATCGCGCTACATCGTCGGAATGAGAGTGGATGGTTCCGACTACGAGAAAACAGTCCCGCGGATACTGAGCTTGGCTCAGGGAAATTGCGGCGCGTACGTCTGCGTTGCCACAGTTCATATGGTCATGGAAGCGTACGACGATCCGCAATTCCGTTCTATCGTGAACGGGAGCGACATCGTCACGTCGGATGGGATGCCACTCGTCTGGGGCCTCCGCATGCTCGGGGTGAAGGACGCTCAACGCGTGTACGGCCCGGATCTTACGCTGTTCGTCTGTGAACAGGCCGCGCACGAGGGCATCCCGCTCGGATTCTACGGCGGTTCTCCGCCGGTTCTCGATAGACTTCTGGACCGGCTTCGGTCAAGATATCCACGGCTGCGCATTGCGTATTGCTGTAGTCCTCCTTTTCGAGAACTGAGCGCCGAAGAAAAGGAGCACATCCTGCAAGCCATAAGGGAGTCGGGAGCCAAAATCCTCTTCATCGGCCTCGGATGCCCCAAGCAGGAACGCTGGATGGCAGAGCACAAGGAGAAAATCGAAGCGGTTATGATCGGGGTCGGCGCGGCGTTCGACTTCATTGCAGCATCCAAACCGAAAGCTCCTCATTGGATTCAAATGGCAGGCCTTGAATGGCTCTTCCGTCTCGGAACTGAACCAAGGCGTTTGTGGAAGCGTTATCTTTACCAGAATCCGCGTTTCCTTTATTACTTCACGCTTCAGCTTCTGCGTTCCAAAGAACATAGATAATCGACGACATCATATGCTTAAGCGACATTGGCGCGGTCTCTTTATCCTGATTGCTGTTGCGACAGATGCTCTCGCTATTGGCGCGAGCGGCCTCGTTGCATACTTCTTGCGTGAGAACATGTTTGACCGCCCATCGATAGCGGCATTCGAGCTGTTTATCGAGGTACTCTACTCAGGGTCATTCTTCATCGCCTTCGCACTCATTCTCGGACTCTATCGTGCATCATTTCATACGAACATCCTCCATCAATATGCGTTGGCCGCGAAGGCCTACTTCTTAGCAGTTCCTGTCGTTCTCGCCACGTTTTACTTCCTCCGTTGGGACGAGTTCCCGCGAGTCTTCACAACACTCTTCTTCATCACAGTTCCGCTCGCCTACGCCGTCGGGAGGTTCGTACTGCGCAGGTTTTCCATCAAGATGCAGAAACGTGGCTTTGGCCTCTATCGTACACTCCTCATTGACCAGGGCGAAGGGGGTCCGTTCATTTTCCGTCGATTCGATGTACTGCCGGAGCTCGGATACGAGGTCATAGGGGTGGCCTTCTGGAACGGCACGCCCCTACCCACACATCACTATGACCTGATTCAGGTCTCCCGGTGTCACTCTCGCGAAGATTTAAAGAAACTGGTTGAGAGGCAATCGATTGACCGAGTTCTCGTCACAACTGTCGACATGCAATCAGAGACCCTGATCGACATCTTCAATGCGTGCAAGGAGACTGGGGCAAAGTTGAAGCTGCTCTCGCAAGCATCCGAGGACCTCCTGCGTTTCTCGTATGTGAATGACATTGCAGGAATCCCCCTCTATTCGCCTCCGAGAACCAGGATTCACCGTCTGCGCGCCGCCGCAAAGAGAGCATTTGACGTCATCGGCTCCATAATGCTCATTCTTCTCCTCTCGCCTACTCTCGTCTTCGCCGCCGTCGCAGTCTATCTCGAGTCAGGCTGGCCAATCATCTTCAAACAGCGTAGATCCTCCGCAAAGGGGGGAAGGGAGTTTTTCTTCTATAAGTTCCGGAGCATGGTGAAGAATGCGGATGAGCTGAAGGATTCATTATCCCAAAGAAATGAATCGGACGGCCCGCTCTTCAAGATGAAGAAGGATCCACGCACGACGAGCGTCGGTAGCTTCATTCGACGTTTCAGTATCGACGAGCTTCCTCAGCTTTTCAACGTCCTCAAGGGCGACATGAGCCTCGTCGGTCCGCGCCCGCTGCCTGTGCAAGACTTCGACAAGCTAGACGGGAGCGTCCACCCGTGGATGCAGCTCAAGGGACGTGACAGCGTCAAGCCGGGCATCACCGGTTTATGGCAGATCTGCGGCCGAAGCGCCGTTGGTTTTCGAGAAATGGTGCTCCTTGACTTCTACTATATCGAGAACCAATCAATATTCCTCGACCTCCAGATCCTCTTCGCGACGATCCCCGTTGTGCTGTTCGGCAAGGGTGCGTATTAGAAGTAAGGGCGGGGATAGAGTGGTGGGGTAAGAAGTAAGGGCCGTGGTGAAGCTGTTGGGTCACAAGTAAGGGCGAGGATAGAACGAAGATGGTGAGAAGTAAGAAGGGAGAAGGAGGGAGTAGGCAGTAAGCAGATAGCAGACTCAAAACTAAAAACTCAAAACCCCAAACTTGAAACTTTGAACTTTAAACTTTGAACTCATAACCGTGAACCGAAACCGGGTAGTTCGAACTCCGAGCACCCAAATTTGAACCTTGAACTTGGAACTGAAAACTCAAGAGAGTGAACCGTAAAGCTTTGTTGTTTTCACGCTTCGTTTGTCGCCGTTCTGTCTCATCGCTATTGCATCTCAGCGATACCTGAGCTATATTGAGGATAACGAGTTTTGAAAGGTGCTTTGCATGGAGTTTTCTCGGATTACGGTTGAGCAAGACAAGATGGGTGGGATTCCATGTATTCGTGGGTTGCGCATCCCCGTTGCCACGGTGGTGGGGATGGTTGCCAGCGGGATGACGACAGAAGATATTCTCCGCGACTATCCGGACCTTGAGGCCGATGACATTCGCGAAGCACTGCGATATGCAGCAGAAGCGGTCAGAGAACGTCAACTCCCCCTCCTAAAGACCGCTTGAAGTTCCTTATCGATAACGCACTCTCCCCTTCCGTTGCCCTTGCACTTCGAAGCGAAGGGCACGATGTACTGCATGTCCGCGATATCAGTCTGCAGAGAGCAAGTGACGAAGTGATCATTCAGTGCGCCAGCGAAGAGGATCGCATCCTTGTCTCTGCTGACACCGACTTCGGGTCCCTCCTTACTCTGCGAGGGCTGGCCTAACCTTCCTTTATCCTTCTACGACAATCAAACAAACATCCGTTGCATCAAGCGCGTACCATTCTGATTCATCTTCCAGGGCTGCAGGAGTCTCTTCTCAGAGGTTGTGTGGCTGTGTTTGAAGATACGCGCATCCGAATACGATACCTGCCGATCGGTTCAAGCCCCGAGATCAACCACACACTCTGAATCGGCCAACTCTCGTCAGCCGCGACGCTTCGATCGGGATCAGCAGTACCAACTTCTGTGTAGAAGTCCGATCTTCCCGCCCGACCCGTCCGAACGGCTTCGCCGGGCGGGCGCCAGTCAGGCGGGCGGGTATCCACGCTCAATCCTTCGAAAGGTCGGACTTCTGACTTGTTCGATGTAGAAGTCCGATCTTTACCTACGCTCAATCCTTCGAAAGGTCGGACTTCTGACTTGTTCGATGTAGAAGTCCGATCTTTACCTACGCTCATTCCTTCGAAAGGTCGGACTTCTTAGCCTGACCCACCCCCGCCTGCGCCGGCAATAACATTTATCGCTCTCTCGCGAGGGCCATTCGAGAAGGTAGCCCGCGAATGGAATAAGCGATGGAGGGAGCCTACGTGGTGTGGACAAGGAGGGTTAAGGGAGTCGTCGCGGCAATTCCTTACGCATCGTCTTACTCGCCCTACTTCGTTTCCAGGCTGATTCCAATCGATGGAACGATGCCGAGGCTTGGAGGCTGCTCAACGCGCTGCCGTCTTTCGCTGTAGATCGGGGCTTCATAGGGTTTGCGGTTGTACGCATTCTGAATGCTCAAAAAGCTCCTCAAGGTCCATTCGCCTATCTTCCAGTCTCGACTGACGCTCACATCCAAGCTGTGATTGGCTGGCAAGCGCTCGCTGTTGTATCGGTCTTCGAGGTCGCCACCCAGCGGACTGTACGGCCTCCCACTAAAGTAGTGCCACGCGCCACCAACATTCCACGTGCCACCAACCTGATACCCCAACGCGAGATTGATAACCCATCGTTGGTCATAACTAGTGGGTCTCGTTCGACCATCGAGGGGAGTGAAGTTGGATGAGGCATAGGTCACACTCAGCATCCCGAACCAGGGCGACTCAATCGCTTTCTTCTGAAGCAATACTTCGATTCCACGCGATTGCCCCCGTCCAGCAGAAATCAGCGAGTCGATTCCGTATGAGGCCGCGCCGTCCAGGGACGCTCCAAGCCCAACCCCAGTGTTCGTCATTGCGAGATATGGCCGGCTGAGGCTTACCGGGATATCGAAGTATCGCTTCTGGTATGCCTCTACCGAGATTCTGTAGCTGTTCCTTGCAACATATTCCCCACCGACAATGATGTGACGAGCGCCCATCGGAATGAGACCGCGGTTAAAAGGCGTGGCAACTAGCCAGATGGACGAGGGGGCTTGATAATACTGGCCGACGCTCCCCGAGAAGCTGAGACACTCTGAGACCGGAATGCTTGCGGAGAATCGGGGTGCGAGAAACCAGTGACGGTCTGATATTCCGAAATAACTTGCCCGAGTTCCCAGCACCACCTTGGCTCCACCGAGCGCTCGTGAGACTTGGAGGTAGAGAGCAGCTCGTTTTGCTGTCGTGTCGAATGCCGCGGCGACCGGGCCGACCGGTTCTCCATACATGGAAGTTGGCTTCGGAAAGTCGATCCTGCTCCGAAAGTGCATCGACCTCACTTCCGTCCCTGCACTTACCTCGCCGAGATTCGGGACAACAACGATTGTGCTAGCTTCCAGCGATGATTCGGCCTCTTTGGACTTGCTCGCGAAGATGTCATTGAGCTCAACGTCCTGCTGCCAGTCGTTAAACTCGGATTGAGCCACTCTGTATGTCAAGGAGAAAAGTCCCGTCTCGAATTGATGCGACCACCGAAGGCCTCCAAAATTGTGGGCTTGATCGGTGAAAAGCAGGCGGGAATTTTCATATCGTTCCTCTTCGGTGCCATTCTTGAGCGAAAACGCGTCCTTGGAGCCGACGGAGAGATATGTGATCTTGTCTTGACTTCCTAGGTGGATCGTCACCTTTCCAAGATAGTCCCAGAATTCAGGCACGAAGCTGAATCCATACGCCCGAAACACGGCACCGAGGTAGCTTTTGCGGGCAGAGAACAGGAAGGTAGATTGACCTGCCACCGGACCCTCCACATTCATACCGATCTCGGTTGCAGAGATCGTCCATTTTTCGCAGAGCCTCGAACTGTTTCCCTCTCTCAGGCTTATGGTGCAGACGGAAGAGAGCTTGTTTCCATACACGACGCCAAAACCTCCGGAAGAAAACGATACTCGATCCACCAACTCCATGTCGATGAAACTCACAGCGCCACCTGAAGCCCCTTGTGTGCCATAATGGCTGAAATAGGGGAGCTCGATGTCGTCGACGACCATCAGATTTTCCGAAGGACCGCCTCCCCTGACAAGCAAATCGTTCCTGTCGATCTTTGTTCGAGCTACTCCGGGCAACAGGCTGACGGCTCGCATTGGATCCTGGAGTCCCCCCGCGAGCACTTTGATTTCGCTGCCCGCGAGGTGGGTTGTACTCACCGAAGCTTCGGGAAGTTTCACGAATGGGTTTGCGAAGACCGGCACTTCGTTCATCTCAAGATCCGCACGTTCCAGCGCGACGTCAACGGAAGTCTGCTGACCCGGTTGAACCGATACGGCGGATTTGTTCATCGTGGCATATCCGATTAACGAGACCTTCATTTGGAAGGTGCCGGGGGAAATCTTTTTGATTGTGAAGCGACCGTCCTCATCAGTCACACCACCAAGGCGAGATCCAACAATTATTACATTTGCTCCGGGGAGCGCTTCCCCCGTGCTCTTGTCATATACTTTCCCTGCAATCGATCCGAGAGAGAGAGGAGGGTGACCAGCATACCCGAGAAGTGTTGGATACGCAAGAACCAGAATCAGAAGGAAGAACCTGTTCGACATCGGCACGACCCCCCAGTCCCGTCCGATCTTTCTGAGATTTCTGACGTTGCTCGCCGAGCCTCAACACCAGTGCCACCTGGCAGGCCGGAAAAGGGGGCCTAGAATCCATTCAAATGCGAACGGTGGCGTGAGCCCAGCGCGTTCATTGTAGAATTTACAGGACCACTCATCGCTAGCTCCCGTCCGATTTGTTGCGCGTGACAGTTCTGATGTTCAGGCTCCAACACTCGTGCCAATGAGGCTTTCCTGCGGATTTCAAAGGAATTGCGAAGACGCTACACCCTCATTTGTGTCATTTTGGTCCATTTGGCTCAATCTGAGATCGTGAAATACAGGCCGGCGCACCCGCCTCTGCCTTGTCGCGTTTCCTTGAAGGCGGATTCTCCCTGGAAGCGCGCTCTCATTCTGATACAGTCAGCGACTGCCTCCGATCCGAGCGGCGAACCACGCGGGCTCGTGGTGTTTCGAGAAAGTTACGCGCATTGGGCGCTTCCCGTCTGGTCTGCCTCATGACTTGTCCCTCCTGCGTCAGCAATAACATCTATCGTTCTCACGCCCACGTTTTCTCCATACTCCCTACTCCTCTCTGCCTACTTCTCTTTTCCTCCCGATTCACTTCTATCGCTGCCATGACTGTGATTGGCTGGGGATGAGGTCCGCGCTGAAGTGGAAGACGATCTCGAACTGCATCGCCTCTATTCTGTATCTCCTGTTCCTCGCAGCGATCATGGTGCCTTGTCGGAGCTCTCCTTTTTGCCCATATCTAGACCAGCTTAGCAGATGTGCCGACCGCGAGATCGGCTCTTACGGTTCTCAGCTTTCTCCCTACTCTTTACTTCTTTGCTTCCTTCTCCATACTGCCTACTCCTGGCTCTCTACCGTCTACGCTCGTCGGCGCGCTGCTCTTTCTGCCGATCTACAGGCAGGCTTGAGCTGGGAAGAATCGGCGGTCGTGAGACGTAAGACGGGAGAGGTGAGAGGAGGCGATGGCAGACTGAGTTGCAGTACGAAGTGGGAAACACGAAAGGGGAACGACGAAGTAAGAAGGAAAAAGGGAAAAATGGGAGGAAGCAGCAGGCGGAATTACGTGCGCTTCATCCACAGGATGGACATTGGAAGGGCGAAGAGGTTGTTGCCGAACGGAACGACGTCAGAACCTGTGTAGAGCACGACTCCACGATGGAAATTCCGTGAGGCAATTTCTGACAGGACCATCAGATTCTTGAAGTCCGATTGAGCTACTGTGCCACTTGTTTTCACTTCGATACCTACGATCCTACGCCTACGATCCTCTAGCACGAGATCTACTTCGTGGCCGCGGAGAGATCTGAAATGAAAAAGCTGTGGACGGGTCTTGCTCCATGAGATCTGTTTCACCAGCTCCATCGTGAGGAAGTTTTCCAGGATGGGACCGAATGCTACAGGCTGTTGTTCATAGTATTCGGCAGAACCTCCCAGCAGATACGTCAGGAGCCCACTGTCACAAACGAGTATCTTCGGCGACTTGATGAAGCGCTTGCCGATATTGGGTGACCATGCCGGCACGGTCTGGAGTATGTAGGTCGTTTCCAACAGCGTGAGATACCGTTTCAATGTCGTCTGCGGCATCGTCAGACTGTTGGCGACGTCAGCGACGTTCAACAGTTGCGATACTCGAGTTGCCAGCATCGAAAGCAACCGGGGCAACTGCGTCAGCCCCTCGATGTGGGCCATGTCGCGCACATCGCGCTGCAAAATCGTGTTGATGTACGAACCATACCATGTGTCCCGGCGTGCATCAGGCTCGCGCAAGAAGATCTCCGGATAGCCCCCTCGTGTGACTCTCTGAATGATTTTGCGACGACTGACGATCTGCGGTTTTGCACGCGCCATCGCCTCGGCAAAGAGAAAGTCAATAAACGACTCCTTCGTTCCTTCGATTTCTCCCTGCGATAGTGGCCACAACGTAAGGATTTCTACCCTCCCCGCCAACGACTCGGCCAGCTTTGGAAGCAAGAGCACATTCGCTGAGCCCGTGAGAATAAACCTGCCCGCCCTTCTGGAACGATCAACTTCCGATTTGATCGTGAGAAAGAGCTCTGGAACACGCTGCACTTCGTCGAGTGCAACCGGTCCCTCGAAGCTGCGTAGAAAAGACTTCGGATCTGACTTCGCGGCAGAGAGCATCGCCACGTCATCGAATGTGACATAGGCGGCCGGGTATCCGTCCTCGATAATCGCTTGAACGAGTGTGCTCTTGCCCGATTGTCGTGCCCCGTTCAAAAAAACGGCGGGAGAATCCTTTAGAGCGTCCCGAAAGGTTTGTTCTATGTTCCGCTTAATCATACAGCACAAATGTAGTAAATGTGATTGGCAAAATCAACCATCAGATGGCGGAATTTACACCAATAAAAGGTGGAATTTGCGCTAGCCCCACAGCGTCTTGTCGACGTTTCTTTGCCCACAATAGCTCCCAACACTGGTTCTTCCCGGATACGCCCACCGATCAATTCTCTGGAAGCTCGTTTTCAGCCTCGAGGGCGAAAACAAAACTCGCCACACGCTCGGCTTGAGCGTCAAGCTTCTGATCATCAGTGGCAACGCCGATTACAGCGTCGGCACGTTTGAGTCCCTCAGTGCGGGAGTAATGCCAATCATCTAGATTCATTCTTGTTGTGCTACAAAAGGCTGACGTGGTCTGGGTCAGCCTTTCTTGCCTTTTGGCTGCATGGGCAGGCGTTGAAAGGCCGGCCCCGGCGCCCCCTCGCTTCCTGGATCCTTCGATTCGAAAGTTGCAGGTTCAAGTCCTGCCCCCGCTACTCGTTCTAAAGAAGAATCCTCATCGACGAAGATCGGTGAGGATTCTTTGTTTTACTCAGGAATTCTTCAATCATACCCCATCTTTTACCTCAAAACCTCGCAGAAGAACTCTGCCATTTGCCTTTCAGCCTGAACTCCAGTAGCTTTGTAAGGTAGAGTTTCCCGCCGTTACCGTGGAAGCACTGTAGACGTTCTCTCTCAGTCCCGATTCCCACCGAAGGAGGTCCTTATGATCGGGCAAACAATCTCTCACTTCCACATTCTTGAGAAGCTGGGCGAAGGTGGGATGGGAGTGGTGTACAAGGCCGAAGACGCTGACCTCAAACACACTGTCGCCATTAAGTTTCTCCCCCGGGGTCTCGAAGCCCACGAACCTGAACGCGCCCGCTTTCTGCAAGAAGCTCAAGCCGCTTCCGCCATCAATCATCCCAACGTCTGCACCATTTACGAGATCTCACAATACGAAGGCCAGCAGTTCATCGTGATGGAATACGTGGATGGCAAGACCTTGAGACAGATCGTCCCTGTCGAGAAGATGCAGACCGCTATCGACTATGCTATCCAGATCGGAGAGGCATTACAGGAGGCACATAGCAAGGGGATTGTCCATCGCGACATCAAGACGGACAACATCATGGTCAACACCAAGAACCAGGTCAAGGTAATGGACTTTGGTCTGGCGAAGCTGAAGGGGTCCTTGAAGCTGACCAAAACATCGAGCACGGTGGGGACGTTGGCGTATATGGCGCCGGAACAAATACAGGGTGGAGAAGTTGATGCGCGTTCTGATATCTTCTCGTTCGGAGTGGTGCTGTATGAGATGCTGACTGGGCACATGCCGTTCAGGGGAGAGCACGAGGCGGCGATGGTGTATTCGATTGTGAATGAAGATCCTACACCAATACAGAAATACCTGCCAGAGATCTCCTCAGAGTTTGTGCACATCCTTAATCGCGCTTTGGAGAAGGATCCGGAGGACCGGTATCAATTTGTTCACGAGATGGTCATCGACTTGCGTAGGCTGAAGAAGGAAACGACGCGGGTTTCAAGAGTTGACGTCTCTCAGATTCGAGAGGCCCGCCAGGGCGGCCTGCTAAAATATTTAAACACGCCAAAGAAGAAACTGACAATTCTGACTGCAACTGTAGCTGTTGTTCTGTGCGTGGTTATTGGTATCCTCACACTTTCACGTTCGCCACAACCCGAGAGTGCTCGGGCACCTTGGCAATCGTCGATGAGTGTCCAGCAATTGACAGACCAAGTCGGAACGGAGGAATTTCCGGACATTTCTCCGGATGGTTCTTTCATTGTCTACAGCAAGAGACATGCTGATGGATCTGACATCTTCTTGAAGAGGGTGGCTGGTGGTAAACCAATCAACATAACTAATGACCCACACTCGGAGAATTACGAACCCTCATTTTCTCCAGACGGTCAGTTCATAGCATTTCGATCGAGCAGGCATGGTGGAGGATTGTTTGTGATGGGATCAACAGGTGAATCTGTCAGGAAGTTGACTGATGAAGGATATTATCCTTCCTGGTCGCCAGACGGAAGTTCGATCTTGTATTGCACTGATCCTAACTCCTTGCCGTTTGATCGCAACATTACAAGTAAGCTCTGGTCTGTCAACGCAAGAACAGGCGAGAAGCGACTTCTGTTTGAAGGTGATGCAATGCAGCCTCAATGGTCGCCTCACGGATACCGCATAGCCTTTTGGGCTCTTGGGAGCTGGGGGCCGGCCGGAAAAGGAGGGATCGCCGCGCATCGGGATATATGGACTATGGCATCGAATGGTGGCGATTTTGTTGCTGTTACGCGTGATGCATACATTGACTGGAATCCAGTCTGGTCGCCAGATGGCAAGTACCTGTATTTTTTAAGCGATCGAGGTGGGAGCATGAATCTCTGGAGGGTCGCGATTGACGAGCTGAGTGGGAAAATTCTCGCGGAACCTGAGCCCTTAACAACACCAGCACGCCAGATGGGACGATTCCGAATGGCGCGCGATGGAATGCACTTCGTTTATGAGTCAAGAGATTTTCGATCGGGTATATACGCCGCACGATTCGACCCAATAAGAGAAACTATTGTGGGAACTCCGAGCCGTGTTGCCGAATTCTCAAGAGCGTTTATTCAACCCGCTCTGTCGCCAGATGGCGAGTGGATTGCTCTAAGCACAACGGAAGACCTGGGGGACATCTATGTAATCAAAAAAGATGGCACAGAAATGCGGCAATTGACAACCGATGTCTATAGGGATCGGGCACCTGATTGGTCTCCTGAAGGCAAGGAGATCGCATTTTATTCAAGTAGAAGTGGCGGATTAGACATTTGGGCAGTGCATCCTGATGGTAGTGGGTTGCAGCAATTCACGAAGTTACCAGAAGGGCAGGGACCATGGTACCCGAAGTGGTTCCCCGATCGATCACACATCGTGTTCTACAATAGTACTGGGACATTTCTTGTGGACCTTTCTAAACCAGTTGAGGATCGCCGGGCAGAGAAAGTTGAACCTAATCTGCCGCCTGGAAGCTCGTTTCGAGAGCCATCGATATCTCGTGATGGGCAAAAACTTGTTGGTGTCGTAGTAGATAGTCTGGAAACCCCGAGACAGATCGCTGTATATGTCCTTGCGACTCGAGAGTTTGACACGCTATCGGTCAGCGGTTCAAACCCGATATGGTTTAATGACGGCAGGCGCGTACTGTATGTCAACCGAGGGAAATTATGTATTGCAGACACTCGCACAAGTCAAAGCCGCATATTGAGCAACCTTCCTGACGACTTGGGCGAGGAGGATTTCACACTCTCAGCCGACAATCGCACACTCTACTTTGTGAGGCGAATGAACGAGGTGGATCTGTGGATGGGCACGTTCAAATAGTTGGCAGAGTTCTGCTCTATGATCGGCCAAACTATATCCCATTATAGAATTCTTGAGAAGTTGGGTGAAGGCGGTATGGGTGTTGTCTACAAGGCCGAAGACATCCGACTCAAACGCACCGTTGCTCTGAAATTTCTTCCACCTGAGTTGACTCGCGACGAGGAAGATGATTTTGTTGAGATAGTCAGACTGCCAACTGTATCTCGCGGGCAGGTCGGATTCTCACCCGACTGAAGGCAATGGTTCCCCTTACGGTGCGGGATACCGTTGCTTGCCCTCTCCGGGCTTTGCCCGCGAGGTGCTATTATTTTGAATGGAGCAGAGGTGGAAAGGAGGAGAGAAGCGTCGAGAGCTGCACAGAGGAAAACCTCCTCCGCGAAAAGGCGCGGCGGACAGGTCGTCGCAAGTTATGTTATGTCCGTCTCGGGCGGAGAAGCCCAACGCGGGCATAGTCAGGCACGAAGAATGACAGGCTGAGTTCAGATCCATCACTACACCGTCGCCCTCACTGGCGACTTGACTTTGCACAGAGCAGGCGGCAATTGCCAATTAACGAGGTTTCCAAATGACATACGAAGAGCGATGGATAAAGATTGAAGAGATTGGTACTGGCGGGCAGGGTAAGGTCTACAGAGTCTTAGACGCGAACCGTTTTGGCACTTCAGACCAAATACGCAAATCTCTCCAATATTCAATGCATAGGCTGAGTTTGGAACACCCTAACCCGGCGACAATTGCGGAGGACTTTGAGACTTTCCGTGACTCTCTCGTCAGACTCCTGAACTTCAACGACCCCTCCTTCAATTATGCTCTAAAGGTTCTTCATAAACCCGAAAATGCCAGAGATCGGGATCGCTCTTTTGAAAGGGTGAAGAATGAAATTGACGCAATGTCAAGGATTTCGCATCCGAATTTGCTAAGAATCATTGACCATAATTCAACCGAAGGCTGGTTTGTCTCTCCATTCTACCCACGGGGCACTCTTCTGAAGCATCTTTCCTCATTCAAAGGAGATGTCGCAAAATCTCTGAAGGCCTTCCGTCCCCTTGTGTCTGGAGTGGCTGAGCTACATAAGGAGAAAATTGTTCATAGGGACATCAAGCCACAGAATATCTTCATTGATTCCTCGGACAACCTTGTTCTAGGAGACTTCGGTTTGGTGTTCTTCTCGGACATTCAACATACGCGCGTGTCAAGCAGTTTCGAAAACGTTGGAACCCGTGACTGGATGCCGCCTTGGGCTATGGGAATGAGAATTCAAGCTGTCAGATCTAGCTTCGATGTCTTTTCTTTGGGCAAGGTCCTTTGGTCGATGGTCTCAGGATTACCTATTCTGCAACTCTGGTATTTCGACAGACAGCAGTTTGACGTTCAATCTCTTTTTCCGAGAGCTGCATACACCGGCTTTCTTAACCAACTATTGTCGAAGTGTATCGTCGAAAACGAACCCGATTGTCTACCTGACGCCTCCTCTCTGCTTTCGGAAATTGACCGAACTCTAGAAGCAATCCAACTTAATGCTGACACTATTCAAAAAGACGCCCGCAGAATCTGCCGGGTGTGCGGAGCAGGCGAATATCAGCTTGTTGCAGATCGCAATCCCATTGGAATTCAAAGGATGGGTCTACGACCTGCGTCGGGGATAACTTACAAGGCGTTCGCCTGTTCTAATTGCGGTCATGTTCAACTGTTCTCATTCAGAGCTAATGCTTTGCCAAAGGCATGGGACTAGTTCAATTGGCAACTGCGGCTAACACGCCAAACAACGACGCTCACCGAGAGTTAGCATTGATGAAGGCGATTCTATCTGCAGAGTGAAGACGCCGAAGCGGCTCAAACTTCCTATGAGAATGCTCGAAAGGTGAAGATCCGATGACTTTCATTAGGTTTAGCAGAATGCTCTCCTTGGGAACCCTCCTTGCAGCCTGTGTTTTGCTAGCATCCTGCAACGGCAAACCTAAGGATGGGCAGCAAAATGTCGCAACAGCAACGGCTGCACCAAAGGTAATCACCATCGCCTCATTCAACTCGTTGCATCTCGGATGGAATAACCAAAAGGACACGACTGCGTACTGTAGTGTTCTAGCGAAATACGACGTGATCGGTTTGGTGGAAGCGATGAACACTGAGATCCTCGACAAGGTCAAGGACAAACTGGGGTCAATGACAAACGTCAACTGGGAGTATGTCGCCAGTGACAAAAAGCTCGGACGAAGTACTTACAAGGAATACTACGCCATAATGTACCGGACGGACAAAACGCAGTATATCGATGGCAGTTCGAGGGTCTGGAACGATGAGGGTGACAAATTCGAACGCGAGCCGTTTATAGCTACATTCAAGAGCGGAAATTTTGACTATACTATAGTACTGATACACACCATTTTTGGTGATAACATATCTGAGAGGCGAGGTGAGGTAGCTGAACTTGGCACGTTGTTCAAGGCAGTCCAAGATGAAGACCCAAAAGAAAACGATTTCCTCTTGATGGGTGATTTCAACCTTCCAGCTTCAGACGCGGGATGGCAGAATCTCAAAGCGGTAGCTACTATGCAGTATGCGATTCCTGAAACGACCCTAACAACTCTCAATTCCAGCGGAAAATTGTCGAGTTCGTACGATAATATCTGGTTCCAAGGTCAGTATACCAGTTGGGAGTATGCAGATAGCTCGAATGCCGATTATTACTACACCGTGACCTTCAAAGACGATCCAAATCCTGGCAAGAGAGCCTTCAAATACACAACAACAGATTCGGAAAGTGCCCGACTTTCCAAAGACGGTTCCTGAGCTGGCGAACAATCTCGATGTGCTAGCTCAGGAATTATCATTCTTAGCCGGATCGGTTGAGCATGCTATCAAGCTCAAGAAACTGCCCAAACCGAATGGCGAAGAGCGAACAATTACTGTCCCATCACAGAGACTCAAGGCTTTTCTCTCTCGTCTAGACTCTGCCGTTCTACGACAAGTTCCTCTCCATCCTCTGCTCTATCATCGCCCAGGTTCATCTTACATCGAAATGATCAGGCAGCACAGGAGAAGCAGATGCCTGATCACTGCCGATATAGATGACTTCTATCCTAGTGTCACTCGCAGCAAGGTTTTCAGAGCACTACTGTCTCAAGGATTCGAGCAGTCCGTCGCGAAGATCATCACTCGACTGACGACCGTTTTTCACTCATTGCCTCAGGGTTTCCCCACAAGCCCAACCATCGCAGGCATTGTTCTCAGGCCTGTTGCTATTAGACTGGAAGGACTTGTAGGCGCTTGTCGTCTACGAATAGGAATCTACGCAGACAATCTGGCTATCAGCGCCAACTACGATGCGACGAAATTTGAAACACTCATCAAGAGGATATTTCTGCAAAGTGGGTACAAGCTGGACAAATGGAGAGTGATGATGCCATCGCAGAGGCAAGAGATAATGAACATTGTTGTCAGCAACGGAATGAGCGTGAAAGCAGAGTATAGAAATGAGGTTCGTAGGGACATCCTCATCCTATCGAAACTGAAAGAAAGTCAGCCGAGTGGGGAGTTTTCTAGTAAGCTCGCATCTCTTCGTGGAAAACTGAATCACATATACAACATCAATCCTAGTCAATTCAACTCTCTCGGGAAATATGCTAGGAGATTGGGAGTGGACGTCTGGAGAGATGACTCTTGAGAGTTTGCCGTGTCTGTCTGTTGAGTCAATGATCACTCGTACCATTTGCGGACGTTCTCTAGGGACTCAACGCTGCAAGGTGCAAAATCACTATCTACTGCATCGTTGAGAAGCTGATCTTAATCTACAGTTGGCCGTGAACTCGGGATCTACCTTCAAGGTAACTGGGTAACAATGGTGGTTACGAAGCAGTACTTTCGAGAAGTCTACAGAAGAGCAAGTCAAGCATACAGGGACCCGAAAACTCGGGACTTCATCATTCAGTATTCTACTGCAATCCAAATTCTTATTGACAGTCTAGGTCAAGAAGTGCTCGACTTGCTTCAAGATTACTTCCCGGAGGCGACTCGGCAAGGTGTGGAGTTTATTGAAGACTACAGGAAGCTTGATGAGGACCGTATGATAGCCATAAGCCATTCTTATACAGGATGGACAGTGGCTCCAAGTTTAGCAAGATTGATCTTCTTCGCTCACGCGGTATACGATCTGGAGAAGAACAATGTTGAGAACTTCGACCGTGTGAAACCTTTTTGCACAAAGGAAGGCTTAAAACACAGACCGTTCGAGAGAACATATTACGAGATTGTCATCGCCGCCCGATTTGCGAGACGTGATATGGAAGTCAAATTTGTTCAAGAAGGGAAGTTAAGGAGTGACAAAGGAAAGGCTGTTAGGACTCCGGATCTTCTAGTGCTAGATCGTTCCAACTTCGTATCCATCGAATGTAAAAGCAACGTCTTTCGCGATCTAGATTCCATCCAGGATCAGAATCTCAGGACAAAACGAGCCATCGATAGACTTCTGGAAGGATACCAGCAAATCGAAGAGTACGGAGAAGCAACTAGCCATCACGGTATCGTCTTGGTTCAGTACTTCGACAATACGCATATTGAAGAAGACAAGGAGTATATGCGCGCTCTTTTGATTGATGAAATGCAGCAATACAAGTATGTTGAAGGTGGGGGATTCACTTACGATGTATTCAACCTACGTTCTGTGCACGCTGTGACAAACTACTTCGGAGCTGTGAAGGACGGGACGGTGTTCAGCCGAAAGATGCTGCGAACATTCTCGTTTCAGGATGAGGTTGAGACAATTGAATGGACGGAGAGTTCGTTTCAGTGAGGACGGAAGGAAGCGCAGGGTAACTCGTGGGTACTGCTTCACCTGTCGCCCAGGTGATTATCTTTCCCCGGATTCACCATCCTTCCTATCAGGCTCTGCCCACCCCCTACCGTTCCTGATCGGATCCAACTCATACGCCTTCCGTTCAGCCCACTCGAGCCACCTCTCCAGTTCAACGCTCCAACCAATGCCTCACAAAAAGATTCACAATTCGGGGTTACCCGATGTCTGATCTCATCCATCGTTTCACTTACGCTTCTCAGAAGTTGCCTACAAAAAAATACAGTGTGTCTCCAAGTTGCGACGTGGTGTAATAGGTCATTCCGCGACTACTCAAGATACTGGTTTTTTTTGACTGCTCTGAGTGGCACACTTGTTGAACCACATGTTGCCATCGTGTTCTTCAGGAAGCAGGAGATGGGTCAGCAACAATCCATCTCGCCACAGCACTGTCAGTAGCCACTCAGTCAATCGAAATCACGTCCAAAGAATACGGTTTGTTCACATCACCTGGTTGGTCTCTCCAGGTAAGGAGGTAGTTATGAATCGCCAAGTTGTTTTCAGGTCGCAGCGTTTTCAAAGGTCAGTCACATACATCGTGATGTTGAGCGTGCTATTTGTTTTGATGCTGTCGAGTTGCGTGGAGAAGCGGAATCAAAATCCGGTTGAGCCACAATCAGCAATCGAATCCAATACTCCGGCGACGGAACAAACTGGCAACCTGCTGGCGAAAACTGAAGGCTACGTCTATGTTCTCAAAGTTACTCCAAGCAAGAGCCAAATCATCGTTGGTGACTGTCTTTACTTCACCGGCAATGTTACACTTGGTGGAAAACCCGTAAATGGGCTCAGCATCACCGTGCAAGATCCTATGAAGCAGCAAACAATTGCAAACGCCGCAAGAACCGACTCCAAAGGGAATTTCACATATTACCCTGAGAACATGTGTCCAGCAAAGTACAACGATATGTCTGGCCTGTTTGAGTTTTCATTTGTTGCTGGGTCGACGACGACAAAAAGCCGGGTGACGGTGAACACCAAAGCTCCCTCCGGTTATGATCTGGTCAATGTTTTCAACAGCAGCAAGTCAACATACAAGGTGAAACTTGTTGTTGACAACAAAGACAAGGGTACGACAACAATCTCTCCGGGGAAGAGTCTCAACCTTTTCTCAGGCAATCAGTTTGCGAATTCCACGATAAATGCAACGATCATGGACATAAAGGGCAAGACCCTGTGGAAATTGGTATTCAACAATACTCGACGATACACACCATTGATTAAGAGCTTCCTCAATCCATACTACAGCAACTATTGGCTGAATTCCTTCATAACGATGAATGGCGCGACCAGAACGCGATTATTAAATAGCATTGGCAAGGTTTACAATGACTACGTTAATAAACAGTGGAACGTTGGCGGGTTTGGAGTGTCCACCGACAATAATGTTACTCACGGTGTATCGACAGCTGCCGGACTAGGTGTTACTGGCCCCGGCTGCGAAACGTTCCTAGGCCTTCGCGGCAAATGCAAGGTGTCGTGTGATGCCTCTGTGGGTCTGGAAGTCACGGTCTGCGGTGGGCTTTGCATCCCCATCGAACCATTCTTTGAACTGGGTTGTGGCATCAGCTGCAAGGTGGAAATCGCTTCGGCAACCTGTCAAGTAGCCTCAGTCAGCGGTACAGCATCTGCGACATATAAATAATCGAGGTTGTATTCTGATAGTTCGCGGAATTGATGAGGCCGTTCAATTCGAACGGCCTCATTTTGTTTTCTTAGTCACTCTCCTATTCTCAATGTTCCCTGTCGCTATTCCTCACCGGATCCAACTCATCCGCCTTGCGTTCAGCCCACGCGAGCCGATTCTTGAGATTGGCAGATGTTTCGGAATCCGGTTCACCGTCTGAAACACTCTTCCGAACGGCCTCAATGTATGAACGGAGCAGTTGACTTGTCTGCCAGTCCGTGGCATCTTTGAGTAGCTTATCGAACTGAGCTCTCTCCAGTTTTTGCCGTTCGACCTCAACTTCTTTCCGCTCTTGGTCTTCGTTCCGTTTCCGGTCGGCCTCCTCACGCTCCATCCGTTCGATTCTTCGACGAAGGGCTCTCTCAATCAAACCGTCGCTGATTTCCAGAAGCTTGTCTTCCAGTTCGGAGGAGGGTGTATCTTCCCACGTGTGTTGTAGTCCTGGTGCGTAGTAATCCTCGGTTTCAAAGAAGAGCAATCCAAGTGGACGGAATTCATACTTGTTGTCGTACGGTGAAGTCTGAACCTTCTCACTCCGCTTTACTTTCTCCTTCAAACAAATCTTCAGGTCTTCACCAAGAATCTTGACGTATGTACCCGTGTAGGGCTCTTCTTGAATCCAGACCGAGAGCCCTTGGGATTCCAGCAATCGAATCAGAGCGTGCATAATTCTCAGGGCGCGATCTACAGCTTCCGGTGATACGCGGATGTCGACACAGCCCTGTCGGCACGGTCTCAGTCTGCTGTCATTTTCCGGTTTGGCTGTTTTGAAGTACTTCTGAGTCTGCTTGAGGAGCGGATGAAGGTCTTTGGCTGATTGAGGGAATTCGATCTTTAGCCCGTCGCGTTTGATCGCCTGAAATTCCTTCAGCACATCGGCGTACTTTTCAGTGTCGTATGTCTGCGGTTGTCTTGTGGCGATCTCGATGATTTCGGATTTTCCCCGTTCAGCCGGTGGCAGAGGAAGTTTCGGTGGACGGTAACCGTGGGAGACTTTCATCCAGTACCCCGTCGGAGGAAGAGGAATATTGTGGCGGCGGCACAGTTTTGAGAGTCCGACGTCAGATAGGCCATATTCCTTTGCCAAATGCCTGAGCGGTTTTGACCAAACTTGATTGTACAGGTCTTGCCGAGTCAAGCGAAAAGTCTGTTTGTCCATCTTGGTTGCCTCGAACTTGTCCAGGGGGTGTTTGTTAGGCTTTTCCGTGCAATGCACCCAATAAGCGGCAGAGGTCTCACTTAATCAAGCATTAAGGCACTTTTTGTGTTGTTGAAGAATCACGAAGCAATCCAACGTTCAGGCGGGCGCCATCAGGCCTCGCGGGTGTTGACTATGTGCCCAACATTCTGTATATTCCGGTGGGAGGGAAAATGACTCTAGGCCAGAAATTGAGGAATCTCAGAAAGGCCGCTAATCTCAGTCTGCGAGAGCTAGGGAAGAAAGTGGGAACTGATTTCACCTATTTGAGCAAGATCGAAAACGACAAGACGGATGACAGACCACCTTCAGAAGAGTTGCTGAAGAAACTCGCAAAAGAACTGAATGCTGACGAAACAGAGTTGCTGTTTCTAGCTGAGAGGATACCCGACGAAGCCAAGCAGGTCTTGTTAGGGAACCGCGACGCCGTTCGGTTCTTACGGAACATCAAAGATAAGAATCTGCCACCGGATTTTTGGAAGAGACTCGAGAAAGAACTTGAGTCACAAACGAAGGGCAGGAAGACCTAGTGAATAGGTTCATAAGAAATTCCGACATTGAGCTTCGAGCTGAAGAAGTGTTGACGCTGTATGAAAAAAAGCATGGGACGATTGCCCATCCTCCGGTGCCGATTGAGAAGGTCGTCATGCAGGTTTTTGGTCTGACTGTGGATTGGGATGAGATCGAAGAGGAGGAAGGCATAATTGTGTTTGGTGGGCTTAATCCGAAAAGGAAGGTAATAGTCCTGAACAGCAGACAACTCGATTTGTTTCACTCAAGTCCAGGACTGGAAAGATCGACGATTGGTCACGAGGCAGGACACTGGGAGTACGAAGTTGACAAGAATGCGATTGATCACCCTACGCTTCCGGGCTTTGAAGAGGGGATAGTGTTTCTCCACAAGACGAGTAGGAAATATGGGACACTGACAGTCTACCGCGGGAACATCCAGGTGGTCGACAACAAGAAGGTCAGACCGGACTTGTTGCGAAAGTACGATGACAAAGACCAAGCAAGAGTGGTGAACAGGTTCGCAGCTGCCCTGAGTATGCCTCGCCACCTTTTGAAAGAAGCTGTCAAGGGAGTCGATCTGACAAAATGGACAGCTCTGTACGATTTGAAGGAGACTTTTGACGTGTCCATATCTGCAATGTCGGTAAGGCTGCAACAACTAGGTTACATCTACATTGATGGAAAGGTGATTCACAAGAATAAGTTAGAGGCATTCGGCCAAGAGACTCTGGGTTTATGATTTTTTTTGTTCGAAATGTTGGTTGACTGCCCAACACAACGAACGTCAATCGACCAGGAGCAGTCGTAACCATTAACAAAGGAGCAACAACGATGGGCCGACGCACGACGATTCACATTCACGGAAAACCCTTCTGGGTTGTCAGAGACTCGAAGGGTAGGTTCAAGGACGTGGAAGACATTTCACGTTCACTTAGCAAGGATGTCCGACAACATGCGAAGCGGGTCGCCAAACCAGGTTATGGTCATCTTGGTGACCAGAGAAGGAGGGGCATATGAACATTAGTGATGAGGATAGAAGGAGAGTATTCAACCGTAGCAACGGAATGTGCGAGTACTGCCATAATCCACTTGTCTACAAGAACCATGGCGTCTACAATTGTCGCGGAGGCTGGCATCTGGACCACAGGAAACCAAGGGCTGAGGGCGGAACAGATGATATCAGTAACCTTGTGGCTGCCTGCATCGACTGTAACCTCTCAAAGGGTGACGGCAGCGCAAGAAGCTTCCGCTATCAAATGAAACCATTGCGTATCAAGAGACGTAACGAGGCGATTGTTCGTGATATCCGAGCCGCTTCACCTGGCCTGGGCTTGCTGCTCCTCCTAGGAGCAATTGATATCCGAGATTGGTGGAGAAAGCGACGCGAAAGAGAGCGAGGTCAGCTTCGAGGTGACGCAGCTGCCATACAAGATGCAGAGCAAAGCTTCGATGTTCCCTGGCTGGGCCTTTTTTGTCTTGTGTTTCTCATAGTTGTGGTCACCATCATCGTAAAGTCGCACAATGCATAGAAAGGATAACTGGGAGAAATTGTGAACGATATCAGATCCAACAGCTGTTGACTGATGGAGAACGGCGACCAGTGAATCTGGGTGTATCGAGTACAGCAAAAGACCCGAAGCACCAGTCACTGCTCCGGGTCAAGTCTTACAGTCCCACCTGTAAGCTAATCCACGACTTGCATCGTGGGGGACATCAAACGGCGGGCACTAATATAGTACCCGAAAGTGTCAGATGCAAGTGATTTTTTACCCTTACTCTGAAAGGATAAAGCTATGCAAGTAGCTCCAGTCCATTCGGCCCGAAAAGGCGAGACGGTGTACCACAATAACGACAAGTGCACCGAGAGGAATAACATCGAATCCTACAATCTCCGCCAGGGCACAGGTGGTTTGCGGGTGTGCGATCGTTGCAAAGAGTTGAACGCACAAGGCAAATAACCTAATCGGGCTTCTTGGTGGGAGAAAAAGTCAACTCCCACCAAGGGCCTATAATCTCACCATCCTGAACTGACCTGCCCCCGCAAAAATGATCCAAGACTTAGTTAGGAAGTTTCATATTTTGGATCGAAGGAGGCAGCAATGGGTAAAGAGGTAGGAGAGGGTCAACACAAAGCTCTGCAATGCCAAATTCTTCTTTAGAACACATATCGGGCCCCCGCTACTTGCTCTAAAGAAGAATCCTCATCGGTGAAGACCTCGAAGAAGACTCGGGGCAGGTCGGTGGGGATTCTTTGTTTTAGGCCTAAATTCTCGAATCATACACCCGTTTTTCCCCTCGAAGTCTGACTTCTGGTTCTTCAAAAATACCGAGTTTCCGTTATTGCGCCTTCCTGTGTGTCCCATTACAGTTCATCCGGCATCGGAATTGACACCGCCTCGTGCTCTCGTTTGTTAATCTTGGCAAAAATCCCTGCTCTACTCATTAGGCTGAACAGCCTACAAAAAAATTCAGTGTTTTAGCCGATTGACTCTGGCTGTGGGCTGGGGTACTTTGCCTCTCAGAGTTCTAGGGCCGCTCCTTCTGAGTGAGATCACATCTGGGTGTGAGCTTCTTTAATCGGGAGCGGCACCGTGCCTTCTTGGAAGAGGAGACGAATAAAAGAAGAAGTGGCACAGCCAGGGGAAAAACCTCTGGATTCGCAATGACAAGCGATAGAGTCCCGAAGAGATCCCATCGAGAGAGGTTCTTATGCTTATAGGCTGTAAGACAGCAGTACAGCCCCCAATACTACACGCTGTGGCGGTAGAAGCGCTATGCGTTAATGCAAGAGTTAGGCGAAACGCCACACGAATCATACACCAGTCATGCAAAACGACCACCTTTACGCAGAAAAGGATTCCACATATTACGCCTCAGTTCGCCAAGATGTCGTTGACCTGATTCCAGAAACATCCAAGAGGCTTCTCGACGTCGGTTGCGCATCAGGTGATACTGGCGCTGCCGCAAAACGCAGATTGGGACCACAATGCGAAGTTGTGGGTATAGAATTCTATGAGCCTGCTGCATTGGCTGCCCGAAACAGGCTAGATCGAGTCATCATCGGAGATATCGAACAGCTCACTTTGGACTTTCCGGACAACTATTTCGATTGCGTCCTCTGTGCTGACGTGCTCGAGCACACCAAGAACCCGTGGGACGTCCTGAACACTCTCCGCCGCTTTCTTGCCAACGATGGCGTCCTGATAGCAAGTTTGCCGAACCTACGTCACGTCGTTCCCATACTGAAGATAATCTTCACCCGCTTCGAATACGATGAATCAGGCATCCTCGACAAAACGCATCTTCGCTTTTTCACCCTGCATACAATTCGTCAAATGTTTCATCAAACCGGATATGAGATAGAACGCATAACAGCCAATCGCAGCGTCAGCTGGAAGTTCACCCTCTTGAACCTTTTCTCTTTTGGCTTGATGCGGCAGTTTTCAATCTATCAATACGTTCTTCTTGCTCGAAAGAAGTGATGTCAGGTGTGTGTGGCGCTTCGCCTAACAGGCCGCAATGCCCAACAACTCTCGGAAGGAGTATGATATGGAAGAACAATCGAATGTAGATTTCAAATCTTGGGCTGCCGAGCTTCCCAAGAACGCTATTGATATATGGCGGGAAGCTTTCGTCAATCTCCGGCAATTGCACGTCGATGTTTGGAACGGCGTTAGGTTTTTTCTGACAGTGAACGGTGTGCTAATAGCAGCGGGATTTACAGTGGCAAGAGTAGATACGCCAACTCCAACTACAGGATTGACGCTTATGGCTTTAGTTGTGCTTGGACTTGTTTTTACAATTGTCGCCCTTCGTATCTTCACGTACCAGCGCAGAAATTTTGTTGAGATGATGGTCCAGAAAACACTTATCGACAAGGAATTAGGATTTTATGAAACCAACATCAACGGTGTCGACCTTTCTTTTCCTTGGAAAGTCGATAGGCAGTATGTACCCAATTTACAGAGCAATCCATCAAAGTGGCAGAAGGAGCAAAGATGGCGAAAGAGGTCGATCTCTAGGTTACTGCTTTATGTCTTTGTTATAATGCTAGTGCCATTACTAACAAGAGATCTTGTATTCAGCAATGCACTAGTGCTCGCTTCCATTGGTAGTCTCGATGGCAAAACACAATATTACTTTTTGGAAGCGGCACTAGTAATCTATGTACTCGCCCTAATTCTAATACTGATTGGTTTTAAGGTAGGATATTTTACTTATGGGCACTACGGCGAACACGCCAAACAACGACAGTCGCTCAATTAAATAAGTACGGTTGTGCTCCTTCAACGGCTTCGCTCACAGAAAATGAATTGTTATGAGTTCGCTCTGCCGTTGCGTTGTTTGGCGACACGTTAGCTGCCATGCGCCTCAATAGACAATGACCGTATGACGACCGAACAGATATGTGAAGTGGTCAAGAAGTCCATAGTCAAACTTCTTGTCGTTGACAGTAGCTCCGGCGATGTGGTATCCCAAGGAAGCGGAGTGGTGATAGACTCTAATGGCTTCGTGCTCACAGCAAACCACGTCATCTCAGCCTCCTTGAAAGGTCCAACGTACCATATCATAGGAATTCCTCACGAAGGCGGAGGACGGCGCTTCTACACACGATCATTCGGGGACATCACTTTCGAAATCGGCGATCAAGATCATATTTCGCCACTCAATGTCGACTTGGCAATCTTACTTCCACTTGAGTCAGGGACCTTTACTCCAATCACCTTGGAAGAAAACGTACCCGCAGAAGGCACACAAGTCACTATGGCAGGTTTCCCTGAAGATTTGAAAACTCCGCTTGATATTGTAGAGAAATTCAAGAGTCAGAAACTCACGGGCCCGAGAGCAATTGAGAAGATCAAAGAATTTTCATATTCCATTATCCCTTGGATAATGTTTAAGCACGGAATTATCGGCGGAGTTATTCATATCTACGCGGGTCGGATGCAGGCAGATGTGCTTGGTTCAGTAGTGTCGTTTCCACTACACGCAGCTGAGTATTGGATAGACAACACATATGCCCGAGGCGCTAGCGGTGGCCCCGTTGTGAATTCGGAAGGCAGCTTGCTAGGCATCATCACCGAGACGGGTGAGACTTCAACCACTGACCTTACTGGAACGCTGTCCTTTCCCGTTCCGTCTGGTTCTACCAGGGTATTATCCCATAAGCTCATAACCTGGAGTATTTCTGAATTAAAGAAACGCATTGCAGACAATTAACACTCTCGGCGCACGGCAGCTAACACGCCGAACCACGACGCTCCCGCATTTGAAAAGGATTAAAGTGGTCGCTCAATGGCACGCCTTCACGAAAAATTGATCATTAATAGTTCGGCGTGCCACTGTGTGGTGCGGCGAAACGTTAAGCGCAAGCAGCCAGCTAAGTTTGCTTGAAGCGGCTGGCAACAATCAACACGTTCCGAAGTAGTAAGCATCATTTTCTGGAAAGGACGTCACCATGGCATCAAAAGGATAGAGAACCGGTATGCGCGCCGTCTTTCAGGTTGCCGCAGAACTGGCTGAACGAGGTTATATTGTTTCACCAACGTCACGGAATGCCTTCGGCGCCGACCTTCTTGTTGCTAACGACTCATGTACCCGGTCGTTTTCGGTTCAGGTCAAAGCCAACGCTCAGAAGAGCAGATTTTGGTTGGTTGGAGAAAAGGCTAAGCATCTCGCTTCTCCCAGTCATATCTATGTCTTCGTGAACTTCGATGAAGATGAGAACAGGCTGTGTAATCACCGTCTTAACACACTTGTTCGATATTGAACTTATGGGTTCCGGGGATATAAATAGGTTTCGGCCGACGCCACTTTGCTGAAATCTCACTTTTGATACGGATCACGATAAAAAAGCAGGAAAACGGCCAGATTTAGGTGTGAAACTCGCAGGATCACTGCAGCGTTATACAGGTGAAGCCTAGACGAGAGTTGTAGTTGTCTAAGCGGTATAGCGTATTGATTTTCAACTGTTCAAGGCGTAACATCTAACGTGTCCCTCGCCCAGCAAAAGACCCTCAACGCGATCCTCTACTTCGTGAAGAACACGAAGAACTGTCGCAAGACGAAGCTCTTCAAGCTCCTCTATTTCCTGGATTTCATTCACTTCAAGAAGTATGGCACCAGCGTGACGGGCTATGATTACATTGCCATGCCACGGGGCCCCGTCCCGATCGAGCTCTACGAGCAGATCACCAATAACCGGATGCCGGAAGAATTCACCAAAGCATTTTCTGTCATTGAAGAAAAAGATGATGACGACGAATCAAAAGGCTTCAAGATCATCCTGAAAGCCAAGCCCGACATGGAATGGTTTTCTCCGAACGAACACCAGATCCTTGAAGAGGTTGCCTTCATATTTAAGGATTCGACAGCAACGGAGATTTCCGAAATCACTCACCTGAAGAATACTCCTTGGGATCGAACGAAGAACGAAAAGGGAACAAACAAAACCATTGACTATTTTCTTGCCCTGGACGACGAAACAACGCTAGCAAGAGAGGAGATAGAGGAGAGATTCCAGCTGCAAAAAGATCTGCAAAAGAATGGCAGACTTTGAGCGCGGCCAGACATTTCTTGATCTAGCCGCGGTGAATATCGAGGGGTCGACAGACAAATACTACATAGGACTTTCCAACGCAGACTATGATGACGACATCATAGTCTGTTTTGTTTTTAACACCGAACATCGGATGGACAAATACCATCTCGGCTGTAATAAAGACAAACAGAAATTCATCATCGCTCCCAAGACCTTTTCTTTCATCAAGGATTACACTTCAATAATGCTCAACCGAGAGGTTTGCTACCGACTCGAAGAGATGTACAGCGACAAGATACAGCTCCTCGACAAGGCTCCCGACGAACTATGCCGGCAGATCAAGAACTGCATCGACTGGGATTTCATCACGCCCAAACACGTATCCCTCATCAAGAACAGCTTCAAGGATTAATAACTGGTTTTCAGACGCCATTTCAGAGAAACGCATCGAGCTCAATGAGCTTCTGCTGCATCGTCTCGCCATAGTGACCTGCCCCCCGAAAAATGATCCAAGATTTAGTTAGGAAGTTTCATATTTTGGATCAAAGGAGGCAGCAATGCGTAGACAAAAACATACGGCAGAGGAGATAATCGGGAAGTTGCGGGAAGCAGAGGTTTTGCAGGCGAAGGGGATGCCGATGGCCGAGGTGATGCGTCAACTCGGTGTCAGTGATGCAACGTATTACAAGTGGCGAAAAGAGTATGGTGGCCTAAGGGTGGACCAAGCCAAACGGTTGAAAGAGCTGGAACAAGAGAATAGTCGGCTACGGAAGGTAGTAGCAGATTTGTCGATCGATAACGCCATACTGAAGGAAGCGGCACGGGGAAACTTCTAAGCCCGGTCAAACGGCGCCGGGCAGTGGATGAGATCCAGGAAGAATTGCTCGTTTCAGCGCGACGTGTCTGCCGTGTGTTGAAACAACCAAGATCGACGCAGCGTCAACAGCCAGTGGTCAAGACGGATGAGGAACCTTTGAAGGAACGAATCGTAGCCTTGGCATGCGAGTATGGCCGTTACGGCTATCGCAGAGTGACGGCATTGCTGAAGAACGAAGGCTGGCGAGTGAACCACAAGCGAGTGGAGCGATTATGGCGTCAGGAAGGGCTGAAAGTGCCCCAACGACAGCCCAAACGAAGGCGTTTGTGGTTGAACGATGGATCGTGCATCCGTCTTCGTCCGTTGTATCGCAACCACGTCTGGAGCTATGATTTTGTGGCTGAACGGACCACCGATGGCAGACCGATACGGATGTCCTGCCAAATTCCAGCGGTCTTTCGGGGGGAACGCAATTCTTAGACGCTCCTGCCTTACGATGCCTTCTGGAGATCTAACAAATCCTTATCGAGCTCGTAGGCCAGGAAGGAACTGAGAGGGACTTTCTTAGACGCATCTAACAACTCAATGCCTACAATTCTATTTTCTGCAGTGACATCGAGGTTCACCCCTTCGGTTACTTCCACCACGCCAACAGCCTTTTCGGTAGACAACTCGATGTATGCAGCATCAGCCTCTTTGTCATAATAAACTTTCACCGCACAACTCCTTTCTTCAGTGGGTATGCAGTAACAATAGTAATCTTCAAACCTTCGACTGCAAAAACAATCTTGAGTGGAAATCCATACTTGCCTGCGGATCTTTCATCGATCGCGACATGCTTTCCAACCGAAACTCTTCGTTCTGTAACGAACCTTTCTACGATCCTCACAACATCATCAGCCTCAATTCCGTACATCGCAATTCTTCTCGTCGCATGTTTGGAAAAGACTATGTTCATCGATGTTCGATTTCTAGAGACGCTGAGTTAGCTAACAATGCCAAAATAGCAGTTCCCTTTGAGAGAAGCAACAACAACAAAAATCCCGCCACGCTGGCATATGTCAGACTTCAACAAGGTCGACGAAGGACCGAAGTTCTGGGAAGTGCGAAGTCCGAAGGCTTGTAGAAGTCCGATCCTCCCGCCCGACCGTGACGGTCGTTCGGGCGGGTATCCGCGCTCACTCCTTCGAAAGGTCGGACTTCTTAGCCTGACCCCCCCCGCCTGCGCCGGCACAAACATCTATCGTTCGCACTCGCGCGACCTTCTCGCGAAGGTCCTCCGCCTCAGAACACTCTTCCCCCGTACTCTTCCGAGGCGTTCATATCTCCAGTCAGTCACCTTGCATTCTGAGTTTGGATTCATCGCTATTGCATCTCAGCGGCAGCTGAGTTATATTGAGGCTGTCGAGTTTCGAAAGGTGCTTTGCATGGAGTTTTCTCGGATTACGATTGAGCAAGATAAGATGGGTGGGATTCCATGTATCCGTGGGTTGCGTATACTGGTCGCCACGGTGGTGGGAATGGTTGCCAGCGGAATGACGCCAGAAGATATTCTGCGCGAATATCCAGATCTGGAGGCCGACGACATTCGCGAAGCGCTGCGATACGCAGCGGAGGCGGTCAGAGAACGTCAACTCCCCCTTCTTAAGATCGCTTGAAGTTCCTTATCGACAACGCACTGTCCCCCTCTGTTGCCCTTGCACTTCGAAGTGAAGGGCACAATGTTCTTCATGTCCGCGATATCAACCTTTAAAGAGCTAATGATGAAGTCATCATTCGGCGCGCCAGCGATGAGGATCGTATTCTTGTCTCTGCTGACACCGACTTCGGGTCCCTCCTTACTCTGCGAGGGCTGGCCAAACCTTCTTTTATCCTCCTTCGGCAATCAAACAAACATCCGTTGCATCAAGCGCGTACCATTCTGATTCATCTTCCAGGGCTGCAGGAATCTCTTCTCAGAGGTTGTGTGGCAGTACTTGAAGACACGCGCATCCGGCTACGATATCTGCCAATCGGTTCAACCCCCGAGATCAACCACACACTCTGAATCGGCCAACTCTCGTCAGCCGCGACGCTTCGATCGGGATCAGCAGCACCATCTTCTGCGGCGTGACGATCGACGAGCATGCCTTCATCGGATGCAGCAGTGTGGTCACTGAAAATGTAGAAGTCCGATCTCCCCGCCCGACCGGCCGACGCCAGTCAGGCGGGCGGGTACCCACGCTCAATCCTTCGAAAGGTCGGACTTCTTAGCCTGACCCCCCCGCCGGCGCCGGCACCAACATCTATCGTTCTCACGCCCACGTTTTCTCCATACTCCCTACTCCTCTCTGCCTGCTTCTCTTTTTCCTCCCAATTCACTTCTACCGTTGCCATCCCGCCTGCGGCGGGATGATTGGCGGGGGACGAGGTCCGCGCTGAAGTGGAAGACGATCTCGAACTACATCGCCTCTATTCTGTATCTCCTGTTCCTCGCAGCGATCGTGGTTGCCTTGGTCGGTGCTCTCCTTTTTTTTGCTCGTACAGACCAGCTTAGCAGATGTGCCGACCGCGAGATCGGCCCTTACGGTTCTCAGCTTTGTCCTTTCTCCCTACTCTCTACTCCTACTTCTCTGCTTCCTTCTCCATACTGCCTACTCCTGGCTCTCTACCGTGTCGCCAGGCTGATCCCAATCGATGGCACGATACCGAGCGTCGGAGGTTGCTCAGCACGCTGTCGTTTCTCGCTGAAGATCGGGGCCTCATACGGCTTCCGGTTGTAGAGGTTCTGAATATTCAAGAAGCTGTTCAACGTCCATGTGCCTAGGGCCCAGTCCCGACTGATACTCACGTCCAAGCTGTGATTAGCCGGCAGGCGTTCGCTGTTGTATCGGTCCTGGATGTCGGCACCGAACGGTGTGTACGGCCTTCCGCTGTAATAGTGCCATGCCGCTCCGAGATTCCAGGTCTCGTGCACACGATATCCCACGGCGATGTTCATGATCCATCGCTGATCATAGCTGCTCGGCCTGGCACGTCCGTCGAGCGGAACGAAGTCGGTGGAAGCGTACGTGACGCTGAGCATTCCGTACCACGGTGAGTCAAGAGCCTTCTTTTGAAGCAGCACCTCAACACCGCGCGATCCTCCACTCCCGGCGCTCACCAGCGAATCGATTCCATACGAAGCCGCTCCGTCCAATGAGGCGCCAAGCCCGACCCCTGTGTTGGCCATTGCGAGATACGGGCGGCTAAGGCTGACCGGGGAATGAGAGTATCGTTTCTGGTATGCCTCGATGGAAATCCGAAGGCTTTTTTGCGCGAGATATTCGCCACCGACCACGATGTGGCGAGCGCTCATCGGACCGAGAGACCGATTGAACGGAGTCGCGACAAGCCAAACGTGCGAGGGAGCCTGATAGTACTGACCGGCACTTGCCGAGAAGCTCAAACGGTCGGTGAGAGGGACGCTTGCAGAGAACCGCGGCGCCAGAAACCAGTGATGGCCCGTCAGATTGAAACGAGTCGCGCGAGCACCGAATGTCACCCTCGCGGCTCCGAGTAATTGCGACAGTTGCACATAGGCCACCGCGCCGATCGCCGCCGTGTCGAACTCCGCGCGTACGGGAGCAACCTGTTCTCCATACATCGAGACCGGCCTCTGGAAATCGACGCTGCTCGAAAACTGCATGTACGACGTTTCCATCCCCATGCCTAGTTCGGTCGAGCTTGACAGCAGGGCAATCATATCTGCTCGGAGGGATGACCCGAACTCACAGGACCGGCTCTTGAAGACGTCGTTGAGGTATACATCGCGCTGTCTGTCATCAAATTCAGATTGAGTCGCTTCGTAGGTCAATGAGAACTGCCCAGCCTCGAAGAAGTGCGACCAGCGGATGCCGCCGATGTTGTGCGTTTGATCCGTGAAGAGAAGGCGCGAGTTCTCGTATCGCTGGTCCTCAGTGCTGTTCCAGAGTGCAAATGTATCGTCGGAACGGATCGCGAGCAGGGTGAGCTTGTCCCGATTTCCCACGCGGATCGTCAGCTTCCCAAGATAATCCCAGAATCGAGGTGCGAAACTGAAACCGTACGCTCGGAACACGACATCGAGATAACTTCTTCGCGCAGAAGCGAGGAAGGAGCTCGCCTCTCCCAGCGGACCTTCGAGATTGAGACCGAGTTGAGTGGCAGAAAGCGTCACCTTCCCGACGAACCTTGAGCGGTTTCCTTCGGCCAGATTGAGGTTGGAAACCGAAGACAATCTGTCCCCGTATCGGACGCCGAAGCCGCCTGAAGAGAACGACGCTCGATCGACGAATTCCATGTTGATGAAACTCAAGGACCCGCCGGAAGCGCCTTGCGTACCGAAGTGATTGAAGTAGGGGAGCTCAAGATCGTCGACAACAAGAAGATTCTCCGATGCTCCGCCTCCTCGCACGAGCAAATCGTTTCTGTCGATTTTGGTTCGCGCCACGCCCGGCAGCACGCTGAACGCGCGGACCGGATCCTGAAGTCCCCCCGCAAACAGTCTGATCTCGCTGCCCGCAAGAGATATCGCACTGACCGGAGCTTCGGGAGATTTCACAAACGGGCTAGCGCTCACCTGCACCTCACGCATCTCAATCGCCACACGCTCGAGCGCGAATTCGGCTGAAGTCGCCCGATCGGGCTGAACCGATATGGCGGATTTGGTGACACGGGCGTATCCGATTAACGAGACTTCTATGTCATAGGTGCCGGGGGATATCCTTTCGATCGTGAAGCGTCCCTCCCCATCGGTCACAGCACCAACGCGAGAGCCAACAATGACAACATTCGCTCCGGTGAGGGCCTCCCCGGTGCTCCTGTCGTATACTCTGCCTGCGATCGATCCGCGCGCGAGCTCCGACCCACCGCCGTATCCATACAGCACTGGCAGCATAAGAAACAATGCCATCACGCAGCACTTCTTCGCCATCAACACACCCTCCGTTCCCTGCAATCTGATTGAACCTCCTGATTCGCATAGTTGAGCATCCAGGATCGTCTTGCGGCTGAGGTTCAAAACGAGTGCCACCCGGGAGGTTGATGAACGTGGTGCGGAAAAGGCACTGAATTGCGGTGAAAAATCCTTCGGGAGCGGCTGCGTTCATGAGAAAAACTACAAACCGAGAAACAGCTCGATAACCATCGGTGTGATGGTGCAGCGTGGGGTTGCTGATGTCATATTGGCCAGTGGACGAAGCGAAGGGAGTTGAGACAGTGCATCAATCAGATTCTTCACTCCGGTGAAGACCTCGAAGAAGACTCGGGGCAGGTCGGTGGGGATTTTTCATTTTAGGCCATAACTTCGCTATCATACCCCGTTTTTACCTCAAGTTGAAGAACCATTCCTAACATCCCGCTCTTGATGCAACGTTCACTTTTTCGTGATCATCCTTGTGCTTGAAGCAGTAGGACAGGAAATTTGACGCTGTTGCCTTTCAGTCTGAAGTGCAGTAGCTTTGTGGCATAGAATTTACCCACTGTTACCGTGGAAGCACTGTAAACGTTTTCTTTCAGTCCCGATTCTTGTTGAAGGAGGTAGTCATGATCGGGACAGCCATTTCTCATTATGGAATCCTCGAGAAGCTCAGCGGTGGAGGGGTAGGTGTTCTGTATAAATTGATGATCCTTTATCTATCAACAATCTGAAGGGAGACTGCCATGGCAAAGCCACAGCGTGTAGTCTATTTCAAATCGAGCATCGAAGATAAACCAGGGGCCCTTCTTTCCATCGCAAAGGATCTTAAGTCCAAGAACCTTGGTCTGGTTGGACTTTTGGGATATGGCGCTGCGCCAGGACGTGCAGAGGACTATGTGATTCCCAAGAACGCTGACAAGCTTCGCGATGCTTGGAAAGCCTCGGGCATCACCTTTGAGGAAGGAACAGGTTTTTTCTTGAAAGGCGCTGACAAGACTGGAGCACTTGTGAAGAGTCTGGAAGCTATTGCGCAGGCGGGCATCAACATTGTTGGCATTAGCGCAATTGCGGTGAAAGGCCAATACGGGTCGTTTTTGTGGGTGGCTCAATCGGACGTTGAGAAGACCGCACAGGCGCTGGTTCTCAAGTAGACTCCTCCTGTTGTTCACGGCAAAGATCCTCATCGGTGAAAATCCCGATCCAGAAACGATCGGAACAGGTCAGCGCTTTGGTCATGCAGCGGCCGACAGGGAGATATCCATCGCGAGATTTGAGTCACGTGGCTGTTACGCGATCAGTGCTGGAAGCGTTACACGATGGCCAACATCCGCTCAACGGCCCTTGCAGCCCGCTCGATGATATCAGGAGGGAGTTCGACGACGTGTTGGAGTGCAGTCAACGACTGGAGCGTGTTTTCGAGCGTGATCTTGTTCATATGGGAACAGCGGACGCTGCACATTCTGAGGATCTCTTTCTCCGGATGGGCGGCGGCAATGTTGTCACCCATAGCGCACTCGGTCAACAGCAAGTAACGGGGGGCCGAGGTCCGCTCGACATACTGTACCA